>Ga0233425_10000022_pt1 | contig 405790 bp, 409 predicted proteins | sample Watercolumn_Towu_2_FD_181712 | JGI IMG/M metagenome (GOLD analysis project Ga0233425, IMG submission 181712) | Freshwater microbial communities from Lake Towuti, South Sulawesi, Indonesia - Watercolumn_Towuti2014_140_MG | ecosystem: Environmental > Aquatic > Freshwater > Lake | place... | reverse complement strand
GGTGGAGCTGCTGCTGGTGGTGGAGCTGCTGGTGGTGGAGCTGCTGCTGGCGGTGGAGCTGCTGCTGGTGGTGGAGCTGGTGTTGTTGGTGTAGTAGTTGGAGTTTGGGCTGGAGTAGCAGGAGAGGATGAAGTGCCTGTTGATGTTCCACTTGAAGATGGTTGCTGAACGTCAGGTTTGTGCCTGTATTTATGACGGGAAAATGGCCCTGTTTGGGTTGCAAGTGACATTGCACCATACACGATTAGGGCATCAACTACTATACTTATAATTTCTCTTACAATGGGGTCCATACCTTTTTCTGAATAAGATTTAACTGAATAGGTTGTGGTTTGTTCAGAAATTATTTTTTGTAATTGTTCTGCCAGCAGTTTTCTTTGATCTGAAGTTAGCTTTTCAAGTGTTTTATGCATGGCCCTCTCAGAATAATCAACACATGCTGCCCTTACCATCCTCTGAGAATAGTGATTTGGGATTTGAACATCACCAAGAGCTTTGGCAAGTCCGTCTTCCTTGCAAACTATCCTGTTTACCTCGTGCGCAAAATCAGTGAAATAGGGATAATCAATAAAAAAAAACTGAGTTGGCCTAGTTAAATATAGCGGAGTAAAAAAATTAATCTCCTGCGGCCTCTTTCCTATATTAACATTAATTGGAATCCTAGGTAAGTCTGGCCTGGAAGCGGCATAAGCTTCATCAATACCTTCAACTCTAATCCTATAAGTAGCGCATCCTGCAGCTAAGTAAGCGACAGCTGTTAATGCCGCTAAAGATTTAGTTGCTCCATCCTTAAGCCTGCTAAAAAAACTTTTAGGTGCAGCAATGGGCTTATTAGGTTCTTGAGTATTGGCATCATAAGGTACAGTCCTCTGCCAATATTTTTTGATATCTGCATGAATTTTTTCACCTTCCTTTCCAAGCGGCTTGTAATTTGGTACTGTGGCCTCTCCCATTAAACTTTCCAGTCTTGCTAGTTGAGAAGCATTATGGTGATTGTGAACATCCCTTCTTCCGGGATGTATCGTCCTTGAAACCGGAGCATGCGGGTAGGTAGTATCACTAGTTCCTAGCCTGTGCCCCCTATTTGCATAAGCTTGGTTGCCCATATCTAATTACGACAATTATGCCCTTTTTAAACCTTTCTATCCTGCTCCACTTCAAAGTAGTAAATTAATTTTCAAATATCTAAAACACAAGGTTTTTAAAGATATTATGCAAAAATTTGCCAAGGATGGAAGTGGAAAGCAGTGTTATAGAGACTGGAGTGGATAAACTAGTCAATCTTGTGAAGGAAAGGGGCAGGATTGCACTGGCTGATGCTGCAAAAGAGCTTGGGGTCAGCACAACTGTTGCTCAGGAATGGGTTGATTTTCTTGAGGAAGAGGGAATAATAAGCGTTGAATACAAGCTGACAAAGCCTTACCTTGTTGAAAGAAAGCTTACAAAAAAAGAGATTGACGTAAAGGCCAAGGAGTTCACAAGCAAGAAAGACGTTTTTGTCAGGAAGGCAGAAGTAAGCCTAAGCTTCCTTGGAAAGCAGGCTGATGAGCTGAAAAAGGTCAAGAAGGAATTTGACATTATGAAAAGCGAGCTGGGCATGGAGCTTGACACGGTAAGGGAAGACCTAAAAGAGCTGGAAAGGTACCAGCAATTGAAGGAAGAGCTGCAAAAGCAGGTGGAGGAGCAGAAGAGTGACGCAAAGCAGAAGATAGAGGAGCTGACAAAGCAGGTTTTGAGGGAGCAAAACAGGTACAGGGAACTTATTACGGACCTAAAAAAGGAAAAAGAAACCCTTTCCAAAGAAAAAGCCGAGGCCCAGTCAATAGAGGAAAGCGAAAAAATACTCAACCAAAGACTTAGCGAACTTAAGGGAATCATCGGGCAGATAGAAAAAAGGGTTGTTGATGAAGATGAGGCCATAAAAAATTCAGAGGTGCATATCGAGAAGCTGAACACGCTCATTGATGACATAAAGCAGAGGGTGGAGGAAGAAAAAGCAGTGATAGACCCCCTGATAGACAAAAGCAAGGAGCAGGAAAAAAAAGTGCTGGAGCTGCAGGAAAGGATAGTCCAGAAAATATCCCAGAAGCAGAAGAAAGTCTCAAATGTGAAGAATGTGACCAAAAAAGTGGAGGATTTCTTCAGGAAAAAGCTGGCTGTAGTCAATCTTGTCGACAGGGTCAACAAGGACAGGGATGAGCTGGAAAAAAGCCTTATCGAGCTGATAAGAAAGGCCAAGTCTTTCCAGCTGAGCGCAAGCAAAGGAGATGTCGGCAAGGAGATGATTGATCTTGAAAAGAAGTTTGACGAGGTGGACAAAAAAAAATCGCAATTCGAATCCGAACTCAAGGAATTCGGCTCAGTGTTTAAGAGATAAGATTTATTGACAACAACACATATAATTAAAAAATTTTCAAAAAACGAGAACGACCTCTTGAAGCAAAGTGATAGAGGTGACCCGTTTTGATTTAAGTTCAAATATAAAATCATCAAAAAAAAGAGGTGTATAAGCTTGAAGCATTTTAGCTTTAGGAAGCTTGAGGAGAGCGCTGATTCTTCTGCTGAAGCGGGGAAAAAGGGAGAAGTGAACATCACAGGCCTCTCTCCGATTGCCCTGGATGAAAAGAAAAAGAAGGAGAAAAATCCAAAGGCAAATATTTTAATCCCAAAAAAAGAGGACGTCAAGATTCTTTCCACCTATAACTTCATCTCCGATAACATACCAATAACAATCAGGGTATACAGGAAAAAAGGCGAATTCGTGCCTATTTACGATGTCTCGATATCGACGATAAGCAAGCACACAGAACTGATACTTGAAAAAATAAGGGAAGAGCTGACTGCCCAGGTAAGCCTTGGAATGGTTGACATATTGACAACAAAGGACACGGGGGTTATAGAGCAAAGGTTCATAGACGCGATAACAAACCTTGTAAACAGGCATTTTCCTGACGCTGATCCGAATACGGCAAATTTCCTGAAGTCTTACCTCATACAAAGAAGCCTCGGGCTCGGAAGCATAGAAATACTGATGGATGATCAAAATCTTGAAGAGATTGCCGTAAACAATGCCGAAGACCCTGTATGGGTTTACCATAAAAAGTTCGGGTGGCTGAAGACAAGCATTGTGCTCCAAAATGAGGACCAGATAAGGCATTATGCAACCATGATTGGGAGGAGGGTGGGCAGGCAGCTCACTATCCTTGACCCGCTGATGGACGCCAACCTGAAAGGCGGAGACAGGGTAAATGCAACCCTTGAGCCTATTTCAATTGCAGGCAACACAATAACGCTGAGGAAATTCGCGGCCAAGCCATGGACGATAACTGATTTTATCAATGACAGCACAATATCCGCTGATGCAGCCGCTTTGATATGGCTTGGAGTGCAGTTCGAGCTGTCAACACTTATATCAGGGGGGACAGCAACCGGAAAGACCTCTATGCTGAATGTGGTGGCAAATTTCTTCCCGCCAAACCAGAGAATAATAAGCATAGAGGACACAAGAGAAATACAATTGCCGAAATTCCTGCACTGGGTGCCGATGATAACCAGGCTGGCCAATCCTGAGGGAAAAGGAGAGGTTTCAATGCTTGATTTGCTTGTCAATTCGCTAAGAATGAGGCCTGACAGGATTATAGTAGGAGAGATAAGGAGGAAAAGGGAAGCTGAGGTGCTTTTTGAGGCCATTCACACCGGCCATTCAGTTTATGCAACAGTGCACGCCAATGACGCCAAGGAGACAATCACAAGGCTTACCAATCCCCCGATTGAAATCCCAAAAACAATGATACCTGCAATCTCCATGGTGGTTGTGCAATACAGGAACAGGAGGACAGGATTAAGAAAAACGTTCCAGATTGCTGAAATAATGCCTGATTCAGAGCCGAATGTGCTTCTGCAGCTGGACATAAGGAAAGGAATGCTGCAAAAGGTCGCAAACTCGAAGTCCCTGATGAATACTATAGAGCTTTTTACAGGATTCTCAAGAAGCGAAATAATGAAATCACTTAATGAAAAAGCAGCCATACTGAAATGGCTTGCAAAGCAGAATATCAATACAGTAGACACTGTGGGAAGGATGATGGCGGAATACTACACAAACAAGGACAATCTGATGGGTTTTGTCAGGAAAAACAGGCCATTTACAGATTGAATTTTTAAAATAGGACAATAAAATCATTAAATTAATTTAAAAAAAATTTCAAACACGGGAGCGACCTCTTTAAGCAAATTCGCGGGATTGAGCAGTGGCATGCGAGTGAGCGGGTAGCTGGCGAGCGAGTCTCAAACTCGTGAGCCTCGCAACTCACTGAACTCGCTCACAACTCGCTTGAAATCCCACTTGATCAAAGCGTCAACCGATTTTGCGGTTGGAGGTGACCCGCTTTTGATATATTTTGCGCCGACATGCTTGCGAGAACGCTCAGTGAGATGCGAGGTTCGCAAGAACCTTGCTCACCATGTCACTGCTCGCGTTCATGGAGGAGCACAAGAAAAATTTAATTTGATATCAGATTGCCCGAGGCGCAGCAACTATGTGAGGGCAAGGCCCGAACGGATTGAAAAATCAAAAAAATAAACATAACCCATTTTTAAAAATGAAAGCAGGCAATTTAAACACGCTGTTCCAGAGAATTGCAAAGGCATTCCCAAACCTAAAGGTCAAGCTCAAGCAGGCAGGGATGGATGACAGGCCTGAAGAATTCATAAAGAAGACTTTCATTTCAGCATTTTACATGACAACCGGACTGGGGGTCTTTTTGGTTTTGGTGCTTGCAAAATTAGATGTTTTTAAGGGGGTGATTTTTGTCATTGTTCCCCTAATATTCCTTGTCATGTTCTTTTACATGATAAGGCTGCCTGATGTCAGGATATCAAAGAAGGAAAAGGACATCAGCAAGGAGATAGTCTTTGCAGGCAGGTTCATAATCATAGAGCTTGAATCCGGAGTTCCATTGTACAATGCAATGGTGAACATATCAAAGAACTACGAAATCATAGGAAAATACTTCAAGGAGATAACTGACAAGGTTGACCTTGGGACAAGCATGGAGGATGCATTGAACGAGGCTGTTGAGTACATACCCTCAAACGACTTCAGGAAAATACTCTGGCAGATAATAAACTCCATAAGGACAGGCTCTGATGTCGCAAAATCCCTCTATTCCGTCATGGAGCAGGTAACCAAGGACCAGATAACGGAAGTCAACAAGTACGGCAAAAAGCTGAACCCATTGGCGATGTTTTACATGATTGTTGCAGTCATCCTCCCTTCGCTTGGAATCACCATGCTCATCATACTTTCATCTTTCATACAATTTGAGCTGAGCCTGACAATACTGATATTGCTTGCATGCTTCCTTGGATTTGTCCAGTTCATGTTCATAGCAATAGTAAAGTTTTCCCGGCCGGCGATAGAGTTTTAGGACAGGAAATGCTCAGCATAAAAAACCTTTTCAAGAGGAAAACTGAAGCGCAGCCTGAAAGAAGAATAGATTTCTTTAAAAAAAAGCTTAAGAAAGCAAAAGACAAGCAGATAATTGTCCAGGAGAGAAAGCAGAGGATAAAGGCTTATTTTGAAAGGGCAGGCATCGAGGTAAACACCCAAAAGGTATTCAAGGTTTTTTTCAACATAGCGGTTGCCATCAACCTTGCGATATCAGGCTGGCTCATTTATTATTTCTCGGCAAATTACGGAATCTCCTGGGGCACGATAGCCGCTTCCATGCTGGTATTGTGGATTCTTGTTTTTGTGCTTTTGATATTCGCTATGTGGATCATGTTTTACATGGCAGTTGACCTGAAAATCTTCAGGAGGAAGGTGGACATAGAAGAAGTATTGCCTGATTTTCTGCAGCTGGCTGCCTCAAACATCAATGCAGGCATGACAATTGACAGGGCTTTGTGGTATGCTGTCAGGCCGAGGTTCGGGGTGCTGGCAAAGGAAATAGAAATTGTGGCCAAAGAGACTATGGGTGGGGTTGACCTGAAGACAGCGCTGGACAGGTTTGCCTCTAGGTATGACTCAATTGTGCTGAAAAGGTCCATAAGCATGCTGAATGAGGGAGTGGAAGCAGGAGGGAAGATAGGGGATTTGCTGAACAGGATTGCAACGAACATACAGGAGCAGAGGGCCATGCTCAAGGAGATGTCTGCCAATGTGACAACCTATGTCATATTCATAACATTTGCAACCGTTGTTGCCGCCCCGTTCCTGTTTGCATTGTCACAGGTGCTGATAGAGGTTGTAAAAAACCTCGGCTCTGCGCTTGGCTCATCATCAAGCGTGGCAGGAGGTGTAGGGCTTTCCATAAGCTTCTCCGGAACCGGGGTTACAGAATCTGACTTCAGGATTTTTGCGATTGTATCATTAATCATCACTTCGCTTTTCTCTGCAATGATGATCTCAACCATAAAAAAGGGCAACATAAAATCCGGAGTCAGGTACATACCCATATTTATTTTTATTTCACTTACATTGTATTTCATAGCCCAGGGCTTATCCAGCAAATTGCTCGGCTTTTTTGTTTAAGGATTTCGACAGATTTAAATATTAGTTGTTCAATTGGTATTTAAATAAAAAAATGGCTTTTAAAATGAGGTGCATCTGATGAGGAGTTCTATTAATAATAACAGGAAGTCATTGGGTTCGCGAGAACGCTCTGAGCTAAGCAAGCGAAGCAGATGCTTGCGAGCAGTAGCATGTGAGCGAGTAAAACGAGTCACTCGCATGCCAATAGCAAGCTCGCGTGCATCTCAGGCAGCAATGGAATTCCTGATGACCTATGGGTGGGCCATACTTGTTGTTCTTGCTGCAATAGCGGCTCTTGCTTATTTCGGCGTTTTAAGCCCTGAGAAATTTTTGCCGGAAAAATGCATTCTGGAGCCGGGCTTGGCATGCATAGCCCACAAAGTGGAGCCAACACAAACTACTCTTGTAATCACGAACAGCAAAGGAACCACAATTAAAGTAACCAGCATCACGGTGGGAAGCTGCACAACGGCATTTGACAAGGAGATGCTCAGCGGAACTGACTACACTTATGTCCTAACCGGCTGCAGCAATGGGGTCTCAAAAGACAAGTTTAAGGGAGACATAACTTTAGCGTACACTTTAAAGGAGACTAACCTTACAAAAACAGCCTACGGCAACTTAAATACTAAGGTTGAATAAAAAGAGGGCATGAGGTGAGTTTATGATGAACAGAAAATCACAAGCTGCAATGGAATTCCTGATGACCTATGGGTGGGCCATACTTGTTGTTCTGGTTGCTGTGGGGGCTCTTGCTTATTTCGGCGTTTTAAGCCCGGACAAATTTTTGCCGGCGAAATGCACCTTGCAGGCCGGGATAGGCTGCATTGACCACAAGGCAACTTCAACAGCACTTAATGTAGTCCTGCTGAATTCGCTGGGTTTTGATTTGACTATTACAGACTTGAAGGCAAGCCAATGCACTGCGCAGACAGGCCTGTCGGTCTCTTTACTGAATGGCGGAAGGTATACGGCAAATATGGTTTGCGTAAACAGCGGCTCGTCAAAATACAACGGCCAGTTTAACGTAACATACACCACCCCCTCTGATGCAGGCGGATTGTCGCATACAAATGTAGGGCAGGTAACAACAAGGATAGAGTAGAAATATTTATTTCTTTTTTTGGTTTATTTTTAATTCTATATTCATTGTTGCTCCAATCAAAATCTAGGTATTAAAACACTATAAGGCTTTCTGCTCTTTTCCAGCGGTATAGACAGTTGCGTTGATAAAATATAAAATTACGGACAAAATCTATTGAGCAATAGCTGTCCGTTTGTAATAAGCAAAAGGCATGTTTATTCCTCAAATTTTGCGTCATTTGCTATATATTTTAGGAATTACCTATGCTTATCCAGCAAATTGGGATTTATTAAACCAATTACTCAATTTAACGAAATAAGGCAGGAAACCAGCCAAAAGGGCCATCTTACAGCCATCAGATAGTTCAATATCGGTTATTTGCATGACATCCATTATTTTAGGAAAGTTAATAGTTTGCATCGTGTTTTAAGTAATTTTGACAATGGGCTGTTTATACTATATAAGCATTGACTAATCCTTAATAAAAATAAGCCCAGAACTATCTTTAGATTCCTTTATTTGGATTCCTTTATTTGGATTCCTTTATTTGGATCCCTTTAGTGAATAAAGGTGAAATTCTAAAGGTAAATTTCGTTAGAGGTAGCAATCTTAATAAAAACTTAAAATAAAAAGAAATCTTATTCAGCTTTCTTCTTCTGCATCATGAAGTAGCCTAGTCCTGCTATCACAACTATAACTGCTACAACAATCCAAGCTATGGCAGTTGTGCTCATGCCTTTCTTCTCCATTGCAGCCTCTTTCGGAGCTGCTGCTCCTGCTTCGGCTGCCGGAACTGGAGCTTCGGCTGCCGGAGCTGCTCCTGCTTCGGCTGGCGAAGGAGCCACTGCCGGGGCTGCTTCCTTGCTTCCAACTGCAAAAGTGCTAAATCCAGGAGTTGCAGCTGAATACAGGACATTGTTTGCATCAGAGCCTGACATTGTGGTTGGCAAGCTGTTCCACTTGGAATCGCTGTACCTGTATAATACCACATCTCCTTCTGCAACACCATTGCTTGTGAGCCATGATTTTGGCACTTTGAAGCTGATCGTTATCTTTGAAGCGTCTGTATCTGCAATATTGCTTTTGGTTATCTGCAGGTATTGGTAGACTTTGGCTGCTGCTGCAGTTACTATTGGGTTTGAGGTCAGGCTTGCTACCTTGACTTCTGCATTTGTGACAGCGCTCTTAACATCCACTACCACTCCTGTTACTGCTATATTGGCATTGTTTATTGTTAAAACAGCGCTTGAGCCTGCATCCAAGCTGTCCCATCTCTTCGATGTTGATGCTGCTTCAGTGCTTGGAGCTGCTGCCCCTCCACCGCCTCCCCCACTTGAGGATGATGATGCTGCGGCTGCTGCGGCTGCTGTTGCAGTCTGGGTGAATTCAAAAGTTCCATTGTTCTTGCAGTTGCCGTTAAAGTCGCAAACTGTTATGTTGAAGAACCATGTTGTGGCAGTTGAAACTGTGGTTAATCCAGATATTGTAACGGTTTGTGTCTTGTTGAAGGAAGTTGTTGCTGCATTATTGCTGAATGACGCATTTTGTGTGTTGAAGTAAACTGATACATTTACGCTTTCATTCGCGCCTGTGATTGTTATTGTAGCACCATCTTTTGTGCCTGAAGCTGAGACAATTCCGTTGTCGGGAGCTGTGGTGTCTGATACATTGAATTTCCACATATAGCTGTTTACATTTCCTGACGAGTCTATAACACTAAAGGTAAAGTTATACCCGCCATCGCTGGCCATTAGGTTCTTGAACCTTTCAGTCTGGGCTATGCATACGTTTCCGCTCTTTGCCATGGATATGTTTCTTGCTCCATTATTGGCTTCTGTCCCGTTTACTGAAGAGAAGCATGAAACAGCATCTGCTGAGACAGTTATATTCGCTTCAAACATGCCTATTGTTTGGTTGCCGATTGGCAATGTGACGTTTACTGTTGGAGCCCATGAGTCATTTCCTCCTCCTCCACCAGAGAAGTGAGGCACAAATAACAGTGTTTTTCCAACTCTTGGGTAAGCGGTATAATTCCAGCATGGTGTGGTTGTTGTTGCTGTAAATGCAGATGTGCATTTGCTTACATTAATCCTGTCAGTGGCTTGCGTCAAATTGCTTCCATTTGGGAAGAACCATATTTGTTGCGCCAAATAAGGCGATCCTGTGCCGTCTGATACATTGAATGGCAATTCTATAATTCCATAGTAATCAAGTGAATTTGGAAGGAATTCTTCAAAGCTGTTGTTAAAGAAAACAAATTTCAACAACGTGGCGGTGAAGTTATTATCTACATCTCTTGAAAAATTAGTGCCGTTGATTTTAATCGAAAAGTTTGTCTTGTCCCAATTGGCGCCAGAGCCATTGATGTCTGTTATTGACACGTTCATTGTGCCGTTTATGTTTAAGAAAAGCTCAAATGTCTGATCCGAATCAGATGTTACCTCTGCAAGGCTGTAATTTCCGCTGGTTGTGTTTAGCACCCTTATGCTGAGATTAATTGATATTCCAGGGTTTACGGTAGCTAGATAGTTGTAAATGGTGGTGTTAATCGAACTTGGAATTATCGGACCTACAACTGTAAATGAGATTGGGCTGCTGTTCCTGACATTTCCTAGTGTATCATTGACTGACATTATGATTGTGTGCGTTCCAGGCGTGAAATTAATAGTCCTAGTTACTATTGTTGAATTTGTTCCTTGCTCTGGTGTTATTGGAGTTGTATTTATGGTATGGTTAAATATTGTCAATCCTCCATCCAGGAAATATCTGATGGAAGCTACCCTGTTCATCTTGTCCATTGCAGTTACGTTAACATCCACATTGCCTGTGATTCTTGCTCCATCAGTCGGGCTTTGGACTGCTATTGACGGGCCTAAATGGTCAACTGCAAACTGGAACAAATTGGTTACAGAATTCCCAACAGAGTCTGCTACTGTTATAGTTACGGTTTGATTGGCTTCTGTGTTGTAGCAGCCGCTGTAATTAAATGGTCCAATAGATGAAAGATTTACAGACGTGAAATCCGAAACTTGGCTTGAAAGTGTTGTTGTGGATGTATTGCAGCTTGAAGTCCAGCTGAAAGTCTTCATTACCCCAGTTCCTCCGCTTACTGCACTAAAGTTTAAATTAGCGAAAGGGGTTACGTTAGACTGGTTTACAGCTGACTGCTCACTCACTATAGCATTGCCATAATATATCTCATTGAAGGATATAACTGGTGTAACATCTGCCTGAATAGTAAATGTGTGCCCAGTTACTATTTTATTGCCCCATGCATCTACTGTAGTTATATTGACAAAGTGTGTTCCATTGCCTAATGGGCAGTTTAATGTTGCTGAAATCTGGAATGAGCCATTTCTCCATCCTCTGCCGCCATCCCCAGTTTCCACATTATTGTCGCCTGCTGCTGATGAGCTGAAGAATGCAGCTCTGTTACATCCTTGTAATCCGCCATCTGTTGGCGGCAAAGTGCTGTCAACGCTTACATTAATGCTTGTCAGCTGGTTAGGCTCGGTTACAGCCCAGCTTATTAATGGCCTTGTGTTAGTGATGTTTGTGCCATTCACAGCAATGGTGCCGTTTATAGTTACAGTAGGCACAGTTGTGTCATTAATCTGGATTGTAATATTCTTGATAGCTGAGGTATTCAGATTATTCAATGTATCATTTGCCACAATCCTGAAGCTTACATTCTTTCCTTCAAACTCGTTATGTCCTTGCGGTATTGGGAATGACAAATTGCTCCATCCGCCTATGTTTGGACCTGAAGAACCAGTTATATTAGTAACGTTAAGAGTTTGCCATGCGCCAGCGCCACTATTAGCACTGACGTTAAAGAACTGGAACAGGGCCATTGATGGCTGTGTTAAATTATCCGTCCAATTAGCTTTTATAAATATTATACTTGTGTTAGTTTCTCCTTGCGCTCTTGAAGTGCCGCTTCCTGTGCCAAGCTCGTAAACATTAGCAGTATCTCCCAAATTATTATATTGAGAAGAATTGGTAAGATTAAAGTACAGCTTGAAAGGGGCTATTTGGTCCACAGTAAATGTTCTTGACAATGAAGTGTTTGAATTGCCAGCAGGATCTGTGCAGCTTACATTCCATGTGAATGTGCCGTTGGACAATTTAGTTGTGGTTGTGTTAATCTGCGGGGTTCCGTTAGTTGCTGTTATAGGAGTTACAGTTGCAAATAGGGAGGCTCCCAATGATATGTTGATGCCGCAAGTTAGGTTAAATGAAAGCGAATCATTGTTGTCAACTGCTGTAAAGTTAAAGTCAGGAGCTGTAGCACTTGACTGGTTAAACACAGTATCCGGCTTGTTCAGGGCAATGGCCGGAGGAGTTCCGTCTCCCTCTACAACCAATAAGACTGCCGGAGTAATATTATAGTTGTGAACTGAGTCATTTACCATTATGGTAAAGTTCAGGACCGAAAATAATGAATTGCCTGGCAATCTGAATGATAGATTTAGCAAAGTAAGATTGACGGGGCTTGTTTCATTAACAGTCCTGTTAACCTCATTGTTTGCTGTCCCGGATAAATTTACAAAAAGCTTTGCCGCGCTGATGAGCGTAAGCATGTCAGAGACATTTACTTGTATAGCAACCAAGTCCCCGGTTGAGTATTTAGGATTTACTGATGTGTTGTACACCTTGCTGTTGTTGAATACGGGGGGCGTTGTGTCTATTGTGAAGAAGCTGTAGTCAGACGCATTATATACTATCTGTGGAGTTGTGCCAGTCTGATTGTCTTGTGATTCACACCACCATACATAACGTCCGTCATTAAAGGGTGTTGTTACATTGAATATTATAGTCTCTCCCACACCAATAGCTTTTGTTGTTGTATTCAATGTTTGGTTTTTTACAGATGTCTTATTGTCTGTGTTAAAAGATGTTCCGGTTGAAACATTAATGAATAGCGAAACGTTTGTTATGTTTGTGGTTGTGGTGTTCAAACTAGTTACATTGCACTTGAATTGGGCCCTAGTGCCGTTAAAGAACGTTACTGATGTAGTAGTAGAAACACCAAACCCCCTGGTTGCGCTTGCATTCGTGTTGTTTGCAGGAAAATCCTGCGGCACCAGGCTAACAACTGACGCAACATACACTAATACAAATATCAAAGAAGCAATTAAAATAAATATTAAACTTAGCTTTCCCTCTTTTTCCATCATCACTCCTCTTTATGCTGCGACGAAGTAAAGGTTATTGATTTCGCAGCATATATTTAAATGTTTTGATTTTTACTATTTAAATAAATGACAGTCATTTGCAATTTTCAGCTAAAAACATATGAAAGCCCACAATCACAAAATATGCCAACCCCAATAAAAAACATTAAAAATAAAAAGTATTTAAATGTTTCGAATTTAACCCAATGGCTTATATTTTTTGACTGATATTTTGAAGAAAACACTGAAAGAAAGATGATTGTCAAAAACTCAACGAAAAAAACAGCGATAAGCGGGAATGCCGGGATTTTGGACGATGTTTTTTCCCAAGCAATGGGCTTGATGTTCTCGAGAAGCAAAAACAACGCATTGATTTTCAAATTTGCAGAGGAAAGAATGATTTCACTGCACATGATTTTTGTCTTTTACCCGATTGACGTGCTGTTCCTCGGCAAAAACAAAACTGTGGTGGACAAAAAGGAGAATTTCAGGCCGTTTGCATTTTACAAATCTAAAAAGAAAGCGATGTATGCCGTTGAACTGCCGAAGGGGACAATAAAAAAAACGAGGACGGAAAAAGGCGATAAAATAAGTTTCCAAAACAACAATCTTTAAATAACAATATTTAATTCTTGGATGCCATGGGGATGTAGTACAACCTGGCCAGTATAGCCGCCTCCAGTTATCTCTGAGAATACACCCAAGATTAAGAAACCAATATGGCGATAGCGGCGGATCGGGGTTCAAATCCTCGCGTCCCCATTTTTTATTTTAATTTTCCCAATAATTTAAACAGCGGCCTGTAGAACTCAATCAAAAAGATGATAAAAACGGAGATTAGGAATCCTGCAATAAAATAAAGGTAATAGCCCCTTATGAATTCTTTTGAAACAGGGAAATCAAAATGGTATGCTGAAAATGATAAGGCTAAAACAGCAATAACCAGTCCAATAAAAAATAAAATCAGCTTATTGCAGCCTTGCTTTTCTGTTTTTTCAACTTGGAATCCGGCCTTCTCCAGATGCCTTAGCTGCCTATTTGTCTCCCTTGCCTTTCTTGCCGCTTCCAGCGACTTTAATCTTGCCTTTTTCGTCCTGTAAGTTTTATATAATGCCCTTATTTTGCCTGATATTTGCTTTCTGAAAATAAGCAGAACAGCCAGGACAGCTAAAATGGCATAGATATAATACAGGTAAAATGCAAAAAATGACTTCAGGCCTTTCAAAAACCTGTTTTTGCTCAGCTTAACCTCAATATTTTTTGAATATACAGCATCCGAGAATTTGGCATAAATTTTAACTTGGTACTTTCCTTCTGCAATCTCGCTGCCCGGGCTCATATTTAAGTTAACGTTTCCAAGCTGCCCGGGATTCACAGTTAATCTTTTTGGCTCAATGGAAATCCATGATGGAGCTTCAAGGCTTATTTCATATTGCGCCTGCTTTATACCGCCGTTTCTTATCTGGACAGGGATATAAGCATTTGAGTAGCTGGTTTCTATTTTTGAATCAGATATGATGTCTGCCCTGTAGCAGTCATATTTTGGCACTGCCTCTATGCTTAATTTTTTTTCCGATTTTAAGGACGGAAAATTTCTGGCTGATGCGCTTAAAAAAACATTAAAAATCCCTTTTGCGCCGGCTGGAATATCCGCAGCCAGCTCAAAGTTTTCCGTGCCGTTAGGGGCAATTGAAAAAGAATTATGGCCAAGGCTGGCCCAATTTGGGGCATTTAAGCCCAAATCAACATCAATCTTTTGCTCTCCGTCATTTGTTATTTCCCCTTCATAAAGCCTGATTATTCCGCCGCAGGCTTTGTCCTCCTCCTGAAGCTCAAGCCTTAGGGAATAACATTTCCGGACATCCACATCCAGAATCAAACCTTTTCTCGCGTTATTTGACGAAAAGGAATCCACGCCAATAGAGTACTTTCCCCTTGTATTTGCTGGCGGAGCCAATTCCAAAAAAACAACGCTGCTTTGCCTTTTTGGCAATGAAAACTCCTTGACGCCAATAACAGCCCAGCCGGCGCCGAATGCGCTTAAGGAATACCTATCATCGGTATTTGCGTTATTGGCAACCAAAATCGGGACGGATTTTCTCTCATTTTCGCAAATGCTGTAAGTGCCGTTGAAAAATTCAAACTCTATCTTTTCCTGATTTTCCCCAAGCTCATAAAAATTTCCGGAATACAGCGAATAATCCTGCGCATACACAAAGCTAGCAAAAAACAAGAATACCAAAATCACCTGTATTTTTTTAAGGCTCATGAAGCATCAATAGTAAGTTTCGCCTTCTGACTTGTCAGGAATCTCTTCATTGTTGTGATGCATTAATTTGCCTGCCCCAAAAAACAGGCCGGCTGCAGCAAGCGCTATCGCGATTGAAATCAAAAGCACCAGCAGCAGGCTCTTTAATTTGGCTGCCAGAATGCCCCTGACTGCAACAACATTTCCTTTCAATGGAACCTGCTTCAGCGCCTTGCCATTGCTTTTTACCGTGGCTAGAAATGTCTGCTCCCCCAATGCATTTGTTGTTGTGGAAGCAAACACGCTGATTGTCTTTGACTCCTGCGGCTTTATGACAAAAACGTTTGAGTCGCTCAGCCTTAACTTTGCCCAGCCAGCCCCGTCAAGCAATAAAGTGTATGTGTTTGCATCAGGGCCCTGGTTGGTGAGGACAATCGGATAAATAACTTCGCTGCCGTCGTTCTTTATATCCTGAATCCCTATCGGTACATTTATGACAAGCTTTTCATTCACAATCTGCGACTTTTGCCCGCTCACGCCCTCGATGAAAAAAGGAATTTCCCTTATTTCATTCTCATTCCCGAATTGTGAAACCAATTCCGCCCTTAAGGTATAAGTGCCTGTGCCTGCGCTTTCAGGAATCTTTATGATAAATTCATCCTCAAAAGCAGAATTTTCGCTTTCCTTTATCCGGTCGACAAATCTTGCTGAGGAAATTCCAAGCTCAGGTATGCCTGCCTTTACAAGAATGCCCTCGAGGGGCACAACTCCGCTATTCTTAAAATTCACCTTTACAAGGATTGATTTTCCGGCTTCTGCATTGCCTTCCGGCACCTCAATGCTGCTTATGACAAAAGGAAACTTTTTCTGGCTTATCTTCAGCCCATACAGCTTCTGCTCTGAATCCCCTTCTGCATCAACCACAGTGACCCTCAGCCTGAAATTATTCTGCTCAAACTTGCTTATCAGCGGCAATTCAAGGTCCTTTGCCGCATTTTCCCCGTCTGCAATATCAAAAGTTGCTGTTGCATCCGCAACAACATCCCCATTTTCAAAAGCAAGAACTGCATCAATATGCGCATCCTCAATATCCTCAAGCGATGTCAGCCTTACTTTCAAGTTAAGCTTTTTCTTGCCTTTATCCACAATTAAAAAATTATTCTCGTTTTCTGCAAGGGCATCCCCCTCAATTTCCACCTTGTCGATTGAAACATCAAGCGCTTCACCTGCCCCCCCTTTAGCACCTCCAGCCAGCTTAAGGCCGTAAGTTTTTTCCTCAACATCCCCGTCAACGTCAACTATCCTAACAGCCAGCCTGAAGTCGTTTTGCCTCTTGAGAACATTTATCAGCTGAAGGTTTAAAGCCACCAAAGTGCTCTGGTTTGTTTTAAGCGAGAAAGTGCCTGTTGAGTCAGAAATTGTGTTTCCTGCGCTTAAGTCAGTCAAAATAGCCTCGACATGCATATTGCTTATGCTTTCTGTAGCTGTCAAATCTATATTGACATCAAATTCATCTGACTCATCTATGAAGTTTGTCCTGCTTTCTGAAACAGTTTTTCCATTGACCTTGACCCTGTCTATTGAAACGTCATCTGCGTTCCCAAACTCAGAATCAGCGTGGGAAATGCCGCTAAGCAATACTGCAAAAATCATTAAAAACGCCAAAAGGGATTTCTTCATTAAATTCCACCATAATATGGTAGTATCCAGCCCTTTTTAAAGTTTTCGTTATTGGATAGTAGGTACAAATTTAGGGTTATTTGACATTATCTATAAATACAGAATGAATACACCCAATTCCATGATAACAATTGTGGGAGGGGGGCCTGCCGGCAGCTATTTAGGCTATTTGCTGGCAAGGCAGGGCAAAGAGGTGACAATCATTGAGGAGCACAGCAAGATCGGAAGTCCGGTTCAATGCACAGGCATAGTCACCAATTCTATTGAGAAGTTTTTCAAGCTGGAGAAAGATATAATAGCCAAAAAACTGGATAAAGTTGCTGTTGTGAGCAAAAACAACAGGATATCGGTCAATGTCGATGAAATCGTGATGTGGCGCGACAGGTTTGACAGGTTTGTGGCAGAAATGGCGGATGATGAAGGGGCTAAAATAATGCTGAGCCATCAGTTCATCGGGCTTGACGGCAGGAATTTTGTTATTATAAAAGACAAAAAAAACAACAAGACAAAAAAAATCAAAACAGACATTATTGTCGGGGCTGACGGGCCTTACTCCCCTGTCGCGAAAGCTGCGGCTATGAACTCAGGCTCAAAGAATTACATAGGCATGCAGGCAAAAGTAAAGCTTGAAATGGATACAACTGCTTTTGAGGCTTATTTTGGGCAGGATTTTCCGAATTTTTTCGGATGGGTCGTGCCGGAATCAGAGACTGTCGCAAGGCTCGGCATCGGCTGCCTTGAGAATGCGCAGGAGCATTTCTACAAATTTCTAAAGAATAGGACGGGCAGCAAGGATATCATATGCTGGGAATCCGGCCTAATACCGCTGTACAACCCAAAAAAATTGATACAAAAAGACAATATATACCTGATTGGCGATGCAGCCGCCCAAGTAAAAGCCACAACAGGCGGAGGAATAATCCCATCATTGAAAGCTGCCCATACTTTGTGTGACTGCATCATCGGCAATAAAAATTACAACAGGGAATTCAGAAAAAATTCCGGAAGAGAGCTGCTTCTGCACCTTAAAATAAGAAATGTCCTGAACAAATTCTCGGACAGGGATTATGACAGGCTGCTTGGCCTGATGAATCAGGAGAAAGTAGGGAAAATACTGAAAAAATACGACAGGGACACGCCAATACCGCTGGTTGCAAACCTATTGCTCAGGGAGCCGAGATTTTTGTATTTTGTCAAGGGTATTTTTTCCTGAAAACCTATAGATAGGCTTATATATCATCATAAAAGAGAAAAAGCCATGAGCCCTTTTTCAACATTTGCGGAGAAGGCCAATCACGCTTTGCTAGAAGATTTAAAAAATAAGCGCATACCGGAAGAAGATTGGGACAAAATAACTTTTAATTTTCTCCAGGGTTTTGAATATGGCTGGAAATTATCGGCTCCAAAGTGCGTTGAGATGATCCAGTTTTACAAACCAGTATGTTGTACAAAGAAACCTCCTATTCCTAAAAGTTTGTTTAATGCAGCTTAAATAACATTTTACAAAAACTGAAATTTTGAATTTAACAACAAAAACCTTTTTAAAATATGTTCTTTCCCTTCAGGAAGGTGGCTATAAGCTATGGATTCTAAGGAAGACGACGAGATAAGCATTGACCTCGGCAAGATAAAGAATTTCTTCAAAAGCGGCAAAAAAGAGGAGGAGAAAAAAGCAGAAAATGAGCCAGTCTCCCAAACAAATGGGGAAAAAAAGGATGATGATGAACTAAACCTGTCATTTGATGCGGATAGAATTAAAAAATTCTTCAAATCAGGAGGAGAATGGGGGAAAGGCGATGAAGAAATATCAGTGAACTGGGGCAAAGCCATTGATTTCTTCAAAAAATACGGCATTGTTTTCATTGCCCTGATTCCAATAATTCTTTCTATTTACATAAGGATTCAGGCCGGATTCCTGCCGATAACAGATGACTGGGCTGCGAATAGCGTGATAAGCGGCATAAAATCGCAGATAAGGTCTTCAATTGACCAGCAGTATCCGAATTTGCCGGATGCAAACAAGAACGCCCTTGTTGAAACTGAGCTTCAAAAGGTGATTGGGCAGAACAAGCAGCAAATTGACCAGCAGATAACGGCAACATCCGCCTATTTCAGATCATTTTTCCAGGACGAGAGCGGCAAACTTTACATGCCCGACATCGACCCTTATTACTGGTTCAGGTACGCAAAGAATATCGTGGAGCACGGCTATCCTGGGGATATACTGAAAGACGGCAGGTCTTTTGACACCCACCAACTGGCGCCTATCGGGAGGTTCGTTGTCCCGGACATGTTCCATTCATATATGTGGGCTTATTTCTACAAATTGCTGAATTTTTTTATCCATGACCTGACATTAATGCGCTCCGGCTTTTACCTTGTCATATTCTTTTCGGCAGTATGCGTGCTGCTTGTGTTCCTGATAGCAAGAAAAATTGCCGGCAACATTGGCGGATTTTTTGCAGGACTTATGATGGCTGTCAACGGCGCCTTTTTGTCAAGAAGCCTGCATCCGGACAATGATGTATGGGTGGTGCTCTTTCCGCTGATTGTCACGTGGCTGTTCATATATACTATAGACCTAAGCGGCAAATTTAAAATAATATCGCTGGCTGCATTGGCCGGATTTTTCACAGGGCTGTTCACGACTGCATGGAGCGGATGGTGGTACATATTTGACTTTTTGCTCGCGACCATTGCAATAACATTCTTATATCTTGTTTTGGTAAATTTCAGCGAAGTAAAAAAAAGCCTTTGGACCTTGGCTTCAAATACGGCCATCAGAAATGCTGTTATTGTGGGCCTAGTTTATTTCTTCTCAACGCTGGCATTCGTTGTGCTATTTTCAGGATGGCGCACTTTCAGCGGCAGCTTCCTGGGGCCATTGAGCTTTCCTTCAATCAAAGCTCCCGTATCGGCAGACCTGTGGCCGAATGTGTTCACAACTGTCGCAGAACTGAACGAAGGCTCAATCAACGGGATCATAAACTCAATCGGAGGGCAATTTCTTTTTTTTATAAGCCTGCTGGGCCTGATTCTGGCAATATCAAGAAAAGACGGGATAAGGAAGTTTGATTTTTTTTATATAATCGGCACAATTATCTTTTATGGAGCGTACTTCTTATTGAGGAGGGTTTCTGACATACCTGTTTTTGGCCTGCTGCTTTGGATAATGCTGCCTATTTTTGCAAGAATCGGCATTTCCATCTACAAAAAAGATTCGAGCTATGATTTCAAGCTTTCCATACTATTGTCCCTTTGGATAGTCTCAACGATTTTTGCAAGCATCAAGGGCATAAGGTTCACCCTATTGCTTGCCCCGGCTTTTAGCGTTGCTTTTGGAGTCGCTCTTGGAAAGATATATGGTTATGCATCCAAATGGCTGACAAAAGAGCTGAAGATACACAGGCTCATTGCAGCCAGCATATTGATTGTTATGCTTCTTTGGATTTTTTATGTTGACCCTGCAAGAGGGGCTGTCAGCGCTGCAAGAAGTGACGTGCCTATGATTAATGATGCATGGCACAATACTTTGACTGCGATAAAGCAGAACTCAAGCGAAAATGCGATCATAACGTCATGGTGGGATTTTGGGCACCACTTTAAAGCGCTTGCCGACAGAAGAGTCACATTTGACGGAACTACTCAAACTTACCCGGCTGCGCACTGGGTTGGCAAGCTTTTAATGACAGACAGCGAGGAGCAGGCCATAGGAATCCTTAGGATGCTGGACTGCGGAAGCAACAACGCATTCAATGCATTATACAGCGCAAATAAGGACACCGGCCTGTCATTAAAAATACTGAATGAGATTATCCTGCTGGATAAGAAAGAAGCTGAGAATAAGCTGAAGTCATCCGGATTTGACGGAAAGCAGGCTGAGAAAATTCTTTCATTCACGCATTGCGAGGCTCCGGAAGCCTATTTTATCGCATCAGAGGATATGATAGGCAAAAGCGGGGTGTGGAGCCATTTTGGCAGCTGGAATTTTGAAAGGGCTGAAATATGGCAGAACAGGAAACTGCCGCAGGAGCAGGCTGTGGAAAGAATGATGAACAGATACAATTACACAAAAGAAAAAGCGGAGAACACCTATTTTGAAGTGCAGGCAATTGCAAGCGACAGCGAAGCAAACAGCTGGGTTGCCCCGTGGCCGGGCTATGGGGGAGTTGTAGGGTGCAGCAAAAACAGCAATGAAGTTTATGCATGCAGCAACGGGCTGCAGGTAAACCTCAGCAGCTATGACGCCTTTGGAATCGGCCAGCAGGGGATTACAAGGCCGAAAACGGCTGCCTTTACGACAGAAAATGGAATTTTCCAGAAATGGTTCAATGGAACTACCCTTGAATTCGGCATGACAATAATCCCAAAAAATGAAAATGATCTTGAGGCTGTGCTGTCAAGCAAGGAACTGACGGGGGGAATGTTTACAAGAATGTTTTATATGCAGGGGCACGGGCTAAAATACTTTAAGTTATTCAGGCATGAAAAAGGCCTTACAGGAACAGACATATACACTTACAAGATTGACTGGAGCGGGAAAGATGCAGCTGTCAATGATGATTATGTAAAATACTTAAAAGCTCCAGCCATTCAAAAGAATGATTCAGGCATAGATTCATCAAAAAACAACACAAATAGTTCTTAAATGAAAGCAAGCAATGTTTGGGCTGTGATTCCGGCTTATAATGAGCAGAAGAATATTGTCAAAATAATCAAAAAAACCAAAAAATATGCCGGTAATGTGGTTTTGGTTGACGACGGCTCAAAAGACAGGACAGGAGAGCTTGCAGGCAGAGCAGGAGCTATTGTGCTCAGCCATATAGTGAACCTCGGGAAAGGCGCTGCCCTCAAGACGGGGTGCGATTTTGCAGTCGGGAAAGGCGCAAAATTCATTGTTGCCCTGGATGCGGATGCGCAGCACAATCCTGAAGACATACCAAGGCTGACTGAAAAGCTTGAAAGATATGACCTTGTCTTCAGCTACAGGAAAGCCAGCAGCAAAATGCCCGTTGTCCTCAGGTTCGGGAACTGGTTCATATCGGGTGCAGTGAATATTCTGTACGGAATAAGGCTGAATGACACCCAGTGCGGATTCAGGGCATTTTCAGGGGATGCCTATAAAAAAATAAGGTGGAATGCCAGCGACTATTCGATGGAATCTGAGATGATATCAAGGGCCGGAAAGCAAAGGTTAAAATATGTGCAGATTCCAATCAGGACAATATACTCTGACAAGTATAAAGGCACTACAATCCTTGACGGGATTAGGATAGTAATCAACATGGTTCGGTGGAGGCTGCTTAACAGGTAAAATGGTGCTTGGAATACAGATAGCGGGCTTTTTGTTTGGCTTGTTCATGGTCTATTACTCTTTTTTAAATTACAAAAGAAGGGAGTTTACCGCAAGGGAATTCGGCTTTTGGATGGTTTTATGGATATTGTTCATTGTTATTACAATGTTTCCATTTATTTTAGACCCAATACTAAAACCGCTGGGCTTTTTCAGGGCTTTTGACTTTTTTATAATGAGCGGGTTTCTTTTTTTGATTGCAGCCATTTTCTACACTTACACAGTCACAAGGAAAAGCCAGAAGCTGCTGGAAACTGTTGTCAGGGAAATGGCCATTAAAAAAAGAAAGGGCAGGAGATAATTTTTCTTAGTCCGGCAAAGTATAGGTTTAAATAAGCTGTGATAAAACACTGCTGTATGGTAGCCGCTATAAAATTCATCGACAGGCATGCAGGAAACTTCATATGCAATTTTCTGGCTTTTTTCAGTAAAAAGAAGCCATTGGGCGATTTAAACCGCATCAATAAAATCCTGGTCATCCAGCTCTGGGGGATTGGGGAGACTGTCCTGACCCTTCCTTCTGTTGAAGCCCTGAGGAAAAAATTTCCAAAAGCAAAGATAGATGTATTGGCTACTTCAAGAAACATAGGAGTTTATCATAAAAACAAAAGCATAGACAATGTGGCGCTGATCAACCTAAATCCTTTTTCTATATTCAGATTTATTTTAAAAAACATGAAAAAATATGACCTGGCAATTGACATGGAGGAGTACTTAAACATCTCTGCCATCATTTCTTTTTTTGCCGGCAGGATGACAATAGGCTACTCGCATGACGCAAGGGCAAAACTGTACACCAGAAGGGTAAGGTATAATGACAAGCAGCATGCTGTGCAGACATTCCTGGACTTGGCAAGGGCATTGGGCATAAGTTTCAGCGCTGACAGGCTGCCAAGGCTTGATTTTTCAAAAAGCGACAAAAATGCAGTTGACAGGCTCCTAAAAAATAATGGCATAAGAAATGATGACTTTTTAGTTTGTGCCGCTCCCGGGGCAGCTGAGTCAGCCAAATCGCGGATGTGGCCTTATGAAAGGTATGCACAGCTTTGCGATGAGATAATAGAAAGTAAAAATGCCAAAATAATCTTTGTCGGCAATGCAATGGAATTTGAGCTGGTTGAAAAGATTAGGAACGGCATGGAGAACAAGAATAATGCAATAAATACAGCTGGAAAGGTAAGCTTAAACCAGCTGTTTTATTTGGTGGGCAAATGCAGTTTATTCATCGGAAATGACGCAGGGCCTATGCACATTGCGGCAGCGCAAGGAGTCAAGACGCTTGGACTGTTCGGGCCTAATCTGCCTGCCCGCTTTGGGCCATACGGAAAAGGAAACATAGGCCTGTACAAAGGCTACAACTGCGAATTCAGCCCGTGCATCAATGTCCACAAAGGGCAGGTTCCTGACTGCCTTTATCCAAGAAACAGCAACGACTACCAGAAGTGCATGAAGAACATAAGCGTTGATGATGCCCTGAAGGAAGTTGAAAAGCTGGTTTAGCCTCTACCAAAACCCCTTCATTATCAAAACAGACTCCTTATCTTTGTCTTTTGGCGTAATCTTTTTTGATACAACAACCACAGCCTTGTAAAGCGGCACATTCACAGAAAGCAGATTGCGGAAGCCGTTCCTCCTGAACATCCACCTTACGCTTACTTTAGTGGCCGGCTTTTTGTGGTCCGGAACATTGTAAAAACTCCGCGACAGATATTCGCTTACAGTGATCACAATGCTGTCCGAAAGCCCGCACATTTTCTTAACAAACTTTTCCTGATCGTCAACATGCTCCAGTATCATGCTGTTGAACACCACATCATATTTTCCGTTTAATTTCCACAAATCCCTTATGACTACATTTTTAGCCTTATGCCTCTCGTCGGCATCCACCCCATAAGCCTTAAACCCAAGGCTGTCTGCCGCCTTCATAAACTGGCCGGGCCCGCAGGCGACATCCAAAACTGACCTGCAGCCCTTGCAGTATTTCCTAAGAAGCCATTTATAGAATTGGTCCCTTATCAAGTACTTAATCCTGCTTTGAACTCCAATCCTGTCTTTCCAGGGATTGCTGTAGAGCTTTGCCATAAAAAATCGTAAAAGCGTTTCATTTATATATTTTGGTTATTATACAAAATGAAGATATTCCCCGTAAGTAAAAAAACCAGCCAATTGCTTTATTCTGGCCAGCCTTGGGAATAAATCCTTCTCCAATGATGAAGCGCTCTCAAAAATCTCAAAAATTTCCGGCTTGAAGATGTATATTCCCGCATTTACTATGTTCGTGGAATAATGCTTAGGCTTTTCCTGAAAGTCGACAATCAGGTCTCCGTCGAGTATCGCATTCCCGTAGCTGCTTGTTTTCTCCCTTGTCATCAGTCCCATTGTTGCAAGCTTTTCAGAGTCAACGTGCTTTTTTATCATCTTAAGCAGGTCAAAATCATTGTATGTGTCCCCTGACATGACGACAAAGCTGCCGCTTATCTTTTTCCTCACAGCTTTCAGCGCGTCTGCATTTCCCTTTGACTCCATTTCCACGATTTCCACGCTTATCTTTGCATCGGATATTTCATCCAGAAGGAGATTCATGCTTTTGGTGTGCTGCGTCACAATGTAGACCACCTTTATCCCGTGCCTTGAGAAGAACCCAATCTGCTGCCTTATCAAAGACGTATTTTTCACATTTCTCAGTGCAAAAGCCTGATGCCCCCCCTTAAGCAGCAAAACCGCAACGCTGACAGACTGCTCCTGCAGGCCCTTTTTCAGGAAATATTCTATTGCCTGTGACCTGCTCCTTATTACAGAGCCGTCCACTTTTGAATCAATCAGCTTAAGCAGTGAATTTTCAACTGATATGGCTATTTTTGGCTTTACCATGGTATGAATAAGTAGTAAAAAGTATTACTATTTAAACCTTTTGTTTACATATAAAATAGAAAAATTTAAATAGTAAAAAATAAAAAGTATGAAAAAGTATGAATTATTGGGGGAAAATCAGATGCCAAAGGAAAACACCGGGGAAGACAGCATTAATTTCACAGCATCCTTTAGGGGGGAGAGGCACGAGCACCTCTGGGGCTATGAACTGTGGATTGAGAACAACGATAAATACTGCAGCAAACTGCTGATTTTGAATAAGGGGTTTGAGTCGAGCTGGCACTATCACGAGCGCAAGGATGAAACTTTTGTGATCCTTGAAGGCCGGGTTCTGCTCACTTACGCCGATGGGAATTATGCCCCCGCACAAACAATTATTCTGAATGAAAAAGACAAGCTCAGACTGAAACCCGGCGCTGCCCATTCGTTCAAGTCATTGGCACAAAGAAGCATTGTAATGGAAGTTTCAACAACGGATGACGGCGATAACGTAAAGCTGCGCCCGGCAAGAAAATCGGATGATTCGAATGATTGATTTCAGCAAAATAAAAACAATGCCTATCAGGGAAAGGAAGAACAAGGTTAAGCTGAACGACTTGATTAAGCCGGGCAATTCCAAAATTTTTATTGAGTCAGATGGCATTGATGAATTGGCCGGCAGGATAATTGCCGCTTACAAAAGCAAAAAGCAGATTATCCTGATGATGGGGGCGCATGTGATAAAGACGGGGATGAGCCTGATTGTGATTGACCTGATGAAAAAGAGTGTTTTAAAGCATATTGCCATGAACGGGGCCGGCCCTATCCATGATTTTGAGCTGGCTTTGATAGGGGAAACATCCGAATATGTGGAACAGACAATAGAAAACGGGACTTTTGGGATGATTGAGGAGACCGGAAGGATTTTGAATGATGCAATAAAGGAAGGTGCAAAAAATAACTTTGGAATGGGCCATTCAATCGGGAAAAAAATCGACGAATTGGAACTGCCGAACAGGGAGTGCAGCATTTTATGGAATGCGTACAAGCTGGGTGTTCCTGTCACCGTGCATGCCGCAATAGGAACAGACATAATACACCAGCATCCAAGCTGCGATGGGGCTGCAATCGGCAAGACAAGCTACCAGGATTTCAAGATATTTGCAGACAGCGTGAGCAGGCTTGAAAACGGAGTTGTCCTGAATGCGGGGTGCGCTGTCATCCTGCCGGAGGTTTTTTTGAAGGCGCTGACGATTGCAAGAAATCTCGGGTTCAAGGTTCAGAATATAACGGCAGCAAACCTTGACATGACCGACCATTACAGGCCGAGGGAAAATGTCGTTACAAGGCCGACATCATTAGGCGGGAAAGGACTTATGATAATTGGAAGGCACGAGAAGACGATTCCGACGCTTCACAGAAAAATTGTTAATGGAATTTGAATAAAAATAAAAATCATTAAAAAACTAAGAACGACTATTTGAAAATCATAGACTTTCAAATTCCAAAAATGCCGTTAGCATTTTTCCGATTTGGAAGCATTGGTGATAAAAGTGAACCGTTGCCAAATAACATTGTAAAGTAAATCAAATAAAATGAAACAAAAGCTATTGAAGATTTTGGAGAAATTCAGAAACAAGAAAATCCTTGTCATAGGCGACATTATGCTTGACAAGTACATCTGGGGGGAAGTGTCACGAATATCGCCTGAAGCGCCTGTGCAGGTCGTGCATGTCTCAAAGGAGACTTATGCGCCCGGGGGGGCGTCAAATGTTGCAAGCAACGCCGCTGAGCTGGAGGGGAAAGTTTACATGGCCGGCATTGCGGGAAATGACGAAGCCAAACACGTGCTTCTTCAGGAATTAAAAAAAAAGGGAATAAACAGCGATGGAATTTTCATAGACAATGACAAGCCGACAACACAAAAGGTCAGGATTGTAGGCAGGAGCCAGCAACTGCTCAGGGTGGATTATGAGAAAAAAGAGCACGTGCACAAGGACATTGAAGACTCATTGATAAACTTCCTGAAAAAAACAATCAGGGAAGCTGATGTTGTTGTCATTTCTGATTATGCAAAAGGAGTAATAACTCCAAAGATTTGCGATGCTATAATCCAAATGTCAAAGGAGCACAATAAGGCTGTCATTGTTGACCCCAAGCCGAAGCATCTTAACTTATACTCAAATGCCACTTTGATAACCCCAAACAGCGCAGAGGCAAGCGAAATGGCAGGCATTGAGGATGGAAGCGATGAAGCCGCCGTTGAAATCGGAAACAAGCTCATGAAGTATCTTAATACAAATGTATTGCTGACAAGAGGGGAGAGAGGAATGTCGCTGTTTGAAAAAAGCGGAAGCGTCACACATATACCTGCAAAGGCAAGGGAAGTTTACAGCCTTATCGGGGCAGGAGACACTGTTGTTGCAACTATTGCCCTTGCGCTGGCTTCCGGATCAAGCTTCGAGGATGCGGCTGTGCTGGCAAACATCGCAGCGGGAATAAAGGTCGGCAAGATAGGGACTGCCTCTGTAAGCATTGAGGAAATAAAGAAGGGAATTGAAGAATTATGAAAGCTGTTTTCCTTGACAGGGACGGTGTTGTGACGGAGGATTTGGGCTATGTTCATAAGATAGGAGATTTTAATCTTGTTTCAAACGCAGTTGAAGGGCTGAAATTGCTGAAAGGTTTCAGGCTTATTTTTATCACAAACCAAAGCGGAATTGGGAGGGGCTACTTTAAATTCCAGGATTTTTTGGATTATAACAGCAGAGTTGTGGAAGAGCTCAAAAAACACAATATAAAAATAGAAAAGACCTATGTATGCCCGCATGCGCCTGAAGAAAAATGCGAGTGCAGGAAGCCGAAAACAAAAATGATCAAGGACGCTGAAAAAGAATTTGGCATTGACTTGGGCAGGTCTTTCATGATAGGGGACAAAAAAGTAGATGTTGAGATGGGGCACAATGCAGGATGCAAAAGCATTTTGGTATTGACTGGAAAAGGCATAAAAGAGAAAGAAAATTCAAAGGCGGATTATATTGCAAAGGATTTGGTTGATGCTGCAAGGTGGGTAAAGGGAAATGATTAAAAAGTATATTGTTAGTATTAGTTTATTTATTGTTGCCATATTATTATTGATATTTCATAAACCATTGCTAAAGTGGCATATAAAAAAGTATAAAGAAATTTATAAGATTAAAATTAAAAATGATGGATTCCGGTTTAAATTTTATAATTTTTTATATTATATGGCATCGATAGCTTTTCTTATTTTGTCATATTTAAATATTAAAAAATCATGATTAAAAAATGGACATTAACCAAAACCTTTATATATAAGTATATTATATAAGTTTATATATGGCACTGAGACAGGAATTCAAAGCTGAAAAGGAATTTAAGATAGGTCATCAGCCCAGACTGGACACTGTCATAATGGTTGAGAACGCAGTAATGGAGCACAGCGGCGAGTATGGAAAATTCCAGCTTTGGAGGAAACTGCCTAAATCAGTGATGTACCAGACTTTCCTGAAAATTTTAGATTACCTGGAATACTCCAACAAGATTGCATATGACAAGGAAGGCAAAATCGGCTGGATTTTTAGCCCGGGCATATATAATAAATACGGCAAAAGAAAAGACTATTAGAGGCTATTCGGGTATTGACTTTAATCAAAATGATTAGCCAAAAAATCAAAACCTTAAGCCAATTGATTCCAATAGCCCAAAAACTAAAAAGACAAAACAAAAAGATAGTGACAACAAACGGCGTTTTTGACATCCTGCATTACGGGCATGTGAAATATCTTGAAGGCGCAAAAAAGCTTGGGGATGTTTTGATTGTTGGAGTCAACACTGACAGGTCTGTTAAGATAAACAAAGGCGACAAAAGGCCAATCAATGATGAAAAGTCGAGAATTTCGGTGCTGGCTGCGCTGGAAAGCGTTGATTATGCTTTTCTGTTTGATGAAAAAGACCCGAGAGAATGGCTTTCACAAATAAAGCCAAATACGCATGTCAAGGCCGGCGATTACAAGTTAAGCCGGATCATAGAAAAGGATTCTGTCGAGAAGAATGGCGGCAAAATAGCCATTGCAAAGATGGAGAAAGGCCATTCCACAACCAAGCTGATAAGCAGAATAGCAGGCATATGCAAAAATCAATAGCTTTTTAAATATTTTACAGTTTTTTCTGCAGGATGGCAAAGCCGAATATCACAATGTTTTTTCCCGCATATAATGAAGCTGAGAACATTCCAAAACTGCTCAATTCCGCAGCAAATGTCCTCAGGGAAACTGCCAAGGGTTATGAGATTCTCGTCATTGTCTATGAAGGCTCTACTGACGGGACCATCGGCATCGTTAAAAAATTCTCAAAGAAAAATAACAATATCAAGCTGCTGATACAGCCAAAAGACAAGAAAGGCATAGGATATGCGAAGATGATGGGCTTCAAAAATGCGAAATACCCATATATCTTTTATGCGGACTCCGACAACCAATTTGATTTAAATGACTTCAGGAAATTCGTGCCCTACATAGGAGAATATGACATCATCGCAGGGTACAGGATAAGGAGGCATGACCCCAAAACAAGAATCATAATATCGAAGGCATACAACATTATTATGAGGCTTTTGTTTGGCGCAAAAGAAAGGGATTTGGACTGCGCGTTCAGACTAGTGAGCAAAAAGGTTATAAAAGGAATAAGCCTGGCATGCACAACAGGAGTTGCAACCACAGAGCTGCTGGCAAAGGCAAGAAAAAAAGGATTCAAAATAAAGGAAGTCGGGATCAGCCATTACCCAAGAATCATGGGCAAGCCTGTCTTTGAATGGGAGATAGGCCTGAACTTGCCAAAGCCGAAAGTGGTGCTTGATATTTTAAGGGACATGGCAGCATTGTGGATTGATATGAGGAGGAACAGGTGACAAAATGAAAAGCGCAATCTGGCATGCAAGGAATTTTTTCAGGCTGCTTTGGAATGTCCATTTGCGGCACAGGTGCCCTGTATGCGGAAAAAAAATAATAGAGACGGATTACCCGCAGGAACTTATACAGAAGGCAAAATGCTCTGACAGAAAATGCGGATGGGGATGGGCTAAATGAGCCTTTTTGAGGCTGCGATAAGGCCGCTTCTTGTCATAAAGGCAAAAAAAATAAATGAGTGCTGCGGGGAATTTTTGAAAGGCAAGGTTCTTGATTTTGGAGCCGGCAGGTGCTACATTGCGGAAAAGCTTGAAAAAAATAAGCTTGATGTGACGTGCCTGGATGTAAATGACCTGAGCCAGACCGGCAAGAAAGTTATTGTTTATGACGGAAAGAAAGTCCCTTTCAAAGACAATCAGTTTGACACGGCATTGGCTGCCTATGTGCTCCATCACTGCGAAGAGCCGGAAGAAATGCTGAAAGAAGTTGCAAGGGTGACAAAAGGGAACATAGTGATTTTTGAGGATACAAAGCCTTCCGCTTTTGTAAACATGATGGATTTTTTCTCGAACAGGCTGAGAGGGGTGAAAACTCCCTTTAAATTCAGGACAGAAAAGGAATGGGGCAGTGTGTTCAAAAAGCTGGATTTGAGAATAGTTGCAGTCAAACATGGCGTTGAAAAGGAGTGGTTTTACCCGCTTGTCGAGCACACGATGATTGTCGTGAGAAAATAGTTTGATATTGCCATTATCATTCATGAAATTAAAAATAAACCTTGTAATGCTGGCAGCGTATTTGCTTGGCATATCCTTGCTCTTAAAAAAATTTGAGTGGCTGCCCCTATTGGCTGCAGGCCTGCTTTTTGCATTTGACAAAAAAATCAGCGACGAGATAAAAAATCTGCTCTACATCATTGCCGCTTTGATTCCCTTCCCGCCATTTCTCTGCATATTCCTCGTTTACCTGCCATTTTCAGCCTTTGGCATTGTTTTTGACAGCCCAAATTTCATAAAAAGGTACCTGTTCGGGTTTTCCATTTCTATTTTCGCAACTTTGCTGTTGTACACAATCTCCATGTTTTTCGGCTTCCCGCTGAATATTTTTACAGTCTTGATTGCGTTCTATGCGCCGGCGCTTGCCGCGCTTTGCACTGCATACAGAAGGAAAAAACTTTCCGGACTGGCGAAAATCGGGCCGGACGACTACAAAATAATCATTGTTTCGCTGCTCTTTCTCTTTTTTGTCGCGGGTGTGATGCTGACTGACAACACACTGTTCATGTCAAACGGGACTTACTTCTACTCAAAGTATTACACAATCGTGAAAAGCATCGGGAAATACAATGATTTTCCGTTTTATTCTCCAAACTCTGCGCAGGGAGAGCAGCTTTTCCTTGTCGATTCACCGGCAATGTTCTCGCACATTGCATTTGTAAAAATCATCATTTCACGGGTCAATCCCGTATTATTCTATAATTACATATCCGCATTCATCCTGTTTTTAACTATTCTTGGGGCATCGCTGCTGATAAGGGAATGCGCAAAAGACGCCAGTCCTTATCTGGCTGCATTGGGAGGCTGCGCAATCGGATTGAGCTTCATATTCGTGCAGTTCCTTGAGAGCTTCAAGCATTTTTTTGCGCATCCGACAGGCTTTTTGATTTTTGCAATGGTGCTGGCCAATCCAAGGAATGTGAAAGAGCTGATGATTATTGCGTCGCTCATGGCGCTGGCATTCCTCATACATGCCCCCCAAAGCCTCGCTATTTGGATAATGGCGTTTCTCCTATTCGCAATTATGCAGTTCAGCGAAAGCAGCATGATGAGGAATTTTGGCGAAGCCAGGAATTACATATCAAAAAATAAATTAAAAACCATTGCCATTTTTTTAGCCGTGCTCCTGATTCCCCTGTTCTACATAATTCCTGCGGTTTATTACTCGGAATTCATGCGGCATGCCGATGTAAAGATCGGCGATTACCCAGCAAATATGGCCGCTTATCTCAGGGTATTCTTCATAAGCGAAAACCCAATATCAGCAAAATATCCTGACTTGAGAAGAATTGACGAAAAAAAAATGGGACTTTTTATCTCTGCCTTTGGGATAATTGCGCTGCTTTACTGCATTTTGAATTTGCGGAAGCCCCATTTCAGGAAAGCCAATGCTTTTGCGCTTGCTTTCCTGCTGAGCGCTTTTTTGTCTGCCTTTGCGGTCAATCTCCCGTTCATAAACAACATGGAGTACGGCACAAGGACCCTTCCGTACGAGCTGGTATTGCTTGCAATAGCGATATGCTGCGCAATCAGCTCTTTCAGGCACAATGCGCTGAAATTTGCCCTTGCGATTATTTTTTTGACAGGGTTTGCGCACAGCCTTCCGTCTGTAAAAGCTAACCTGTCAAACATACACAACGAATCATTCATAGGGGGCGAATCCTACAAAAATGAGATTGAGTTCATAAAAAAGCTTCCGACTGATGGAAGAATAATAACATACGGGCATTTTGCAAATGCAGTTGACGCCGGATTAGGCGCGCTCACAGACAGGTATCTGTCAAGGTACGAGTTCAAGCAGATTGACTTTTCAAGGACAATTTATGAGAACATACACACAACATACTCATGGGGAAGCCCCGAAGCCCTAGGGAAATTAACCGATGTTGAATTCGCGAATTACCTTGCTGCAGGAGGCTATAAATACCTGTTCCTGAACGTGTGCCATCCCACCGGAAACATGGCTGCAAAAAAAGTCTACCCCAATTTCTCATATCCCATCTACCAGAACCAGTGCAATGTATTTTTGGTTTTGAATAGCTCCAATTACGCCGAAAAGGCCAATGTTGTTGATGAAAAAGAGGAAAAATCCATGAAAGGAAGGGAAAACGGTCATTTTTACGTTTCTGTAAAAAATTTTGGGGATTCTCAGGGCCCTGAAATAAAGCATCCGGAGCCTTTAAGCTTTGAAAGGCCAAAGCCTTATCTTGCTGTGATAAGCGGAAACTTCAAGGATGGCGAGTGGGTTGTTTTCAAGGAGCAGTATTTTCCAAGATGGAAAGCGTATACTGATGGAAAAGAGCTTCCTGTGATGCCGACAAATGATGACCTGATATTGATCAAAACTGCAAAAGGGGACAGGATAATGCTGAAAAATTCTTTGCTGCCTGTGGAAAAGATATCCGGGTTTTTGTCATCTGCCGGAATCATTTTGTTTTTTGTTTTTCTGATGCTGATGGCCTGAACATGGCCAGAATCCGCCTTAAGAAAAATTTATAAATTGATTTAAGTTGCATTTCCTGCATGAAAGTGCTGGTCACAGGGGGGGCAGGGTTCATAGGCTCTTTTATTGCTGATGAGCTGGTAAGAAAGGGGCATTCTGTTGCAATATTTGACAATCTTGAGGAGCAAGTGCATCTTGGAAAAATTCCCAATTACCTTAACAAGGACGCAGAATTCATAAGGGGGGATGTCACTGACAGGGACGCGCTAAAAAAAGCTGTCAAGGATGCTGATACGGTAATCCATGATGCCGCTGCAGTTGGGGTAGGGCAGAGCATGTACCAGATACAAAAATATGTAAAAACAAACAGCCTGGGGACTGCCGTCCTGCTGGACATACTTGCCAATGAAGAGCATGATGTAAAAAAGCTTATCGTTGCAGGCTCAATGAGCTCATACGGGGAGGGGTCTTATGAATGCGAAAAATGCGGCGTGGTCGAGCCTGAACTAAGGGCAGAGCAGCAGATGATGCAGAAAGACTGGGAAGTCCGCTGCCCAAAATGCAATTCCCATGCAAAGCCTGCCCCGACAAAAGAAACAAAAAAGCAGGATGTAAACAGCATTTATTCCCTGACAAAAAAAGACCAGGAGCAGATGTGCATGGTTGTGGGAAAAGCTTACGGAATTCCTACGGTTGCATTGAGGTATTTCAATGTTTACGGGCCAAGGCAGTCGCTGAGCAACCCATACACCGGAGTTGCCGCAATTTTCATGAGCAGGATAAAAAACGATAATGCGCCGATTGTGTATGAGGACGGAATGCAGACAAGGGACTTTGTAAGCGTGCATGACATTGCCGACGCCAACCTCATGGCCATGGAAAAAAGCGCCGCTGATTACGAGATTTTCAATGTCGGAAGCGGAAAGCCGATTGCAATAAAAAATGTGGCGGAGGGGCTGGCAAAATTATACGGAAAGAATATCAAGCCAAGCATAACCCACAAGTTCAGGAAAGGGGATGTGAGGCACTGCTTCGCGGACATTTCCAAGATAAGGAGCAGGCTTGGCTTCTCGCCAAAAATCAGCTTTGAAAAGGGAATGAAGGAGCTTATGGAATGGTCAAGGCATGCGGAATCAATTGATAAGTTTGAAATTGCAGCTGAAGAGCTGAAAAAGCACGGCTTAGTTTAAAATGGAAGTTTCTATTGTGGTGCCCGCCTATAACGAGCAAGAAAATCTTCCGAAATTAATCAAAAGCCTGAAGGGGTTGAAGCATTCGCTGAAGGACTTTGAGATTGTAATTGTTGATGACAACAGCTCTGACAAAACAGGGATTATAGCCGATTCTTATTCAGGAAAATACGGCAATGTAAGAGTACTGCACCGAAAAAAAGGAATCAACGGAATGGGGGCTGCCCTGAAGGAAGGCACCAGAATTTCAAAAGGGAAATATATAATTTGGGTGATGGCTGACAATTCCGATGACCTGAATTCAATTCCAAAATTTGTCAGCAAGCTCAGGAATGATTGTGATCTGGTGTTTGGCTCAAGATACACAAAAGGAGGCTCTAAAGGAGACCTTGGGGCTTTCAAGGCCCTGATGAGCTCCGGCTACAGCTTTGCGGCAGGGCTGATTTTCGGCCTTAACGTCCATGACATCACAAATGCGTTTCGCGCATTTAAAAAAGAAATATTTAATAATATCGAGCTTGAGTCAAATGATTTCGCAATATCTCCTGAATTTGCGATTAAGGCCCATTTAAAGGGCTGCAGGCTGGGGGAAGTGCCGACCACGTACAGGAACAGGAAAGCCGGCACTACAAAGTTCAGGCTTATCAAAATGGGGGCTGCATACTGCAGGCTGTTTAAGCACAGGTTTGGCCATAATTGAATATCATGAGAATACTCGTCACAGGGGGGGCAGGGTTCATAGGCAGCCATATCGCTGAATTTTATGCAGGGCAAAATAATGAAGTTGCCGTATTTGACAACCTGAGCAGGGCAGATTTGCTGAAAAAGAAAATAAAAAACATTGATTACAACTGGAACTACCTCAAAAATATCAAAAATGTTGAGCTGATAAAAGGGGACATAAGAAAATGCAGGGAGATTGAGAATGCCGCAAAAAATGCGGATGCGATAATCCATGCTGCTGCCCAGACTGCGGTTACTGCTTCTGTCCAGGATCCTGCAAGCGATTTTGAGGCAAACGCGCTCGGAACATTCAATGTATTGGAGGCTGCAAGAAAAAATGATGTAAAAAGCGTGCTGTACTGCTCCACCAACAAGGTCTATGGGGAGAATGTCAACCGGATAGGCGTGAGCGAAAAAAAATCCAGATACGAGTTTGAAAAAAAATATGCGACTGGTGTTCCGGAAAACTTTCCTGTTGACCTGTGCGAGCACACCCCTTACGGATGCTCAAAGCTCGCAGGAGACATTTACGTGCAGGACTACGGCAGACTGTACGGCATAAATACAGGGGTTTTCAGGATGAGCTGCGTATACGGCACAAGGCAGCTTGGAGTTGAGGACCAGGGATGGGTGGCTTGGTTTGCCATTGCAGCCATACTCGGCAAAAAAATAACAATCTATGGGAACGGAAAGCAGGTTAGGGATGTAATCTACGTGACTGACTTAGTTGAGCTGTTTGACAAGTTCATAAAATCATCTTCAAAAAGCGCTGTCCTGAATGCAGGAGGTGGGCCAGGCAACACATTATCGCTTCTTGAGCTTGTCAAAATTCTTGAGGGAATAACAGGCAAAAAAATAAGCCCTGAATTCAGCGATTGGAGGCCGTCTGACCAGAAGGTTTACATTTCTGACATTTCAAAGGCCAAAAAAATGCTGGTGTGGGAGCCGAAAACAAAGCCGGAAGCAGGCATAGCAAAGCTTGCCGACTGGATTGAAGAAAACAAAAAAATGCTTGGTTAAAATGGGCAAACTGAAGGATTTTCCGGTCACTGACGCCTATGACTCCATGTTTGGAAACAATGTTGAGGAGGCAGCAGGCTTCATGCCCAGCATTCTGCCGTTAAACCTGAATAAAAATTTAATCCAATCGGTGATGGAAAAGGCAAAAAAAGAAAAAAAATGGGTTTTGGCTTTTGTGATAGGCACAAAGCCCTGCTTCTATAAGTTTTACGGCTCCATAGATGCAGCCAACAAGGCCGGCATTCCCAATTTTGTGATAAACTCCAACCAGCATTATGATGACATTCTGACGAGAGGGCTTACAGAATTCAACCTGCAAAATCAGGTGGCATGCAACCTTTCAATAAGGGGGGACTTGGCGCAGAAATCCGCAGAGCTGATGATGAAAGTAAGCTGGCTGGCAAGGCACCTGAAAAAAAACTGGCCGGATGTCACGGTAATTCCGGTCGTGCTTGGGGACACAATCATGACTGCGATAGTGCCTGCTGCATGGATGTTTTCCAGGGTTGAAAAGGCAGTCCAGATAGAAGCCGGGCTGAGGTCTATGGCCCCTGAAATCATGAAAAAATGCAAAAATGCCGACTTTGACACTTTTATCGAAAAGCAGTTTAACGGAAAATGGCTTTTGCTGAGGAACGAGCCGTTCCCGGAGCAGTGGGACACTTACACCTCTGCAGCCGGAAGCGAATTTCATTTTGCGCCTGTGGAGCTCAACAGGAAGCACCTGATCAGGGAAGGGTATCCTGAAAAAAACATATGGGTTACTGGAGGAGTTGTTGTTGATGCCCTTGAGATGAAAAGAAAGGAAAAGGCTGAAAAAAGCGTTTTTGACGTTTATCCCCAGCTTGAGAAAGGCAGATGGTTGAGGGTTGACATCCACAGGAGGGAAAACCTCACTCCAAGAAGATTCAAAGCCATAGTGGAAACCATAATGGGCTTGGTGAAAAAAGGAAACAATGTCAATTTCATAGAGATGAGCGCCACAAGGAATGCGCTGGACCACTACAATATGAGGCCTGCATTGGACAAATTAAAAAAATACAAAAATTTTTTGCATACGAATGTGTGGCCGGAGTACGCGCATGTAGTTGAGTTTTTCGAGTCTAAGAGCTGCATGGCTGCATTGACCGATTCAGGGGGGGTGCAGGAAGAGCTTAACCTGATGGGAAAAGCCTGTTTAACGTGCAGGCTCAGCACAGACAGGCCGGAGACGGTATTTGGCGCAAAGAGCAATATCCTTGTTCCCCCAATAAGCGGAGAATACATGATTAAAACCATAGGGCATGTTGCTAAAAACGACTCACTGGTCAAAAAAATGGAAAATGCAAAAAAACTGTACGGTAAAAATGCGGGCAGCAAGGTAATTTCAATTCTTTCTAAATTGATGATGAAGGGCGAGAGGCCGTTCAAATGGGCGCATGAGGCGCTTGGCCTTTGGAAAGAGGAATCAAAAGGAATTGACTATCTGTAAACATGAAAAAGATCAATTCACATATAATATTCATTGCCGCAATTTTTGCATTGAGCCTGTTTTTTCTTAACGGCATCCTGCATAGGGGAGTAATACTCAACAACATACATTACATAAATGACCTGGCTTTTGTCTCCTACAACACAAAAGAAGCGCTTAAAAATAATGAGCTTCCCCTGTGGACCCCATATTTCTACTCCGGCCATCCCCTGCTGGCAATTCCGGAAAATTACATGTTTGACCTGAATTTTTTATTTATTTACCTTTTCAGGGACATATACCTTGCCATGAATCTTGCGCTTATTTTTTATTTTTTTATTGCCGGCTTTGGGATGTACCTGCTGGTCAACAGCATAGTTGGCAATAAAAAGGCAGGCTTTATATCGGCTGTTATCTACATGCTTAACGGCTTCATGCATACATTTGTAATTTCCGGGCACATCAACATACTTGCGGGGTATGCCCTGATGCCCTTCATATTTTTGTCTGTCCATAAGGCGCTTAAGGCCAGAGAATGGCTTTTTTACAGCCTGATTGCAGGAGCATTGTTTGCGCTGCAGATTTTTTCAGGCAGCATGATTTTCTTTTTTTACACTGCTTTGCTCATATTTTTTTATTTTGTATTCAGCCTGATCAGCAGGAATTTTGCCAGCTCCATTGTAAAGTCAGCTTTTATCGGAATTGCAATAGCCATTGCGGCATTGGGCCTTGCTTCCATGAAGCTGCTGCCTGTCCTGGAATTCACAAAAATGTCGAGCAGGGCCGTGAATGTTTCTTTTCAGGAGTTTTTAGGCTATCCTATTGACTTCAGGGATATTGCAAGAATTGCAATAACAAATGCCGGCTATCCGGGGCTGTCTGCAGCAGTTGGAATAACAGGCTTCCTGCTGCTGGTGTACGGACTGTCCCAATATAAAAAAAGGATTGTTCGGTTTTCCTTTGCAGTTATTGTCTTCTCATTGCTGTTTGCTTCAGGCACGCTTGTTGCGGATGCGATGCACAAAATTCCCGGGTTTGACAAGCTTAGGCATGTTGAAAGGGCATTGGTATTGTTTGTGTTTGCGGCACCAATCCTGTCTGCATACGGGTTCATTGCATTGTCCGATAGGCTAAGAAAATACAGTTTGTATGCGAAACACGAGAATTTGGCATTTGCGGTAATAGCTTTTGCAATACTGCTGGAATTGCTTATGCTGCAGAATGTCCCCATGGCTGCAAGAGTTGTGCAGCCGGAAAATGTGGAGCTGCTTGCCTATATGAAGAATGACACTTCTGCTTTCAGGACTATAAACCTGGCGCAAAAGGAAGTAATAGGGGCAGCAGGATACAATTACTATGCCCAGGAGGGAATTTCAGAAGTAAAGGGCGGAGGAGGAATATGGGTAAATGACTATGTTGCTTTTGTCGGGATAGCCCAGCAGGCCCTCAGCGCAAAAGTGTTTGGCATCCTGAATGTAAAGTATGTTGTGTCTGACAATAAACTGGAAGAGGACAGCCTGACACTTGTCGGCAGGTTTAAGCAGTGCAAAGAATGCGCTGTGTGGAATGCCTTCGGCCCTTACCTTTACAAAAATGAGTTTTTCCTTCCAAGATTTTTTGCTGTTCCAAACAGCATACTGGTTGTGGGGGACAATGCAGCTGTAAAGCAGCTTGTATATTCCCTAATGTTCCAAAACTTTGAGCCAAAAAATACATTGCTGATACAGGGGACAAGAATAAACGACTATGATGCAGAATTTCTCAAGAGATTCACCATAATATTTCTTGTCAGGGATTCGGTAGACCAGAACAGCATTGGAAAGTTAAGTGAGTATGCAGCAAATGGCGGCGTTATAGTTCCTGACATCCTTAACGGGCAAAATACAGTTTCAAGCGAGAACATAAGAATGATCTTCAACAAGACAACCGGCAATTACACTGAATTCGGGATAGGCAAATATTCAAGCAATAAAGTTGTTTTGAATTTGAATGGTGAAAAAGGATGGCTTGCTGTAAGCGAAAGGTTTGCCTATTTTCCGGGGTGGAAAGCCAGCATTAACGGAAAAAATATCGAAATACTGAAGGCTGACAACGCAATAAGCGCAGTTTATCTGGATGGGGAGCGCGGAAAGCTGGGTTTTGAGTACGAGCCCGGCTCTTTCGCAAGAGGGAAACTTATATCCGCTTTTGCACTTATTTTGATTTTAATTTATTTTGGATGGTTTTTTTACAGCAGGAGACTGAAAAAAATAAAACTTAATTAAATGTTTATGCCAGTCATTTTATTAAGCTTTTAGGGCAGTTATCATTAAGAAAGATGTAAACAAGATACTGCTGTTCCTTACGCTGATTCCCATAATCTTATTTATCAGTTTCAGCACTTATTACGACAATAAGCTAAAGAACATTACGATTGACTATGGTAAAGGGGTTCTTAAAGAAGCAAGCGGAAATAATCTCTTTTTAAAAATAATGTACCCCCATAATAGAATAAAAAAATTAGGCTCTATTTAAGATTTTTGATTTTAAGAGACTATTCATGCCTCTGGTTAAGGTTAAATTTATAAGCATAAATAAAGTCCGGATTGAAGATGGCTAAAGCTGAGCTTACAGTTGTCATACCTGCATACAATGAAGAGGCATCCATAAAGGACACTATAATAAGCGTGAAAAGGCATGTGCCAAAATGCAGGATAATAGTTGTTGACGACTGCAGCACCGACGGCACAAATAAAATAGCAAAAAATGAAAAAGCCAAAGTAATAAGGCACAGCAAAAATAAGGGATACGGGGCTGCGCTCAAGACAGGAATGCTGGCTGCAAAGACTGAATATGCTGCATTTCTGGACGCTGACATGACCTATGACCCTATGTATTTTCCGGCTATGCTTGACCGCATGAAGAAGGAAAACCTTGATTGCATTTGGGGCAACAGGTTTGCAGGCGCAGAAAACGGCATGCCTCCCATAAGGAAGTTTGGCAACAGGATAATCTCCCTCATATTCTGGATGGCTACAATGAGGAATGTAGGGGACAGCTCATCAGGGCAGAGGATATTAAAAACATCTGCGCTCAAGAAGCTTGACCTGGAAACATTGCCTGATGATTTAGACTTTATCACAGCCCTGTCAAAAAGGACAGTAAGCAGAAAGCTTAAGTACAAAATCATTCCAATCAACTACCACAAAAGAAGGGGAAGCTCGAAGCTTGGCCTGTTCAGGCACGGCTTCAGGATGGTAAAAAACATTTTAATTGAAAAATGAGGCTCAAGCTGGATTCTGCAGTTGAATGGGCATATGTTTTCTTATTCGCTGTTTTTCTTGCCTACATAGGAATGGCCGCAGCCATGGACCATCGCCTCAAGCATACGTTTCCCTACGGGTTTTCAGCATCTGACGCCTTTGGCGAAATAGCATACACAGAAGGGATACAGGAGCTGGGAAGCTACAAATTTCTTCCTTTTTATTTAAGAGCAGGATTTTCCGACACTCTTGGGTTCCATATGCCGATATCCAACCATATTTTCGCGCTTTTCTCGTTTGCCTCCGGTTTAGAAGTGTGGGATTCGCTGCTCGTAACTGGATTTTTGTATTCGATATTTGCGGTTTTGGCAATGTATCTTTTGGTAAGGGGCTTCAGCAGGAGCATAGCATTAATTTCAATTTCGCTTGCGGTGTTTCTTTACATAAGGAACTTCAGCGTCATTTATTCATGGGGCCAGTGGGATCTCGTGATGGCAACTTTCTTCATGATTTCAGCTGCATGGGTGCTGAGCAGATTCGAATTAAAATATGGGTATATGCTGTTTGCGGTTTTGGCAAGCGGAATTGCACTGACCCACATAACAGAAGCGGCATTTCTTTTCATGTTCACCGCCTTATTTTTTATTATAAGGATTGCAAGGAAAAAAAGCTCTTTTGCAGAGATTAAGAAGCTGGCTGCAGGCGGAGTCATTGCAACTGCAATATGCTTTTATTATCTTATGATTTTCAAATTAGGATATGCTGCCGGAGGGGTGGACAATACAATAGGATACCATGCCCCGGAATGGTTTGATGCTGCCCTGGGGCAGTTTGGATTTGTCCAGTTTTTGATAATAGGGGGGCTGATCGTTTCATTGTTCCTGCTGTTCACAGGGACTGAAAGCACCGCATTGGTGTTTGGGGTTTTCATGCTTTTAATAGGCTATACAAATTTCATCTCAAGCTTTGCGCCAAGGGCTTTCCAGACAAGGTATTTGTGGCCGGTGCATCTTTCAGCCTTGATTGGAGTGTTGATTTACTTTTTGCTGAAGCTTGTCATTAAGGAATGGAAAACTATTTACAGCATTTTGATAGGAATAATCCTGGCTTCCTCGATAACTTATGCCTACTATGAAAAAAATTCCGGCAGCGGCATCATGGACCAAAGGCATTGGGACATGCTGATGTGGATAAGGGAAAACACTCCAAAAGACGCAAAAATAATTTATTTTTACGGCGATCCTTACAGCCAGGAAGCAATATTGTGGAACCAGAAAAGGCTCTCTTACAGGGTATCCATGGAAGATTTTGCAAATGCCGCCAAGGAAAGGAAAATTAAAAGGGAGTATGTTGTGAACGTGGCTGCTGCTGATGATGCCGAGCTATTGTACAGAAAGTCGTTATTTTCATTCGGCTACCATTACAATGAGGTCAACATGTCAGAGTATTTCGGCAAAAAAAGCATTTGCTATTTTGATTATTTTGTTCTTGACAGGGGCGGAATGCAGCAGGCACTGGCTCAGTACAATTTATTGATAGCCAATGAGCTTGTGAAGAATGGCGCTATTGCTGTTTTTGACAATGGAGTACTGGTGTTGAAGAAAATAAAGGTGGATTGCATTGAAGAAAGAGATTTTTGAGCAGCTGAAAAAGGAATTGCTGATAATCGGGGCTATTTCCATAGCCTCGTTGATTTCATTTAAATTGATATTTTTCAAGGAAAGCTTTTTTGCGGTGCTCAGGGCTGTGGCTGCAGTGTTCTGGCTTCTTGTGCTGCCGGGATTTTTCATCATGCTTTACTGGCATGACGAGCTCAAGCTCTTTGAAAGGCTGATTATCGGCATTGCAGCTGGGACTTCAATAATCGGGCTGGCAAGCTATTATTTTGGGCTGATGGGGCTGCATATAAAATACCATACAATCCTGCTGCCATCCGCGATGATAGCTATTGGGATTATTATGGCACTCAATAAAAAGAAGCGTACTGAGGGCTGATTGACTATTTTTTAGCTTTGAATTTCTTCAGCGCAACAGACATGCCGATAAAAACGATGAATGCCATGGCGATTGCAATCCTGAAAGAAACCATAAAGCCAAGAAAGTATGCCAATGACGGGAATAATGTGAGCCCCAGCAAAATCGAAAAAACAGTTTTTTCTCCCCGGGCAATATTGAAACAGCCAAGGATGATGTAAAACGGCAATGAGGCAATCATCAATCCAAAAACAGCCCTTGCCCCTGCAATCCCGAACAATGCAAATGAGAAGATTAAAAATGCCAGGGCTGTGGCTGACAAAACCAGGGTAAATCCTTTTGAATTGCTATTCTGCAAGCTTGTACACCCTTATGCCGTTTTTGCCGTATGCCAAAATGTGCGTTGCTGATGCATTTCTTTCAAACTGCTGCATTTCATCAAATGTCTTTTTGTCATTTAGGGGAGCAAGCATCGTGTAATCCAGCACGATGTACCAGTCTTTTGACTTCAGAATTTCTTCCCTGTCCTCCCTTAAATAATAAAACCTTGTGACATGCTGTGAAACAGCTGCAAACCACCTTATTTTTTTTGAGGTGGCTGACTGAAACTGCTCCTGATGTGGAATTCCAAGGATTGTTATGTTTGCCGAAGAAGGAATGTTATCAAGCGACCATTGGGCTGCTTGGTATTCCTCATTGTTCAGCGTTGAAAAAAAATCATTGTAGGTGTTTTTATTCAGTATTTTTGAGGCATATGCCATGTTGACTGAGAATGCAAAGAAGATAAAAACTGCTGCAATGCCGTATTTCAGGTACTTGCTGTAATTTGACGGCAGCTTTATTATTGAAGAAAGATAAAAAGCTCCTATCGCAGCCAAGGGGGCAAATATGTGGGCAGAAGCTGACAAAGAGCGGTGCAGGAATGACGCCTTTCCCGCCAAGTCCCTGTGGAGAATGATGTAGAGGCTTACAAGCCATGCCAGCATAAATAAGTCCCTTTCTTCCCTTCTTAAAACTAAAAACAGGATGCCGATAAGCAGGAAAGGCAGTGTCCACAGGCCATGCATCTCTGCAAAGGAAAAATAGCTTGGAGGAACGCTGCCGGCATAGTCTTTTGGGTTTAAAGACCATTGGAAAATTCTTGACAAATCAAAATTTTTGGCAGATTCATCAGTGCCCCTGGCGAATTGGGAGAAGATGTTGAAAGTCTGGTATGGGAACATCATAAACAGGGCCAAGAATATAAGTCCGGCTATAACTGAATGCTTCCAGCTGAAAACAATTTTTCTCTGCTTTATTGCCAGCATTACGTACAGGACAGCCAGGCCAATGACTGAGTGGAAGAAAACAAGGGGGTGCACCAGGATATTTATTCCCAAAAATAATGCCGTCAGATAAAGATACAAGGGATTTTTATCCTCTTTGGAGAAATAGATAAAATACCTGTAAAAGCAGTACAATATTATCGGGATGAAGGCGTATGCAAACCTTTCCGGCCACTGGCCCCACAGATACGGCATGAAGTCCCTTGGGGAAAAGACCAAAAGCAAGGATGAAAGGATGGCAGGCAAAAACCCGAACAAGGAATTAATTACAAAATAAACGCTTATTATGATGAATGTTGACATTATGGCATTAAGCAGGAATACTGGCACTATCCTTTCTCCTCCAATTGTTTCAGCCACTGCAAGTGATGTGTGGAATGCAGGGGGATACCATAAAGTATGCGGCCTGAATTTGTTGTCTCCCCCATATCTTAAGTCAATATAAGGCGGAAGCTTTTGAAACGACTTGTCATTGTATGCAATATAATCAGCGACTTCAAAATGCGACATTGCATCGTATTCCCCGTAGGGAATTTTCCTTTCCTGCAGCGGCTGGGTCCAGAAATAAAGGGCAAAGAGGTACAGGGCTGCAAATATCAAGGTCTGGGCATGGCTCTTGCTGAATTTCATATATCCAGTCATATATGCGGCTTTATAAATATTTGTCGATAGGAATGTTTAAGTTAAATCGGCATTTAACAACTGACAATTTTATCTTCAATCAAGTGAGGCCAATGCAATCCTGGCAATGATGGGTGCCCCTTGTTCCTGATTAGCAATATGCAGCGGGCTGCCTCTTTAAGAAGCTGTTCTAGCTTTTTGAGCTATAATTTAAGCCTTATGAAATGAGGCATATAGAAATAAAAAGCTTTAAAATAGGCTGAAAATTAGTTTCTGCGATGGATATAATTATTATCAAGCTTGGAGCAATAGGGGATGTTATCAGGACAACTGCCATTCTTCCGGGCTTGAGGGAGAAATACAAAAACTGCAGAATAGACTGGGCTGTCAGAAGGCTGTCATCTGATGTCCTGAAGAACAATAGGATGATTGACAATGTTTACATGATTGAGGACTTCAGGCCACGCAAAAGCTATGATTTGGCGATAAGCCTGGATGATGAGGATGAGGCATGCAGATTGGCATCAAAGATTGATGCAAAAAAAATAGTGGGAGCGTATATGAAAAATGGAAAAAGGGCCTATACTGATGATTCTTCGCTGTGGTTTGACATGGGCCTGATTTCAGGGTTCGGGAAGAAAAAGGCTGATGAGCTTAAGGCAAAAAACAAAAAAACTCATCCGGAGATAATGTACAAAATTTTAGGTTTAAAATACAGAAAACAAGAGCCAATATTAGGCTTGGGCAGAAAGGAGCTGGATTTCGGGAAAAAATTTGCAGAAAAGCATGATATTAAAAAATCCGATATTGCAATCGGAATAAACACAGGGGCAGGGGGGAGGTGGGAGGACAAGAAATTAAGCGTTGGAGATACAGCGAAATTGATTGGCAAACTAAGTCGTATCAAAAATTCAAAAATAATTTTATTCGGGGGGCCTGAAGAAACTGAGAGAAACAAAAAAATCATAGAAGCAGCCGGAACAGGAATAACAGATGCAGGCTGCAATAATCCTTTGATGGAATTTGCCTCTTTGGTTAACCTTTGCGATGTGCTTGTGACAAGCGACAGTTTGGCTTTGCATATAGGGATTGCGATGAAGAAGAAGGTTGTTTGCTTTTTTTATCCAACTTCAGCAGCAGAAATCGAGCTATACGGAAGAGGGATAAAGATTATTGGCAAAGGAAAAGACTATTGCTCGTATAAGGCTAAATGTGACTATCCTCCAAAGTGGGATGTTAATGAGATGGTTAAGGCTGTTAAGAGGCTTGAATGAAAACCTTTGTCATGATTCCAACCTACAATGAAAGCGAGAATATAGGGAATTTGATAGGCAAGATTCTGGGGCTGAAAATAAAAAATTTGCATGTCGCCGTTGTGGACGACAATTCACCTGACGGGACATGGAGGATAGTTCGGGGAATTTCTAAAAAAAATAAAAATGTCCATATTCTTTTGAGAAAAAAAGACAAGGGCAGAGGCTCTGCTGGAAAAGAAGGCTTCGTCTATTGCCTCAAAAATGGGGCAGACATTGTTGTGGAGATGGACGCTGACATGTCGCATGACCCAAGGTACATCCCTGCAATGATTAAGGAATTGAAGAATGCAGATTTGGTATTGGGCTCCAGAAGGGTGAAAGGCTCAAAAGAGATTGGAAGAAGCTTGCCCAGAAGATTTGTAACATGGGGTGCAAATTTATACATAAAACTGATGCTCGGGATAAAGGTAAAAGACTGCAATTCCGGCTTCAGGTGCTTCAGAAGAAAGGTTCTTGAAGCAATCAAGCCTGAAAAGCTTGAGTCAAAAGGGCCTTCAATCGTCCAGGAAGTGCTTTTCAAAGCTCATCTGAAGGGATTCAGGATAAAGGAGATTCCCATAACATTTGTCAACAGGACAAAAGGATATTCCAAGCTTGGGCTTGCGCAGCTTGCAACAGGATATTTCATGGTATTGAAATTGAAAATTCAGCATTTGATGGGGATAATTTAACAATTCAATTAGGGATAACCGAATTAGTTGATATACCGGATTGAAATTAAAAATATCAAGCAAACAAAAAAATGAAGATAGCAATTTTGACTCCAACTTTCAGCTATTTCAGCGGGATAGACAGGGTAGCGGAGCTGCAAGCCCAGGATTATTCCAAAAAAGGAAACAAAGTCACTGTTTTTGCCTTGGAGGCGGAGCTTAAGCCGAAAGGCTTTGGACTTGAGGTTTTGGGCATGCCAAAAAGCTTGTTTCTGCAGCGGCTCTACAGGCTGTTTTTCTTTCTTGATTTCGCAAAAATAGGCAAGTCAGTTGAAAAGCTCAAGGGCTATGACATTATAATTTCCCATCAATACCCGATGAATATAATAGCATCTTATGCCAAGAAAAAATACAATACAAAGTATATCTACCACAATCACGGAATCGGCTACAGCGAGCTCTTTGGGAATGCGCTTGAGATGGCTTACATGAGATTGTTTGCATTCTTCAGCAGGCTTTCCCTGAAAAATGCCGATTCAGCTATATCTATAAGCAAGTTTATGCAGCATGAGCTGAAAAAAGAGACTGGGCTGGACAGCAAAGTTGTCTACAACAAAATTGACGCAGCTAGGTTCAAAAAAAATCTTGACGGGACAAGGATGAGGAAAAGGCTTGGAATAAAAGATGGCGGAAAGCTGCTCCTTTTTGTCGGAAGGCTGTCGCCGCATAAAAATATTCACACGCTCCTGAAAATATTTGAGATAATAAGCAAAAAGCTTCCAAGCGCAAAGCTGCTGATTATTGGCAAGCCCACCTTCAAAGGATATTACAAAATGCTTAGAAAGGCTGCAAACAAGAATGTTATTTTCATGGAATTTGCAGATGATAAAGAGCTGCCTTATTGTTATGCGGCATCTGACCTGTATGTGACTGCTTCGCTATGGGAGGGGTTCAATCTTCCGGCGGCAGAGGCCCAGGCATGCGGCAAAAAGGTTGTTGCATTTGATGTCTGCTCGCATCCTGAAATAATAAAAAATGGAATACTGGTGAAGAAAAACAACTTAAATGAGTTTGCGGATGCCGCAATCAGGCTGTTAAGATGAACATATTAAGAAATCCCGACAAGTACACAAAATTTTCAATTGCAGTAATAATAATAGGAATCATAATAAGATTTTGGCTTGCATCAATACACCATGTTTCCGGGGATGCGTGCTGGCAGCTTTCGAACTCAAGGTTCATGGCTGAAAACCATAAGATTCCCTTATTCGAGCAGTTTGGAAGGGACGAGCCGTTTTGGGCCCCCCCATTGTTCCATATCGTTGCTGCGCTCATTTATGCCGCATTCCAAAATTTTGGGAAAGATGCGGCAGATTTTGCGGTGAAGATGCTTTCTCCGCTACTCGGATCGCTTACGCTAATCATCTCATTTCAGATATCAAAAAAATTATTTAACAAAAAAACTGCATTTTATTCACTGATTTTCATGGCATTCATTCCGCTAAGCATAGACTATTCTGTGTTCAGCTATGTAGACGGTATGGTGGCCTTTTTGTCCGTATTAAGCGTGCATCTTGCGCTGAAAAACCGGATATTCCCATGCGCACTGGCTGCGGGGCTTGCAATGCTGGCAAAATACAACGGCATTTTTATCCTGCCGGTAATTTTGTGCATAATTTACATTAAAAACAGGAAAAATGCCATGAAGAATGCCATTATTATTTTGGCAGTTTCCATGGCAATAGGCTCTGTGTGGTTTGCAAGGAACTGGGTATATCTTCAAAATCCTGTCTGGCCGCTGATGAACAATGTGTTTCACGGGCTTGAGACAGGCACTTTTGCAAAAACTGAAATAGGGGAATTGAGCGCCAGAAACATATTAAATGTAAATGCCGCAGCCTCAATCTACCTTGAAATTTTCGGGGTCCCTAACGGAGATATAAGCGCATTGCTTTTTTTCAGGCTGCCTTACCTGAAGTTACTGATAGCGGCATGGCTTGCAGGCACACTGGTTTTCCTTATTCCATTTTTTAGGGGAATAAAAAGCTGCAGGGAGTTAAATCACAGAGGCCTGATTATTATGTGGATTGGCTCATATCTTGTGCTGGCGCTACTTTATATACTGAATGCAAGCTGGACTGTGGCAAGGTTCATGCTTCCTGCTTTTCCTGCAATTGCAATGATCTGGGGCCATGGGCTGCAAAAAATCAAAACTCGGATGAAAAAAGCCGTTATTGCCATGATTGCAATTGCCATTATAGGCTTTGTGCTTGCATCTTTCATCAAGATAAGCCTGGCTGCAAAGTCATGGGATTCCTACAAACAAGATTTTGAGTGGGCAGAGTCCAATACAAACAAAAATGAAAAATTCATTACAGGAAGCCAGTGCATTTCCTACAATATCAGAAGGCAGACTGTTGCCCCTGAAGCAGATAATCCGGATACAGCGGATTATGCCTTTGCAAACCAGAATTTCAGGCTTGACAGGATGGCTATTTTAAGCCCGGCAATGTCCAAGAAACTTGATGGAAATACAAAAGTGTATGAAAACAGGGAAACCGGCACCATAATTTATAAAATGAAAGGCTAGGCCTTAATACGGTATTCCAGCATTATGAGGAAAGCCCTGATGCCGTCTCTCCAGTTGATTTTCTTGCCTTCGTGAAAGCCTCTTGGATTGTAGCTTATTGGAATCTGAACTATCTTATGGCCTTTCTTCACCAGCCTGCACATGAGCTCTATATCATATCCGAAGCCATCTGAGACTACATCCATCTTTTTCAGTATATCGCTTTTGAACATCTTGTAGCAGGGCTCCACATCCTTCAGCTCAGTCCCGTAAAGGATATTGAAAGCAATGGTGAGAAACTTGTTGCCGATGTAATGCGAAGGGTGGATTATCCTGTCTTTTCCGAAGAGTATGAATTTTTGATTCTCAAACCTTGAGCCGAAGGCAATGCCGGATTTACCGTCAAGAATCGGCTGCAGCAATTTTACATAATCATGGGGGTCATATTCCAGATCAGCATCCTGAAAAATGATAAAATTTCCTTTCGCTGCCCTGATGCCTGCCTTCAGCGCAGCGCCTTTGCCCCTGTTCCCTGGCTGGAATATTTTCACATATTTCCTGCCGAGCTTTTTTATGAGCTCCCTTGAGCCGTCTGTCGAGCCGTCATCTATCAATATCACCTCTTTTTTTGTGCTTCCAAGATCCACTTTCTCTATCCTTGCAAGTATGTCTTTCAAGGTCCTTGATTCATTGTACACAGGAATGAGGATTGACAGTTTCATGCTCTGACCCTGACAGGTGTCCCGTTTTTCCTTAAAGACTGCTCTGCTGCCTCAAGAACCCTCGTGATTTTCAAGGCCTCTTCTCCGCCATTAACCGGCTCTTTTCCCTTTGAGATGCATTCAAGAAAATGCATTATCTCGATGGTCAACGGCCTTTCATCGCCTATCTTAATGGATTTAAATCCTTTGGCCCTGGCGGCCTTTCCGCTCCCAATTTTTGGCACTGTGCTATAGTACCTTAGCTTGTCTTTTTGGGCGCAGTCGTCGAAACATGCATACAATTTTTCAGCTGCAATAGTGACTTCCATTCTCTTGACGGGGTAAAGCCAGCTTCCTATTGATGCGGCAAAAATTTTGTTTGGCAATACGGCATCAAGGGTTGCTATATCCTCTATTCCATTTCTTAGGAAGGATTTTCCGCTAGCGCTTACAATTGACGGCACTTCATCAAGCAAATAGAGCATGATGGATATGCTATGGGGAAAATAGTCCCAGAGGGCATTCATGTCAGTCCTTACAGGGCCGTTGTTCAGGTGGGCGAAGTTCATGAAATTTATTTTTCCAAAAATCCCTTTTTCCATGTCTTCCTTCATCTTCCGTATTCCGGGATTGAAAATTTGCTGGTGGCCTGCCATCAGGACCAGTTTTTCTTGCTTTGCAGTCATTATCAGATCTTCAACATCTTTTGAGCTGAAAGCAATGGGCTTTTCCACAAGTACATGCTTTCCTGACTTCAAAGCCTGCTTTGCAAGCCTGTAATGAGTGGAGCTTGGAGTTGCTATCGCAACTGCACTCACATCATTGTCCTTGAGAACTTCATCGTAGTTTTTTGTTGCCTTTGCCTTAACTTTTGCTTCGAGCATTGCAGCCCGCATAGCATCGTCCCTTGTTGAGCAAAGCCACCTTATATTGCACCCAATCTCATTAAAAGTCCTGAGGTAATTCCTTCCCCAGCGGCCTGCTCCGACAACTGCGATTTCGTTTTTCATTTTGCAGCTTTTAGCCTGCACCATTATATAAAGGTTGTTGGTTGCTCAAAAATTTTATAAACAGTCAATTGTACCAAAATCCAATGGAATGCAGGGTTTGCAAAGGAAATGATTTAGAGGAATTTTTGTCGCTAGGCAAAACTCCGCTGGCAAACAGCTTTTTGCCTAAAGAGAAGCTGGGCCAAAAAGAGGACTTTTTTCCGCTTGCAGTCTGCTTGTGCAAAAACTGCAGGCTGGTGCAGCTGACTTATGTTGTTCCGGCTGAAATCATGTTCAAAAATTATGTCTATGTCAGCTCAACCTCAAAAACCTTCAAAAAGCATTTTGCAGAAATGGCGGAAGACATCTCAAAGGAATTCAGCCTTGATGAAAGGTCCCTGGCTGTTGACATCGGGAGCAATGACGGTATCCTCCTGAAGGGGTTCCGGAAATTCAATGTGCGGACAATAGGAGTGGAGCCTGCAGCCAATGTCGCGAAGATTGCCGAAGAAAACGGCATTGAAACTATAAACAGCTTCTTCAATGAGGATGCCGCAAAAGAAATCGTTTCAAGGAAGGGGCATGCGGATGTGGTTACAGCGGCAAATGTGTTTGCGCATGTCAATGACATAGACGGCTTTGCGGAAAATGTGAAATTCCTTCTCAAGAAAGACGGCATTTTTGTCATTGAAGTGCAGTATTTTATTGATACTGTCCAAAAGATGACTTTTGACAACATATACCACGAGCACCTCTCTTATTTCACCCTTACTTCTTTGGATTATTTCTTCAAAAGGCACGGAATGGAGATATTTGATGCCCGAAGGGTTGATTCCCACGGAGGATCTTTAAGGGCTTTTGTCAGAAAAAATGGGGTAAAATACAAAGCAAACAAAAATGTCGGCAAAATATTAAAGCATGAAAAAGAAATTGGCGTTGACAATCCCGAGCTTTACATGGAATTTGCAGGCAGGGTTTACAGGGTCAGGGAAAAATTAAAGTCTTATATCAAAGACATCAAGAATCGGGGAATGCGCATAGCAGGCTATGGCGCCCCTGCAAAGTCCACCACGCTGCTGAATTTCTGCGGGATCGGCGGCGATTTTCTTGACTATATTGTTGATGACAGCCCGCTAAAAATCGGGCTGTACACGCCGGGAACACACATACCTGTCGTAGGGCCGGATTTCATCGGAAAAAAAAAGCCGGACTATATCCTGATACTTGCATGGAATTTTGCCGAGGAAATTTTAGCCAAGACCAAAAAATACTCAAGCCAGGGGACAAAGTTCATCATTCCATTGCCCAAACCGAGAATTGTGTGACTTCAGGAATCAAAAAGAAAAATTTATAATGGATTGGCGGCTCTACCGGATAAATAAAATGAATGAAGGGGGAAATTTTGCCGAATGAAACTGTAAAGAAGATTGAGCCTGCATTTGAGGATGAGAGAGGGGCAATAGCCAATGTTCTCGAGGAGCCTATATCGCATGTCGCTGTAATAACATCAAAAAAAGGCTCTGTGAGGGGCAACCATTACCATCCTGAGCAGGTGCAATATGAGTACCTCATAAGCGGGAGCTATGAAAGCGTGTCAAAAGACCTGAGGAAAAAAGACTCAAAAGAGGAAAAAATGACCATAGAAGCCGGAGACTTAGTCATAACTCCGCCAATGGTGGCACATGCCATGAAATTCACGGAAGATTCCATCATGCTCAACCTTACCACAGGCAAAAGAGACAGCCATAACCTGCCAGAGCACACAAAAAAATACAAATTAATCTGACACCAAATGGCAGGCAGAATCATGGATGAGGATATTGTGGCAGTTGCAGGGGATATTGCAAAAGATGCCGCAATTTTGAGCGGAAAAACCCTGCTGATAACAGGAGGAGCTGGCTTTTTGGGCAATTACTTTATCGGGGTTTTGGATTTTCTCGGCAAAAATGCCCTGAAAAAGCCCTGCAGGATAATTTCAGTCGACAATTTCATAACTGGCGTGAAATATAATGTAAAGGAGGGGGCAAATTTTAAGGCTATAAAGCATGATGTAAAAAACCAGTTGAAAATAGACGAGGACATTGACTACATCATACATGCTGCAGGCATCGCCTCTCCAAAGTTCTACAGGAAATACATAATAGAGACCATTGATGTTGGTGTCCTGGGGACAAAAAATATGCTTGAGCTGGCAAAAGAAAAAAAAGCCAAAAGCATGCTCTTTTTCAGCTCAAGCGAAGTGTACGGAGACCCTGACCCGCAATTCATTCCAACGCCTGAAACTTATAACGGCAATGTGTCATGCACAGGCCCAAGGTCAAATTATGACGAGTCAAAAAGGCTGGGGGAGACTTTATGCGTTGCCTACCATCAGGTCCACAAAGTCCCTGTAAAGTCTGTAAGGCCGTTCAACATTTTCGGCCCCGGCATGAGGCTGGATGACTACAGGGTCATACCAAATTTTGTGTCGCATGCATTCCAAAACAAGCCCCTGCCTGTTTATGGCGCCGGCAACAATACAAGGACTTTCTGCTATGTGACAGATGCGATGACCGGCTTCTTCAAGGTGCTGCTTTCAGAGCATAATGGGGAAGCCTTCAATGTGGGCAATGACAATGATGAGATAAACATGTCGGCTTTGGCCGGGATGGTTGCTGAGGTTCTCGGCAGCAGCCCAAAGATAGCCCATACAGAAGGGCCTACAGACGCTTACGCAAAAGCAGATCCCAGAAGAAGGTGCCCTGACCTGTCAAAAATCAGGGCAAAACTCGGTTACAGGCCAAAAGTCGACTTGAAGACCGGAATCAGGAGATTTGTGCAGTGGGCTAGGCAGAATCAAAGCTGAGGTTACACAATAAAAGGCCTGAAAAGGTACCTTTCGCTGAAAACTTCAAGAATGAACTTATCGCCAATTTTTCTCATTTTCTGCGCTTCCCTTCTTTTTTTCAGTATAAAATTAAAATTAAGTGCAATCCAAAGCAGTGCCTTTAATCTTGCAATGGCAGATGAGATATTAAGGGCTGCCAAGTCCCTGAGAATGGCAAGCAGCCTCATCGTCAAGACATAGGGAGCGAAAAGAAATATGCTTTTTAAAGAAAGAATCTTGAAAAATGTTGTAAGCAGATTCCTTTCCATCAAAAAGGTCGTGAATGGCTTGCCGGATTTTTTTGCTGTGGCAGCGTGCATATGAAGCATAAGCGCATTTGGCTCAAATAGCACCTTTTTTCCCGCCAGCCTTATCCTTAAGCCAAGGTCAAGGTCTTCGGCATAAATAAAATAATCAGGGTCGAACAAATAGCCAAACTTTTTGACAAAATCTCTTTTTATCAGCCCGACTCCAAGGTATGGTATTACTTTCGGGTTGTTTTTCCCGTTCCCTCTTATATGGCCGTTGTAAAATGACCTTGAAGCCCATGTGCCTCCTGATTTCAGGCTGTTATCATAAAAATTGACGAGCTTTGGGGCAGCCATTGCAGCGTCTTTATCAGATTCCAAAGCTTCAGTTAATTTCGCTATGCAGTTTTTATCCAGCTCCATGTCATTGTTCAGGAACAGGATGTATCTTCCCTTGCAGTATCTTAAAGCGGAGTTGATTCCCGAATACCCGAGATTTTTTTTGTTTTCCGCCAGCTTAACACCATTATACCCCTTTGCAAATTCACGGCTTCCGTCAGAAGAATTATTGTCAACCACTATGATTTCGTAATTTTTATAGGCTGATTTTGAAATTGATTTCAGCAAATGCTGCAGCAAGTTTTTTCCGTTATAGTTCACAATGACGATAGAAACTTTAGGGTTATTCATTTCTTAATGACCCTCAGCGTGAAGTCTATTTTCAGTATTATCTCCCCCAGAAGATAGCTGACAAGGTGCCTTAAGTCCAGGACATTGGGAAACAAAGACCTCGGCAAAGGAATTGGAGGGATGAGCCGGCCTATCCTTGAGGGGATCAGCCTGATCTTCTCAAGCCTGAATCCGTAAAAAGAGTCATAAGTCCTTTCCCTCTCTGTAAAAAACTTCATGCTGTCGATGTTAAAAAAATAATTGTGATTGGGGTAGAATGCAGCGGATGAATGCCAGTACGGGACAATCAATCTGACTTTTGCGCCATTTTCGGATATCCTGTGAATCTCCTGCATTGCCCTGAATAAGTCATCTAAATGCTCTATGACATCGCTTGAATATATTTCCTCAAAGTAACTGCTGGGAAACGGCCATGGATACTTATCCAAATCATGGGCAATGTCCACTCCCCTTATTTTTGACTTGTCGAGGTTAATCCAGCCCTTTTGTATATTGCTTCCGCACCCCAGGTTAAGCTTTTTCGGCTTATTTGCTTTTTTTATCATTGTATTTTATACTTTTTCCATCTTTTTGTGGAGAGGCTCATGTCAGCTGTCAGAGCAGGCCCATCATATTCATTCAGCGTCATTTTGCCAACATTCTTTGAGCCGGCCAGCAATGCCAGCTCGTACATGCTCATCCTCCTGTCGCCAACAATATGGATAATTCCTTTTTCCCTTTTTTTGCAGATATCAAATATGCCTTTTGCAGCCTGGCCGGCAAACAAATAAGTTCCGAACCTGTCCACAAACGCCTTGGGATATTTCCACTGCTGCCTAGGCACAAAATTAGTCCTTATGATGCAGGAGTTGCCATATTGCCTTGCTGCCATTTCACCGCATAATTTTGTGATGGAGTAATAGTTTTTTGGTGAAGGCACATCATCTTCCGTGTAGAACTTCTTGTTTTCTCCGGCAAAAACGCAGGCTGTGGACATGTATACCAGATAACAATTATTGGTGAGTTTTATTAGCGCATTTACTATGTTTTGAGTACCTTCAACGTTTGTGAGCCATGCCTTTTTTTTGTCATTCTCGCATTCCCTTATTCCCACTAAAGCTGCGCAATGTATCAAGACATCGGGCTTATAGCCCAAAATGACCCTGCTGACAGGGCCTGGGCTGGTTATATCCATTTCCTTATGGGTTGGGCAGAAGGCATTCCTGAAAATCTTTTTTAAAGAGCTGCCCAAAGCCCCGCTCGCGCCTGTTATTAGGATTTTCATAGTTTAAAGTACTTTATTGCCGTATTTAAAGGTTATGAGAGAAGAGTTAAGCAACTGTGCAAGAACCAAGAACTGCAAATATTCCTCTACAAAATCATATGAAGTTATAATTAACGACATGAATAATTAATAATATTATGCGTAAATTTTTGCTTTTTATTATGGTTTGCCACAGTTTAAATTACAAGGAATCTCTATTTGAGCGCCTGATGAGCTTCCTCCTAAAGAGCCACCAGAACCTCCTCCATCTAAACTTCTATCACTATCAACATAACCATCCGGTTTAGCATCACCAACCCTCCAAGTATTCCTAACTGCATCAGGATTGCAATACCATCAAACATTTAACCCGCTATTTGCTGTTTTATAAAGCTTGTTATCCCATTTTTCTTGTCAGCAAAAGCAACCTTTAAATATCATGCTTAATACATGATTGATAGTGATTTAAACTGCTTAAGACTGAGCAATTGCTGAAGGCTGGACAAAAAGAAATAGATTTGGTATTCATTTCCACAGCTTCTGATATACAGTGCTATAACATAAGAAGGGTGTCGGCTTACCTTAAAAAAGCGGGATTCAAAACAAAAATTATTTTTTTGCCCCAGCCATTTTCCAAGAGGTATTCTGAAGAGATTTTGCAGCAGGTAATGGCCCTCTGCAAGGACGCAAGGCTGATAGGGATATCGCTGATGAGCAACTACTGGAACAATGCCGTGCAGCTGGTCAAGGCAATCAGGAGCAAATATGAGACTCCGATTATAGGTGGAGGCTCGCACCCAAGCACGGATCCGGAGCAGTGCCTTGAGGAAGTTGACATGATTTGTGTAGGGGAAGGGGATGATACTTTGCTGGAGCTGGTAAAAAGGGTGAGGGAAGGCAGCATAGATTATTCAGGAATACCAAACCTCCAGTACAAGCGCAGCGGGCAGACAATAAAAAATGAATCTTCACTTTTCGAGAAAACAGAGCAGATTCCAACTCCGGATTATGACCTTGAAGACCACTACATTCTTTTTGAAAACAAAGTCCAGCCAATGAGCAATGAACTGTTCAGGTGCTTTTACGGGGTGATTTACTCGACCCAGTTCACGTTTGGATGCCCATACACCTGCAGCTTCTGCATACACAACATCTACAACAAAAGGTTCAAATTCAGGTTCAGAAAGAGGCCTATAAAAAATGTGCTTGAGGAGTTGAGATATGTCAAGGAAAAATTCCCTTTTTTCAGCCAGCTCAGGATAGATGACGACACTTTTTTCTTTTACAGCAAAGAAGAGATGGAATATTTCAGGGATGAGTACAAAAAGCACGTTAACATGCCCATCTATGTCACAGGCGGCCAGCCTATGGTGATAAAGGAGGAAGTGCTGAAGCCAATGGTTGAAGCAGGAATGACAAAGATTAGGATGGGCATTGAGTCAGGGGCGGAAAGGATACAGGATATGTACCAAAGGAAAATATCAAACAAGAAAATACTCGAGGCATGCAGGATAATCAACAAGTTCAGGAATCTGGAAGTGGTTTACGACTTCATACTTGACAATCCGTGGGAGACTGAGGAGGAAGCAATCCAGACCATAAAGCTCATACTTGAAATCCCGCAGCCTTTCAAATTAAGCCTTTTTTCGCTGACCTTTTATCCAAACACGGACATACACCTGAAGGCAATCAAAGACGGCATTGTAAAGGAGAATGATGATACGATAGGAAAGCATTACTACAGCATCAAAAACACTTATCTGAACCTGGTGTACTACATATGCGACATAAGGTGGATTCCAAAAAGGCTGAAGCTTTTCTTATTGAAGGATAATGTGAGGAAATCGGCATTCAAGCCCGTTATCATGCTTTTTCTGAGAATGGCCAGGATATTAAGCGACAGCACCAGCCTGCTGGGGTACCTAAAGGACTACATCATAAAATTCGACTATGAAAGGGTGAAATTCTCAATCAAGAAATACTATTACGACCGCAAGTATTACTATTCGCTTAAGAGCAGCGTGCTTGGAAGCTAGGCATCCAATATAACCACTTCTGCATCCATTTTATCTAAAAAATGGCGACCCATGCGCTTCTCGGCTTGAATGGGTGCCCGCATTATACATTCTTTGGTGAGCTGCAAGCGGGTTACCTTAACAAACAATACTTCCAAAGGTCGCTTCTCTGTTTTTGATTTTTTTTTATATTGCATATGGCAGACCACTTTATTTTTGGAAAAACTTTATAAAACAGCCATAATTATTTGAGAGCATGGCAAATATCACGGTTGTGGGGCTCGGCTATGTTGGTTTGCCTTTGGCATGCCTATGCGCTGAAAAGGGGCATAAAGTTTTCGGACTGGATGTTGACAAAAACAAGGTTGATTTGGTAAATAAAAGCCAAAGCCCTATTGAAGACGAATATTTAGCGAGCAAATTAAAAAATCTCAGGAACAAAGTACATGCCACTGTAAATGCTGACGAGTGCATTCCGAATTCTGATATTGTTGTTGTTTGCGTTCCAACGCCTGTTGACAGGAACAACTTCCCTGACTTGACTGCCCTGATGGAGTCAATTTCCGCAATTTCCAGGCTTATAAAACAGGGAACACTGCTGGTTATTGAGTCTACAATCTATCCCGGCACAATTGAGGAGATTGTTGTTCCGATGCTGAAAAAGCAGAAATTTGACTCTTACAAGAATGACGTATTTGTCGCGCATTGCCCTGAAAGGATTGACCCGGGCAATAAAAAATGGACAATTGAGAACCTGCCGAGGGTTGTAGGGGGGTTTACAAAAGAATCTTCAAAAAAAGCAGCCGAATTCTACAGGGAAATAATTGGCGCGGACATTGCCGAGCTTAGCAGCGTGAAGGCAGCCGAAGCCACAAAAATCATGGAAAACACGTTTAGAGACGTGAACATAGCTTTCGTCAATGAAATGGCTCAGAGCTTTGACAAGGCAGGCATTGATATTTTGGAAGTTATTAGGGGAGCTTCAACAAAGCCGTTTGCATTCATGCCGCATTATCCCGGAGCCGGAGTTGGGGGGCACTGCATCGCCCAGGATCCTTATTACATGATAGAAAGGGGAAGGCAACTCGGCTTTAACCACGAGTTCCTGAAGCTAGCCAGAAAAATAAACAACAGCATGCCGCATTATACAATTGAGCTGTTGGAAAATGAATTGAAAAAACTGAAAAAATCCATCAAGGGCGCGAAAGTAGGTGTCCTTGGATTGGCGTACAAAGGGAATGTCGATGATGTAAGGGAATCGCCGTCATTTGAAGTGATAAACATCCTGAAGACAAAAGGCTCAGATGTTTTTGTTTTTGACCCCCATGTCAAAACAGGAAGCAACGTCAACAATTTGGATGAGCTGCTCAATAAGTCAGACTACATTGTTCTTGTCACAGACCACAAGGAATTCAAGCAAATGGACTTGGAGAAGCTAAAGAAGCAGAAGATATTGGCTGTTATTGACGGCAGAAACTGTTTGGACAAAGAAAAGATAAAATCAATGGGAATTTTGTATCATGGGGTTGGCAGGAGTTAGATTATGAGGGATTTGGCACCAAATTTAATGAGGCAAAGACTATTAATTGAGGGTTTCTATAAAATAGATATTGATAAAAAATCAATAGCGAGCTATTTTAAAAATATTACACAATCCCTCAAATTAAGAATGTATGGAGACCCTATTATATTTTCCCCCGGCGGAATAGGTAAAAAGGAAAACCAAGGATACGACGCTTTTGTTCCATTGATTGATTCGGGAATTGCCCTTTACATATGGTCAAATGCGAAATTTTTCTCTATAGTCATTTATACCTGCAAAAGATTTAATGAGAAGACAGCGGTGGCAGAAACAAAAAAATTCTTTAAGGCTAATAAAGCCGTTTATCAAAAATTTTAATTATGTTTTATACTTTCCAATATCTTCTTTATCCCTTCCCTAATCATCGTCCTTGGCTTCCACCCTAAAGACTGCATCTTTGAAATGTCCGGAATCCTGTATTCAATCTCCCTTTCCTTAAGCCTTGTATCCTTGCCAAATCCTGCATTGATTATTTCAGACTTGCTTTTTGTCAGCTCCTTTATCAATTTCGCAAGCTCAAGTATTGTTGTTGGCTGGCTGTTGCCGATATTGTATGCATCGCCTGCCCTGCCTTTTTCAAACACTTTCATGACACCGTCGGCAATATCCTCGACATAGGTGAAGCACCTTGTCTGGGTGCCGCTGCCAAAAACCTCAATCTGCTCATTTTTTAACGCCTTGCTTATGAAAATCGGGACAACCCAATTTTGCTCCTGGCCGGGGCCATAGACATTAAAGAACCTTGCAATCCTTATGTCTGCATTAGATTCCTGGTTGAATGCCTTTGCGTAGATTTCCGCTGCAAGCTTTGAAACTCCATAGGTTGAAACAGGGCCTTTCACGCTTTCCTCCTTTATGGGCAGCTCCCTTGGCTCGCCGTACACTTCTGAGGAGGAGGAATAAACCATCCGCTTTACGCCTGCATCGATTGCAGACTTGAATACATTCACAGAGCCCTCAAGGTTTATCCTCATTGTATCCAGCGGCCTTTTGTCGGAATTTGCAACTCCAAGCAATGCGGCAAAGTGGAAAACAGCATCGCAACCCATTATGTCTTTCGTAATATTATCCAGAATTGATTTTTTTACAAACTCAAGCTTCGGATGGGCGAATTTGATCGGCCTGATGTCAATGACCTTGACTTCGTTTCCCTCATTAAGGAGGTGCCTGACTAATATGTGGCCTATAAAGCCATTGCCGCCTGTAACTGTTATTTTCATTTTATGGCTAGGTTTCTCATTTGTTTATAAAATTAACCAATAAAAATAAATTTATTTTCAATATAGAAAAGATAAAGTTAAATAAGGATGATGCTTTTCTGCCATACTAATGAAAATCGTCCACTTGATGGGTTATTTTGTGCCGGAGCTGGGCTACCAGGAGTATTATCTGGCAAAGCAGCATAAAAGGATGGGGCATGATGTCTATGTGATTGCCTCTGATATGCTGTACCCTTTTCCAAACATAGAAAACATGCTCAAGGAGGCAGGTATTAAAGACACTTCAAGAAAAAGAAGGCAGGGGTTTTCCTTTGTGGACGGAATCAAGGTTTACAGGCTTCCCCATATAATTGAATATTCGGATTTCATTCTGGTGAAAGGGCTTAAAAAAACACTGGAAAAAATAATGCCGGATATCGTATTTGCGCATGAAAGCAGGCAGGCCACTCCCGCATTAGCGGCCCTGTACAAGAAAAAATTCGGCTATAAGCTTGTTGTTGACCAGCATGATTTTTTCCACAGGATTCCAAATTATGTGCTCCGGAAAAGGATTATGAGGTTTCTTGATTATTTCCTGTTCAGAAAATTTATTGCAGGTTACAGCCTAAAAAGGGCTGACAGAATAATAGCTGTAACCGGCGAAACAAAAGACTTTCTAATTAAAACCCATAAAATTGACCCCAAAAAAATTTCGCTTGTCCCATTGGGAGTTGACACTGATTTTTTCAAGTTTGACAGTGAAGCAAGGAAAAGAATACGGAAAAGGCTCAAGCTTAAGGAAAATGACGCTGTTTTTGTGTTTTCAGGAACTATAGTGAGAAGAAAGGGGCTGGAGCTTTTGATTGACGCATTGTCAGAGATTAAGGATAAAAATGCAAAGCTGATTATTGTCGGAAGCGGAGACCAAGCTTACATGGAAGAATTAAAAATGATGGGCAAAAAACTCGGCAACAGGATAATATTCACGGGCTTTGTAAAGAAAAATGACGTAAAAGATTACTTCTCCGCGGCTGACATCGGAATCTGGCCGGGAAACAACTCTGTCAGCATCATGGAGGCGATGGCCTGCAAACTGCCCATAATAATGGCGGATATGCAGCTGGGCCATCTGGTTGGCTACAGAAACGGCTTCAAATTCAGGGAGAATGACAAGAAAGGATTAAAGATGCACATGGAAAGGCTGATTGGAAATCCCGGGCTGAGAAAAAAGATGGGAGACAATTCCTATAACGAGGTTCTGAAAAATTACAGCTACATAGAGCTGGCAAAAAGATTTCTTGAAGCGGCAGGTTAGCCTGAAAATTTGCCTTATTTATTCCAAAAGATTTATCAATATATTTGAAATCCGGTTTTTTGATGAAAAAGAAGCTGTCTTTGGTTCTTCCGACTTATAACGAGGCAGAAAACATACAAAAAGTTTTGAAAGAGGCGGTATCTGCCTTCAGGAGCCTGCCTTATGAATGGGAGATACTGGTTGTCGACAACGCAAGCCAAGACAGCACCAGGCAGAAAGTTGCCCAATTCACTGAAAAATACGGGAGCATCAAGGCGATTTTCCATCCCCGCAATCTTGGCTATGGCGCTTCCACAAAGACGGGCCTGCATGCCGCGAAAGGCGATATAATAATAGTGATGGACAGCGACGGCCAGCACACCGCAAAAGACATAAGCAGGTTTATAAGCAAGATAAATGAGGGGTATGGGCTTGTGGTGGGATGGAAGAAAAAAAGAAAAGACCCGTTTTTGAGGGTGCTTCTTTCAAATGTCTACAACATGCTGTTCAGGCTCATATTTGGAATAAGGCTTCATGATGTGGACTGCGGGTACAAAGCATATGACAAGAGTCTTGCAAAAGGCATCAAGCTTGAATACACAACAGTGCCGAACGGGACTGAAATATGCGCGAAGGCAGCTGCAATGGGCTACAGGATTGCTGAAATTGAGGTGCATCATTTCCCAAGAAAAAAAGGAAAGAGCATTTACAGCCCCTATCATCTGGCTAAAACTGTTTTGAGGACTTTTCTATCGCTGATTGCACTCAAGGTGCAGCTTTCAAGGGCTAAAAAATAAAAGTTAAATATTTATACAGGTCATTTCTATTAAGCTTTGAGGGTGGTTATTATCAAGAAGGATATGAATAAGGTATTGCTGTTTCTTGTTTTGGTTCCAATACTCTTGTTTATATCTTTCAGTGCTTATTATGACAACAAGCTGAAGAATGAGTTTTCAACTATATTTCCATTTGCATCTGTGATTAACGAAATGCTTCCTAAGTGGTCATTGTGTATAAATTGTTTATTTCCATCAGTGTCTCTTTTGGCAACCAAAACATCATCTTGATAAATGTAGTTTTCATAAAAAGTGCCAGAACTATTAACTATTTTGATAGTATTCTTATTTAGGTACTTTATGGTTGTTCTCAATGATTGATTTAACCAATATATTTTCTTAATGAAAACTCTTTCCTCAATAGGATGCCAAATATATTCTTCTAAAATAGGGCTAGTACTTAAGTTCCCCAATCTAACTCTAGTTAACTGATTAAGTTCATTATATTCCCTATAATAACCATCACCACTCACTAAGTTTCCATTCGCATCGTATATTCTATTCTCCTCGCTTGCTGCTATTACTGGAATAGAAATTATTAAAATAGAGATTCTATAACATTTTCGAGTTTTGAGCATATTATTCCTTCAACCTTATCGACTTTACCCAATAACTTTTCCAATAGATATATTTTTATATGTTATGGGATTCTGACATATGCTGTAGAATGTCCAAACCAAAGGTTGTCATATTGTGCGGGGGGCAGGGCACCAGGCTGAAGGAAGAGACAGAGTTTATTCCGAAGCCTTTAGTGAGGATTGGGGAAATGCCCATATTATGGCACATCATGAAGATATACAGCCATTACGGATTAAATGACTTTATCCTGTGCCTTGGCTATAAAGGCGAACTCATAAAGCAGTTTTTCATGAACTTCTCCTGGATGGCGAATGATTTTACCATCAATCTTTCCCTTGACAATAAAAACATAGCTTACCATACCGGCAACAGGCTTAACTGGAACATCACATTTGCAGACACCGGCCAGGAAACTGAAACAGGGGGCAGGATCAAGAAAATCGAGAAATACATAAAAGAGGATTACTTTCTTGCAACCTACGGCGACGGGCTTGCTGATGTCAACATAACAAAGCTGCTCGGCAAACACAAGGAAAAAGACAAGATAGCCACATTAACAGCCTCGCATCCGGTATCAAAGTTTGGAACTCTGGAGTTTGACAACAGCCATAACGTCACCTACTTCAGGGAAAAGCCGCTTGCAAAAGACTGGATAAGCTCGGGGTTTTTTGTTTTCAAAAAAAGGATTTTCGATTATCTGGATGAGAGCAACGGCTGCATTCTTGAAAGGGAGCCATTTGAAACCCTTACAAAAAAGAGGCAGATAAGCGTCTACCAGCACAACGGATTTTTCATGGGGATGGACACATACAAGGACATGAAAGTGCTTAATGAGCACTGGAAATCGGGAAAGGCGCCCTGGACAATCCTGAATAAATAAAATGAGTTTCAGTGATTTTTTCGGGGGGAAAACCGTTTTTGTTACAGGCCATACAGGGTTTAAAGGAGCATGGCTTTCAATATGGCTCAAGGAGATGGGGGCCAATGTTGTAGGCTATTCACTGGAGCCTCCTTATGCCAAAAGCCTTTTTGAAATATCAAAACTGAAGAAAAAGATAACCGATATCCGCTCTGATGTAAGGGATTTCAACAGGCTAAGCGCCGCTTTCAGAAAATACAGGCCGGAGATTGTGATTCACCTTGCTGCCCAATCACTGGTGAGGAAATCATATGACATTCCGCTGGAAACTTTTGAGACAAACCTTATGGGCACGATCAATATGCTCGAGATTTTAAGAAAAAATCGAGTGAAATCCGCTGTCATAATCACGAGCGACAAATGCTACAAAAATGTGGAGCAGGCCAAAGGGTATGCGGAGACAGATGCATTCAGCGACCAGGACCCGTACAGCTGCAGCAAGGGATGCGCTGAAATGGCTGCAGAATCCTACAGGAAATCATTTAATCTTAAAGTTGCGACAACAAGGGCAGGCAATGTGATTGGCGGGGGAGACTGGGCAAAGGACAGGCTGGTCCCTGATGCAGTAAGGGCTTTGGAGGCAAACAGGAAAATAATCATAAGAAATCCGCAATCTACCAGGCCATGGCAGTTTGTCCTTGAGCCGCTGTCAGGATACCTCATGCTTGCAAAAAAGCAGTATCTTGGAGAAAATTTAAGCGAGGGCTGGAATTTCGGCCCTGACAGGTCATCCATGATTACCGTTAAAAAGGTAGCTGAAGGAATCATTAAAAGGTGGGGCTCCGGCACGATGGCTGTAAAAGAGGACAAAAGCAGGCATGAAGCCGGATTGCTTTACCTTGACTGCAGCAAATCAAAGAGGAGGCTCGGATGGAAGCCAAAATTTGGCATCCATAAGACACTAAAATATGTTGTTGACTGGTATAAAAATTACAGGAATGAAGATCCCTATGAGCTTTGCGTCAGGCAAATTAGGGCTTACGAGGCCGGCAAATGATTAAAGGCGTCAGCATAATCCCATTAAAGACATTCTCGGATGAAAGGGGAAGCGTCAGGCACATGCTGAAATGCACTGACAAATTTTTCAGCAAATTTGGGGAAGTGTACTTTTCAGAGGTGCTTCCTGGCAAGGTGAAGGCATGGCATAAAAGCAGCAAATCCACAAGGCATTACGCTGTTGTGGAAGGCAACATCAAGCTGGTCATTCATGACGGGAAAGAAACGCAGGAAATTCATATCGGTGATAAAAATTACTGCCTTGTCATAATTCCCCCGGGTTTATGGAGCGGCTTTATGCCTGTTGGAGGAAAAAAGGCCATAGTGTGCGACCTGACGGACATGCCATTCAACCCCGAAGACATGGAAAAGGCAGAGCCGGACAGCTTTGCATACCGCTGGAAGAAAGATGCCTGATGAAAATCCTAATAACAGGCGCGAGCGGGTTCATCGGAAACCGTTTCATTAAGCGGGCTGTTCCCAATGTCCTGTGGATAGGCTCCTACTTCTCAAATAAAAAAAACGGGCTTCATTTTTTAGACATGACTGACAAAGGCAGCACATTTGCCTTCTTCAAAAAGCACAGGCCGGAATCTGTGATACACTGCGCTGCGCTTCCTGACGTGAATTACAGCGAGACTGACAAAGAGAAGGCAAGGCTGCTGAATTTCACCGGAACTAAAAATATTGCAGACGCATGCAAAAAATTCAGCGTAAAAATGGTTTTTTTGTCCACAGACTTTATTTTTGACGGAACTTCAGGCCCTTACCCTGAAAACGCAAAACCCCATCCCCTTAACTATTACGGAAAGCTCAAGCTTGAGTCGGAAGAATACATTAAAAAGAATTTAAGCAATCACCTGATAATAAGGACAACCAATGTCTACGGATATGACCCAGAATCAAAGAATTTTGCGATGGGGGTTATAAGGGCTTTGGAGCAAGGAAGGGCATTTCATGCTGCCGCAGACCAGTACGGCAATCCGACTCATGTGGATGACCTTGTTTCCGCAGTCTGTAGCCTCATAAGGGAAAATAAAAACGGCACTTTCAATGCTGCGGGGCCGGATTACATCAACAGGCATGAATTTGCCTTGATGATATCCAAAACTTTTGGGCTGGATAAATCCCTTATCATGCCCATGCCAACCAGTATGCTCGGGCAGGCCGCATTGCGCCCAAAGTATGGGGGATTGAAAAATACAAAGGCAAAAAGGATGGGTATCAAGTTCATGAACGCAAAAAAAGGGCTTCTTTACATGAAAAAAGAGATGGAAAAAATTCACAATCCGCATACAGATGTCGCCATTTTAGGAGGTGGGCTTGCAGGGCTGAGCACAGCATACCATCTCAGGAGGGACTATGAGCTATTCGAGAGAACTGACCAGGTAGGCAAGCTCTGCAGCTCAAAAAACATTGATGGATTCATACTCGACCATGGCCCCCATCTTTTTTTTTCAAAGGACAAATACGTGGTTGCTTTGATGAAGAAGCTTCTGAAAGGCAATATGCTTGTCAGGCTTAACAAGCCGGGACAGTACGCTTTCGGGCATTATATCCCTTATCCCTACACTGCAAACCTAAGAAGCCTGCCGGGAAAAGTTATTGAAGAGTGCATTAACGGATTTAGGGAAGCTGGGCAAACCCGGAAAAACATGCCAAAGCCAAAAAATTACGAGGAGTGGTGCTATTATTATTACGGCAAGGGGTTTGCCAATCATTTTATGCTGCCATATGCGCGCAATTACTGGACTGTCGAGCCAAAAACCCTTACTTTGGAATGGATAGGCAACAAGATTTATCTTCCAACGCTGAAGCAGGTCATTGAAGGGTCAAAGGCCCATTCAAAAAAAAATTATTATTACTACAGCAGATACATCTATCCGAAGCATAATGGGGCAGGGGCGCTTTCCAATGCATTTCTTGACTATATAAAAAACCCGCAGACAGGCAAGGAGGCCGTTGAGATAGACATAAGCAACAGGCTAATCAAATTCAGCGACGGAACGCATACAAAATATAATTGCATTGTTTCAACACTTTCAGTTCCAGTCCTGACCAGCCTGATAAAGCAGGCCCCTGAAGACGTGATTGATGCTGCTAATAAGCTCATAAATACATCAGTCATATGCGTGTTGATCGGCCTTGACAAGCCGGAAGTTTCCAAATATTCATGGATATACTTTAACGAAAAAAACATAATATTTTTCAGGCTTAGTTTTCCAAATCACTTTTCCCCTTACACCTGCCCAAAGGGAACAAGCTCAATTTGGGCGGAGATTGCCTACTCAAATTTCAAGAAAATCAACAGGGGAACAGTTGTGAAGAATGTTATAAGGGATCTCAAAAAGCTCAGTATTATAAAGCCAAATGACAGGATTATCACAACAGGGTATGTTGATTTGAGAAATGCGTATGTCATTTACGACAAAAACAGGATGGACAATATTGCCAAAATCCATGATTTTCTTGAGAAGAACAAAATTTACTCATGCGGAAGGTTTGCGGAGTGGGCATACATGTGGACGCATGATGTTATCCTGAGCAGCAGGAGACTGGCTGAGAAACTGAACAAAGAGAAAGCATCCTAAAGTTTATTTCCTTTTGTAAATATAAACCTTCTTGAACCTGCTGCCGTCCACATGGTCCCTGCCGCTAAGCTCTGCAATTATCTTGAAATTATCCCTCAAATACGAATAAACATTTGATTTTTTGATGTCTATCCTGTCCCTTTTAAGCTCATTTTCATCAAAAATATTTGTGTACAGAATGGCATAGTTTATTTCATGCGCATCAAGCATAGGCAGAATATGCTCCTCTTTATTCGCATAGTCAATGTTATTGTAGGAGAAATAGGGCTTCATCCTATTTTCCACTGCAAGATTGACTGCATAAGCACCATAGACTTTTTCCCCATCCGGTATATATTTTTTGATTTCCCTTGATAATTCCACAAAATTGTGCATATTTCCGGAATCAAGCCTTATTTGCAAAAAATAGAATGCCGTTGGTGTCAGGCTAAAAAGCATGTAGACTAAGAGTGTTCCGGCAATGATTTGGCTTTTGCTGATGCTACAAAACCCATTGCCAAGCTTTATGCCAAATGCTTTTATCCATGTTAGTAGCCTTGCAGCCATCAGCAGCATGACCGGAACCAGCATCACGAATCTTCTAAGCGCGAAATCTATAAAAATTGTCTGGAGGATGAACAAAGCGTAAGAGGCAACCAAAAAGAAATCTATAAAATGAATTTTGCCTTTTCCAAAGCGGCGAAAAACTGAACACACATACGCAAATGAAAGGATGGATATTATATTCATCAAATGCAGGAATTTTAGGTGCATTAGGGCCACAAAAGCTAATCTGCCGGCTGAAAAGCCGGTCCTGGAGCCGTACCCTGTAAAATTCATAAACAGCCAGTTTTGGAAATTGGGCACAAGCCACAGCATCCAAAAGCAAAAGGAAACAGCTGCGCCGCCCATGAAATAACCTAGCCTTTTCAGACAATTTTTGTCTTTGTAGATTATTCGGTATAAAATCAGGCTTAAAGGGATTGCCGCCATAAAGAACAAAGACGTGATTTTTGAAAAAAACAGGAAAGGCGCCAATATTCCAGCTGCAAGCCACGAGAGCTTATTGTCAAGCAGTATCATGCCCAAAATTATAAGAATAAAAAACAATACTGCATACTCAAGCATCGCACTCCTGCTGTACGCAAGCAGCATGGCATTCAGGCCGGCAAGGACAAAAAAAAGCATGCCTAATCTCCTGTCCCTAAGGCAAAACAGCAGGCTTGCAAAAATTATTGCTGCAAAAACTAAAACGGCCGGAACTATCCTTACGGCAAATGTGCCGACTCCAAAAAGCCTGAAGGATGAGTACATGAGAAAATTGTGCACCGGAGATATGTACATGGGATTGAACAAGTCATTTTCCAGCTTCCATGTGTTGAACAGCGCCATGCTGCGCGCATTGTGGATATATGCGCCCTCGTCAGCCCAGGAAGTGTCGTATTCCGCCACATTGAACTGGTCAAGGGTAAGGTCATAAAATCTTATAATAACGGTTATGGCAAGGACAGCAAGCAGCGCAGCAGCAAGAAGCTTTTTGCCGTGTTTTTTGAGGTATTGTGTGTTCATTTTAGTCATCGTAAAAGGAAAACGTTCTTACCATGGCTATGCATCATTCGGCAAGTACATCAGCTATTTTTTTTGCAGCATCCCCATTCCCGTAAATCCCGCCATACTTCCGCCTGATCTCAAAATTCCCTATGGAATGGAGAATTTTTTTCCGGTTGGCGCCTGTGAGCACGTTAAAACCTTTCTCAGCAGTTTCAACCCATTCGGTGGCATCAAGCAGGGTAATACACGGGACATTGAAAAAACATGCCTCTTTTTGGACTCCTCCAGAGTCTGTCAGTATTTTCCTCGCATTTTTCTCAAGAACCAGCATGTCCATATAACCCAAGGGCTTTGTTATGGTTATATTAGTATTTTTAATTTTTTTATCAATTCCGTAAAGTTTTAAGAACTTTTCCGTCCTGGGATGGAGAGGAAACACTATCTTTTCCCCTGACTGAATAAATGCGCCGATGATTTCGCGCAGGTTCTCTTTTTTATCTGTGTTGCCAGCCCTGTGGACTGTTGCGACAAGATAATCCCTGCTTTTTAATTTCAATTTCTTGAGAATGCCTGATTTTTTTTCTGCAATCTTGATGCTTGACTTGATTGCGTCAATCATGACATCCCCCACAATGTGCACATTTTTTGTTATGCCTTCCCTGCTTAAGTTGGAGGCAGATGCGCTGCTTGAGCAGAATAAAATGTCAGAGACATGGTCTGCTAAAATCCTGTTGATTTCCTCAGGCACTGTCCTGTCAAAATTTCTCATGCCCGCCTCTACATGCGCAAGCCTTATGTTGAGCTTTGAGGCCGCTATCGCGCCTGCAAGCGTCGTATTTGTGTCCCCAGAAATTATGACAAGGTCGGGCTTTTCCTTCAGCAAAACTTTTTCCAGCCTGATGAGCATCTCTCCTGTCTGCTTCCCATGAGTGCCTGATCCGACATTCAGATTGTAGTCCGGCTTTGGGATGTCCAAATCCTGGAAAAAAATCTTTGACATCTCGTAGTCATAGTGCTGGCCGCTGTGTATTATTATTTCGCTATGATTTTTCCTTATTTCCCTTAAAATAGGCATCTCCTTGACGAATTGCGGCCTGGCGCCTATTATGGAAGCGATTTTCATTTTAGCCCAGCACGTTTTTTATGTCAATAACCCTGCTTTTCATTGTTTTAAGCCTGTCCTTGTACCTTAACTCCTTGTTCGCAAGTATTATGACATCCATCTTATCAAAACTGTCCAGATAATTTGCACCAAACTCCTTTTCAATCTCTTCCCTTGAGAATAACGGGTCCAGGGCATATACTTCATAGCCTTTTTTCTTCAATAATTTTATTAAATCAGCCTTGCTGAATGCCTTTTCCCTGACGCCTTCCCTGTAGCTTAATCCTATGATCCCAACTCTCCTGCCTCCGATTTCATCAACTTTTTTCACATAATAATCTATCATATCCTCATTCAGTTTCCTTGCTGCGCTTACAAGGGAGACATCAAGCTCATTGATAAGGAACCATGGGTAAACCGGAATGCAGTGGCCGCCAACAATTCCGGGCTCAAGAATGCTGCAAAACCTGTGCCTTGCAGCTTCCCTCATCTCCCAAAAATCCACACCATAATGCCCGGCAACCTTGAAAAATTCGTTGGCTATTGCTATGTTTATGTCCCTGTAGACGCCTTCCGCAATCTTTGCCAGCTCGGCAGTCCTCGCGCTGCTGACCCTGACAGGATTTGTGAATTTTTTGTAGAGTTCGAAGGCTTTGTCCGCGCTTTCCCTGTTTATTCCGCCTACCAGCTTTGGGAACTCCCTAAACCTTGAGATTGAGCTTCCCGCCTCTATCCTCTCAGGGCTGTACGCAAGGAAAAAATCCCTGCCTGCTTTCAGACCGGAATTTTTTTCAAGAATGCCCCTGACAATTGTCTCTGTTGTCCTGACAGGAACCGTGGTTTCAAGAACAACCAAATCATTTTTCTTAAGCCCTTTTCCGATATTTTCCATGGCCTTCCGGATCATTCGAAAATCAGGCTTGTTGCTTTTGTCGATAAGCAGCGGAACGATTACTATATGAACATTGCTTTCCTTTGCAGCTTTTAGCGCGTCAATAGTGGCCTTTAATTTCTTTCCAGCGTGCTTACTGATCAGGCCGCTTAAGCCGGGCTCCTCTTCCATGGGATTCAGCCCCTTGTTTATCATTGCAGCTTTCCCGCTGTCCACATCAACCCCTAAAATATCAAGCCCTGCATCAGCCATGACAGCTGCCAGCGGCAAGCCTGCTTTTCCCAGCCCAATAACGCTTATTTTCATAATTCAATGACCTCATTTTTTTTGGAAGATTCCACGAATTTTTGCGCTATGCGCAAAGCCTCCAATCCGTCATTGCCGCTAACAGGAGCGGGTTTGCCGCTCATGACTGAGGCAGCAAACGCATTCAGCTCATTTTTTAAAGGCTCTGCATTCTCAATTTTTATCCTGAGCTTCCTTCCTTCCACAATGTTCATAAAATTGTTGCTATAGCCGGTGCTCCTTGTAAACTTGTTCTCATAAAAATACATTTCCTGGGTGAGGTAGTTTGCGGCAAACATTCCCTTTTCGCCTGTAATTGTTATTTCCCTTACTTTTTTCGGCGTCAGCCAATTTGTGCTTATGATTCCCAGTATATTGTTTTCAAACCTCATTATCCCGACAAGCGAATCTTCATGGGATGAATGTATCCTTTGGGCTGTCTCGGCAAAAATCCTCTTAATCTTTGAGCCGATAAGATATGACAAAACATCAATTTCATGGACTGCGAGGTCAGCTGCAACTCCGACATCCACCATGCGCCGGGGAAAAGGGCTTAGCCTTGCGCAGTTAACCTGATATATTTTGCCCAGCTCATTGTTTCCAATCCTCTTTTTAAGCTCAATGACAACGGGGTTGAACCTTTCTATGTGGCCAACCATCAATTTTACTTTATTTTTTTCAGCTTCCCTTATGATTTCATCAGCTTCATGGATTGTTGCGGCAACCGGCTTCTCTACGAGGACATTCACCTTATTTCTTATGACTCCAATTGCCACTTCCCTGTGCAGCTTTGTGGGCACGCAGACAGACACTGCATCAATCTTTTCCTTTTTGAGCATTTCCCTATAGTTAAAATAATATTTTGCCTTATACTCATCAGCCACAGTTTTTGCAGCCTCTTTGTTTGTATCGCACACTGCAGCCAGCCTTACGCTGCCCATGCCTGAATAGACTCTTGCATGGCTTTTTCCCATGGACCCTGCCCCTATGACGGCAACATTAAGCTTGTTCATTTTTGCTTTGATGATTTTTATACTGCGCTTGCTTCTCAACCAAAAAATCCCCGATTGCAAGCGCCTCTATTCCAGTAGTTAAAAAACAATTGACTGCATCTTCAGGCGTGCAGACTATGGGCTCGCCTTTTATATTGAATGATGTGTTGAGGACTATGGGCTCTCCTGTCAGGTTCCCGAATTCATTTATTAGCTTCCAGTATCTTGGATTGATCTCCTTTTTGACCAGCTGAGGCCTTGCAGTCCCGTCAACATGCACTATTGCCGGAACCTTGTTTTTTTTATCGTCTTTTATGTGAAATGTTAGTATCATGAATGGGCTTTCATGGGGCTTGACCAGATAGTCATCAGCTTTTTCGTACAGCAGGCTCGGGCAGAATGGCCTCCACGGCTCCCTGAACTTAACCTTGTTATTGACCAAATCTTTCATTTCCTCCTTTCTCGGGTCAGCCAGTATGCTCCTGCTGCCCAATGCCCTTGGGCCAACTTCCATCCTTCCCTGGAACCATCCTATTATCCTGCCCTCAGCCAATAAAGCCGCTGCCCTTTTTTCTATATCTCCGACTCTTTCATACCGCAGATTGGATTTTTTCAGCGCTTTTTCAATCTCTTCATTGGTGTATTCGGGGCCAAGATAAACATGCTCCAATTTCTCAAAATTTTTCGGATTGCCGCCGTGCTTTAGATATACGGCCATGGCAGCTCCAAATGCCGTGCCATCGTCCGCGCTTACAGGCTGGACAAAAATGCTGTCCAGACTTGAATTTTTCCAGATGTAGCCGTTCATCTTGCAGTTTAACGCCACTCCTCCGGCTATGCACAGGTTCCTTATGCCGGTCTTCCTTAGAAGAAAATCCACAAGATTGAATGCAGCCTTCTCAAGCTTGTCCTGTGATTCGAAGGCAATATCCTTATGGTCTTTGGTAAAATTTCCCTTTTGAGGCTTCTCCCCAAAAGCATCTGAAAATTTATCAGTGTAGTATTTATCATGGGTCTTTTTGCCGTAGCATATGTAAGTTGGATCGATTTCGTATCCATCCCCGGAAATTTTCAGGATTTTGTCAATATGCTGCCTGAATTTTTTGTTTGGGCTGCCGTACGGGGCAAGGCCCATCGTCTGCCCTTCCCCGTCATACACTCTGAAGCCGAGGAATTTTGTAAAGGCTGCATAATACCAGCCAAGGGACTGGGGAATGTTGAATTCCCTTATCCTCTCAAATTTTCCGTCCGTAATTTTCCATAAAACAGTGCAGTTTTCCTGCCCATGCCCGTCAACTGTGATAGCAATGGCGTCCTTAAACCCGGAGCAGTAGTATGCAGTCATCGCATGGCTGCAGTGGTGATCCACATATTCAATTTTCGGAATGTCCTCTTTTTTGCAGCCGTTTTTCACAAGCTCATTTATTATCAACTTAGTGTAAGTTTCCGGCTGGAACCTTTCTATAATTTTTTCCTGCCATTTTATGCTGCCATCATCGATTATGCCCCTGTATTCTTCCCTCAATCTGGAAAAAAAAGCTGGAATCCTTTCAACATAGGCGTTGACATCCCATCCTATGGCTATGAAATCAACATCCTTCATATTGACATTGCCCTGTTTTAGGCAATATTTTATCGCATTTATAGGGAAATGGCCGTCAGCGTGCTTAATTCTTATGAACCTTTCCTCTTCTGCCATTGCAATGAGCTTCCCGTCCCTGAACAGGCATGCTGCCGGGTCGTGGTCAAGGTACAAAATCCCAAGTATGTCCATCAGTAATTCTCCAATGGAGTTTGTTCATACCACCAAAATGGGTGCACAAGGATGCAGAGCTTTGGCGTTTCTTTTTTTATGAACTCGCACATGCAGCCTTCCCTCCACCTGCAGCTGCTGTCTGAAATGTACTTTATATCTTTGGTAAATTTTGAGGAATAGCCTTCATATTCCATGCCAAATTCTTTAAGATTGCCTTCATTGACCAGAGTTTTTATCCTTGAAGGCTCATGGGGAGTAACTCCGGCAATTTTTGTTCCTGTGACTGTCTCAAGCACTTTTCTGGCCCTGCTGAAGAATTCCTTTTCATCCTCTTCATATATCCTTGAGAAGTCAACTTCATGATGGAAGCCAATCTCATGGCCGCTCTTCAAAAGAAGCTTGATGAACTTGTAGTTCCTGAAGCTGAAGATGTTGTAATCGCAATGAAGCCTTATGAAATAGGTAGCTTTTATTCCCAGCTCGTTTTCCATCTCCGCAAATCGCATGGCATTTGGTATGCTCATGTCAACATCATGCCTCATGAAGATTACTTTTTCATGATGAATGTTTTTATCATAGTCTCTCATGATGGAAAAGACATATCCTTTTTGCTTTGCCAATGCGATTGTTTCCCTGTAATGTTTTATGGTAAAGTTGCATTCCATTTTTCACACCCTGCTTTCACATCATATTCTATCATCAAGTATGAACAAAAACCACTTCCCCTTTGATATCTTTTAACGTTTATATAGCGGGCTGATTAACCTATGCCCATTTAAATTAGTTTTGCTTTCCAGTGCCAGGCAAATCACGACCTTGCAGCAATCTTAGAATTTCTTGAAAATGCGTAGCTTCTCCTGATGCTGTTTGACACCATTGAAACCGTTTCCTTTGCCCTTATCATGTAGTTGCGCATGGGCGTTGAAAAGAAGGTTGAGACAAACCTGAATGTTTTTGTTGGGGGAAGCTTGGAGAGCAAAGGCATCAGCCCTGGATACCTGACAGCAATGGGAAAGAATGCCCAAACCCACATAATCTCCTTCTTGTAGGGATGGTCAAGTATGGTCTCTTCCTTGTAGCTTACGTGGCCTTCAACCATCTGCTTGTAATTTCTTTCATTGATGTACCCTTCTTTCACTGACCTTTCCGCCAAATCTGTCTTTGGAAAGGGGAAGAATGTGGTCATAAGGGCTGCTGTCGGCCTGATTTTCTGGTTCAGCTTTATTGTCTTCATCATCTGCTCAGGAGTTTCTCCGGGAAATCCCACCATGTTAAGCGTAGTGAAATCCAATCCAACTTCATGGAAGCAGTTTGCTGCCTTGATTATCTCATCATCCATCATGTTTCGCTTTAGGATCTCGTTTCTCATATACTCATCTCCTGATTCAAGGCCCATGTCCACATAAATGCAGCCTGATTCCTTGAGAGCCCTTGCAATCTCGATATCAATCTGGTCAGCCCTTACAAGGCACTTGAACGGCATCCTATAAACATCAAAAACACGCTCTTTGTACTGACGGCAAAGCTCAAGAGTCCAGATTTTCTTCAGGGTAAAATTATCATCATAGAAGAACACTTCCCTGATGGACGGGTACTTTTCCTTGAAATGCACAACTTCGTCAATGACTTTTTCAGGCTTCCTGAACCTGACAAAATTTCCCTTGCCCTTGTAAAGCCTCTGATAGTTGTGGTTGAAGCAATAAGTGCACTTGTATGGGCATCCCCTTGAAGCCATTATGTACAGCCTGTCCTTGAACGCGCCATATTCAAAAAATACGGACTTATCGGGAAAAGGCAATGTGTCTATGTCCCTGTCCAGAGCGCGCATTTCATTCCTGATTATTGTGCCGTCAGGCTTTTTGAACCAAAGATTCTGAATCGAATAGTCAATTTTGCCTGCATCAATTGAGTTGCACAGCTCAAGTATTGCGTCTTCGCCTTCTCCCCTGCAGATGATATCAGCGTCCCAGTCATCGCGCATGAACATTTCAGGCACCATTGTGGGCTGAAGGCCTCCCAATAAAATCGGCACATTGAACTCTTTTTTGAACAATTTGCACATTTCCTTTGCCCATATTGTCATGTTATTAAGGCAGGAAATTGCTATGAGCTGGGGCCTGAACTTCCTTGCCTTTTCCAGCATGACATCCTCTGTCTTCATGTATTTCTTCAGAAAGTTTAGCTTGAACTCTATATCCCCCACTCCGGAATCAAAAGCAAGCTCCACCTTGTGGCCCGCTTCCCTCAGCACTGCGACAAGGTATTCCACCCCAAGCCATTCCGCATTCTTATACACAAACATTATTCTCATTGCAATCCTTAACAATTGTTAATATTAGGGCTATTTAAAGATATCGAAAACGGAAAAGCCATTTTCGGATCTGCCGGAAATTCAGCGTTTACACCGGATTTTGGCTTTCAATTCCAGCAATCAAAGGCTGAAAAACATCCTATTCCATCTTCATTTTGCCTGTGCCGTTGCACATCATGCACTCCTCTTCGTAATAAATGCCCTTGCCCTTGCATACTACGCAAACCTGCTCATTCTTTTTTACATCTGGCTCTTCCATTTTATTTTTACCTAATTTTTCATGACAATGGCATTAAATTCCCTGACTTTCAGCTTCTTTATGATATTCATGCCCGATGCCTCCCCCAATTTTTCCAGGCTGCTGAATGAAGGGTAATGTACATGCCTGTAATAGTACGGAAGCTTTTTAAAAATCTTTCCAAGGAAGATTTTAAGGGAGTGCGCTGAATACCTGTCTTTATCAATAATAACGGCGCATCCCTCTTTTTTAAGCATGCCTTTTGTCTTTTCAAAGAGTTTTGCAAAGTCTTTTTTGTCAAAGTATTGAAACACTTCTATAAAAAAAATCAGGTCATATTTTTTGCCATCCGCATATTCCATGTAATCAGCCACAAGAAATTTTGCATTTTTATTTTTCCTGAACAGCCTTTTTGCGGCTTCCACCCTCTTTCCGGAGAAATCTATCCCGACATAGTCCATTTTTTTTGAAAGTTTTTTGCTGATGAGCCCGAACCATGTGCCATGGCCGCAACCAACCTCAAGGACACGCATCCTGCTGTTTTTTTTGAATGACTCCAGAACCTTGACAACGCTTTTGCCGAATGCCTCCCTAAATCTTTCAGAGGGGCCCCATTCCGCAAAAATCCCGGCTGCATCGTCAAAATCCCCAATTATCTCGAGTTTTCTTTTTTTCATCTGCATCAGAATATTTTCCTGCAAACAGAAAGGAATCTGCTGCCTAAATTCGCAATTACAGGCCTGTGGATTTTTTTGAAGGAGCTGTACTCAACAAGTTGTCCGCCGAACCTTTTCTTGAACTCCCTCACGCCATATTCTTCGTCTGCAACGCCTGCGCCGCCAAAATCAAAAAGCTCACAGCCGTTTTTGCAGCCGTACTCAAGGACGTGCCACACCATTGCATCGTTCGGGAAAAGATTGAGATGAAGAGAGGATGCGCCGGCATACCAGTCAAATATCTTTTTTCTGTAGACTATCTCAATCCTGCCGGCAATGAACTCGCCTTTGTATCTTGCCAAAAACATCTTTACATTTGGCTGCATCAGCTCAAAGGCTGCATAAAAAAACGATATGTCCGGCACAAGAAGGCCGAGCTTGCTGTAAGTTTCCTTCAATAGGCTGTAGAAATCGGGCAATGAGGATTCATTTGAATCAATTATATCAATTCCGAGCTTTGCTGTTTTCCTGATATTTTTTCTCCTGGACTTGTGGATTTGCATGAAAACCTTCTCAGGGTCCCTGTCAAGCCTGATTTCAAAATTAAGGCATGCTGTTTTTTCATACCCTTCTGATTCATACAGCTTTTCAAGAAAGCTGTTCCTGTCAATTTTGACATTTGAATAGAGCGCTTTTCTCCTGATGAATCTGCCGTAATGCCTGATGATGAATTCCGCAGCCTTTTTTCCCTGCTCAGAATCCTCATATAAAGGGGCATTTTCTATTATGGAGACAGAAGTTAACGGCTTCAGGAATTTTTTTGATTCCAGCCTGATTACCATGCATGCAAGAATTTTTCCATGCTCATCAGAAACAGCAAGCCTGATTCCTTCCATATTTTTGGTTTTGCTGTATACATCGCACATTTCGTGCCTTTGAAAAACAGATGAGCGGATATTGCTGTCTACGAAATCGTTCCATTTTTCCTTGCTTGGAGAGATTAGCTTAAAGCTCATTTTGCGCGCTTGCAGGACTGAAGAAATCCAGCGGATACTTAAACATTTTGAAAAAGAAAAAGAAAATTTATATCCCTTTCTGGCCAGCCGATGACAGGTGCTTTGCCATCATGGCCATGTGCCTCAGCAGCATCTTCGGCAGCTTCAGGATGGCGGCAGGATCCCTTTTCAAAAGGTAAAGGAAGGACAATGGCCTCTTCTTGAGCTTTGACATCGTGAATTCCCTGTAGAATATTTCCCTGTATTTTACAAGCTCTTCCTGAGTCATTGTCGGAATTTTAATCATGTAATCGGAGAACAGCGCCAGATTATGGTCTGTGAGGCTGTTTATGTGCTCCTCCCCGTCTATGTAGCCGTTTTTCAGGCATTCATTGTAGAATGCAGTTCCGGGAAGGACTGAGGGAAACAAGACGGTAATTTTGTCCAATGGCAGCTCTTTTGCAAGCTCTATGGAATTTCTTATTGATTGGGGAGTTTCGCCGGGCATTCCAATGATAAAATAAGAATTAAGGATGAATCCAAGCTCATGGGCGATGTTTGCAATCTCCTTTACCTTGCCTATTGCCAGCTGCTTGTTCATGACTGCATTAAGCATATGGTCATCTCCTGACTCTATCGGAAGGTTTATGGAATAGCAGCCGGATTTTTTCATCAGAGTCAGGACTTCCCTGTCCAAGGTCCTTATTGAGACTCCTGCAGGCACTTTCCAGTGTATTTTTAAGTTCCTCTTCAGGATTTCATTGCAGATGGCTTTTGTCCTCTCCCTGCTTACTGTGGGGTTGTCGTCTTCCAGCGAAATTTCCTTTGCGCCGTATTTCCTGACAAGAAACTCGATTTCATCAACCACATCAATTGGATCCCTTGGGCGCCATGTCGGGCCCCCCACAAGATGGACGCTGCAAAACGTGCATCTCTGGTGGCAGCTTCTGCTCGTGATTACGGACATTTCCCTTTTTGACTTCCTGTCCCATCTTACTGCGGCGTTTTTGAAATATCTCTCCACTTTCAAAAGATGCCTTGCAGGCCACGGAAGCTCGCTTGGGTTTTTTATGAATTTTGTCTTGGGGTTTTTTCTTATTTCACCGCTGCTGTCAGCGTACGCTATGCCGTCTATATCCGAAAGATCCGGATTGTTATTTTCAATATGATTGACAAGCTCAAGAGTTGTGTATTCGGCTTCGGCAATCAGGACATAGTCAATATATCCTGTCTTGAGAAAATCCCCGTAATTGATGCTTGGATGAATTCCGCCGATGAAAACTTTTATTTTGGGGCTTATTTCCTTGATAAGCCTGGCAGTTTCAATCACAAATTTTGTCCTTATCGGGAATGGGCACGAAACCCCTATGACATCAGGAGCTTCCTGCCTGATCCTCTCCTTAAGCTCCTCAAAAGAAAGCCCGACATGGTAGATGTCTTCTTCAACTTTTGTTATATCGCCTTCAACTGCAGAGTCTATTATGCACACCCTGTAGCCATTTTTTTCAAGGACTGCGGCTATGTAAGCCAGGCTCAATGGCAAGACTATATTTACGTCTTTTTTCCTCCTTGTCCTCTGCAGATAGGGAGGGTTTATCAAAAGCACTTTTGTCTTTTTCATAGAATGGGAAATGTGCCTGCTATGTATTTAAAGGTTTCTGAACTCTTTGGTTGGCATGCCTGAATTCAAGCCATGATACTGCATTATGCTTGAATAAATTATTTAAATGCGCCTATTAAACCGCGCTTTGAGGTGCTTTTATGGGAAACATGATAAAGGGAGATGTTTACTTCTGCGAAGACTGCAGGCTTGAGGTTGCTGTCTCAAAGCCATGCGATGAGGACTATTGCGACATAATGTGCTGCGGCCAGCAGATGAAGAAGAAGCTTGCAAAATAGCGCAATATTGCGTATCAAGCATTGGAGGCCAATATGGAAGAAGGAAAATATAATGCAGACAGCGGCGTGGTGAGGGAGCTTTTATACATAGCGGAACTGCATGGGCTGACCCAAAGGGAGAGGTGCATAAAGATTGCAGAGCTCCTGAACGGGCATTTCTCAAAAAAGGACTAAGTATGATCGGAATAATCCTGGAAAAGAGCGAAGAAAAGGCCGATTACATATTCAAAACTCTCTTCGGCATAATGGGCCTTGAGTATCATTTTATTGATGCAAAGGATGCGGAAAATTATCCTTTGATAGTCTACTACGGAAACAATTCCGGTTTAAAGCACAAGTGCCTGATAGAGATACCATGCTCTGACGACTTTACAGCCAAAATAGGAAAAGAGCCCTATAAAAAAACCGGGAAAAGCGCAAAATTCAGCATAGATTTTGCATCTCTGTCGTTTTTTATCCTGACAAGGCAGGAGGAAATTGACAACAAAAAAAGGGACCTGCATGAAAGGTTTGACCATTCCGAGACTGTCTTGGGGAAATTCATAAAAGTTCCCATAATAAATAATTACATCAGGCATCTTGAAGAGCTCATAATTAAAGGATTTGAAAGGCAAAATCTGCCATTATTGAAAAAAGCGCACTGGCCGGAAGGGAAGGAGCTCGCAGTTGCACTGACACATGATGTGGATGTTCTTTACAAGTACAGCCTCATAGGATGTTTGGCGGAGATTAAGAAAGCTTTGATTTTGATTTCAAGGAGGGAACTCATGCAGGCTTTTTCAGTGGTGCGCGACATGGCTGGGTTCCTGATTACAGGCAAGAAGCCATACTGGCAGATGCTGAATGTCGCTGAATTTGAGAAGAAATACGGATTTAGGTCCACTTTTTACCTTTGCGGCAAAAAAAGGCACAAGCTGGACCCGAACTATGATGTCCGGAGCAAAGAGATAAAAAACGCAGTCAGAAAGCTGCAAGGCATGGGCTTTGAGATTGGAGTGCACGGAAGCTACACATCCTACAATGATTCTGGAAAGTTAAGAGAAGAGAAGCAGATTCTGGAAAAGGCTCTGGGGAAAAAAATAATTGGAAACAGGCAGCATTTTGGAAGGTTTGAAGCGCCTTATACATGGAGGATCCATGACGGGCTTTTTGAATATGACTCGACTGTAGGCTACATCAACATGAGCGGGTTCAGGGCTTCATTGTGCTTCCCGTTCAATGTGTATGATGCCGTTGGGAGCAAGGAGCTGAACTTGATTGAAATTCCATTTACCACATCAGATGGAACTCTTTTCGGGCCTATGCAGTTAAGCAGGGATGAGGCGTGGAATGACACCAAAAAACTGATGGATGAAGCCAAAAAAAATAATGGAGTGGTTGTTTTGGACTGGCACCAGAGAACAATATATGAAAAAGACTATCCGGGATACTGGTGGGTGTATACAAAGGCTGTTGAATATGCAAAAAAACTTGGTGCTTATGTTGCCCCATTGGGGGAAATAGCTGAGTGGTGGAAGGCAAGAGAGGGCATAATCATAAAATACAATGAGAAAAACAAAAGCTTTGATATAATCTCGAAAAAAACATTAAAGACTGCTTCCTTTATTCTTTATAATGCAGGGAAATTTAGGATAGAGGGCAGCAAGGAGTATGAAATAATAAAAAAAACTGATTACTTTTTGATAAAATTCAGGAATTTGAAGAGCGTGAGGGTTAAGATTTTCTAATTAAACTTCAATATATGCTTTGAATATTTTTCTGAATCATTTCTTTACAATCAGCCCATCCATCACCTTGATGAACCTTTCAGTTGATTTGCCGTCGACTTTGTAGTAATATTCCGAGATGAATTTTTTCCTTTGCCTCTCCATTTTCCTGAATGTTGCCATGCTGCGCAGGGAATTCATTACGGCTTTTCCCAAATCTTTTTTTCTTGTCACTTTGGTGAAAACCCTGCCTTCAAGGTCCTCAAAGAAAGCGTAATTCTCAAGAAGATTGAGCTGTATTACCGGCTTGTCCATGATCAATGCCTCAAGCATCACGGTTGAGCTGATGGATATCACCAAATCCGAGCAAAAAAGCAAAGTGTAAAGGTCAGCCTCTTTTGTGGCAACTGCATCCGAGCCAAGCTCTGACAGGAGATTGTCATAAAAAGAACTGTCATCGTCAGGATGCATTTTCACAACAAGCTCAGCATCAAGGCCCTTCAATGACTCAATGACCTCTGTCAGGGCAATTTTCTGCTCTGACATATCCTCAAAAGGCTGGGAAGCGTAAACAACAAGTTTTTTGCCGGAATCAATCCCAAGCTTTTTGCACATTTCCTTTTTTGAATATTGGCGTCTGCTTTCAATGAAGATGTCTGTTCGCGGCTGGCCTGTCACTTCCAGCTGCTTTTCGGAATAGTTTCCGTATTTCAGCAGGAGATTTTTTGCCTTGCTGCCGAACACAGCGGTTTTGTCAGCCAATATGCAGTTTAAATTATTTTTATAGCAGCTGATGTCTTTTTTTCCGTAGTTATAGGATATATTGAAAGGGTAGATTATACCGTGCTGAAGCCCAATGGAAGGGATGCTGCGCATATGCGACGCAAAGACAAGAAACCTTGAATGGCCGTTTTCGTCAATGCATATAGAAATGTCTATTCCATAATCATTTATAATTTTGGAGGCTGTCTCGACATTCCTCGCAGCCCCCAAAAATGAATAGAATTTGCCGAAGAAATAGGTCCTTATCCTCGGCTTGAGAATTCCGCAAAGGTCTATGCCATCATACTGAAGGAGTTTTTTGAGAGAATTGCCCCTCTCCAATGCATTCCACAATGCGCTTAATTTTTTCCTGCACCTGCCCATATTTTTCCTTGTTTCAGGATCAAAATAGCTTTTAAATATGAAATAGTCGTACGGAATGAAAGGCTTCTTCTTCTCCCTTATGCTCTTCCATTGGGCATTTTTGTTTATCACGACATCCAATGGAAGCACATTGTATTTGTTTTTCCTGAGCAAATCCCTAAATATCGTGTAGGAATTATGGTCGCCTTTGATATTCTCGCTAAGATTTGTCCAGTCTTGGGTAAAAAGCAGTACATTTTTTTTGTTTTTCCGCATCGGGATATTTGACCTTGAAAATCCTTGGAATGTCCTAATCAGCCTAGGGATTGAGCCGAAAAAAAGCCTTTTGAGTAGGGCAGGATAGAAAGCAACGTCTTTCTTTTTTATGATGCTGAGTTTTGCAGGAGTTTTTTTGCAGGCTTCCTTTACTATGGATATGAATTCCTTGTTTGCAGTCGCCACAAGAATCTTTTTTATCTCATGCTCCTTAGTCAACGCCCTTATTATGGTGATTTCCCTTACAACTCTTAAAAAATGCTCGTACAATCCCTGACGCACAAACCACCAGAGAGAATAACCCCTGTACTCGAGCAGCTCAACTAATGTCTTGTTGTCAAGGATTTTTTCATGGGGAAAGGACTTTGTGAATTCAAGCACCTTTTCCTTGACAATATCAAGGTCTATTTTCCTTGTGCTGTCACTCAAAAGAATGTACTTGCAGCCTTTGAAATATGGCTCCATGGAGTTGTCCCAGAGAACGAAGATCGGGCTTTTGAGACTGATATTTTTGACACTATGCATGTCTTCTTTGCTCTCAACAAATACGTAAACGGGCTCTTCCATGACTTGTATGAGATAACAATCCCTTTTAAATCTTTGCTGGCTTGTTAAGCAAGTTGTTAGTTATACAACATCAACAATTAAATTTTAAAAAATCCCGGGAACGACTTCTTCAAGCAGACATGATAGAAGTGAACCGTTTGTGCAGGTTTTTAATGACAATAAAGTTCTGAATATTGGCAAAAATATTATTTCTTCTTCAGGATGATGAAATTCCTGTCTATTATGCTGTCGTCTTTTATCTTTCCTTCCCTGACTGCAGAGTATCTTTTCCCGAGAATTGCCTTTGCATCCCTGATGAAATTAATGTCTTCCTTCTTTGCATTGTGGGACTCCAGAACCAGAAATCCGCTTTTGTTGAGAATTTTGTCAAGCTCGCCGAGATACACCTCAAGCGGATACCTGACTCGGCGGTGCACCGCAAAGGAAAGGATGCAGTCATATTTTTTATTAGGCTTGAAATCCTCGAAAATTGACCGGTGAAAGGAGCAATTCCTGATTTTTAGGAACTTCTGCGTCTTGGCTGCGACTTCAACCATGTAAGGATCCTTTTCTATGCCGTCAACTGAATGCACGAATTGCGAGACATACAATGAGAAAAAGCCGCAGTTCGAGCCTATGTCAAGCACCCTGAAATTTTTTTTTAAAAACTTCCCAAGCCCGTATATTTCAAACCTCTTCTCTGTGGGCCTCTGCCCGATGGCATGAATGCTCTTCAGGCTCTGGTAAAAAGCCCCTCTCCCGAATTCTTTTGAATATTTTTGGAAGCTCTCTTTCAGCGACTTGTGGAATTCCGATAATCCTGGGTTATCCTTGAAATCCCCAAATAGCCTTATATCTCTTTGCAATTTTACTTTCTCCAGATTATTGCGCAGAAAATGGACTGCCCCGGACGCTTTTTGGGCTATTTTGCCGATGATTCTGGCTCGCATTCCAAGAATTAGATTTTGTATCTTTTTATAAAGCTTGTCATGTTGGGAAAATTCAGAAAAGGAGTCCTTATTATCTTGACAGGGATTTTTTTGTACCCCAAAAACCTGCATGCCGCAAACCTGTGGGCTCCCCCTACCAGCTGGTATTTAAACTCAATTTTTTTATTTGACACTTCCCTGTGATCCCTAAAAACAATTTCCTCATGATTGAACCTGTTGGTTTTAGCCACGATAAAATGCCCGTTAAACCCGTTTTTCCTGATGTCTTCATAAAGCTCTATGAATTGCCTTGATATGGCTTCAGGATCCTCATTCAGGCCGTCTCCCCTGGGAATCCCGACAAACCTGTAGTATCTGGTCTTATTGAATTTTTTCTTCCTGCCAACAACATCTTCCAGAAATTTTATCCTCAAATTTATGTCAAGCCTGTTTTTGGTGATTAAACTTTCCATATCCCTCAGCCTTGCAGGCTGGAGAGCAAGCTGGGCCTTAACTATGGCAATATTCAGCAGTTTTGTCAGGGCATTTTCTTTCTTCATTCGAGGCAAACGGGCAGAAGCATTTTTATGCCTTATTTAAATATTATTTCCATCTAAACCTGGACTGCTTCAGCTTTCTTTACAGAAGGAGTTCTGGTCTTTACAATATTCGGGTCTTCAGCATCGGTGAATGTCACAAACCCCTTTACCCTCCTCAGGCATGACTTGACTGTTTTTTTAAACCCCCACTGCATGAAGTAATCTTTTACCAAGCGAGCAAGAATCCAGGGCCTTGCGTAACAGTACATTCTCAGCTCCTTTTCTATTTCATCCCTTAATTTAATAAGCTCCTCATCAGAAAAATCCGTCATGTTGACAACAAGATTTTGCACGTCACCAAGCTTTTCAACATACTCATCCTCATTCCTGATTTTGTGCTTCCACTCCTCCCACAGAGGAGTGCCAGGAAATGGGGTCGCGAAGAAGAAATTTGCAGGCAGCCCAAGCTCCTTGCAAAAATCAACTGTTTCCCTTATGGTCTTCATATTTTCCCCAGGATAGCCTATCATGAATGTTCCCGCTGATTTCAACCCGAGCCTTTTGATTCTCTTAAAAGTGGCCTTTGCCTCATCAAGCTTGATTCCTTTCTTCATATTGTTGAGTATTGTCTGGCTTCCGCTTTCCAGCCCGTATGATATGGAGAAGCATCCGGCTTTTTTCATTTTCAGAATCAGGTCCTCATACAGGTATTCCAGCCTTGTCAGGCAGTGCCACTTGAGGTTCAGCTTCTGCTCTATCATCTTGTCGCACATCTCCTCAACAACTTTCCTGTTAAGCAGGAGCAGGTCATCGTAAAACGCGATTCCGTTTATGCCGTATTTTTCTTTCATCTGCCTCATTTCAGCCACGATATTGTCAGCGCTCCTGAACCTTGCCTTCTCGTTCATAAATGAATGGTAGCAGAACCTGCACACAAAAGGGCATCCCCTTGTCAGGAGCATGGGCATGACCCTGTAATTCTTTTCATACTCCCTTAAATTCTCTATGTAAGTTTCAACCGGAAACAAGTCCCATTCAGGGAATGGTATTGAATCAATGTTTTCTATTATTTTTCTGGGGGAGGTGTAGACAATGCCTCCGTTTTCCCTGTACGCAAGCCCGTCAACATTTTTTAGCGGCGTGTTTTTCCCCAGCGCATCTGCAAGCTCGCAGATAGTTGTTTCCGCCTCCCCGATCATCAATATATCAGCTGATGTATGGCTGAAAAGAAGCTCCGGAATTTCATTTGCTATGTTTCCCCCCACAACAACGGGCTTACCGGGATGGTATTTTTTCAGGGCTGCTGTAAGAAACTTGAGGTATTTGTATATTGTGATTACCCCGCCAGTGCAAACCATGTCATAATTAAGCCCTTTTATCTTATCTTCAACATCATTCCTATCGTAGCGGTAGCCGTTTATGTCCAGCACCTCAACCTTATGGCCGGCTTTTCTCAGCACTGCAATCAGGTATGCCATTCCAAGAGGCAAAGTATATGGAGGGGCCCTTTCCCTTACCGGACAGTTAACAAGCAGGACTTTCATTTTAGCAGGCCATTAATTTTTAAATGTTTTAGATGATATATAATGGATTGTCCCTTGTTTATATTTAAATTTTTGCCAAAATTCATGCTTCATATCCCCATTATCATATCAGCAACTTCCCTTACAACTCCGTGGCCGCCACTGCATTTTGTTGTCAGCTTAGCGGCTTTTTTGACTTCAGGATGTGCGTCATTTACGGCAATCCCGACCACATGCCTCATGCATTCCAGATCATTTATGTCGTTTCCCACAAAGCAGGTTTGGCCGGAAGCAAGATTTCTTTTTTTCATCTCCGCTTTTAAAATTGATAATTTGTCGTCTGATCCCCGGATGCAGGGTATTTTCAGCTTATCGCATCTTGCCTTGACAACTTTGTTCCTCTCCTTTGAGATTACAATCACGTCAATGCCGTTTTTTTTCAGGATCTCCGCTCCAAGGCCGTCTGAGCGATTGCATATGACAGATTCTATTCCGTTTTCATCTACAATCACGGTATTGTCAGTCATTACCCCGTCAAAGTCGCAAGCCACAAGCCTTATGGCCGAAAAGGATATTTTATTTTTCATTTTGCATCCTTTCTTTCAAAATTTGCCCCGCAACCCATATGTCAAATCCGTCATTTATGTCTATGCTTTCTTCTCTTGATGAAACTATCCGCAGGTTATTTTTAGTGTACAGCATGTTTTTATGTATTATCTTTGACTTGAATACATAGATGTTGCCGTCATCATGGAAATATCCCTTTTTCCCGGTCTTGTTTAAGTAGTTGCCCGGGTTTGTATTGTATGTTCCCCACTCGCCCTCATTTATTATCCTTCCTGTGGCCAGGCAGTCGGCATCCGACGCAAGAAATTTCCTTATGCACCTGTCAATAAGCCCTTTTGACCTTATCGGGCAGGTGCACTGCAGCAGGACTATTATATCAGTGGGATACTGCTTTAAGACGTGCTGCAAAACTTCCAAAGTGGTTGAGGCGTCTTTTGCCAGTTCCTTCGGGCGGTCTAAAACTTTTGCGCCATAGTGTTCAGATATTTTTTTAATCCCGGTATCTTCTGTCGAAATAATAAAAGTGTCCATGAGTTTGGAGCGCTTTGCCGCCTCAATAGTCCAGGCAATAAGCGGCTTTCCGGCGACAGGCAAAATATTTTTTCGGGGCAGCCTTTTGGAATTCCCCCTTGCCGGAATCACGCCTAAAATTGTCGGTTTCATGGTGTTTTCACAGTATCTCGTCAAAAGCCCTGTTAATCGCTTTAATGTGCCTTTCTATGTCATCATCATCCATCTTTACAAATATTGGAATTGCGACAGTCCTTTCCAGCAATTCCCTTGTTTTAGGCCAGTACTCTTTGGACTTGATGTCCTTATATGCTTCATAATCTGAAAGAAAATGATCCCATGTGCCTGCAAAATGCCATCTGAATGCTCCCGGAAGGTTTTTAGTGCCTATCCTGTTCTCCTTTAAAATTTTTGCAATTCCTGAAACTTGCTCCTTATTGTCCACATAAAAAACAAGAACGTCAGCGACGTGGTCATCGTCATTAAAATGCCTAAATTCAATTTTGGAGGAGCTTATGCCCTGCTTGATGCGGCTTTTATTTTTCCGCAAAGTATTGAGGACATTATCCGCTTTTTCCAGCTGCCCCAGCCCTATGGCAGCCTGCATCTCACCCATGCGGAAGTTAAACCCCACAATGCTCCTGGTGTCCTCGCCCCTGGGGAATTTTGGATTTGATTCGTGCCCATGGTCGGCAAACTCTCTTGAGGCTTTGAATAGCTTTTCATTATTGGTCAGTATCATGCCCCCTTCCCCCGTAGTTATGATTTTTACAGGGTCAAAGCTTATGGCTGTGATGTCTCCAAAAGTTCCGACTAATCTTCCCCTGTACTTTGCAAAATATCCCTGGGCTGAGTCCTCCAAAACTTTGAGATTATGCTTACCGGCTATTGCCATAATCTTATCCATATCAGCTGCAGCTCCGTACATATGAACCGGGATTATGGCCTTTGTCTTTTCTGTAATGCGGCGCTCGATATCATGAGGGTCAATATTCAGCGTCTTGTCCGCTTCCACAAAGACAGGAATTGCGCCGCAGTCAACTATGGCTTCTGCAGTGGCAATGAAAGTGTGGCTGCTGGTAATGACTTCATCTCCCGGCTTTATGCCGAGGGCCTTTAAAGCGCATTTCAAGGCTGCAGTGCCGGAAGAAACTCCATAAGAATGCCTGAAGCCTAGCCTGCGGGCCATTGCTTTTTCAAACTCTGCAACAGTAAAAACTCCGTTTCTTTTGTCATCAAAGCTGTCCCTTGAAAGCACAAACCCGTTTTCAATAATCCTGCTGATGTATTTCTGCTCTTCCTTTCCAAGCACTTCAAATCCAGGCATTTTGCACCTCTACATTCGTCTATATAATTCCATTATCCTTTCACTTGTAAATATTTTTTTCCAGTTTGGGCCAAGCGCATTTTCCAGAGGGCGCTCCATCTTCAGGGCCATGCCTACCATTTTGCCCATTTTTTCAGGAGCAAGGTTTTTTGTTACGCCAACCGGAAGCCTGATGCCGTTTGCTTTCAGCATTTTTCTGAATTCTTTGGATTCTTCCGGATAATATTCCCCAAGATGGTTAAAGACTATGCAGTTTGCTATTCCATGATGAAACCCAAGCTCCAGGCTTAACCCGTATGACAATGCATGGCATACTCCAACCTCTGAATTAGCCACAGACAGGCCTCCTGCATACGAGGCTATCATCAGGTCTTCCCTGTCCTGCTCATTCAATTTTCCTTCCTTAAGGAAAACTCTCCTGCATATCTCCAGAGCATTTTTGACGTGAATTTTTACAAAATTATTGATGAAAGTCCCGTTTATCGATTCAACGCAATGAATGTAGCAGTCCATTCCGGTATAGAATGCCTGCTCATGCCTGACAGTCTTTGTCAGTTCAGGATCCAGCAGTATGCCGTCAAACATGCTGTATTCACTGTTGATGCCCATCTTCTTTTCCGGGCCTGTGAGGACTGCAGTTCTTGTCGCTTCCGAGCCTGTGCCTGAGATTGTAGGAATGCCGATTTTAGGGATTGGGGGATTCTTGACAAGATTCCAGCCCTGGTAATTCCGGGAAGAGCCTTCATTCGTCAATACAACAGAGACTGCCTTGGCTATGTCCATGACAGAGCCTCCGCCTATGCCTACAATGAGCTTTGGCAGCCTGTCATTTTTTTCCTTTATCTGATCGCGCAATGAGTCTATAATTTCTGTCTTGGGCTCGTCTGCTGTGTCTATAAGGATGCAGCAATCGCCTTTTTTTAATTTCAGCCTGCTGACGAGGCCTGTTGCTTTGTGCACGCTGTCTAACAAATAAACAATGTATCCATCGCCCAGCTTAAAATCTGAAATAAACTCACCTAATTTTTCAAACATTCCGCTGCCAAAAAGGATTTTTGGAACCTGCTTCAGGATTCTCATCGGATTAAAGGCTGTCGGTTCTCCTTAGCCTCTGCATTATCGGCTTCTCAGAATCGTAAATTTTCTTGCTGCCGTCCCCCAAATAAACAGGAATCGACTTGCAGACTTCGCAAATCATTGAAATGCCCTTTTTTTCCAGGCTGGCAGCCTGGTCAGTCCCGTACATTGTCCTGTCAAGGGTTATGTGCCTCTCAATCACACAAGCGCCTATGCTCGCAGCAATTATTGTAGGCCACACCCCGGGCTCATGCCCGCTGTATCCTATCGGGCAGTTAAAGTATTTCCTAAATGCCTTGATTACATTGAGATTGTGCTCCGCATCCGATGTGGGATAAGTGGATGTGCAGTGCAGGATTGCAAGATTTTCTTCGCCCAAAAGCCTGACGGCTTTTTTAATCTGCTCCATGGTGCTCATTCCTGTGGAGAGCATAAGGGGCTTGCCGGTGGATTTCAGCTTCATCAGCAGCTTTTTATCTGTCAGGCATGCTGAAGGGATCTTGTAGCATGGCATGTCAAACTGCTCCAGAAAATCCACGCTCGGAATGTCCCATGCAGAAGCGTACCACATGATGCCTTTGGACTTGCAGTACCTGTCTATCTGCCCATATTCTTCTTTTCCAAATTCAATCTTTTTGCGGTACTCAAGATAAGTCATTATGCCCCATGGCGTTTCCCTCGATGCGTTTTTCTGGCTTTGAGGCACGCAAATCTCAGGAGTTCTTTTTTGGAATTTTACAGCGTCGCAGCCTGTTTCCACAGCCATGTCTATCATCTTTCTGCAGATTTCCATGCTTCCATTGTGGTTTATGCCAATCTCTGCAGCGACAAAAATCGGCTGGTCATGGCCAATCAGCCTGTTTCCTATTTTCACGGGCTTTGGGTTTTTTTCCTCAAGGTAAATCTTCTCATAAATCTGCCAGGCAAGGGCAATTGCCTTTGTTTTGTTCTGCACCAGCCCCTGGCTGTTCTCCACAAAATCTGAAATCTTCCGGTCCAGCTCTTCCGGAATGGTTATTGACTCGTATCCTTCTTTCGGCATTTAATATCACCTTCAGGCCATTGGTACGGTACAATATTTAAATTTATCTATTTTATCTGCTAAAAATTAGAAAAGTACGGTACTTATATAAGCAAAACACGCTTATTAAGCAGCTCTCAGCCTTTTCAGCAGCTCCCTTATTTCAGAAAATGTCAGCAGCCCGGATAAGAACAACGCTGAAACGTAGAACAGCCCTGAAATTGCAAGTATAGCGGGTATTTTCACAAACAGATTCATTGAGATATGCATGTTCAGATAATCCACTATGAAAAGAAACGCTACGGAAATCAAAAGGGTCTTGGCCCATGCAGCATACGGCAATATCGCAAGCTTTTTCTTTGCAAGCATGTAAAAGCCCAAGAGCATCATCAGGGCAAATGAGATTCCTGTTGCCAGCGCAGCTCCGGAAATCCCGAATTTTGGAATCAAAATCGCATTAAGCAATATGTTCATCAGTGTTCCAAACACTATGATGCCGGTGTAGATGTTTGGCTTTCCTATTCCTGAAAGTATGTTGCCGTTTATGCTGCTCAAGCCGAAGAATATGGCGCTTATTGAAAGTATTTTCAGCGCAAGGCTTCCTGAAATGTAGCCTGGCCCGTAAAATGCCCCAAGCAGAAGGTCGGAGAAGCTGAATATCAGGAATGATGTGGGAAGCATGACCATCAAAAAAAACTTGTGCAGCAGCTCAATGCCCTCCTTAAATTCCGTTTTCATGCCCCTGCTCCAAAGCTCTGATGTTATGGGCAGCAGCACTTTTCCTATAGCAAAGGGAATGTAGGAAAACATCATTGCTGTCGGAAAAACCGCGCTGTATATACCCACTTCGCCCAAAGTCCTGTAATAAGTAATCATCAGCCTGTCCACATGGCTCAGGATCACGCCTCCTGTAGTCAGCAAAATGACCTGAAATCCGTATTTGTACAGTTTTTTGAACAGCTGCCTGTCCCATAAAAACCTGCTTTTGGCGAAAATGCCGCGGTTCCTTTTGTACAATAGCGGAAGGTAAATCAGGATTAAAATCAGCGGGGTTGCCATGTAGGCTGCTATCGGGCTGTATATACCCATGCCAAGCCTGAAGAAAATGAAGGATAACACCAGCACCAAAATCATTCTTGCAAGGTCTATGCTGGCGAATGACGCCATCATCTGGAATCCCTGGAATGAAGACTGTATTAAAATGACGAAGCTATCAATGAAGAATGCTATTGCCATCAGCATCAGTATTGCAGAGGCCAGATCATGATGAAAGTAATTTTTGCCCAAAAAGCCGGCAAAGAAGTAAAAGAGCGTTATGAGCAGGATGTTGTTCAGCAGATAGATAATTGCAGTGTAAATTATTGAATTTTTCGCGCTCTGCGCTTTTGACTGTGCAAGGAATTTCGGAATGAAATATATCAGCGCCCTGTCCAAGCCGGAAGTGATAAAAATCACGAAAATGCCGAGAAATGCTATGACTGCGTAAAAAAGGCCGAATTCCTCGACTGTTAGGTTCCTTGCAAAAAAAATCCTTACAAGATACCCGAAAAAGGCTGCAACTATGGAGATTGTGAAAACTTTCCCGACATTTACAAGGGCTTTTTTTGTGTAATTGGACATAGCGTTTCAAATCACATAATTTCAAAGATTATGAAGCCGCTGTTGCTGAACACAGGCCTGAATTTTTCCGAGCCGATAAAGCCCTGCACTTTGCGGTTTGTCTCGTTCGACCCGAACTTTCTGGCGGCTTGGCCGTCAATTATGATATAGCTGTACTGGCCTTTCTTAAGCCATTCGTAATCCTTCTCAGCAGTATTGCTGAATCCGCTGCGCTGATAGCTCCTAACATCATCGCACCAGTGGCATATGAACTTATCCAGCCCCAATATGAGCGCATTGTTTGAAAAAGTGAATACTTTTTTTCCGGAAAGTATGTTTTCCTTAAACCACATATAACCCTGGAGCTCCTCATTTGACGTCCAAAATCCCCCGGGAGGCCATAAGGCTGTGTTCACCGCATACTTGGGCAGGAAAGATGTCACAATAATCCCATAAAACAATACACCGATAACCAGAAGCGAAGAAGCATTGATAACCGCATTTGACTTTGAAATGCTTCTGAAAACGCCTTTTGCAAAATTTTCAATCAGGCTTATCGCCTCTCCTGACAGCAAAGAAACAGGAACAGCAAGCAGTATCCATGCCCTGAACGGGGACAGCTTTACCGGAAACCTCGCGGCATTGACCGCATAAAAGGCAAAAACAAGCCACAGCAGCACAACAAAATTACGGCAATTTTCTTTCCTGAACATATCTTGGCGTCTGAAAAGCATAAAGGCTGCTCCTATAACAGCCAGAATTGAAAGGATTATCCCTATCCCGATCGGATTGTTTATCATGTTGGCTTTCTGGGCAAAGATGAAATCGGACAAAGAATAGACCCTGTCGCCTGTGCCTGCTATTCCGACAACGCTTGGGTTTGAGCCCAAAAAAGCCTTAACGAGCCCTTTGAACCCGTAAGCCCTTATCATGGGAATCCACCATAAAGCTGAAGACAGCAATAAGCCGCAAAATCCTGCAATAAATTCGTACATTAAGAATTTTCTTTCGGCAAATGTCCTGCCAATAAGGTATATCAGCAGAAACATGCCAAAGTAAGCGCTATGGGTGGGGGATGAGGTCACAGCTGCAGCAACCACTATCGCTGCTATCATCCACCATTTCCCGTCGTGCTTTATTTTTTCAATGCAGTAAAATGAGGCAAAGAACAGGGGCATTGTCAGCGCGATAGCCCATATAAAATGGCTCAAGTAAGCGGGAACTGCAAACAATGCGAATGATGCAAACATCGCCTTTTTTGAGCTGGCTGTGAATTCCTTTGCAAAAAAATAGAAGAATATTATGCTCAATGACACTATCAATGCGTTGAAAAACTTGAGGGTCCAGAACACTGAATTATTTGCCTGGTGCAGAATTCCCATGAGCATGTCATATAAAGGGGGATATGGGTCCAGGTAGTGCATTGGGTTCCCGACTCCTGCAAAAACGGTTTTTTCAATTGCCACATACTTTGCGCCCATGGCGTGGCTCCATGAGTCATCATCCTCAAGATAGGGGTATGCAAACGCGCCTTTGGAATACATGTAGAAAGATGCAAAAAATAAAATGAGCATTAGCAATGAGAAAATGTTTACTGAAAACCCTTTTGGATTCAGGGAAAAACCGCCTTTCCTAAATTCCCTCCACACCCCTATAAGAATAAGCAATATGCTTACTGACAGGAAGATTCTCCAGTCCAGTGGAATTTTAAGAAGATTGAGCAGCAAGCCAAATGAAAGCATTGCTCCAAGTCCAATTCCTATTCTCATGAGGTTCCTCTCTAAAAAATCCTCAGATTCCCTGGCCAGCAGGCCAGCTCCAAGGCCAAATCCCCATGCATACACAAAAAATAAGATTATGCTTAACGCCGGCATAAATTCACCTTCACCAAAAAAAGGAACTGTGTATAAAAAGCTTACCTTTGCGCCAAGAACTCAATGTGCCATGTAAAAAACTCGTTGAAAAAAGGCACTTTTGCAAAATTTATGGGAAAATGCCTTGTTGACACCCCAATTATCTTCAGTCCGCTTTCTTTCAGAAGTTTTTTTGCCCTGCGGATAGTCATTATGTAAAGCCTGCCGTGTTCATCGTGATAAGAGGAATGGCTCCTAACCTTATAGAATTTTCTTGCCAGCCTTATCGCTGTTTTTTCCCCAAAATAGTGGAAAGGCTTGAACTGGTGGGCTCCGACAGGGCTCCAGAAGGGCGGGAAGCTCAAATAGCATACGCCATTTTTTTTCAGTATCCTCTTTATCTCCAGCAGCATGCTTTTGGGATCTTTCAGGTGCTCTATAACGCTGGAGCAAAAAACAATATCAAAGCTGCTTTGCTTGAATGGCAGCCTTGAAGCATCTGCATTGACAAAATTCTTATTATTAAGCGACCTGCCGGGGTCTATATCCAGAGAAACAACATAAGCCCCGTTTTTATTCAGAGCGTTGGAATAGCCTCCCCTGCCCGAGCCTATGTCCAGGACTTTAGCGGCCTTTAACCTTATATTTTTTCTTTTTAGCGACCCTATGACCATCCCGGCCTGGAATTTCTCGAAATCAAAATAATCCTTTTCGGATTTGTTTCTGCTTTTCGCAAGCCTGTAAAGCTTTATATATTCTTTTATGGGCATTTTTAATTTGAATTTCAGAGGAATAAAGATTTCCAGGCACAGAAAGGTATTTAAATAGTTTACCGTTTTAAAATCCTATGAAAATTGCGGTTACAGTGCCCGCTTATAACGAGGCAAAAAGCATAGGCAAGCTTGTCAAGGACATAAAAAATGCCATGGACGGCAAGTACAATTACAGCATTCTGGTTGTGGATGACGGAAGCACGGACAATACCGCAGAAGCTGCAAAAAAATCAGGGGCTGCTGTTTACTCACACCCAAAAAATTACGGCCTGGCTGAAACCTTCAAGACTGAAATCAAGAAATGCCTTGAATTGAAGGCTGACGTCATAGTCCATATAGATGCTGACGGTCAATATCTGCCCAAAGAGATTCCAAAGCTGCTGAAAGAAATCAAAAACGGGCATGATCTTGTTTTGGGCAGCAGATTTGAAGGCAAAATAGAATACATGCCGCTGATAAAAAGAATCGGCAATATTGCCTTCTCAAAAGTTGTATCCGGAATAACCAACCTGCGGATTTCAGATGCGCAGACCGGCTTCAGGGCTTTTACAAGGAAAGTGGCTGAAGAGATACCGATAACAAGCAACCATACCTACACCCAGGAGCAGCTTATAAGGGCTGTGAAGCAGAAATTCAGGGTGAAGGAAGTTCCTATTTATTTTGCAAAAAGAGACGGAAAGAGCAGGCTTATGTCCAGCCCATTCGGATATGCGGCAAGGGCATTGATAAACATAATAAGGACTTACAGGGACTATGAGCCCCTGAAATTTTTTGGAATAGCCGGCAGCCTTATTTTCCTTATAGGCTTTATAATCGGGCTTTACTTGCTTTATCTGCATTTCACATCAGGCATAGTGGGGCATTTTGCATTAATTATGCTGGATGTCTTAATCCTAAGCATAGGTTTTCAGATAATAATATTTGGTTTTCTGGCTGACTTGGACAAGAGATAAAGACTTAGTGCGCTTCTGTAATCTCCATTTACATGCTGCTGCTTATCATGGCATATTTTGCAAGATAGTATATATCCAGCACCGAAAGCGTTTTCATTATCCTATACGATCTTTTTGGGTCAAAATACACAGATATGAATGCCTTTTTGATAAGCCCTTCAATTTCTTCTTCTGTAATCTTCATTCCATTGTACTTTACAGTCCCATGCTGAAATCCATCTTCGTCAAACTCATTTATTGGCCTAAGATTCATTATTTCATAAAGTGGAGTGTCTTCCATTGGATATACCCTAGTAAACTGGCAAAACTCAGTATCCAGCTCTTTGGCGAAGCTTATTGTTTGCTCTACATGTTCTTTCGTTTCCCAAGGAAAACCGATCATAAAGAACGCATATGTCGTCATGTCAAACTCTTTGCACCACCCGACTACCTCCTTTACCCTATCGAGCGTGAATTCTTTTTTGATTTTTTCAAGAGTTTCATTGCTTCCTGTTTCTGGAGCCACTGCAACAAGCCACACCCCTGCTTGCTTTAGCTTTTCAAGCAGCTCGCGATCAACCTTATCCACTCTTATGCCGTTCTTCAGCTGTATGCTTACTTCTATGTTTTTCTTGATAATGCCTTCGCATATCTCCCATGCTCTCTGCCTGTTGAATTTGGAGCGCGATATATTTATAAATATTTACCCTTTACAGGCGCAGATGGCTTTTGATGTAAAAAAATATATTTTGTCCAACAGCTGGCTGATTGTCACAGCCCTTTTACTGGTCAACTTTTTGCTTATATCAACAAGCGTCTACAAAGAGTCTGTTACTTGGGACGAGGTATGCTATGCAGGAATGGGAAAGTATATACTGGAAACCGGGAATTTCAAGACTGACGGAAGCATAGTCCATGCGACCCTCTCATATTACATCAACAGCCTTTTCCTGTATTTTATTGATATTCCGGAGCACATTTTGGCCGAGGAAAGCTGCTGGGTCAGGGGCAAGGAACTGCTGTTCAAATCAAATAACCCTGTAAAGCTTCTTTTTTTGATTAGGCTTCCTCTAATTCTCTTATCCGCTTTGCTTGGGTTTTATGTCTTCAAATGGTCGAAGGAGATTTATGGATTACGTGCCGGCTTGTTTGCACTTTTTATCTATTCCCTCAGCCCGAATATAATCGCTACAGCGCGTTTTGCAATGACTGATTTTTCCTTGGTTTGCTTTACTTTTATATCGATGTATTACTTCTGGAAATTCTGCAATAAATCTTCAGCATGGAATCTGATAGTTGTGGGCTTTGTAACTGGCTTGGCCTTGATATCAAAAACGACCGCCTTGTTCCTTTTGCCGATTTATTTTATTCTTGGGCTTGTTTTTATCAGGCGCATTTTTTCTGAAAGAGTGATTGACCTTGTGTTAATCTATTTAATTTCATTTTTTGTCATATTTGCTGCATACGGGTTCATGATTCAGACAATTTCAGACTCTTTGCCACGGCATTATTCCCAAAGGGCTCATGAAGAAATAGGCAGGATAGGCGATGAAGGCATCAAAAAAGTCGCGTATTTTATTGTGGATAAAGTGCCATTGCCCGCTGCAACATATTTTGCTATGGTAGGCGATGTCGCTTATTACTCCACAACCGGCTTTAAAGGCTATTTTTTCGGCAAAATATTGGAGCAGGGTGAAAAGCCTTTTTATTATTTTCTTGGTGTTATTTTGCTCAAGACCCAGATACCCACATTGATATTTTTGGCTTTAAGCATCATATTTTGTAGGAAATTAGGGAATAAAAATTTAAGAAACGAGCTTTTTTTAATAATTCCTGTAATAATATTCTTCATACCTTTTATTTTTAATAAGGTCAGCTATGACTTGAGGCACGTACTTACAATTTACCCTTTTATTTTTGTTTTTATAAGCAAGGTAGTTAATTTCAGGTTTGAAAGGGCATATTTTAAGATGCTGTTGGCGCTGCTTTTGCTTTGGTATTTGCTATCATCGCTTTTAATATACCCGTATTATGTCGGATATTTCAATGAATTTATTCACCAAAAAAATGGTTACAAGTACCTGTCCGGGACTAACATTGATGCCGGCCAGGATTTAATAAGGCTTAGAGATTTCATGAGGCAGAATGGAATAGAAAGGATAAATTTCAGTTTCCATGGGGGGATAGACCCAAGTGCATATGGGATTGAGTACGATAGCATGCCTACAACCTGTTTTGCTCCTGCAAATAAGAATTATAGGCCATTTGCTGAGAATTGTAAGGAAAATTTCACTGAAGACTGCTCCAGTAGAATGGGAATTGTAGCCATCAGCGTCACGAACCTGCAAAACAGGTTTCTTAGGAATATGAGCTGTTTCACTTGGCTGCACAGCTATGAGCCCATAAGCAGGTTGGGGTACTCCATATTTGTGTATAACATTACAAAATGAACTAAAATGCAGAAAATCATAAATTATTTCTTCGACAAACCCAGATTCTTCCTGATTTTTAGGAATAAGCTGCAAAACAACCTTGCTTCTGAGAAAGCCGTAATAAGAAAATATGCCAAGTTATACAAAAATTCAAAGGTTTTGGATTTTGGGTGCGGGACTGGGGACTTTTGTCTGCTTTTTGACAAGTTTCAGTACGTTGGAGTGGACATTGATGAAAAGTTTATTGAATTTGCCAAGTCAAGGTTCAAGGGCTACATTTTCCAAAGAATAAATGAAGCGGATCCTTTGCCTTTTGAGGATGGTTATTTCGACATAATACTAGTTTTTGGCGTTTTGCACCACATAAGCGGCCATTATATTCACGAAGTCCTGAATGAGCTTGACAGGGTATTGTCTAGCCGAGGTCAAATAATTCTTTATGACCAGTTGCCTTCACGCGAGCAAGGAAATTTTTTTGCGAAAATATTGGTTAAATTTGACAAGGGGGAGTTTATAAGGAAGGGCAGGGATCTTAAAATTATTCTGAAAAAGCACTTCAAAATTGAAGAAAATTTCAATATACTTTCAGGCCCTTATTCTTTATGTGTTTTTGTCCTCAAAAAATTAAAAAATCATGGGCAGATAGACCGTCATAACAAAATATTTAAATAAAGGCATCATTTCATATGACGGCCTACACTGAGTTGGGGTATTTGGATAATATTCAGATTTTATCTGATAAAATAATTTGATCTTAAGGCGAAGCGTTGGTATGTGGAACAAAAAAAAAGTTAGTGTGGTGTTTCCTGCTTACAATGAGGAAAGGAGCATAAGAAATGCTGTAAAAGAATTTTTTTCTACAAAGGTTGTTGATGAAATAATTGTAGTGGATAACAATTCAACCGACTCAACGGGAATTGAGGTTGAAAAAACCAAAGCCAGGCTGATTCTTGAAAAAAAACAGGGATATGGCAATGCACTGCAGAGGGGCTTGAAAGAGGCCTCTGGATACTACATCATAACTGCAGAGCCGGACGGTACTTTTGTTGCAAGAGATATTCTTAAGCTGCTTGAATATGCCCAGGATTTTGATGTAGTTTTTGGTACCAGAACTTCAAAGGAATGTATCTGGAGCGGCGCCAACATGAACTGGTTTTTGCGCCTGGGCAATGTCTTCATTGCAAAGCTTGTAGAGTATATGTTCAATGGTCCGAGTTTGACTGATGTGGGATGTACATTAAAGCTGATAAAAAGGCCCCAGCTTAATATGATAATTGGCCAATTTACCAAAGGAGGCTCAAATTTTTCGCCGGAATTTATGATACTTTGCATAAAGAACAGAGTAAAGAGCGTGGAAATACCTACAAACTACAGAAAGAGGATTGGTGAATCAAAAATAACCGGAAATCCTGTGAGGGCATTCATTCTGGGCTGCAGCATGATTTGGCTCGTAATTGAATATAAATTTTTTAAATGGTCTTGCTTAAGCGCCCCAATAACCATCAAACCATCTGACATTAAAGAATAACTTTAGGTCATTGACAATCATTCTTGTTCTTATGCTTCTTTTGATGCGTCTTGCAATAAATCTTGGATCAAGATAAAAGGACCTATATGCCTTGGCGTAGTATTTCTTTAGTGTAGCCCAGGACAGGTTTGGATGGTTGTAAACCTGCTCGCCCTTATGGAAGCCATATCCATCCCATTTTTTTGTTGTGATATATTTGCCATCCCATTCCTTATATATCGGCGTGGAAGGAAGCGGGATCATTATGTCAAATTTCGCAATATCGGGCTGCAATTCCTTTGCAAATCTTATTGTCTCTTTTAAGTGTTTCTCTTCCTCTCCGGGAAGCCCGAACATAAAAAAGCCAGAAGTTTCCAAGCCGGCCTTTTTAGCAAGCCTAAACGCGTTTCTTACTTGATCCAATGTCTGGCCCTTATCTATCTTGTTTAATATCTCTTGGTTGCCTGACTCCACGCCAAAGGCCACTCTGTAGCAGCCAGCACTCTTCATCAAGGGAAACATCTCTTCATCAACCCTATCCACTCTGATTCCGTTTGTGCAGTTCCAGTGTATCTTAAGCCCCTGATCAACAATCATCTGACAGATCTTCTTGGCCCTGTCCATCCTGGTGGTGAACATATCATCATTGATATGGAATTCCTTGAAACCAAAATCTATCAGGCGCTTTATTTCCTCAACAGTGCGCTCAGCAGACTTTACCCTGAAATTTCTGCCAAAAACTGACTTGTTGCAATAAACGCAGCCCCAGGCGCATCCCCTGCTGGTCTCAATGCTTGCAACCGGATTATCTCTGCAGTAAACATAAGGCACTTTATATTTTTTGATATCAATTAGTTGGTAGGCAGGATATGGCAAAGTATCCATGTTCTGCAAGAATGCCCTAGGCTGATTGATAGAAATTTGCTCATCTTCTTTGTAGGCAATGCCAGGAATATCCTTTAATGGTTTGCCAGAGAGTATTTCTTGAATCGTAAAGTCACCTTCGCCCATGACTGCAATACCTATCTGTGTATCTCTTAATGTGCTTACGGCATCGGAAGAGGCATGCGCACCGCCAGCTATTATTAAGGTTTCAGGAGATATGTCTTTGATAATGGAAATTGTGCGCATGCATTGGGAGTACAGAGCTGAAGTGAAAGTTATCCCTGCAACATCTGGCTTGAAACTCTTGATAGTTTTGCCCAGCTCATCGTACATCAGCTTTTGCGGAAGTATATTCAAGTCGATGATTTTGCATTCGTGCCCTTCATCAAGAAGGCCTCCGGCGATTGTTGCAAGATTTAGGGGTGGATAGTTAGGTACTGAATCTTTGACATAAGCATTTTCGTACAGCTCTTCCATTGAAGGGTTTATCAGCAAAATTTTCTTTCTGTCCATTAAGATAATTTAAATTTTATTGATTTATAAACCTTTCGCTTATAAGCTTATAAGATGGATGAATGTTTCAAAATACTTAAATATGGAAATAGTTTATTTGCTTAAAATGAAAATCCTGGTTTTCACGAGCAGGTATACTGCATCAAGGGACATAATTAATGAGGACTTCGGCAGGCAGGTGAGGCTGTTTGAGCAGCTTGGGAAATTAGGGCATGAAATAGATTTTTTTTGCGCGGATTATAAAAAATTTGAAAACAAGAATGTGAGCTTGCACAATTTGGGCATTTTTATAAGGCCTTTTAGGCCGTTAAGATTGTTCAGCTTTCTGCTCGGGCTTGGAAAAATAATAAAAAGCGGCAATTATGACCTGGTTATAGCAACTTCCGACCCTTTGTGGGGAATTATAGGGTACTTCACGGCTAAAAAATACGGCATAAAGTTTGTGTATGACGTGCAGGACAATTACCTGGTCTATAAGAGCTATAAGATGCCGTTTCTTGGGCTGTTTGAAAGGCATGTGGTGAGAAACTCCGATTTGGTGATGTGCGCGAGCAATATTCTGGCGGATAACACAAAGAAAATCAGGAAAACAAGAACTATAACAATACCAAACGGAGTCGATACTGAAATTTTCAGGCCATTAGGCATGGCAGATTCCAGGAAAATGCTGAAACTGCCAGCTGATGCAAAAATAATCTCCTATATAGGCTCAATACAAAGAATACAGGGAGTGGATATCCTGATAAAAGCCTTTGACGGGCTGAGGAAAGAGATAAGAAACATCAGATTAATGATTGCCGGAAGAGTCGGCACTGTTGTCAGGGAAAACTTTGATCTTGGCAAAGAGGGAATGATATATCTCGGCTCGCTGCCGCAGGAAAAGGTTGCTTATGCAATCAACGCCTCTGATGTTTTAGTGATACCATACCCAAAAAATAAATTTACGGAGGTCATGTTCGCGCCTTACAAGCTTGTGGAGTTCATGGCATGCAACAGGCCTGTTGTCGTCACGGATGCAGGGGAGATGCACAGGCACATAAAGGACAAAAGAATGGTTGCAAAAGCCGGCGATGCCGAAGACTTGAAGGAAAAAATCAAATACGCCCTGAAGCTGAAGAAAGTAAATTCAAGAAATGCCGCAATGAAGTTTGAGTGGAAGAATATAGCTGGAAAACTGGACGAGGCTATAAAAGAATAAAACAATAATCTTTATAAGCTGTCATTGACTTCTTGAAAACGGATTAAATTGGTAAGCGTAGGAGTTATTGGATGCGGTTACTGGGGGCCGAACCTGATAAGGAATTTCGGGCAGATAGGGGACTGCAGGGTGGTGTCGTGCTCTGACCTGAGCGATGAAAGGCTGAAGCATGTGAAAAATCTCCATCCCAACATCAGGACAACAAAAGACTACATGGAAATCATCAATGACAAAAAGATTGATGCGGTTGCAATTGCGACCCCTGCCTCGATGCATTTTGACATGGCAAAAAAGGCGCTGCTGAACAATAAGCACGTCCTGATTGAGAAGCCAATGACTAACAATGCTGAAAGGGCAGAGGAACTGATTGCGATAGCAAAGGAAAGGAAAAAAGTGCTGATGGTGGACCACACATTTGAATACACATCCCCGGTCAGAAAAATAAAGGATATGGTGGAAAACAGCGAGCTTGGAAAAATATTTTCAATAGACATGATAAGGGTGAATCTCGGCATTTTCCAGAAAGATATAAATGTCATATGGGACCTTGCGCCGCATGACATATCAATACTGCTGTTTCTGCTCAAAAAAATGCCGGTAAGCGTGAAAGCTGACGGGATTGGCCACATACAGAACGGCATCGCGGATGACGCGCACCTGACACTAAAATTCCCTGAGAAAATCATGGCGCATATTCATGTGAGCTGGCTGAATCCATTGAAGATAAGGAAAATAACTGTTGTAGGCAGCAGAAAAATGCTTGTTTATGATGACACCGAGCAGAGCGGAAAAATAAAAATATACGACAAGGGGGTTGCCCTGGAAAGGAATAGTGTCCCAAGGGACAGGTATTATGACACATGGGAGGAGTTCAGGCTTGTATACAGGAGCGGCGATGTTGATATTCCAAAGCTCGAGGAAAAAGAGCCGCTAAATGCAATGTGCAGGCATTTCATAGAATGCATAAAAAGCGGAAAGACCCCTGTAAGCGACGGGATTTCCGGCTTAAGGGTTGTAAAAGTCATAGAGGCCCTGCAGGAGTCATTAAAAGGCAGCGGCAAAGAAATTTTCATTGATGCCAAAGAAAGCTATGTCAATACCGTAAATTGAGATAATAAGTTTAATAAACAGCCGCAATTTACGAGATAGGCAATTGCGCATAAATAAGGCAAATCAATGCAATTGCCCATAACATTAAATAACCCGCAAAAATGGAAAACCGCATCATAGCAAATGCCAAGCTTGGAAAAAACGTCAAGATATACAATTTTGTAAATGTATACGGGTGCGAGATAGGGGACAACACCAAGGTGGGAAGCTATGTGGAGATAAGGGAGAAGGTTAAGATAGGGAAGAACTGCAAGATACAGGCTTTTGCATTTTTACCCCAAGGCGTCATTCTTGAAGATGAGGTTTTCATAGGCCCGCATGCCTGCTTTGTGAATGACAAAATACCGAGGGCAACAGCGGGAGGAAAGCTAAAGGCGATAGGCAAGGACTGGGAGCCTTTGACAACAACAGTCAAAAAAGGTGCTTCAATAGGGGCCAATGCCACAATACTTGGAGGAGTCACAATCGGGGAAAACTCAATTGTTGGCGCCGGCGCTGTTGTAACCAAGGATGTTCCAAAGAATGTGGTTGTCGCAGGGAATCCTGCGAGGATTTTGAAAAAGCTGGATGAATAAAATGCAGATTCCGCTGGTTGATTTAAAGAAGCAGTACCTGGGCATAAAGAATGAAATTGATTCGGCCATACAGGAAGTGCTGGACAGCACCGCATTCATACTTGGTAGGAAAGTGGAGGATTTTGAAAAGAAATTTGCCGCTCTTTGCAATACAAAATACTGTGTTGGCGTCAATAACGGAACTTCTGCACTGAGGCTGGCGCTGCAGGCGCTGGGCATCAGGCCAAATGACGAAGTCATAACATCGCCATTCACTTTCATAGCAACGGCAGAGGCAATCTCGCATATAGGGGCCAAGCCCGTTTTTGCAGATATAGACGAAAAAACTTACTGCATTGATCCTGAAAAAATAAAAGAAAAGATAACAAAAAAGACCAAGGCAATAATGCCTATCCACCTGTTCGGGCAGCCTGCTGACATGGACCCCATACTTGAAATTGCGGAAAAGCACGGCATCAAGGTCATAGAAGACGCTGCCCAGGCCCATAATGCGCTTTACAAGGGCAGGAAAGCCGGCTCCATGGGAAATGCAAGCTGCTTTTCGTTTTATCCGGGCAAGAATCTTGGCGCCTATGGCGAGGCAGGCGCGGTCTGCACAGATGATGAAGATGCTGCAAAAGAGCTTATTTTACTGAGGCAGCACGGCGAACTGACAAGGTACTACCATGATATCATAGGCGACAACTGCAGGATGGAGGCAATCCAGGGAGCTGTGCTTGGAGTTAAAATAAAATATATAGAAGAATGGACTGAAAAAAGAAGAAAAAACGCTCAATATTACAATAAACTGCTCAAAGATTCGGATTTAATACTGCCTTATGAAGCGGAGTATGCAGGGCATGTATACCATATTTATGCTGTAAGCTCCAAAAACCGGGACAGGCTGCGGGATTTTCTAGGAAAAAACAGCATTTCAACAGGAATACACTATCCAATTCCAATCCATCTGCAAAAAGCCTATTCGTTCATGGGCATAAAAAAAGGCGCATTCCCAGTAGCTGAAAAGATTGCTGATGAAATTTTATCCCTCCCGATGTATCCGGAGCTTTCAAAGGAGCAGATGGAATGCGTATCCGGCAATATACACAGCTTCAAAGTGTAAAAATGCTGAAATTCATCATAAAGGGCATTACAAGAGTTCTTTCCACAATTTTTTTTGCGAAGCTGCTTTTTGGAGTTGACTGCAGCGCAGGCAATGCCGGCTACCAAATCGGATTTTCAACCATATTGATGAAAAAAGCCCTGAAAAAATTTGTAAAGCCGAATGACAAGGTGCTCGACATCGGAACAGGCGCGTTTGCGATCCATAGCATCTGGCTGAAGAAAAATATGAATGCTGATGTTACCGCCACAGAAATAAGTGATGAATACATTGAAAGCGCAAAAAGGGTGGCAAAAGACAACAATGCAGGCATCAAGGTAGTAAAATCAGACTTGTTCAAGGGCATAAAAAACAAATTTGATTGGGCAATTTTCAATCCGCCCTTCAGAGGCAGGGAAGACCACAATGGATACAAAATAATTAAAAGGCTCCTGGAGGAAGCTCCAAAAAGCACGAAATTGATCATAGTATCAAATGCCTTTTACGCAGACCTGAAAAGGGTTGAAGAAACTATAAAAGGGAACGGTTACTCCATAATAGAGGCAGTGACAGCATTTCTTAACCCATCGAAAGCGTATGTAATTGAAAAAGGCTAGCCTATTACTACGCGCTTTGCATTGGACGGCACATTGTACATCACCAGATTTCTGCCGATATGAGAATAATCCGCATTTGCGTAGTTCTTTTTATCAACTGTGAACTGGATTCTGCTTATTTTTTTTCTTATATGCTGAATCAGGGTTACCTCAGCGGAAAAATAATGGGGGAGCTTGTTCTCGAATTCCAGCACGAATTTTTTCCCCTGTTTTTTTACGCTGCTTAAAACTATGTTTTCCCTGGCTGCGTAGTATTTGATTATTTCATCAGCGCCTGCAAACCACACATCCCTGTGCTTTTCGAAAAATCTGAACATTTGGGTGACATAGCCGGGGCATTCCCCGCCATATTCCGGAGCGTGCCCTGATATAAGCATGTAGTCGCAGCCATTCCTGTACCTCTTAATGAATTCATCCCTAATCTTGGCGCAGTTGCCTTTATCAAAAAATTCGCCTATGCAGATTCCCCACAAAAGCCCTGTCGGAAGAAAAAAATCAAGAGGTGCGTTGGGAACCGGCCATTCCCTTATCCACTGAATGTGTTTTGAGGATGAAAAGGCAACTTTTCCCATCGTTCCTTTTTCTGTGGCAAGGCCGTACGGGGAAGTATAGGAAAATACATGCGACAACGGAATGGGATTGCGCCACTTATCCACCCATATCTTCTCAGAAGACTGTATTTCCTTTCTTATGGCATTTGCGCTCAGGCTGTAAAGCCTTGGATGCGTGTTTGTATGAGGGATAAATGAAAGGTTTTCATCATCAAATTTCTTTCTTAACGGGGTGCCAATGCCAAGTGTGCAAAGCAATGTGCTTAAGATTGTTGAAAGCAGTTTTTGTTTTGGAAGGTAAAAAAGCCTGCTTCCTATGCAGCAAAACCTGTGGTAATTAATTCCAAGCACTGTCCTGGTGGCAATCGCCATCTGGACCCATTTCGGAATTTTTCCTTCCACTCTGCAGAGATAATCATTTATTTTGGCGTCATCAGTGATTGCATTAAACGCCATTTTTTTGTTGCCTTTCCATCTTGTTATACAGGCATTTGAAACTTTTCCATGTCCCATGTGGACAATGCTTTTTATTTTGGGAGGATAAGAAAAAACAGAAGCTATATTTTTGATGTTTTTTTTGCCATGGCCAAAATACATACCTATTTTCCAATAGCTCATTAGCGAATGCTTTGGGCAATATCCCTGCGGCATTCCTGTATTCTCTTTTTCATCTGTCCAGTAAGGTTTTTTCGGCTGCGACATTGAATGCCAGCTGGCCCCGAAGAAACCCTTTCCTTTTTCAATGTGGATTCCGTCGTTTGGCAGCGCCAGGTAAGGGCACATCGCAAAAAATGCGTTTTTATCCTTAAAGCAGGAGTAATACGGATGGCTTAGGGTCATTACACTGCTTCCGTTCATACTATCTGTATGAATGGAACTGGCAGATAATTTTTTATTGAAGTTGTCGAGCCTGTACCACAGCAAAGGGTTCAGGAATTCCGCAATGTTTCCGTCAGTGCCAGTTGCCTTGTCATATTCCAGCTCTATCTCCGCTCTTGCAAGCATGTTTTTGCCGTCAGGGCTCCAGAAGCAGTATGTTATCTGCACCGGCAAAAACCCCTCCTTTGCGCATTTGGGTCCGGAAACTTTCATCAGCCCATTTATCCTGAATATCTTTACGATGCCTGAATCTGCGATTGAGGTGAATTTTGCATGGAGCATGTTTTTTTGAAAAAACAAGTTTCCTCCGGAAGCAACCAGCTGCAGAGGCCCGTACTCCTTTTTGCCTATCCTTATTTTTTCTATTGAATATCCGTTTTTTTCAAATAAGACTGACACTTCTTTTGTTGACAAAGCAAGGTGGCTTTTGGACATATCCATCCCAATTTTCCTTTCGGGGATGCCATATTTGCTTTGTTTTTTGGAAAGTCTGTATGCTATGCGCATGTTCTTTATATCGCTTCTATTCACAATGATTGCTATGTGATTTGAAACGCTATTGGGATAAACGGATTTTCCGGAATAATCATTCCTGCATATCAGCTCAAACTGCAGTTTTTTGCCATTATTGTCAGTAACTTTAACGCTGCCAAAATCCGTGTCCTTTGGAAATTTTAACTCATCAAAACTTGCCATCAGAAGGGAATCCTTGAGCAGCGGATAAGCATCTAGTACAATGGATTCTTTCATTTTATTTGCGCAAACAGTTCATTAAATTTTTTCCCTATTAAATCCCAGGAATATAAATCTTTGACTTTTATCTGGCCGTTTAAAGCCAGACTTTTTCTGAGTTTTTTATTCTGCAGCAATCTTATTATAGAGCCTGACAACTGCCTTGCATCCTTCTGCCTTACAAGAATTCCTGTCCTGTTGTGCTCTATTATATCAGGAATTCCGCCGACATTGCTGCCTATGGCGCATGTCCCTGACGCCAATGCCTCAAGGAACACGACGCCAAGTCCCTCTGTATCGCCGCTTTCCGTGACTATGGAAGGGCCGACAAACAAGTCAGCAGTCGCGTAAAATTCCGGAAGATTTCTGCTGCATATTTTTCCAGCAAATATGATGCTTTTGCCAAGGCCGAGATTTTTTGCGAGGGCCTCCAGGCTTTTTCTTTCCGGACCGTCTCCGACAATAATGAGCTTTGCCTCCGGGAATTTCTTTACAACATATTCCATGGCCATTATCAGATACCTTATGCCCTTTTTTTCAGCAAGCCTCCCGACGCTCAGAATAAACTCCCTTTTTATGCCAAATCTCCTTCTTAACCTTATGCTTTTGCTTTTCTGCGAGAAGAGGCCGGTATCCACGCCCATGGGGATTACCTTTACATCCTTTTCCTTAGAGATTTTTTTCAACTCTTTTTTTGTGTAGCTGCTGTTCGCAGTGCAAAAATCGGAATTTTTAACAGCGAATGCCGAAAAGAGCCTGAAAAAACCGCTTTTCAACGGAAAAATATCCCCTGCATGCGCTGTTGCAACGTATGGAATTTTAAACAGCTTCTTGCACAGGTATGCCAAAAATCCCTGGGGCAAAATCCAGTGGGCATGCACAACATCAATCTTCTCCTTTTTTATCAGCCTTGCCATATTGAAGAATTCAAAAGCTATAAGCAAAGGCAGCTGAACTGCCGCAATTTTGTATTTTTTAAGGTTGCCGAAAATTCCGCCTTCATAGCAGACTTTCTGCAGGCTGCGCGGCAAAAAATAGCTGAACCTGTAAACTTTTACATTGTCCATGACCTCATATCTCTTTGCCCTGCCAAAATGCGGCACCAAGGCAACAACCTTATGGCCACGGCAGGCCAATAACCTGCTTAATGCAAAGACAAAATCAGGCTCGGTGTCATCCTTCCACCTGGGAAATGTCGTGGCTGTCACTAAAATATTCTTATTGGGCATCATGCCAAGAAAGTAGTTATTTGTTTAAAAAGCTTGCCAAGCTAAGAAGCCATCACGTTTCTCAATGTCCTGTAAACTTTAAGCTCCGGGGTGAAAGAAAAAAGCCCGTGCTTCCACCTGAATTCCAGCCATTTCATGACTATTGAATAAGGGAGCTTGTTCCATTTTGGGAAAAGGGACTTGAACCAGTCTGAATTCAGATAGGATATCTGCTGTATGTTATGAAGGTATTCCCTGTCTGTCTCGCACAGGCTGATATCAACTAGGGTGCTTCCCCAGTAGAAATCTGACCATCCTTCAAAGCTTTGAGGAGGCTGGAAGCCATGCTTCAAGGCAAGCTCGTACAATGGAGTTCCCGGATAAGGCGTATATATGCCAATTCCGTGAACCTGGGCTTTGGAGTTTTCTTCTTTGAGCTTGACCACCATCCTGCATGTCATTTCTATCTCTTCCTTGGTTTCTGTTGGAAATCCCATCATGAAGCTGTACATGGGAGAAATTCCATATTTTATTGTGTCCCTGTTTACCTCATATACCTGCTCTGCGGTGTTTGGCTTGTCAATCATCTTGAGAATCCTGGGGCTTGCGCTTTCTATCCCAAACCTGAATGAAGAGCACCCTGACTTGACCACTTTTTTCTTTATCTCATTCGGCATTCCTGTGTAAGTAAAGACCGTGATTCCGGATGAAGTCCATTTTGCATCCATGTTTTCCTTTATCATCATATCGGCAATATCCTCAACTCTCTTCAGGCTTACAAAATAATTATCATCATGCACCCAGATTCCGTCAACCTTGAAGTCATCCACCACCTGCTTGAACATCTCAAAAGTCTTGTCAGCCGGCATGCCCCTCCAGTACATCCTGTTGAAAAAAAGATTGTAGCAAAAAGAGCATTTATGCGGGCATCCCCGGGAAGTCACTCCAATGTCCAGCATGCGCTTTACTTCACCGTCAAACATCATGTTTCCCTCGTTGATGTATTTTTCAACATCGATAAGGTGCCATGGAGTCGGCTTTATCTCGGCAAGATTCAGCAGCTTTTCATCAGGGGTGTGCATTTTTTTCCCATTTTCCTTATAGGATATGCTGTTGATTTTTTTCAGGTCTTCCCTGTTTTTCAGCGCATTGACAAGCTTCCTGAAGTTTATGTCCCCTTCCCCCCTTACAATTATGTCCACATGCTCATTATCCAAAGTCTGGTCTGCAAGCATGCTTGCGTGAACCCCTCCCCACACAAGAGGTATTGTGGTGCCGGCCAATGACCTTATGTGTTTTGCAGTCTCGAGCCCGTATTTAATCGGCAGGCCGGTCATTGCGGATATTGCAACGCACACAGGCTGCTGGTTCACATAAGACGTAAGCTTGCTTTTCCAGTCCGGATCAACCCTCTGGTCCAGGATTTTGACATTGTAATCATCAAGAAGCTCTGCAGCTATGGACATCAGGCTGTGGGGGGGTGAAAAAGCGGTCTTTTTAGTCTCTCCGCCATCAGGATATATCAACACCACATCAGCGCTTTCTGCCATGTCAATTCACTCGTATGCAATCAAATAGAGTTTCATATTTAAAACTATCGAAAGTTAACTATTGTTAACATCGGGATAACCAAATCTTTAAATAAATAGCATTGAACTCTTCAGGCAATGGTAAGCGTAAGAAGGATTGCGGCAAATACCATATCCTTAAGCATTGCTGAGATAATTGTCAAGATTGCCCAGTTCATCATATTTGTTTATGTAGCCAGGCAGCTTGGCAATGCCATATTTGGCAGGTTCAACTTCGCATATTCGTTCTCGCTTATAGCGGTGATATTCACCGATATCGGAATCAACTATATGATTATAAGGGAGATTTCCCGGAAAAAAGAGCTGTTGAACAAGTTCATCACCAACTCTTTCCTTATAAAAACGGCATTGGGAATTGCGGTTTTTGCCTTGAGCGTCATCGGGCTGAATGCCATGAATTACCCAAAAGAGACCAGAATCCTGGTTTACCTGTTTTTGCTGTACATGTTCCTGAGGTCCGGCACTGAGTTCCTGTTCTCTGTTTTCAAGGCTTTTGAAAGGATGCATTATGAAGCCCTGATAAAAATCCTAGGAATTGCCCTTCTTCTTATTTTTGGCATAGGCAGCCTGATGCTCACAAAAAACATTGTTGTGCTCGGCATTTTGTATGTGGCTGTTGAATTTCTTGTGTTTTTGGCTGCTTTCGCGGTTGTAATGGCCAAATTCGTAAAAATAAAGCTTGACATTGATTTTGAGTTTGTCAAAAAAATAATAACTCTTGCATTTCCATTCACTCTGGCTGTGGTTTTTGCGGGAATTTATTTTTACATAGACACCATCATGCTTTCGCTAATGAAAGGGGATGTTCCTGTAGGAATCTACAGCGCATCCTACAACATAGCGCTTGCGCTATTATTCATACCGGGCATGTACACGTTTGCAATATACCCAATACTGTCAAGCAATTACGAGAAATTCAGAAAAAAGGTTGCGTTCATATACGAGAGGTCATTCAAGTACCTTTACATATTGGGATTGCCGATAAGCTTCGGCCTTTTCATTATGGCGAGAAACATCATACTTTTCGTGTACGGCCAGAGTTACGCGCCTTCAATAACTGCATTAAAGATACTGGCATGGTTCATACTGTTCAAATTTCTGAGCTACCTGACCGGGACTGTGCTGTCATCGATAAATAAGCAGAAATTCAGGACGTACGGCCAGGGAACTGCTGCATTTTTAAATTTGGGGCTGAACCTGGCACTGATACCAAAATACAGCTTCATAGGGGCAGGCATTGCCACACTGGCAAGCGAGATATTTCTGTTTTTGCTGACTTTTATATTCGTCCACAGGCATTTCCATGCCTTCAATGTATTTAAAATCCTGTACAAGCCGCTGATTGCGTGCTTAATCATGGCCGAAGCAGTCGTATTTTTAAAAATCAACATGTTTGCAACCATAGCAATCGGGGCAGCAGTTTATTTTGCTGTGCTGTTTTTGCTGAAAGCGTTTGACGAAGGGGATTATTTATTGCTGAAAAAACTGCTGAAAGGCTGATGATGAAATGAAAAGGTGCACAACCAATAAATCTTTAATCCTGGACAGCATAAAAAGAAATAAAGACATCAATGAAGAAAAAGTTATAAATTTTTTGCAGGATGAGCTGCATGAGATAACTTATTCCTATGCCAATGGCGGATTTTCCGAAAAGGGCTTTATTTTCTATCCGCTCGTAAAAGACCTGTCGCATAAGAACAGGGAAAAAATCAATGATCTGAAAGTGATTGCGGGTTTTCTTGAGGAGAGGGGATATGACTTCAGCAGCACACTGGGCATATTCAAAAAAAACAGGATAAATGGAAAGACCGCTTCCCTGTTTATATCGTCACTTTACATGGATTTTTCAGGAGCAAAAAAATCCGGAACCGGGGCCAGGAAGATAAAATGCCCGGAATTGGACCTGGATGACTATCCTAAAAAAGATTTAGGGTACCTGAAGCCTGTGCGGGAATTAAAAAAATTTGCAAATGAAAAGCTTGCGGAGCATCTGGCAGACCTGCACATACACGGGAGCATCGCCACAGGGGATTATGTAAAAGGCTGGAGCGACCTGGACACCCTTATCATTATAAGGAAAAGCTCCTTGGAAAATCCAAAAATGCTGGCTGAGCTGAGGGATCTGCTCTATGCATCCAAGAAATATTTTTATAAAATCGACCCTTTGCAGCACCATGGCCATATGGCTGTTTCGGAGCATGACCTGGATTATTACTGCCAGGCATTTTTTCCGCTCATCTTGTTCAAGTACTCAAAATCCGCTTTTGGGGTAAAAAGCCTCAATGCCAAAGTGAGGGACAGCAGGACGGAAAATATGGAAAGGTTTAGCTCGTTTGCGCATTATTTCAGGAATTTGCACTTAAGCAAGGCTTATTCAATGGGCAGCTACGACCTAAAATTCCTTTTTCATGCTGTTTCCCTGTTTCCAACGCTATACCTCCAGGCCAGGGGAATCCACGTGTATAAAAAATTTTCATTCGGCATTGCCAGAAAGGATTTTGACGATGGCTTGTGGGATCCTATTGATGCAGTCACCCACATAAGAAAAAAGTGGAAGTCTCCAGCCAATATGCCGATGATCGGAGCATTCTCAAAAATAAATCCATTGCTTGCCTACCAGATAAATTCGAGATACCTTGATGCATTCAATAAAATTAAAGAATTAAATAATTTTGACATCAAGAAAATTGTTGAAGGGATGCACGCCCTTTCGGAAAGCGCATTGGGAAGGATAAAGTTTAGCGATGCCTGAAAAAGCTCCTGAACGAAAACAGGACTCTCCTGAAAAGTGAGCTGCTTGTTATGAGAATGAATGCGATTATCAGCCTGTTCTTAAGCCCCTTTTCAGTCTTATACCCAAGGGGAAAGAAGCATGGATAATGCGAATGCTTTAACTTATTGGCATATTCAACCTGCTCATTCAAAATCTGAATCCTTTTTTTTAGGGTTGGGTCAATATTGCACTGCAGGCATCCTATATTCAGCCTTTTTCTGATATATCCGCTTAACCTTCCCTCTGCGCTTGAATAGCAGCATAACTGCCTCAAAAAAGCTGTTGGAAGTATGGAGTAAAAGTTCCTGTGCTTCAAAAAGTGGCTTATCATGCGGCTTAACGCCTTTTCCCTGCTCCAGTTTTTCACAAATGAAATCCTGTTTTTGTTGCCTTTGAATATTGCAGCTTTTGCACCGATAAGGTTATTCTTGTCCTTTGACAGGAAGGAGCCGAATTCCCCAACAAAATCCACGGATATGTAAACTGCATCTTTTAACAGGGAAAGGACATCCTCTTCCCTTGAGCTTTCATCCAGGCTGAACCAGTTTTTTCTGATATTTTCAACTCTTTTGGAAAAATCATCCCAGCTTTGCTTTTTTATCCCAGAAATATCGCTGAAAATCCTGAAGCTGTGGCCAAGGGCATTGAGCCTCACCAGAATCATCCTAACATTAAGGCTTTTTGAAAGAAGGATGTACAGGTAATCAACCGGAAAATGCCTCAGGATGACATCTGCTGTAAGATAAGTTTTGATTTTTTTAAGCTCGCCCTTGGAAGGATTGGCAATTTCAATTTCCTTTCCGTATATCTTTACAAAATTGGAATTCGGATAGATGTATCTCATATTTTTCATTATGTCCTCAGTTATGATAAAGAAAGGATGGAAAACCATATAATCCGAGTCTCTGTCAATGTAGTTTTTTTTAAGAAAGCCGGGAAGCTTCGAGCCTTCCCTAAGCACAAATATCAGGTCTATGTCCGATATTCCGGGGACGCCGACGTGCCCGAATGTGTAGACTGAAAGAATTTCCCCTGTTTTTTTTGCTTTGTCCCTTATCTTGTCCAGCACACACCTATAATCTTTCAGCCCGTATTTAACCGGATGCGCATAGAATGAGACATCATCTTTTTTCAAATTCTCGATATAAGGGTTTTTTATTTTCATGCAGCGCTATCTGTACCTTATGGGATTCCTCTTTTTCATTTCAGCATACAAATAACTAAATTCTTCCTGCGTTATCTCCTTGTTATTCAGCTTTTTCAGTATGATGCCGAAATTGTAAGGCCCTTCCGCAACCCTGAAGTAGTCTATCACCTTGAAGCCAAGGAACTGGAAGTATGTTTCATGCAAGCTGCTTATGTAAGAGCCGTGGCAGTGCAAGCTATAGCCTTCCTTTTTTGTGAGGTTTGACAGTATTGCATAGATTTCCATTGCCCTCCAGGAATTTGAATGGGATTCATCCTCAATGCTTGCGCTGTCATGCAGCAGGTTATTCGAGAAAGTTACATCAAATTTTTTGTTTGCCTTTGAGCTGAAATTCTGCAGGCTTAAGATGCTTCCGCTGTCTTTTGCCATCAAGGTGGCTGTGCCTGCCCCTGTCTTGTGTAGGAAATCCAGATGGCCTGTGCCTGAATCAACAGGCAGTATTTCCAGCAAATCAGTTCCTGATAAATCAATGCCTGACAGCGCTTTCCTGAGCTCGCTCATTTTTGACTCCTCAATCTCGAATATATTTTTGGCCTGGTTGAATTCAACAAACGGCTCAATAATGGTGAAGAATTCATTCAGGCTATTCCTGACAAGGAAAGCGCAGTTTATGACATTCAGGAGGAGAGGATCGTAGCCTGAGCCGAGTATCCTCGGAAATCTATCCTTGTCAAACAAAACTATGCCATTTCTTGTTTTTTCATGAAAAATCTGCACTTTACTGTTTATCGAGTCATCAATGCCTTTCCTGATATCAACTTCCATAAGCCGGGATTATAAACTTGTTTTATAAAACTTTCCTCGATAATCACGCCAATTGTCGGCATTTTATTGACGTCGCCCCACAGAAAACTTTATATATGGAGGTGCATACTTAACAATTGTGAATTCGATGAAAGTATTGCTTATACTGCCTCCAAATATAGGAAGGTATGTTGTTGCCACTGTACCGCATGCAGGCCTTGCCTATCTTGCAGCTTTCTTGGAAAGGGACGGGCACGAAGTTGAAATACATGACATGAGAATCCATTCTGACGACAGGCTCCTTACAAAAAAGATTGAAAGCTTCAAGCCGGGCCTTATAGGCCTTTCAACAGCAAGCATCGGGTACAAGATGTCATATGAAATAATCAACACGATAAAAAAGAAATACCCCAATATCCCGCTGGCCATAGGCGGCTCCTATGCTTCCACGGTCCACACAAAAGTTTTGGAAGATACAAAAGCCGATTATGCCGTTTATGGCGAAGGCGAGCAGACTTTTCTGGACCTGGCAAAAGGAATTTCCCCAAGCAAAATAAGGGGGCTTATCTGGAGGGATAACGGCGAGATTGTCATGAATTCCCCATACCCTCTGGTGCAGGACCTTGATGGCATGCCGTTTCCGAAGTATGAAAAATTTGAGCTGAACAAAATGCTTGAAAAAAGGATACCAATAGTAAGCTCAAGAGGATGCCCGAACAGGTGCACTTTCTGCTCCATCCAGCTTGTTATGGGATATCCGTTCAGGGCGAGAAGCCCTGAAAATGTGCTGAAGGAGATTGAATACTGGTACAAAAAGGGCTATGACACGTTTGAATTCAGCGATGACAATTTCACGTTCAACATGCCAAGGGCAGAGAAAATCTGCGATTTGATAATAAAAAGCGGCATGAAGATAAAAATAATTTTTGGCAATGGGCTTAGAGCTGACAGGGTTAATGAGAACCTGCTTAAAAAATTAAGGGAAGCGGGATGCATCTGGATAGGCTATGGGCTTGAAACTTCCGATCTGCACAGCCTGGAATTGCTGAAGAAAGACCTGGATCCAAAGCAGCTGAAATGGGCTGTCAAGGAATCAAAAAAGCTGGGGATTGAGGTACAGGTCCATAATATAATCGGAACTCCCGGATCGACATTTGACACTTTCATGAAGGACGTTGAGCTTGCGGAGGAAATGGGCATTGACCAGGTAAGATTCTTCAATATGATTCCATACCCCGGGACTGAAATGTTTGAATGGGTAAAGCAAAACGGCAGATTTTTGCACCAGCCTGACGAATACCTGAACAGCCTTGACTATTGGGCTGAAGAGCCTGTTTTTGAGACAGATGACTTTACAAGAGAAGAAAGGATAAAAGCTTTCCGCATAGGCCAAGACAAGGTGATGGAGCTTCATTTAAAGAGGCATTTTGGCAAGGGATTGGGAGGAATCGGGTTTAGGTTATACAAAAACAGGCTGGTTAAAAAGTACGGGATGAAGCCTGCGACAAAGGCTTGGATTATGCTCAAAAGGCTAAGGATAAAGCAGCAATGATTATTCTGCCTTTTTCTCAAAGAAATTTATTGTTTCTGCCAATCCATCTTTTAAGCTGACTTTTGACTTCCATCCAAGCTCTTTCACTGCCTTTGAGATGTCAGGGCACCTTACATGGGGGTCATCAACCGGGAGCTGCCTGAATTCAATCTTGCTCCTGCTTTTTGTCAGCTGCTTTATCATTTCAGCAAATTCCAGTATTGTGTGCTCTTCGGGGTTTCCAAGATTTACAGGCTCGTTTATATCTGATGACATCAGGCTGAATATTCCGTCAATCAAGTCGCTCACGTAGCAAAAGCTTCTGGTCTGCTTTCCGCTGCCGTAAACCGTTATCGGCTCGTTTTTCAATGCCTGCATTATGAAATTCGGCACAACCCTTCCGTCATCTTTTCTCATCCTCGGGCCATAAGTGTTGAATATCCTCACTATCTTTGTGTCAAGATTATGTATGCGGTGATATGCCATTGCCAAAGCCTCTGCAAATCTCTTGGATTCGTCATAGCAGCCCCTCACCCCTATTGGATTCACATTTCCCCAGTAGGTTTCAGGCTGCGGGTTTACCAATGGGTCGCCGTAGACTTCTGAAGTTGATGCAAGGAGATATTTTGCATTTTTTGTCAAAGCCAGGCCAAGGGTGTTGTGGGTGCCAAGGCTGCCTGCCTTCAAAGTCTGGATGGGTATTTTTTGGTAGTCCACAGGAGATGCAGGGGATGCAAAGTGAAGCACAAAATCCAGTTCTTCGTTTACTGCAATATGCCTGCTGACATCATGATGTATGTACCTGAAATTTGGGCTGCTTCTCAAATGCTCTATGTTCTTCAAGTCTCCTGTGGCAAGATTGTCCATTGCAATGACTTTGAAGCCCTTGCCAAGAAGAAACTCGGACAAATGGCTTCCTATGAATCCTGCTCCTCCTGTGATAAGGGCTGTTTTCATTTGTAGTGCCTGTTGGCTTTTTCCAGCTGCTCGAAGCTGCCGATGTCGTACCATTTCTTTTCTGTGACAAATGAATGGACAGCATCCCTCTTGTGGAGCCATTCTATAAAGCTGCCTGCCTTATCAGGATTGTTGCCCTGCGCAATGTACTTGCTGATCAGCCCGATTGTTTTTTTAGGGAAAAGGTAGATTCCTGTCGAAGCAAGCGTTGATCTTGGAACCATGGGCTTTTCCTCAAAATTCACAACAAGATTATTTTCATCTATCTCAACTATCCCGTATTCCCTTGCTAGGCCGATGTCCATGACATCATGAAGCACAATGACATTTGATTTTTTCTTCCTGAAGAAATTCGCAACTTCCTGCAAATCCAGCTCAAAAAGATTGTCGCCTGCAACAACAATGATGTCGTCATCTATTCCCTTAGCGCTTATAACGTGACGGATGTCTCCAAGGGCTCCGAGCCTGTCTTCATTGCTTTTTGTGCCGTCATTGATAATCTCAATCGGCTTCTGCGCATCAAAATTTTCAAGCCATTTCCTGAAATGGCTTTCAAACCTGCCGTTTGTGACTATGGAGATTTTATTTATTTGGCCTATCTGCTCCAGTTTCCCTATTATGTGCTCCACAATGGGCTTTCCCGCCACATTAAGCAGAGGCTTTGGCGTGCTCTCTGTCAATGGGTAGAGCCGGGTGGCGTAGCCTGCTGCGAGAATAATTGCGTGCAATTTAATCAACCCTCCCAATGCTCATGTATGTGAATCCTTCTTTTCTTATTTCTTCGGGATTGTAAATGTTTCTTCCGTCTATTATTAACGGGTGCTTCATGGCCGATTTTATTTTTTTCATGTCAAGCGCCCTGAACTCATCCCATTCTGTCAATATCACCAGCGCATCCGCATCTTTTGCTGCTTCATAAGGATTGCTGCAGTATTCTATATTGTTAAGCACGCCCTTTGACTTTTCAGCTGCTTCAGGATCATAGGCTTTTATTTTCGCGCCTTCCCTCTGCAATTCCCCTATTATGTCTATTGAAGGGGCAAATCTCATATCGTCGGTGTTTGGCTTGAAAGCGAGGCCAAGAATCCCTATTGTCTTGTTTTTCACAATCCACAGGGCTTTTTCTATCTTTTTCACAAAATTTTTTTTCTGGAAACTGTTTATTTCCTGGGTTGCCTTAAGAAGCCTGAAATCATATCCGAGCTTTTCCGCTATCTTTATGAATGCCTCTGCATCCTTTGGAAAGCAAAAACCCCCGTAGCCGATGCCTGCATTCAGGAAAGGCCTTCCGATTCTTTTATCAAGCCCCATTCCCTCCGCAACTTTCTCAACATCAGCTCCCGCCATTTCGCAGATATTGGCTATGGCATTTATGAATGATATTTTTGTGGCCAAGAAGGAATTTGACGCGTGCTTTATGATTTCGGCGCTTTTTATGTCGGTGAAAAGAATCGGGGCATTTAGGGGCTCATACAGCTTTTTCATTATTTGCCTGGCTCTTTCGCTCCCGCACCCTATCACAACCCTGTCAGGGTGCATGAAGTCGCTGACAGCGCTGCCTTCCTTAAGAAATTCAGGGTTGCTCACAACGTCAAAATCCACCCTGTGTATGTTGTATGCCCTTATTGATTTTGCAACCTTTTCCCCTGTCTCGACAGGGACCGTGCTTTTCTCGACAATGACCTTATAGGAATCCATCGCCTCTGCGACTGCCCTTGCCACATTTTCGACATGGCTTAAGTCCGCTTCTCCGTTTTCCTTCGGAGGGGTGCCGACGCATATGAAGATTATCTCAGAATTTTTTATTGCCGCTTTCAAGTCTGTTGAATATGCCAATCTGCCGCTTTTCCTGTTCTTGACGGCCAGCCCGTCCAGCCCGGGCTCGTATATTGGGATGATATCGCTGTTGAGCTGGCTTATCTTTGACTCGTCTATGTCAACGCAGGTTACATCGTTTCCAAGCTCCGCAAGGCACGCAGCTGTGACTAGCCCGACATAGCCTGCCCCTGCAACTGCCACTTTCATGATGGCCTGAAAGGCGAAACTTATTTAAATATCTTACCATTATCCTACTTTGTCGTACCAAATGGCTAAAATAAAGATATCCATAACAATCAACGAGAAGACCCTGCAGGACATTGACTCCATAATTGACAACATCTACATAAGGAACAGGTCGCAGGCAATAGAGCACCTCGCAAAGAATGCCCTTGGCGAGAACAAAAATGCCGTCATTCTCCTGGGCGGGGATGACAAGCATGTAAAAATCGGAAAGGATGGCTACAGGCCCACCGCAAGGGTAAAAAGCGGCTTTGTCATAGAGCTGGCGCTGAAGAAGCTGAGGGAAAACAATTTCAAGACTGTATTCATTGTTGCAAGGCATGCATTGCTGACAAGGCTTTTTGAGATGCTCAAGGACGGAACCCATTATGGAGTGAAGATAAGCTACATTGAGGAAAAATCCTCCAATGGGACTGCAGACTCATTAAGGCTGCTGAAAGGGAAGATCAGCACAAACTTCCTTGCAGTCTACGGCGATATAATCTTCAGCAAGATAAATATCGAAGAGCTGTGGAATGACCACATCAAGCAGAATGCAGCTGCAACAATAATGCTCACGACTTCCTCAAAGCCCAGCGAGAAAGGAACTGTGAGGGTGGAGGGCAACAAGGTACTTACCTTTACCCAAAAGCCGAGGAAATCCGATATTTACCTTGTTTTTTCCCCAATCTTTGTGACAGAACCCCAGATTTTTGAGTATTCCGGAAAGAGCCTGGAGTCTGACGTGTTTCCTGAACTGGCTGAGAAAGGCCTATTGAACGGGCATCTTAGCTCTGAGAAGGAAGTGCACATACATTCCAAAAAGGATGCCGAGAAATTATAAAAGTGGACAGCTTTTCTGATTTCCCATGCGGAGCACAGTACACTCAGAAACGGAGGCTTGCTTAACTTCCGTGTTCGGGATGGGAACGGGTGAACCAAGCCCCTATGGCCGTCCATTAAAAAGGAAGAAAAGATGATTTAAAAAGGTTGCGGTGAATTTAAATTTTTGAATTTCACGTATGAAAAAAAGTCAAAACTTCGCCTAACGTGTGTTATTCAAAGTATTTGAGTTGCCGTTGAATTTTTTTCATATTTCCACCGCAATTTTCCTCTCTTTCTCGTTAATATCCTTGATCATATTGTGCCCTTTGAGCCTTGCCTTGATTTCTTTCCATGAGTATTTTTTGCTGGCCTTGTTAAGCTCGTCCAAAATCTCCTTAATCAACTGGTAATTATGGTAAATTGCCTCTGCATTCTGCCTTGCTTCATGCTCTTCCTTCCTAAGCTCTTCAATGGTCTTTTGCTGCTGCCCTATTATCCTGTTAAGCGATTTTATCCTTTTCTCCTGCTCTGTCTCCTTTGCCTCTCTGAATTGTGAGTAAAAATAAGCTATGGCGTCATTGAAAGAGCCGAATTCCTGCTTTTTTCTGCCAGAATAAAATTTCAGGTCAAAAGGGATGAAGTCAATAACATCTCCATCTTCAAATACGCCTTTTGCCTCAATATCGTGATTTATCACTTCCCTGATGGAAGCCAAAATTGAATTGGCTTGCTTTTCACCGGCATTTTTTGGGTTTTGGTTTTTATCTACGCCGGCAAGCAGGCAAATTTCCTCGGAATATGTACCTCCCAAGCCAAGCTCTGTTGCAAGGCAGATTACAAGGGAGTCTTTCCCGGAATTCTTAAGCAGCTCCCGCAAATCAGCCTCTTTCAGGTCAAAAAGATTGTAGCCCATCATCGGATATGAGTATTTCAGCTTCGGCCTTATCGACCTTTGCCTGAAATCATGCTGCTCGAGAGCATTGAGAATGATATCCTTGTCATCACACAGTATGGCGTTCCCCTTCCCAATCAATTCAATGTAAAGGTGCTTTTTCTGCTCCCCGGTTTTGAAAATAAGCTTCAATATCCTTTCCGGCTTGAGCTGCGATATTTCAGCTAAAAAATAACTGTCAAGATGCTTTCTCAAAAACTGGCCAAAGCCCAATATTTCCCCATAGGCCTCTTTTTTCTCTGCAATGGAGATGAATTTTCCGATATTGATGCTCAATAATTTCTTCCCGGCATTTGCCTTGTGCAGGCTGAAAATAATCAGCTCCTTCTCCGGCTGGTAAATCTTGTCAATCCTTGAGCCCTTCAAAACCTGGAGCTCTTTTACAAGATAATGCAGGTCTATTGATGAAAGCTGCTTTTTCATAAAATGAAAATTATTAGCAGTTATATTAAATTTGCCATAATATTTAAAAATAATCAGTCAATTGCCAATTTGTGCCAGGATATAGGATTGTTAATATTGAGAATCTACCAGAATTTGCAAGAGCGTTGAATATGTCCGATAGGTCTCCTGATAAATTTCTTGAAAGTCATCCTGAATATTTCGGCAAATGGCATTTGAGATTCAGTCAGGATGGGAGATATGGCACTGCTCACAGGGTTGCACTGAAGACAGGCCATGAGGGGCCAGTTGGGATAAATCATCTGCATATTGTGCATTTTGCAGCCCCAATAGCAAGAAAAGATGAAAGGGTGTCGGTGGATTTTATTGAAAATGTATGCTTACAATTGCTGGATTTAATAGAAGCTACGGCAGTTTTAACAGGGGAACGCCTGGGGACAAGCGTGTCCTCTACATATCTAACATGCCTGATTATATGAAAAAAGAGTTGGAAAGAATTATATCAGAAAATTAAATTTAACTTTTTTCCAAAACAATCAGGTCACCATTCTTAACCTTGCCAAAAATTCTTGCTTCTCCCTTTATCTTTCCAAACACATTTACCTCAGAAGCAGCCCTTATCTCATTTCCTTTTGATGCAGGCGTTTTTCCCCAGAAGATGCAGAAGCAGCTTCCTTCAGGCCAATAGGCAACATCCCCGATTCCGACAATTTCTCCTGCGTCAGGCTCTGCGTCAATTTTTACAGGAATCGGAAAATAAATCTCGTCTCCCCACCTGTTTGCTGATGCTTCCAAGGGCACGGCATCGTATATTGCCCTGGCTGTTGGCGAATTTTTCAGTTCGGCCATTGCAGATACGTTTCCGGATATTATTATTATCTTCATATTTTTACATCTATTATATCAAAACCTTTTGTGGTGTCAAGCACAATGATATTATGCCCCCTTTCCAAAGCCTCATTACGGCATATATCAAATATTTCCGCCTGGATGTTCTCCCTTATTTTAGCTTGGGAATATTTTCTTTTTTCCAGCCTCTTGCATAATTTTTTGATGCCGCATTTCGCCACAACAACCAGATTTACATATTTTTCAGGCAGATAATGGGAAAGGTGCGAGTCAATCACAATTCCCCTGTATTTTTTTTTAATGGCATTATTTTTTAATTTTACAGCGCTACCTGCCTTTGGCATTAGGGCATTCCCAATATGGCCGCATTTTTTAAAAAACCCGATAATGCCAATGAGTTTCCTGCCCAGCCTGTTTGTGTCCACGATCTTTGCCTTTCTTTTCCTGTCATAGCCGGAAGACAATTTACATTGATTTACTATCCTGTTTGCATCCAGATAATAAAGATTGTATCTTAAAGCCAGTTTTTTAGCTATAGCTGTCTTGCCTGCTGCCGGCGTACCTGTAACGCATATGACTTTCATAAAACAGGCTATTCTTGGACTATATTTAAATATTCTTGGCCAATATCCTGCCTTATGCGGCACGAGTTCAATATCTCAACGTCCAAAAAGCAGGAGCTGATAGACATAACAAGCAAAGTAAATGGCATAATTAAAAAATCAAAGGCAAATGCAGGAATGTGCAATGTCTTTGCAGCGCATGCGACAGCGGCAATAATCATAAACGAGAACTATGACCCGAACATCTGCCTGGATTTGCTGGACGCATTAAGCAAGCTTATCCCATCAGGGATATGGAGGCATGACAGAGTGGACGGAAATGCAGATTCCCATATAAAATCCGCAATCTTGGGGCCTTCGGAAACGATACCTATAAAAGATGGCGAATTGGAGCTCGGACGATGGCAGGCCCTAATGTTCTGCGAATTGGACGGGCCGAGAAATGACAGGAAAATAATAGTAACTGTTTTGGGTGATAAGGATTAACTGCGACTTGTGCGGAAAAACATCGGAAGGCCTGGCAAAGGCCATTATAGAGGGAGTCAGCCTTGATGTGTGCAATGACTGCGCCAAGTTCGGAAAAATAATATCCCTTCCCAGGCGGCCAAGCCCTAAAGAGCAGCACATGCAGATCCAAAAAAGGGATGAAAGGCGCGAAAAAACAGAGCTGATTGCCGACAATTACCATGAAATCATAAAGAAAAAAAGGGAATCAATGGGATTGACGCAAAAAGATTTCGCAATAAATGTGAATGAAAAAGAGACTGTTATCAGCAAGCTGGAGGCCGGATCTTTCACTCCCCCATTGCCATTGGCAAGGAAGCTTGAGAAAATTCTCGGCATAAAGCTGGTTGAGAACTATGAGGAAAAGCGCGAATCTGCAAAACCATCCAGACATGAAGGATTCACTTTGGGAGATTTCATAAAAATAAAGAAATAACTATCTTCTGAATACAAACTGCCGGCATTCTCCATCGCTTGAATAAACTTCTGCAAACTTTTGCCTGAAATAGGACAATATATCTTTTTTCCTGCCCAAGCAATCTGCATCATTGGGCTTGCATTCCAAATCGCACATGTCAATAAAAATAAAATCAGCGTTATCAGACTCCTTGATTAGCTTCAAATCCCGGCCAAAGACCGGATAGTAAACAAGCCTGTGTATCCTTTTGCCGCTTTCAGCTGCAATTACGGGGCTGGATATCCATATATTGCCGCTTGATTTTTCAAGAATACCGCGCAAATCGGAATATTTGTTGGTTTTTTCAGATTCTGAAGCCAAATCCGTTGTTATTTTTATTGCGGAGAAAGCAAACAACAAAAGCATAAGGAAAGGCATAAATTTTTTAAAGTGTTTTCTTGGCTCAGCAAAACGGAATAAGGCATAAGAGGCAAGCAGGAGCATGTATGGCATCAAAATTATCAGAAATCTCATCTCTTTTTGCTTTATTAAGCTGAAAAACAGAAAGAAAAAAGCCAAAGGGAATATCACCAGCCTGCTGCTTGGCTTTCTGAATGACAAAAAAATCCCGGCTATAAAAAGCGGATAAAGAAAATTTTCCCTAAAAAGCCCTATGAAATAGTAGCTTAAGGGCTCATGATTGAGCCATCCGCTGCCGGCTGTCAAAAAAACCTGATTGATGAATGGAAGAAGCGCGTTATGGTAAAGCGCCTGGTTCAAGGCCATGTAAGGAAAAATAGCGATAACAAACCCAAAAAATATCATTTTATAGATTTTAGTATCCTGCTTATTATAAACTAAGGCAAGAATAACGCCGGCAAATGCAAAGAGCTGCAGGAACCTTGCCATGAATGAAATGCCGAAAAAGAGCCCAAAAAGAAAATGCCTTCCTTTAGTCAGGAAATAAACCGCAAGCAAGGCAAAGAATGCCGAAACAATCTCTGTAAGCATTATTCCGCTGAAAAAGAAGAACGTGGGGGATATCGCAAGGAAATAAGCAGCCAATAATCCGGCCTTTTCGTCAAATATCCTCTTTCCCACCAGATAAGTAAGGAAAATGCACATGCCTCCAAATATTATTTCTGCTATCCTTCCGATGAATATGTAATTCAAGCCGGATTTCCAAAAAAAACCGAGAATGAGGGGCCATACTAAAGGTCTTGAATTTTCCCACAAACCTGCATTGCCAAAAGAATAGATGTATTTTCCCATCCCAATGTAAACAGAGCTGTCCCACCAGACTGTCCTGTAGCCGGAAAGCACAAATAGCTTTATTATCACAAACACAAGAACAATGAAATATGCTTTATTTGCGGCATTCCTCTGTTTTTTCCCTGTAATGGCTGCATAGCTCATTTAGTATGATGTCCTTGTCCTGAAATCCATTTTTTGGATGATTTTCTATGACAATAGTGGGGTAGCTTGTAACGTTATATGTGTTTTTCAGCAGCGGTATCATGGGCTCATTGTCAAATTTTGAGTCAAATGAGAATACTAAAAGCTTATCCTTAAACCTTTTCTTGAGGTAAGTAAGCACAAATGCCTGCTTTTCGCAGTCAAAGCATTCGCTTTCATCAGAGAAGAAATAAAGGATGTTTACTATGTCCGAGCCGCAGAGCTTTCTTGTCCTTTCTGCAAGAAGCCAGTACCTTATCTGGGCAAGTACGTATTCTTTCTTCAGTATGTCAAGCTCGTTCTTGTTTAAAGTGGCATCCCTGTCAAAATTCTCGAGCCTTATCCTTGTTGACTCAAGATTGTTTATGTTCTGCTCAAAAGTCTTCTGGACAGCAAGGCAGTTATTTTCCTGGCTGAGTTGGTCTATGAACGCATACTGAAGCTGGAGGCTGCTGAAATCCAGATTTTGCCTTTTTCCTACTGATTCGATATAATTCACCCTTTTCCCTTCTATAGCTAATCCAAGGAAAAGCCCCAAAAGGAAGACTCCTAAAGTTATTATCCCTGCAATCATATACTTGTCTTTGCTTAAGCTTCTCATGCTACCACTTCTGCTTTTTGCCAAACAGGAAATCAAATGTTATCCCTATCCATATGAATCCTATCACCATAAAATAGAAAAAAAGGTAGGACACAAGTGAAAATATGCCATGCTTGTTTGGGTTCTCATTGGTCTCTGCATGCGATATCTTCAGGATTAATACGGTGATTGCAAGCATCACGAATGCAACCATAATTGCCATGTAATTCAGGTCAAGGAGGGAAAAATCAAATTTAAATTCCCTTATCAAAGTGTAAAGGTCAAAATCAATCAGCAAGGAATGGTACATTGCCTTTGCGTAAGGCTTTAACCCATAGTATGCCGCAGATGACAGAATCACCATCGCTATCAGGCCCGATATTATTATTGTAGGCATCTGTATAATCCCGAAATCCCCGTATTGCCTGTTGAACATCATGTGCCTGTACCTGAACGCGTTGATTACAGAGCCTTTGTACCACCTGTTCCTTTGCTTATACAATTCCTTAAACGTCTTTGGAGCCAATGTAAAAACTTCTGCATCAAGCAGCTGGACTATCCTATAATGCCTGCTCTGCAGCCTTAAAGTTATTTCCAAATCCTCGGTAAGGTTGTCCTCGTCAAAGCCTCCGACTTTTTTGAGTATGCTTTTCCTGTAGACGCTGAAAGGTCCGGGAGAGACATGAACGCAGTTAAGCCTGCCCATAAGCTTCTTGTAGAACATGTTGACAATGTATTCAAGCCACTGCATTTTCTGCCATATATTTTTTGGCTTTTCAACCTTGAGCAGAGGCAGCACTACAGCAATATTATCTTCTGTAAAATGGGGAATTATCTTAAGCAAAGCATCCTTTGTGACAACCGAGTCCGCATCCAGGCAAATGAAAAATTCTCCTTTTGATGCCCTAAGGCCGTCATTCAAGGCAGCGCCTTTGCCCCCATTTTTCTTGCTTATCAGCCTTACATTAAATCTTTTGTTTTTGGCTATGAAATTCCTGACTATACTGGCTGTATCGTCCCTGCTACCGTCATCAACAACTATAATTTCAAGCCTGTCCCCAGGATATTTAAGGCCTATGAGGGAATTTAAGGTCTTGAAAATATTTTTCGACTCGTTATATGCTGGAATGACTATGCTCACTGACGGGAATTTCCTGAGCTTTCTTGTGCTGCCTTTAGGCTCCCTGTCCAGCAGCACAAGAAACCAGAATACGGCAAAATACAGTGAAATAAGGTATGAAGTCCATAGGACAGCTTTGACATAAACAGGTATGGGCATACAGGCAAAGATATGCCGTCATTATTTAAATTTACCCGAAAAAAGAAAACAAAGCTTTATAAAATTTTAGGGCATGCCGATATTATGGAAGAAAACAACAGGCTGCCGACTGGAAGCAAAGTGCTTGATGCAATGCTGAACGGCGGCTATGAAAAAGATGTAATAACGACTCTTTACGGGCCTGCCGGCTCCGGCAAAACAATACTTTGCCTGCTTTGCGCAGTAAATGTCGCAAAAGACAGAAAAGTGGTCTATGTGGACAGCGAAGGGGGATTTTCCCCTGAAAGGCTGAAGCAGATAGCCCCTCATATTCAGCAGGATTATAAAAAAATACTCGATAACATAATTTTTTTGAAGCCAACCAGCTTTGAGGAGCAAAAGAAATCATTTGAGAAATTAAAAAGCATTGTCAATGACAAGATAGGGCTGATAATTGTCGATACCATAGCGATGCTTTACAGGCTTGAGCTGGGAAAGAATGAGGATATTCATGAGGTCAACATAGAGCTTAGCAGGCAGATATCCTACCTGACTGAGATTGCAAGGAAAAAAAACATCCCTGTCCTGATTGCAAACCAGGTATATGCTGATTTTGACGCCAAAGACAAGGTCAACATAGTGGGTGGAGACATCCTGAAATACGGGAGCAAATGCCTGATAGAATTGCAGATAACCCCGAACGGAAACCGGAGACTGATATTAAAAAAGCACCGCTCATTAGAGCCTGAAAAGGAATTTGTATTTAAGATTGTGGAAGGCGGCATAATAGGCACAAAAGAAAGCAAGGGATTCAAGCTTTTTTAGCTCAAAACCTTTTTAAACAGCCATTCATAATACCGGGCTATGGGGGATAAGCTTAAGGATTTTCTTGAGAAGAGCAAAGAGCTGCAGAATGGCAGGCAGGCTGCTGAGCTGCAGCACAATAAAGGAAAGCTTACAGCGCGGGAAAGGCTGAAGTATCTGCTGGACGAGGGCTCTTTCATTGAGCTTGATGCATTTGCGGAGCACCAGAGCAAACAGATTGAGAAAAGAAAAGCCGGGGATGGAGTTATAACAGGGCACGGCGCAATAAACAAAAGGCCTGTTTGCGTGTATTCCCAAGATTTTTCCTTTATGGGGGGCTCCATGGGAGAAGTGCACAACAGGAAAATTGCAAATGTGATGGAGCTCGCATTAAAAACAGGATGCCCGTGCATAGGCCTGCTTGACTCTGGAGGGGCAAGGATACAGGAAGGGATTTCAGCCCTTGACACCGGCGGAAGGATATTCCAGCTCAATACAATGATGTCCGGCATTGTTCCTCAAATATCTGCAATAATGGGGCCGTGCGCCGGAATTGCCGTTTATTCCCCTGCACTGACGGATTTCATCTTGATGGTAAAAAAGACAAGCTACATGTTCATCACCGGCCCAGATGTCATAAAAACAGTTACAGGAGAAAATATTGACTTTGAGAAGCTTGGAGGGGCTGCTTCGCATAATGAAAAAAGCGGGGTTGCGCATTTTGAAGCTGAGGATGAAAAGGAATGCCTTGACATGGTAAAAGCGCTGCTCAGCTATTTGCCGCAGAATAACCTTGAGAATTCCCCTTACTCTGCCAATGACAGCGCAGGCAGGGAAACCAAAAAGCTGGAAACAATCGTGCCCGAGGACCCAAAAAAAACTTATGACATCAAGGATGCTATTGCCGAAATATTTGACAAGAGATCTTTTTTTGAGGTGCAGTCAGGATATGCTGCGAATGCCGTCATAGGGTTTGCAAGGCTCAACGGAAATGCTGTTGGAATCGCGGCAAACCAGCCAAAAGTGCTGGCAGGATGCCTGGATATAAATTCCTCTGACAAGATAGCAAGATTTGTAAGATTTTGCGACTGCTTCAACATACCGCTGGTTAATCTTGTTGACGTCACCGGCTATCTGCCGGGAACTGAGCAGGAGCATAAGGGGATTATAAGGCATGGGGCCAAAATTCTGTTCTCTTATTCAGAAGCGACTGTGCCAAAGATATCCCTTGTGCTGAGGAAGGCCTATGGCGGGGCTTATATCGCAATGGTCTCAAAGGACATGGGTTTTGACAAGGTCATCGCATGGCCAACTGCCGAAATAGCCGTGATGGGGGCTGAGCAGGCAGTCAGCATAATCAGCAGGGATGAAATAGCCAAAAATCCCAAATCAAAATCAGGGCTTGCTGAGGAGTACACCAAAGAGTTTCTCAATCCTTATGCCGCGGCGAGGCTTGGCAAGGTTGACATGATAATCGAGCCAAAAGAGACGAGGATTGCCATTATTAAATGCCTTGAGATGCTTCTTTCCAAAAGAGAGAAAAAGCCCTCAAAGAAGCATGGCAATATGCCTTTGTAGCAATGGACGAAATTGTTGTTAAGGTTGACGGCAAGGAGTACAAGGTTTTTGTAGAGGAGACAGAAGAAGGAAAAATTCTTGTTCATTGCGAAGGCGAAGTTTATGAGGTTGAAACCAAAAAGGACATTGAGCAGTCTGCAATCGAGAGGCTTCATAAAAAGCAAAAAACAGAAGAAGGCAAATTAGATATTGTTGCGCCGTTGCCTGGGATAATTTATGATATAAAAATAAAGCAAGGCGTGCAAGTCACCCAGGGGCAAAGTTTGTTTACGCTTATAGCCATGAAGATGGATAATGACATCACAGCACCCCGAAACGGTGTTTTGAAGGAGATAAAAGTCAAGAAGAACCACAATGTCAATAAAGGGGATGTGCTGGCTGTACTGGAGTGACTGGGGCATTTGGTTTTTTATAAGTTAATCCGAAAAAATGGTGCCCGAAAAACTTGAACATTTCCTCGAGTTTGCGGCTAGATGTCTTAAATGTATCGTTTACAATTCTTTCATGTGTTTTATAACCTGCGCCATTATTTTGCTGATTTAAATCTTGGTATGGATTTTTTGTTTCCTTTGCAGACCGATTGTCCTCTAATTGTTGCCTCAAATGGGAGGCACCCCTTGCCAAGTCAGAATAAAGCTCATCATTCGCATCATTTGCCAGGAATGATATTGTATAATCATCAAGAAATGCCACAAATCCTAAGCCTCTTTTGTATATAGTAACTTTTGATCCTGATTTGACTCCGGGCAGCATATTCCTAAATGCTTCCATCCATCTTTCATTTTCCATATCCTCTCTGATTGGGCTCAGATATTCAGGCTCAAGTTTTCCCCCTTGAGACACAAAGCGGACAAGCAATTCAGCTCCCTCATCCGTTACTGTATTCCTTTCATATTGAAAAATTCTGTTGTAAGGCTCTTCCAATCTCACTCCTTTAATCCCAAGTTTCTGCAATGTTGCGTTGACTCTTCTTATCCCTTCGTAAACATCTCCTTCCCCGATAAATTTAAGCACCAGGTTGGTGGCTGTATTTACAGAATCTCTTATAACAAGCGGCCTTAAGTCTTCATATCGGAAATTTGGATTAAATTCTTTTTTTGTATAATCAAATATGGAGTAATCTTTTGTTTCTCTCTCCAAAAGGATTTCTTCCTTATCCGCTTTATTATACATTGGATCAAATTCAATCAGTTTTTTTGGGTCAAGAAAGCCATTCTGTATGTAATATTGCGCTGTTATTATAATTCCGAGCTTGACTATGGAAGGCGCCGGCTTTTCCTTTTTTTCCTCGAGCAATTTTGCGTTGTGGGCAAATTGCTCTCCGGTTTTGTTGTATCTTATAATCAGCCCCACCCTGCCGTATAATTGCTCAAAATCCTTCAACAAAGGAGCAATGCCTTCCCTAAATTGCTGGGAAAAAGCTGTTTCATTGTGAATCGCATATTCCAGCGATTTTAGTTGTTCTTTTGATGGTTGCTCCTGCGATCTTTGAAAAAGCGAGGCAGTTTTCGCTATTAAAGCTGTTGCTCCCAAAAATGGCAGTATCGCAGCAGCTCCTAAATATGGCACTGCTGTACCAAAAGAAGCCCCATTAAACCCAGAATAATTATTATTAGTTCCTTGGCTGTTTATTGTAGTTACTCCACTACCATTGGATATTCCACTTTCTTGTTTTTCATCTTTTTTATTTATTTGTCCGTATTTGCTGGATTCGTATCTTTTATCTGGTTCTTCTTTGTACTTTCTTTCTGAATAAGCCGGTTTTTCCCCATATTTTTGCCTTGTTGCAAATGTCGGGGTTTCTTTTTTTGTATGTGCTTCTTCCTGTTTTGGTTTATAATTTTTATTTCCGCTTTTTTTCGCATATTTCCTGTTACCATAACCGGTTTTACCAAAGTGCCAACCAGAATTTTTAATGACTGGCTTGAAATTTTCTTTAAAATAATACGGATTTTTCCAGAGACCAGAACTCATTATATTAAGAAATCTCTGTGGCGCATCATAATTTGGCTGTCCGGTTTTGTTGTATACGGCTTTTTGTTGATTTTGACTTGCGTAAAAATTTGCTCGTGCAATTAATCCTATGTCTTCCTTGCCCGCAGCTCTTGGAGGCACCTGGGTCTGAATGTTTATTTGATAAGTCGAAAAGGAAAGCGGCTTTACATCGGGAGTTTTCACAACGATAACATCAAGTGCGTGTTTTGGGTTTTTAATTGGGGCGTATTTTGGCGGGTTAGCATAGGCATCAGTCATTTGCGGGATTTTGGCATCTAAATTAACAGATTTCAGCATTTCTTTTGAAAAGTTCCCAAGAAAAGAGGAAGAGCGTTGCCAAAATTTATCATCCAAGGCTGCCATTGCGTGCTTCGGCATATCATAATTTCGAGCTATGTCTGGTTGATGATATAACCTGCCTGCAAAAAAATCATCTGGAGCGATAAGCGGTAAAGCATATAGTCTTGTTTCTGCTGTTTGAAAAGTAGTTTCACGTTGGGCTGGCAATGCAGCCTCATACTCATAAGTTGCCTGGCTTTGATAATCTGCATCATTTTGCGGCAAAGCGTATGGAGCATAATTTTGGGTTGGAAATTCCAGAGACCTGTAAACGAGATATTTTGGAGCTGATTTTGCAATTTGGGAGTTTAATCCAAAAAACAAATAATCAAAAATAGTGATTGGTGGTGTCAATGAGGCTGATGTAACAAAAAAAGCCTTCTTTTCCAAAATTCCTGCGAGGCCCGGCACTATAAAATCTTCCAACGATAATTGAGAGGGCACCGCAGCTTGTGTTTCTGGCAGAGGCTCCTCTGTCTTAAAATCATAATCAACCTTTTCTCTTTTTGTGCCGCTGCCATCCAAGGGACTGTTGAAAATTTTCAGGTTTTCAATTCCAAACGCAAATATTCCAAAGTCTATATGCGGCAAAAATAAATTTGTTATTTTTCTCTTGGCTAAGCTTAAGATATTTATACACCTCTAAAATATGTTTTTGCTATTTACTATTTCTCTGCCCAAACAGGATTCCTGCAAGCACGTTGAGGGCCCATGCCTGAAACCAATTTATTGTGAGAAACTTGCCGAAGACGAAGTTCCAAAGCAGCTTGACAGGGAATGCAAGTATCAAACCAACTAATGCGCTCAGGATGACCACAACAAGGATTGCGTATCCTGTATCTATGAGCTTCCTTAATATGGGAACGTTTCTTAATATTGCCATTAGTGCAGGCTAAGCAGCCTCTTTTTTTAAACATTATGATGGCTAGGGCAAAAAATATAAAGCACCTGGCTTTTGCCAAGGCCATGCACAAGGCAGAGCACAGGGTGATTTATGCTGACACAGATGCGGGCCAAGTTGTCTACTATGCCAATTACTTCAGGTGGTTCGAGAGCGGGAGAAGGGAGATAATGAGGGCTCTCGGCATCAGTTACATCGAACTTGAAAAAAAAGGAGTCATAATGCCAGTGGTGGAGGCACATTGCAATTATTTCCATCCGGCAAGATATGATGATGTGGTTTTAATTGAAACGAAAATAGCCGATGTAAAGGAAAAAAGCGTCAAATTTGAGAATAAAATTTACAGGAAAAAAGACAAAAAGCTGCTTGCGTCAGGATACACCATAAATGTCTTTGTTGACAGGAAAAGGATGAAGTCAATAAGGATACCGGATGGCATCAGAAGAAAGATAAGAATTGGATGATTAATATCTGATTCTGACATCCCCTTCAACAATTTTTATTATAGTCTCATTTTTCAGCTTAAGCAGCAGGCTGCAGTCTTTGCCTATTCCAAGAGCTTTTCCATAAAGCCTTTTTCCTTTGGCAAGCACAATTATCTCCTTGCCTGTTGTGTCACAATGCTTTTTCCACAGCTTTGCCACATAATCCAGCTTGTTTTTGGCATAGAAACCTTCATACAGGCTAAAGAATTCCCTGAGAATTTCACTCATGATTGTTTTAATATTGTAGAACCTGTGCTTTATGATCCTTAAGGAGGCTGCCGTATTCCTTATTTCCCTGGGAAATTTTTTCTGGTTTACATTCAGCCCTATTCCGACAACTGCAATATTCTTTTTCCCCAAGACCGATTCTGTAAGTATGCCGCACAGCTTCTTTTTTTTGAAATGAACATCATTGGGCCACTTTATGCTTGTCTTCAGGCCTGTGATTTTTTTAATCGCTTTCACAACTGCGACAGAGGCTGCAAAAGTCAGGTACTGCAGATTTTCAGCTTTTTTGGGCCTAAGCAAAATAGACATCCACAAGCCGTTTTTGCCGGAGTGCCATTTTCTCTTAAATCTTCCGCGCCCTTTTGTTTGAGTATCAGCAACAATCACAATGTTGCTTAGCCCTTTTTTAGAGAATTCTTTAGCTTTGTCCTGGGTTGATGCCAGGGATTTGAAGTGAATTACATTATAGCCCATAAATGTGAGTCATTCCTCAAAACTGCCTTCATTTAACGATTCCTGGCGAGCGGCCATCACCCATGGGTTCATCTTCTTGTTTGCATTCTGCTTCTTTGCAAGGTATTGGGTGACGGCAGTTGTTACAATAATTACTTTCTTCTCCCTTGGAAGCTCTGCCTTTTTCAGGGTTTTTCCTTTCAGCTCTTCCATCAGGCTGTTGTTTTCTATGAAAGAAGTAGTTATATTGCCCCTGAGAAACTGCCTCTTGCTTAAGACAAGCTGGTGGAAAGGTATTGTGGTCTTGACGCCTTCTATTATGAACTCCTGCAAAGCCATCTTCATTCTTGCTATTGCCTCATGCCTTGTCTTTCCATAACAAATAAGAAGCGCAATCAGCGAGTCAAATTGAGGAGAGATTTTGCAGCCTGAGTGGCATGAGCTGCTTATTCTTATTCCAGGCCCCCCGGGAGGCAGGTAATTAACGATTGTTCCGGGCGACGGGGCAAAATTGTTGCTTGGGTCTTCTGCATTAATCCTGCATTCTATTGCATGCCCCTCCACCCTTATGTCTTCCTGCCTATAGGCCAGCTTTGCGCCTTCTGCCAGCTTTATCTGCTCCTTTACCAGATCAACATTGGTAACCATTTCTGTGACTCCGTGCTCAACCTGTATCCTTGTGTTCATTTCAATGAAATAGAAATTCCTGTTATTGTCGAGCAGAAACTCGACTGTGCCTGCGCCTTCATACCCTATTGTTTTTATTGCATTTACAGCGGCATTTCCCATTGCTTCCCTTAATTCATGATCCAAAGCTGCGCTTGGGGCTTCTTCAATCAGCTTTTGGTGCTTTCTTTGTATGCTGCAGTCCCTCTCGCTTAAGTGTATGGCATTCCCATGCTTGTCTGCCAATATTTGGAACTCGATATGGCGAGGCCCCTCCAGGTATTTTTCAATATACAATGAGCTGTTTCCAAAAGCGTTCAATGCCTCTTTCTGCGCATTATCATAAGCATCAAATATTTCCTCTTCTTTGGCAACTATCCTCATTCCTTTCCCTCCCCCGCCGGCTGATGCCTTTAAGATGACAGGAAAACCTATCCTTTTTGCAACTCTTAAAGCGTGCCTCTTGCTTCTCAGCTCCTCCTTGATCCCTTCTATGACAGGGACATTGGCTTTTAGCATCACTTTTTTTGCCTCTATCTTGTCTCCAAGCTTTTTTATCATTTTTGAAGAAGGCCCTATGAATTTTATGCCCTTTTTCTCGCAGAGCCTGGCAAACTTGGGATTTTCAGCCAGAAACCCGTAGCCCGGATGTATTGCATCGCAGTTTGTATGTCTGGCTATTTCCACTATCCTCCTTATATTAAGATAATTCTTTGACTTGCCCAGATTGCAGGATTTATCAGCAAACTTTACAGCAAGGCTGTCTTTTTCCTCTTCAGAATAAATGACAACGCTTTCTATGTCCAATTCCCTGCATGCCCTTATTATCCTCAATGCTATCTCCCCCCTGTTTGCTACCAGGATTCTTTTGAATCCTTTGCTGCCAAGGATTGTGTAGGTCTTTTCCCTGTTTTTGTTGATGCCAAAGCCCCTTGTCAATACCTCCAAAAAAGAAGTGTTGGAAGGCTTGTCCATTTTCTCCATTATCTCTTTAATGTGGGATTCATCGATGTGCGGCAGCCTTTTCATGACATTTGCAGTTATAATGCTGCTCATGTCCTTTATCCCGGATGGCCTGAATAGGCCATGGCTGATTATGTGCTGGCTGGCCAAATTCTCAAAATACCTGTAAACAAATGGAAATTTTTCCTTTGCCTTTAAGACTGAATTTTTTAGGAATGCATAGGATTTTTCAAATGGATGCAATCCCCTATTAAGGATATTCACAAAGAATTTCTGCCTTTGGCTTAGCAGCCTTATCTTTTTGTTACCAAACATAAGCATGAAAGTTGGATTGCTTTTTATAAAGATTTGTGAATTTTTGCTTTGACATAGCTTAACAAAAAGAGAGTTTTGAACATATAGGTTAAAAGATAGTAGAGTAGAAAGCTTTTTAAAGAGCCGAAAAGGCTGAAATACCTGAAATGAACCTTGTAAATGACTTTAAGAACGCAAAAGGCGAGATAGATACAAAGGAAATTATGGAAATAATACCTTATGCCGAGCCATTCTTATTCATAGACAAAGTTTTGTCCATAACAAGCAGCAGGATAGTGGCTGTAAAGGATCTAAGCGGCAATGAAGATTTTTTCAGGGGGCATTTTGTCGGTTTCCCAATAATGCCGGGAGCCTTGACAGTAGAGGGGATGGGCCAGGCAGCAACCTTATTGGCAAGATCCAATATCAAAAACCACAGGGAAAAGGATGTGCTTGCATACAAATTGAAAGAAGTCAAGTTCATGTCCCCAATTCTGCCGCCTGCCCAGGTAAAATTTGAGATTGACCTGATCACCCAGGATGAGAGAGGGGCAATCCTGCAGGGAAAGGCTTTTGTAAAAGACAATCTAGTGGCAGATGCCCTTCTTATGCTGGCAATAGTCAGCAAGGAAGAGTTCAGGGCAAAATACTCTAAGTAAGGTGATTCTATGTACATTAAAGGCGTCGGTATGACTAAATTTGGAGCACAGACAAGCACGAGCCAGGAGCTTGTGTATGAGGCTACTTTGGATGCCATTGAAAGCTCTGATTTTAAAATTGAAGATATTGATGCTGCTGTTGTATCTGCAGTGGATACCGAAAGCAATGGCGAAAGGCAAAGGCTGTTCTCAAATGTCCTGAACGGCCTCTTGAGGAAGAAGATACCGATACTTACAGCAACTGCAGTTTGCGGAGGCGGGGGGGCTGCTTTGTGGACAGCCAACAAGCTTGATTACAACAACATTCTTGTTGTAGGTGTGGAAAGGCTTCTTACAAACAACTCCATGAAAATAACTGATGAGATTTTGATGGCTGCTGAAAGAATCTATGAGCAAAGCGAAGGGCTGAATTTTCCGGCTCAAAATGCCCTAGTTGCGCAGCAGTACATGCTCAAATACGGAGCGACAACCGATGATTTTGCGCTTGTTGCATACAAAAACCACCAGAATGCCTTCCTTAATCCGAAGGCCAGATTTTACAAGAAAGAAGTAACGCTGAAACAGATAAAAAAATCTCCTGTTGTTGCTTCTCCTTTAAGGCTTTTTGACTGCAGCCTGTCAGTTAATGGCGCAGCTGCCGCAATTCTGACAAAAGACAAAAGTGATATTGAGATTAAAGGCTCAAGCCTCTACGTTGACAGGCTCTCTGCTTTTGAAAGTGATGATATGACAACATGGGAAGCCTCCAGGATGGCTGCAGGGGAAGCTTACAAGCAGGCCGGGATTGCTCCTGAAGATATTGACATTGCTGAGCTGCATGACGCCTTTACATCTGTTGAGCTGATTTCATACGAAGATCTTGGATTTTGCGGGAAAGGCCAAGGCAAGGATATGATAAGGAAAGGAATTACAAATTTGAATGGAAAGCTGCCTATCAACACAAGCGGTGGCCTGAAGGCAAAGGGCCATCCCATAAGCGCAACGGGAATTTCTCAGGTGTACGAGATTGTGAAGCAGATGAGGAATGAAGCTGGAGAGAGGCAGGTAAGCAACGTGAAGCACGGATTGGCGCAGAATATTGGCGGGGCTGGGAGCACTGTGACTGTGCACATTTTGGGGAAGGTCTAAAATGATAATAAGATGGATTTGCGGTAAATGCGGCAAGAAATGGATTTATCCTGTTGAAAAGTGCATATACTGCAAAGGGCCTATAACAAAACAGAAAGGCACTAAAATAAAAGTGGCCGGCATTACAAAAGTCGCTATTCCGTCTCCGATGCATCCTATCATCCCGTACAATATCCTTCTGCTGGAAGATGAGTTTGGCAACAGGATTCCAAGGAAAACAATGAAGGATTACAAAATCGGGGATCCCTATATTGTGCAAAAAGCCAAGACAAAAGATGCTGTTGCTGCTGTGAAGGTAAAATATGACATCTATGAGGCAATAAAAGAGACTCTTGATCTTCTGAGCCATGTAAAATTAGGCAGCAGCGATAAAATCCTTATCAAGCCGAGCATTGTGGCAGCAGCCTATCCTTATCAGGCTGTAAACACGAATCCTGATTTTCTGGACGCGCTGATCAGGGTTTTGCTGGAGTATGGCGTTGGCAAAGAGAACATAATTGTTGCAGAGCAGGCATTGATTGGAAGCGATGTGATGGATGCTGCCTCAAAGGCCGGAATTCTGGGAATTTGCGAAAAGCATTCTGTAAAATTTAAGGACATATCAAAAGGGCCTTTTGAGGAAGTTGAGGCAGACGGATTCGCATTCAAAGTGTTCAAAGAGTCTTTAGGCAGGAAAATAATAAATGTCCCTATTATGAAGACAAATTTCCAGCTCGGGATTTCAGGAGCTGCAGAAAATTTGTCAAGGCTTGCTGATGAAAAAACGCAGAGGCAGATGTACTTTGACGATATTGACGAAACCCTTCCAAAATTGCTGAAAGCTTTGCCCGATACTCTTTCCATAGCTGATGCAACAAACGGGATGCAGGCTCAAGGCCCATTGGCTTTGGGGGAGCCTGCTTTTTTGAATTTGATTCTTGCAAGCTCCAATGCCGCTTTCCTTGATGCAGTCTTTTGCGAATCAACAATGCTGCCAGTGCCTTTGCATATAACCAACTCAATTCAAAAATTCAATATCAGGAATATAGAGCTGGCGGGAAATGAGATTGATGCATTGAAGTATCCTATAAAGCAGCCTGCTGCAGATGAAACCCCGCATCCCGACATTAAAGTCATTGACGGGAAAGCCTGCCCTGCGTGCCTTAACATAATGTATAACCTTACTTCAAAACTCATAGGATTGAGGGGGGATGAAATCAATCTGGTGATGGGTCCAATCCTCAACGAGGGCATGCTTAAGGGGAAGGGGAGGCTTGTTGCACTTGGTGATTGCGCAGCAAAAAAAATATCTGAGATGAACATAAAGGCTGCTGCAAGGATAGAAGAAAACCTGGATTTTGTTGAGCAATTCTCCCTGCTGCAGAAATTGCTTACGACAAAAGGAGAAACAAAAATAACCCCGGTTGACAAAGTGAAGTCTAAAATGAAAAAGCTTCTTTCAAAGGTGATCAGGTGATGTTCATCAAAGGCGTAGGGATGACTAAGTTTGGGATTCAGGAAGATGCTACAAGCCATATGGCCTATGAAGCTGCTTTAGAGGCTTTGGAAGATTGCAGTTTCAGCATAGATGATATTGACGCTGTTGTTGTCTCCAATATGGATATATTAAGCAATGGCGAAAGGCAAAGGCACAGCGCATCCATGATCAGCAGCTTATTTCAGAAAAAAATGCCCATAATCACTGTGCCTGCCGGCTGCGCAGGCGGAGGGACATCCTTGTGGACTGCCATAAATTTCCAGAAATCCGGCAGCTTCAATAACATTCTGGTTGTCGGATTTGACAAGCTTATCGCGAATACAAGCAAAAAAGTGACTGATGAGATTTTAATGGGGGGGGAAAGGATTTACGAGCAGACAGAAGGGCTGAATTTTCCGGCTCAAAATGCCCTGGTTGCGCAGCAGTACATGCTCAAATACGGAGCGACAACCGATGATTTTGCGCTTGTTGCATACAAAAACCACCAGAATGCCTTCCTTAATCCGAAGGCCAGATTTTACAAGAAAGAAGTCTCTTTGGATGAAATAAAAAATTCGCCTGTGGTGGCATCCCCATTAAGATTATTTGACTGCAGCATCTCATGCAATGGCGCAGCTGCATTGGTGCTGTCAAAAGAAAAGTCCGATATTGAGATAATCGGCTCTGGCGAGGAAAATGATTATCTTAGCCCATTTGAGAGGGAGGAGATGGCATCTTTGGACGCTTCCAGGATGGCTGCAGGGGAAGCTTACAAGCAGGCCGGGATTGCTCCTGAAGATATTGACATTGCTGAGCTGCATGACGCCTTTACCCCATTAGAAATCATTTCATACGAGGATTTGGGATTTTGCAGCAAAGGCCAAGGCAAGGATATGATAAGGAAAGGAATTACAAATTTGAATGGAAAGCTGCCTGTCAACACAAGCGGTGGCCTGAAGGCAAAGGGCCATCCCATAAGCGCAACGGGAATTTCTCAGGTGTACGAGATTGTGAAGCAGATGAGGAATGAAGCTGGAGAGAGGCAGGTAAGCAACGTGAAGCACGGATTGGCGCAGAATATTGGCGGGGTTGGGAGCGTGGCTACAGTCCACATTCTAAAAAATCTGAACTGAGTGATCTCAATATGCTATTGAAAAATGTCAAAGTCCTTGAATTGTCAAACTTCATACCAGGGCCAATGTGCTCCCTGTTTCTTGCTGATTTGGGCGCTAATGTTGTCAAGATAGAGGGGCTGAATGGCGATCCAATGCGCAATTTTGAAGCAAGCAAGAGTATAAGCCCTTATTTTTCCGCATTAAACAGGAACAAGAAAAGTGTGGCGCTAAACTTAAAGACAAAGGAAGGCAAAAAAATATTCATGGCGCTGGCTAAAAATGCAGATGTAATAATAGAGGGATTCAGGCCCGGAAAGATGGATGCGCTTGGCATAGGGTACAGCAATGTCAAAAAAATAAACCCTAAAATAGTTTACTGCTCCATAACAGGGTATGGGCAAAAGGGAATTTACAAGGATAAGGCAGGGCATGACCTGAATTATTCAGCTTTAAGCGGGCTTCTTGATCTGATGTCTGAAAAGCCGTTTGTGCCGGGACTGCAGATAGCTGACACGAGCAGCGCCATAATCGCCGCATTTTCAATAATGGCAGCCCTTTTTGGCAGAGAGAAAAGCGGCAATGGCAGCCATATAGATGTGCCGATGCTAAACAGCACATTGTCTTTTATAGGGATGCACATCGCTAAAAGCTCCTTAAACGAAAATCACAATAATCTGCTGCATGGGACCGTTCCCTGCTATAATTTATACAAAACAAAGGACGGGAGGCATACCAGCCTTGGCGCTATAGAAAACAAATTTTGGGAATCGTTTTGCAAATCAGTCAGCAGGGAAGACATGGCAACAAAGCAGTTTGACAGCTCCATGATGAATGAAATGAGAGTAATATTCGGAAGCAGGACCCTTGAGCAGTGGGTTAAATTAAATGAGAAATACGACTTCTGCTGTGAGCCTGTAAAGAGCATCAAAGAAGTGCTGATCGACAAAAGATTAAGCAATGTTTTGGTTAAGCTTGGAGGATTAATGCATGTTGCCATGCCTGTTAATTTTTCCCAAATCGGCAGGATAAAATACTTAAAATCGCCAGAGTTAGGCGAGCATACAGTCAGGCTGCTTTCAAGCCTCGGCTACAGCAAGAAATCAGTTGTGAAATTAAAAAAAATGAATGTTGCAATCTAAAACAGAGAAAGACAAAAGTATTGATTTAAATTGTTTTGTCTTTCTGTACTCATGGGCAAATATAATTGAGCAATTGTTGCCCATTTGTAATATATCGAAAATGCAAGCATTTTCGGATGCTCGAAAATCTTTGATTTTCGACAAGTAAAGGCAATAATTTATGCTCAATTATTTGTTGCCTTTATATAATATTAGTAGCTGAATATGATGAGTAATTACTTTTGTCAGCTACTAAAATATAAGAAGTTTTAAAAAATGGAGTTGTTTTAAGGACAAAAATGCAGGAATCGCTGGAAACTAAGCACAAATCCCTTGAAATCAGGAATTGGCATCCTGACAAGCCTGCTTCCAAAGGCGCAAGCAGCTATCATGACGCCGTCTCCAATGCTAGTTATTACACAGATGGTATGAATGAACTCATAAAAATCATCAGCCCAAGAATAAAAGACAATAGCATTGTAGTTGATTTTGGCGCGGGCACGGGCGCTTCGGCATTGCATTTGATAAAGGGCATCAAAGCTAACTTCAGATTATGGCTGGTTGACAATTCAGCGGCATGGCTTGCCAAGGCCCATGAGATATTCAAACACAATCCGAATGTCGAATGCTTTCTTCTGGAAAAAACCAAAGACAGGTATGCAACCCTGGCGGAGACTGTGGGCGAGGGGCTGGCAGACCATGTCATATCCGCAAACACACTTCATTTGATTCCTGATTTGGAGGGCACGTTTAAGGGAATAAATGCTGCATTGAAAGCTGAAGGAACTTTCACTTTCCAAAGCGGCAACATTATAAGCGGCAGCAGTAAAAACGGGATCCTGCTTATTGATGACACAATCAAAAAAGTGCACGAAATAGCTCTGGATATTGTTCGCACAAAAGAGAGTTTTGCAGGCTATAGAAAAGATTTAGCCAGGCGCATAGAGCTTGAAGGCAGCCAGCGCAGATTTATGTTTCCTGAGCCGAGGCATTTGAAGGAATATCTTGAGATGCTGAAGGCAGCCGGCTTTGAGTGCGAAAAGCCCCGCTATAAGCTTATCAGGATTGCGTACAAAGACTGGCTTGATTTTCTCCGTGTCAAAAGATTGCAGGCAGGCATATTGCCGGAAATAGGTGGCAGGAATCCAACCCTCAAGGAGGAGCAGGACAGGGATGAGCTGATAACTATGGCTTCGATGGAATTATTCAAAGAGCTTGAATCAGGCAACCAATTTGCAGACAAATACAGTTTTGTTGCAGAATGGGTTTATGTGACTGCAGCTAAAGTCAATTGAGCTTAGGCTAAAAACATTGGGCATAAAAAATGGCTGACAAAAAAACAGCATTGGTGACGGGCGCCTCAAGGGGAATCGGGAAGGCTATTGCGGTTGAGCTGGCAAAGAATAACTTCAATGTTGCAATCAATTATTATAATGATGAAAAAGAATCCTTAAATGCGGTTGAAGAGCTGAAAAAACTCGGCTCCAGCAGCATTGCAATAAAGGCTGATGTTTCCATTTTTGAAGAGTGCACTGCCATGACAGACGCAATTAAGAAAAAATTCGGCTATCTGGATGTCCTTGTGAATAATGCGGGAGCGCTGTCCGACAAGACTTTGAAGAATATGGAAAAAGAGCAGTGGGATCTTGTGCTTAAGACAAATCTTGACGGCACATTCAATGCAACCAAAAATGCCCTGGAGATAATGAGGGATGAGGGGAGAATAATCAACATAAGCTCAATTGCCGGCATTCTCGGCAACTTCGGCCAGACGAACTATGCTGCTTCAAAAGCAGGCATTATAGGCTTTACAAAGTCTCTTGCAAGGGAGCTTGGCAAGCGCAGAATTACGGTAAATGCAGTTGCTCCCGGATTTGTGGATACCAAGATGACAAAAAACGTGCCGTTCCTGAGAAAAAAGATGATTATGGCCATGATACCTCTCGGCAGGGCCGGCTTGCCTGAGGACATAGCAAATGTTGTTGCATTTCTTGCTTCCGGCAAGGCCAGCTATATAACAGGAGAGGTCATCAGAGTGGATGGCGGTTTGTCCTTTTAAGCGGAGACTAAATGGTCGGAATAATAAGCTATGGAGCCTACATCCCATTTTACAGGATAAAGGCGGAGGAAATTGCAAAAGCCCATTCCAAAGATGCAAGTTTCATAAAAAGGGAGCTTTTGATTGAAGAAAAATCCGTTCCCGGCTGCGATGAAGACAGCCTTACAATGGGTTTTGAAGCTACTCTGAATGCCTTGAGAAGGGCAAATATCAAAACAGATGAAGTAGGAGCAATTTACTCAGGGTCTGAAAGCCCCGCTTATGCAGTCAAGCCAAACGCGTCAATAATCGGAGAGGCCCTTGGGATAACAAATTACACATCAGCTGATTTGCAGTTTGCATGCAAAGCGGGAACAGCAGGAATGCAGGCATGCTTCGGGCTTGCAAAATCGGGCTTTGTCAAATACGGAATTGCCATCGGATCAGACACATCGCAGGCTGCGCCAGGAGACATTCTCGAATATACTGCATCTGCAGGAGCCGCATCATTCATAATAGGCAACAGCAAAGCAGAAGAAATTGCAGAGCTTGAGGGAATGCATTCAGTCTCAACTGACACTCCTGATTTCTGGAGGAGAGGCATGCAGAGATATCCGAGGCATGCGGAGCGCTTTACAGGCGAACCAGCTTACTTCAGGCACGTAATTGAGTGCAGCAGGCAACTGATGAAAAAAAGCAAAACCACCCCAAAAGAAATCAAGCATGTTGCGCTCCATACCCCAAACGGGAAATTTCCGTCAAGAGCCGGAAAAATACTTGGGTTTGATGAAGAGCAGCTTGAAAGCAATTTTATCGTCTCAAAAATAGGCAATACTTACTCTGCAGCCTCCATTCTTGCGCTTACTGATATACTTGACAGGGCTAAGCCCGGCGAGAAAATACTACTGGCTTCTTTCGGCAGCGGGGCAGGAAGCGATTCTTTTCTCTTTAAAGCCACGAATAATATAAAAAAGCTTAAGCCGGCAAGAACTACAAGGCATTTTATCGAGAACAAAGAGCATATTGATTATGCAAAGTACTGCAAAATCACAGGAGTAACAAGATGAAAATTCCGATAATCGGCGCTTATCAGACAAAATTTGGGGAGCTGTGGGACAAGGGCATTAATGACTTGATTAAGGATGCCGGAGAAAATGTCCTGAGGAATGCGGGCTTAAAGCCGAATGACATAGGCAAATTGTATGCTGCAAATGCATTTGCATCCAAAACAAGCGGGAATTCCTTATTGAGCTCTGCCGCATATGAGGAGCTGAAAATCAGCAACTCGGTTTTGATAAGTGCCGGAGACGCTTCAGGGGCTGCTGCGATACATGAAGCTGCCATCTCAATCATGTCAGGAGAGAGTGATACTGCAATGGTTTTGGGCGCTGAAAAGCTGAGCGACCTGAAAACAAGTGAAATCCTTTCATTAAGCTCAGGACTGATAAGCATGGAAGAGTCTCTTGCCGGGGCAACTGTGCAAAGCCAGTTTGCTATGATTACAAAAAAATATGCCAATGATTTCAAGCTAAATGCTGGGGAATTCTCCTTTGTTCCGTCAAAAAACCACAGAAATGCATTAGGCAACGAAAATGCCCAATACAGGTTTGAGCTTTCCCAGGAAAAAATTTTGTCAAGCCCCATTGTGGCTGATCCCTTAAGGATGTTTGACTGCGCATCCTATTGCGACGGGGCCGCTGCTCTTGTCATGTGCAGCGAAAAAATTGCAAAAAAATACAAAAGCAAAGTGAAGGGCTATCTTCTTGCAAGCTCCTCATGCTCTGATTTTTTGTCATTGTCAAAAAGAAAAACAATAACACAGTTTGAATCGGCAATAAAAGCGGGCCAGTACGCCCTTAAGTCAGCTAATCTAAAGCCTGATGACATCGACTTGATGGAGCTGCATGATTTTGCCCCGGTTTCAGAGGTTATTGCAGTTGAAGACCTGGGTTTTGCAAGAAAAGGCACAGGGCTTGCCTACATAAAAAACAACATCCAAAGGATTAATTTAAGCGGAGGCCTGAAGGCTTGCGGCCATCCGCTTGGGGCTACAGGCATAAGGCAGGCGGCAGATTTGTTAAAGCTGCTCAAAGCCAAAAGGTTAAAGTACGGCCTTGCCCATACGATTGCAGGGGCAGGAAGCTTGGCTGTTGCAAATATATTCGGTGTTTAAGATGCACAAGAAGAGCGCGCCATTTTCGTGGAGAAGCTCGAAAGAGCAGTACAGGCTGGCCAGGGATATGGAAATTAAGGGAGTCATCGAGTCATTTACCATAGTCCACTCCCCTCCGCAAGAGTTCGAGGGGCAAAGCCCGTATATAATTGCATTGTTGGCTTTGGACAACGGCCGGAAGGTTGTCTCTCAAATAGTTGAATGCAGGAATGTTGATATAGGGATGAAGGTTGAGCCCTGCCTGAGAAAGATTTATGAAGATGGCGAAGACGGGCTGATAAGCTATGGGGCAAAGTTCAGGATTGCAAAATGAAATATGAAGATTTTAAAGTCGGGTATTCCGGAACATTTACAAAAACCATCACAGAGGAAGTAAACCAAAAATTTGGTGAGCTGGTGGAAGACTTCAACCCTGTCCATTTTGACGAGGAAAGGATGAAAAAATCCATATTTGGGAGAAGAGCCACAAACGGATTTTTGACGGAAAGCACAATCGGCACGACTTTAGTGCATATGTTTACCTCTGACGATTCAATTGTTATTGCGCTTAAAAAGGAAATCAAGCTTCTTGCCCCCGTATTTATCGGAGATGCAATAACTGCGAGAGTGACTGTTGCCGAGAGATACCCTGAAAAGCAGAGGCTTCTTTGCAACTGCAGCGTGAAAAAGCAGGACGGGACAGCTGTTGTCGAGGCTAAGTTTTTGATAAAGATACTTGAGGTTTAAGATGTTTGACAAGAATATGCTGAAAGGCAAAGTGGCTATTGTCACGGGAGGGGGAACAGGGATTGGAAAAGAAACAGCTGCATTGCTTGCCGGCCTGGGAGCGAAAATAGTGATTGCGGGAAGAAGGCAGGATGTCCTCGATAAGGCGGCAAAGGAATTGGGAAAAAATGCGCTTGCTGTCAAAGCAGACATAAGAAATGAAAAAGATGTTGCAAGCCTGTTCAGGCAGGCTTTTGACAAATTTGGCAGGGTAGACATACTTATCAACAATGCCGGCGGCCAATTTATCGCTCCTTTTGAGAAAATAAGCTCCAACGGGTTTGATGCTGTTGTCAAGACAAACCTTTACGGCACATGGTTTTGCTGCAAGGAGGCCATGAAATATATGGCAAAGAAAGGAGGTAAAATCATCAATATTGTCCATATATATTCCATCAGGGCTGCCCCGGGGCTGGCGCATTCGGGGGCTGCAAGAGCTGGTATCGTAAATTTAACCAAGACTCTTGCAATTGAGCTGGCCAAATACAAGATAAATGTAAATGCCATCGCTCCCGGAATAACTGTCACAAAAGGCTTCAGGGAAGAAATGATAAACAATAAGGCAATGATGGAAGAGCTGCAAAAAACAATACCTCTGCACAGGTTTGCAGAGCCAAAAGAAATTGCAAGCCTTGTCGCTTTTTTGGCTTCTGATGCTTCTGATTTCATAACAGGCCAGGTAATAGCCATTGACGGAGGGCAGCTTCTTGGAAACTGGCCTGACTTTACAAAGCTTGCCTAGCTTCTAGCTTCGGCACAACCTTTAAATATTACTTATCCTTTATAGCCTGCAAAATTGGTTCTTTTAGAAGCTATTTCTAAAGAACATAAGATAGATTAAATATGGTTGAGGTAAATTGAGATGAGACATGAAAGACGAGGCAGCTTTAGGCCTAGAGGATTTGCGCCTGTTAAGGTAGGCGATGAGCTAAATGTGAAGATAGAGGCTGTTGGAGAGAAGGGAGACGGGATAGCAAAGAAGGATGGTTTTGTGCTTTTCGTGCCAAGCACCAAAGAAGGCGATGAAGTAAGGATACGAGTTACAAGAGTGCTTCAAAAGGTCGGCTTTGCGGAAGTGGTTGGAGAGAAGTCTGGAGAAGACTCAAGCGGGGAATCTTCATCAGAAGAATCATCTGGGGAAAGCTATGATGCTGCTCCGGAAGAGTCTTCGGAAGAAGAATATTCAGGCCAGGACTCTGAGGATTTTGGAGAAGACAACCAGTAATCTTTTTCTTTTGTTTTATTTTTTGGCTTGAATGGCTATCTTTAAATAGTAGTTGCTTAATTTATATGCTAAAAATGAGGTGTGATTTTGCTTTATAACTTTGTGCTTGGTTTGGCTGGCTTTGCTTCCGGGGCTGTGCTCGGCAGCTTTTTCGAGCATGCAATACACAAGTATCTTTTGCACAGCACCCCAAAAGTATTCAGGAAAGTCGGATATGTCAAGGAAATGTGGAAAGGCCATGCAATTTCACACCATGGAAGCTACGCTCCTGACGAGCATTACACCCAGGACGACACAAATAAGGGGGAAGTCTTGACATTCTCATGGTATGAAGGGCCTGCAATCATAGCTTCGGCAACCTTGATTGCATATCTGCTGGCTTCCATGATAAGGATGCTGCTTGGATTTCCCATTGCGATTTTCATGCCAGAGGTAATAGGGGCTTCCATTGCCTTCGCCATTTATTATTCAGCATATGAGGGGCTGCATGCAATAATGCACGTTCCAAAAAAATGGAAGTGGCTCCGCAAAAGGCGCTTTATGGTTTGGCTGAATAGCCACCATTACCAGCACCACCTGGACCCAAGGACAAATCTCAATGTGATTATCCCAATAGCAGACTATGTATGGGGCACCAAGCGGAATCTTCCAAAAGAGCATCACAAGTACTCCGATGCGCCGCTCGACATGTAATGCTCATGAGGCTTTTCATTGCTATAGATTTCAATGGGCTGAAGGATTATTTTCTTGGTTTGCAGCAGCTTCTTCCTAAAAATGCAGGATTGAGCTTAGTAAAGTCATTCCACTTGACATTAAAGTTCTTGGGAGAGGTTCAGCCCGAGGATGTTGATCCAATCATCAGCAGCCTGAAAAAGATAGAGTTTCGCCCGTCCTCTGCATTCCTCGGCTCGCTTGGCATGTTCCCGAGCGAGAATTACATAAGGGTTGTCTGGATTGGAGTCAAGCCGGAAGAAAATATTTTGGCGCTGCAGAAAAAGGTTGATGAGGCTTTGAAGCCTTTGTTCAAGAAGGAAATGGAATTCAAGGCGCATATAACTTTGGCAAGAGTTACAAATCCCAAAGATAAAAGGCTATCTGCCGAAGAATTAAAAAAAATTAAGGCGGAAAGCGGTAAAATCGAGATAAAGGATTTCAGGCTGATAAAATCAACTTTGACTCCAAAAGGCCCGGTTTATGATGAGCTGGCTGTTTTCAATTCTCAGTAACATTTTTAAATAGGGATGCTATACCTGGCATATTGCCTACGGGGTACAGGTAATCCCAACAACTGAGAGGCTATAAAATTCAGTTCAGCTTTCTGGATTGAATTGATACAAATATAAATTTCAAAAAACGAGAACGACCGCTGGAAGCCAAGTGTTGGAGGTAACCTGTTTTTGATTTTAAGATATATGATGAGGTTGGTTAATGCCAACCGAGGGTAAAATTTGCGAAGCAGATTGAAATAATAAAAAGTAAATTAAGAAATTCCAATAAAATGGCTGAGGAGAAATTTTTGGTTCCAAGGGATGTCTACCTTAAGTCAGGGATACACATAGGAACAAAGTTCAGGACAGCATACATGGAGCAGTTCATCTACAAGACAAGGCCTGATGGCTTGTCTGTTTTGAACCTGCAGAAGATTGACGAGAGGATAAAGATAGCGGCAGCTTTTCTTACTCAATACAATCCTGAAGATGTGCTGATTGTCTGCAGGAGGGAGAACGGATGGAAGGCAGTTGACCTGTTCGGAAAACTGACAGGAGTCAGGGTTTTTGCAGGAAGGTATCCTCCCGGAATACTTACAAACCCGAATCTTGAAGAGTATACCGAAGCGAAGATAGTTTTTGTTGTTGATGCATGGCCGGACAGGAATGCTGTCATTGACTCCGTCAAGGTTGGAATTCCGGTCATCGCGCTGTGCGACACAAACAACCAAAGCAATTTCCTGGACCTTGTAGTCCCCTGCAACAATAAGGGAAAAAAATCGCTTGGTCTGTTGTTTTATATATTAACAAAGGAATTCCTGAAACTGAAGGGTAAATTAAAGGAAGATGAGGAATTACAGCAGAAGATAGAGGATTTCACGGAAGAATAATATGCCCTAATTGCAGCAATTGGCCTGATAATCGGCGCAATTGGCTATACAAGGCTCAGCAAATCCCTGATGGCCTGCTTTAAATTCTTGTTCTCGAAAAGCACTTCATAAGCCTGACGGGTTAAGGGCATCTCGATATTATGCTTCATGCTGTACTCATGGACTGCCTTTGTTGTTGGAACTCCCTCTGCAATCATGCCATGCATCTCTTTCCTTATTTCGGCAATCGGCTTGTTTCTTGCCAGCTGCTGGCCCAAAAACCTGTTTCTTGAGTGCTTGCTCATGCAAGTTGCAATCAAATCCCCCACTCCGGCCAATCCATAGACTGTTCCTCTTTTTGCCCCAAAATGCCTTCCAAAGTTGTTCATCTCCATCAAGCCCAAAGTTATTATGGACGCTTTTGCATTGTCCCCAAATCCCAATCCGTCAACGACTCCTGTTGCAATAGCAGAAATGTTTTTTAAGGCTCCGCATGTTTCAACTCCAACAACGTCATTCAGCTGATACAGCTTGAAAGAAGGCGCTGCCAATGTTTCTGAAACCAGCCCGCATACTTTTTTATTTTTGCTTGCAATGACGCTTGCAGTCGGCATCTTTATGCCCACTTCCTCCGCATGATTCGGGCCTGACAGGACAGCAATATTTGCCTTGCCAAGCTCCTCTTCAATCACCTGAGACATTCTCTTGCAGGTGTGGTGCTCAAGGCCCTTTGTGACGCTTACAATAACCTGGTTTTTGAAATAAGGCCTGATCTTCTTTGTTGTATCTCTCAAGAATTCGCTTGGAATTGCAGTTATTATTATTTCCGAGCTGTCCAGCGCATCTTTTAATGAATGCTCTGCAATAACTGTGTCGGGGATCTTTATTCCAGGAAGGTACTGGGCATTTTCTTTTTTGGCATCTATCTCTTTCGCAAGCTCCTCCCTTCTTGCCCAGAGCATGACATCAAACCCTTTTTCTCCAAGAAGGACTGCCAATGCAGTTCCCCAGCTCCCTGCTCCGATAACTGCGATTTTCATCTGTAATTATATTGCTGCCCGCTTAATTTTGCAATCTCTTTCATTATCCCTGTTGTTACATGCCTCAGCATCCTTTTATTAATCTTCTTATTGTAATATTCGGAAAAATGCATTGGCCTGCCGATGTTGACTGTTGCCCTCGTGAATCTTGGAAAATATTTTCCCTTTGGAAGCATTTCAAATGTGCCTATCAAGCCGATTGGCACCACCGGGACTTTTGCCAATAAAGCAAGCCTTGCCACTCCTGTCTTTGCCTTCTGCAGCCTGCCTGTCAGGCTTCTTGTTCCCTCAGGATGGATTGCTATAACCTTCCCTTCCTTTAATGCCTTGACCGCCCATCTCAATGCCTTCTTTCCTTTTTTTTCCCTGTCAACCGGAATAGCGCCTGCATGGATATGCCATGCCTTCTTTAGGATATTATCAAAATGCTCTTTTTTTGCAAGGAAATGTATTTTTTTGTCTAAATGCGGGATGAGATATGCCCCAATAATAAGATGGTCCATGTAGCTTACATGGTTTGCAGCTGCTATGAAAGGGCCATGCCTTGGAATATTCTCAAGCCCGTTGACTTTGCCGACATAAAGCTTTATCGCAGGTATTATTGTGAGCTTGGTTAATAGGTATACCATTTTAGTGGCTGTATTTTTGGCTTATCAACTTTGCAATCTCTTTCATTATGCTTCTTGTAACTTGCTCATATGTTTTTTCGCTTTGTTTATTGTAATATTTGCCAAAATGCATAAGCTTTCCTATTTTTACCTCGCACCTTGCAAGCCTTGGAAGCATTTTGTCCTTTGGCATCACTTTGTTTGCGCCTATGATTCCGCATGGCAGCACAGGAGCTTTTGCAGCCAATGCAAGCCTTGCAATGCCGGTATAGGCTTTTTTAAGCTTTCCGTCATTTCTTGTCCCTTCCGGGAATACCATAACCGGCTCGTTGCTCTTCAGGTATTCCAGTGTCAGCCTGAAAGATGCCTTATTCTTTTCCTTTGCATCTTTTTCTTTTGAAACGTGCATCGGAATGCCTCCCCACAAGTCAAGGAAAAATTTGGTCACAGGATTCTTCCAATAATATGCATTCACCCACGCATGCATTCTCCTGTTTATTTTCGGCACTATGATTGCTGGCAATAGGAACACGTCAAAATAGCTTGAATGGTTTGCTGCTATTATGAAAGCGCCATGCCTTGGTATGTTTTCTGATCCTTCCACTTTCCTAATCCACGGCCTGTAAACGGCAGGCACCATTATCTTTGCGACAGGATAAGCCATACAGGCAAATTGTGGATGGAGCATTAAAAAGGTTTTGGTGAAAAATCCCATATGGGCTTAAGAATCAAAAATACCATTAATAAAAGCCCAATGCCAAAAAAATTTAAAAAATAAAAAAGAAAAAAAATTATTCTACATCCTTGATTCCTGTTTCATCAACATAGAATGAGCATTCCCCCTCAGGCTGGGATGGCGAATCTATGAGCTTGGCCACTCTGCTTCCCTTCTTTCCTTTTCTTAGGTAAAGCCTGAATGTTGAGGCATGCGCCACAATGTGGCCTCCTATTGCCTGCGTTGGGTCTCCGAAGAACATGTCAGGCTTTGCCATGACCTGGTTGGTCACATACACTGCTAAATTGTACATGTCCGCAAGCTTTGCCAAAGTGTGCATGTGCTTGTTCAGCTTTTGCTGCCTGTCTGCAAGAGTGCCCCTTCCGATGAATTCCGCCCTGAAATGGGCTGTCAAAGAGTCAATGACGACAAGCTTTACATTCAGGCCCTGTTTTTTTATCAGATCTTCAACTTTATCAGCCAGCAGCATCTGATGGTCTGAGTTGTAGGCCCTTGCCACCTTGATGTTTTTCAGCACTTGCTCTTCATCCAGTCCGGCGCCTTTTGCAAGCTGCTGTATCCTTTCAGGCCTGAAGGTGTTTTCTGTGTCTATGTAGACAGCGACTGCATCCTTGTCAACAGCCTGTGACTTGACAGCAAGGACATGGCCGATTTGGGTCTTTCCAGAGCCGAATTCACCGAAGCATTCTGTTATAGCTCCAGTTTCCAGACCACCTCCAATCAATGTGTCGAATGACTTGCTGCCTGTCGGTATCCTTATGACTCTTTCCCTTCTTTTCAGAAGCTCTTCTCCTGACTCAAACCCCATTTCCAGGGAAGATCTTGCAACTGCAATCATCTTCTTTGCCAATGCATCTCCCATGCCGGTGGCTTCAATAAGCTCTGAAGGGCTTGCTACTGCAATGCTCATTAAATCAGAATATCCTACTGCTATCAGCTTTTCAGCTGTTGCAGCTCCGACACCCGGAAGGTCATATATTGTCTTTTCTTCCTTCTCCATCTTTACTGTTCTTTTTCTCTTTGTTTCCTGCACTTCTATAAGTTCCTGCTCCATTTAGTATCACCTTTGGTTTTTTATATTTATGTTTTTTTAAAAAAATAAAAAAGAAAGCCTTAAATGACTTCTTCTATTATGTCTTCGTCCACCTCGTAGTCAGAGGCATTTGCCGTTTCCCTTATCACAAGGTACTCGTATGCCTTTTGAAGGACCAATGCGGCCTTTGGCAGGTCATTAATCCTGAAAGAATTAGCGCTTTGCCATACTCCGTTTTTGTCTTTATACCTTCTCTGCAAAGAGACAGTCCTGTATCCGACTGGCTCTCCGCTTCTGCCTTTTCCCTGGTTTTGCCAGACTGTGGCAGTTATAACACCTGTGCTGAATTTCTTTTCAGGCACGTTTCTACTTTCGTTCATTTTCTATTCACCCTTGCTTTCGCGTTTTTTTTCAAAGCCCCTTTAATTAGGAACGTTGCCTGTTGCTAAGCTTTTTTAAGCCATTAACCGGGCGTTCCAGAGGCTGGGTAATGCCGATAAATGCGTTGCATTTTCGATCATTTCGAAAATCCTCTGGATTTTCGATAAGAATGCCTTTCGACAATCTCAAACATTTAGAAGCAGAGTTTCTTTATATACTTTGACCAGCGATGTCCAGTGTCCAGTGGTGGTGGAATATATATTTTGGAGAATATTATAGATTAAGTTTTACTAATAAAAGTTCGTGAAACGCGTGTTAAACAAACATTTCAATTTTCCTGATATGCTATCGCATATGCACTTTTTCCATCATTTGCATGATACGAAAAAAATCTCCTCCATGGCGGTTCGACGGACAACTTTTCTCCTTACAGAACTAAAGCAAAAGTCGAAAAGTTTGTCCTACTCGCCAAAAATTTCTGCAGATTTTAATGTAATATTGCTTAATCCTTGAAATTTTTGTCTCGCCGAACGCCACGGAGATTTTTTTCTTGGAAAAAGCAGATGGTTTAATATTTAAGGTTGAGAAAAAGAGTTATTGAACGGTTGCAGAACTTTGTTGAGAAAGAAATTGTAGAATTTCATATACTTTAGTCCTTACTGCTCTTACTCTTACCATCTTTTAGCTCGATAATTGTAACTTCCCATTTTTTATTAAACACACTATCACCTTTGTATACTATTGATAATTAAGATACAGAATTAGTTTACAAATATGATCCAAAAATGTCCAGTGGTTTGCAGATAAATTAGAATAAAACTATATCAATCCTGGGAACGACCTCTGAAAAGCAGGCATGATGGAAGTGACCAGTTTTAGAAGTCATATAAATATCCAACTTTAACTCTGCAATCTCTTAATCTCTTCCTCTGGATTCGGCTTTGTATCGACAGAATCAGCCACAAACTCAAGCCTGTTGAACATTGTGTTCCTGTTCGCTTTACCGTTCAGCCTGACTATTGTTCCAAGCAGATTATTCTTCACAGCCTCAAAGTCCGCTGGCTCCTGCTTGAACCTTAAAACCTGCTCCTGACTCAGGCCAAGCAATCTGTCAACTTGATTCCGGAAGAAAACGCACCTTATTGTCTCTGTCCCGTCATCCAAAACCGCATTCAAAACATAGGAGTAAGACGGGATGACATTTCCGTGCTCGGAGCATTCGTAAAGGGCAGCTGACGGCCTCGCCCTTTTGCCGCACCTTGGGCATGTCTCAAAATACTTGATGTCAAAAACCTGCACTAGGGTTCCCAATAATTCAACATCATTGTCATTTTCCTGCAGTTCTTTGATATCTTTCCTGCTGCCTTTGGCAGATGCATTGACCTCATTGACTGTCTCGCCTTTTGGATTAATCAGCAATTGGCTCCTTTCATTAAGATGGATTTCCTTTCTTCCATTATTGTCCCTTACATAGCCCCCAAGCACCTTGACAATGTCATTAAGGCCGAGGTTTGCCGCATTTTCTGCCTGGCTTCCCCACATCACAACTCTTATCATTCCGGTTTCATCGCCAATAAGTATTGAAGCTACTTTGCTCAATGAATCGCCTTTCATGAATTCCCTTGCACCATAAACCTGCAAAACTTTGCCAAGAGTCTCAACATCCCTCATGCCTGACAAAATGTTCTTTATCTGCAGCTTTCCGCTCAACGGCTCGAAAATCTTGACTCCAAGCTCGTTCGCAATGATATGGGCAGCGCCTTCTTTGCTTATCAATCCTGAAAGCTGCTTCATTTTCTTCTCAACCCTTTCCTCAATTTCAGAGGAGTTCATCTTGGTTATTTCATTAATCTTGAGAATTATCTCTTCGTAAGGGATTTTTATCATAGGCGGGGGGAGTATGGAAATGATTTATAAGGATTTTGGTTTATTGGTAATTAACCTCATTTTGGTCATTAAAAAGCCCCTTGGCAACGGATTTTGATTCCAAGTCAAGCCACTGCTGCGGCTTTGCAAACTTGTAAGGCAGGGATTTTATCATATTTCCGCTCTTGTCTTTTGATTCAATAGTGAAGCAATAAGTCTGACCTTCAGCAAAGAATGTGTTGGGATTCTCAATTTCCCTGAATTTTGTGAATTGTCTTAAGTCAATTTCTGGCTGCAACCCTTTAGGGTCATCTTTCGGTACAAAAGTTAGCTTTATGCATTTATATTGCATGCATTCATTTAGATTTGCTGTTAAGGCTTGCTTTGAATAGTGCAGATAGTATTCAACTATGTCTGTTGGGCTGGTTAGCTCGTCTTCATTTTTAATGGGAGCGAAAAACCCTACCCATACAATGCCGGGCTTTCCTTCCTTTTCAAAAGGAAGCTCTATGCATGCTGTTGATGGCTTTCTTTCCTTTTTGCCGTCTGAATTTATAAGCACTATTTCTTGTGTGCCGGGGGCTAAGTCATCTATGGATTTTGTAGAGGCTTGCACAACAGCGTTGCTTTCCTTTCTTGAAGTACCGACTGCAGTGACAGCAAAATAGTAGTCAGTATTTTCCTCTATCGGCTCTTTACCGCATAAATTCAAATCAACAATCCATAGATCATAATTTGTGTTGGATTTGACTGCAATTGTCGGCTTAACATTAATAGCAATCTGCTTGCTGCTATCCATAAAAGAATTTTTTGAGCAGTATACATTATAATGGTCAAGTTCCTTGAAATTAGTTCCATCATCATTTTTCACGCTGTCCCATCTTAAAACAATTGATTTTTCCGCCTTTAGCTTGTCTTCTGCAGCCAAGCCTTTGACAGGTGGAGGTATTGGAGGGTTTGGAAAGGTGACTGCAAATTTATAGATAATTTCCCTTTGCTTCACTTGGCTGTCAAGAGAATCAAATGCATATAGCTGCTTTCCAGCCTTTGCGCAGAATTTTATGCCCTTGGCCCTTGGCACGTCTATTACCTTATTTGCTGGCACAGGGGCTTCAAAGCTCACACCAGGAGCTTCTACAAATTTCAAATTTTTGTTTTTTTTATAAAGCAAAAAGGATTTGCTTAATGGTATTCTGTTGCTGCTGTCGTCTATGCCGAAAATATCCTTTACGATTGGTTTTTTACCCTCAAAATCAAGAATTATTTTAATGGGATTTAGTCCCTCACCCAATGCATCCTTGCTGTCATATACAGTATAAAACAGATTTTCAAGATTTATGAAATCTTCTGCGGATTTTGCGCCTTGCCTTACTTCCACTTTTGTCTTTAAGTTCTGGTTTGTCAATACTATGTCAAAAGTTCCCAGCGAGCTTGCAATTTCTCTTTCATCAAGGGCAAACCTACATACAACACCATCTTCTTTCAATCTTTGGCATTCCTCAAGCTTGTCGATGAAGTCATAAAGAATTGCTGTCAATTCATCTCGGGATTCAATGCATTCCCAGTCATTTTGTTTGCTTTTGTCTTTTAGGCACTGTTCTATATCGGGATTATTTGTGCAATCTGCAATTATCATGTCAAGCTTGTTTTTTATGTTTTTATAATTGTTTTGCAGCTCATAGTCAAATTTTGCCCTGAAGGAAGGCATGATTAAGTAGGTTCCAATAATGTTGCTGTCTTCCTGCTTTGCAGTCACAGCTCCCGTTATGTTCTGGTTATTTGTATAGAGTATAATGCTGACTAATAAAATCGGTATCAGCATCAGCAAAACAAAATCTTTTGATCCCATTTTAGACTATTGCAGTCACCCCTTTTGCTTGAGCTCTTTTGTGCCTATCTGTGCCGCAGCACTCAAAATGCCATGGCTCTCCGATATCGTATCTTTTTTCCTCTCCATAACGCACCCATAGAGGCTCCCCCTTATCATTCTTTACACCAGTCATAATTTCATGCAAAATTAGCCAATCGTTATTAGTCATTGTCTTTGTCGTTTTCCCCTCAAATACAACATCTACTGCATTTCCTGTGGTGTGCGGACATTTTAAATTATTGGGATCACATATTTTCTTTCTTCTTTCTGTCACATCAGGATATGTTGCCGCAAACTTGTTCCATATCGCTATCTGCTCTTCCTGTGTCCTTAATGCAGAGTTGACAACAAGCTTTCTTTTGTATTTTGTTGCTGCAATTTCTTGAGCTTTAACCATTAGCTTGAAGGCGTCTTCTGACAAAACACATTTAACGCCTTTTGCGCACATTTTAAGCTCTTGAGTCGAGAAATCACTGAACTTCTTTTGCTCCACCTGAACTTCAACAGGCTCCTTTATTATTATGGGTTTAGTTTCATCTTTTAGAATGTCAAAAATTAATGGGGTTCGTGCCTTGCCGATTATCTCTATGCTTCCTGAAGCATCATAGTCATAGTTATTTATCCTAATATTGTATGGGGAAAGAGACAAATAATCATTGAGTTTCTTGTCAAAGGTAAATTTTAGGTTTGTTATTAGCGGGTTGCTGTCAAAACAATCATTTTTCAAAATGTTCCCGGAAGTGCCCTTGCTCAATTCGTACCAGACATATGCATCCTTGAATTTTCCGCACTTGTTTTTTTCAAAGGGCAGGTTTATGTTGATTTCGTTAAGTTCGAAATCTGAAACACTTACACCATTTTGCGCAAGATCGTAGACAGCCTGCTGCAAGGCATATTTTGCGGATTGGTCGATGTAGAAAAGCGCAGATTCTGCCATGGAATATATTTTGAATATGGTCATTTGTTTTGTGCCGAGTGAACCAAGGCTGTGTTTAGAGCCGAATTGAAGAAATGCCCATGCAAGTATCCCTATCACCATGAAAGTAAGTGTCCAATTGTATACTAATGCTGCTTTTTTTGAATTCATTTTGCCTTGTACCCTTCTCTTAGTACAATGTATAATGTGGAACTTTCTGAAATTGGGATTATCTGCTCTCCAAGATTTATGCAGCCGTATTGGTTTGATATGCATAATCCGTCCTGAAAGGATTTTGACTTGAATTTTATTATCGGGTTTATAGCATTAGCCTGTTCCTTTTGCCTGTTTATTGATATGTGGAAACCTCTTACAACTTTATTTTTTGTTTGGGGATGGGTATATTCATATTCAAGCCTGTTCAGAATATCGATTGAGGCTGTTTCCAATGAGGATTTATATTTGTCAGGGTTAAGATGCCATAGCCTAATCAGTTCGGCAATGCTGATTTCATTTCCATCAATAATTGCAGGCGCCCGCAGATAAGTGTTTAAGGTCAAAGACGATGTTGGAATATCAGCTATTCCCCTCAATTCATTTTTTGTTGGGGCGACTGATTGCAGCTTAAACAATATCAAAAACAAAAATATTGTGACGGCAAAGATAATGTAAGACCATATATCAAGTATGAATTCAGACAATGCTTTTTTGTTATGAAAAATTTTGCAGCTCATTTTCTTACTATTACTTGCATGTTCAATATTCCTTTCTCGATTTTATTGTTGCTCTTAATCAAGACATATCTTTGATTGGTTATGGAATCTACGCTTCCGGAGCCGCCTGCAACTGTGGACAGCAATCTTGGCTCCCAGAATTCATAGCCGTCTTTGTTGTAAAAGACAATATCTTGGGCATTTGTTTCTATGTTTTGCAAAGTTAGCTTGGCGGCTATGAGCTTGTTTTCCTTCCCATATGTGATGCTTTTCGTATCAATTTCATTTATATCTGTATTCTGCAGTTTTCTGTATTTTTCAAAATCGATGGTGCTGGGATAAACTCTTTTGATTTCAGAATCATAGTATGAGATTACATTCGGGGAATAAAAAATCCTGTTTGCAAGTATCCTTGCCTCGGCCTCAGAACTATCTATGTTGTTTATTACAAGCATTCTTAGCAAAAAAATCACGCTGAGAAATACTATGACTAGGTATATAAACTTGGGAATCCATAATATCAAATGCTCTGAAATAGAGCCTCTTTTTTTATTGAATGTCATTTTAATATGTCGCTAGCTCCGCCACCTCTTATCATACCTCCACCTGGAGCGAATTTCTGAGGAACATACTTTACCTCAACATTATCATTGGTTTTTTTATAAATTATATTTAGGTGGCGATTTGGTATCTTGTTGTAGAGAAATAAATAGTTTAAATCTTCTGCGAAGGGGTATTCTGTCACTCCACCTTCCACCAACTCATTCTGCTCATAAACTACAACCCTGTTCTTACTGAAGTCGAAGAAAAAATTATCAGTTTTATCAGGATAGTTATAATTTATATCACCGGGGCTTGCATAGATTGTATTTATCAAAAGGGCGCTGTCCCTTGCAAAATAATTTTTTTCGAATGCTGTTCCTTTGACTTCGTTGTTTACTGTGTCCAGCAGAACCAAGCCAACCAAAAAAACAATAACCAGCTCAAAAACATTAAACCATAGGTCTATATCCATGCCTTTTTTTGAATTTAGAAACCTATTGCCTCTTTTACAACTCATAAATTCAAAATTGGGTATTTAGTATATTAATGTTATTGGTTCGCACTATCTATATAGGCCTTCCTTTTATTGATATTGTCCCTAGTGGCGTCATTTATTGGAGCCACAAAAATGATCACATCACCATTTGGTTTCTGGTATTTCTCTATGTAGAGAGGCTGGCTTTTTTGTGCCAGAGAAGCGCCGTCAATCAAGAAATATCTATATTCTTTCGTGAATGCCTCTGGCATGGAGGATCCGTAAAAACTGTTTGCGACCGCTTCATCATTGGCTGTCTTATACTTAATACTTTCATCAGGATCTTTTAGAATATAAGCTACTTTATCAAGTTTTATGCATGGCTTGTACGGTTTTCCGCTTAATCCAGAATCTTGCTTGAAAAAGCATAAGCAGGCTTTGTCACTGCATGAGGCTGGCTTTTCCAATTTCAATCCAATTACATATTTATCCCGCTCTGAATCCCATTCCCTATTATATCCTACAACTGCAGCCGCTCCAATAAAATAGTTGACTGGAGTTTTTATATAATCAATTTTTCTATCACTTTTCAGCAATTCCTGTATTTTTGGGGCTAAAGTGCCTTCAAAATTCCGCAAAGAGCCGTCATCTCTATCTGTTGTGAACGCTGACCAGATTCTGTAGGCGATAATCACAGTGAAAAGAAGGATTATTGCGACAAATGCAAGCTTTATTGCCTCTTCAAGTGTAAATGCCTTTTTATTTCTAAGCATGATCATCATTTAGGCAAAGGCAGGCAGCAATAGGGCTTGTCTTTTATAGTTGCATCTTTCTCGTCACCGCATCCCAATGCTTTGTAAAGCGGTGTTTCTGTTGACTTGCATTCGCTTTCCGATGCTTTGCACTCACCGCCTCTTGCCTTGCAATCCTGGAATGCCTTTAAATTTGTATTTGCTTCTGATGTGCCTCTTCCTATCCAAAAGACTGTTATTACAAGTATAAGTGTCGCTATAGCCGCACCTACCAGCCAATTCCAATCAGCCTTTTTATTTTTGTGCATTTGTTATGTAATCTTGATACAGCATAGTTTTGATTTGCCGCAAGCCGGATCGCTTATATAGATTGGGACTTTGTATTCATTATCATTGCATTCAATTTTGCTGGCATCTTGTATCCTGCTCTTTGCCGGAAAGCTTTCGGCGCATTTGCCTCCTTTAAGTTCGCAGCTTTGCAGTGTTTTTGTTGAAGAAGATGCCTGGTTTGTGAATATAAAGAAAGTTATAATTAGCACTCCTAAAGCTATGGCTGCTATGATTATTGTATTTAGCGCTATGCTTTGGGCTTTTTTTTGTTTATATTTCTTGCATTCTAGCATGATTGAGAGACACATCCCAGATTGTTTTTGCTGCAATACGCATTTCCTGTGCCAATGCATAACATGCTTTGTTTTCCCGCGTTGCTGCAGCGGCATGGTAAATATGTTGGTTTGCATTTACCGTCAATCATACATTCAGGAATGTCAGCAGTATTAAAATTTTGCGTGGATTTACAATAATCAAAGTATAATGGCACGTCAGGGGCTCTGTTGCTGCAACCTATTTGCCCATCGTAGCAATAAGGTTTTGCTGCATCGCAAATATCTGGCTTTTGCTTGGCATTTTTGGCTCCAAGAGTGAAACATTGGCATGGAAAACTTTGCACTTTGCATGTGAATCTTTCAACCTGGCACTTATTTTTTGAATAGTCGTCCAGTATTTTTTGCCATGAGTCCATATCTGCGCCTTTTGAGGTGTCTGTTCCTAATCCAACCAGTCTTTTGAGCGGCTCGATAATGTTATTTTTTACTGACTTTATAATATAAGGAAGAGTTATCCATGCAATTATACCAACCAAAAAAATGGATATAATTATGCCCACCAATAATTTTGCATCTCCTTTTTTATGCTCCATTCTAGCTAAATGGGGAAAATTTTTCTTTTAAAGCTGTAAAAGTTTGGTTTGAAAATACGCCTGCCTTATTCATAGCCCAGAAGAGGACTAAGCCTAACAAAATAAAAAAGGCAATCCATAAGATTGTGCCGTATGTATTTGATTTTCTGTCTTTTATTTGCATAAAAACCTATAATAGCCCATTTTTAAAAACATTTTCATTTTTTCTGGATTTTTAGGTAGTCTACGCCTTCAAGTTGGGTGCATTTCAGCTGCTCTAGTTTCTGCTTGTCATATTCTGTCATCAGGATTTTTGCGCGCCAGTTGGAACTCGTATCCGAGCCGATAAGATAGCCTGTTGTTGCTCCTGTTCCTGCCCCAAGGGCTATAAGACCGGCACTTACAAAGCATCCAACAAATGCAAGAGGATTAACGCAAAGAGCCGCTGCGCCCAGATAATATATGCCCAAACTAACTCCGGTAAGTGCGCCTGCTACTGCTCCTGTAGATACTGTTAGCCCCATTGGCTGCCCAATCCCGCTTGGATAAGCGTCTTTGTACATAACAAACATTAATGCCTGTTTTTTTGATGTATCAATAAATACATTATTCTGCAGCTCTAGATTATCAAGCTTACTCTTTTTATCTCCGGTAACTTCAATTTCTGACAAATAGTCAATAAATTTTTTCCCTGATGATTTTTCCACATTTTCATTAAGGTACTTCAATAAGCTGTTTAATTTTTGATTTTTATCTTCAAATTCCAAGACAGAGCAAAAGGCGCAGTAATTGGCATCTTTTGTTTCGAAGAGCTCTTCTTTGCCTTCAAGATATTGGCTCCAGCAGAGGGCCATTTTTTTTGCAATCGTCTCGTATTCTTTTCCTTTAGATATTTTCACTCTCTCTGTTCTGCAGTGCTTTATTCCCTGCTCTGCAATCACCCAGTCAAATACCTTGAATCTTGTCTTGACAACTGCAATATTGCCATCCCTGCATATATGATAATCAGTAAGGTCTTCTGACAGCGCTTTCGTTTTTCCGAAAAGCGGGAAAATGAAAAGCAAGCCAATTACGGTCAATGCCCCCACGATAACAATCCAGAACGCTTGTGAAGCTCCTTTTCTCGCCATTTAATTCACTTTTCTGTCGCATATTTTGTTGAAATTTTCTTGGGTAGCAGCATACACAAAATAGGTGTCTTCCCTTGAGAACAACCTTGCATCGGCAAGAGCAGCCAAGGTGCCTTCCTTAACACCCATAAAGAAAATAGTGTAAATTTTATCCTTGTCTATTGGTTCTCCAATTTTGCCTGGAATTAGATTCTTATTTTTACCGTAGTTTATCCAATCTTCCTTAGTAAGCTCACTTTTTGTAAAAGCGTCTATGTATTTTTTGTTAAGTTTAGGTACATTATTATTTTCCATGTATTCTCTCATCCCGCCAAAAGTATTCTGTACAACTTCTTTATCAAATTTTATGTTAGAGCATTCTAAACAAACTGTGCCTTGGGTCCATCCTCTGCCAAAAGCTCTGCTATTGACACCACCACCTCTTTGCAGGCAATTGCCCATCAATTTTGCAAATAGCTCATATATTTTATTATCATTTGCAGAGAAATCTTTTACAATATCTAGATCTTTTGTTTTGCTTTCTTTGATTTCAGTGCCTCTATTGTTGTATATTATATAATCCTTTATTGGGCATTTTGCTCCTGTTTCTCCTGATTCTCCTGGCACCCCTACAATAGAAGTATAACATGTCGTATCTTCGCTAAGCTGTGACGCAAAAAGCTGCTGCCTATAGATGAAAGGGACAAAAATTATAATTGCTATTACAAGAATAGCCAGCCAAATGGCAGTTGGGATTCCAGGGCTTTCCTCCTGGCCTTTTTTGTTTTTGACCATATTAAAAATATAAATCCTTGATACGTTTAACTATGACTTTCAGGACAATGTAGGTTATTAAAAGTAAAGTCAGAGCTAAGAGGATATAAAGGGCTGTCTTTTTCCAAGCCCCAATGGATTCCTGGCCTTTTTTATTGAGAATTACGGCTTTTTTCACGAAAATTTTTCTGAAGAACCAGCTATATAAATATTTGGATTAGATGCTATTGCCTGGGCTGGCAGCAGCATTCCTTTCCCTTTATGGTTATGGGTATTCCGCTGCTGCCGGCGCATGAGCTGTCCCTTCCAGACGCATATCCCCCTATATTGCAGGCATCGCTGCAGCTTACGCTGGTTTTGTCCACGTCCTCGCTGAATATTTTTGTCCTTCCGGTGAAGATTACAAAAAGAACGACAAGTACCGCTAATGCAATGGCAGCTATGATTATTGTATTGATAGAAATGCTTTGAGCTTTCTTAAGCATAGCAAAATCAACTAAAATATCAGATATTTAAATATTTGTTTATTTATGGCAGCAGCATCCGCTTGTTGGAGTGTCAGAGAATTTGCCTCCGATAAAGGTTCCTGAATTCCTTTGCTGGCAGTCAAACTGGCTCAAATCAGCAGCATTTGGCAAATTGAGGCTGGAGCATTTCTGGGCGCAAGTGTCTGTTTCCTGGACGCCTTTTGTAAAGCCGCCTAGCCTGCCTGTAAAAATGGCAAACAGGACAACAAGCACAGCCAATGCTATTGCCGCAACTATGATTGTGTTGATAGAAATGCTCTGCGCTTTGTGATTCATTTGTAAACCTCTTTATCAGGAGCTTTTATTAGGTAAGTTATATTTAAATATTTGGGTTTCAAGGTTCCAAAGATAAACAGTTCAAAAACTTTAAAATTCAATCCCGAGACGAACGACCTCTGAAAGTAAGCTTGGTAGAGGTGACCCGTTTGCAATGTATGACGCGAGGTTAATGCCGAGCGCACTAGCATACGCCGTAGGCGGATTGAATATTCAAAATTGTTATATATAAATTTTAACCACAAATATCCAGTTTGACGTACATTGTCCCTGCATTTATAGGAATTGGAAACAGTTTTGACCTTTTTTCTGCCCTGCACCTTGCGCCCATTTTAATAAATGGGGAACCTGCATCTGTAAAAGCCAGAAATTCGTACCTGATATTCCATCTGTCAAATGTGCCCTCAAAAATCTGCCTTGCCGCTGACTCGGCATATCTGCATGAATCCTGGCCGTTATTGCACGTTATGCTTCCTGACTGGGCGCAGTCCTGCAAAAGCTCGGTCATTGTAAGCTGGGAGCAGTCTTGAGATGATGTCTTCAGGAACGTGCTCAGCATATTGGACGCGAGCTCTGCGCTCACAAACCCTTTCCTGTACTCTGTAGGGGATTTCACAACCAAAAACCTGACGACAAATATCGTTGCCACTAAAATCAGCACAACAACTATGGCAAGTCCAAGTATCTCCATCTGGGCTTTTCTCATCTTACGAATGTATCTATAGTCAAAACTCCAAAACCGTGCTTTCTGGTGTTTGGGTTGTACAGCGATATCGGCACATTAGTCGAAAATTTGCCGCTGAATTCATCGGTCTTTCTTGAATAGACGTTCCACACCGTCCCATTTGGATAAATTTGGGCTATGCTTATGTCGCTGAATTCAAGCGCATCATAATAATAAACCTCATTTTCCCTCATCAGCAGCTTGGCATATTCAATCTTCAGGATGTCAACGCAGTTGTCTATGATTATGTTATCCTCGCTGCACTGAACCTCAGGCAGGAACATCACTCTTTGCGCAATCCCGATTGACTTGAGCTGCGAAAGCTCCTCTTTCTCCAGATCTATGTTTCCTTTTATAACCTTCACATAAAATATGAAGCCTACTGTTACAAGTATGAAGAATACAAACAATACTGCTATTGTCTCCGCCATCTGAATCTGGGCATTTTTTCCCATTTTTATCAGTAAATGAGCGTGCATGAATGGAGCTGGGCTTCTTTGTTCTCCTTCGCGAGCAGCTTTGCCGAGCTTGAAATTGAATCAACATTTTCCATTGTGAATCTGGACGATGCTGAAAAGATGCCGTTAAGATGCGCTGCAGCGCTGTTGTAAATCTGGCTGCACCGCAGCTGCTTGGCTGATGAAGAGGATTCTTTGCCAAGATTGGCAGTCCTGCCGATGTACACCTTGGTGACGAGACTGAGCCTTGAAAACGCATTTTTCATGCCGCATTCATAAGCCTCAAAAGTGTCGGCGTAAACTGCCCCGATCAATGAAGATTTTCCAAGGTAAGCTGAAGAGCCTTTTGCCTGCCATGAAATCCCGTCTTTTTGCCAGAATTCCAGGATTCCCTTTTCAGCATTCCCATTTACCCTTATGGCTGTAACGTCAAAATCCGGCATTTTAGCAAGCTGCTCCGGAAACTCCATCATATCGCCAAAAATTATAAACCTTACTTTGTAGTTATTTGAGTTTTTAATGTCGGGAACTGACGGATAAAATTCCTTCTTAAGCTCAGACGGCAGTGTCTTGTTTATTTCTTTTGCAAGGCCGCTGCTTCCTATTATTATGTACCTTATCCTAGAGCTTGTCATGTAAAGGAGATTTGTAGACCTGTAAGGTGTGCTGAATGAAAGCGTCTGTGTTATGAGCTTGTCTCCTTTTACAAGGCCCGGGGCAAAAAGAATCATGTTTTGGTACTGCTTTGAGACTGCTCCCAGTGAAATCCTGTTGCAGCTTACCTCTATGTCAGAATTCGGAATGCTGACTGTATTTGAGGTGTCTGTGCTTACCCCGGCTCCTGCTATTATTGCCTCTATGCTTTTCAGGACAGTAGCTTTTGCTGATGTTTCTGCAACGCTTTTTTGCCTGACCACAACCACTGCAAAAAACAGCAGTATTGCAGCTCCTGCAATCAGCACAAATATCCAATTAAACTGCATCTCAAAACCTTTTTTGTTCATGAAAGAAGTTATCCGCTCCATCGGCTTATGACTGCATGATTGCCCCTGCCTTCAATCTTTAAGTCCACCTTACTGTTTGAAGCTTTGATGCAAAGGACATCAGGATCGACAGATATCCTGCCGGCATAAAACGACTCTTTTGCTATATTCTCAAGCAAGAAGACGTTCCTGCCTGTGCTCGACAGTATGCTGTCTCTTATTATAGGATCAATATCATTTGGAAGATTAGGGCTTTCAAATGTTTCCACAAAGCACACACTTGAATAACCGGAGCATAGCTGGAGCTCTTTTCTTTTTATGCTGCCAAAATCGGATGATATGGCCTCCACAGCATTTATCAGGTCATTCTTGAACTTGAGGCAGGATACCTGCTCGGCCCTTTTTTTGAAATTCTGGACGGCATTATACCCATAAACCAAAATAAATGATACAATAATTATTGTGAGGATATAGATGAATATCTGGCTGTACAGCTGCCCCTTAACCATTTTTTCTTTTATTCTTTGATTTGGCCAGTTCGTAAAGTTTTTCCAGCTTGCCTTTTGGCTTTTGGGGTATTGTCCTTTTTTTAGCCCTTGATGCTATTTCAGTCAGCCTGGAGAATACTTCCTCTTTGTTTTGAGTTTTTCTGATTGCCATGGAAGCTTTCTGCTCTTTCCCTGCCTCGGGCTTTTTAGCTTCAGCCTTTGGCTTCTCATCCTTGCCGAATGGCTCGAATAATTTCTCCCGTTCTCTTTCCTTCTGCTCATCTTTTTTCCTGAGATGCTCCTTTATGGCCGTTTCTTCCTTTTGCTTTGCGGCAATTGCCGGCATTTGCCCTGCTTCTTTGACCGGAGCTTTGGGCATTTCTTTTATCGGAATTTCAGCAGGCTTGAATTTCCTTTTTTCCACCATCCTGTAGGCCAGGAATCCGAATCCTGACAAAAGGACCAGAAATCCAAAAATGAGCCCAAGTGTTTTTGCCAAGCCGGATTTCGGAAAATCCGCAGGATCAACCGGGCTTGTTCCTTTATCAACTTCTTCCTTGTCTGTAAAACCATCACCGTCTGTATCGGCAAGATTCGGGTCTGTGCTTTTGCCGTATATTTTTTGCATATTAAACTCCTCAAGATTTGTAAGGCCGTCATTGTCAGGGTCTAAATCGGCATCGCTTGGGTCATTTGGGTTTAAGCCGTGCTGTATTTCAAAATAATCAAGCATTCCGTCATTGTCCGAGTCCTTTGTTTGGGGTGTTGCTTCCTGTTCATCCGGAATCCCGTTGCAGTTTATGTCATTTTGCGCGCATCTCCTGCAGGTAAGGGAAATGCACTGCAATCCCTCCCCGCAGTCTTCATTTAATGCGCAGCTTTTCTCATCAGGGCATTTTGAAGGGCAGTGGCCTCCACAGTCGACATCTGACTCGCCGGGGCTCAGCTTTCCGTCAGAGCAGCTTTCCTGCGGCTTGCAAAAACCGAAGCTGCAGAACCCGCTTTCACAGTCATTGTTGTTATTGCAGACTTTGTTGTTCTGGCATTTTTTGCACTGGCCTCCGCAGTCGATATCGCTTTCTTCCTGGTTTCTGGCGCTGTCATCGCATTTTGGGACAGCGCAAAATCCATTGCTGCAGAAGCTTGTCTTGCAGTCTGCGTTGAGGCTGCATTTTTTGCCTGTTTCGCATAAATCGCATGAAGAGCCGCAGTCGACATCTGACTCCCTCTCATCTTTTACCCCATTCGTGCAGTTTAGCGGCTTGAGGCTGGTGTCAACTGTTATGCCGTCGCTTTCGCTTATGTTGCTAAGCAGGCCGACAATGTTCTTCGCCCTTACCCTGAAAAAGTACCTGTTGCCGTTTATAAGGTCCAGGCCTGTCAAACCTGGCCTTGTTACGATGAGCAGCTCATTGTTCAGGCTGCTTTGAGTCGTGTTCAAAACTGTCCTTAATGTGCCGGACTCTATTATTGAGTATTGGTGAGAGCTTACCCTTGATTCGTTGTCTATGCTGCTCCATTTGACCCTTAGGTGGTCTGTGTTGAAGGTGAATTCCGGCTTATCCTGCAGCGTGCTGCTGTCATTGACATACAGTATTATCGGGGGCGTTACATCAATTGTAAAAGACACTGCCGCAACATCGGAAAATTTTCCCAAAAATTGATCCTTGCAAACAACATAAAATTTATGATTTCCCGGTGCTAATGTCAGCTGCCTTGTATGGCTGTAGCCCGGCGCTCCAAAAATTTCCCCGTTTTGCGCTGTTGTGTCTGTCTCGGAAAATTTGCATTGCGATTTTTTATTTGTCTCAACCGCCAATACGGCATTTGTCGAGTTAAAGAATTCCGGGGTATGTGATATCACTGATATTGGGATTGTCAGGTCAACCCTGAATCGTATTTCTTTGGACTCAGAAATAAGCTCGGCCTTATTTTTGCAAACAGCGAAATACAAATTGCTGCCCTCATTTTCAACGGTTATGGGCTGCTTGTGCAGTATCTTGAAGTTACCATCGTCAAAACCCTCAAATTTGCCTTCCATGCTGCCAAATTCTTTTGAGATGTTGCTGAACCGGCATACAACAGGCTCATCCGATTCTATTGTCAGTGCTGTTGTTGACGGCTTTTCAATTATGGGATTTGGAAACGCGAACGCGCTTTTTATTATTGGGGGAGTTGTGTCAACGTTCAGGTCAAATGACTTGAATGATACCCCTTTTTGGTCCTTGCACCTGACGTTCAGCTTGTGCACAGTTGTATCGCCGCTGGCTATCTTGTTGAAATTTGATATTGTATGATCTGTTGACCCTGTAGCTGTGAACGCTTCCATGAAATCAAACTCAAAATTATTGTCAAGGGCGTATCTGCACACTGCGTCATTGTCAGTTCTTATGATAATGTCAAATATTGACTTAGGGGCTGTGCCGAATCTTGGGCTGGCTAAAGTTATTACGGCAGGATTTGCATCGACAATGAACTGGACAGAGCCTGTAACCTGGTTTTTGGCGAAGTCTCTCGCTGAAATCTCCAGATTTTTGTTGCCGTCGCTCAGGTTTGCAGTTGCCCTGAATATTTTATTGTCGATTGTCGAGAACAGGCTTTTAATGTCTTCAGAGTTTATTCCTGCAGCCTCCAAATTTACTTCCTTATCAAATGTAAGCGTGACCGCAACAAAAGACACATTGAATATTTCGCCGTTTTGAGGAACAATAGCAAGCACAGGCTTGCTGTTGTCGATAACTATGATTTGGGACAGCGCAGGGTTCATGAATATATTATTCTTGTTTTTAGCATTCAGCTCAAGAGTGTACTCCCCGTTAGGCAGTATATTGCTTAATGTGAAAGTGAATTTTTCATTTGGCTCTGAGCCAGCCTGCAAAGGCACTATCAGCGCAGTATTTTTGTTTACAAGCCTTGAATGGGTTATTGTTGCTGGCTCAAAAAACTGCACATCAATAGCCGGTTTTTGATTGCTTGTAAATATTTTGTCCAGCACTTTTGAGGAGTCTGTCACATTAATGCCAAGTATCCTAGGCCCGTCTGTCTTGTCATGAACTTCAATCAGTATTTTGTTTATTTTCTCTATATTTTTTGCAGGGTCCTGGGAATAGTATCTTATAACATTTGTGCCCTCATTCAGCGTGAAAAGCTTTTTTCCGCTGCTGCCGTCAAAAGCGTTTAAGTTCGTCACGATAATAATCCTGCCGGAGATGGAGGAGTTATAAGGGTGCCCATTTGCCCCGCAAGGCTCAACGCATAAAAAGGTGGAATAGTCAGAAGAGGTTTTTAATATGACTGAGCTGTTGACGCTTGTCCTGTCGCGTATTTGCACTATAAGGCTGTCCACTACTCCTTTTTTAATGACTGGGAGCAGTGTTGTGTTCGGGGCAAAATAGTCAGATTCGCAGGATGAAGTTGAGCAGTCTGCTGCGCTGTCTCCATCCGAGTTCTTGGCGCATGCATTGTTGATGTTCTGGCACACCCTTATTCCGCATTCATCAAGCGAGGGGTTGGCTATCCTGTTGTTCTCGTCATGCGTTATTTGGGCATTGCTGCACTGCTCCGGATCATAATCCCTGCACACAACGTCATCGCAGTTTTTTGACTTCCCGCTGCGGAAATAACATTTAAAATTCCCCTCTGACAATGAACTTGATTTCTCCCTTGAGCAGAAATCAAATACCTCATTAAAGGACTTTGTATTTTCCAAAGAAGCGGTTCCTTTTCCCTCGCACCACTTGCAGTTGTATTCGGTTGAAGAAACACAAACCCCTATACCAATCTGGCCTGCAAGGCTCTTCCACCTGCAGTTTCCAACCTTGCAGTTATCCCTGCTGCATGCATCCTCTGCCTTATAGTCATAGCACGCCATTGAAGGGTCGCATCCGAAGCATGAGTCAACAGTTGAATGGGACCTGTCATAAAAGCAGTACCTGCCTTCTTCGCAGTCCTGCTGCTTGTAAAACAGCCCGAATGGATTTGCTGCATTGTAATTGCAGGTCACTTTGCTTAGGCACGATGGCTTGTTGCCGTTGACAACACATATTTGGGATGAGGGGCAGGAAGTGCCTTCAGGCAAAAGCTTGTTGGCTGCATCGCAGGAAAATGCCTTGTTAAGCCTGTCGCTGAACTTGGCTTTTACTCCGGCGTCAAAATTTTTGAATTCATTCGGGAAGCTTGCCAGAAGGTAGGATTTGTACCTGCTGTAGTAAGTTTCATGCACGCAGAAATTGCCGGATGATGCCTGGCCCAGGCACTCTATATTTCCAAGTGAAGCTGTTTTTGCTATTGTGGGGGTTGCAGACTGCAGATTATACCTTGCCTTTACCTGATAGGTATATTCTGAATCAAAAAGCAGGTCTCCTGAATCATCCTCAAATGAATTTGTGTTTGTAGCGCCGACAAGCGCAAAATTGCTGCAGCCGCTGTCCTTGCACCTAAGCACATCATATGAAACTGCAGTTTCGCTGCATTCATCTTTCCATGCCAGCGAGAATTTTTTTTCACCTTTGGCAGGGATTATTTTAAGATTGCTCAGCCTTGGTACAAAAGACGGACTGCTGCATCCAACACCTTCCGCAATGCAACTTCCTCCTGACTCTTCCTTGTCAGCAGGGCTGGTGCACCCCAAGTCGCCGCCTTCAAAGTCCGCGCATCCGTTATTGTCGTTGTCCAAGCCGTCATTGCATTGCGGAACAGGGCATACCTTGTTGCACTTTGTCTCGCTTTTATGGAACGTAAGCCCTGTGCCCTTGCACTGGACTTCCGATGCAATCACGCCTCCAAGCTCCGAGCAGCAGCATCCAAGCGCGCATTTCTCCACGCTTGAGCATGCCTTGTTCGGGAAGAAAAAAAGGCTGGTGCAATCATTTGCATTTGCAGGCCCATCGGGATTTTGCTGCGACTTGTAATAGCCAGGAAAACTGGCTTCAGGCTTTGGACAGCATTCCTTATCCCTCAAAGACAGCCTTTCTTCAGAGCATGCAAGCTGCCCTGCTCCGGAGTTGCTGCAACATCCAACCTCATCTGCGTAAGCAGGGATTATGCTAGCAAAAAAGATAAATGCTGCAAGCGCAAACGCCTCTTTTTTTAACCTTGCCATGTCTTATTCTATTCTATTGACAGTTATAATCTGATAATCGGAATGCTGCCCGTCGCTTACTTCCACCTTGAATTTAATCTGAGGGATATTCAGCACCTTTGGAAGCTCCGGGGTGATGGTAAACCGGTAAGAGTCCTCATCAGGATCCTCGGCCTTCAATTCATAGTTTTTCAGCAATGTATCCTGTTTTATCTCAAAGTTATGAGGGAATTCCATCTCATTTTTTTTAATATAATAGAGTGCAGGGGCCCTGTTCTTCCTTGCAAAAATGTACTCATAAGGCTTCCCGTTAATTAATGACTGATCATCCGTTATTATTGCCAGGTCATCGCTGGAAAATGCATCTTTTATCACTTTGATTCTTAAAGAGCCTTTGTTGTTTTTCACGCTGCTCATATTGAATCTTATGTCCCTGATGTCATTTTCCATGATATCCTTCGCAAAAAAATAAATTCCCCTTAATCCGATGTCCAATGTTGCTGAAAAATCCTCAAGCTCGGCATACTCATTGGTTGCAGGATTTGATATTGAGATGGGCATGCTTGTTGAGACTGCTATGTTTCCGCTTCCTATAATGGCAGATGTTTTTGGCTGCTGCATTTGTATTTTGAGCCCCTGCTTTTCAAAGATGCTGGAATCTATGCAGCCTGCGATATTGCTGTCTATGAAAGACTCTATCTGTGACTGTATTGAGTTTGGCCCTTCAGAGGAATTAAGAGGGGGGATGTTGATTATTCCAAAGAATCCTTCAAAAATTTCGGCACTTGAGCCTGCTGTCCTGTACGGAAAAGTTTTCCAGGGATAATCCGGAACGTCAGAAGCGTATGGAGGAATTGCAAATTTTGGGGGTTGGATATTGTACGCTACTTTCATGCCTTCATGGCCAACAAAAAAAAGCCCTTCATCAGTCTCCTGATAGTCAACCAAAGTTCCTCCCTGGCTCGAATAGATGTATCCTCCCTGCCTGCCGATCAGCACTAGGGCATCCTTTGCCAGCTTGTCAAGGCATTTTGCAGCAAATTCTTTTATCGGCTGTATTTCGGCAGCCGAATCCTGTGTTTTTTTTATATTCTGCTGGCTTTGTTTCTTGACAGCAGACTTGGAAAGATAAAGGACAAGGCTTATCACTATAAACATCACCAAGCCTAGTATCATCAGCATTGTAACTTGCGACTTTAGAGAATTTGATTTCATTTTACTCTTAGCTTCGAAGTCAAGTCCGGCCATATGGATTCCGGATTGATTGTCGTGAACTTGCTGCCCTGCGATAGCACATAATAATTGCTGCCTTCTTTCTGGCAGGAGATGCCGGATGACACATCCTTCTTGGCAAGGCTGAACTGCCCGATAAATTTGCATATGTCTGCTTCGAAGCCCCGATATTCAATTACTGCGTTTTTGAAGTTTGTGCCTTCAATGTGCCCCCTGATGGATTTGCTGCCATGCTGAAACATGTAAAGCTTGTCAAACTTCTTTATTCCTTTAAGGTAAGACTCGTCAAATGGGGGGATGGATATAAGCCGCTTTATGGATTCGATAATATTCCTCACCGGGTTGCCAATCAACTCGTCAAATTTGCCGGGTGAATCTGACGGTATGGTGATGGAATTTGAGCTGTAGATGAAGCTTTTCAGTCTCTTGTTGAACCATACCCTGCTTGTTGAATCGCAAGGGTGGTACTGGCCGTCGTCTGCAAATGCATCGCTGCAGCTTGTGACCCCAAATATGTTCAGGCTGCCTGCAGGTATTTCAGACAGGTTTTTGTTTATTGATGTCGCTGCTATTATCCTGCTGCCTGTCTGCAAAACGCAGAAGTTGTTTGATTTTAGGCCGGACAGTATGTTTGAGGCTGCAGCATTGGAGTCTGTGATATACTGGATATTATTGAGGGTGTTTTCCTTGTCGTCGCAGAAAAGGGTGAAATCCCCGCTTTTGAGATCCAGCAGCTTCAGCGCCAGCAATTTTGTCCTTGTGGACCATATCCCATTTTCGCAGAGATTGTCATCAAAATACTCTCCTGATTCAAGGCATTGGGTCTGCTCTTCCTTTCCAAAAACATTTGCAAGGCATTGAGTTTTCTTCGGGCAGAATCCTGATGCCCCGTCATCTATGGTGCTCCTAAGCTCAGACTCAGTCCATTCGCCGTCAATGCATCTTGAGTTTGCGCCTGTCGGCTGCGCCAATGGGTCATCTTTCTGGCTTTCTATGCACTGTTCCCCATTCCAGCATTCATTTGCAGCGCAGCAGTCTGCAGCCTGCTTTGGATTTGCTATGGGCGCAAAACTTATGTGTGTCTTATCAGTTCCGTCTGTAGGAAGCCATTTCTCTGTGAAGGAGCAGAAAAAGTTGCTCTCAGGGTCGTTGAAGCAGTAGTTATGGTTGGTTACCAATGGTGCTCCGGTATGCTTGTCAGTGAGGCTCAGCAGATTGTCATTATTTTTATTAAAATTTGATTTGTCCACTGCGCAGCCGTGGAATTCTCCATTAAAATTTATAATGGAATCATCTGTGCCTTTAACAAAAGAAACACTTATAACTGGCTTCTTGTCAATACATCCTCCATTGCCACCGGCATCATTATAGTTCTCTCCCGGATCATCATCTTCGCTGCAGCATTTTGTGCCTGTCCATTTAAATCCTGCTTTCTCGCAAGTTGTTTTATATTTTACAATAAGCGTTTTATCAGAAGCTTGTGAGCCGCGAAGATCCAAGTCACTGTCAAATTTTCTGTCAGGCATGCAATAGTAAGTCTTGCTGTCGCCCGTTGCAACGGCATTGGCTGTGATTTGGTTTTTTGGTGCTGCAACAACACTTCCTGTAATAGTTGTACATACTTCTTTTTTGCAGTCAAAAACTGTAGACTGTTGTGGCTTCGGGCATGCGCAAATAGCATCAAATACGGTCTTTATAATTGTTCTTGAGGTACACTGATCTGACGTAAAAGATTCCCCGTCACATGTTGTTATTGGAGGGATACATCCTTCCTTGCTTATGGTTTTACAATTTTTAGTTGTGCTTTCCGTCCTTGGTGGAGTAGGTGTTGCTGGCGGCGGAGCCTCTTCATTTCGAAATTTATCCGGGTTTACAGACTGTCCTGTTGTGAGCCTTTTTCCGTCTATTTTTGATTTGCAAGTGCCGTCTCCGCAGCACTCAACAATTGACTCTCTTCCTTTTCCGATGCACATATACTGGGAATTTCCGACAGTTTTTTGCCAAAATGTCCCGTCGCATTTCACCCAATTTGCTCCATCTGATAAGAATTCTGACCCCGTACAGCCAACAAATCTTACGTCGCCTATATTTGGAACTGAAGATATCCATCGCGCAGATTCCCCGTTTGCATCAATGCTGCACAATATTCCAGATTTTACCTTGCCGCAGTCGTCAGCGCTTTTACCGCAGCATTTTGCTTTATCATTCCAGTCAGTTCCGGCAATGCAGTTGCACGCGCCGCTGGATGAATCAGGGCTATTATCAGCAGTTACATCTGAAGACACAGAGCCGCAAGTGCATCCAGAATTGCTAATGCATAAATCTTCCGGGAGAAAATATCTAAATTCAGAAGGGCTTAATGAGCCAAAATCAGCTTTTACATCGCCTGTTTTATAGCATCCGGCTTTTTTTACCTTACATTGCGGTGGTGGTGGTGGCGGGTTTTTTCCCCCTTTGTTGTGCGCCAAGAACCCTTCAGCAAAAAAAGTGTTAGTCTTGTCGACTTTTTTTAAATTATAGGTTTGGACTTTTTCATTCACGTGCTTAATGTTTGTTATCTTTATCCATTTTTTTTCTATGTTGAGAACATAATCTCCAGGTTTTATCTTTTTAGCCTTTATTCCTGCATCGTTTATTGTTGCTTCTGGCTCAATAGAGCCCCATCCTTTGTAATTACCACTCTTGACATAAAGCGGATGCTCATTTGTTATCTTCAGTTGTTTGTTGTTCTCAAACGAAATTATATAGTAGTCATCCCTTACGGGGGCCTCTGTTTCCAAAACTTCTGCCACTACGGGATTCAGATTTTCGTCATTAGAAATTATTTTGTCGCCTGCTTTTACATTTTCTATAGGAATTTGCGAGCCATTTGACATTGTTATTAATGTTCCAGGTAGGAAACAGCTGCCTCCACCTGCATTAGCAAAGGGCAACGTGAAGACAAGAATAGTCAGGATTAGCAGGATATTTAGCCAAGGGTATATTGATTTCATATTTGCCTCTTTTTATGTTCAAACTTGGATATGTGATATTAATATCTTTTGATTTTATCAATTCCTAAAATGGAGAACATGCTCATTACATCATGAGCAGCTCTTAAATCGAACGATTCTGAAGAAAAAGCTCCTATTATCATTTTGGTGTTGAATTTCTTGCACAATCTTATATTCTGCATCATTCTTCCCATCAACACGGATGTAATTTCTGGGTTTTTGTTGAGCAATGAGCTATAAGAAAATCCTACTGCAACATTATTCTTCCTTGCAAGCCCACAGAGCATGTGGTTTAAGCCTGAAGCTCTTTGGTGCAGATGATCTCTTTTATAAAACTCCTCAAACCCATATATTACCCTCACTTTGCTACTTTCAATAAAAGCCCTGTCATTGCCTGAACTCTTAGCAACTATCATCCTTGACTGCTTTGCCGCTTTGTCAATATTTTTTTGATTAATTAAAAAACCAGTCTCTATAGATATGCCAGAATGATTTATTGAACCTGATTTTTTTGCTGTTTTTTCTTCATTGTAGTCATCAAAATCATACAAAAAATACAGTTTTTTGATGCCGAGTTTTCCGGCTATTTCTATGAATTCTGCTTCATTGTTTTTTGGTATTGCTATGTCTGTGAACATTGGACTGAAAATTGTTTGTCTTTATTTAAAATTATTGCAAATCTTAATATGCTCCACAGGAAGCCAAGGAGGCATATTTTTTGCAAACTTCATGTTTTGATGATGTCATTTAAAAACAAAAGTATTTATAAATAAAAGACCCTTTTTAAATATTTATAAATAAACCATACAAATAAGTTGATTTAAGCCTTATAGATTACTTGGGGGTGTTTTAGGGCTTATTCAATCAAAATAAAGCTTTTAGAGGGAGGAATCTAAAAATGGTCAAGAAAGAAACTAAGAGAGACATAAAAGTAGTTAATATTGTTGTTTCAACATCTTTAAAGCACGATATTCCACTTGAAAAGATGGCAGCTACTCTCAGCAACACAGAATACAATCCAGAGCAGTTTCCTGGGCTTGTAATACGTATAAAAGAGCCTAAAACTTCCGCTTTGATATTCTCAAGCGGCAAAGTTGTATGCACCGGCGCAAGGTCAATGGACAAGGTGGAGGAAAGCATCAAGAAGATAATAAAGAGCCTGGAGAAGATAAATGTCAAGATAACCATAAAACCGGAAATCAAGATACAGAACATTGTTGCTTCAGGCAGCGTGGGGATGGACCTTAACCTGAACACTTTGGCCATGAAGCTTGAAAACACAGAGTACGAGCCGGAGCAGTTTCCTGGCCTGGTCTACAAGCTTGCAGCCGCAAAAGCAACCTTTTTGCTGTTCAGCAACGGAAAGGTTGTATGCACAGGGACAAAAAGCGAGAAGGAAGTGCATGCAGCCCTTGATAAGCTGATTGAGAATTTAAAGAAAGTGAAGGCATGATTTGATTAGTTATGATTAATTAATACATTACGAAAACGAATTTTCAATCCCGAGAACGAGTTGCTTGCGAGAATGACAAGCAGTGACATACGAAAGCTCGGGTGACATGCGAAGCTACGCTTCGCTCGCTAACTACCCGCTCGCTTATCTACCCCGCATTCATCTACCTCTGAAAGCTAAGCTTGACAGAGGTGACCCGTTGGGAGGAGGGGTACCCATTAAACTTACATTGCATGGGTCTCCAGTTTCGGGTTTGAAAATATATTAAATTTATCATATTAACCACTGGACATCCTTGCCTAAAATATTTAAAAGTAAAAAAACAAGAGCGTGAATCATGGAACTCAACGTCATAGAGCAGATAAAAAGATTTCAGGACTTCATAGACAGCAATTATTATAATTCACTGCTGGAAAATGCAAGGAAAGGGAACAGGTTCCTCCTCATAGATTTCTCGGAGCTTTCAAAGTACGATCCTGATTTGGCTGCTGAGCTTCTTGTTGCGCCTGAAGAAACAATCAAGTCAATTGAAAAAGCCATTGAGCAGTTTGATGTTGACGGGCTGGCGAATTTCAGGATAAGGTTCCATAACCTGCCGCAAAGCCAGAATTTAATGATAAGGGATGTCAGAAGCAAGCACTTAAACAAGCTTTTTTTCGTTGAAGGGGTCATAAGGCGGAAATCTGACGTAAGGCCGCAGGTTACATCAGCAAGGTTTGAATGCCCAGTGTGCGGCAACATAATGAATGTGCTGCAGATTGAGGGGACTTTTAGGGAGCCGACAAGGTGCGGGTGCGGAAGAAAGGGAAAATTTGTCATGCTTGATAAAGAGATGGTGGATGCCCAGGGCATTGTAATTGAAGAGGCCCATGAAAACATAGAAGGAGGGGAGCAGCCAAAGCGCATTAATGTGCTTTTGAAAGACGATCTTGTCAGCCCCTTGAGCGAGAAGAGGACTTCCCCCGGCAGCAAGGTCGGGATAACCGGAGTAATAAAAGAAGTTCCCATAATCTCGAGAAGCGGCGCAAAATCAACAAAACTTGACCTCATGATTGATGCCAATTATGTGCAGCCCACTGAAGACACCTTTTATGAAGTTGAGATAAGCGAGGAAGAGGAAAAAGAAATTTTGGAGATAGCAAATGACCCAAAAGGATATGAAAAGCTTGTAAATTCAATGGCCCCTTCCATTTATGGGTATGAAAAAATAAAAGAGGCTTTGCTGCTGCAGCTGATGGGCGGCGTAAGAAAGACAAGAATGGACAAGGTTGTAAGCAGGGGAGATATGCACATTTTGCTGGTTGGTGATCCTGGCAGCGGAAAAAGTGCATTGCTCAAAAGAATAACCCAAATAGCGCCTAAAGGGAGGTACGTAAGCGGCAAGGGAGTCAGCGGAGCAGGCATAACAGCTGCTGTTGTAAGAGACGAATTTTTGAGCGGCTGGGCATTGGAGGCTGGGGCAATGGTGCTTAGCAGTGACGGGCTGGTTTGTGTGGATGAGCTGGACAAGATGAGCTCTGAGGACAGGGCTGCAATGCATGAGGCGCTGGAAAACCAGACTGTCAGCATTTCAAAGGCAAATATACAGGCTACATTAATCGCAAGGACAACTGTGCTGGCTGCCGCCAATCCGAAGTTTGGGAGGTTTGATCCTTATGGCATAATCGCAGATCAGATTGATTTGCCTCCAACGCTAATCAACAGGTTTGACCTGATTTTTCCAATAAAGGATTTGCCTGAAGAAAACAGGGATGAGCGGATGGCAAAGCATATACTGACATTGCATCAAACTCCGGATATGCAGGAGCCGGAAATCTCCACAGAAATCTTAAGGAAATATATCGCTTATGCAAGGCAAAGGATATCCCCCCAGCTCACAGACGGGGCCCTGGAAGAGATAAAAGATTTTTACCTCAAGATGAGAAAAAGCGGAGGTGGAGGGGAGAGCGGCATAAGGTCAATACCTATTTCTGCAAGACAGCTTGAAGCGCTTGTCAGATTAAGCGAGGCTTCTGCAAAATCAAGATTGGATGAAAGGGTTACAAGAAAGGATGCAAAGAAAGCCATAGAACTGCTGGATTACTGCCTGATGCAGGTCGGATTTGACAAGGAAACAGGCAAAATCGACATTGACAGGATTACGACAGGCATAACTGCAACTTCAAGAAGCCATATACTGGTATTGAAAGAAATAATTGGAGAGCTTGAAACCAAGCATGGGAAATCAATCCCCATTGATGATGTTGTTGCTGAAGCCAGAAACAGGGGGATGGATGAGGATAAGGTTGAAGAAGCTTTGGAGAGGTTAAAAAGATCAGGGGATGTTTACGAGCCTAGAAGGGGGTTTGTAAGCAAGATATAAGATGCCAGAGCTAGAGCAAAAGCAGTTCCAGAAAAGAAATGTAGCCTGCAAGGTACTTATTTCTTCCATACTTGACGGGGATTTTGCCAAGGATGATTTGTCAGCAGGATATGTAAAATTAAATGGGGCTATTGTTTCAAGGGTTAATGTGATTGCAAACTTAGTTTTTAAAAGTGAGGAGGATGAATATTACAATGCCATAATTGATGACGGGACTGCCAAAATTTCCCTGAAGAGCTTTGAGAAAAAAGCCCTTTTTTCAAATATTGGAGTTGGAGATGCTGTCCTTGTTGTAGGCAAAATAAGGGAATATGGGAATGAAAGGTACATCATGCCGGAAATAATCAAAAAAGTGGACACTGCCTGGATGAATTTGAGAAAGCTTGAGCTGAAAGAAGTAATCTTTTCCAAAAAAATTGAAACTGGCAGCATAGTTAAAAGTGCAGATGCTGGCAATGAGATTTATGGACTGATAAAAAAGCTTGATGCGGGAGAAGGGGTTCCTGTTGAAGATTTGATTGGCGCTTATGGGAGGGATGCGGAAAAAATAGCCAACAAGCTGCTTGAGAACGGGGATATTTTTGAAATAAAGCCTGGGAGATTAAAAATTCTAGAATAATGCCGGAGTTATATAGACCTCGAGGAATGCGGCAGCCACAAGGAATCCTATCGCTATCATCACAAGCTCTGTGAAATCCTTCATTATTGCGGGAAATTTCCTTGTCCTGAAGTGTTTTTTGATTATTGCGACAGAGACTATCCCTCCGGCCAATCCTCCGTAGAAATAAGCGGCTATTTCAGGTATGCCATGGATTGAGTATTTCAACAGTCCCAAGGAAAAAACATGAAAATAATTTCCTGTCTCCAGCAATCCGAGCGAATTTGTGTAGCTGCTTATGTTGGCTCTTATGAAATTTCCGATTGCAGACCCTATCACTGTGGCATTCCAACTCAGGATAAATATGGCGCCCGCGCCATAGACAACTGAAAACATTATGGAGAATGCAAGCACCTTGAAATTGTTGAAAAATATTTTGCCGAACGCGTTGAGGTTGTGGATCACATTTCCGGAAACCTGGTTGTTTATTGCCTGTATGGTGCCTGTCTGCTTGTCAAAAAGCAGATTGATTATGGGTGTGGGGAGGAGCACATACCACACAGCGCAGGCCACGGTTATCCCTATAAAAAGCCACATAAAAAAGGATATTGCCTTGTTGTGCTCTTTTAGTATTTCAGACTCCTTGTCCATGAGAATATCCTTGCTCTCCTCCAGCTTCATGGTGTTATAGAACAGGGGCAGGGCTGCCATGGTTATCATGAACACCATAATCAGGCTTGCCTCGTTCCTGAAAATCCAGAGCGACAGGAATATTCCGATTGAAGTGTATGCCATCCCAAGAAAAAACATTTCCCACGGCTTTTTTTCGGCCTTGAACGGGTTTAAGAATGACTCGACTACCATGCCTCAACTTTACAATGCCTGATTTATATATCTTTTGAATTATTCCGTGATTGCGGCAAAGGCAACAAATATGTACTTGCCATGAGTATAGGTTTATAAAGCGCCGTATATTCTTCATTGAGATGGACGACTACAAGAAAATGCTCGAGGATGTGAGAAAGAACCTCCCTGAGATAGTTTTCATCAAGGAAAGATTTGAAATCCCGAAAGTGCTGGGGCACCTGCAGGGCAACAGGACGGTCATAACCAATTTCCTGCAGATTGCGTCTGCTTTGAGGAGGGAAGCGAGCCACATGCTGAAATACGTGCTGAAGGAGCTGGCAACGCCGGGAGAGATAAAGAAAAGCGGAGCTTTGATACTGGGAACAAAGGTGCCTGCCTCAAGAATAAACGAGAAGATAAGGCAGTATGTCAATGAGTTTGTGCTCTGCCTCGAGTGCGGCAAGCCCGACACCGCAATAATAAGGGAAGGCGAGCTGACTTACATGAAATGCACCGCATGCGGGGTCAAGAATGTGGTTAAGGCGAAGTTTTAAATTGCTTGTTTTTGGCAAATTTTACAAGGCTATTTAATCTTTTGTTGCGAACTTTATTCCAATCACCCAAACCATCTTCCCAGTCCTTCCTGCTTGTCCTTGTCTTTTCCGAACAGGCCTTCCACCCTGTCTTTTGTCAGAAGCAGAGTCTGTTTTATATAAGGCGGCAGGTTATACTTTTCAGACAAAGAGATTGCAGGCTCGAGGTACTTGATGACTGAGCCTTCCGATACAGTGAATATCAATCTGCTTCCGCAGGCAAGGCATTTTCCCGTCAAGGGCGGCCTCCTGTATTTTTCCGTGCATTTGCTGCACCTGAATTCTTGCATCGAGAATTTCCTTAAGTTTCCTCTTATGTCCCTTATCAAATGTTTTTCTATGACAAGCCTTGCGACGTCCTCTGCATCCACCGCCCTTATCTTGTCTGCAAGCTCCATCTGGCCCTTCAGCTTGTCTTCCATGGACGGCAGAGTCTTGTAAGAGGAGCATTTGACTCCTATGTTTATGCTACTGACAGGATGTGTGTATTTTATCGTTCCGTATTGGTTTTCAGCGTTCAGTATATTTGCAAGCCTCTCCACCTTGACGCTCCACGGCAATCCATATTCCTGTGCTGATTCATAAAATTCAAGGGAGTATTTTTGCGCGATGTCAAGGTCAAAGGCCATGTCGTCAACTTCTGTCGGCACAAGCACGGATGTCAAAACTAAAGGCGCATCCTGTGTTGAGCCCCTTGAGTCAGGCAAGAACTGTCTCGAAAAGTTAAGGAAAGCGTCCATCAGCAAGGTGACTGAGGCCTCATCCCCATCGCAATCCCTTCTTGTGGCTGCATGGAATAATGGATGTGCATAAAGCGCCTGTGTTTTTGAAAATCCGATTATCCTTCCCACAATCCCGGCAGAGGTATGGGGCGCCAATGCAATCACCAGATGCCCGACCAGTTCCTGCTCTGACTTGAGGCTGTAAAATTTTCCGAGATTGTAAAATGAATGTAGAAGCTCATCGATGAACTGGCTGGAATTGAAAAGGATTTTATCAGCTCCCGCCTCCGGGGCATCCTCGCATTTCGGCAATATAACATCCTGCGGCTTGAGCTCAAGGACCTGACAGTCACCAGTCAGTTCATTTCCGTCTATATCAATTTCATATCCAAGCTTCTTCAGCTCAACAAATGGTGTCCCTATCTCTTTCGGCTTGAAATGGGTTATCGGAAGCTGGGTCATGTCATATCTTATGGTGCCGTCCCTATTTACATAAACATCATGCTTTGCCCTCAGGATTCCCTTCGCAAAATGCTCTGGCACGTGGGTTTTGCTGGATGTGCCCCTCACTCCTTTTATCAGGTCAGGATATTGGGTCATATTGAGCTTTCTCAGAATATTCTTGAAATAGTGATTAATGTCAAGCTTCTGGTGCTTGTAGGGGATTCCTGCGCCATGGATGCATTTTTCGCCTGATGCCGCGTCACATATCCTGCAATAGCTCGTTTTTTGGGTTTTCCCATCGCATTGCTCGCACACTCCAAGAACGGTTTTGGTTTTGCAGCTGCTGCAGTAGTATGTGGGGAATTCCGCCTCTATGCTGTTGATCTCAAGCGCATTTTGAAATGACCGCGTCTTGCCTCCCTGCTTCCCAACTGGAAACAGCGTATGCGGGTCTCCGTCCAGCTTTCTTATTTTTGCTTTCTCCGGCCTGCCCATTCTTGCGCCTATAAATGTTCCTGACTTGTCTTTCATCTTTATTTCTGACACTAAGTTGATGGCGTCAAGGGCGTCTTCTGCCGCAGAATTCCTGAATTCCTCACAGCAATTTTGTGAATCAAGCTTCAAAACATCCACCAGTATCTCGGCATCATCATTTTCAATTATTGTAAACTCATTATTGACAAAGATGTGGGGAATCCCTGCAAGCTCCAGCACTCTTTTTCCGATCTCATTTTTCTGCAGGATAATCTTATCAGCGCGGCCTGCTCCGTATTCTATTTTGGATGATGCGAGCCATTTGACCAATTCCATAAAATCTTCTTTTGGGATTGCCTTCCAGTGGTAAGTGTAATAGGGGTGTAAGGGTATTCCGAGCATTTTGCTCAGCTTTATGGATGTTTTTGCGTCGGGCGCCCCATTGAGATATCCTTCAGTTAATTTTTTGATGTAATCTGCTTCAACCTTTGTAATTGCCGCCAATTTTTCATAGTCGACAGAGCCGAACAGCTTTACTGACGCATTCTCAAGCTCCTGAACCCACCATTCCTCGCAATATCCTGAAGGAACAAGCGGATGAGCCCTGTTAAAAAAATCCCCGTAACTGATCAGGATGTCCCCCAAAAAAAGTATTTCTTTTATGTGCTTTGCAATCTGCCTTGCCTTTTGCTCGCTGTCAACCCTTAAAACACTGTTGTCGTCCAATTTGACTATTGGCCCCTCAATGAAGTCGCAGACAGAAACTGCTGTTGCTTTTCCCGGCCTTTCAAGCTTTAACTGGGTGCCTATCGCGATATATCCGTTCAATATCACCATAGTGGCAGGATGAATTGCGGATGCGGAATAGCCGGATGTCCTGCACCTCCCGTACCTCAGCCTGAAGCCTCCAGCGGCCAATGGGTGGGTGAGCACAGGGCGCCCAGCCACTAGATCCTGGATATAAGTGTAAATTGGGACAATTCCCTTTTTTGCAGCTTTTTCTTTTGCCTTTGCCCCCTTCTGCAGCTGGACAAATTCCTGAAGGAAAATCCACTCCTCAAGATTAAACTCATTCCCCCATTTTTTGATTTGTGCCCACAGCTTTGCGGCTTTTTGGGCAACACATTCTCCGAGCACCAGGCAAGGCCCGCTTCTTATCCTGTTCGTCTCTATCCTTTCAATGTCCTTGTAATTTGAAACCTCTATGTCCTCTGACGCGTCCCCGTCAATCTGGACAGGAATGCTGCTGACAAGAAATCTTATTTCCTTTTCACTTGGCAAATACTGCAGATTGGTTATCCGCTCATGATAATCATAAAGCTCTGTGACCATTCTCCTTATCTCTTTTTCCGAGGGGTCATAAACGCCATATCCCATGCTTTTCCTGATATAATCAGCCACCACAACACTCATTGCCCCTGCCGTCCCTCCTGCGCTTCTGATCGGGCCGGAATACATCAGCGAGAAATATTCCTTTCCGTCCATCCTCTTTTTTATTTTAAGCTCCACAAACCCTTCAAGGGGTGATGCAACAACTCCAAGAGTCAAATATGCCAGGCCAATCCTTATACCTGTTTCTATGGCCTCTTTTTGTGAGCCGAATACGCAGAATTTTTGCTGTGCTGTTTCCAGGGCTATCTTCAACGCCACTCTCCAGTCCAGCTTTCCGTATATCGCTTCAAGCTCCTTGATTCTTTGCGGAATCCCCTTGTTTATTATTTGCGAAGCCAACACTCCAACCAGACCTTCAACCCGCTCTGCCATGTTTTTTGCCAAGGGTATGCTGACTGAATCTTCGGGGTCATACCCTTTGGCCCTTGCGCTGTTTGCAATGCTGTATGCAATATCCACTTTTTTGATTATGTCTTTTGTGTGGCTGTCCATCTTATTGCCCAAACTTGAGTATCTTGACTTCTCTTGTCTGAAGATTTATTACAGGGACCCTGCTCGGCTCAGGATTATGCCCTACTTTTTCCTGGAATAATGTCTTGCCCTGCCAGCAGCTTCCGCATATAAGTGTGGTGTTCCTGTAGTTTGCAGTTGCTGTTTTGTGGATGTGCCCGCTGATTAAGATGTCGGGAACTTTTTCAATAACTAATGGGTCTTTTTTTGTGTCCGGGATGTATTGTGATGATAGATGGGATGGGGCCAGGTGCCTTCTTTTCAGCAAAAATTTCATGATTAAGTCAGCTCGGTCATATCCTCCCTTGCTTCTTAAAGAGTCAACTTCAGCAACATAATAGTCAAATGAATAGCCATGATACATCATGACATCCAACCCTTCAAAGCCGGCTGTGGAGCTGATGTTTATCATTGAGGGGTTGGACACCATTATGGCATTGCTCAGCTCGTACATCGGTTTTGCAAAATCTTTTGACAATACCGGCTGGGGCTCCGAGATGCGCATAGCATCGTGATTGCCGGGGCAAATGACGAGGGGGATGGTGTTTGGGATTTGGGCAAGAAGCGAAGCACATTCCCTGTACTGCTGGTAGATATCTTTTGTGAGCAATTCCTTGTCCTGCTCCGGATAAATGCCGCACCCGTCAACCAAGTCGCCTGCGATGAAAATGCACTCGACGTTTTCTGCTATGTGCTTTTGCTGCTCGCTGCCGGCATTTCCATTAATCCACTTGAGAAATTTTTCAAAATCATCTGGCAGGAATTTTGAGGAGCCTACATGCAAATCGGACAAAAATAATGCATATTTTTCCTGCTTTGCTTTTTTGAGCTCTTTGGCCGGGATATCGGGCCAGAGGATGTTATTTGCAAAAATTACATTTTCCACATTCACCCCGACAACCCCTATTACCTCATCCAAAACTATGTCCTTTGCTTCAATGAATAAAGCCGGCTTGTTTTTGTTAACGATGACTTTCTTTTGCCCTGTGGGATCTTCAACCAAAAGCATCAAATTTCCGTTTTTGGTTGTCTGCTTGCTGCTCACTATCCCTATAACTGAGATGTTTTCCTTTTTGTTTGCCAGCTTGTTTATGGAAATTGTGCTCTTGAGCTCCTGCCTTTGCTTCAGTATCTTTTCGATCGACTTGTACCTGTTGTTGAAATAATCCACAAAATCCTGCGGCTCCCTTTTTTTTGACTCTTCCCTGTATGAGAAAACCACATTTATTTTTGATGCCTGCTTCTCATCTAATATCACCTCCTGCCCGGTTTCCGGCGCATTGCTTATTTTTTTGGGAGTGATAATGCTTTCACTTGCCTGGCAGGTTTTTAGTAATTCTGCAATGCTGGGCATGTTTTTGGCATCGTTTATTTTATTCAACAGCTCCGGGCTTATCAAAAATCCGTTTTTGATAAATACCTCGATGATTTCGCGTTTTTTCTGGGCAAGTTCTTGCTGCATTTTAGCCTTTGAGGTTTTCCTCAATTATTTTTTTGATTCTCGGCAGCATATTTTCGGGAATTTCAACTGAAATGTTCCTTGTGCGCCCATACCTCCCCTTGGAAATTACTTTCGCGTTGATGATGCCGAGCATATCAAACTCTGAAATAATATCGGAAACCCGCCTTTGGGTCAGAATGCCTGTGTTTGTTTTTTTGCAAAGTGACCTGTATATTTCATAGACTTCCCCTGTAAAGAGAGTACCTTTCCTGCTTGAATTCAAAGAAAGTATTGAAAAGAGGATTAAGTGGTATTGCTTTGGCTGGGTTGATATTATGTCCAAAATCCTGTCCCTGTCAATTTTTTCTTCTGCTTCATCAATATGCTCTATAGAAATGATTTTTGAGTTTTTCCGGTCAGCTATCTCTCCAGCTACCCTTAAGAGGTCCAAAGCCCGGCGGGCATCTCCATGGTCTCTGGCTGCATATGCTGCACTTTTTTCTATAACTCCTTGCCCAATTACGTCTTTGTTGAATGATATGTCGGCCCTTTGCTTCAATATCATCTGTATTTGAAAAGCATTGTATGGGGGAAAAACAATCTCTTCCTCGGAAAGCGATGATTTAACTCTTGGGTCCATCTTATCAACAAACATGATGTCGTTTGATATTCCAATCAATGATATTTGTGATTCCGTGTCTTCATTCAGCCTTGTCAAATTGTACAGCACATTGTCGCCAGCTTTGTTGACAAGCTGGTCTATCTCATCCAGTATAATTACATAATTTTGCTGCTGCTTGTTTATGGCCCTGATGAATGCCTTGTACACTTCTTCTGTAGGCAACCCTGTGGGGGGGATTGATTTTCCAAGCTCTGTTGCAAGCTGTGCAATCAGCCGGTATTCCGTATCTGTGCTTCTTTTTAGCTTGCAGTTAACATAAATTATGGACAAAGGGGTGTTTTCCCTCATCGCTATTTCCTTCAGCCTTTGTGTTGTGTACTTTACGGTAAGCGTCTTGCCTGTGCCGGTTTTGCCATAAACAAATATGTTGGAAGGTCTGTCACCTCTCAAGACGGGGGCAAGGATATTAGCAATTTGTTTTATTTGTTCTTCGCGATGATTGACTGTATCAGGAATATAAGATGTTTGTAGGGCCTTTTTATCAAAAAAGACGCTTTCCTTTCTCAGAAATCCCTCAAAAAACGTTTCCAACCCCCTTTCCATGATTGTTCCAGACGAAACAGAGGTATATAAAGATTTGCTTTGTTCTGCACACCCCTTCCTTTCCTGTGGAAGTAGTAATTTGGTTGGTTTGTGTTATTGATTATATATATTTTCTATATAGAAATAAATATAATATATTAAAATAAAAAACAGAAGGTTCCACAAGAAGCCAAGGAGGAACACCCACAAAACCGCAACACACAACAAAAAACTATAACGAAAGAAACAACATCCAATAACACAAACAACACCATGCGGACAAAAACCACCAGGAATCAAGCCAGATACTGTGCGGTAGATGATGAAGAAATTCTCTTTGTGGTTATCAATAAACACACCCACCAAGATTTTGAGGAAGGTGTTTGGGTATGTTCAGGCATTGTAATGAATCTTGGCAATATTTTAGGTAAAAATCACAAAAAGAGACGAGACAAATAAACTGTCAAACTGAAATTCAAAATAATATATAAATTTCCAAAACCTTTATAAATTAAGTAATACTTCTGGAAATTTATCAATACTAGACATCGATAATCAAAACGAGCCTGAAAAGACCGCCTTTTCAGTACAGTTGTTTAAACTGTTTTCTACAAAAGGCATTCAACAAAAGGCTTTTTTTCAACAAACACATAGATAGATTAGTCTGGTTGGGGCAAAATGCCGAGGACAAGGAAACCAAGAGCAGGAAGCATGCAATTCTGGCCGAGGGTTAGGTCAACCCCCAGTTTCCCGAGGATTAGAAACTGGCCTGCCAGCAGCGAAGCAAAGTTGCTCGGGTTTGCCGGATACAAGATCGGAATGACCCACCTGCTGATTAATGATAATCGGCAACATTCCATGACCAAAGGCAAAGAGATATTCTGTCCGGTCACGATTATTGAATGCCCGCCGATAAAAACTGCTTCTATAAAATTTTATAAAAACACAAAAAACGGATTGACACTTGTTTCTGAAATTTTTGCTGATTCAGTTGATAAGGAACTTGGCAGGAAAATTGTCACCCACAACAAAAAAGGAAAACCCACGGAAGATTTTGATTTTGTAAGGCTTCTTTGCTACACACAGCCAAAATTAACCTGCATAGGGAAGAAAAAGCCAGAAACCTTTGAAATTGCAATAGGCGGCGCAAAAGAGCAGCAGTTAAATTATGCAAGAGAAAAAATAGGAAAAGAAATAACCATTAGTGATGTATTCAAGGAAGGGCAGGAACTAGACATACATTCAATAACCAAAGGGAAGGGATTCCAGGGCCCTGTCAAGAGATTTGGTGTTCAGCTCAGACACCATAAGTCTGAAAAAAGCAGGAGAAATCCTGGCTCTTTGGGTGCGTGGAACGCGCAAGGGCACATCATGTGGAGAACCGCCCATGCCGGAAAAATGGGATACCACTTAAGGACGGAATACAACAAGTGGCTCATCAAGATAGGGAATAATGCGGAAGAGATCAATGTAAAAGGGGGATTTGTGAATTACGGAATTGCAAAAAACACATACATTTTTGTTAAAGGATCTGTAGCAGGCCCTCCAAACAGGCTAGTGAGGTTTACAGAGCCGACAAGACAAAAAAAAAGCACCGAAGCGCCGCAAATAACTTACGTAAGCACACAATCAAAACAAGGAAACTAAAATGAAACTCAGTATTTTGGACCAGGCCAGCAACAAGACCGGAGAAATCCAGTTGCCAAACCAATTTGAGGAGGAATTCAGGCCGGATCTGATACAGAGGGCTGTGCTAGCTATCCAAAGCCACAAGCGGCAGCCTTATGCCGCCAGCACAGAGGCAGGAAAAAGGGCATCTGCAAAATTGTCGAGAAGAAGAAGAAAATACAGGGGATCTTACGGAATAGGAATTTCAAGAGTCCCGAGGAAAATACTCTCAAGGAGAGGGACCAGAATGAACTGGGCAGGAGCATTTGCCCCGGGCACTGTGGGGGGAAGGAGGGCGCATCCCCCAAAAACAGAGAGAATATGGAAAAAAAAAATAAATGAAAAAGAGAGGGCAAAAGCCATCAGAAGCGCGATTGCAGCTACTGTTCTGAAAGAAATTGTTGTGCAAAGAGGGCACATTGCCCCAGATAACTATCCTTTTGTGCTGGATAATAAATTTGAATCACTAAACAAAACCCAGGAAGTCATTGAAGCGTTTGGAAAACTGGGGCTCGAGGACGAGCTGCAAAGGGCGCAAAACAGAACCATACGGGCCGGCAAAGGCAAGATGCGAGGAAGAAAATACAAAAAAAGAAAAGGGCCGCTGGTTGTTGTAGGAAAAAAAGACACGCTGCACAACGCGCTAAAAAATATTTCCGGAATTGATGTCGTGGAAGTAAGAAGCCTAAATGCGGAACTGCTAGCGCCAGGGGCGAAAGCAGGAAGACTCACATTGTGGACAAGCTCCGCAATCAGCATCCTGGGAAAGGAAAACCTGTTTAAATAAAACCGGCAAAATGGACAATTACAGCATAATCAAATACCCGCTTTCGACTGAAAAGTCGATTAGGCTTATGGAAGCAGAGAATAAGCTTATTTTTGTTGTAAGCAAAAACTCAACAAAAAAGGAAATCAAGAAAGCAGTCGAGGATATGTTCAAAGTAAAAATAGACGATGTCAACACATTCATAAATGCCGACGGGGAAAAAAGGGCATATGTCAAATTTTCCCCAAAGAATCCGGCCATTGACATTGCAACGCAATTGGGCTTGATGTAAAAGGTGAACTAAAATGGGAAAAAGCTTGATACAGCAGAAAAGGGGCAAAGGCAGCCCAAGGTATAGGGCGCCAAGCTTCAGATACCCGGGAAAGACAAACTTTGCCAGGCATGAGAACAAGGACATGAATGCAACAATCACCGATATCCTGCACAGCAGCGGGCACAGCGCCCCTTTGATGGACCTTGAATACAGCAACGGGGAAACAGGATTGCTTCAGGCTCCTGAAGGAGTTAAAGTAGGCGACAAAATAGATATAGGGGATGCTGTTGAGCTGAAAGCCGGAAATGTCCTGCCTCTGAAGAGCATTCCTGAAGGAACATCCATATACAATATTGAATCAAATCCCGGAGACGGCGGGAAATTTGTCAGGGCAAGCGGAGGTTTCGCAAAGATAATCACAAAAATGGAAGAGGGGATTGTTGTTGAATTACCGTCAAGCAAAAGAAGAACATTCTTGCCGGAATGCAGGGCAGTCATCGGAGTCATCGCAGGCTCCGGCCGGCCTGAAAAGCCGTTCCTGAAAGCTGGGGCAAAGTTCTTCGCTATGCGTGCAAAGAACAAGCTTTGGCCAATCGTCAGCGGCACTTCCATGAATTCAGTCAACCATCCTTTTGGGGGAAAAAGCTCCCATGCAAAAGGAATTCCGACACAGGCATCAAGAAATGCGCCGCCTGGAAGGAAAGTGGGGCACCTAGCGCCGAAATGGACAGGCAGGCATAAGAGGTAAAATGGCTAAAAAAGAAACCACCATCAAAGGCAAGACAATAGAGGAATTAAAAAAAATGAGCACAAACGAGCTTGCCGGGCTGCTTACGTCAAGGCAAAGAAGAACAATCAAAAGAGGCATGACGGAGCAGCAAAAAATCCTGCTGGAAAAACTAAGGTCAAATGAAAAAAACATCGAGACGCACTGCAGGGACATGATTATACTGCCGGAAATGGTCGGCGTTACAATAAAAGTGCACCAGGGCAGGGAATTTGTGCCTGTTGCAATAGAAGCAGAAATGATAGGCCATTATCTTGGAGAATTCGCGCTGACAAGAAAAAAGGTTGCGCACAACGCCCCGGGCATAGGGGCGACAAGATCGAGCGCCAGCCTATCGGTGAAATAAGATGAAAGGATATGCGTTTACGAATTACGCCAAGGAGCATATGGCAAGGGCTATCGGGACAGCATTGCCGATTTCCTTCAAGCAAAGTGTTGAGATATGCAGTTTTATCAAAAACAGAAGCGTAAACGACGCAAAAAAAATACTACAGGATACGGCAGAAAAAAAGAGGGCAATCCCATTCAAAAGATACAACTGGGACCTTGGCCATAAAACCAAAATTGGCCCTGGGAGCTATCCTGAAAAGGCATCAATGGAATTTATAAGGCTGATCGAAAGCGCCGAGGCAAATGCCCAATTCAAGGGGCTCAACACATCGAACCTAGTCATTGCGCATATATCTGCGCACAAGGCAGGCAAAGCATGGCATTTCGGCAGGAAAAAAAGAAGGAAGATGAAGAGGACAAACATAGAGATTGTAGTCGAGGAAAACAGGAAGGAAGCCATGGGGAAACCAAAAAAACAGGAAAAACCAAATACAGGGGCGAGCGGAAAAACATGACAATGCCCAAAATACAAATCGAGGTGGAATTTTGATAGAGCGGAAATTTGTAGCCCAAAAATTCAAGGAATTTCAGATACAAGAATACATAACCCAAAGCCTTCAGAATGTAGGGCACAGCCACACAAAGATGGTTAAAACGCCTTTGGGGGAGAAAATCATCATCTTTACATCAAGGCCCGGCCTCATAGTCGGTAAAAAAGGGCAGAACATAAAGCAGCTGACAAAGACCCTCAAGAAAAGATTTGACCTTGAAAATCCCCAAGTTGAAATCAGCGAAGTCGAAAATCCGAATCTCGATGCGCATATAGTCGCGGAAAAAATTGTAGATGCGCTGGAGAAATTCGGCTCACAGAAATTCAAGGCAATAAGCCACAAGATCATGGCTGATGTGATGAGGGCAGGCGCGCTTGGGATAGAGATTACAATCAGCGGCAAAGTCCCAAGCGCAAGAGCAAAGTCCTGGCGCTTTTACACCGGCTACCTCAAGAAATGCGGAGACGTAGCAATTATGGGAGTTGCAAAAGCGGATGCCCAAGCCCAATTAAAGACAGGGATAATAGGCGTTAAAATAAGGATAATGCCCCCGGACATCAATCTGCCCGATGACATTAAAATAAACGAGCAATCAGAAACAAAGACGGAAGAGGCAAAAGAAGGACCAAAAGAACAGCAGGCAACAAAAGAGCAGAAACAAAGGCCAAAAGGCAAAAGAAGAAAGAAAGATGAAAACAAAAGAACTGAAACTGATGAATGAGCCGGATTTAGAGAACAAGATTGCGGAGCTAAGGAAAGAGCTCATGAAAATAAACTCACAAATAGCCATAGGAATGTCACCCAAAAATCCGAGCAAAGCCGGCGAAATTAAAAAGACGATAGCAAAAATACTCACCATTAGGAAAGAAAATTCAGCAAAAAGCGGAGGCATAAAAAAGGAATGAGTGAAATCTGCCAGATTTGCGGCTTGGTGAAAGAGTTATGCGTATGTGAGACAATAGCAAAGGAAAGCCAAAAAATCCTTGTGTATCTTGAGAGGAAAAAATTCAACAAGAACTACACCATTATAGAAGGGATAGACTCGAAGGAAATAGACCTCAAGGAACTGGCAAAAAAGCTGAAATCCGGGCTTGCTTGCGGCGGAACAATCAAAGCAGGCAAAATTGAGCTGCAAGGCGAGCACAAGCAGAAAGCAAGAAAAATTCTGGTTGAGCACGGCTTTGCGCCAAGCAGCGTCGAAATAAGATAGGATTTGCACCTTTAAAGGAACACAGCATCATACAATGGGATATAAAAACTGGATATAAAATGGCAAAAAGCGAAACAAGGAACATAGGAATTGTTGCAGAGATGCCTAAGCAGGCATGCCCTGACGCAAGATGCCCCTTTCATGGCAAGCTAAGTGTGAGAGGCAGGCAGTTCACAGGCACAGTAGTATCCACAAAAATGAGGAGAACGGCAGTCGTAGAGTTCAACAGGCTGAACTACCTAAGCAAATATGAAAGGTATGAGAAAAGAAGGACGAGGCTGAAGGCCCATAATCCGGACTGCATCGGCGCAAAAGACGGCGAGATAGTCAATATAATGGAATGCAAGCCTCTGAGCAAAACAAAAAATTTTGTCATAATCCAAAAACTTGGAGCGGAAAAAGGATTCAAAGAAAAGATGGAAGCAAGAGAATCATCAAAAGTCATCAAGCCAGCCAAGGAAGAATCGAATGCCGAGGGGGAAAATTAAATGCAGCCATTAAGGGCAAGGGTCACAAGGGCGCTGCCCGTCTACAGCAAAGTTGAGACCTGCGACAATTCAGGAGCAAAAATAATCAAGATTTTTACGGTTGTAGGGTTAAAAACCACAAAGGGAAGGATCGGAAGCTGCGGAGTCGGGGACCTGGTCCAGGCTTCGGTCGTCAGCGGAAGGCCAGATATGAGGAAACAGGTGATTTTTGCAGTCATTGTAAGGCAGAAAAAAGAATACCGGAGACCGGACGGCATGAGAATAAAATTTGAGGACAATTCAGCAGTCGTTTTAAAAGATGACAAAGGAAATCCAAAAGGGACCATATTCAAGGGGGCAATTGCAAAAGAAGCATGCGAAAGATGGCCTGGAATAGCAAAAATAGCAAGCATAGTGGTATAAACATGCAAATAAATTTTTCAAGCGCGTGGAAAAGCAGCAGGAAACCAAGAAAACAGAGAAAATACAGGGCAGAAGCTCCCCTCCACACCAAGCAAAAATTTGTTCATGCTCATCTCTCAAAAGACCTGAAGAAAAAATATGGAAAAAGAAGCATCGGGCTGAGGAAGGGCGACAAGGTGAAGGTAATGACGGGAAAATTCAGGAAGCATGAAGGAAAAATTGAAAATGTAGATTTAAGAAAAACAAGGGTTTTTGTCAATGGAATTGAAACCACAAAAAGAGACGGGACAAAAAAGCCGCTTGCTTTGCACCCATCAAACCTTATGATAACTGAATTGAGCATGGATGACAAGCTCAGGCAGAAAATACTGGAGAGGAAATAAAAATGAGCAGGCATCTCAAGAGGCTGGCGGCGCCAAAAATATGGCAAATCCAAAGGAAAAAATTCAAATTTGTCACCAAGCCAGTGCCCGGGCCCCACGGCACAGAGGCAGGCATCTCATTAGGCACGCTCCTGAAAGAGACATTAAATTATGCAAGCTCGAACAGGGAATCCAGAAAAATAATAAACACAAACGAGGTAAGGATAGACGGAAAAATACGGAAAGACTTCAGGTTTCCGGTTGGAGTATTTGATACTATTGGGTTTAGCACCACAAACGAGCATTTCAGGGCCATAATCAGCAGAAAAGGCAACATGGAACTGGTCAAAATAAAAAAGGAGGAAGCTGCAATCAAGCCGTGCAAAATAATAGGGAAGACAATGATCAACGGAAAACTGCAGCTGAACCTGTTTGACGGAAATAATATACCTGCCGGCAGAGGCTCCTACAAAGTGGGAGACACAATCCTCTTGTCCGTTCCGGAGAAAAAGATTGAGAAACATCTGAAGCTGGACAAAAAAGCATCAATTTTTTTGATCGGCGGAAAGCATATAGGGGAAACCGGCAATGTGGAAGACGTGCTTGGAGACAGGATAGTATACAAGAATAATGAGGGAGAACTGATAGAGACATCAAGAAAATACGCTTTTGTAATCGGGGAAAACAGGCCTTTGATAACTATCTCGGAAAAATGAGCCAGATGAAAAACATACGAATAGAGAAAATAACGCTGAATATCGGCGCAGGAAAAGACCAGCCCAGGCTTGAGAAAGGGATGGTACTTCTTGGCCTGATAGCAAACTCAACACCGATAAAGACAATAACCAACAAAAGAGTGCAGGAATGGGGCTTAAGGCCGGGGCTGCCCATTGGATGCAAGCTTACATTAAGAAAAGAAAAGGCAAACAAACTGCTTCCAAGGCTTCTTGAGGCGGTGGAAAACAGGCTGGACAACAAGCAGTTTGACGAGAACGGCAATATCGCATTTGGAATCCCGGAATACATAGAGATACCTGGCGTCAAGTACGATCCAAAAATTGGGATAATGGGGCTGCAAGTTTGTATCACCCTAGAAAGGCCCGGATACAGGATTAAAAAAAGGAAGCTGCTCACAAGAAAAATACCCGCAAGGCACAGAATATCAAAACAGGAAGCCATAGCGTTCATGTCTAAAAATTTCAGCACACTGGTGGGGGAAGAACAATGACTTACAGCGACTACAGAAAAGTGTTCAAGCAGCTTAAATCAAAGCCTGTAAAAATGCAGAAATACATCAAGCATAATTCCCCAAAGCCGAGAAAACACGGAAGATCAACAAAAAAATGCAGAAGATGCGGAAGGCCAGGAGGCTACATAAGCAAATATGGACTGGGGCTTTGCAGGACCTGCTTCAGGGAAGTCGCAACAAGCTTAGGGTTTAAAAAATTCAACTGAGGGAAAAATGCTCAACGATCCATTAGCAAACATGATGTCGCTGATACTCAACAATGAACTGATAGGAGTGCAGGAATGCCTGATAAAGCCAAGCTCAAAAATAATAAAAGAGCTGCTGAAAGTCATGAAAGAAAACGGGTATGTCGGGGAATTCAAGGAAACTGAGGACAGCAGGGGCAACTACATAAAGCTTGCCCTTACCGGCAGCATAAACAAATGCGGAATTATCAAGCCAAGATACAGCGTCAAGAACAATAATTTCGAAAAATTCGAAAAGAGATTCCTCCCTGCAAAAGACATCGGAATACTTTTTGTTTCAACCCCAAGCGGCATAATGACGCATTATGACGCAAAATCAAAGAAAACAGGAGGGAGGCTTCTGGCCTATTGCTACTAAATGAAAAAAGAAAGTAAAAGCGGGAAAGGTAAAATGAAAATAACCATAGAACTGCCTGCAGAAGCCAGGGCATCCATGGACGACAGCGTTTTATCAGTCAAGGGACCCAAAGACGAAGTCAGTAGGAAAATAAGACAGCGAACCCTGGCCGTGCAAACTGACGGCTCAAAAATCACAATAGAATCAAAAAGAAGCACAAAAAGGGACAAAAAAATCATAGGCTCATTGGCCGCCCATATAAAAAATATGGCCAGGGGCAGCATGCAAAAGCACACATATATCCTAAAAATCTGCTCTGGGCATTTCCCAATCAATGTAAGCGTGGCAAGCAAGAAGCTTATCGTCAAAAATTTTCTTGGGGAAAAAGTTCCAAGGGTGCTGGATTTAAAAAACGATGCCGATGTTAAAATTGAAGGCGACCTGATTTATGTCACAAGCCAAAACAAGGAAACGGCCGGACAGGCAAGCGCCGATATCGAGCAATTGACAAGACGGCCGGGCTATGACACAAGAATTTTCCAGGATGGAATTTACATTATAAACAAGGACGGCAAGGAGCTGAAATGAAAGGTCTTCTGGAAATAAGGAAAGAACTGAAAGAAAGAAAGCCTGAATTCATAAGGCAGGACACCCAAAAAAGGAAGAAGCTCAGCCTTAAGTGGAAAAAGCCAAAGGGCATACACTCAAAAATGAGGCACAATTTCAAGGGAAAACGAAAGTCCCCTTCCCCGGGCTATAAGTCGCCGTCAAAAGTCAGGGGACTGCATGCATCAGGACTGAGGATTGTAAATGTGCACTCGGCCGGGGATGTGGACAATATCAAAAAAGACACCGATGGGATTGTTGTCTCAAGCCGGGTCGGCATGAAGAAAAAATATGAGATACTCAAAAAGGCAAAACAGCTCGGGATCAGCGTATTGAATATTAATGCCGACGACAGAATAAAAAAAATTGAAGTCTTCTTATCTTCAAAGAAGAATGGCAAAAAAGAATCCAAGAAAGAGCCAAAAGATAAGGATCAAGCCAAAGAAGAAGGGCACAAAGAAAAAGAACAGGAGCAAAAACTGTTCGAAGAAGATAAAAAAGAAGCGGAAAAAAGGGAAAAAGACAAGTTATTGACGAGAAAGGCTTAAAATGCTTGATGTACAAAGAAGGATAGCAGCGGACATTTTGAAATGCGGCAGGAACAGGATAAGGTTTGACCCCCAAAAGACCGGAGAGATAAAGGAAGCCATAACAAAGAGCGATGTAAGGGCACTAATCGGCAACGGCACAATCACAAAAAGAAGGCTGAAAAGCACGTCCCGTTTTTGGTCCAGGAAAACAAAAGGGCAGAAGAAATTCGGCAGGCAGAAAGGGCACGGATCGAGAAAAGGAAAGAAGACAGCGAGGCTCAGGCCGAAGGGAACATGGATAAGCAGCATAAGGCTGCAGCGGAACTTTATAAAATCACTTAGGGACAATAATTTAATTACAAGCTCAGTCTACCATGAGCTTTACCTCAAAAGCAAAGGCAGATTTTTCAGGAGCCTGAGGCACCTGAAAACATATTCGCAGGAAAGGGGGATACTTAAAAATGAATGGAAATAACGTAACTTTGCCGTTCAGAAGAAAAAGGGAGGGGAAAACCCATTACAAGAAAAGGCTGAAGATGCTGCTATCTGAAAAATTCAGGCTTGTGGTTAGAAAATCCCTGAACAGCACAAAAGCATCAATTGTGCAATATGACTCAAAAGGCGACAAAGTCCTGTTTACCATAGATTCCAAAAACCTAGGCAAGCTCGGATGGAAAGGAAACACGGGCAACCTGCCAAGCGCCTATTTGGCCGGAATGATGCTTGGCAAAAAAGCAGTCAAGGAAGGCATCGAGGAAGCAATACTGGATATAGGACTGAACAATTCCACAAAAGGCTCAAGGCTTTATGCCGCGCTTGCAGGAGCAATAGACGCAGGATTGAAAATCCCGCTTGGCGCGGAAATACTCCCGCCAAAAGAAAGGATCTCGGGGGAGCACATCTCTAAATATGCCCACTCCATAAAGAATGACCAGACAAGGTACAAAAAGCAATTTTATGATTACATCAAGAAAGGGATTGACCCGGAAGATATTGTAAATCATTTTAACGATATAAAGGGAAAGATAAATGGCTAAAAAAAAACAAAAAGAAACTGTTGAGGAGGCAAAGGAAAAAGACAAGCCAGAGGAGCTGCCGGAAGCACTGGAGGAAGAGGCGATAATCGAGAAGCCGGCAGAGGGACTTGCAGTTGAGCTTGGGGAAGTAAAGGAGATTGAAGAAGTGATAGTTGAGGAGACAAAGAAAAGAGAAAACTTCGAAAAAGAATCTTGGAAGCCAAGGACATCTTTGGGCATAAAAGTAAAAAAAGGCGAAATTACAAGCATAGATTATGCGCTGGACCGCAGGATAAAAATTCTTGAGCCTGAGATAGTTGACGCTTTGCTTCCAAACCTGGCCACGGAACTGCTGATGGTTGGACAATCAAAAGGAAAATTTGGAGGGGGGCAGAAAAGGATATTCAAACAGACCCAGAAAAAAACTGCAGAGGGCAACAAGCCAAAATTTGCGACTTTTGCAGTTGTTGGAGACGGGGACGGGCATGTCGGAATGGGATACGGGAAATCCAAGGAAACAGTTCCTGCAAGGGAAAAGGCAATTAGGCAGGCAAAACTAAACGTGATAAAAATAAAAAGGGGATGCGGAAACTGGAGATGCGGGTGCGGAGATCCGCATACAGTGCCGTTCAAGGCCAGCGGCCGAGCCGGCTCTGTCGTTATAACACTTATACCCGCGCCCAAAGGCACAGGATTAATAATTGAAAAGGAATGCCAAAAAGTGCTGAAGCTGGCCGGAATCAAGGATGTCTGGTCAAAGGCAGAGGGGCAGACAAGAAGCAAGCTGAATGTCCTGTATGCATGCTTTAGCGCCATTAAAAGCCTTATGCAATTCAAGATGAACCAAAAAAATGCAGATGCCCTCCATATAGTTGAGGGCAGCGCCGCAACTGCAAAATCATAACCATACGACATAAAACATGGAACAAAAACAACTGGCAGCAATCAGGATCAGGGGATTTAGCGGGGTAAAACAAGCAGTAGAATCCACCTTGTCCATCTTGAGGCTGTACAGGAAAAATTACTGCATAGTTGTCCCAAACAGCCAAATTTATGCGGGCATGCTGAAAAAAGCGAAAGATTACATCACGTGGGGAGAGATTGATGATGAAACATTCAATGCACTTGTGGCGAAAAGAGGGGAGGAATTTAAAGAGAGAGAATCAGATGCGCACGATAAAATAAAATACAATGATTTTATTTCAATCAACGGCAAAAAAATCAAGAAATATTTCAGGCTCAATGCGCCAAGGAAAGGATACGGCAGGAAAGGGATAAAGCACACTTTCAAGGAGGGTGGAGCTTTAGGCTACAGGGGAAACTCAATCAACGACCTGATAAAGAGGATGGTGTAATGACATTCAACAAAAGAAAAAAGAACACAAGGCAGCGAGGGCACAAAACCCACGGATGGGGCGCTAAGAAGAAGCACAGGGGAAAAGGCCATCAGGGAGGGGCAGGCATGGCGGGCACTGGAAAAAGGGCAGACTCAAAAAAGCCAAGCATATGGAAAGACAAAAATTATTTCGGAAAGCACGGATTTGCAAGCAAAACCCCAAAGATCAAGATTAATCCTGTCAATGTGAGCTATGTGGCGCAGCATATAGACAAATTTGTTTCCAGCGGCGCTGCTAAAAAAGAGGATGGAGTTTATCTGCTTGAACTTGAAAAGCTGGGGTTTAACAAGCTGCTTGGGGACGGAAGGGTTTCTGTGAAGCTTAAAATCACAACACCATATGCTTCAAAAACTGCAGTCGAGAAAATAAAAGAAGCCGGCGGGGAAGTTCTTGGCCTAAGCGCAAAGTGATTCAACCCATTCAATAAATTTAAAAACAACCCGAATACCATCTTGTAAAATGTCTTTTTGGCAATCCATCATCTCTAATCTTCCAGAAGTTGAAGGGCCAACTCAAAAGGCCCTTTCATTTCGTGAAAAGCTGAAATGGACAAGCATAGCTCTCATAATATTTTTTATCTTGGGGCTGATGCCGTTATTCGGACTGGGAATAAACGCGCTGCAAAGATTTGAGACTTTATCCATAATTCTTGGAGCAGAATTCGGATCGCTGATAAGCCTCGGCATAGGGCCGATAGTCACAGCATCCATAGTCCTGCAGCTGCTTAACGGCTCCGGAATCTGGAAATTTGACTTGTCAAAGCCGGAAGGAAAAAGGACATTCCAGGGCACGCAAAAATTTCTTGCAATATTCTTCATCATCTTTGAGAGCGCAATATACGTGCTTTTAGGCGGATTAGCTCCGGCAGAGCAGTTCCTTGGCACCCCACTTCATTTCCAATTGCAGCTGATTCTGATATTCCAGCTATTTTTGGGGGGGATGATTATCCTATTTTTGGATGAAGTCGTCAGCAAATGGGGATTTGGCTCTGGAATCAGCCTGTTCATAGCAGCCGGAGTGAGCAAGAGCCTCTTTATAAAGGCATTTAACTGGCTGCCAGGACCTTCGGGATTGGCAGGCATAACATATTCATCAGGAGCTGTTCCTGCCTTTTTTCAAAGCATTGTCAACGGGGATGTTACAACAGCGCTCATTATGATATCCGCTGTCCTTTCAACATTGCTCGTATTCGTGATGGCTGTATATGCGCAATCAATGAAAGTTGAAATCCCATTGTCTTTTGGGATTGTAAGAGGGCACGGGATCAGATGGCCATTGTCTTTCATCTACACTTCAAATATTCCCGTCATCCTTGTGGCTGCGCTGATCGCAAATTTTCAATTATGGGGAAGGCTGCTGCAGAATGTTGGATTGCCACTGCTGGGAGCATTCAGCTCCTCGACAGGCCAGCCAGTTTCTGGCTTTGTGTATTGGCTGCAAGGCCCTCACATCATAAGAAGCATAATCCAGCAGCATACATTGTTTATTGGAATTGCGCCTTACATGCAGGCATTGTTTTACATCATGTTTTTTGTGGTTGGAAGCGTCATATTCAGCATCTTTTGGGTACAGACTGCGGGAATGGATTCAAAAAGCCAGGCCAAGCAGATGATATCAAGCGGGCTGCAGATTCCGGGATTCAGGAAAGATGAAAGAGTTCTCGAAAGGCTGCTAAGCAGGTATATCTGGCCATTGACAATAATGGGAGGGATCACAGTCGGCTTTTTGGCGTCATTTGCGGATCTGACAGGGGCATTAAGCTCGGGAACAGGCCTGCTTCTTACAGTCATGATAGTCTACAGGTTATATGAGGATATAGCAAAACAGCACATGATGGACATGAATCCTATGCTGAGAAAGTTCATGGGAGGATAAGATGGCATATTATGACTTTTTGAACATATTATTTGCACCATTGCTTAAGCTGCCGGCCTTGGCGGCAGTCATAATACTGTCATTTCTGGTTTCTCTCATCATAATACTCATCACAAAATTCACAACGGACCAAAACCTGATGAAAAGGTTGAAGGAAGAAATCAAGGAGCACCAGAAGCAAATAAAAGAAATGAAAAACGAGCCTGCAAAAGCAATGCAGCTGCAAAAAAAAGCCATGGAAGTCAACATGAAATACATGACGCACTCGTTGAAGCCCACACTGATAACATTTATCCCGATCATACTCATATTTGGATGGATGAGCTCTACTTTTGCTTATGAAGGCATAAAGCCCGGACAGGAATTTTCTGTCACAGCATTTTTTGATAAAAATGCAAATGGCAGCGCAGAGATAACTGTTCCTGATGAAATGACTGCGATAGACGGCAAAATCAAAAAAATTGAGGACAGCAAGGCATCATGGAAACTGAAGGGCAATGAAGGGGAACATCTTCTTGAAATCTTTTACGGAAATGAGAAGCAGCAGCACAGCGTCTTAATAAGCAGTGGGGATAAGTACCTGCCCCCGATGAAAAAGACGAACGGAGCCATAAAATCAATACAGACAATCCACATGAAGAAGACAGTGCTGCCGGTGGGATACAAGGACTGGTTTGGGTGGCTTGGAACTTACATAATATTTTCCCTGGCATTCACAATGATTTTAAGGAAAATCATGAAGGTTTACTAGGAGCAAACCCCAATCTTCTCAGCTTTTACCGCATTCTTCGGGCAGATTTCAGTTGTTTGGCCAATCATCACTTTCGGGATAAACTGCACCTGTTTTATGTTGCCGAATTGGGAGAAATCGTAGCTCACTTCCTTGTCCTTTTTGTCATACAGCGAGCCCTTTTTTACCATAATGCTGTCCAGGTCAAAAAGCCTGGTGCCCCTGTCCCCAACAATCCAGATGGCCAGGCCGCTTATGTCTATGCTGCCTGTGTTGTCTATTATAAAATTTATGTAGCCATTCTGCCCAAATCCCCCAAAGCAGGACTCAATCCCGTCAACATTCTTTATTTCAATCTCGACATTTCTGCAGGCATCGGAGGATTTGCCTAAATTCAGGCTCAATCCCCAGTTCATAACAACTGAGCCGAGAGCTACAGCAAAAGCTATCAGGAGGATGGTTGCAATAAGCGGAGACACTCCTTTTTTCGATCTGGAAATAAAGGGCATATGGCAACATTCGTTCTGAAGCGTTTATATTTAAAGATTATGCTAACCTTTTTAAATAGTCGAGATTTCCAAAATATCATGCCAGCGCCAAGATTAAGGAGCAGGAGCTTCAGGAGAGTCTTCAGGAAAGTTCCAGGAGGCAGAGTAAGCCCGCATTACAAGAAGAGAAAGCCAAAGGCTGCAAAATGCGGCAAGTGCGGCGCTGTTCTCAAGGGAATTCCAAGGGAGCACCCTTTCAGGATGAGGAGCATGCCGAAGACAATGAAAAGGCCGGAAAGGCCGTTCGGAGGAATCCTGTGCAGCAGGTGCATGAGGCAAATAATTATAGACAAGGCAAGGCAGTAAATTAATATCAATAAAACTAAAATTTGCCGAATTCGGATTGAAGTCAAATCAATTATAATAAAACTGAAAATAAAATAAATCACTCAAGCAGATGGCGACACTGCTTGCTTAAGGGTGGTTGGATAGGCAAATTTTGCCGGTTTCTGATCACAGACGTTTTGGAGGTTCAAAATGATTGAAATAGGGCGTTTATGCGTAAAAATTGCAGGCAGAGATGCTGGTAAGAAAGGCGTTATAATAGATATTCTTGATGACAAGTTTGTGCTTGTTGACGGAGAGACAAGAAGAAGGAAAGTAAATATTCTGCATGTCGAGCCTTTGGCGCAAGTGGCCAAAATAGGGAGAAATGCTTCCCATGATGAAATTGCAAAGGCTTTGGATGAACTGGGATTGAAGGCCCGCGAAACAAAGCCAAGGCAGAAAACTCAAAGGCCAAGGACAAAAAGAAAGACACCTGAGCAGTTGAGAGTCCAGAAAGAAGAGAAAAGAAAGCTAAGAGATATTTTCAAGCCAAAGAAAAAAGATGAAAAGGCTGAAGCAAAGGAAGCAACGCTCGAGGAAAAGGCCGGACTGGCAGAAGAGAAAAAGGAAGAGGCGAAAATAGAAGAGAAAGCAGAAGCAAAAGAAACACTAAAAACAAAACCTAAAGAGAAGAAAGCCGCTCCGATGAAAACAGCTCCTAAGAAAAAGGAGTGATTTTATTTATTTTTATCAAAATAACCTAGCACAAAAGCAACCCAACCAGTAAAAAATAAAGTAAAAATTATACTTAGAACAATTCTTATAAAAATATTTAATGACACAAATAAAGAGACATAATTATAATACAATATTATTAAACCCATTAGAATAGTAAAGAATAACTCTATTTTCTTATCTGATCTAAAAATTTTATCATTAAATTAAAGTCCTTTTTCCATCACTTCAAATAACTCTGTTAAATTCAATTCCAAAGCAGCAACAGGCATTTCAAGCCCCCAGTTTGATAAAACAACTGGTGATATCTCCCCCAAATAAGCCACTTTCTTTCCTTTTACAATTGCCCTTCCAACCCTACCTTCAATGAAAGAGCTATGCTCAGTTTCTTCTATATCGCAGCTTAAGCCGAAGCATTTCATTATATAATCAAGCACCTGCCTCATGTCAGTATAGTTTGCATCTTCATGGGAAGAGGCAACTGCAATCCTGTGGCTTTCCATAATCTCTTCATTCTTCCTTGAATTAACAAGCCCCTGCTCAAAAACTTTCTGCGGAAACCCAACATGCTTGTTCTTGGATAAAACTTCCATAAGGCTTGGCAGAAGCCAGCTCCTGATAACAGAATAAGTCTCCGACATGTAGTCATCTATCTCGATTGTGCCAAAGTCCCCGAAGTTCATCCTCCTGTAAAGAATTTCCTTGTTCGTAAGTATTGCGCTCAGCACTTCCTGATAGCCCAGGCCTACAACAATCTCCCTTGCCTTGTCAATGAATTCATTCAATTTGAAAGTCGAGCCATGCGTGAATGTCGTCAATGGAAGCTCCTTTATTCTGTCAAAGCCGTAGGCTATCCCAATGTCCTCGATGACATCATAAGGATGAAGGATGTCGTTCCTGTATGCCGGTATTTTCACTTTCCATCCATCGAAATCATATTGCGACTTTTCAAGCAGCTGCTTCACCTCACTTTCCTTCAGGTCCAGCCCAAAAAGATTGTTTATCTGCCCGCTTTTGATTTGGATGATTTCATTTTTTAAATCCGGCATCATAATTTTCCTGTTGGGGTATTTTGCCTCAACAGAATAGATATTGAAGCCCCTGTCATGCAGCGCGTAGGCAAAGATGGCTGCAGCAAGATTGACAGCTTCCTCGTCAATGCCTGTAGCCTCAAAAAGCAGGTCTTCATCTCCTATCTCAAGCTTGCCAGTAAAGTTGGAGTTTATTATGGGGACAAAGCTCATCACTTCGTTTTTGTCGTCCATTAATATCGGATATTTCTCAAATCCCTCAAGCACCCACCCATAATCCTTTCCTTTTGGATGCTCTGCCAGTATTTCTTTCAGGTTCATCTTTGCCTTGAATTCAAGCGGCACGAATTCTATTGATGTGGGATCAGCTGCCCTGTAATGCACCGGAAATTTCAGCCTTCTGTAGGAATACAATCCAATAGATACTTTCTGCCTTCTTCTTCCATAGCTCTCGCAGAATTTCTCCTGCAGCTGCACCATCTGCTTTATCAGGTAATCGTCCATCTTCCTGCCTTTTGCAGCAAAGCATGCAATATAAGGCCTGTATTTCATCACAGACTTGTCAACTATCACCTGGTAATCCCCCCTGTTGACCTTTATTTCCGGAATGCCTTTCTGCAGCCCGAGAATTCCTTTAAGCAGACGGGCAAATCCCTCAACACTCCACAAATAAGGCAGGTTTGTGTCCCCAAAATCTATCTTGGCTTCATCAGTCTCCTCATCATAACCTTCAAAATCGCCTTTGCCATAATGGGAAAGCTCATGAAGCTCCTCAACTGTTATTTTTTTACCTATTAAATGCTGCAAATCCTTTAGCGAAAAAGTTATTGTCGGCATTTTATTTGTTATTTTCTATTCATGAAAGCAATATAGCACATTCCAGCTCCTGTAATGACAAGTATAATTCCAGCCAATAAGTCCAAGCTTCCATAGGAATAAGAATTTACTGCAAAATAAACATAAATCAATCCAAATATCAAAGATGCAGGTCCAAACATTTTCCACATCACCCTAACGTAAAATCTTCCATAAGAGGAGTCTATTTTTTCTGACTCGATTTCTGACAGATACACGGCATTTGTATTTTTAATCGTTAGACTATTTACTTTGTCAGGCTCTATTTCTGGCATATTGAAAGCCGAATAACCACAATTATTACAAATATATTTAGTCGGTAAATACCCTAACGATTGCATTGTTGATTTCTCTTGGTTTACATCTATGGAATTGCATTTAGGGCAAAATTTGATATACCTAATCCTTTTTTTTATTGATATTTTTTTTGTCTTTCTTTTTGTCATTTGCACTTAAATCTTTCAAACTACTTTTGCATTCCTCAAAAATTCCAGATCATGGCTGAATAGCTGCCTTATATCCTTAATACCTAGCTTGAACATCGCAATCCTGTCTATTCCTATGCCCCATGCAAGCACAGGCACTTCCTTTCCAAGAAGGGGCTTGACAACTTCAGGGCGGAAGATTCCAGACCCTCCAAGCTCAATCCACCCAAGCTCAGGGTGCTTTGCGTGAAGCTCGGCGCTCGGCTCGGTAAAAGGAAAATAGCCCGGTGTTATCTTAACCTGGTCGGTCTCGGCAAACTCCTCAGCAAACATTTTTAGCACACTTTTAAGGTGCCTAAAATTTAACCCTTCCTCTATGATGATTCCCTCTGTCTGGTTAAATTCAGGGAAATGGGTTGCATCAACAACATCGTACCTGAAGCACCTTGAAATTGCAAAATATTTTCCCGGAATTTTAAGCTCTTTTGATGCAAGCATCCTTGCGGAAGAGGCTGTTCCTTGGGTTCTCAGCATGTGCCTGTGTGTCCTCTTTGCATCAAAATTATAGCGCCAGCCCTTTGAGCCAGTTCCGAAGCCGTTTTCATGCGCTTCCTTCACTTTCTTCACAAGATTTTCATCCAGTTTTCCGTATTTCGGCTCCTTTATGTAATAAGCCTGGTGGATGTCCCTTGCTGAATGGAACTGTGGCATGAACAAAGCATCCATGTCCCAGAAATCAGTCTCTACTATAGGTCCTGCCATCTCCCTGAATCCAAGCGCAACGAATTTTTGCCTTACTTCGTCAAGAAATCTCCTGTAGTGCTGCTTCCTACCTCCAAAGACAAGAGGAACGTTTATTTTTACGTCAAATCTCCTGAATTTTCTTCCTTTCCACGCATTAGTTTTTATCAGCGAAGGCGTTACCTTTTCCATCAAATCATCATCAATTTTTTCTTTCAGCAGTTTTTTCCCTGTTTCGGTGAGCTCTGCAGCCAACATTTTTGACAGCTCAACCTTGACAATTTTTTTTCTTCTCTTCAGGCTGCCAAGGACAAATTTTTCCTCATCATTCAGCGCACTCAATTCCTTCGGAAATTTTTCCTTCAAAAACTGCTCTTCCGGAAAGCCATGCTTAAGCAAATGCCTTCCATGGTCCGTTATCGCTGCAATGATTTCCCTGCCCTTGCTTATCTCAATCGCATTTTTTGATTTTAGGGCGCCCAAAGAAACAGCCATTTCCTCGGCGCTTAACCCGGATTTTTCCGCTATCTCAGAGAAAGCCGACTGTTTTCCGACGGATTCAAGAAATTTCCTTTCAGGCAGCCCGTCTTTGAGGTATTTAACCCCGTTCTCGTCCAGATTCACAATTTCTTTTTCCTCAGCCCTTATCCCGACTACATTCTTGTTTTGCAGCCACTGCAAAGCCCTTGCCACCTCAACATCCTTAAGCCCTGTTGCTTTCAAGATGTCATTAAAAGAGCTCAAGCCTGCAAGAACCCTCAAGACCTTTCTTTCAATAGGATTCAGGCTTTCAGCAAGCTTTTTTATTTCCATCAGTATTTCCTCGGGTAGCTGCCAAGCACAGTGACAAATGCGGATTTTTTGACACTTTTGATTGCTTCAGCCACATTTTTTTCTGATTTGTGGCCCTGGAAGTCTATGAAAAAAATATAGTCGCCAAGCCTACCTTTTGAAGGTCTCGACTCAATTTTTGTCAGGTTTATTTTACGCTTTGCAAATTCCCCAAGGATGTCATGAAGCAGACCGGGCCTGTCAATATTGGGATAGACTGCAATGCTTGTCCTGTCGCAGCCGGTTTTTTTGCCGTCAGAGCCCGCAACTACAAAAAACCTTGTAACATTAAATCTGCTGTCCTGCACATCCCTTTTCAATATCTTCAGCCTGTAGATGCCGGCTGCAATCTTTGGTATTATTGAAGCCTTTACCCTGTCCTTTGCCCTTGCAACCATCTCTGCGGACTTGCCGTTGCTTGATGCATACATTATTTCAGCTTTTGGAAGATTCTTCCTGATGAAAATCTCACACTGCTCATAAGTCTGGGGATGTAGGCAAAGAATTTTTATATCATTAATACTTCCAAATCCAACCAGATTGTGGGATATGGGCAAAATATCCTCTGCCTTGATATTAAGCTTGAATTCCATCAGCAGATCAAGAGTCTGGCCGATAGTGCCTGCAACTGAATTCTCAACAGGCACGATTCCAACATCCGCTTTTCCATCAGCAACAAGCTCAAATACATCCCTTATGGTGCCTGCAAACAATATCGGCGCATTCCTGCTGTACCTTACAGCGGCTTCGTGGCTGAAAGTCCCTTCCGGGCCCAAAGCTGCTATTTTCATTCCATCTTCACCATCTGCTCTATCAGATAATCGCTTGTTTTCTCAGCCTTTTTCCTGAAATTCCCGAAAAATTCCGCGCATTCATCGAAGTATCTTACAAACCCTTCCTTGTCTTTTGCTTCTATTATTTTTTTGAGCTTTTTCGAAGATTTTTCTAAAATATCCAGCATTTTTTTGTTATTTGGATTCATAGTCTCGATACCGGCATATAATTCCGAGTCCTGGTTGAAAATCCTTCCAACCATCATCATCCTAAGCCTGTATACAGGGCTTGCAAATTCAAGGCTTTCATTGATATTTATCCCAGCTTTCTTCATAGCATGGGCAACAGCCAGAGTATTGAAATGGCTTAGGCCCTGTATCACAGACATCATTTTATCATGTTTTTCCGGGGATGCAATTTTTATCACGGCACCGTTTTTCTCAAAAACATCAACAAGCCATTTCCGCCATTTTCCCGCCCTTGCAGGGCACAATACAATTATCTGATTCTTTACAGAGCTGACATTGGGCCCAAAAACAGGGTGCATCCCAATGACTCCGCACTTGGAATGTTTCAGCATCGCTTCAACAGGCCCAACCTTTATGGATGTAGTGTCTATCAGCAAAGAATCTTTGTCCATACAGGATGAAATTTTCTTAATCATTTCAACTGTAGCGTCAATTGGCACAGAAACCATCACAATGTCGCTTTTTTTTGCACAATCCTCAGGCTTAAGTTTTGTCCTTCTTGATGAGACAATCACTTTACAGCCATTTTTCTCAAAAAATTTTCTGAAAAACCCGCCCATTTTTCCAGTTCCGCCAATTATGCCCACAGTATTTTTTTTCATAAAAGAACTCACTTTAGCGCATCAGGATTCATTTTTCCTGCCATAATCATATGGTCAGCCAGCACGATTGCCACCATGGCCTCTGCAATGGGGGGAAACCTGACTATAGTTGCAGGGTCATGCCTACCCTCAACTGAAATTGATTCCAGCTTCATAGTCTTATAATTGACTGTCCTTTGTCTCTTCATTATGCTTGAGGCAGGCTTTACAACTGCGCGCATCACAATAGGCATGCCTGTTGAAATCCCCCCCAAAATACCCCCATGATGATTTGTCCTTGTAGCAATTTTATTGTTTTTGGCAATGAACTCATCATTGGACTGGCTGCCCCTCATTTTTGCCAATTCAAATCCGGCCCCGAATTCAATCCCTTTCACTGCATTAATCCCCAGGATTGCAGAGCCCAAGTCAGACTCAAGCTTGCTGTAAATCGGCTTTCCCAAACCCCATGGCACGTTCAAGGCAACAATCTCGCAAACCCCACCGACAGAATCCCCTTCATTTTTGGCTTTTAATATTGCCTGCTCCATCTTTTTTGCGGCATTCCCGTCGGGGCACCTTACATTGTTTTTACATATCTGGCTGTATTCTATCTTGCCTGATTTTATCCCTGCCAATTCTTTGACATATGCTATAACCTTTATTCCGTGCCTCTCAATCAATTTTTTTGCAACCGCGCCTGCAGCTACTCTTGCGGCTGTCTCCCTGGCAGAGCTTCTTCCCCCGCCCCTGTAATCCCTGCGGCCGTATTTAATCTGGTAGGTAAAGTCAGCGTGGCCGGGCCTAAGCAAGTGCTTTATCTTCTCATATTTTGAGGAATCTGCATCTTTGTTATAGATAATCATCGATATTGGAGTTCCTGTTGTTTTGCCTTCAAAGACTCCGCTCAAAATTTCCACCTTGTCACTTTCTTTTCTTGAAGTTACTACCTCGCTTTGGCCAGGCGCCCTTTTGTCAAGCTCTTTTTGGACATCAGCCTCGCTGATTTCAAGGCCAGCCGGGCAGCCATCCAGCACAACCCCGATTGCTTTTCCATGGCTTTCCCCCCATGTTGTTATCCTGAATAAATTTCCAAAGCTGTTCATCGTCATTGCAACTCCATCATTATATAATGGACTATCAAATCACATGCCTCTTCCGGAGCAAGCCTTGAGGTGTCAATTGTGTAGTCGGCAGCCTTATTGTACATTACTTCCCTTTCATGAAGGACATCTTTTATCTCTTCAAGAAACCCTTTGCCCGTCAATGCAGGCCTTTCTTTGCTGCCTTTCAGCCTGCCTGTTATAGTTTTCACATCTGCTGTCAACAGAACTATCAAAGAATTTTTCTTCAGATTAATTATATTCTCTTTCCTTACAACAATGCCCCCGCCGGTGTCAAAGACGCACTCATCAAAATCGCTTATATGCTCAATAACATCGGACTCAACTTCCCTGAACTTGTCCCAGCCGTATTTTTTAACGAACATAGCAATCGGCATCTTGGTCTTTTTCATTATCTCCTCGTCTGTGGAAATAAATTTCTTGTCCAGCTTGCCTGCCAGAAATTTTGCTATGGTAGTCTTTCCTGTGCCCCTGAACCCGATCAGCGCAATGTTCATTTTTTATAAAGCAGACTGAATTTTTCCCAAAAATCAGGAAATGACTTGGCAACGCAATTTGGATTTTTTATCCTGATCCCGCTTATGGACAATCCTGCAACGGCGAAGCTCATTGCCATGCGATGATCATTGTAAGTCTCGATTATTGCCTTTTGCAGCCTTCTCCTTCTTACCTTAAGGCCATCGCCCATTTCCTTGACACCAGCCCCTATCTTCCTCAGCTCAAATGCCAGCGCTTTCAACCTGTCGCTTTCCTTGTACCTCAAATTTGCGACGTTACTTATTGAAGATGCGCCATCGGCAAACACGCTCACAACAGCCAATGTGGGCACGGCATCAGGCATGCTGTTCATGTCGATGTCAATGCCTTTCAGGCCCGCGCCTTTAATTTCAATAAAATCCTTCCCTTTTCTAACGCTGCACCCCATTTTCCCAAGCGCGTCTGCAAATCCAATGTCGCCTTGTTTAGAGCGCGGATTTATATTCTTTACCATGACCTTGCCCTTTGTTACAGCAGCGGCTGCAAAAAAGTAGCTCGCGCTTGACGCGTCGCCTTCAATCTTATAGCCCCTTGGTTTGTATCTCTTGTCATTTTTAACTGTGAATCTTTTATAATTCTGATTTTTTACGCCAACCCCAAAACTTTTCATCACATCCAGCGTGATATCTGCATAAGGCCTTGAGGTCAAATTCCCAATGATGCTTATTGAAGTGTCTTTTTTTGCATAAGGGGCGCACATCAATATAGATGATAAGTATTGGCTGCTTGTATTCCCCTTTAGCCTTACGCTGCCCCCATTAAACCCCCCATAAGTCCTGACAGGCGGAAATCCATTATTGCTTTCAGTTTTTGCCCCCAATTGCCCCAAAGCATCGAGCAAATCCTTGATTGGGCGCTGCCGCATCCTTCTGTCACCGTTTATCACAACTTCCCCATCGGCAAGACAGGCAAAAGCTGTGAGGAAGCGCATCGCAGTGCCGGCATTTCCCGCAAAAATCGGCTTTGACGGCAATTTTAATTTTCCGCCAGCCCCATGAACAACCAAATCACTGCCTTTTTTATCTATCCTTATTCCAAACTGCTTCAATGCAGAAACCATATGAGCAGTGTCGTCGCTGAATAAGGGGCTTTTAATCAGGGATTTTCCATCGGCAAGAGAGGAAACTATCAAAGCCCTTTGAGTGTAGCTTTTGGAGGGAGGGGCCCATATTACAGCATCCACATATTTCTTAGTCTTGATTGCCAGCATTTTTCAGATGTTCCATGACTTTTCTTCGCATTGCCTTTTCAGGGGCATCCTCTCCTGTCCACAGCCTGAACTGGAGCATAGCGCCATAAACAAGCATTTCAAACCCAAGGATTGTTTTGCAGCCTTTTTTTTCAGCCTCCTTGAGCAGCTTTGTTTTATGCGGATTAAAAACAATGTCAAAAACAATAGAGTTTTTTCTGAGCAAATTTGCCGGAACCGGGGATGCGCTGACATTGGGATGCATGCCGACAGAAGTTGCATTGATTAAAATGTCATAGTCCATATCTTCCAGCCTGCTTAATCGGCCATACCCGCAACCGAAATAATCTGCAATGATTTTTGCTTTCCCGACACTCCTGTTTAATATAGTGACATTCGCGCCCTCTTCCCTCAGCCCATAGGCAATTGCCCTTGCCGAGCCGCCTGCGCCCAAAATAACTGCATTTTTGCCTTTTATGCCTGTCCTGCATTTTAATGCATGAACAGCCCCATCACAGTCTGTGTTATAGCCAATTAACATCCCATTTTTCTTTGCAATTGTATTCACCGCCCCTATATCTTCTGCCTTTTTATCGATTTTATCCAGATATCCGATAATCTCAACTTTGTGGGGGATAGTGACGCTGAAGCCAAGAACATTTAACTGCCTGAAATAATCAATAAATTCTTTTAATTTGTCAACCTGAAATTTTAAATAAACCGCATTCATGCCTATTTTGTCAAAACCCGCATTGTGCATTATATGGGACCAGGAGTGCCCGACCGGGCTGCCAATCAGGCCGGCAATTTTCGTATTTTTGTCTATTTTTTTTATCCTGTAATGGCTTATCATCTCACCCAATGACAGCTGCCCGTCTGCCGACTCCCGGCCTTTCTCCACGGAAGCGTATGACACTTTGGACCCGAGAATCAGGCTCATAACCCTGCCAAACTGCCCATAAGGGCCCATGCAGAAAGCAATAATCTTCTTCTTTTCACTGTTCGCAGCTTTTATGAGATCGAAGAGCCTGAAGTTGTCTGTGACGGAATTGGCTTTTGAAACTATCTTTATCAGGTCAGGATTCAGATTTTTGATGCTGTTGTATATCTCCACCAAATTGTCCGGAGTCTCCTTGAAATTATGGAAAGATACAATGATTTTTGCGTTTTTTTTATTTTGAATTAAAATTTTTATCGGTTTTTTACCAGATGAATATTCTATGTCGGCATAGGATGCCCTGCCATCCAAGGCACTTTTCAACATGCCGATTCTTCTGCTTTCATTTCCGCTAAACAAACCACCTTCGGATTTTCTCCTGTTTGTCAATATCACGGGCTTTCCGCAGCTTTTAATTAACCCTTTTATTTCCTCTTCGCTTAAATTTTTGAAATAGTCCAGCCTCAGCTCAATTAAATCTGCAGCCTTTGCTTTTTGCAGGCTTTTCAAGTCTGTTATCACGGCTGCCAGCATTTTATTGCTCTTCAAGAACGTTTTTTATATCATCCAAATCAATGCTGCCAGAGACAAATGCGTCTCCTATCGAATTCAACATCACAAAATTCAATTTTTTGTTTACTGTTTTTTTATCAAACTGGATATGCTCCAGAATTTTTTTCGGCTTTAGCTGATGATGACTCAACTTGTGCGGCAGCCCGACATGCTCCAGAAGATTATTCTGCCTTATCACGGAGCCTTCATGCATAAATCCCTTTTTTGCGGAGAGCTTTGCCGCATAATTCATTCCTATTGATATCGCATGGCCGTGGCTTATCCTGTAGCTCAATGCCGATTCAATTGCGTGCCCGATCGTGTGGCCGTAGTTGAGGAGCATCCTCATGCCCTTTTCCTTCTCATCTTCTGCTACAATTCCTGCTTTTATTTCGCAACTTCTTTTTATTGCCTGCTTCAATATTCCCAAATCAAGCTTTAAAATCCTGTCAATATTTTTCTCCAGAAAATGGAAGAAACTCTTGTCCCTGATTAAGGCATGCTTTATCAACTCAGCCAAGCCGTTCACCAGCTCTTTTTTAGGCAAAGTTTTCAGAAAATCCGGGTCAATAATAACTTTTTTAGGCTGGTAAAAAGCCCCAACTGCATTCTTGGCATTTTTTACATCAACAGCAACTTTTCCCCCTATGGAGCTGTCAACCATGGCAAGCAAGGTGGTTGGAACTTGGATATATGGAACCCCCCTCATGTATGTTGCTGCAACAAATCCTGCCAAATCCCCAACAACACCACCTCCTAAGGCAATTATGCACGAATCCCTGCCAAAGCCCAGATTGAGCATGGCATTTTCCATTCTCTCTTTTGTCTTCCTGCTCTTGTTTTTTTCCCCTGCTGGAAATTTGATCAAATTGGCACGCAGGCTTTCTTTTTGCAGGCTTTTCAGCAGATTTTTGCCGTAAATATCCGCAACAACGGAATCAGCAATTATTGCATAGGCATTTGCCGCTGGCTTTTGCCTCAATTCAGCGGCTAAACTGCCAAACAAACCTTCATCTATAAAAATGCCGTAGGAATTATCCGCTTCTTCCCCTAATTCCACTCTCACAACTTCCATGCTATCTCATATCTTTCTTCCGATTGCACCGGCTACAAGCTTCAGTTCTTCCATCAGCTTTGCAAATTTCTTTGTGCTTATTGTCTGGTCAGCATCACTGACAGATCTCTCAGGATTGGTATGCACCTCTATCAGCAGCCCGTCAGCTCCTGCTGCAACAGCTGCCCTGCTCATCGGGCTTACCAAAGTGTATTTGCCTGTCCCGTGGCTTGGATCTACAATTACAGGCAGATGCGTCAATTCTTTTACTGCAGGCACCGCATTCAAATCAAGAGTGTTTCTTGTGTAGTTCTCAAAAGTCCTTATCCCTCTTTCGCACAGAATGACATCATGGTTGCCTTCTGACATTATGTACTCGGCACTCATCAGCAGCTCATTTATTGTTGCTGAAAGCCCCCTCTTTAACAGGACAGGATGCTTGCACTTTCCGACTTCCTTCAGCAAATCATAATTCTGCATGTTCCTTGCCCCTATCTGCAGAATGTCAGCATACTTGCACACAAGCTGCACATTTCTTGTGTCCATCACCTCTGTTATGATTGGCATTCCAGTTTCCTCTTTTGCTTTTTTCAGCAACTTTAATCCTTCCTCCCCAAGGCCCTGGAAAGAATACGGGGAAGTCCTTGGCTTGAATGCGCCTCCCCTCAAAATTTTTGCGCCGGCTTTCTTAACCAATATAGCTGTTTCTATGATCTGCTCCCTGCTCTCAACAGAGCAGGGGCCTGCCATGACAACAACTTCATTGCCCCCTATCTTGACGCCGTCTGCATTTATTATCCTGTTTTGCTGATGAAAATCCCTGCTTACAAGCTTGTATGGCGACAGCACAGGCATAATCTTTTCAACGCCTGCCATTGCCCTTATCTGCGATTCAGGGACCTTTCTTTCATCCCCTATTATCCCAATTACTGTTAAAATATCCCCCTTTGAAATATGCGCTTTCAAGCCATTAGCTTTTATTTTCCCGACTACTTTGGCAATCTGCCCTTCATTCGCATTCTTTTTCATCACAACAATCATGTTCTCACCCTTGCCCTTTGTTCCCATATTGCCTTTTTTATCATTTTTATAAATTTATCATGCTTGAACAATGAGATTAGCCATCAAAAATTTAGAGAGCCAATCAAAACTTAAAATAAAAAAAGAAGTACCTGAAGCTTGAAAACAACCTGTAGAATGCAAAACCAATCTGCGCCATTAAATTTTCCGCTTTTCTGATAAGCATTTTAAGAGGATTTGGAAAGACGAAGTTATATTTAAAGGTTTGCAGGAAAAGGCGCATCGCGCTTATTATGGGCGCATTGAAAACAGATATGCGTCAAAAATCAGCTTAAGTGTATCTCGACGATGTCATTGTCCTCCAAAACATGCCCGAATTTCCTGACAACCATTCCATCAAATTTAGCCGATCTTCCCCATACCCTCGCAAACCTGAACCTGCTTACAAAATCCTTGTGGAGCTTCATGCATACATCTTTTAGGCTGTTGCCATGCCTCATTATCAAAGGCACTTCCATGTCTGCCTTTTTTCCCTGCTCCTTGCAGTAAACCCGCATGAATTCCAGCTTCCTGAAAATCAGGCCTTTCAGCTCTCCAATGTTTATCTTGTTTTCAGCCGAGATGCAGATGTCAGGCTTTACGATTTCCTTTATCCTTTCCAGCTCGTTTTTATCAACCATGTCTATCTTGTTCAGGACGGTTATTGCAGGAACGTATTTTTTGTTCCCTTCTATGGCATCAATCAGCTGGTCGTCTGTGATGTCTTCCCTTATGACTATGCTTGAGTTATCCAGCCTGAACTCCTTTAGGATGCCTTTTATTGTTTCTTCACTTATTTTTGTCAGCCTTACAGTCAGCCCGATGTCAATTCCCCCTCTCAGCTTTTTGGAAATTTTTACTTGAGGAGGCTTTTGGTTTATCCTGAGGCCTGTCTCAAATATCTCTCTTTTGACAACATCAACATGCTCCGGATGGAAGACGTCAAGCAAAATAATGACCAAGTCAGCGCTTTGCGCGCAAGCAAGGACCTCTTTTCCCCTTCCCCTGCCTGTTGCAGCCCCTTCAACAATGCCTGGCACATCCAAAACCTGTATCTTTGCATGGTTGTATTCCAACAAGCCCGGGATGCAGGTTAATGTAGTGAAAGCATAAGCCCCTACAGGAGAGTTTGCGTTTGTGATTGCGTTTAACAGGGTTGATTTTCCTACGCTTGGAAACCCAACCATTATGACAGTGGCATCGCCCGTCCTTTTTACGGCAAAACCTTCCTGCTTTCCCTTTGAAGCGGCCTTTCTTTGGTAGTCTTCCCTGATTTTTGCCAGCTTTGCCTTGACTAACCCAATGTGGCCTTGAGTTTTCTTGTTGTACTTTGTAGTTGAAAGCTCTTCCTCCAATTCCTTAACTTTCCTGTCATACGAGCTTTCATGCTTCTTTGCGTCCTTCAAGTTCAATAACTGGCCCATACTATAAAGATTAAGAAAATGGTATAAAAAGGTTTGTTTGATAAGTTAATTGGCATATAAGATTTATTTATATACAAAAATAACTTTTTTCGCAAAATAACTAGTTTTACCTCTTCTTCGGCACTTTCTCCCAATCTTCCAAAAACTTTTTAATCCCGACATCAGTCAAGGTGTGCTTGAACAACTGCTCGAAGACAGAATAAGGCACTGTTGCGATGTCTGCGCCGATTTTGGCTGCATCCAGCACATGGATTGGGTTTCGGACAGAAGCAACCAGAATTTGCGTGGTGAACTTGTAGTTGTCATAAATTAACTTTATGTCTTTTATCAAGTTCATCCCGACTTCCCCAATGTCATCAAGCCTTCCGACAAACGGGCTTACAATAAAAGCCCCTGATTTTGCTGCCAACAAAGCCTGATTTGCTGAAAAAATCAAAGTAACATTGACCCTAATCCCTTTCTTAGTTAATCTCTGGCAAGCTTTCATGCCTTCAACAGTCATGGGAACCTTGACAACAATGTTTTTTGCAATCTTTGAAAATGCAACCCCTTCTTTTACCATTCCGTCAGCATCGGGAGAAATAGTTTCTGCGCTGACAGGGCCTTTAACAATTGAGCAGATTTCCTTGAGAACTTCATTATAGTCTTTGCCTGCTTTTGCAGCCAAGGATGGATTTGTAGTGCAGCCTGAAATCAAGCCAGTCTCTGCACCACGCTTAATTTCGTCCAATATTGCTGTATCGAGGAATAATTCCATTTTATTTCAATAATGTAACATCATTTTTAACCTTTTCCCTTGCTAACAACCTTCATTACCTCTTCTGCTATTGAATCTGCATCAAGCCCGTACTTCCTGTATAATTCATCCGGCTTGCCTGATTCAGCGTACCTGTCCTGCAGGCCAATCATCCTCATTTTGCAAGGATAATTCTCGCTTAGCACTTCAGCAACTGCTCCGCCTAAGCCGCCAATCACATTATGGTCTTCTGCAGTTATGACAAAATTAGTTTTTTTAGCCAACTCAATTATTAAATTTTTATCCAAGGGCTTTATCGTGTGGATATTGGCGACATAAACTTCCACATTCTCTTTTTCAAGGATTTCAGCAGCTTTCAAAGCCTCATGAACCAAAGTGCCTGTTGCGAAAATAACAGCGTCTTTTCCTTGCTTCAAAATCTCCCCTTTTCCAACCTCGAACTTGTAATCTGGCTTATGGATACTTGGCACAGGATTCCTGTGCAGCCTCATGTACGAAGGGCCATTATAATCTGCCAGCGCAAAAACCATCTTTTCAGCCTCAACAGAGTCGCATGGCTGCAAAACAACCATGTTTGGCAATGCCCTGTAAATGGCAATGTCCTCTATTGCCTGAGCGGATTTGCCGTCCTCGCCTGTGAAGATGCCGGCATGGCTTCCCGCAATTTTCACATTCAGTTTGTTTCTTGATACAATATTCCTCACAAACTCATAAGCCCTCTCGCTGAAAACAGCGAAGGTGCTTGCATAAGCTATTTTTCCGGAAAAGGCCAGCCCTGCTGCAGCCCCTATCAAGTCCTGCTCCGCAATCCCCATTGAAAAAAATCTCTCAGGGAACTGTTTTGCAAAATACTCGCTTCTTGTGCTGTCGCTCAGATCGGCATCCAAAGCAACAACATCTCTGTTTTTCTTGCCCAATTCAAGCAAAGCCTTTCCGTATCCGTCTCTTGTAGCTGCTTTTTCCATTTTGAAAGCTATTTATTGAGTTAGTCCTTAAAAACATTATTCCAAGCGCCGAAAAAAGCAGCGCTTCCAGCCAGTTATTTTTCTGTATGGCCTCATTCAAGGCAATTCCAAAAAATATGATGAATATGGCAAAATTTGCGCCAATTTTCAGCCTCATATTATCTGAATTTTTTAACATCAATATTTTCTATCTCTTCCATTGCCTTTTTGTACTCCTCATCATTCGGCGCTTTGCCGTGGAATTTGTGATTCAGCTCCATGAACGAGACTCCCTTGCCTTTTATTGTATTGGAAATTATTATTGTGGGTTTTTTATTTTTCATTTTGGAGGCTTTGTCAAGCGCTTTCAAAATCTGCGGCATATCATGCCCGTTGATTTCGATCACATTCCATCCAAATGCTTTCCATTTTAAGGAGGCATTTCCAATATCCATTATGTCCGTGACTTTTCCGGTCTGCTGCACCTGGTTTTTGTCAAGAATTGCAATTAGATTGTCGGCTTTGTGGAATGCAGCAGCCATGGAGGCTTCCCATACAGCCCCTTCCTGCGCTTCACCATCCCCAATCATGACATAAACATTGCAGTTTTTCCTGTCAAGCCTGCAGGCAAGAGCAATACCGAGAGCAAAGCAAATCCCCTGGCCAAGGGCGCCTCCTGCAAAATCAATGCCCGGAGTGCTTAATTCCGGATGGCCCTGCAGCATACTTCCTATTTTCCTGTAGCCATCAAGCTCTGATTTTGGAAAAAAGCCCTTGTCCGCAAGAACTGAATATATTGCCGGGCTGCAGTGGCCCTTGCTGAGTACAAACCTGTCCCTGTTTTCCCAAAGAGCATTCTTGGGATCAATCCTTAATTTGAAGTAATACAATCCAACAAGCAAGTCAATAGCGCTTAATGACCCCCCCGGATGGCCGGACTGGGCATTGTAAATCACAGTAAGAATCTCTTTTCTCAGCTCCTTTGCTTTCTGCTTCAGCTCAATAATTAAATTTTTTTTAGCCATTATTTCTGCAGTTTTTTCGAATATCTGATGATTTCCCTGAAGATTCCAGCCAAAAATTTCCGGTGGCTTTCGGAGTGCTTTTTAATGTTAACCAACACCTCCAACTCCCTTTTTTTGTCTTCAATTCCGATATGGTTTGTTTTCTTAAATCCCGATATCTTTTGGACAGCCTCAAACCTTGATTCCAGCAGCTTGACAATTTTCCTGTCAATATTGTCAATTTTTTTCCTGTAGCTGCCAAGATTGCCCATGACATTATAGAAACAATACCGTTTTTATAGTTTTTGGTTATGGCAAAAACTCACGAAAGGACTGGGAATACTTTTGCATCGGCAAATAAATAAAATAAAAATAAGAATTATCTCTTTGCAATTTCTGCTGCAGGCTTCATGCCTTTCCACGCAAGCTCAAACAAATTCTCAAGGGCGCTTGCAAAGAATGGAGTATTTACCCAAATTCCAACATCATAGGTTGGATGGACTTCATTGTCGTCAAGCACCATGAATATAATTTCTTTGCCATCAACAATGCAGAATCTTGCCTTGTTGTCAGTATGCCTTACCTCTGCAAGCCCCTGCAGCTCCTTCAATGCAGGCATTGCCTCCTTTGTTATTGGAGCAGCAATCCTTATCTTTACGCCTCTCTTCTTGAGCTTCTCAAAAGTCGGCAAAAAGCCCTCCACTTTCCTAAGGAAGCCCTGTGAAGTTGTCATAAGCGTGACACTTTCCTCTGCATTCCTTATAGTCAACTCCAGATGGTTGTACAGGTTATGCCTTCCCCTCAATGAGCCGCTCAGGTCAGCAGGCTCCACAAGCTCAACACCCTGAGTGTGCAAAGTGCTCAATTCATCAATGACCTCAGTGTTCTTCAAGTCGGTTAATTTCTTTATCTCGTCCTTAGCATAAGACTCAACGTTTTTCTTTACCCTTTCAACAACTTCCTTTGGAGGAACGGCAATATATTTTATAGGCTTGCCGAGCTTCATGATGACAAATCCCTTCTTCTCCAAAGATTCCAGAACATCATAGCTTCTGCTCCTTGGGACATTTGCAATGTCAGAAAGCTCGCCTGCTGTGGAAACTCCCCTGCTCAGCAGAGCTGTCCATATCTTTACTTCGTACAGGTTCAGTGAAAAGAACCTTCTCAGCTTGCTCAAAAATTCTTCTTTAACTATCATCTAAACACACCCCCCTTTTATTATTGCTAGGGGATGAAAAAACGCTAATATTAAAATGTTGTTATTTTCAACCAGTTAGTGACAATTTCATTTAATAATGATGACTGATTATCTTAACTGGCTAGTTAGTACATAATATAAGTAACTACTATTTAAAGGTTTTGAATATTTATAAGGCAGGCAGTCAGCCAACCCTGCCCTTGGCCAGAGCCTCGACAATGCTTGGGTCGGCCAAAGTCATTATGTTTCCATATTCCCTGCTGCCTTCTGCAATCGCCTTTAGAATGCGCCTCATTATCTTTCCGCTCCTTGTCTTTGGAAGGTCATCAGCAAACTGTATCTTATCAGGCTTTGCAATAGGCCCAATCGTTTTTGCGACATGAGCCCTAAGGTCATCCTTTAATTCATCGCTTTTGACAAACATTTTTTTCAGGACAACAAATGCGTATATGGCCTGGCCTTTTATCTCATGAGGATAAGGCACAACAGCAGCTTCTGCAACTGCATCGTGGCTTACCAATGAGCTTTCCACTTCCGCGCTTCCAATCCTGTGGCCAGCCACTTTTATGACATCATCTATCCTTCCCATTATCCAGAAATATCCGTCTTCGTCAATCCTTGCGCTGTCGCCTGTCAGATAAACCCCAAATTTTTCAAAATAGGAGCTCTTGTATCTTTTAGGGTCATTCCAGACGGTTCTTAGCATGCCCGGCCATGGGCTGTTTATCACAAGATAGCCGCCTTCATTCACATCGGCCTTGCTTCCGTCTTCTCTCAATACAGCTGCAGTTATGCCAAAAAATGGCTTTGTGGCGGAGCCTGGCTTTAATGGAGTTGCGCCTGGCAATGGTGTTATCAAAATGCCTCCTGTCTCTGTCTGCCACCATGTGTCAACTATAGGGCACTTGTGCCTGCCGATGCATTTATAGTACCACATCCACGCTTCAGGATTTATAGGTTCGCCAACTGTTCCAAGCAGCCTCAAGCTGCTTAAATTACAATTATCCGGCCATTCATTCCCCTCTTTTGCCAAAGCTCTTATTGCAGTAGGTGCTGTGTAAAATACTGTAGCCTTATGCTTTTCAACAATCCTCCAGAACCTGTCCGGATTCGGGAATGTGGGAGAGCCTTCATACATCACAACAGTCGCTCCATTGGATAGCGGACCATACACAATGTATGAATGGCCGGTTATCCATCCAATGTCTGCTGTGCAGAAAAAAATATCATTGTCTTTTATATCAAAAATTAATTTAAAAGTCAGATGCGTGAAAAGTAGGTAGCCTGCCTGTGTGTGCAGAATCCCTTTCGGCTTGCCTGTTGTGCCGGATGTGTGGAGTATGAACAGCGATTCTTCAGAGTGCAGGCTTTCAGGCTCGCAAGAGTCCGTAATATCCTTCCCATTTATTAAATCGTGCCACCAAAAATCCCTTCCATCAGCCATATTAATTTTATTGCCGGCTCTTTTTACTATAACTAAATTCTTTACTGAAGGGCACTCCCTCAGAGCAGCATCAGCATTGTCTTTCAGCGGAAATACTTTCCCGTTCCTGAAGCTGCCGTCTGCTGTAATCAGCAATCCGGCAGTTGAGTCGTTAATCCTGTCTTTCAAGGCATCGGAGCTGAATCCTGCAAAAACAACGGAATGGATTGCGCCTATCCTCGCGCAGGCAAGCATTGCAATCGGCAGCTCAGGAATCATGGGAAGGTAAATCTGGACAACATCTCCCCTTTTTATCCCGATTCTCTTCAGGACATTGGCGAATTTGCAAACTTCTTTCAATAACTCCCCATAAGTGTATTTTCTGCCTTCTCCTGCCTCAGGCTCCCATATCAAGGCAATCTTATTTTTTTTGCCTGACTTGACGATTTTATCAAGGCAGTTATAGGCAACATTCAGCTGGCCGCCTTCAAACCACTTGAAGAAGCCCATGTCGTTCCTGAAAACAATATCCCAATTTTTGAACCAGTCCAGCTCCTTGGCTTTTTCTCCCCAGAATTTTTCAGGATTTTCAACGGATTTTTTATACAGCTTGGAATATTCAGCCATGCTTTTAATATGGGATTTCCTGCTGAACTCATGGCTCGGATAGAAAACCCTTTTTTCTTTAAGAATCGAGTCAATGTACGGCATACACACCTCCTTTTTTGAGTTTATCTAATTACTGTCACGTTTTTATAATTTTCGGTGTTTATATCTTCATGTCTTCCAAATCATTATTTATTATCCCCTCACTTAATTTAGAATCCTCAAAAATTAAGCCAAGGTAATCAACATATGGTGAGCTATTATGTCAGAAGGAAAAACCAACTGCCAATAAGGTTGGCACAATCCCTTTCACTTTATGCCACTAAAGATTGCGCATTATTTGATTCCATTTAATAACTCATTTTAAACCTCAAAATTGCGGCAATCCCGCCCAAGCCATCCAATTTTTTTCCTCCTTCATGCTCGCTGCTTATGATTTCTATCTCTCCTTTTGCCTTGTCAACCATTTTCATTATTTTGTCAATTTCATTATAAAAATTTTCGCTTCTGGATTTCTGCATGAAAGAGCCTGTTATCAGCAGTTCCCCGACAGCACCCATTGAAGCAGCCTTTTCAGTCTCGCTTAATCCATACGCGGCAAGATTGCCCTTTGCAATTTCCGTAAGCAATTCCTCAACCTTGTTGATTTCCTTTGCAGCCCTCTCCTGCTTCAAGGCTTCCCTTACTTCAGGCCTTTTGATTACCTCTTCAATGCCATTCTTTGTTGCGGAAGAGCAGGTCGCAAGGACTATAATTTGCTTTAGCTCATTATCCTTTACCTCTTCCATCAAGTCCTCTTTCCAGAATGCAGGAGAGGCTATTATTATCTGCTTTATTTTGTATCTTTCAGCATATTCCTTTATCTTGCTTACAACACTCGGATAGAAACTCTCCTTCTTTACGTTTTCTTCCCTCTTTTTTTGCACTTCCCCATGAATATGGGACAGGATTTCATAGCCATATTTCTTGAGCAGCGCAAAGTAAGCCTCTTCCCTGTCGTGCACGCATATGAGCAATGAAGACTTTTTTTCAGCGCATGCTTCCTTGAGCTTACCAAGCTGGTATTTGAGCCATTGCTTTTTGATTATGGTTATGGAAGCGTTCTCGCCAACATTAAAAGTATGGTGCTCCCCCAATGGAATATCCTCTGGCGCTTCCTTTATTATGCCGGAAACCCTCAAAACATTGGAATATTTGCTGAACTCAACTTTTTCAACCTCAATCTTTAAAAAAACAGGCTTCTTTGAGGCTTCCTTTGCCCTTTGTTCGATAGAGCCGACTTTTATCTTTCTTAATGTCCTGCCCTGCACAATATCCCCGGGCTCGATGATTGCGCTTAAGTACCACAAGTCGTCAAGATTCTGGGAAAGCACATTTACCTCGCCTTTTTTAAGGTTTGAATGCAGCAGTTTCATATATAACCCAGTTTTCGCAACATTTAAATAGATTTATGTTAATTTCTTTGGAGTAGTTATACTCACAGGCAAAAATAATATACAATAGTTGTCTGTTCGCAATAAGCAAAGGGCATATTCATTATAAAAACAGTGTCCTTTGCCATAAGAGGATAATGCTAAAAAAAGGTGTTATGATGGACAATAAGGGCAGACGCTTGCGGGAACGCTTCGTAAACTCGCGTTCATCTCAGGGAGGCCTTAACGCTGCCATCTTAGTAGCTATAATAGCGGGCTTGATCATTCTTTACATCGTATTTTTGCCCGGCTCCGAAAGAGAAAAAGTCATGCTGCAAAAAGGGGCAAAAATATCTGATGAAGACAAATCCAACACCCTGCTCAAAGTTTCCCCAGGCACTTTAAGCGCTTCAAGCGGACTTGAAGGAGAGAAAAATATCCCGAACATGTTCCTTGTCGAGACAACAAATGCAAAAGAGCTTGAAAAGATAAATCCTTTTATCGTAAGAAACGGGTGGTTTGACAGGAAAGCAAAAAGCATTGATTTTTCCTTGGAGGACCCCGACAATACAGATAATGTGATTGTTTCATTCACAGCCAAGAAAAGAAAAGGGACATTGACAATAAAACTTAACGGAGCCGCAGTATTTGAAAATGAAATTGCAAGCGATATATCCGAGCCTGTAAGCCTTGACAAAAAGCTGCTGCAAAAGTCAAATTCGCTTGAATTCAGCGTTTCATCTGTAGGGGCAAAATTCTGGACTACAAACGAGTACAGCTTTGAGAATGTAAGGATAATCGGGGACATAACTGACACCAGCAGGCAGGAAAGCACCAATATCTTCACCTTAAGCGATTCAGAATTTGCCAGCATGGACAAAGCAACGCTCAGGTTCATCCCCTACTGCGGAAATGTAAACGAGCTTGGAACGCTGGACATTTTCATCAATAACAAAAAACTGCTCTCGTCAGTTCCTGTATGCGACAATTCATACAAGCAGAGCATACCCAAAAGCGCGTTAAACGATGGCGAGAACAACATAGTGTTCAAAACAAACAAGGGAAGCTATTCTGTCGAGCAGGTAAGGGTTTCCCTGGAGTTCAAGGAGCCGACTGTAAAAACATATTACTTTGAGATAGACTCAGGCACTTTCAAGCAGATAAGGGATGATGACAGGGACGTTGAACTTACAATAAAATTTGCAGATGACAAGACAGAAAAGATGGCCAAGCTGGATGTCAACGGGCATGCAGAGACTATAGAGACAGACAAGGCATTGTTCACAAAAAACATAGACTCAAGAGTTTCAGAAGGAAATAATTTTGTCAGGCTTGAGCCTTTGAACGACATAGAAATAGCCGAATTAAAGATTGAATTAAAGTAATTAAAAATTAATTCATAAACATATAAAACAAATTCAATAAAATAAATAAAAATAAAATTAAACAATCACGAGAGCGGCTTTTATATGCAGGCATGATAAAAGTGAACCGCTTGTGATTATTGCTCAAATAATTATAATGTTTATTTTAGTCATTCAAAAAGAAAGAGGTGGCTTGGGAAGAATTCTTTAGATACTATCAGCAAAATGGCATTAAAGGTGAAATAGTTGGCAAAATCGGCAGAAGAGAAAAAAGAAAAAGTCAGAGGCAAGCGCAAGTTTAGAGCTCCTAAAGAAACGCCTGAAGACACAAGTTTGGCTGGAGCGGCTGAAGCTGGCATTAGGAGAAGGTCTCAAGTGTCAATGGATAGAGAAGGGGCTGTTGGAGGAGCAACAGAAGGAGATAGAGAGGAAATTGCCAAACTTGAAGGAATGATGGAGGGGGGAATCCGGCAAAGTGAAGAGGAAGCTGCTGTCGTAAGAGAAGAATCAAGCAATCAGCAGAGAACCGCTCAACAAGATGAAGATACTGCAAGAGCCAATCAAGCAACTTTAAGAAGAACAGAATTGGAAATCAAAAAATTAGAAAGAGAAGAGCAGGCCGAAATGGACAGGCTGCATGAAGAAGCATTGCGGGAAGATGAAGAAAGAAGGATTTACGATGAAGCCAAAAAAGAAGATACAGAAAGGACAGCTTACAATGAATCAACTTGGGGTTCTGCGTTAAATTACTTTGGCAAGGGTAAATATCAAAGAGGGGATAAAAAGACAAAAGAGGAAAAGCAAGGCAAGGAAAAAGGCGGAAGCGCCATAGATCCCACAAGAATGCCGTCAGGCTCTGGGGGAAAAGTCAAGACAGATTTTATGACATATGTTGTTATTATCGCAGCAGCTTTGATTTGGCTGATGGATAAAGCAGATTTTACAGGAAAGCCTTATTTTGGCTTTTTGGGAGGTCCTTATATCGGCTTTAATTTAGATATTTTTGGGGTGACTAGAACAAATTTGCTTGCTGTTGCCTCAACTACACTGGTATTCCTGCTTTTAATTGTTTATATGCTCAGCAAAGGCATATTTGAGGTAAATCTACCTAAATTTATTGTCTCCTTAGGCTTTATATTCATGATACTTCAATCTTGGAAAGTTGGCTGGGTAGAATTGCCAAAACTTTATGGTAATTTGATAATTGGAGCTATTATAATCGCTACCTTTTATTTCAGTTACAAACGTCCAGAACTCATAGGAGATTTTGGATCATATTTATTTATGACAATTATTTTTTCATTTTTTTGGATTAACTGGGGATGGTGGGATGTCTGGAAGGCAAGAATCCATGTGCTCTATATAGTTTTTTTTGGCTTTGTTTATCTTGAATACAAACTTCATGACAGGCCTATTGCTTGGCATATCACAACACCAGCATTAATGATTATTGACTTTTATGGTTACAGTTTTAGTCAAGGATACGATCTATTGAAGCATATACCAATTTTAATCCTTTCCGTCACTTTAATATGCTGGCTCCTGAATCCCAGAACATGGTTTCCTCGCATAGCCTTCGCATTCGTGATATTAGGTGCGATTGCAGTAACAAATGCTAGTGGGCAAACATTCGACGAACAATATCAAGGCACATTAAGATTTGACAAGCCAGAAGCTGCAGCAGCTTCTCTAACAGAAACAGTATCAAAAGTCTGGACTGGTATATTTGGTGGCGTAGAGTCAAGACTGGACTATGCGACAGGCGGCCTTTACCGTACACAGGTGGAAAAAAACCAGTTTGAGCCGCTTGGAGTCAATCTTGACAGGGTCAGGGCAGCGCAGCCAAGATTCTACGATGATGAAAAGGTTATAGTCTGGGGCACCATAAACTCAAGGACATTAAGCGACCCTGTTGTGGTCAAGTTCAATTGCAACAGATGGGAAAAGGATGAGCGAAAAAATCTGGATGATAAAGATAAGCTCACTCCAGATGCTCCTTTTGTGGTTTACACTCTTGAGGAGAAGGATGTTGAATGCGTATTTGGCCCGAATAAATTTAATGCAGGCTCAAACACAGTTACATTGTCAGCAACGCATAATTTTGCAACAAGCGCATACAAGAAAACCTATTTCATAGACAGTGACAGGCTAAGGGCTATGACAAAAGAAAATCTTGACCCGTTAGTAGAGTATGGAAAAACAGACAAAAATCCAAAAACAATCTTCACTAACGGGCCTGTGGACATAGAGATTGTACTGACAAAAATAGTGCCGGTTTCCGGAAATCCAGATGTCAAGCCGCTTATAGGTATAAAATTAAAAAACAGGAATGAGATAACAGACAAGCAGCTTAAGGTCATTGGAAAATGGCAGGGCAAGATAAAAGAGATCAAAGAGCTTGCAATTGTGTTGCCTGACACAATCGAGCTTGACAAGGATTGCCTTCCTGTGAAATTCAAGGATTATACAATAGAAAACTGCAAGGAAACATGCATGGATGTCTGTAAAAATTCATGCGCAGCATTTATAGACGAAAAAGATCCAAAAAAAGATGATAAGCTAAACCGCTGTAAATCCAGATGCTCAGCAGACGAAACTAAAAGATGCGATGAGGATTGTGATGCTCTTTTCAAGCCGGACTTAAGAGAGCAAAATGTAATTTATAAAGGCTACCAAATTGACACAAAAGAACTAAGAAGCGACAGATATAAGGATTACCAGGATATAGAAAGGGACAAGGACTTTGCATGCAGAATAAACCCTTCACTAGCAATACTTTCAGAGCCTGTCACAGAGAGATTTGCAAGGGTTCTTGTGAGATACAATTATCAGCTTGAAAAATCATTTGCTGTGCAGATTGCCCCAACACCACAACTGCCAAGCGAGCAGGCATTGATTCCGGATTTGTACAGCAGTTATAGTGACATAACACTTGTAAACACACATATTAATCCAAGCGGTAGCACAGGCTATCCAACTGAAGTTAAGTATAGCCAGTTCATACTTGACAGAGCAAGGGAGCAAGGCTTTGATTATCTTTTAATCAAGGCGCTGATAAAAAAAGAAAATCCCAATTGGGATGCTACTGATAAGCATCTTGATACAAATAAACAAATGGTCTATGGGCTTATGCAGGTGACGGAAGGCACAGGCAGCGGCTTGTGCGACAAAGATTCTCCAAAATGGAGAGAAGAGCCTGAAGCAAATATAAGATGCGGCATTAAAGTTCTTAAATCAAAATGTGATGAGTTTAAGCCCACTTGCCTTACACCAAAGTCTCAATGTAATTCTCCTGCTGACTGCATACATCCATTTGGACAAAGGATTCAGTATTGTCAGGATGGTGGCAAATATCGCCTATGCAAATCAGATTGTAAGGACAATATATGCTACTATGAATTCACAGGCAATTTGGCTAAGCCAAAATGGTATAGTGGTGCGTTTGCAGCTTTAAGAGCCTATAATGGATGGGGAGCTGGAAATGAAGGCTATGTAGATGATGAAAGAGATAGTGTTATGGTGCATTATAAAAGATTAAGGGAACAATTAGCTAAAGGAAGTCCATAAAACATGAGCAATCTCTTTATAACAAAACCCAGAAAATTATTTTTTTTAATATTTTTAATTTCCATTTTAATAATTGGGTGCGGAACATCAGAAGGAGGCACATCAAGCAGCCCTTTCAGCTCGTTTCCATCTTTTAAAAGCAGCAGCCCAACATCCAAAAAGATTTCTGATATCAACTTGTATGTCGGGACTTCAGGACTGACAGCAGAATTTGCAAAAGCAGCCCCTCCGCCAAAGGTGTTTGAGCAGAGCAGCTTCCCTATTCTGCTGAAAATAAGAAACAGCGGAGCATACAGCATAACTGACAACAGACCTGCACTCCTGTCAATAGGAAGGGAAAGGGACTATATATCAAAACTGACTATTTATGAAAATGAAAATATCAAGCCAACCGGGATAGCTGACAATGAAGCATTGTTCAAGCTCGGGGGAAAAGCCCAAATAAACCCGCAGGGAGATGAAGCATTGTTTTCAGTTGATGCAAATACAGGCAAGCTCGACCCTCAAAGCGAAAACAAGCAATCGAGTTTGACAGCAACCATATGCTATCCTTATAAGACAATTCTAAGCACAACTGTGTGCATCGATCCCGATGTTGGCAACATGAGGCCCGGGAAAAAGGCATGCACTGTCAAAGACATTACTTTCAGCAACGGCCAAGGCGCTCCAATTTCAGTTGTGAGAATAGAGCCGCAAATGATACCGGTTGTTGGACCCGATCAAAAAGAGTATGGCGAGATAAAGCCGCAATTCCTGATTTTTGTTGAAAACAAGGGAAGGGGCACGCCAGTAGACATAATTGATTACCCAAGAGCATGCCGAAGCAGAGATTTAGAAAGCATTGCAGGAGGAACTAGACTGTACTGGAACGGAGCCACTATAAGGGTATTCACCTCAAGAACACTGACATCAGGCGAGAAGCCAGTTGAGAGGCAGACAGAAGAGATAGAGAAAGGCAAGATAACCTTGGATCGAAATGAGCTGTTGTGCTGCCCAAATTTCAATGGGGAATGCAAGGAGAAAATAAATGAATATGAAACAATTGAGCAGATGGGCTTTTTAAGGTTCAGGGACAGGAAAGACTATATAAGATGCACATTCAGGCAGGGTGTTGCAAGAACAGCTGACGCTTATACTTCACCATTGAGAGTGGAAATTGATTATGGATATGTGCAGACAATATCAACAAGCTTTTTAATACAAAAGCCGCTGAAGTATTGACAAGCTTTATATATATAAAAGATGCAAGGTTTTGATTAAAGAGTGATGAATTTGAAACCAGGAAAAATCAAACATTTTTTTGGCCGCGAAAATCATCCTAATTTTCATCTGAAAGGATGCATTTTGGCGCTGCTGCTCATCCTTATTGCAGCTTCAGGCTGCAGCCTGACGGGAAAAAGCGGCGCTTCAGCATCATCTTCAAAATCAAAAAAAGCAGTGGAAGATATAAGAGTCGGAACACAAGGCATTGTGATAAGCTTCCTTCCCAACAATCCTCCTGAAAGGATGGTTGTTGAGGACAGCGATAGCGCTGACAATTCGATAAAAATCGTGCTGCAGGTGAACAACAAAGGCGCATATCCCCAGCCTGGTGAAGGGACAAAAAAAGGAACAGCCCCTGAGCCTGCAAAAATCTACATTAGCGGATATGACCAGAATATAATCACATTTCCGCAAAAGGAGATCGACTTAAGCGCAAAGGCGCTTGAAGGCAAAAGCACCATAAACCCAAATGGAGGCATAGATTTTGTCGACTTTAAAGGAACAATTCATGCAGATGTCCTTAATGTTGAAAAGTACGAGCCCACGCTTCTTGCAACAGCGTGCTATTACTATAACACAGTGGCCAGCCCGCAAGTGTGCATTGACACAGACCCTTATTCAGAAGTGAGCACAAAGAAAGTCTGCCAGGTCAGTGATATCAGCCTGAGCAATCAGGGGGCTCCAGTCGCTGTTACAAAGGTTGCTGAAGAGGCATTGGCAACGAAAACACAGTTCAGGATAACAGTAAAAAACGTAGGAGGGGGAGATGTTGTTAAAACTTATTCCGAGCAAAAATGCAATCCCCTAGGCACAGACAAATTGCAAAGAGAGGACATAGACAAGGTGTATTTAGTTGGCGTTGACCTTGGCAACAAGCAGCTCAATTGCGGCCCGTTTTCAGAAGGAACTATCAAATCAGGCAGCGGGTTTATAAGGCTTATAAATGGTGAAGGAAACATAATCTGCGAATTTTTAAGGCAGGATTATCCGCAAGGCGCTAATACCGCATACACCACTCCGTTAAAAATCCAGCTTGGCTATAATTACAGGACAACAGTGGAAAGGAAAGTGCTGATTAAAAAGGAAACAATCACCCCTATTGGAGGAAGCACCAGCTCCTCATCAAGCAGCTCAAGCTCGCCACCTTTAACAGCAATAGCACAATCCGGCGGCTCTGATGCTGAAAGCGACAGGTTTTTTACATAACCTTCATTACTTAACCAAAAACTTTATATATCAACATTCAAAATAAATACCAATCAAATGAAAAGAGGTAAAATGGGCAAAAGGCATCACGCTCTGGCATTGCTTGTCTGCATTCTCCTTTTGCTTTCCGCCTGCAAGTCAAAGGCTGCAGCTACCGGAGGAGCACCAAGAACCCCGTTCATAGGGGGAACAGCAGGAATAAGCATGAATTTTGAAAAAGACAATCCGCCTCCGGAAATTACTGATGACGAGTCATTCCCGTTCAAGGTTATTCTGCTCCTAAAAAATGAAGGCGAGCACAAGGTTGAGAAGAGGGACATCAAGATCAACCTGATTGGATTTGACCCTAATGATTTTGGAAAATCTTTTTCTGACCTTAAAGATGCAGAGCCAATAGACACTCTAGATTCAAAGAAAAAAGATTCTGAAGGAAATATAGTGCAGGGAAACCCCACAACCGTTGAATTTCCCAAGGGCAGCGACAATTTTGTCCCGAACAAATTCAGCGGCAACACGGAATTCACTTTTAGGGCGGAGGCATGCTACAATTATGAGACGCTGTCAAATACCAAGCTTTGCGTATTAAGGGACATGATTAATGTAAGGGACAAAAGCTTCTGCAAGCCAAACGGCGCCAGGACAACCTACACCTCCTCAGCCCCGGTCCAGGTAAGCAATTTCAGGCAGAGTGTAGTCGGAAAGGACAAGCTTTCCTTCAGCTTTGATATAAGCGTTTCAGGAAATGTTGAAATATTCAGCGACAGGAGCAAGCCTTCAAATTTTGATGCTGCATGCCCAAAAGCTCCAAGGCAAAGGAGAGAAAATGAAAACAGGGTGACAGTTGAGATAACAGAAATCCCGGTTGATCCTGTAGTTACAAGCCTAAAGTGCGGCGGCTTGGACAGCGGGCATAAGGGAGAAGTAATTTTGGTCAGCGGCAAAAGGACGGTAACATGCACAGTTGACTTAGTTACTGACAGGGTTGATTTGGAAAAAGTTCTAGGAGTAAAAGTAACATACAATGTTCTTGATAACAAAGAAACAAAGGTATTAGTCAAGCATCTGGCTGAAACCTAGCTATTAACCAAAGCAAACTGGCTAAGGAGGGCTTCCAGCTGTATGAACTCGTCAGAGCCTTCTGTCATCCTGAATTCTATCTCGCCGCATTTCTCTATCAAAATCATCTTTGACTTGTTGCCTATGCCAAGCTCGAGAATCTCCTTTTGTATCTGCTTTATTATATCGGAGCCAGCCAGCCCGTAATTTAGCATCAAATCAAGCAGTTTGTTCCTTGACTCGATAAACTTGTTTTTCAATGCCAGCTCCAAAACTTCCTTTATCTCCTTTGGCTTTGCAACAGAGGCCATGGAGTGTATCAAGTCATCTGTTATATGGGGAGATATTGCAGCGCAGCTTTGCAGTATGTTCTCAAGCCTTCTGCAGTCACCCTCAGAAATTTCTACCAGCGCCTTTTTGGACTTTTCATCAATTTTCAGCCTCTCATCCTTTGCTATCTTCTCAATTATCTCCTCAATCTCATTGCTGTCCAGCTGCCTGAACCTGAATACAACGCACCTGCTCTGGATAGGCTCTATTATTTTTGAGGAGTAGTTTGCTGACAGAATAAAACGGCATGTTTGGGCATAATTCTCCATCGTCCTTCTCAAAGCCTGCTGCGCTTCCCTTGTCAAGGCGTCGCATTCGTCTAAATATATTATTTTAAACGGCACATCTCCAATGGCCCTTGTCCTTGCAAAATCCTTGACCTTGCTTCTTATGACATCAATCCCCCTTTCATCGCTTGCATTCAGCTCAAGGAAGTTCTGGTGCCACAGATCCTTGAATAGCTTTTTTGCAATAACCAAGGATAGGCTGGTTTTTCCAACTCCTGCCGGGCCTGCAAAAAGAAGATGCGGAAGATTGCTCTGCTCGACAAAAGCCTTCACTCTCTTGACTATCTCTTTCTGGCCCTTTATTTCAGAAAAATCGCTTGGCCTATACTTTTCAGTCCATAGGGCGCTGTTTTGATGTTCCATCTGGCAGCCAGAGTAATAGAATATCGTTTAAAAATGTATTGAACAAGAAATTTGAATTTTTATAAAATCTGAAATGAAAATCTATTAAGTTCATCAGGTTGAGCCAAGTGTACAATATCCCCTTTTTTCCAATCTAAATTCTTCACTCATTTCTCTTACTATTGACCCCCCCCGTATATAAGTTCCATTCGTTGAAGCCAAATCTTGAATATACCAGTGTCCAAGAGTATGGTGGACTATCTGGCAATGTTTTCTTGATACATAAGTGGAATCTATAAAAATATGACAGGAATTAAGTCTTCCAATTAAAATAGGGGAAGATAAAAGTTCGGCAGTCTCAAAATCTAGTAACCTAACCTTTCCCTCTCTGACTCTCTCGTTTATACTTCTAGCAGCTTGTTCTTGGTCACTCTGCCCTCGGGGAGATTGAAAAAATCAGAATCCATATGTTTTTCGGATAATTAAACTCATTTTAACCTATATAATATCTTCTTCAGCCACAACCATAAAATCGCCAACTGCGATGACTGCGCTGAACGGTATCAGGATATGGCCTTCCTTGTCCTTTTCAAGCTCCAGCTTTTCTGTGTAGGATGTTGGGTTGTGAAGCACCATGTGAATCAACTCCCCGCTCCTTGTCTCGAAGATTATATCTCCAACCTCTCCAAACCTCTTGCCGGTCTTGGAAACGACTGTTTTTCCAATCATCTGCTTTGAGAATTTTTTATCGTCTTCAGGCATTGTGCTTTCCTCTTAATTTGATAAGCATGTCTAGTAAGTAAGTTATATTTAAATGTTTCGAACACAAGCGAAAATTTTTATCATTATTGAGTGAAATAGCTGACTATTCCAATTTTAAGCCGATGCCCTTATTTTCAGCAGACTGTTTAACTCCTCCTCATTATAGCATGTCTCCTTCAATCCACATTTCCTGCACTTGTTTTCATTATTGCAGAAATCCGGAAGCTCTTTCTTTTCCAGCAAAGCAATGATACTGTCAACAATCTGCTGTACCTCTTCCTTCATAAAAGGGTTCATTGCAATATGCCTCTTTTCCCTTGTATCCAGATAGACCACAAACCCCTCTTTTATCGGCTTTTTGAAGCGCTCCTGCAGAAGCAATGAGTAGGCTGCCAACTGAATCCTGTGGGAAGGCCATACCCCATCTTGAGGAGTTCTTCCTGTTTTCAGCTCAAAAGGCACATATTCCCCATCATAAACATGGATTTGGTCAACTATCCCTTTCAGCCTTAATTCATCTGATTCAACCCTTAATTCTGAGATTATCTTTGGAGTTAATTTTTCCCACAGCTCTTTGCCAAATACTTTGTTTGATTCCATGAAATTGAATAGGTTATGGGAACGCGTTTCGGACTCTTCCATTATGAAAGGAAATGATTTCCTGTAGGCATCCAGCATGCTGATATTCAGCTCCTGCAGCCTTTTCCTGTTGTTTGCCAAAGCTTTCCTCAGGATTTGAAGGTATTTTTGCCTGTACAAGCTTTTGATGTCCTCCAGCCTCATCCTTTGGGCTATTGAAATTACCACTTCCTCTTCTGCCTTGTTTATCATATCATATGCTTCATGCCTCACAGAGCCCATCACAAGGCTTTCCTTATCCGGCTCTTCCAAAAGCAGGACTTTCTCAAGAAACAGCTTTCTGGAGCAGTAGAGGTAGCTTGAGAGAAGAGATACTGATATTTTCATTGGAGTTACTTGATAGAATCTGTTTATATAGTTTGTGCGAAAATGTCCAGTGGTCAAGATATATTTGATTTAAGAAATTTTCAATCCCGATTTGAGACCCATGCAATCTAAAAGTTGAATGGGTGCCCCTCATAGTTCTGTGGGACTTTTTGTGAAGCGAAAATGTCGCACAAGGTGTCAACCGACTTTTCAGTTGAAGCGGTTCACTTTTACAATTTGAGCCAAGCTCAAATGTACAGTTGAACTTTGTTCAACTTGTAACGCGTAGCTGTCAAAAGTCGCTCTCGGGATTGAATTTGGGTTTTAATGTATAACTTTGATAAAACAGAAAGATATTTTAACAACCTTTCAAATAATCTCTTTATGAAAGAAGGAGCTTATGCAGGCGCTTTGGTTGCGCTATTGGTTTATTTCATGCTGCCAATCTATGCCGATAATGGAGCTCCTGCGAAGATAATCCCTACAGGCAACGCAATTTCTGATGCAACTGGCTTCAGCACTTACGTTTCAAACCTCCCGTTCAGCATGATTGTCTTCTTTGCATTGGAAATACTTGGAATTTCTGTTGGGGCAGCTTCCCAGATGATATTAAAGAAAACGCATCAGGAAAAGGCAAACAATCCTCCAAAACTTTAAATATTCACTATAAAACTTGTTCTTTATGGATATCGAGCAAAGATATGAATTAGTAAAGAGAAACACGCAGGAAATCATAACAGAAGAAGAATTGAAAAAGCTCCTGCAGCAAAAAAAACAGCCAAAAGGCTATATCGGATTGGCAACAACAGGAAGGGTGCATATAGGGTACTTTATCCCAATGACGAAAGTTGGCGATTTCTTAAAAGCTGGTTTTAAATTCACAATTTTGCTGGCGGACATACATGCGCATCTGGATGACCAGAAAGCGCCGTTTGACCTGCTGGACCACAGGGTAAAGTACTACAAAGAGATAATATCTGCAATGATAAGCGCTTTGGGAATTGACACTTCAAACCTTGAATTCAAAAGAGGAAGCGATTTTGAGCTGGACAAGAACTATACATTGGATGTCTATAGATTAGCGGCATTGAACACATTTGAAAGATGCAAGAGGGCTGCTGCCGGTGTTGTAAGGTTTGGGGAAAATCCAAAGCTGAGCGGATTCATCTATCCAATTCTGCAAACCCTGGATGAGCAGTACATGGACATGGACGTTCAGTATGGGGGAATTGACCAGAGAAAAATCCTTGCTTTTGCAAGGGAAAACCAGCCAAGGCTCGGGTACAAGCCAAGAATAGAGGTGATGACGCCAATGCTGCCCGGATTACAAGGCTCAAAAATGTCTGCTTCGGAGGAAAAATCAAAGATAGACCTGCTTGATTCAAGTGATGCTGTGAAAAGCAAGATAAAAAACGCGCACTGTCCGATTGCAGTTGAAGAAAATGGGGTGCTGGCTTTTTTGAAATACGTGATTTTTGTGCATAAAAAGGATAATAAAGAAACGCTTACAATAAAAAGGCCCGATAAATTTGGAGGGGACATATCCTATGACAGCTACGAAAAGCTTGAGGAGGATTACTTAAGCAAAAAGCTGCATCCTATGGATTTGAAGAGCGCAGTTGCCGATGAAGCCAACAAGCTGCTTGAGCCTATAAGGCAGAAGATGAAGGGGAAGGAAGAGCTCGTAAGGAAGGCGTTTCCAAATAGTTAAGAAGTTTGAAATTGACGAGATAAATTATTTGAAATCCCCAATTACTTATTAAAATTTGATGTTCTTGAGTTTTTTATCTGTATTAAACGATAAAAATCATAATTTAAAGTCAATTTTTTCTCACCAGAATTTAGTTTTACAAGATTAAAACATAACATTTATTAAGATATTAATGAAAGTTAATATTATGTTTAGATTTCTACATAAGAACATAGACCAAGAGGAATTGCAGGAACTGGAAAAAATTAAGGAACAGCTTGGAAACCTAAATTTTCATTTATATGAGGCTTGGAGGATTTTTGATGCCTATGTTAAAGCAAGAAAGGAAGGACAAACTCCAGATCCAAGAAATTATGATGCAAATCTTAAAGGACATTTAGTAAAAGCAGAAAGTTTACTTAAAGAAATGAAAATATATACTCATCAAGCAATCGCTGATGAAGAACAAAGAAGAATCGAGCGAGAGAGACTTGATAGAGAAGAGAAAGAGTTTTTAGAGGATATGGAACAAAAGTATAGATTTAAAATAACTTTTTGGGATGGGAGAGCCAATTTTGTTCATGTAAGCAACAATGAAGGAGTTGAACTTGGTGGATTCCATATGCCCCATATCATGGGTTTTGGCCATCCAGATTTTAAGAGGACATTTGAAAAAGAGATTGTAGCTTTCTTGGTTAGCAAAGGTGTCCTAGCGGTTGGTTCTACACAACTTCAAATAATTTATGAAGGAGATTCTAAAGAGAGGCTTAATAGAATGGGGATAATAATTAGTGGTAATGTAATGTTCACTCCAAATCAGACCGTTAATCTAAATGAAGGCACACCCACCAAATCTATCACATTTTCCCCTCATGGGTCAACAGGTGTTAGGATGGTAGGAGAAAATATAAGAGGCAGGAAGGAATATTTTATTATAGAAGGTGGATATTTAATGGAAAAACACTAATCACTTTTAATATTTCGAGAATAAATAAACTTCATTTCTGCTCTATAACAACCATTGTATAATTGCTGTTGAGGTACCTTTTTGCAGCATTTTTTACATCGTCCAAAGTGACTTTTCTTATTTTTTTTATGTATGAAGCAGCCAGCCTTGCATCCTTTATTGTTTCCCAGACGGCAAGATTGTCGGCCCTTGCAAAATTATCCTCTGTTTCAAGAGCATGGCTGCCCTCAATGTAAGTTTTAGCCTCATCCAGGTCTTTTTTGCTTATTTTTCCCAGCCTCCTGAACTGCTGCAGAATGATTTCTTTTGCTTTTTCTATGTTTTTCCTGTCAAGGCTTGTGTAGACTGCAAAAGTCCCATAGTCGCTTTCGTTATCATCGCTAACCCCGACCTGGTAGGCAAGCCCTCTCTTGTTCCTTATCTCGTCAAAAATCCACCCTGACTGGCCCCTTCCAAGTATTCCCGCTATCACGTCAAGCACATAGCTGTCCCAGTGCAATCTTGGGACAGTCTTATACCCGAGCACCATGTATGAGTTAAGGGTTTTTCTCCTCTCAACAAATTTTTTTATTTTTTTCTGCAAAGGCTCTTTAACAGCAGCCCTCCGCATTCTCCTGCTCGGCTTCAAATTCCAAAAATATTTACCAACCTTTTTTTTTGCATCCTGAACATTGCCAACAATGGAAATAATCATGTTGTTCGGGATGTAGTGGCTGTAATAGTAATCTGCAATGAGCTTCCTGTCAAAGCTCCTTACAGTCTCGACAGTCCCATACGTCGGATTTTTAACAGGGTGATTCTCAAATAAAACCTTATTCAGCAAAATCCACTGATGCAGCCTTGAGTCATCAGTAACCATGTTGATTTCCTTCAATACAACTTTTTTTTCCTTCTCAATTATCCTGTCATCAAAGATCGGGTTGGCAACCATGTCGGAAAGTATGTCCAAAGCTTTCTCAAATTTTTTATTTATTATCTTTATGAAGAAGGCCGTCCTGTCGCCTGTAGTGTATGCATTGAACTCTCCGCCATACTTCTCGATTTCATTGGCAATTTCCCTTGAGTTTTTCCTGTTCTTTGTGCCTTCGAACAGCATATGCTCGAGAAAATGCGCCAGCCCAAGCGACTTCCTGTCCTCAAAATTGGAGCCGAACCTAAACATCACCTCAACAGCAACTGACTTTGAATTGTTTTTCTCAAAAAGAAGAGTGATGCCGTTTTTAAGCCTGCATTTTTCCATAGCAAAAGAAAAAATTTAAATGGTATATAAGATTTTGTAATTCAGATGAAAATAAAGGAATTTAAGGCGATTTTAGCCAAAAAACAAGCTAGTTTTGGGTTATTCTATAATTCCGACTCGTCAAAATATAACGCAAACATGCTGTATTTCTCAGGCTACAGCGGGCTTGGCGCTCTGATTATTCCGGCCAGAAGCAAGCCATTCTTAACAGTTCCCCGGATGGAATTCCAAAGAGCGGGAAAATCCGCAATTAAAAAAATATACCCGATGGAGAAGAAAAAGTTTTTCGAGTCAATCTACAGCATTGCTAAAAGGAATGGGCTAAATCAAAAAAATATTGCCATCGACAAAAGCGCGGTTACGCTGAATGCCTATGCACATTTTAAGAGGCAGTTCAGAAAAGCAAAGACAAAAGACATATCCCTTGAATGCCTGAAATTAAGGGAGATTAAGACAGAAAAGGAACTGCAATACATAAAAAAATCCTGCAGTTATGCCGACAAGATACTGCAAAGACTGATAAAAAGCCTCAAAGGGTTCAGGACAGAAGGCGAGGCAGCGGCCTTTCTTGAATACGAAACCAAAAAGAACGGCCTGGAGATGTCTTTTAACCCAATTGTCGCATCTGGAAACAATGCAAGCATGCCCCACCACCAGCCATCCAATTCAAAAATCAAGAAAGGGTTTTGCGTCATAGATTTCGGGGTCAAATACAGGGGATACTGCTCAGACATCACAAGAACCATTTATGTAGGCAGGCCAAGCTTAAAGGAAAAGAGAATCTATAACTTTTTGCTGAAAATACAGGAAGAAGCGGTCAAGCTGGCAACAAACAGCAAAAAATGCTCTGAGCTCTATGATTTTGTAAACAAAAGCCTTGGGAAATACAGAAAATACTTCACGCATGGCCTGGGGCACGGGGTTGGAGTCGAGATACATGAAATGCCCAACCTGACACTGAATTCAAAGGACAGGATAAAAGACAGCATGACGTTCACAATCGAGCCTGGAATTTATATTCCGGGCAAATTCGGGATAAGGATTGAAGACACGATTTTGTTCAAAGGCAAGCCGGTTATACTGACAAAGACAGCAAAAGATTTATTAATTGTTTGAACTTGCTTTTTATCATGAAATATGATGTAGAAAAATTTAATTCTGCTGTTAAAGACTATAAAAGCCTAATCAAAGATGCAAAAGGGAAAAATTTCTTTATAATTTTTGATATTCAAAACAAAGATGCTTTCTATTCAATTGCTCCTTTGTCAAGGGCACTGCACGAGCTTGGAGCTGATGCAAGCTGCATGGGCATATGCAAAAATTCTGACGCCTGCAATGCCATCGGAAATGTCTGGGATGTGTTCCGGCAATTAAAAAGCGGCTTGGGCAATCAGCAAACAAAAGCTTTGAAGGATTTTATTGAAGAGGTGGACAAGAAAGCCAAGGGGGAATTTTTCAAAATTTTTGAAGGGCCGAATTTTTTTCTTGAAGCCAAAAAAGATAATTTTGAAGGCTCTTTGGAACTGCCATTTCATAATGAATGGTTCAAGGAATATAGGATGCAGGAACTGATGCAGACATCTGAAATATTATGGAAAGAGGTTTACGCTCTTAAAAAAGGCGAGAGGGTCGGCATCGGCTTCACGCTGATACCTGTTCAGAGTTTAACGGGGCATCCGCTGGAGGATTATCTTGATTCCTATTCAATAATATGGGCCATGGCGCAAACAGCCTCAAAGACAGCCGAGCCGATAATGAGCGCATACACTTCCAGGGGCTCCATGCTGGAAAAAAGCGAAAGAATTTCCGATTTAAGGGCCACTTTGCTTGGATGCGAGCTTGAAAAGGAAATTGATGAGGAACCATTCATTAAATACAGAAAACTGTCAAAATTGCTGAAGCTTGACAGAATCAAGCCGGTTGACCTTACCTTTTCCATCAGCGCTAAGGGCTACCCCGGAAAGCATCTTTTTGGGGAAACAATAGGATACCCGTCTCCGAATAAAAAGACAAGATGGCAGACTCCCGGACAAATGGCTTACAAGCTGGATTTCTACCCCCAAACCAAATATGATGGAAGAGACCCACTGGCGAGAGTTGCTTTTACCGAGACCATCCCGATTGACATTTTTATTGAAACCAATCTTGTCGACTGGGCTGACATAAGGGCAAGGAACCAAAAAATAAAAGATATCATGGACAAATGCGACACAATTTATGTTGAAGGCAAGCTCAAGGAAAAGCATGTTACAAAACTTGAAGTTGGATTGGTAAAGCCTGATGGCACAAGAAGATGGGTAAGGAGAAGCGACACTGATGTGAGGGAAAAAATAAACAAGACATATCTTGAGATGACCGGCATAAGGGCCGGTAATATGGGAAACATCCCGGGCGGAGAGGCATTTGTAACCCCTGAATACATGAAAGGCATTTTTGTAGGGGATGTTGTCGTGCACGTTGACCAAAGCTACCAGCTTGATGAAAAAAACCCAATGGTTGTTGAATGCTATGGAGATTATTACAAAGTAATAAACGGCCCAAAAGAAATAATAGAAAAAATAAGCAAGAGAAAAAATGACGCTATGAAGATGCTGCTCGAAGCGGAAAAAAACAAAAGCCTCCCGCAGGAAATAATAAACTTGAAAAAGAAAAACTTTGAAAGGATCGGCGAATTCGCAATAAACACGAACCCAAAGGCGAGATTATGCGAATACCTGATTGTAAACGAGAAAATCGCAAGGATGATGCACATTGCCCTTGGATCAGGATTCGAGCCTGACAGGAGCACGGAATACCACATGGACATTGTGTTCAACGCCCCAAGGCAGAAGCTTGATGTTTACGGGACTGACAAGAAAGGAAGCAAGCACTGGATATTGAAAAACGGCGAATTCGCGGCTTAAAATGTCACTTAAACAGGCTGCTGATATTATTCTGAAGAAATGCATGGGACTAAAAAGCAGCGAAAGCTGCCTCATTGTTACAGACTCCAGATTAAAGGCAATAGGCAATGCTCTGTACAAATCTTCCCTGAAAATAACAGATAAGTCGAAAATTGCCTTTACAACAGTACCCAAAGCGCACGGCACAGATCCGCCAAAAATGATTGCAGGTGCAATGCTTAGATATGATGTTTGCATTCTTGCCACAACAATGTCATTAAGCCATACTACTGCAAGGAAAAGTGCTTCATCAAGAGGAGTAAGAATAGCAAGCATGCCCGGGGCAACACAAGACATGATGAATAGGGCATTGGACGTTGATTTCAATAAAATAAGAAACCTAAACAATAAACTAATTGCAAAACTGAAAAATAAAAATAAGATAAGAATAACAACAAAAATAGGGACAGATATTGAATTTCAGCTTGAAGGAAGAAAATGGGTGGGAGATGGCGGAATCTACACAAAAAAAGGGGCTTTTGGAAACCTGCCTGCAGGAGAAATATTCATCGCGCCGATTGAAGGAAAGACGAGCGGAAAAATAATTGTTGATGCAAGCATCGGCGGCATAGGAAAAGTCGACAAAAATATGGAAATTTATGTTAAAAACGGCTTTATTGAAGATATCAGCGGCGGAAAAACTGCAACTAAGTTCAAGAAATTGTTAAAAAGCAAGCTTTACAAAAATGTTGCAGAGCTCGGGATAGGTACAAACTATAAAGCAAAAATAACAGGTAATGTCTTAGAGGACGAGAAAGCCTTTGGGACATGCCACATTGCATTCGGCAACAACAGGCATTTCGGAGGCAAGGTTGATGTCCCTTTCCATGTTGATGTTGTTGTCAAGAGGCCTGCAATTTATGCCGACAACATCCAAATAATGCGAAACGGGGAAATTACCTGAAATACAAATATTTTTATATTGACATTTTTACCCATCTTAACTAAAAATGCCAGCCAAGGAATCCAAGCCAAAGAACATAATTGACAGCATAATGTACAGCTACTCGACTTCTGCAAATCCTTATGAGGAGGAGAACAGGATTCTGAAAGAGACAATAAACAGGCTGAAGGAGGAGATAGAGAGGTACAAATCCACCCCCCTTATGGTTTGCGAAGTGAGGGAGACATTCGGAAGCAATGTCCTGATAAGAATTCCAAACGGCAACCAGTTTCTTGTCAATATATCAAGCGAATGCGAAAAGCTAAGGGCCGGGGACATGGTGCTTGTAGAGCAGAAAAACCTGACAATCATAAAAAAAATGCCGATAACAAGGAGATTTAACGTTGAAAAATTCGTGATTGTCGAAAAACCCACAATAACCTGGGAGCAAATAGGCGGACTAAGCCAGCAAATACGGGAAATCAAGGAAGTCGTTGAGCTGCCGCTGAAGAAACCTGAATTGTTCAGGAAAATAGGGATTACCCCACCGAAAGGGCTATTGCTTTATGGGGAGCCCGGAACAGGAAAAACTCTGCTTGCAAAGGCAGTCGCAGCGTCAACAGATTCCACTTTTATAGAGGTTGTCGGGTCAGAACTGGTGCAGAAATTCATAGGCGAAGGGGCAAAATTAGTCAAAGAAATTTTTGAATTTGCCAGGAAGAAGGCGCCTGCAATTGTTTTTATTGACGAGCTGGATGCTTTGGCGGCAAAAAGAATTGAAGTCGGAACATCCGGGGAAAGGGAAGTGAACAGGACATTCATGCAGCTGCTTGCAGAGCTTGACGGCTTCAAGCCTCTGGATAATGTGAAAATTATCGGAGCTACAAACAGGAAAGACATTCTTGACCCTGCTGTGATAAGGCCGGGAAGGCTGGACAGGCTGCTTTACATCCCAATCCCAAGCAAAGAGGCGAGGCAGGATATCTTTAAAATACACTCGAGGGATATGAGCTTTGACAGGAAAATAAATTTTGATGCCGTTGTAGGCAATATGGAGAACTTTTCCGGAGCCGAAATAAAGGCTGTTTGCACAGAAGCAGGGTATTTTGCCATCAGAAACGGCAGGTCACATGTGACAAGGGAGGATTTCCTGAAAGCAATCAACAAAGTCAAGGAAGAGGAAAAGCTTGAAGGGAAAGAGCACATTGCAATGTTTGGATAATTCTAAATCAAAGGCGCACGCTCAGCAGTTACTTCCGCAAGTCATCGCATTTCTGCTACTAGGGTGTTCACGAAATCATCGCGTGCACCAATAGAAATAAGAGATACGGGTTTATAAATCTATTTCAGAATTTTTATACGCAACTGCTTGTTTTAGCCGCTTTTCAGCCAAAAAGCTGCACAATTTTCTTTTAAATTGCTTTAATCCATCTGGCATATCTGGATAGCAAACACAAAACCGGCAAAATCCGGAAAAACACAAAGAAAAATTAATCCGCAGCAAAGTCAACACAAACTCTGTAAAACCTTGGGGAATACTGGCCGCATCTGGCTGTTTTTAGGATTTTAAACTTCTTTTTTGACTTTTCACAGGCTATTCTGACTTTTTCTTCTGCTTTGAATATCTCATCTTCATGCTGAAAATCATAGAAATGGACAATTCCATCATGTTTAATGTGTTTCAGGGCCAAATCAAGAAAATTTTCCCCCCCTTTTGGCAGAGGCATCAGTATTCTGTCAAATTTCTTTTTTAACTTCGGCACAACTTTCCTTGCATCTCCCAAAAACAGTTTTACTCTATTTTCCAGCTTGTTTCTCTTCATGTTTTCCAAGGCATATTTGTGCGCTGCCGGATTTATTTCAACTCCATAAACTTCCCTGCATTTCGTGTTCTTTGCAATAACTAATGGATAAATCCCGGAGCCGCTGAACATAACTAGGATTGACTCATTTGGCTTGACTAACTCTGCAATCCTTTTCCTTTCACTTGACATCCTTGGCGAGAAATAGGCCTTTTCCACATCAAGCTTGATGAAAACATTGTTTTCCCTGCAGATTGTTTCCTTTCTTTTTTCTCCTGCAATTACCTTAAGCTTAGGGAGCCTGAACTTGCCGGAGTATTTTTTTGTTTTTTTTAGTATTGTTTTAACATGGTGGTAATTTTCCAATATTACTTTTCCAATTAACTTTTCCTTTTCTGCCAGTTTTTTTGGAAAGTCAGAGAAAATTAGGATATCACCGACTACATCAAATGAAGTAGGAACTAGCTGGAGTTCTTTATCGCTTAGCTTATTTTTCAGATGGAACTTTAGGTTTTGTCTCATTCTTACCCAAAAAACTCCCCTAACCCTTTTTGCCCTTTCTTTTCATTTGCTTTAAGCAGGCCTTCTATCTGGCTATTAACTCTTTCTTCAGAGAAGTCATGCTTGTCCACAAGGATTTTTTTTATCTTATCTTCGTCAACGCAATCCCAATTAAGCTCATAACTCTCGTTGACAGGCATGTTTTTTATCAGGTCGAAAACTTCATTCCACGAAAAATCAAAGAAACCACCCCATTTAACTTCATTAAACAATTTGTTAAAATTATCCCCATGCTGCCTGACTAATTTTAAAGCGGTTTTAGGCCCAATGCCTTTAATGCCTCCAGAATTGTAGTCTGTTCCAATCAGCATTGCCAATGCAATCAGCTGCTCCTGATCAATATCAAGATGCCTGAGATTTTCATTCAAATCAATCAAATCAGGATTGATTATGTCATAGCTCAGCCTGTCTTTTCTTTTCTTCTTGCCTGCCATGTTGAGGTTTCTCACAATCTTTGGCGACTCAAAAAGTAGGGCATCAGCATCGTTTGTCGATAATGCAAAAGCATCATTATTCCTCACAATCAGGGAAGCCTGCGCTTCCGCCTCTGAAGGAGCTTCTATGACAGGCAGCCCAAGCGCCTCAATAAGGCTTTTTGCCTCATCAATCATGTCTTTTGTCAGTCTTGAGGTTCTTGCCGCGTATTTCTTCATCATATCTTCATCGGCCTTTTCCTTTGCCTGCTCAAACTTCCTTTCCGCCTCAATCTTGATTTCTTTTCTTTTTTCAAGGGTGAGGTGCTTCAGCTTCGGAGGCTGGCCGTCAAATACGAATGCAAGCCTTATGCTATGCTGCATCAGGTTTGAAACCCTTGCCAATAATCCGGTTAAGTGAGATGTCACGTTTCCTTTTGAGTCCATCAGCAAAGTCCCGTCTCTCTGCCTTATTGAGCTAAGAAATTGATAGAGCCACATTGGGGCATCTACAACAAGCGTCTTGTTCTGGAGAAATGCTATATCAATTTCCTTGATGAGCAACAGCTCAGTTAACGCTACTCCCATTTTATCATATCTTCTTGAAAGTCAGGTTGCTTAATTCCTTTCCAATCATCTCATTAGCTTTTGCGGACAATTCGCCAGGGGAAAGCACGATGACCGGCAGCCTTTTCAGCTGGCCCTTTACGTATGCATTGCTCAAGTCAGAATCGCTTATCTTTTTCTTGTTCCTTGCCTTACAATAGTATTGCAAATTTCCAACAACGCTCGGTATTTCGACAAGAAAATCAATCTCGGAATTTTTTTTGACTATTTCGGAGCTGATAACGTTGATTTTGCTCTTTTCAAAGAACTTCATCAAGTCTTTCAGGAAATTATCTTCCTTGTCCCTTGGCGCGTATTTTTTGGGCTCTTTCGGTTTTTCCGGCACTTGTTTTGCCTGGGAAGGTTTTTCTTTGACAAGCTCTTTTTGGACTGGCTCAAGCTTATCTTTCACCTGTTTCTGCACCGCTTCCGGCTTCTGTATTTTTTCCTCAATCTTCCTTTCTGCAGGCTTTTCCTGGATGTCAAGCTTCAGCTTTATTATCTTTTCAGCCTCGTCGTTTGGAGTAAGGTACCATTTCCAGAAAACTTCCCTGCTGTCATCATGCGTGACATTCAAAGGAACTGCAAAGTCCTTTATCTCCCTCAATGCAACCCTCATGACGGGCTCCTGCTCAGAATCCCTCAATATCATGCTTTGCCGCAAAGAATCATATGCCTTCTTCTCCTTGTCATTCATGTTTGCCGTGAATTTCTGCAGCATTTCCTCCTGCCCTTGCAAATAGTAAAGCGGAGAGCCTCCAACCTTTATCGCGGAAATCTTTAACCTATGGCTTGCTGTAAGCTCAGCAAGATGGGCAGATGCCATCAGGATGTCTGTTCCGATTTCCTTTGAAACCTGAACCGGCAGCACAGGCCCCTTTGCCCTCACAAGCTCAACAATCCTTTCCCTCAGCTCCAAAGCCTTTTCCATGCAACAGAAAAATAGATGGTTGTTTTATATATATTTTGTTGTTGAAAGAACTCAGGGCCTCATCCATTTTATTTCGTAATAGGTTACATCGTTCTCAGCGTCCACAATTCCCATCAGAAGCCTTTTCTTCGTTGAATGCGCAACCCTGTTCTTGGCTGCGAACTCGTACCATGTCAGTGTGGATGCCTCATGCACCGGAAAAACAACCCATCTTGCATGGTCTTCCCCCGGTTTCACGCCCCTGTCATAAATCCTGAAATCAGCCCCGAATTTAAGCGCTGTTTTTATTATATAGCCCCTGTTCCTTATGTCCTTGTAAACGCAATATCTCACCCAGAAATTGGGCTCTGACTTCTGCGCCTTTTTCAGAAAAATCTCAGGCTGAATTATCTTATTTTTTGAGTCATTAACAAAAAGCCTTTTCTTCTCGATTAGGTACATTGCCTCAATCAGTGAAAACTGCACCCTGCCGTCATCAAGAAGCTCGCCGTACCTGCTTTGGTTATAGAGCTCCCTAGCATTGTCCGAGCTTTCTGTAAGCACCCTTTCCCTTGAAAAGTATGCCCTGACAGGCTCCTTGATAACCTTTTCCTCTATCTTGTCCTTTTTGGGAAGAATCTCCTCTTCCTTTTTCTTCGGAGTCATATCTTTGATATAGTCCATCGGTATGGCCCTAGATTTAAAAAGCTATTTCTTTTCTATAAACAAAAACCATTAAATATCATAGTTCAATACTAAGATTATGCAACTTACATTTCTTGGCACATCCTCAATGGTCCCGACCAAGGAGAGAAACCAGATTGCGGTTTTTCTTAGCTATGGCGCTGAAGGAATTTTATTTGACTGCGGCGAAGGAACCCAGAGGCAATTCAAGATAGCTGGAATTTCTTTGACAAAAGTCACGAAAATCCTCATAAGCCACTGGCACGGCGACCATGTGCTTGGGCTGCCGGGACTGATGCAAACATTGAGTTCCCTGGATTACACAGGAAAGCTTGAGATTTACGGCCCTTTTGGAACAAAGAAAAGGATGGAGAGTATGTTTGAGGCTTTCGTGTTTGACAAAAAGCTGGATTTTGCCGTCAAAGAAGTCAAGAGCGGCGTTTTTTTTGAGAATGGAGATTTCCGACTGGAAGCGCATCCGCTGGAGCACGGCATTGAAACTCTTGGCTACAGCTTTATTGAAAAGGACAAGAGAAAAGTTGACATGAAAAAAGCCAGGAAGCTCGGAATTCCGGAGGGGCCGCTGATTGGAAAGCTGCAGCAGAACAAATCAATTGAATACAAGGACAAGAAAATAATGCCTGATGATGTGACTTACCAGGAAAAAGGAAAAAAGATTGCATACGTAACAGATACCGTGCTTTGCGACGCATGCTTCAAAATAGCCGAGAATTCGGATTTGCTCATCTGCGAAGCAACATACTCGTCAAAGCTTGCGGGAAAAAGCGAGGAATATGGCCATATGACCGCAAGGCAGGCTGCACAAGTAGCGAACAAGGCAAATGCCAAGCAGCTTGTGCTTATACATTTCAGCGCAAGATACAAAAATACCCAGGAGCTGGAAGAGGATGCAAGGGACCTGTTTGACAATGTGATATGCGCGAATGATTTGATGAATATTGATTTGTAGCCAGTTATATTTGCGAACTAATTTTAAAAACGACTTGAGACCCATGCGCTGTACGCAATAATGGGTACCCCTCACAAACTGGTTACCTATATTCCTCCCTTTGCGTAAAGAGGTCGTTTAAATGGCAGTTTTTTAAACATCAAAATTCCACTTATGTTCCATAAGGGGTATGCATATAGCCAAATGATTGCATGGAATTTGGATGTGATCAAAAACCGAAAATTAAGTGAATTTTGTAGTGTCCAAAACCACTGAATGCTTTACCAAAGTAATCATGCCACCCATCTATGATGGGCGGTTTTTGACAAATAGATGACTCATTGAAATTCAAACCACTGGACATTCCGGTGCAAAGTATTTAAACTTGTTATTATAATGAATGTTTTATGTCCAAGGCAAAAGGTTCAAAAGCGGAGAGGGAGCTATTGCATATGTTCTGGGCCAAGAATTTTGCCACAATTCGCTCTGCAGGCTCCGGCTCAATGAAATACCCAGGGCCTGATTTGCTTGTCGGCAACCTTCTTAGGAGGATGTCCATAGAATGCAAATCAACAAGCAAAAGCAAGGTTTATCTTAACCATCATGATGTTGATCAACTGAGGGAATTTTCAAAAGTTTTTGATGCAAGGCCGTGGTTTGCAATAAAGTTCGTGAGGAGGGGATGGTTATTCCTCAATATTGAAGATTTAGACAAAACCCCGACAGGGTACGTCATAGATTTCAAAAAAGCAGAATTAAGGGGGATATCATTTGAAGAACTGATAAGCTACAGCCAGAACTAATGCCTTTTCTTGATGGCCCTTTCAATCTTTATCTCTTCCCTGACAATCTTGTCAACAACCCTTTCGACATGGCTTTCTATCCTTGCAATCCTCCTTTCCATCAAGACCATAATCCTCAGAGAATAAACAATGGCAGCCAAAGTGCCTATGATAATAGCAAGAGTTATCTCCTGAACACCAAAAGCCATCAAATCACCTCAATTTTTATATTATTGGCTGTTTATCTGGTTATTTATATAGTTTACTGTTTAATGACTGCCTTTTTGTTTGGCTTAACACTGGCTATCAGCCTCGCTTTCCTTAGAGCATATTGCGCAGGATTCCTTATTTTCGGACAGAAATTGTCAGGTCTGCAAACTCCTATGCCTTTCATGTACATATCATTATCGCAGTTAGGCGGCAAAATTTTCCTGTGCAGCTGCTTATGGTGCCTAAGCTGGCCCAGCAGGTAAACCTCCCTTACAGGCTCTTTGTTTTTTGCATTCCACTCCTTAAGCTTCTTCTCTATCATGTCATAGTCCCAGCCTATTGACGCAAAATAGTTAAGCAATATGAACAAAGCCCTTTTTTTGCCGTCCTCAAGGCCATTGAGAATGAGCTTGACGCACGGCGGAAACAGCTCTTCGGGCAAAGCCCTTTCAGGCGCCTCAAACTGCTTTTTTTGCATGACTATTGCACTTTCCCTTTTTATGCTGAAATCCAATGCCTCCATCAGCAGCCTTTTGCCCTCATCGCTTTTGGCATTTGCCCTGTCAAGAAACCTGTGCCTGCTTATCCTTACATTTTTCGGAATTGCAAATTCTTTTCTAAACAACAAGACTTTGCCAGGATTAAGGGGGGTGGAAACCAGCCCTGATTTTTCATGAAGCGAATACGGCATCCTGTACAGATGCCTTGAAGAAATCAATAAAGTGTCTATGTTCAGAAAAGGCCCCGGATTCAGCTTTTTGAGCGCTCCATCATAGTATGTTATCTCACTTGATGTTTTTTCCGTCTTCTTGATTATTGCATTGAAGTTGTTGTTTTCAAACTCCATGATTTTTTCGCCAAGGGGCCCCTTTATCATCTCGCTTATGTACAATGCAATTTTTCTTGGAGCGTCAGGAAAAAGTTTTTTTGTATCGTCCTCTCTTATCTTTTCAGGAAACGCTTCAAAAGGCACTCCAATGTGGAAACCCTTGTTGCCGGAGAATTTGCACGATATCGAACTCACATTGTGAAACTTCAGGGCATTTATGACAAGGTCAGCCGCAATCTTGCTGTACTCAAACAGCCCGCAGTCAATGTCAATTATCAGGTCCCACCCAATCCTCAGGCTGTCAAGCTCGTGCTTTTTCAAAGAAGTGTCAATCTGCAGAGGGTTCTTCCACAATTCTTCAGAAGCATGGAACGATGTTGCGCCTTGCTTTGCAAGCTCAAGGATATCTTCCGGGTTTCTGAGAACGTCAGGCCTTTTGCCAAAAGCGTCATTGAACCTGGCTGCCACTTCCCTGTCCCTCGAATTGGCAATTATCTCCTCCTGTATATCGCCTCTTTTGTAGTGGCTTAAGGAAACGCTTAAAGGGATCATGGCTTTAGGAATGTTTTTAGGTTTTTAAGGATTGCGGGCAAAATTTATAAGAAAAGGAATCTAACGGCATTTATGGATGAAAAGCTGGAAGAATTCCGGAATCTTGCAGGGAAAATCAGGGATTCTGATATTTTGGTCATAGTAGAAGGGAAAAAAGACAGGGCAGCGCTGGGAAAATTAGGAATTAAAAATATAATCGAGCTGAGCAAGAAGCCAATTTTCCAGATTGTTGAGGACATTGCAGATTCCAATAAAGAATGCGTTATATTGACAGATTTGGACAAAAAGGGAAAAGAGCTGTACGGAAAGCTTAATTCTGACTTGCAGAGAAGGGGGGTTAATGTAAACAATAAGCTAAGGGATTTTCTTTTCAAAAACACCAAAATAAGGCAGATAGAGGGCATCAACTCTTATTTTGAAAAGCATTAGGTTTTTAAATTAAGAAACACTTACTTTTTTGCTATGACGATAAAAAACCAGGTGAAGACAGCCGTATTGCTCGCATTGCTGACAGCCTTATTGCTGTGGATAGGCAGCTTTTTCGGAAAAACAGGATTTTATTTTGCGTTAATCTTTGTGGGGCTGATGAACTTCGGCTCTTACTGGTTTTCCGACAAGATTGTACTGTGGATGTACAGGGCCAAAGAGGCAAAGCAAAGCGAATACCCTAAATTGTACAGGATTGTTAAAGAAGTTGCAAAATTAAGCGGATTGCCGATGCCAAAAGTTTATGTTATACCTACAAGTTCGCCTAACGCATTTGCTACCGGAAGAAATCCCAAGAATGCCGCAGTCGCTGCAACAGACGGTATTTTGAGCATTCTGAATGATGAGGAGCTGAAGGGCGTTATTGCGCATGAATTTGCCCACATCAGGAATAGGGATATTTTGATTTCAACAGTTGCAGGCACTATTGCCGGGATAATATCCTATATCTCCAATATGTTCATGTGGTCTGCGATGTTTGGCGGCAGAGACGACGACAGCAGGGGAAACGCGATTGGACTGATTGCTTTGGCAATTATCACACCAATAGTGGCTTCTTTAATCCAATTGGCAATATCAAGAAGCAGGGAGTATTTCGCTGATGAAACAGGCGCAAAAACAGTGAGGAACGGAAAGGCATTGGCAGACGCATTGGAAAAGATTGAGAAAAATGTTGCTGTTCATCCCATGAGGCTTGGGAATCAGGCAACAGCTCATTTGTTCATAAGCCCGCCTTTTAAGCAGGGAGCATTTCTTAACCTTTTTTTAACTCACCCCAGCACTAAATCCCGAACAGAAAAATTGAGGGCAATGAAGTTTTAATCTATTTTTCAGACTCTTTTTCCTTCTGCTTTTTCCTGTGCATTTCATCCAACTCATCCAGAATTTCCTTTGTGCTTTTGTCCCTGTGCTTGTAAGCTTCTTCCTCTTCTTCTTTAGCCAGCTTTTCCTTAGGCTTTTCTGATTTTTCTTCTTCGGCTTTCTTTTTTGGTTTTTTATCTGCCCTTGGCTCAGGCTTTGCTGCTTTATTTAATATCCTGATATAAACCTTGCCTGCAATTCCGGCTCCTAAGAACACAACTCCTAGAGTTACTATAAAGCTGGTATAAGTCCTTAATATCATCAATAAAACAACGCTTATTATCGCCTTTGGCTCAAAGGAAAAGCTGCCCTGCAGGATTGAAGACAGTACTGGAGTAGTGTCAAAGCCTACAAATTTTTCATAAGCTATTATTGCAGCATAAGGCAGCAGGATTAAGATTCCCATGCTGAGCGAAATTCCGCTCAATATTGCCAAAAAGTTACTTAAATTTCCCGCCAGCAAGTACAATAATGACAGCAGCGCAAGCAGGATTACAACATAGTATGCCTTGTTTTTATTCAGGAACTCCATTATTGAGTTATATTTCTCAAAAGCTCCGGCATTCGGCAGTTCAAGCTTCTCTGGAATCGCGCTTCCTATGACACTGAAGAAGAACTCGTGGCCATTTATCTTTTTGGAATTGTAATCCCTGCATAAAGAGCCAATTTTGCCAAAATCAAAAGGCATGCCAGGCGCTGGCCGCAGCCCGGAAATATCTTTGCCGTCCAAAGCAGAGCACGCCACGGTTAATTTTCCTATAGCTTCATTCTGCGCTTCAGGATTTGCATACAGGAAAACATCCCTAAAAACCCCCTTCACCATGTCAGGCAGATCCAAGGCCACTGTCGAGAATATGAATGTTGAAAGCAGCAGGACAAGAAGGTTTTTTACAAGCCAAATTAAGAATTTCTTGAACATTATCATGCAAATTTATAATTAAAATATAAAGATTTCTAAAAATTCATTTGACAAACTTGACATTGTTTTCTTTGAGAAATTCTTTGGTTTTCATGCACCAAGGGCATGTGTTGGTTTCGTAGATAGTGACCTTATTCACATTGCTTGTCCCTTTAGCTTTCTTGATTCTTTCCATTTTTTCCCTCCCCCTTATTCAGTCAAAAATTAAAAATGGCTGCGTTTAGCAGCCGCATCCTTTGCCTTTACCTTTTGCCATTTTTGTCACCTCCAATTTTCAGGCAAAAACAATAGTTTGCAAGCATATATAACAAATTATTCTTTAAGATTTAAATAAAATATTTAATTGCAAAACATAATATATAAATAAAGCACAAATGATTAAAGGGAACATGAACAAAGTGGTAGTTAGCTTGATTATTTTTGGAATATTTTTCTTGAGTTCCTGCTCACAAAGTAATAGTGATATCAATACAGCAGTACAATTGAACGGAATTAATAAAGGGCAAATACCTCCTGATTTTTCAATCAAGACAATAGAAGGAAATGAAATCAAATTAAGCGACTTCAAAGGCAACAAGCCAGTACTGCTGTACTTCTGGGCTTCGTGGTGTCCATACTGCAAACAGGACTTGAGAATTGTAAAAGATATTTATCCTATGTATAAGGACAAAGTAAATTTTGTTGCAATAGATTTGGATACAAATGAAGATGCAGAATTAATTGCTAACTACAAAGAAAAAATGGGTCTTTCTGGAATTGACTTTGCACAAGGAGATCCAAAAGTATTATCAGACTATGCCATAACACACACAACAACAAAATATGCGATAGGAAAAAATGGCATGATTATCTACAAAGGTTCAGGCGTTTTTAGCAAAGAACAATGGGAAATCTTGCTTAATTCATTGGCAACAAGCAGTTAATTTATTTAATTTACGTAGCCATTCATCAGCATTTTTCCTAAAACACTTAATCTTATTTCCATTCTGCCTTTCATCTCTTCAGTCTCTATTAGCCCCATTTCTTTAAGCCCTTCTGACTTTAAATTGCCGTTTACGTGGTAAGAAATCAAGGGCAAACTCATCTTTGTTCTCTTGCTTAATTCTTCTAATGATAGGCAACAGCCCGGTTTTCCCAAAGTCCTCAAAACGTCCATTTTTTTGTTGGTCAACAATTTATAGTAAGAAAACTTTAGGACTGGAAGAAGCATTGCATTTCCTTTCTCAACAGAAAATGCTTTTACACCATTGACAAATGCCCCGCTTGTTGCTGCGCAAGTTGTCATCCTGTCCCCCGTAGCAGTATTAATTATAACTTTATGTGCCCCTTCCGATTTCGTAATCTCACCAATTTTCCTGAACATCTCTTCCCAAACATCCCCTTTAATTTCAAAAATCTTAGAGAGTATTCCAAATTTTTCGAGTTCTTTGACAGTTTTACTTGCCTCTTTCATATATTCAGGCGGGGCAAGTAAGTAAATTTTTTCCGTTGGAAATTCCTTTATTCCTATGAATAGTGCGCTTATATTGTCTCCAACTGGTGCAATAATAATATTCTTATCCATAATCGCTCTTTTAATTTTAAAATTCCTCTTGTATTTAAAGCTTTATGTTTAATTATTAAAATTTAGGTTTAATTATACAACATCAAAATTAAATTTATAGGCTTTTTAATAATCATCAATATCGGAGGTGGAAAAATGAATTTGAAAATTTTAGCTGGAATATTGTTGATATTAGGGCTTGTTATTGGGTTTGTTGGTGGGAGAGGCTCCACAACAGGGGAAATCAGCCAGTTAACTGGAAAAGTTACACAGTTATCAGAGCAGGTAAAAATTACGCAAAACCTCGAAAACCAGCTCGCAGAAGCAAAGGCGCAGATGGAGAAGATTAACGTAAATGATTTGTATGGCGTAATTAAAATAGATGGCAAAATGAAAGCGTACAAGATTGGCGACTTAAATAAAATGCCGCCATTGATTGCAAATGACAAGATTGTAGATACTCCAGTTATAGTGTCGTGGTGCCCATTGTGCGGGACATTGACAGCTTATGACAGGAGAGTTGATGGAAATACGCTGACATTTAAAGTAGAAGGTGCAAGAAAAATACCAGGCACAGAAATAGACAACCTTCATTTTAGAGATGAGCAGACAAATTCCGTATGGGCTCAAGGACCAGGAATAGCAGTTGAGGGCTCTAAAAAAGGCACAGAACTTAAATCTTACCCTGTGCAGCTATTTAACAAAGATGTAATAACAAAAATGGGAGTTGAAATTTGGAAGCCATAAGCTCCTATTTTTCTTTTTTTAAAGAGGATATAAATGGCAGAAATAACTTTATTCATAGCATTCATAGCAGGGGTTGTATCTTTTTTATCGCCTTGCGTGCTTCCCTTGATACCCGGATTTCTTTCATACCTGTCTGGAGTTAGCACATCTGAAGCTAACAGCGCAAAAAACAAGCTTATTATTTTTTTGAACACGATCTTCTTTGTTTTGGGATTTACGATTGTTTTTTCAATTCTTGGTGTCTTAATCAATGGCATATTTGCAGATGCAGCTTTTGGCATCAGGACATGGCTTGGAAGAACAGGGGGAGTAATCATCATACTATTCGGGCTTGTCTTGATGAAAGTTATAAAACTTCCATTTTTGGAAAGAGAGCATAAGGTAAAGGTTAGGAGATTCAGGATAAGTTATGTAACCTCATTCATGTTCGGTCTTGCTTTTGCGGCAGGCTGGACGCCCTGTGTTGGCGCAGTGCTTGCAAGCATACTAACTCTGGCAGCAGTTTCTGCACAAAACGCATTTTATTTGCTCATTTCATATTCAATAGGATTGACTTTGCCGTTTTTAATTACAGGGCTTTTTGTTTCAAGAATGCAGAGTTTTATCAACAAGCACGAAAAAAGTTTAAGCTATATCAACATTGTCTTTGGAATCTTGCTTGTGATATTGGGCATAATGGTTTTCACCAACACACTTAGCTTGATTTCGAATTTCACGCCATTGCAAAATATATTTAATGCATAAAACATGAAAGGAGCAAAATGAAACTTCAAAAGAAACACTTTATGCCAATTGCAATCATTGCCGCAGTTATAATAGCAATTGCTGTAATAGAACTAAGAAAAACACAACAAAATGTTGCTTCAAATAAGGATGAGAATGTTGGGATAAGCATTGGCAAAACAGCTCCTGATTTTGAATTAAGTGATTTAAGCGGAAAGCAAGTGAAGCTTAGCGACTTTAGAGGCAAGAATGTTGTATTGAACTTCTGGGCTTCATGGTGCCCTCCTTGCAGGGAAGAAATGCCAGAATTTCAGAGGATATATTCGGAAAATTCAGATAAGCTGATTTTTGTTGGTGTTAATTTGCAGGAAAGCAAGGAAAATGCAGAATCTTTTGTAAAAAAACTTGGAATAATATTCCCTATACTGCTTGATCCAAATTCAAATGTAAAAAATATGTATAATGTGTTCACACAACCTGTAACCTACTTCATCGATTCAAGCGGAAAAATTGTTGATAAGAAATTTGGGCCGTTGACAAGCGAAGAAATAAATGAAAAAATTGTAAAAATGAATGTAAAAAGATCTGCATCAGCAAATCTTCAAAGTCAAGAAATAAAAATTCTTCCTGACGGCACGAAATATATAGTACACCCAAATAAATTTTTGTCCGGAGGTCCAGGAAAAGACGGCATCCCATCAATTGACAATCCAAAACTTATTCCAGCTAATAAAGCTGATTGGCTTTCTAATGAAGAGCTTGGTCTTGGAATTTTCTACAAGAACGAAGCAAGGTTTTACCCTTTTAGGATTTTAGTTTATCATGAAATTGTAAATGATTTTATTCAAAATGAGCCAATTTTAGTGACTTATTGCCCTCTGTGCTTTACAGGCATCGGATTTATCAGAGAGATAAATGGCGAGGCAGTTGAGTTTGGTGTTTCAGGCAAACTTTATAATTCAGAGCTTGTCATGTATGATAGGAAAACAGATTCTTATTGGCCGCAGACTTTGGGAAAAGCAGTACTGGGCCCTTCAACTGGAAAAACCATTAAAAAAATCCCGACTGATACAGTAAAATGGCAAGACTGGAAAAATGCCCACCCAGACACTAAGGTACTGTCCAAAGACACAGGATTTTTAAGAAGCTATGACGGAAGCAATCCTTATGGAAAAAAAGGAAATTTCACAGATATAAACTTACAATTCCCGCTTGAGCATGAAGATTCAAGGCTTGATGATTATGAAATTGTCTATGGAATAGAAATCAATGGAAAGTTCAAGGCTTACAAAAAAATTGACTTGGAAAAAATATCAAAAATAGAGGATACCATTTCAGGAGAAAAAATAATAATTGAATTTAATAAAAGCTTGGAATCAGCAAGAGCATATAAAAAATCTGGCGAACAGATTGTTGTCGACACTTTATTCTGGTTTGCGTGGGCTGCATTTCATCCAGAAACTGATATATACACTGGATAAGAAGTTGTTAATCTCTATCGTCAATAAAAACTTCGGCGACAACTGGATTTACGGCGGTTTTCGAACTAGTTTAAGAAACTTTTTTACAAAAGACCTTTATTCCACTAAAACCATATGAGAAGCTATAAGCCTCACCCCCATCAAAGGGGGTTCGGGCGGCACGAACAACTAAATCCTCACGAAATCGGGCATCAAAGCCCTCATTCGTTGCGGCTTAATTCATATAACACAATTTAGGCAGTTCGTTCGCTCAGCCATCAAAGGCATCGCTCACTCAACCTAACATTTTTTCAGCTCTGAAAATTTTGTCAGCTCTGTTTCGGATTTTTTGTGGGTTGCCTCAAAAAATCCTCACGAGAACAAAATTTACGAGAAAAAAATGTTCGCCTAAAATTGTAAGTTTCACGAACTTTTTGGTTTATTTTAATAGGTGAAATCCCTTTCAGTCTCTAATCCTTGTACTCCCCTTCAACAACATCCTTTATCTGCTTTGCCTTAAGAGATCCTATTTTTTCCACTTCCTGCAGCTCTTTTTCAGTTGCATTCACAAGATTTTTTATTGTCTTAAAATGCTTCAACAGCGGCTTTGCCAAAGTCAAATTGATGCCAGGCAATGAACTGATTAAATATTCCTGCTGCTCCTTCAATGTTATTGGTTTTCTATCTGCATGCAAACTGAAATCCTTGCCTGACTCCAATTGTTCCCTTTTGGCAATTATCTGCAATAAGGCTGCAGTCTCCTTGAAGTTTCTTGTCTGCACTATCGGAATCCCGTAAGAAACAGCGATTGTCGCGAGCATGCCAAGTATGGAATTTTTGTGGATGTTCCTAACGCTGTAAATATCCTGAGTGCCTTCAATCAGTATCATTGGCCTCTCAAAATTATTTTTTAAATTTTTCATCTGCTCCAGGAGCCTTCCGTCAATTATGCTTTCAACGAAGTCCTCGACTGTCTTGACCTCGATGCCGCACCTTGATGAAACTACATAATCAGCAAAATCCAGCTTTTCAAGCGCAATCGTCACATTGCTTTCAGCAAGCTCCTTTATGATGCCGCTCCCCTTTTCCCTGTAGTCAGCAAATACTTTTAGCTTGTCTTCGGCAAGCCTTGCAGGCGGATTTTCCTTTTTAGGGCTTAATGAAAGACTGAGCCTTTTTCGCAGGCTTTCAAGATGCCTGTACATCTTATTTTCCCTGTGATGCGCAACCCACCTGTAAGCCTCATCTCTTGTTCCAGATGCCATCAGTATTATTACCCTTCCTTTCTCCTGCCTTCCGGTCCTCCCCCTTCTCTGTATGCTCCTTATGGCGCTCGGGATAGGCTCATAGAATATCACAAGGTCAACTTTCGGAATGTCCAGTCCCTCTTCCCCTATAGAAGTTGCGACAAGCACATTAAACAACCCATTCCTGAAATCATCAAGCATCTGCTTCTGCTCTTTTTGCGTCAGTCCAGTGTCATTCTTCTTCTGCTGCCCCACAAAAATGCTTGCTTTTACATTTGGGATGCTGTTCAGCTTTTCAATCACATCAAGCGCATTGTCCCTGTACTGGTTGAAAACCATGATTTTCACATTGTTATTACGCTTTATTTCGTTTTCAACAATATTCTGCAATTCTATCAGCTTAGGGTGCTCGGCTTTTTCCTCGTGCAGAATCCTTGCCTTTATCACGGAAGACTTGAAGTTTGAATCGCCCATGATTGATTTTATGGCCTTTGTCTTTGATGTCCTTGACTCTGCAGCGAGCTTCTCAAAATATTTATGCAATGCAGCAATCCCCTGCGTTTCAAGCAGCTCCAGAGCATGGTATATTTTCATTGCCTCAGCCAGCAATGAAATGGAATTCCAGACTACAAAGTCTTTTTCCCCCTGTGAAATCCTACCCCTTAATTCAGCCTGCAGCTGCAATAAATCAGATTTTCCAACATATTTTACGTCTTTCCTCTGCAGAATGCCCCACTTTTTCAGCTTCTCAAACCTTTCTTTCAGGAATAGCAGCAAAAATTTCTGTATGTCAATGAACACCTTTGGAAGGTCTACTTTAACCCAGTCCACCTGCATTTCCTGAACATAAGGCTTTACATCAGGGTCATCATCTGTTCTAACTTCAATACCCTCTATGAACAGGTTTTTGCAAATCTCCTCTATTTTGAGCATGTCGCTTCCGGGAGAAGCAGTCAATGCTATTATCCTTGGAAAGCTTGACAGCTTCATGAACTGCTTTGCCACAAACACATAAGCATAGTCTCCAACTGCCCTGTGGGCTTCATCAACCCCAAGCAGGCACACTTCCCCAAGATCAATCCTGCTGCTTATTATGTCGTTTTCCAGTCCTTGAGGCGTTGAGAAAACTATCTTGGCCCTTTTCCATAATTCGCTTCTTTTTTCAGGAGCGATCATGCCTGTGAACACGGCCATGTCATTACTGTCAATCACTAAGTGCTCCTTAAACACTTCCATGTACTGGTCAATCAACGGCTTTGTAGGGCCTATAAAGAGAACTTTTGAATTCGGATACTGCTTGAGCCTCTGGGCTGCAAGCATAAGAAAGATATTGGTCTTGCCCATGCCTGTCGGCAGCACAACCAAGGTATTTTTCTCGGCAGCTGTAGCAAGAATAGTCTGCTGGTAGAGCCTAGGCTCGAAATTCTTAATCATAAGAAAAGAGTACTTTTTGGGTTTATAAGGTTTATTGAAAGTGAATAAGCTGGCTATTTTTCAATCTCCACTGTTAAAGTAGCTTTTTTCACTCTGGATGAAGGCCACCAGCTTGTTATCTTAGTCTCATCTGCCATTGTGAACTCTCTTGTAACTGGCTGCTCACCCTTCAATCTGTACTTGACATCCTCAAATGGGCCTTTTACATCCAATCCAGCGAAATATATTGAGTCATCTTTAAACTTGAAGCTTATCTTTACCTTGTCTCCAATCTTTGCTTTCAAAGAACTTGGATAAAATCCATTGTCATCTGCCTCAACTGTGAATTCCTTTTCACCAGGCTGCTGGACTTGCTGAGGCGGAGTGTAATTTGACTCCGCATTGATTGTGATTGCATTTATCACTTTTGGGTCTAATGAGGAATGGTTGCTCTTCACCAGCTCAGCCACTATAGTGTGCTTTCCCGACACAATATTCTCGAAAATGACTATTTTGTCTGTTGTAACCCTTTTATCGCTGTCAAGCCATACATGGAAATGCCCCTCCCCCTTTTTGACAGGCTCTCCGACTGGCACTATCTTGAAATTATCGGCCTCAAGCTGGACAGTTATTTTTGAATCCTTCACCAAATCACTGTCTTTTGGAGCCAATATCTTAAGCTCAGGATTTTTAACAGGCTCAGGAGCTTTTGCATCCTCCTGCACTTTTACAGTCTTTATCTCCATTGCAGGCTTCTCAATTTCAGAATCCTTTATTTCCACAGCCTGATTTGCGCATGAAGCCAGCAATATCATCAACAAAACAAACCAACAGCATTTCATTTCAAAACCTCACATCCTTCAAAATTTTCCTGTCATAGAGCTTGTAGCTCAATACCGCGCCTATGATGAACAGGATTATTATCAGCCTCTTGCTGCCGTAATACGCACCTATCAGATACCCAATCACAAATCCCGCAATTATCAGGAGGTATGGAAGCTTTATATTGCGCTTTCTTATGTAAATCAATCTTCCGGCAGCCATTCCAACAAGGAATATTATGACATAGCTTATTACAGCGCTTGGAGATGCCAAAGCAATCACTATTCCAAGCATCATGAGCACCACAAAGAAAAATTCCATCCAGTACCTGTGAAATTCAGACATCAAACTCACCTAGGGCCGAGATAAGCGCGGTTCTCAAAGCTTATGTAATACACCAGCCATAAGGTTATTCCAACCAACAATGATATCACCATGGCAAAAAATATCGGAACATCAGTTATCATGAGTATGGCTGAAACTATTATCGCAGGCAACGCAAATGCATAGAGCATCCTGCTCCCGAAATAAATCTTGCTTCCATCAAGAGGAGGAATTGGCAGGAGGCAGGTTATCGCATAAATGACATTGAATACTATTGCTTTTTCTATCAGCGGATTTGCGGAAAAAACGCTCAGCACCTTGAACAGGATGATGAGCATTAGGGTAAACAAAGGCCCTGCAAGCGCAACCATTGCCTGGCCAAAATAATTAATGCCGTACCTGAACCACCCCAATCTCGGGCCTGCAAGGTGATGCACCATGAATCCTGCAGGCACAATAAGCCATAGGCTGCCTTTGCTTAGGAATGCAGCAATCAAAGCAGCTATCAAGCCAAAGCTCCACATCTTGAATTCAACTCTGTAGCCAATCATCAACCCCCACAGCCTTTGGCCTGTGTCATGCACAAGAATTGATAGTGCGGCAATCAGGACGGAATTGAAAAGATTGTAAAGCCCTTCCCCTGCATTAAAAGCTGAGGTTCCCCACTCCTTGAAAGATATTATAAAACCGACAACAAGTATGGATATGGCCAAACCCCTCAGCTCATAAGGCGTAAACTTGTAGAATCTTTTTACCTTGTCAATATAGTCAACTATCTCTCCCATGGGAATCCAATTCAAAATACTGTATTTAAACATATCGAAAGCAAACTTTCAAAATTTCCAAAAATCGAAGATTTTTGATGCATTTGCTTTTAGCCAACCGAGAACCTGTAGCTTATTTTTTGCTCTGTCAAAAGCTTTAGGACATCGTCAATGTGGCCGGCGCCAAGTATCGCCAGAATCTTCTTGTCAGGCTCAGAATCCATCAGTTTTTTGAGGTTGCCTGCAATCACTGCATTCCTCTCCTCAATCAATGTCTTGTGAAGGCTAGGATAGCGCTCTTTTAACCTGCCTGTGAGCTTTTTTATCACTTTCTTGCTTGGAACTGTTGACAGGTCAAACTCTATATTTTCGCTTTTCAAAAACATCGCTTTGGCAATGTCAGCAATGAAATTCATTTTCTCCTTCCACGACAACGAGTTTGAGAGATTCCTTAATGTAATCTCTATATCCTGGTCTACCAATGCAACTTTGATGTTTTTCTTTCCTGCAATTTTTACAGCTTGCTTCATCTCAGAGCCTGGAGCCACCCCAACAAGCTTGCCAAGCTTTTTCTCGGCCCATGCCCCGAATAATGAGAAAAGAAAGCCTTTGAATCCGATTCTTCTTACACTCTTCATCTCAATTTTTCTTTTTTCATTGCTCATCAAAGCATTAAGCCTTTTCCTGTCAAGCTCAAGCGCAAGAATATCGGGCTTTTCCTCTTCTATGAGCCTTTTGACCTCATCAAGGCTCTGCTTGGCTATATGGGAAGTGCCCAAAAACACCAGATTTTTGTACTTCATAAGTCACAAGAAAGTCAGGCTTTTAATAAGCCTTTCCAAAAAATTTAAATACTAGCCAGTAGATAAAATGCTAAGCCTGATTGGCAAACACAAATTTAAACATAAAAAGGTGACTTTAAAATGCTGAAGATGAAAAAGATAAGCGAGACATTCGACATGAGAGTATTTACCGACAATGGCGAGTATTTTGGGGATGTTGAAGAAAGCATTTTGACTCAAAACAAGGTGTTTGGATGGAGAGTTAGGGCAACTAAAAACTCGTTCTTGAACAAGGTGCTTGGCTCTGCAAAAGGGGTAATTGTGCCGCACCAGCTTGTCAAGTCAATTGGAGACATAATGATAATAAGCAAGGCTGCTGTGCCTTCATATAGCGAAGGAGAAAGCGAATCCAAGGGCAAGGCGGCAGAAGACTAGAAACTCGTAACCCTTGCATTGCAGTAAGGGCAATTTCCCGGCTTTTTTGTTTCAGGGTCTATCTTGAACTTGTAGCCGCATGAAGCACATTTATGGGCAATTCTTGAAGGTGCGGACTCTTCTTTTGCAGCATCAGCATCTTTCTTATGGAATATCTCTTCCTTTATCTCCTTGTGTATTGCCTTGTTCTTGATGCAGTCAGTGCACACCATCTTACCTATGTCTATGTCCATCCTTAATGAGGAAGCAGGAACCTTGTTGCTGCAGCCCTTGCACGGAACCATTATTTCCTGCATTGTCCTCACTTCATCTTGGCCACATCAGCCATTATCCTGGCCATGCTGCCCTTCACCATCAATGATTTTGAGCTGCAATACGGGCATGTGCTTACTGCCAAATGCTTTGCCCTTTTGAAGCTGTACTTGCAGGATTTGCAAAAATATTCTTTAAATGAAGACATTTCTTCCTTTTTCTGCTTGTTTTCCGCTATTGCTTCCTGCTTCTGGACAGGCTTTCTCTCGATGCAGTTCCTGCAGATAAGATTGCTGCTTTTTGGATCAATGCGCATCATTTCCATCTTGTATTCATTCCCGCACTTATGGCATTTTATCCCGATGTCAGTGCTTTTGTCTATGTTTGATCACCGCTTTAAAAGCAAAATTTTCCTTTAGGCACTTAATATTTAAATATTATGATTTAATAACTTTTGATATACGGCTGTGGTGCAGTGGCTAACATTCGAGCTTCCCAAGACTTCGAATGCTTATGAAGTATCTGCAGACGAAGTCGGCATGAGCTTGAGACCCGGGTTCAAATCCCGGCAGCCGTATTTATTATACTTATCAACAGCTTTTCGATACTTATTTATAATCGTGCTTTAATTATTGCCAATATGGTATGGGGATTTTTCCACGAAGTAGGCAGGAAGATAATTCACATAACAATCCTTTTCGTGCTTGCAGCATTTTTCCTTATACAGGAAAGCCTTGCGGATGCGGGCTACACAGCTGAGCTTGCAAAGCAAGTTGCCTTGCTTTTTCTTGTGGCTCTGCTCATACTGTTCCTGATTTTGGAGTATTTGAGGCTGGAGATTGGATGGAAAATGCCGTTCTTTTCCCAGTTCATAAGGCCAAAGGAAGAGAATAGGATGTATGGTGTCATTTACTTCCTTTCAGCAACTGTAATTTCACTGGCAGTATTTGACCATAAGATAGCGCTGGCAGCGCTGCTCATGACTACATTTGGGGATATGGTGGCTGCCTTAGTGGGAAAAAGGTACGGAACATCACTGATTTACAGGAACAAGACATGGGCGGGCTTTCTGGCAGAATTTGGAATTAATTTGGCTGTGGGATTTTTCATACTGAACAACATATATGTCATAATCGGCATGGCATCGGCCGCAACCATAGTCGAAACTTTGGTGGATGAATTGGACGACAATCTGCTTATCCCGATATTTTCAGGCTTTGTAGGGCAGATAATAATGTTCAGCCTGTAATCTTTGCAACCAATTGGGCTTCCTCTATCGGCTCAACCATCTCAAACATTGATTTCAGGCCATTTTCAAGAGAAGCTTCATCGCATACCTTATGGTGGGTGTGCGGGAATATAATCCATTTCTTGTCAAGCTGGGAAAATGGATTTACAAAGATGATGTTCAGGAACTTGAAGCTGACAAGTTTTGGCCAGCTTTTAATCATTGAGTCAAAATTCTCCCTTGAGTTAAGAGTCACTATTGAATAATACGCTTTATTATCCATTCTTGAAATTATTGAGCCAATGTCCGCAATGCTCGGGGCTATTATGAAATACTGCTCCCTGTCCCTGTACCTGACATGCAGGTCAAAGCCGTTCCTGCCATTCTCTATGCTTTCTATTTTTTTCGCTATAATGTCCTTGTTTTTAATGAAGTTGACCGTCCAGTCTGCCAAGAAAGAGCCCAATTTGCCATCCATTCCAAAATTTTGAGAATTCTTATTTATAAAATTATCTAAATTTTAGAGAAAGACAAAAGTATTGATTTAAATTGTTTTGTCTTTCTAATATTAGTAGCTGAATATGATGAGCAATTACTTATGTCGCTAACTATTTAATCATTCTCCACTCTTGGAGCAAGAATGAAGCTGAGCATCACCTTGTCAACTGTCTTGTACTCAAGCTTTAAGGGGTAGTCCTTGTTGAACTGTATAATGACTTCGTCGCTTAATTTTGAGCCGTTTATCATTTTTTTCAAATACTCAATGCTGTATTTTGCCTTTACCCTTTCATCGCCGTTCATGCTTATCCTTGTGCTTTCATCCTCTTTCATGTCAATCTTTGCCTGATTTAAGTCACCCTCTGCCTGCAAGGTAAATTTCTTCGGCTCTGCAATGAATGCAACGCTTTCCCCGACAACATCGACATCTGCAACTGCCTCGTTCAATATGCTCGAGGACGTCCTTATAGTGACTGGGAATTTCAGGTCAGGAACTTTCTGCTCTTTTTCCTCCAAATCTATTATTGGCAGGTTGAATGTCCTTACAGTGCCCCCCCTAAGCTCAATTTTCAGCCTGTTGTCCTCCACTTCAAGGGTGAGCATGTCCTTTGAGGAGGCTCTCCTTAGCACCTGCTTCAGGTTCGCAAGGTTGATTGCTATTTCCGTGTTTTTCTTGACATCATACTCTGTGAAAGAGCTGCTCAGAAGCTTAAAGATGACCATTGCCACATTTGCAGGGTCCATTGCCACCAATTCAATGGCATCCGGAGTGATTTTGAAACTTGCCTCATTCACCAAATCAGAAATTATTGAAATGCTTTCCTTCAGATAACCAGGATCCGCCAAAGTAAGTCTCATTTTAAAACCCCCAACATAAAGTTATTCAACCTTATTTATAAACTTTTGCGGTCTAAAGCTTAATCCTTTCGCCATTACCCATCACATGGACATTGCTGCCTCTCTTGTAGCCCATTTCAACTGCCAAGTCTGCCAGGGCATTTGTCATTTCATTGCTGCCATGCGCCGGAACTATATGCTGGGGCTTTACAAGGTTTATCAAATCCCTTAAGTCTTCCCTTGCGGCATGCCCGCTCTGGTGGATGTCCTTGAACAGCCTTACATTAAAGCTTTTCAGGCTGGCTTCAAGCTTCTGCCTGTTCTCTATGTTTGTGGGAGTAGGAATGGTCTTGCACGAAAAAATGATATGATCTTCCGGGAAGAACTTGAACTTTAATTCACCGTTCATCATCTTTGAAAGCACCGAATTTGGCTCGCCTTGATGGCCGGTTGCAACCATCAAATACTTTCCCCTGTCCTTTGCAATTGTTTTCAGCTTCCTTTTAATCTGTCCGCTGAATTTCAGCACTTCAACCTTGCTTGTAAAATTCGCAATTCCTGTTGCTTCAGCTGCCCTGACATATTTTGCCATTGACCTTCCCATGAATACTATTTTCCTTTCCATCTTCTGCCCGAATTCAACAATGGAATTCAGCCTTGCAATGTGGGATGAGAATGTCGTGACAACTACATGCTTGTTTTTTGACTCAATTCCAAGCATGACTTCCTTCAGCATTTCTTTTGCTATGCTTTCAGATGGCATCTTTCTTGCGTCAGATGCATAAGTTGAGTCGCAGATTAATGCAAGCACTTTTTGCCTTCCCAATTCCTCCAGCCTTTTAAAGTTGGGCTTTTTTCCCAGAGTTGGGAACAAGTCAAACTTGAAGTCATTTGCATAAATGATGATGCCTTCCTTTGTGTGAAGCGCAATCATGACAGTGTGGGGGGTGGAATGCGTCATGTGGATAAATTCAACCTTTACATTATCTGATGCCTGAAATGAGGAATTTGCAGACATGCTTCTTACCTTGCCGCTTAATTTTATCCTGTCTTCTGCCAAAATCCCGTTAAGCACTTCCGATGTAAACGGGGTGCACATTATTGGCGCTTTGAAATTATTTGCAAGATAAGGTATTGCCCCAACATGGTCAAGATGCGCATGCGTTGGCAAAATCATCTTCACTTTTGATTTCCAGTCATCAATCGCGGAAATATCCGGCACAGCGCCTGCTTTCATCAGCTCCCTGGGGCTTATGTCTATCAAATCCTCATCCCTTGTGTACTTCACATAATTTTCAAGATGAATCCCCAAGTCAAGAATATAGACTTCATCACCAATCTTTACAGCGGTGGAGTTCTTTCCGACTTCGTTGTAGCCGCCTATGGTGCAGATTTCAGCCATTAGCTAAAAAGATTAGACGGTGGTTTAAAAAGGTTTGTGGGAAAGAGTTAAGTAAACTGAAAAATATTTATAAACTAAAAATACCACCTTGGAGAATTCTCGGTGCATCAAAAATGGCGACATTGGAAGAAATAACACTTGATGGAAGGAACACGGCATTAATTGTGATAGACATTGTGAATGATATTTGCAGCGAAGGGTTTAGGTTTGAAAGGGAAGGCTGGAACATAGCTCCAATAAAGAAAATGATTGAAGAGAGCTTGATTGATTTAATCCAGCGCTCCATAGGAAAATTGCCGATTGTCTATGTTAAATCAGAATATGCTCCGAGGCAATTTGAGGACGACTCTTACCCCATAACAGATTTATGCATTAGCGGGGCAAAAGGAGCAGAGCTGTACAAGCTTAATCCTGGCGATGCGGATCTGGTTTTTACAAAACATCATTGGTCCGCCTTTTTGGAGCATACTTCACAGAGCCCAACTGAGCTTCAGGCATGGCTTGTGGAAAGAGGAATAAAGACAGTTGTACTTGCAGGCGTTACTACAACCCACTGCATACCGACTAATATAGACCATGCATTAAGGCTTGGCTACGAAGTCATCTTGCCGCGCGACTGCGTTTCTGCAAGACAACAAAGGATTGAAGGGCCCAACGGACATAATGCCACTATCAGAAAATATGAGGAACATCGAAAAGTTATTGTTGTTGATTCGCGAACTATTAATTATTTATAAAATAAGGTGCGGGGAGCAGGATTCGAACCTGCGAAGGCACTAAGCCAATAGATGGCTCGCAAGCACTTCATCAGCATAAGCCTCGTTGCTTCAAACTTGAGTTTGGATGTTTAGCACCTTTGGATGCCAACCGCTATCCCGTTTGGCCGCTCCGGCATCCCCGCAAAATGATTTTATTTAAGGATAAGAATTTCATTTAAAAACATTACTGAAAAATCAATTAAAATTTCAATCACGGGAGCGTCCTCTAAAATTTAGCATAAAAGAGGAGACCAGCTTGTGTTTTATTTTCTCAATGTATAGGCGAGGCGGAGAGGCTGTGCACTAAAGATATAGCTAGAACATTTGTTGCCTGTGCCGCCGAGCAGTAGATTTTGTGCGAAGCACGGATTGAATAATAAAATAGAATTTATCCAAATCTCTTTAAGTCAAGCTCTTTAATTTTGACTCAATAGCGCTTAATTCAGCTTCCAATTTCTCCAAATGCGTCATTTCCCTCTTCTGCGGCGCTTTTTCCTCTGAAGCCTTTGATTTTTTCTTCTTGCGGGGAACTTTATGGACAGGGGCCTCTCCAGCAATTGCAGCCCTCAAGTTCGTCTGAGGCAATTTCCCCCTTAAGTCGCCAAGCATCCTGTTTGCCTGCCGCAGCAAAACCCTCAGGTGATTTATCTTCTCAAGCTTTTCATGCCTCAGCTGCCTGAATTTTTCAAACCTTTGCAGCACCTCAACTATCTCTTTCAGGGTTTCAAGGATACCCCTCCTGACTTTAACAGGATCCCTGATCTGCACAAAAAAAAGATGGCTTTCCTGCTCTTTCTTCACCATGCTTGCTCAGGCTCGAACATTATCTTGTCGATGCTCTCTATCTTTCTCTCTATCTCGTTTATGGTGCTGCTCCACATCGAGAGCTCGGCATCCTCCTCGTTTCTCAATGAATTGATGCCTCCAAGAGTTTCCCTTACCTCACTTATCTTGGACTTTATCATTTCCAGCACATCCAAAATCTCCTTATACTCGTCTATCTTGACAAAAACTGGCGCTCCGCTTCTTTGTTCACGCATTTTCAGCCCTCCTTGAATAAAGTTTTATCAATGAAAATAAGCTTTTTCTGCAGGTCATCAAGCGATGCTCTTGCCCTGTCAAACGACTTGTCCTTTGAGCTCTTTATGCCCTCAAGCTTTCCCAAGGCCTCTTCCGATTTCCTCAAATCGCTTCTTACCAGACTGATGCTTCCGAGGGCTGCCTTGAACTTCTCCACTTTCACATAAACTGTTTTTCCGGAAGGCCTTTCATGCAATGATTTTTTTTCCTGAGAAAACAGCCTACCCGCAGTTTTTGGATAATCATCCAATGGAGTAAACCTTGGCTCTTCAGGAATAATCTCCTCTTTTGCAGGCGGTGGAGCCGGCTGGACAGGAGCGCTGATCGGAGGCACGCTTGGAGCGGCGTATCCGGGCTGCACAGCCACAGGCCTTTCTTCCATCTCCGGCAATTCAGGCATTTCCAGCCGCTCATTCTCCAGCGGCATATCTTCCATGCCAAAATCAATGCTTTGCTTTTTCGGAGCAGAAATCTTATCTTCCGGAAATTCAGGGAAACCCTGCATGCCACTCTCCTCAAAACCCTCTAGCGATGGAGGGGCAGGAGGCAGGTCCAACTCATCAAAATCGCTTTTTCTCTCTCTCTTTAAGAACTTCAAAAAACCCACTCAAACGCACCTGTATAGGAATGCACAGCCATTTTTATTAAAACTTTTGTTAGCATTGCAAAATGGTGATAATATTTAAACCCATTTCTGCATAAGAATTAAATAAAAAGGCTCCAAGCATGGGAAAATGAGATTGATAATTATATTTTTTTTCATGATAATCCTCTCTTTTGATGCTATTGCCGATGCCTGCGACTACAAAATTGAAATTTTAGCGGATGGGGATGAATTTGACAGCCAGGGCTTCAAATGGCGCATGAGGGCTACAAAGATAGAGGGCAAATCAACAAACATAACTGGCACAGCAAAGGTTGAATCGGATGGGAATACAGTCAAAAGCTACAAGCCATGGACCTCTGATCCGATTGCAAAGCAGAAAACCTCAAGTGAGTACTCTCCGAATTTAAAGCCTGGTGTCTATGAGATAACTGCAGAGATAAGCGTTGAGTGCGATGACACGAACAAGGACAACAATATTGAAAAAAAAGAAATCACTATAAAAGGGGATGGAGAGGCCAAAAAGGAAGAGCCGAAGCCGGCAAAAAAATCCGAAGGCAAAGATGAGGAACAGACAAGCCTGCAAAGCGCAGCCCCAAAAATAGACACAGCCCCAGAGCCTAAAAACCGGCAACCCGCAAGCAACCCGAAAAAGCCGGCTGAAGAATTTGACAATGTGGTAGAATTAAATTCCAAAAACAATAAAAAACCAGAAACAACAATAACTGCCAATGCAATCCAAAATCCGGAAAACAGCGAAATAGTCTATGAATCAAGCAGCGAGAGGGCAAAAGGACTGATAATGGTATTTTTGCTGACACTGTCAATTTTGCTCAACATAGTGCTGATATGGAAGAGATAAGTCAGGAACGCCCGGCAGCCATAATATCAAGGGCTTCAGCAGCAGATGCGCACTTTCTAACCCCATTTTTTAGTAGCTCATAAATTTCTCGGTATTTTATTATATCGATGGAATTTTTATAAAAATGGAAAAGCTCGGATAAAGCCTCATCATAAGTCTCTTCTGCCTCAAACTTCAGGCTATTCAGCCTGTCATGGTGGATTTTTATGCTATTTGGCCTTTTCACTGACATAATCTTCGTTAACTCTTCAGCTGAATCAGAAAACAAAGCTGCAAGCTTCATTATATGGGCATCAATCCTTTCAATCCCCAAAACAACAAATCTCACTGCGCAGTCACCTGTTAATTCAGCGATTTCATTGAGCAGCATGGCAGCTCTATGTATTTCATCCCTGTCATTAACTGAACCATTGAGATTGCGCATTAAATCATTTCCAAGTCCCTTAATTCTGTCATTCATTTCCCTTATTGAATAAGCCATTTCTTTCCTGCCTTTTCTCTCAAGCTTGGGATAAATATTGATAAAATCCTTCAATTTTTTTGCCATGTCAAATGAGTTTTCCGACCGGATAGCAAGGATGCCAAGAATTTTTCTCTCTTTTGGAAGTATCCAGCTTATGATTTTTCTCATACGAAAAATTCCGGGATAGTTGTATAAATAGGTTTCGATGGCCTGATAATGGGCTGTAGGAAAGCTTTTTAAACGAATTTAGTTTTTGAAAGCATATGTCTGAACACGAGAAACAAGGAGAGCACACCCACATAAGATGCAGAGCTATCATAGAGGTGCTGGGCAAGCCAAAGGAGCATGTGGAGAATGCCATCAGGGAGTATATCGAGCACATCAAAGAAGACTCTGAGCTGGTCATTTTGAATGAGGATTATTCTGGGATTGAGGAGAAAGGCAAGCTATGGAGCAAATTTGTCGAGCTCGATATTGTGATAAAAGGCACGAAGAAGCTTATAGCGTTCTGCTTCGAATATATGCCTTCTTCTTTGGAGGTTTTAAAACCGGAAAATTTGACCCTGACAAACGCGGAATTGGCAAATTTCCTCAACGACTTGCAGGCAAGGCTTCATAGTGTTGACATGATTGTGAAGCAGTTAAAGGCAGAAAATGATTTTTTGAGGCTTAACACGAATGCCATACTGCATAATTCAATACTCATATGCCTTAAGGTAAGCAAGCTGAATCTTGAGCAGCTCTCCCAAATTACGGGAGTTGACAGCAAAGAGCTTGAGGCGTTTGCTGAAAAGCTGGTCAAGGAAAACAAGATTAAAAAAGAAGGGGATTTATACGCATTAGCATGATGGAGCTTAAAAAGCCAAGCGTGAAAAGCAAGGTAGAAGCAATTCTTTTCTCTACAGGCCACAGGATAGGTTTAGATGAGATAAGCAAATTGAGCAGATCTTTGAAGGATGATGCTTTAAGCGCACTCAAGGAGCTGCAAAAGGAATATGATGAAAAGCAGTCATCATTGATGCTTGTTGATGAAGGGGATTTCTGGAAGTTTTCTGTAAGGGACCATTTCATACCAATGGTGAGGAAGATTGTGACAGAGACAGAGCTTACAAAGAGCGTGCTTGAAACATTGGCAGTCATAGCCTTCAAATACCCTATTTTGCAGTCTGACTTGATAAAGCTGAGGACAAACAAGGCATACGACCATCTGGCTGAGCTGGAAAAATCGGGCTATATTTCAAGGCAGAAGCACTCAAGGACAAATTTGATAAAATTAACGGAGAAATTCTTCAGGTATTTTGACCTTACTGAAGAAAAGCTCAAAGACCAATTCAAGGATTTTGACAGCATAGCAAAGGCAATAAAGGAAAAAGAAACAGAAGTTGAGCAGATAAAGGAAGACCAGCGCAAAAGGGCTGAGGATCTGAAGAAAGAAGACGAAAAGATAAAGAAGGAAATAGAGTCACTGGATGAGGCAGGGGAAGAATTCAAAGTTCCGCTTGAGGCCTATGAGTCAAAGCAGAAAGAAATAATTTCAGAGGAGTTTGAGCAGGAAGGCAATTTAGTTTTTGAAAAGGAGAAAATCGGGGAAATGGAGGTTGTTGATGAGGGAGAAAATCCAAAACGTGCAGCAACTGAAGAAAAGAAGCCGGAGCCAAAGCAGATATTCGAGCAGGAAAAAGCAGAAAGGCAAAATGCCAAGACTAAAAAGAAAAGCCACGGAATAAAGATGACACCAGAGATGGAAAAAACAGTTGATGAAAAGGTCAGGGAAATAACCGGGGAAAATCAGGAAAACAGCCAGGAAAATAAGGAAAACCAATAAAAAATTAAAAATAATCAACTCAAAAATAAAATAAATCCCGAGAGCGACTTTTATCAGTAAAGGCGATGAAAGTAAACCGCTTTTAATGTCAAAATAATTTACAACAAAATGTTCCTTCTGCAATGCCCGAAATGCAAGAGCAAGATGAAATATGAGTCCAAAGACAAGTATCTATCCGGCAAAAAGAAAAGATGTGTTTACTGCAACCATAGCTTTTCTATAAATAAGTCAATTGTTAAGAAACTATGATTTCTTTTCCATATAGTAAATTTCTATATAGAAAATAATCTAAAAACGTAACTCTTATAAAGCGCAAAATACACCATTTTATAGACGATAAAGTGGCTTTGAAATTCTCACAAAAATGACAGAAGAAAACCAACAGAGATTAGGCACGAAAATCATTCCCAGAATCATCCAAGAGGAGATGAAACAGGCATATTTAGACTATTCAATGTCTGTCATTGTTGGAAGGGCATTACCAGATGTTAGGGACGGCTTGAAACCTGTCCATAGGCGTGTTTTGTTTGCAATGAATGAGCTGGGCTTGACTCACGATAAACCTTTTAAGAAATGTGCTAGAGTTGTAGGAGAAGTGCTTGGCAAATTCCACCCACATTCCGACATGGCGGTTTATGATACATTGGTCAGAATGGCACAGGATTTTTCAATGAGGTATCTTCTTATAGACGGCCAAGGCAATTTTGGCAGCATTGATGGGGATAATCCGGCTTCAATACGTTATACAGAGTGCCGCTTGACAAGGCTTGCAGAGGAGATGCTTGAGGATATTGACAAGAAAACAGTCAGGTTCATTCCAAATTTTGACAGCAGCGTCACAGAGCCTGTTGTATTGCCGTCAAAGCTTCCAAACCTTTTGATAAATGGAAGCTCAGGGATTGCTGTCGGGATGGCAACAAACATACCTCCGCATAATGTTGGGGAAATCATTGACGCAACAATAAAGCAGATTGACAATCCGGAATTAAGCGTGGAAGAGATATTGGGAATAGTCCAGGGCCCTGATTTCCCGACAGGCGCTTTGATATACGGCAGGAACGGGATAAGGGAAGCCTACTTTAACGGGAGGGGCAAGATTATTGTCAGGGCAAAAACAACAATCGAGCAGGACAAGAACAGACAGACAATTATTGTGAACGAAATCCCCTTCATGGTGAACAAGTCAGAGATGCTTGAGGAGATAGCAGACTTGGTGAGGGACAAAAAGATAACAGGAATATCGGACTTAAGGGATGAAAGCGACAGGCACGGGATAAGGGTGATGATAGAGCTGAAAAAAGACGCTGACTCAAATATAGTTCTCAACCAACTATTCCAGCACTCAAGGCTGCAGACAACCTTTGGAATCATAATGCTCGCGCTTGTGAACAATGAGCCAAAAATACTCAACATAAAGCAGCTGATCCATTATTATATAGAGCACAGGAAGGATGTTGTAAGGAAGCGGACTTTGTTTGACTTGAACAAGGCGCAGACAAAAGCCCACATTCTCGAGGGGATGATAATAGCGCTGTCAAATATCAACAGCATCATCAAGCTGATCAAGGAAAGCAGATCCATTGAGACTGCAAAAGAGGCATTAACTGCAAATTTCAACCTTACAAACGAGCAGGCTGTTGCAATCCTTGAGATGAGGCTGCAAAGGCTTACTTCCCTTGAGCAGGAGAAGATAAAGCAGGAGCATTCCGGCCTGCTGAAGCTGATTGAGGAGCTTGAATCCATACTGTCAAATCCGCAGAAGATACTTGACATAATAAAAAAAGAATTAAGCGAACTGAGGCAGAAGTACAATGATGCCCGAAGAACACAGATTGCAGAGCTGGAATCCGCAGAAATGGTGACGGAGGATCTGATAAAGGACGAGGAGATGGCCATAACGATAACAAATTCAGGCTACATCAAGAGGCTGCCGCTGCAGACATACAAGCTGCAGCATAGGGGCGGAAAAGGAGTCATAGCGGCAGCAACAAAAGACGAGGACATTGTAAAGGATATATTTGCTGCAAGCACGCATTCTTACATACTGTTCTTTACAAATAAAGGCAGGGTGCACTGGCTGAAAGTATACAATATTCCTGAGGCAAGCAGACAGGCAAGGGGCAAGGCAATAGTAAATTTGCTTGAAATGCAGGGCAACGAAACTGTCACTGCTTTTGTTCCTGTCAGGAATTTTGACAATTCGCATTATCTTATAATGTCAACAAAAAAAGGGACTGCCAAAAAGACAGAACTGATGGCATACAGCAATCCAAGAAGGAACGGAATTGTCGCAATAAAGCTTGAAGACGGCGATGAGCTGATAAATGTTGAACTGACTGACGGAAACCAGCAGATTATTCTGGCAACAAAAAACGGAAATGCGGTAAGATTTGAGGAAAAAGATGTAAGGGCGACAGGAAGAAGCGCGCAGGGCGTCAAGGGAATAAGCCTGAAGGAAAATGACGAAGTCATCGGGATGGTGGTGGCATCCGATGAAAAAACCTTGCTCAGCGTCACGGAAAACGGCTATGGGAAAAGAACGCCTATATCAGAGTACAGGCTCATAAACAGGGGAGGCTCAGGAGTCATCAATATACAATGCAGCGAAAGAAACGGAAAAGTGGTTGCGATATGCTCTTTAACTGGAAATGATGATGTTATATTCATAAGCAAGAACGGGATAATAATAAGGGTTCCCGCCTCCGACATTTCGGTTATAGGAAGAAACACACAAGGCGTAAGGATAATGAAGCTTGAGACAAATGACAAGATTGTAAGCGCGATAAGAGTAGGGCAAAACAACAACAGCAACGGCAAATAATCCAAATCTTTTTATAGCGATATAGGTTGATTTCTGTCTATGAAAATCAAGGAAATGCTCGACGAAGTCCTGAAGGAAATACAGCCTGATGCTAAATTTGAAATGGAAATGTTCAGCAGGCTGAACGAAATAATCAAGAAAACAAACAAAGGGCAAAAAAACATAAAAGCAATTCTTGGAGGCTCAGGGGCAAAAGGCACATGGCTGAAGTCCTTTGATGCTGATATCTTTGTGCTGTTTGAATACGGAAAATTCAGGAATAAAAGCAGCGACCTGTCCGATATTCTGGAAAAAATACTCAAGAAAAAATTCAGCAACATCATCAGGCTTCACGGCTCAAGGGATTATTTCCAGATAAAGCAGGGGAATTTTACTTTTGAGATAGTTCCCATCCTTAAAATCCGGAAAGCTGAGCAGGCAGAGAACATAACCGATGTCAGCCCCCTGCATTCAAGATGGGTTTTAAGGCACAAAAACCTTAGAAATGACATGAAGCTTGCAAAGCAATTCTGCCAGGCCCAAAATGTTTATGGGGCAGAAAGCTACATAAGGGGATTTTCCGGATACATATGCGAAATACTGACAGCTTATTACGGCTCGTTTTTGAACCTTATGAGAAGCGCCGCTAAATGGAAGGGCAAGGTTATAATTGATGCCGAAAAATACTATAAGGGAAAAGACATTTTCAGGCTGGTGAATGCGTCAAAATTAATGTCTCCATTGATAGTCATCGACCCTGTCCAAAAAGACAGGAATGCGGCAGCTGCGCTAAGCAATGAAAAATTCGAGTCATTCAGGAAGGCGGCAAATGAATTTATCAGGCACCCTTCCAAGGATTTTTTTGTGAAAAAAGACCTGATGCAGGCATTCTTGAACCGTAAAATAAAAGACAAAAAAGTGATTGTGGCCAAGGTAAGCCCTTTAAGCGGAAAGACTGATGTGATAGGAACTAAGCTGCTCAAAACCTATGAATTCTTGAAAGAGCAGCTGGGAAAAAGAGATTTCAGGCTATTGGAGACAGACTGGGAATGGGACAGGAAAAATGACGCAATTCTCTATTTTTTATTCCCAAAAAAGGCGCTGCCCAAAAATGTCGAGATTGAAGGGCCTCCCTTGAAGATAAGGCAGCATGCTGAAAATTTCAGGAAAATTCATAAAAAGACCTTTGCCAGAGGCAATAAAATATTTGCAGTTGAAAAAAGAAAATTTTTGGAGCCGGAGCAGCTGTTGGGCGCCATGGCAAAAAGCCAGTTTGTAAGGGAAAGAATCAAGTCGATAAAGATATCGGCTCTCTAAAAATGCAGGCAGCGATATTAGCAGCGGGAAAGTCGACAAGAATGTATCCGCTTACGCTCACAAGGCCGAAGCCTTTGCTCATGGCTGCAGGCAAGACATTGCTGGAGTGGAATCTGGACAGCCTGAGCGGAATTGCAGATGAAGTAATTATTGTTGTCGGCTACAAAAAAAATATGATTAAACAGTTTCTTGGAAAAAGATACAGGAATATAAGGCTGAGATATGCAGAGCAAAAGCAACAGCTTGGGACAGGCCATGCAGTCTCGCTTCTCGAGCCGTATATGAAAGACAGGTTCATCCTGCTTATGGGTGATGACATTTACTCAAAACAGGACATGATGAATTGCGCAAAGAATAGGTATTCTATCCTGACGGCAAAAACAAAAAATCCCGGGAATTTCGGGGTTGTGCTGGAGAAGAACGGGCTGTTGACGGATTTTGCTGAAAAGCCCAAAAAATTTGTTTCAAATACCATTAGCGCGGCCATGTATTGCCTCGACAAAGAAATATTCAGCCTTATAAAAAAAATAAAAAGATCAAAAAGAAATGAGATTGAGCTTCCTGACGCGATAAAGCTCCTTGCAGAAAGCCATAAAATCCACTGCGTTAAATCAAAGCAATGGCTTCCGGTCGGCTATCCATCTGATTTGCTGAAGACAGACAATATTTTGAGAAGAAAGAGGAATATTTTTGGAAAAAGCTCCAAAACCCATGGCAAAATCATTAACTCAAATATAGGGGACAATTGCGCTATAAACGGAGATGTAAGCAATTCAATAATAATGGACAACTCAATTATAGGGAAAAAATCAACAGTCAAAAATTCCATAATTGGGGAAAATTCCTATGTCAGCGGCAAAATATCAAATTCTGTAATTGCAGACAATTCAAAAATTAAAAACTCAACAATAAGAAACTGCAAAATATGGCCAAATAAAATTATTTTGAATAAAACAATTTCTTATGACTTAAAATGATAGTTGAAAAAATCGTGGAATACATTGTACTTGGAATGTCTGTCGGAGGATATTTTGGATTGTTCATCCTAATGGCCCTGGAAAGCATGATAGCCCCTGTTCCAAGCGAGATTGTGATGCCTTTTGCCGGCTACTTGGTTCTGCAGGGCAGACTTGATTTCTGGACAGCTGTTTTGGTCAGCGGGCTTGGCTCGGCATTCGGCTCTTTGATATCGTATTATATGGGCTCTTATCTTGGAAGACCCTTCATCCTGAAATTTGGTAAGTTTCTTCTGCTTGAGGAGGAGCACCTGGAATGGACAGAGAAATGGTTCAAAAGGCGGGGAAACAAAACCATTTTCATAAGCAGATTTGTGCCTGTGGTAAGGCACCTTATTTCAATTCCGGCAGGAGTTGCAAAAATGCCTTTAAGGAAATTTGTTTTATATACCTTTTTAGGGGCAACTTTATGGAACTTAATACTCTTGTATGCCGGCTTCAAGCTGGGAAGCCATTGGGACAAGATACACGAATACTCAAGGCAGCTTGACATTATTTTTGTGATTGCAGTTGCGCTGTTTGTCGCTTATTTTATAAGGAAACACCATAAAAACAGAAAAAATGAGAAAAACAAGTGATGCAATAATCTTAATATTGGGAATTGCCTTGCTTATAATCTCTTACAATTTTGACACCCAAATAAATGATTTTTTCACCACAGCCAAACTGCCCTTTTTTGACTTAATATTCAGCTCAATAACCAATTTTGGCATTGTTTTCATTGTGATGATAGCAATTCCCTCGATCATTTTCTACAAAAAAGACATGAAGCTTGCTTATTTTTTATGGGCGGCATTTTTAGCATCTATTGCTCTTGCCGTAGCAATCAAATTCTTGTTCCTGAGGCAGAGGCCGGTTGACCCTTTCACATTCCCTTTCACATCCATTGTCAATTACTCCTTCCCAAGCATGCATGCCATGGCTGTATTTTCCCTGCTGCCAATACTTACGAAATATCTAAGCAAGCAGAAGCCCTTTTGGATTGTCTTCGGGCTTTTTGTTGTCTCAAGCAGAGTTTACCTTGGATTTCACTATTTGAGCGATGCAGTTTTTGGCATGTTTGCGGGGCATTATATCGGAGTCTTGGCTCTCAAATTGTATGAGGGGAAAAAATCATGGCGCTAAACAAGTTCGAGATGAACAGGCAGGTCTTTCATGCATTTTTTGGCATTGCGGCAATTGTATCGCTGAAATTTGGGTTTGTGGACAAGGAAACAATTTTGCTTTTGGCTCTTGCAGGAATTGCCTTGTCTTGTCTGAGCAAAAAAGTGCAAATCCCGGTCATTTACCAGTTATTGCAGAAATTTGAGCGAAAAGAAGATATTAAAAATTTTCCCGGCAAGGGAATGATATTTTATTTAATTGGCATTTATATTGCGCTGCTGCTTTTTCCAAAGGAAATTGCAATGGCATCTGTGATGGTGTTGGCTCTTGGAGATTCAGCAAGCCATCTTTTCGGGCTGCATTTTGGAAGATTAAAAAACCCCCTGTCAAAGGAAAAATTTTTGGAAGGCACTATTGCAGGCTTCATTGCAGGATTCTTGGGCGCTTTGGTATTTTTGCCTTGGCACGAGGCTTTTTTTGCATCGCTTTCAGCAATGATTGTGGAGGCAATCGAAATCAAAATAGGCATGCGGCAAATTGACGACAATCTTTTTATTCCCCTTGTTGCAGGGTCTGCTGTTTGGCTTGCAAGGATGGCTTAAGCATACTTTTATAAATCATCTTGCCTTTTCTTTCTGGCTAAAACAAAAATGCTAAGCGAACAGCTAAAGGAAATTTTTTTGAAGAGCAAGGAACCTTTCACAGATATTCTTGGGCAGGAAAATGCAAAGCAGGGCATCAAGTCAGCATTGCTCATGAACAGGCACATCATAATAGTTGGAGCGCCTGGAATCGGAAAGACCACTCTGGCAAAGAACATCGCAAAATTATTGCCTGACATTGAAGTTGTTGAGGGCTGCTCTTACCATTGCACTCCTCAAGAGCAAATATGCCCGTCATGCAAGCAATCAAAAACACATAAAACAATGAAGCTTGACGGCTCAAAAAGATTCATAAGGGTGCAAGGAAGCCCAGACTTGACTGTTGAAGACTTATTGGGGGACATTGACCCAATAAAGGCGTTGAAGTTCGGCCCTTTGAGCCTGGAGGCATTCACACCCGGCAAGATATTCAAAGCCAACAACGGAATTCTGTTTTTTGATGAGCTAAACAGGTGCCCTGAAAAGCTGCAGAACGCGATGCTTCAGGTGCTGGAGGAGAGAAAAGCAACTATCGGCTCTTATGATGTTGATTTTGACGTTAATTTCATTTTTATCGGCACCATGAATCCGGAAGACACATCAACAGAGAAACTGAGCGATGTGCTGCTGGACAGGTTTGACATAATCTACATGGGCTATCCTGAAAGCAAACAAATTGAAGAGAAAATTACCGTGATGAAGGGCAAAAAGCTGGCAAATGTAAGCGATGAATTGCTTGAGCTTATCGTTTATTTCATAAGACTGCTGCGGCAGGATGAAAAGCTGGAGAAAAAGCCAAGCGTGAGGGCATCAATTGGATTGTATGAAAGGGCACAGTCAAATGCAATGCTTAAAGGAAGGAAAAATGCCGAATTTGAGGATATAAAAGATGTTGTTATCTCTGTTTTGTCGCACAGGATAAGGCTCAAGCCCAGCGTCAGGTATTTGCAGAGCATCGAAGATTATATCAGGGAACAGTTCCAAAAAAACGTTGAAAAAACAAAATGGCAAAACCATTTGGAAGAGCAGGAAGCTGGTGATTACCGGTAGCGAGAAGCTTGAAGTAAAAGAATTCTCAAAGGCAGATGAATTGACAGGCAAACTGGCTTTTCAGCAGTTGGAAGACAAGTTCATGCATTCTGTGCTTGAAAACGACAAAAAGACAATAGATTCAGGCAAACTGATAAGCGATGCCGTAAATCAGGGCATGTCTTCCTTTTCGCCTGACTTGATGTTTGAGCAGATGGTAAAGAGCTACCAGCTTGCAAAGCAGATTTACGGTGAGTCAATTATAAGGCTTGTCTCGGGGTATGAGCCTGATTATGTCAAAAAAAACATTGGGATTCCTGAATTCCAAAAGGAATTAAGGCAGAAGATACAGGAAAAAATCCAGGAACTTAAGGATGAAGGATTTTTGTTCAAGGACGATACATTGTCAGAGAAAGGGATAGAATTGGCCTCGCTTGTCCTTTATTTTCAGGAACTGGACAAGATAGTGCCAAAAGGCTCTTTAGGGGAAAAAACCAGCAAAAAAGCCTTTATTTACGGGGACAAGGAAAATTCAAGACAATACAAAAGGGGCGACAGGTACAGGGACATTGCACTGAAAAAATCGGTCAAGTTGGCAGTCAGGAGGGGACATTCAAAGTTTTATAACAAGGACTTGCAAGTCTATGAAAAACAGAGCAAAGGCCAAGCATATATCGTTTATGCGCTTGACGCATCCGGCTCCATGAAAGGCAGGAAGATAGAGGCTTGCAAGAAAGCAGGGATTGCATTGGCTTACAAGGCATTAAGCGAAAAGGACAAGGTTGGGCTGATAGTCTTCGGCTCTGAGGTTAAGGAGATTGTGCAGCCGACATCAGACTTCACACAATTGCTGAAAGAGATAACAAGGGTAAAGGCAAGCAAGGAGACGGACATTGTAGCCACATTGAGAAAATCAATTGAAATGTTTCCAAATGAGGAAATAACAAAGCACCTGATACTGCTCACGGATGCGTTGCCTACAAAAGGCGATGAGCCTGAGAAATCAACTCTTGAGGAGGCATCAGCTGCAAGAAGCAAGGGCATAACAATCTCATTGGTTGGAATCAACCTTGACGAGAAAGGAAGGAAGTTGGCTGAGAAAATCGTTGAGATTGGAGAAGGGCACTTGTATGTTGTCAGAAATTTAGAGAATGTTGACCAGATTGTGCTGGAAGATTATTATAGGGTTTAATTATCTTATTGCACCGTCTCTAAAGGTTCTCTTAAAACAAAATATTTCCACATCCCGTACATGCCCACATGCTGCCCTATTGGAAATTTACGTTTCATAAAATTATCCAATTGAATTCTTCCCCAATCATCAATTTCATATTGCCCAAAAAATTTGAATTGCGAACCTTTATCCCGAATCCTAGCCCAATCACTCAATGCATAAGCCCTGACTTCATCTTCAACAGTTACCCCGATGCACACATCACTATCAATTTCTGCGAGATCAAACAAACTTTCAATATTTCTAGGCTTAGTCTTAATTTCTTTAGATTGCAGTGCCCGGCTAAATTTTAAAATAGGCTCTCCTTCATAAGAAATTGAATCCTCTGAAAGAGTAAAAGTACCATCAAATAAACCATGAACTATATTTACTGCATTTCTAGCTATTATAACATCCCTGTACTGCGCCGGAATAGTTAGCCTGGATTTAGAATCAACCTTTAAATCATGGTAGCAAGAGAATTGCTTTACAGATTCAACTAATACTGCAGTAGTCATCACATCAAATACTCGCTTATGATTTATAAATCTTTCCTTTTTTATTTCTTAATGAGTAGTAACAAATAAGTTTATATACTATCATTAAATACAAAAATACATGAAACTTCTGGCATTCACAGACACTCATGGCTCTTTAACAGCTTTGAAAAGAATAGAGAAAAAAGTAAAATCCCAAAAGCCGGACTTGCTGGTTTGCGCAGGCGACATATCTGTATTTGAGCAGAATATTCTTGGAATCGCGAAAAGGCTGAATAAGCTGAACAAAAAGATAGTAATGGTGCATGGCAACCATGAGGATGATTCAACATTCAGGAAATTATCCAAAATATTCAAGAACATTATTTTTATACATAAGCATCACTTTATCCAAGAGAATACCCTATTCTTCGGCTATGGGGGAGGAGGGTTTGCGATGACTGACAGGGAGTTTGATAAAACAGCCAATTCAAGATTCAAAAAACTGATTAAAAACAACAAAAGCAAGAAAATAATTCTTGTCACCCATGCTCCACCATATAGAACGAGGCTTGACAAGCTTGACGGGCATTGCGGCAACAAGTCAATAAGAAAATTTATAGAGAAAAACGGGATAGATTTGCTTGTCTGCGGGCATTTGCATGAAAACTTCGGCAAGGAAGACAGGATTAGGAAAACAAAATGCATCAACCCCGGGCCGTTTGGGAAGATTGTTGGAGTCTAAGATATTTAAATATGCTCAATCAACTAATACATTACAAAGTGGTGGAGAACCATCATCAAAACAGAAAGAGCAACAAGATATGTTCTCCCTTTTGATTTTTTTAAAATTCATTAATATAAAACTTCACCTAAACCCCATAACCCTTCCCTCAAAGTCCTCTTTCATCAATAGGACAACCCTTGAGGGCTCGTGCTCGTCAATCAGCTTGTAGCCTGAATGCCTGCATATTTCTAAAGCAAAATCCTTAACTTCCTCATGCAATGGCATATTTGATTGCTCAAGCCTTTCCCGAGACATGCCAACCCACATATAGGCCTTGACCTCTACAAAAATCGGCTGGCTCAGTTTCATTATATCAGCCCATTGCTCCGCATTTGTCATGTTCATTCCCCTGATTAATGTAAATCTCAAAACAGTCCTCATTTTCTCTCTTAATTTTGGAAGCATTGCAAGAGTCTTGAGCAATCCTTGCCATGCATTCTTTATTATGGGCCTGTCAATAAGATTAAACAGCTCCTCATTCGGGGCATCAACAGAGATGTAAAGCTGTGTTGGAGGCTCTTCCATTAATTTTTCTATCCTTTCAGGCAGCAAGCCGTTGCTTACAACAAACGTTGAGAAGTTCCTTTTTTTATATTCACTAATTAATTCAGGCAGTTTTGGATACAATGTTGGCTCTCCGTCAAGGCTTATTGCAACATGCTGGGGCTGCATTGCCTTTTGAAATTTCTCCTTTGATGTTTTCTCATTGCCTCCAAATCCAGAAAGCAGCCTTTTTTGTGCTTCAACTGTGCCTTCTACAATGTCATAAGGCTCGTCAATCCCGTCCTGCATGACAGGAGCTGTATGATACCTTAAGTCTCTCCAGCAGAAAACGCATGCGTTGTTGCATGTGTAGGTTGGAGTCATCTGGATGCATTGATGTGAATTAATGCCATAAAACTTGCTCTTGTAGCATCCTCCTTGACCTTTCAGCTCGCTTTTCGTCCAGTGGCAAGTCTTGACTCTTGTATGGTTTCCAACAGTCTCATACTGCTGCTTTTTCAGCATTAATTTGACATCTGCTGTTTGCATTTTAAATTTAATATATTGTTTAAATTAAATAATCTTTCAATTCCCGTTTGAGACCATTTAAAAATCATAGATTTTTAAATTCCAAAAAATGCAAAGCATTTTTTAGGACATGCAATGTGCACTATAATGGGTGCCCCCTGAAGCGGGTCACCTCAAACGCCTTTAGTTCAAGAGGTCGCTCTCGGGTTTGAAATTATTTTTAGTCGTTGTACAGGTTTTTTGCAATTAATATGAAAATCTATATAAACTTTAAGTTTTTAGGGATAAGCATGGAGCTAAAGCCGGCGCTTAAAAAGCTTGAGCAAAGCCAAGACTTCAGGAAATGGCATGATGAGCACAAGTACACGTATTTCTCTTATGCTTTTAAAATTCCCCAGGAAATGCCAAACGAATGGCAGCTCGGATTCTATGACAGGAAAAAGGACAGGATAACTACTTTTGTGATTTCAAACGAAGGCATCAGGATAAGGCCTGAGGAGGAAGTCTTCAAGAAAGAGGAAACTGAAGTCAGCAAGATACAGACCGATAAAATAAAACTGACATTTGACAACGCGATGGCAAAAGCCAATGAGTTCCAGCAGAAGACTTTTCCAAAGGACAAAAGCATAAAGACAATTGCAATACTCCAAAACATCGGGAAATTCGGAAATGTGTGGAATATCACATATATAACAGAGGCCTTCAACACTTTAAACATGAAGATAAGCGCGTCCAATGGAAAGGTCCTTGAGCATAACCTATCCTCAGTTTTCTCATTCAGGAAAGAGGGATTATAACATGGATTAACAAAACTATATGTCTTAATTGCGAATTCTTTAAATATAAGCTTGCAGTTAAAAAGATGATTCTTCTTTGTGGTTGAAATGCTCAAGATAAAAATCAAGAAAGCCGCAGATGCCAAGATGCCGGTCTATGCCCACAAAGGAGATTCGGGAGTTGATGTTTACGCTGCTGAAGAATGCACGCTTAATCCCATGGAAAGAAAATTGGTGGCAACAGGCATCAGGATAGCTGTTCCTTATGGGTACGAGGCGCAGATAAGGCCAAAAAGCGGGCTGGCATTAGATGGAATAAGCCATGCAAACTGCGTAGGCACTATAGACTCCGGCTACAGAGGCGAAATAAAAATTCCAATGATTAACCTAAGCGACAAGCCATATAAGATTGAGAAAGGAAAAAAGATTGGGCAAATGGTTTTTGCCAAGGTTGAGGAAGCTATTTTTGAAGAGGTCGAGAATCTGGACACGACATCAAGGAATGAAAATGGCTTTGGAAGCACGGGTTTGGATTAAATTTTTTAACAAAAAGAGGTGTGTTATGGGAAAGGATACAAGCAAGCCGGTAAGGTTCAAAACGATACAGCAGAACACTAAATTAGCTGAATTTGTAGAGGAAAATATTGAGAAGCTGAAGGATGAGCAACCTGACTAATTCTTATTCACTTTATAGTAGTTATAAACAAAAGATTTAAAAAGGATAATGCACAACTTATTTCTATGTTATTCAACAGGAAAGGGGAAATGGGCCTTTTAATCATATTGGTAATAATCATTGTTTTATTCTTTTTTGGATGGCTAATAAACGTAAGCCAAAGGGAATGCAGGACAAACAGGGATTGCGGGTCAGAGTCTTATTGCGGCTCGGATTTTTCATGCCACCAGTACCCAACAATACAGAAAACCGTTGTGCAGTATGATCTTGCGCCTGCTGCAGTCATAATCGGCTTGGCATTGATATTTGCTGCTATAATCTTCAGAAAGCAGCCAAACCACGAAACAGTCCATGTCGAGAAGGCAGAGATAAAGGAGCCAAGGGAAGTCGATGACATTTCAGAGCCATACTACAAAAGCGACAGCAATATAAGGACGCCTTAGTTTAAAATAATATCCACCTCTTTCTTTATATTCTCAAAAACTTCATTCAGGCTTTTACTTGAGTCTATCATTTTTATGTTGTCTTTCAGCAGCTTTGGCAGTTTGAGAAAGTTAGCCCTTATCTTTTGCATGAATTCAAGCTGCTCGAACTTTTCCTTTTGCCTGTGGCTTATCCTTTGGAGCGCGATTGAAGGCTCCACATCAAGCATGATTGCAAGATCAGGCTTTCTGAATTGCTTGTTTTTTTCCAGCAATTTCTCCATTTCCAATCCCTGAGCACTCTGGAAGGCTATTGTAGAATAATAATACCTGTCGCAAATCACTATGTTCATCTCATTTTTGGCTGGGCTTTTGAGAAAAGGCTCAATGGTGTTTTTCAGGTGCTCCTGCCTGTCCTTGACAAACAGCCCAAGCAATTTCCGGCTGCTGCTTTTAGGGTTTTTCTCTTCCCTAAGCATCTGCCTTATTTTATTGCCGTACTTTCCATGCGTTGGCTCCCTTGTCGTCAGAATCCTGTATTTCTTGTGCTTCGAGAAAAGATGATTGTGGAGCATCTTCACTACCTCGCTCTTTCCGGAGCCGTCAATGCCGTCGACAACAATGAATAATGATTTTTTCATAAGAATGATGTTCCGGTTTTGTTTATTAAGTTTATGGCAAATGGATTAAAATAACTTTAAATTTTCAATCCCGTTTGAGACCCATGTTCTGTTGCAAGTTGAATGAGTGCCCCTTAATCACGTTTAGCCATATCAAACTGGTCTCCTATAACACCCTTGCTTTCAGAGGACGTTCTCTGAATTGATTGAATTCTTATTGTTTTGAAATGATAGAAATCCCTTAAACCTTCAATTCCTCTGCGCTTTTTCTCTCAGAATAGAGGTCTTTGATGTCCTGGTAGACCTTGGCCTGCTCTTCGGGCCCTAGCATATTGTAAATCTTGATTATCTCTATGTAATTTCTTTTTGCAGCTGCAAGGTCAAAATTCATCAATGAATTGCGGGTATTTTCTATGTAGCTCTTTATGGCTGAGACGTCATCAGCAGGCCTTTCAATCACTTCAGCTTGTTTTTTGCCGAATAATTTTTTGAAGAAAGAGGGCTTTTCCTTTTCCCTTATTTTTTCAATTGCGCTTTTTATTTCCTCTTCAGCTTCCTGTATTTCTTTTGGCCGGCCTTCAATTTTTCCAACGTTTTGCTCAAATTCCAAAGGTTCTTCAATTTCAGGAAGCCCAATCTCTTCTGTTTTAGGCTCTTCTGCCCCGAGTTTGAACTCTTCAGCTTCCGGCTCTGCTGTTTTTATCGGCTTTGCAGCCTTTATCCTTATCTGAGGCAGCTTTTTGGACAATTTTAACGGCTTTATTTTAACAGGCTTTTCTTTTCCTGCAACTGGCACTTCAATTTTTTTTGGCTTTTCCCTTATTTCTTTAACAGCCTTCTTCTCTTTTTTCGGAGCCTTTATTTTAGGCAACTTTGGCTTTGCTTCCTTTAAGCTTTCAACTTCCCTGAACAAGTCCTCAAAATCATCTTCAGAAGCAGGCTTTGGCCTGGTTTCAGGCTTTCCCTCAGGAATATTATCTTCCAGCTCCATGCTTGGAAATGGCGGAGGTGGGGGTAAAATTTCCTCTTCAGCCTTTGGCTTAAGCTTTAATTTAGAGAAAAGCATATGTTTACCTCTTTTTTTGCATTATCTTTTATTTTGCTTTTAAATACTTTGTTGTTTTAACCTATGATTTCTATTATTTTCTCTTTTGACCTGAGGCCAGCGGCTATTCTGACTCTCTTTTTCAACAGTCTTGAGAGGAATTTGATGATTTCAATGTTGGCTTTGTTGTCCTCAGGCTTTGCCTTGATGCTTACCCTGTAGGCGCTCCTTTCACTGTCAAACTCTACCGTGTTATATCTTGAGTTTGGCTTTACTATTATTCTGAATCTTTTGGTTGAATGTGCATATGCAATAGGCTAATCAGAAGGAATAAAAATATTATGCCTGATAGTTGATTTTTGGCAGCCTGTTTGGCTGGCTGTATGAAGGCAATCCTCTATGATTGTATGTCACAACCTTACTTGCTAATCCTTGGTTGCTTCCAGAATCCACAGGAACAGGCAATCCCGCTATAGTTACTAAGTCTTGATGCGTGAACATAGGCCTTGCCCTTCTATCGCCTGTCTTTTCCACTTTCCCAACAGGATCGACTTTTCCGCCGCTACTCATTTCTCTAGCCAAATAGCTAAGAGCAACTGCGTTGGCAACCCCTATAGTCTTTTCCATATTGTTTGTTTATCGTTTCTGCTATTTAAATCTTTACTTTTTCACTACTTTAAAATAACAAAAAATAGAAAGGTTTATAAACTAGCAAAATCTCACCTTGAGCATGGCACTGGAAGGTAAAGTTGCAATTGCAGATAAGCGCGATTTAGCAGAAGTTATTAAATATGATAGAGGAGATTATGCAAGATTTGGCATTTCTTTAGCGCACATGTTGGTTTCGGGACAAACTCCCCCTAGAAAGGTAGTTGAATTTGTTGATAGGGAGAGGCCAGACTTAATGATATTGGCAGAAAATTACGAAACAACAAGCGAAACTTTGAAGAGATTGTCTGCAAGCTTTGGACATATAGCTGATGTGCCTAAAGAACAATTTGGACAAATAAGAGCTGGACAAGGTATAGCGGCTTTGGCCGAGGTTAAGGAAAAACACCCAACATTACCTGTTTATATGTTCTCATCAGATCCTCAGCACGAACAAGAAGCAATGCACAAAGGTGCAACCGGTTATTTAATTGCCTTCCCAACACCTGAGGAACTTGCAAGACTTTTAGGTCAATCTAGAAATTGCTAATCAAACATAAACCTTAATCATAATCCCTCCAAGTGTGCCCGCATTTCTCGCATTTTAAGAACTTGGTTTCAGGCTCGTCCCCTGCCCTTGTCTGCACAAGCCAGAAATAAGCTGTCTTGTGGCCGCATTTCGGGCATTCTGCAGTTGTCTTGGGCAAAGTCTGCAGCTCCCCTTTGTCTATGACCTCAACTTCCTTCTCTACCTTGTGGATGGTCTCTTTCACAGTAGCTCCGGCTACTTGAGTTGTCCTGTATCCGCAAGAGCAAATCAGCATTTTTCTGCTGTCTTCCTTCCTAGGCACTAGTATCGAGCCGCATTTAGGGCAAAACATGGTAAATCTGAAAATTTAACAAATTATATATAAAGTTAACCCTTTTGGATAAGTAAAATTCGAAAAACTCGTATGTTAAAAATTTTCAATCCCGAAGAGACCTATGTTCTGTCGCAAGTTGAATGAGTGCCCCTTAATCACGTTTAGCTATATCAAACTGGTCTCCTATAACACCCTTACTTTCAGAGGATGTTCCCGGGCTTGAATCATAAGCTAGTTGCTAAATGCCCTATTGGACAAATACTTCCTTTAAAATATTTAGAATCTCAACAAACCATATCTTAACATACCCCAAATAAGGTATTCTCAGGACCGCATTCCCAACAATCCTGTCCTGGCTTATCCGGGTTTCATCCAGAAAAGCGCTTTTGATTGACATGGGGTTTGTCCTGTAATTGTCGCCTTTGGTCTGGAAATAATAGATATTGCCCTCCTGCCACTTATTGACTACCCTGTGGATAATTGGGTCCTGCCTGGCGCTCCAGAAGACTATTATTTCCCCAACCCCGATGTCTGCGGGATTTTTGCCTTTCAGCACCATTATATCTCCTTTGTTAAAGCCGCTTGTAAAAGGAAAATTCCCAAAATCTTCCTTTTCTATGCCGCTTGTAGTGTACCATTTGCCTGACTTTTGCCACCAATCTTCAAAATTCCCGTCATGCTCCATGCTTTCGCTTACAACAGCCACAACAGGATGGGTTGTCATGAGCAGGAATCCAAGCCCCGGATAAACAATGTACTTGATAAGGACAAAAGCCAATATGATGTTTGCAATCCAGCTCCATATGCTGTTGTCTTCCCATATGAAATTCCATATTTTTTTCAATCTTCTCTTCAAATCTTTCTTCATATGGGAAGCCAGTTGGCAAAAGAAATAAAAAGGTTTGGATTTTCATTAATGCCATGAACATACTGGTTTTGGGGGCAGGAGCCATAGGAAGCCTTTACGGGGCAAAACTGTCAAAACTCAACGAGGTCACGCTTATCGGAAGAAAGGAGCATGTTGACGCTATCAACAAGAGCGGGCTGAAAATCACTGGAATTGAAAACAGCACTTTCAAAGTGAAGGCCGCATTAAAAATTAATGAAATCAGGAAAAACACCCTTGTGCTGCTTGCAACAAAAGTAACTAATAGCGAAGAGGCTGCAAAAAGCATAAAAAACATTGTTAAGAAGGACACAATAATCCTGTGCCTGCAGAACGGCTTGTACAGCGAGAATGTGGCAAAAAAAATCCTCAAGAATAAGTGCCTTGTCCTAAGAGCTGTCACGAATTTTGGGGCATCTTTTTTAAATCCCGGAATTGTAAAATATAACAGCTACAGCTACACCGCAATTGAAAAAAGCGATAAAAGCGTGGAGATTGCTGAAAATTTCAGGAGATGCGGATTGAACGGATATGTGTCAAAAGACATAAAAGATGACATGTGGAAAAAGCTGGCTTTGAACTGCGTACTTAACCCGATTACAAGCATATTAAAAATCAAGAATAATGAAATCTCTGATGAAAGGCTCAATTCATTAAAAAAGCTCGTCATTGATGAATGCGCCAATGTTGCAAAAAAAGACGGAATAAGGCTTGATTTGGATGTGGAGCAGTTAAACAACGCATTTAAAAATTCATTAAACATTTCCTCAATGCAGCAGGACCTGATTAAGGGGAAAAGGACAGAAATTGACTACCTTAATGGAGGTGTTGCAGAGCTTGGCAAAAAATATGGGATAAAATGCCCTGTCAACGAGGCATTGGCCGAAATAATAAAGGGGATGGAAAAATCATCTTAATGGAACTTCTCCATTATGTGATACAAGCCGATATTGCACCCTTCCTTTAATTGCCAAATTGCCTCTTTCATATCCTGGGCCGAAAACTTCTTCCACAATCCCTATAGGCATAATCTCAAATTTTTTAACCATGTTTTTTATCTAAACTTACAATCTCCAATTCAAAAATATTGTTTCCTTATACAGAAAATAATAAATCTTTTAAACAGTGCAGAATTGAGGGTTGCTATGAGGCTGTCAAAAACACTTGTGGTATACACAATTCCAAGGACAAAAGAGCAAAAATCATCGCTTGATACAGTTAAAAGGGCGCTAAGGAAGCATAATATTAACTTCAAGCTTGTGAACAGGGACAGCCTCAAAAGCCGCCATTTGATAGGCATGGACTTGGTTATAGCAGTCGGGGGGGACGGGACTTTTCTCAGGGCAGCGCACTTCATCGGCAGCCAAATCATCTTTGGAGTCAATTCAGACACTAAAGACAAAGAAGGCTTCTTCATGAAATCGAGCAGGAAAGATTTTGAGGCAAAATTCAGAAGAATAATAAAAGGCAAAATCAAGATTAAAAAACTGCAGAGGCTTGAAGCTTACATCGACAGCAGGAGAACAGGCGCATTGGCATTGAACGAGTTCTTCATAGGGGCAAGAAAATCATACCATGCAGCAAAATACCTGATAGGCATCGGGAACAAAAGGGAAAGGCAGAAGAGCAGCGGCATTCTGATAACAACCCCCACAGGAAGCTATGCATGGGCAAAGTCGTGCAGTAGCAGGACAATGCCATTGGATTCAAAAAACTTCCAGTTTGTTGTCCGCGAGCCATATCAAGGCAAAGTTTTCAAAAACTATAAGCTGAAACACGGAATCCTTAAAAGGGGCCAGAAAATAAGCATAACATCCGAAATGCTTGACGGGGTTATAGTGGCTGACTCTGTTGGCAAAGAGCACAAGTTTAAAAACCAAAGCAGGGCAACAATAAAAATCTCAACCAGGCATCTGAACGCAATATGGGCATAAAAACAACCAATCTAATATGGATGGACGGGAAATTTGTAAAATGGAAAAATGCAAAAGTGCATATCCTTACCCATGCGCTTCATTATGGAAGCTCTGTGTTTGAGGGAATACACTCCTATAAGGCTGAAAATGGAACAGCAATCTTTCGCCTGGATGAGCATATTGACAGGCTTTTCCTCTCTGCAGGCGCAATGAGCATGAAGCCCAAATTCACAAAAACCCGGCTGAAGCAGGCAGTCAAAAATCTAATTAAAATAAACAGGGCTGGAGATGCCTATATAAGGCCATTGGCCTACTATGGATACGGAAACATCGGCGTTTATCCAAAAAATGTCCCCACAAACATTGCGCTCATAACACTGCCTTGGGAGCGTTACTATTCAAAAAACCTCAAAGTAATGACTTCAAAATATGTCAGGCACTCTGAAAAGGAGACTGTCTATGGGACAAAGATAGGCGGCAATTACGCAAACTCCATACTTGCTATGCATGAAGCGAGAAAAAAAGGGTATGATGAGGCGCTGATGCTTGATGATGACAACCTTGTTGCAGAAGGGCCTGCAGAAAACATCTTTGTTGTTAAAAACAAAACTCTTCTTACTCCAAGCAGCAGGAGCGCTTTGCCTGGAATAACAAGAAAGTCAATAATAGAGATAAGCAGGGACATGGGGCTAAAGGCTTATGAGGGCAAAATAACCCTGGAGCAGGTTAGAGGCGCTGATGAGGCGTTCTTCTGCGGAACCGCAACAGAAGTTGCGCCAATAGCATCTATCGACAGCAGGAAGATCGGAAACGGCAGGATTGGAGAGATAACTGCAAAAATCAAAGAAAAATATTATGATGCTGTGAGGGGGAAAGACCGGAAATACAGGAAATGGCTGACTTATGTCCGATTTTAAAATGAATTCACCAAAGTAAAAAATCTATTGGAAATTTTCGGTTGAATACCTCGAACTTTAGTCCGAAAATTTTCAATCCCGACAATTCGCCTATAAATACGAGGAGCGTAATACGTCGACCTTTAGGTCGATGTTAGCTCCGAGCGGCGAATTGTCGTTATTTTGACAGCTTGTTGTACAATTCTGTCAAATCACCATAAACCTCCTTCTTCTCGCCGTACTCCAGCCTGATATAAAACTCCCTTGCCTCAAGATAGAGCCTCTTTGCCTTTGCCAAATCATTCTTTGCCAAGCCGGACTCTGCATTTTCCAGGATTCTGCGGAATTTTTCGAGATTTTTGCTTTTGTATGACTTAAAAAGTTTTGGCCTTTTGGCCATATTCTCAGCTGCATTTTCTTTCATTTTCCGGGTTTTTTCAAGCAGCTTCCCAAAGACTGCTTTTTTAGCTTCAGGCTTTGCCTCTTCAGCCTCTTTTTTAAACACGCGCTTAAGGACTTCAGACTTTTCGCCTATGCTCCTGCCCTTTTCAACTTTTTTGAACAGGTCAAGGCCCCTTATCGCCTCCTCAAGCTCCTCTGCCTCGCTTATCGGCTTATTTGACGGCTCTTCACTGAACAGCCCTTCAGCCTTCTCCTGATGATTTTCCTCTCTTTCGCCGAATAGCCCTGCAAAAAGTCCAGCCTTTTTTTTAGCAGCGACTTCTGTTTTCCCAACTTCAAATTCAGGCTTGGCTTTTCGCCTGAAAAACCTGAACAGCCCATTCCTTTCCGCTTCAGCCTCTTGCTTAGGCCCTTCTTCAGCTTCGCCTGGCTTCTCTTCACTTGGCTCTTGCCATTCAGCCTCTTTCTGTTTTTTCCTTTCTTCTTTTAGATTTATTTTATCTTCCAATGCCCTTCTTCTCTGCTCCTCTTTTGCCCTTTTTTCGTCTTCTCTTCTCTTCCTTTCCTCTTCAAGCCTCTTTGCTTTCTCAGCAATCTCTTTTTCTTTTTTTGCTATGCCCTCTTCCCTTTTTTTCTCAGCTTCCAGCCTTGCCCTTTCCTTTTCCTTCGCTTCCCTGGCTTTTTCAGCCTTTTCCCTGTATTCAGACACAAGGCTCTTTATGAAATGAATGCTGAATTTTGAAAGCTCTGACCTAAGCTTGGATAATTCCGCGCTTAACGCGTCTTTTTCCTTTGCATTGGCATCCAATTTTGACAATATTTTTTGAAGCTCATTTTCCTTAACCGCCAATCCCCCCGGAACATTCCTTTTTTCAAGCAGCACTTGCCGCTTCTGCCTTTCCAGGACGGCAATCTCGCCCTTGATATCATTCTGCTTTTTTCCAAGCTCCTCAACGGATTTTTTGTAATTGTCATCAATTGATTTTCTTCCATCGCTTGTTTCTTCTTCCTTTACATGATCTTCAATATTCTGCTCCTCTATTTTTAATTTGGCCTTTACCTCAAGCCTCTTCCATTTTTCTGTTGCTTTTCTTTTTTCAACGCTTAATTTTGAAAGCTCATTCTCCAGTTCCTTCATCACGGACTCTTGTTTTGCGGCAAGCTTCGCCTTAAGCTCCCTTACCCTTTCTTCCTTTGCCGCCTTTTTGCCCTGCTGCTGCTGCGCAATCTCATTGAGCCGCTTTTGGAAATTCTCAAACATTAATTTTTTCTGCAGGCTTAATTCCTCATTGCGCCTTGACTTTTCAATGATATCATGTTCCAATTTTTTTATGCGGGCATCTGCATCATTATTGACGCTTGACAACTCCCTTTTTTCAGATTCAATGCCCCTTAGCTCTTTTCTTAACTGCCCTGACAGCTCCTTGTTTTTCGCTAGGCTTTCCTCCAATTGCCTTATTGCCGCAAACTTTTGGGATTTTTCCAGCTGCTTCCTCTGCTTTTCAGCCTCAGCCTGCTTCTTTTCCTGGTCCAGCCTTGCCTTTCTGCTTTCTTCCAGCCTTTTTTTCTCTTCGAGTGATTTCAGCCTTTCCAGATCTTTCTGCCTTTCAAGCTGCTCTTTGAGCTTCTGCTCTTCACGCCTCCTGTTTTCCTCTTCAAGCTGCTTTTCTTTTTGCTCTTCCAATTCCAGCCTTTTTTTCTCTTCGAGTGATTTCAGCCTTTCCAGCTCTTTCTGCCTTTTCAGCCTCTCATATTCTTTTAGCTTTTCCCGTGCAGCTTTTTCTTTCTGGATAGCAATCTGCTTTTTTTCTTCTGGAGTCTTAAACAGGCCTGCGCTGTGCAGCAATGCCTTGAGAAGTTCTATCCTCTTTTTTGCTGCTTTTTTAGCTTCAGGCTTTGCCTCTTCAGCCTCTTTTTTAAACACGCGCTTAAGGACTTCAGACTTTTCGCCTATGCTCCTGCCCTTTTCAACTTTTTTGAACAGGTCAAGGCCCCTTATCGCCTCCTCAAGCTCCTCTGCCTCGCTTATCGGCTTATTTGACGGCTCTTCACTGAACAGCCCTTCAGCCTTCTCCTGATGATTTTCCTCTCTTTCGCCGAATAGCCCTGCAAAAAGTCCAGCCTTTTTTTTAGCAGCGACTTCTGTTTTCCCAACTTCAAATTCAGGCTTGGCTTTTCGCCTGAAAAACCTGAACAGCCCATTCCTTTCCGCTTCAGCCTCTTGCTTAGGCCCTTCTTCAGCTTCGCCTGGCTTCTCTTCACTTGGCTCTTGCCATTCAGCCTCTTTCTGTTTTTTCCTTTCTTCTTTTAGATTTATTTTATCTTCCAATGCCCTTCTTCTCTGCTCCTCTTTTGCCCTTTTTTCGTCTTCTCTTCTCTTCCTTTCCTCTTCAAGCCTCTTTGCTTTCTCAGCAATCTCTTTTTCTTTTTTTGCTATGCCCTCTTCCCTTTTTTTCTCAGCTTCCAGCCTTGCCCTTTCCTTTTCCTTCGCTTCCCTGGCTTTTTCAGCCTTTTCCCTGTATTCAGACACAAGGCTCTTTATGAAATGAATGCTGAATTTTGAAAGCTCTGACCTAAGCTTGGATAATTCCGCGCTTAACGCGTCTTTTTCCTTTGCATTGGCATCCAATTTTGACAATATTTTTTGAAGCTCATTTTCCTTAACCGCCAATCCCCCCGGAACATTCCTTTTTTCAAGCAGCACTTGCCGCTTCTGCCTTTCCAGGACGGCAATCTCGCCCTTGATATCATTCTGCTTTTTTCCAAGCTCCTCAACGGATTTTTTGTAATTGTCATCAATTGATTTTCTTCCATCGCTTGTTTCTTCTTCCTTTACATGATCTTCAATATTCTGCTCCTCTATTTTTAATTTGGCCTTTACCTCAAGCCTCTTCCATTTTTCTGTTGCTTTTCTTTTTTCAACGCTTAATTTTGAAAGCTCATTCTCCAGTTCCTTCATCACGGACTCTTGTTTTGCGGCAAGCTTCGCCTTAAGCTCCCTTACCCTTTCTTCCTTTGCCGCCTTTTTGCCCTGCTGCTGCTGCGCAATCTCATTGAGCCGCTTTTGGAAATTCTCAAACATTAATTTTTTCTGCAGGCTTAATTCCTCATTGCGCCTTGACTTTTCAATGATATCATGTTCCAATTTTTTTATGCGGGCATCTGCATCATTATTGACGCTTGACAACTCCCTTTTTTCAGATTCAATGCCCCTTAGCTCTTTTCTTAACTGCCCTGACAGCTCCTTGTTTTTCGCTAGGCTTTCCTCCAATTGCCTTATTGCCGCAAACTTTTGGGATTTTTCCAGCTGCTTCCTCTGCTTTTCAGCCTCAGCCTGCTTCTTTTCCTGGTCCAGCCTTGCCTTTCTGCTTTCTTCCAGCCTTTTTTTCTCTTCGAGTGATTTCAGCCTTTCCAGATCTTTCTGCCTTTCAAGCTGCTCTTTGAGCTTCTGCTCTTCACGCCTCCTGTTTTCCTCTTCAAGCTGCTTTTCTTTTTGCTCTTCCAATTCCAGCCTTTTTTTCTCTTCGAGTGATTTCAGCCTTTCCAGCTCTTTCTGCCTTTTCAGCCTCTCATATTCTTTTAGCTTTTCCCGTGCAGCTTTTTCTTTCTGGATAGCAATCTGCTTTTTTTCTTCTGGAGTCTTAAACAGGCCTGCGCTGTGCAGCAATGCCTTGAGAAGTTCTATCCTCTTTTTTGCTGCTTTTTCTCTCTCAAGCTTTTCCCTCTGCCTTTCCTCCTGCCTAGATTCGAGCTCCTCTTCCAGTTTTTCCTCTTCAATCCTTTTCTTCCTTTCCGGGATTGGTGCATTTTCTTCAGCCAGGCTTTCAAGCTCTTCCTTCCTTGCCAATTCCTCTTTCTCTGCTTTTTCTTCTTCCCTTTTTCTTCTCCACTGCCTTATTTTGCCGCTTACCCTTCCAAAAATCCCTGGCCCTTTTTCCTCAGCTTCCCGAACCTCGACTTTTTCCTTTGATTTTCCCGGTATGGTAACGACTCCCGTCACTTTTTCATACAAATAAGCGCCTATGAAAAAGTAAAAGTATGCAATCAGCGCAAAAAGCAGCAGCATTGTTGTCAATGACAGGCCAAGACAGAGGATGCTGCTCTTGCAGAACTGCACAAAGCTTGATTCAGCCTCAGGGCCAATCACCTCAAACAAGTAGCTTGAAGTGCCCATGGAATTCCCGAATCCTGCAATGGCTGCAAAGACATAAGAGCCCGGCTTGAGATTTTTTGGAATTGAAATTGTCTTGAAGAACGATGCCTGCGTTTTTACAACAACAGTCTCGCTTTCTGTTATTATGGTGTTGCCGTTCATGTCTTTTACAAAATATTCAACATCAACATTGACAGAGTCTATGCTCTCAAGGTTGAACAGCCTCACCTCAATTGTCGTATCAGAGCCCTGCTTTACCCTTCTCTCTATCCCGACAGGATTAAGGTTCATGTCAAAAAGCACATTTTTAGTTTCAATTTCCACAACCACAGGAACCTCTTTTGCCGCCTTTTCAGACTTGGCAATCAGCTTGCCGACATAAATCCCGGGCTGCTGCTCTATGCTCTGCTCCGGAACAACAGATGAGAAATTCAAAGCCACAACCTTGGTCTGCCCGGGCTTGATTATGAACGAAGGGGAATCAATTTTCACTATATCGCTCAATCCGGAAGCAGCTACATCAATCCCTGAAGGATCATTTCCCGTATTCATTATCCTGACCTGCTTTTCTATGAACTCGCCGCTTCTTATCAGAACTTTCAGAAGAATCTGGTCAATCTCGAAATCAGGCTCATGGGCGCTTACTTTCTTAATAAGGTAAGACCTGTTCTGGAGCAAAAACAATGAGCCTCCTAAAATCAGGATGAGCATCAGCACAAGTATGAGAAAAAACAGCGGCTTTCTTATCCTGTGCTTCGGGTGGTGATGCGGATTAGTTCCGAGATAGACTGATTTGACTCTTCCGTCATTGCTCCTTACATTCTCATAATAATACGGACCGAGCTTTTTTCCGTGCCTGCGGATGTACCTCTTAAATGCCAAAGCGCCCCCTCCAAAAAAACGAGAAGTAAATGTACAGGACTCCAGACAAGGAAGCCAAATACATCTAAAATTCACCTCTTTTTTTGTAGTGTAATAGTTATCTAAGAATTCAAACTTGATATTTATATATATTTCGGTATTTTATGGCCAAGTTACACTACAATACAAATCCAATGCACCATTCATTTTTTGAGATTCCCCGGACCCTTAATCCTTATTTTCGGCCCCAGCAGATACATCAGGAATACCAATCCTGCAAATACCATGAATATCAACAGAAGCGGAGCTTTTGACTTTACAGCATTTTCAATCATTGTTTCTTCTTTTGGCAGAATCCTGAAAAGCTCGCTTGAGACAGCAAAAGAATTTTCATACCTCAACTCAACGATTGCAAGATAATCGCCGGCCGGAAGATTTTTTGGCACTTTGAATGATTTCACAAATGAAGACTGCTTTTCAACTGCGAATATTTCCGAGCTTTCATAAACTACATTGCCCAGCCTGTCTTTTATTAGGTAAGTCGTTGTTACATCCACCTTTCTTGGAGGCCCGACATTCAGCAAAGTAATCTGGGCCTTTAAATCATCTCCTGCCCGCACTTCCCTGTACCCTGAAGGTATGTCCATCTTCGCATCGAACAGAACCTGCTCAGACTCGACCTCAATAATTGCGCTTATGGATTTTTTAATGCCCGCTGCCCTAGCTTCAATTTCTCCAATGTAAGATCCAAGCTTCTTGCCTATTATATTTGCTTCAACTGCCTTTTCCTGTCCAGGCTCAAGGGTGAAGCTTGTGTCAGACAGGAACACAAAATCGCTGATTGCAGCAACATTCAGGTTAAAATTAAGGGAAGCTGTGCCTGTATTTCTGATGGTAATTGTTTTTGTCTTTGCAAGCCCCAATGCAAGATGCTCCTTGATTGAGAAAGGGCTGATGCTGAAATCATTTATAGTTTCCTCAATAGGGGTTGGCAATGGACCTCCGCCTCCTCCCCCGCCTGCAGCAGCTGCCCCTCCTCTCCCGCCTCCGTCTGCAGCAGGGCTTGAGCTTGGGCAGGCAGAGCCTGCGCAGAGATTGCTGCAGCAAAATCCGCCTTCACATTCGCCATCTAAAGCGCATGGCTGGTTATTTGCAAGCTTCCAGGTGTAAAAAAACCCAAGCCTGTTGATGTACGAGGATGAATTGATAAGCCTGCTGATTATGCCTATGGCTAAAGATGTTTTGTAGGAAGAGCTGTTGACACTTTCGCCCCCTGCAGATACAATCACATTTTGCCTGTAGCTTGTGCTGTTTGCCTGATAGGCTGAAACACTTAAAGAAATCAGCAGCAAAGCAAGCGCAAAAATAATGGCCATGGCCTTTTTCATATTATGTATTTTGTTGGGTTACTTCTTTTTATATTTTCCTAATGGCAAACTATATAAACTTGGTTTATTGTTCCGGCATCATGGCAAGAAGCATTAAGCCTGCCGCTCCTAAAGCGCACTTTTTTGAAAGCCCCGCATTCAAATATTTCGTTGTTTTTTCCATTATCGCCACATTTGCGATAAGCTCACTTTCTTTATATGGTGTTTATCAGCTGAAAAAATCATTGGTTCCAAAGACAATAAACACAAATGATTTTCTTAAAAAGCTGACATCACATGAGGAAATGAAATCCTATATTGGGGTTTCCCCATTGAATGTCGTGCAGATAAGCAATAACAATTTTGCAGCTATCCAATCCCAGATTAGGGGCATGGATATGTCTTATCTGGGCAATTTCATTGTGCAGTACAGCAACGGCATTGTTGTCTATGACTACGAGAACGACAAAATAAAGGGAAATCTGGCATTCCAGCAGCAAGCTCAGCAGCTTCCTGCCGATTTCTTTGCAAAGCTGAATAAGCACCCAGAGATCCAGGGGCTGCAAAACGAGCAGCCAATCGGAGGCCAGCTTGATGAATCCTCATTAAGCACATTGAAGCAGCAGTTCCCGGATGTTTACGCAAATGCAAAGACCGGGGATTTTCTGCTTAGATATAAGGCAAAGCTGATAATTTATGATTACAATAATGACAGGATTGTGAATGCAGTTAATTTGTAGTAGAAATTCCAAATCATACAATCCTTATTACTACAGAGCCTGAAGCGCTTGAGATTGTAAGATTTTGTGTGGCTAGTGTCGTATTTATCACAGACGCATTTAGGGTTGCGCTTATGTTTGCAGAGCCGACAACATGCAATGCCTGTCTTGGTGTTATAGTTCCGATGCCGACGTTGCCGGATGTGTTTAGTTCCATACAGTTTCTATAATCTTTGAATCTCTTATTTTTCTGTCTTTTGTGATTAAGGTTGCATTTAGCAATTTTGCTGTTGATACAATTATTTGGTCGTGTAAATCAAAATATTTTATCTTGACAAACTCCCTCAAAATTTGGTAATTGAAACTAACTACAATCAGATTAGGGTTTGCATCAATAATTGATAGCATTTCATCGTAGTTTAACTTAACCCTGCCTTTCTGAATAAGATAAAATATTTCAGCAAGCGCTATAGTCGGAATATGAATCTTCGCAACATCCTTTTCAGCTAATTGGAATATTTCCCTGACTTTAGGCGGCGCTTTCTTTAGGATATACCACACTAGCGAATGGGTATCAGAAACAAACATTCTAAATCCCTTTGACTAGAGATTTCTTTGCCTCTTCTATCGATTTCTCTAACTCCTCTTCACTTACCAGAAGTTTTCCCATACCTTCCAAAGATTTGCGCTTTATTTTCTTATGCATTTTACCATAAATCAAATGTTTTAAACCTAAAATCTCATTTTCCAGATTATTCAACCTGTTTAATACCTCTTTAGGCATATCCTTTTCCAATATTGCTTGTGCCATTTTAATATGCTCTTTTAATATATTGAAGTATTTAAACCTTACCCCAGCCTTATTATAACAGAGCCTGCTGCGCTGCTTATCGTCAAATTGTTGCCTGTCGTGTTCATCACAGGATTTGGGGATGCTGATGGGTCAAAAGTGATTGCATCAATTGTTCCATTGACGCTCAGCCTTTTTGTCGGTGCGTTTGTGTTGATGCCTATATTTCCTTCGGATAGCAAGGTGAGCGTATTGTTTTTTATGTTACCATTCTGAGCAATGGGCCTGAGCAATAGATTGTTGTCATCGCTTGCTATGCTCCACATTTTCTTTCCAACAGAAGCTCCATTATCTACAAGAAGTAATTCTCCGGTAACTGACCCTTGAACACCAAGTATTGCATTTCCTGAGTTGTTGATGTTTACCCTTAGATTTCCTGTTCCAAAATCAGTATCGCCAAGTATATTAGGAGTTACAGTTCCAAATCCTGTTTGCCCATTGCTGTTAATAAACAAGTCACCGCTTCTTCCTGGTTGTGAAACATTCAATGTTCCCTGAACTGTCAATGTCTGAGCCGGGACTGTCGTGTTGATGCCGACCTTGCCTGCATGGTCTATGGTCATCCTGACAGGCATGTTCTCTGCGCTTGTTGTGTCATCTGTTGTAGTTAAAAACTGCAATGACTTGTCTCCTGAGGCTGTAATTTCTGAACGAATGCCGGTTGCATTAATGCCATTTATAACCCTAAACACAATCTGGTCGAATTCGCCTACATTAGCGTCTTCTGAATGAATAATCAGATTATTGCTGTCCCCATTGGCGCTGTCATAAACATGAAGCTTTGTTTTAGGGTCAGTAGTCCCGATGCCGACGTTGCCTGAACTGTCTTGGAATAAGCCTTGCGTGCCTGAGCCTGAAGTTATGTTTAGAGTTCCTATGACATGCAGTGTCTGTGATGGTGATGTTGTGTTTATTCCAAATCTTCCTGAAGAATCCAATGCCATGCGATACGCAGATGCTGTGTTGTCATAAAAAGCCAATTTTCCGGCCCCTGCACTTGCTCCTGAGCCAGTTGAAAGCATCCAGTAATCCCTTCCGCCTGTATCAGTTGATTCAAGGGTGATTTCTGCAGTTCCAGATGATGTCAAAATTAACATGTTGCCTGAATCCGGGCTGTTAGTTGCGCGTATCCTTCCAACTACATCCAAGGCGACTGCCGGGCTTGTTGTGTTGATGCCCACCCTTCCGCTGCTTGCAACGAACAATCCAGTGCCAGCTATCCCGACATCTGGGGGTGTCACATTCAATGTTCCCTGTACTGTCAGAGTTTGGGCTGGTGTTGTCGTATTGATGCCGACTCTTTGATTCAAACTATCAACAAACAAAGTATTTCCAGCTACGCTCAGATTTCTTCCAATAAACACATTCCCGATTGTTGTTAGATTAAATCCTTGCGTGCTTATTGCCAATGTTGTTGTTCCATCTCCAATCGTTGCATTTCCAGTTACGCTCAAATTCCTCACAAAATAGCTTGCATTCGGGTTCAGCAATTCGCTTGTGTTTGCCCTAAAAGAATAAGGCGCGGATGTCAGATTAATCCTTGGCGAGCTTTCATTGTCTGTGCTTACTGTAATCCCAAGATAATACTGGTCTGCAAAGCTCAAGTTTATTCCTGTCAATATGACATCATAAATTCCGTTTGCATCTGTTGTTATGTTGTAATCTGCCAATTGCCACAAAACATTTCCATTGGATGCGGCATCATAAATCCTGAAAGTGAAGTTAAATGTGCCCTGCTGCGATGCCCCTGCAATGTTTGTCAGCTTGCCCTGCAAAGTAAGGGAATTGGGGATTGCAAGGGCGATTGTTGAAAGCAGGGCTATAGCCAGCAGGACAGGGACGGCATTTTTAATGCTGATTTTTATTTTCATTTTTGCGGCCCGCCTGAATGGTAATTTTTTACTGTATTTTGCCTCATTTTTGCTTCCTCCTCAAGTCATTCAGCACCAGGCTCCTTATGTAATCGGACTTGTCCACACCCATGCTTTCTGAAACTTCAGTTATCAGGTCATCAAGCTTCTTTGTTATGCTAAACCTTATTTCTGGCATTTTGGATTAAAATAGTAGTAAATTTGGTTTAAAATTGGATTAAATATGTAGGTTATATCATATTTCTGTTTTAATTCAGTACTAAAAATGGACTAAATTAGTAGTAAATAAGGATATCTTTATACTAACTTATATATAAATGTTACTGTTTTGTATACTGGTATAGAATTCCTATCTTACAACCTGGAATATGGGGCAAGAAATCGCGCATATAAAAACGAAAGTTAGCGGAAAAGAAATTAATCAAAAAATAAAATTTTACATTTTTATAGCAAATGATGCAACATTTTTATACGCAATTATACCATCTGATTATTGCGGGCACACAACAATTATCAAATGAATTTTGCCTTAGAGCATAGCTTCACGGAGTTATGTATTTCTCAACAAGCAAGCCTGTCAATTTCAAATTGCCCTGGCTGTCGAACACGGCAACAACCCTGTCATTGCTGTCCCTTATCTCCAGATTGGTTCCGGCCAGTGTAATTGCCAAGTCTTCTGTCAATGCGCCTTTCAGGAAAAGGAAGCCTGTTGAATTTATGTACGCTACTGCATTCGCAGAGCTGTTTTGCACTACAAATGAGCTTGGGGTCGCATTCAGCGCCGTTAATGCCTGTGACTTGTTTCCAAGCAGGTACATATCGCCTTTGTCGTCAATCGAAGCGACCGCATCACCAGACGAGTTTGTTATGGAAAATTTCCTTGATGAAGGGCTTCTTTCGTTCAGGGAAATCTGCCTTGTCTCTGTTGTGTTGATATTGTTGGCCCTGTCCCTTATGCTTACATTATAGAAGTACAAGCCGCTCCGCAGCCTGGTGAAATTTAGGAAATAAGTTGCTGTTGTGAAATTCGTCTCGTTTATCAGGCTGCTCCTGTTGTACAGGTAGAAAGTCATGTTTGCAAAATTTGCCTCTGCAATTGTGACATTGACGGCTGTGAAATTCCTTGCAAAATGAGTGTCATTGGCTTCTGTGGGCGGAGAGACAAAGGCTATCTGTGGTGTTGAGGCGTCAACGCTAATCAAATACTCTGTCGTGTTTGTGCCCAGATTCCTTGTGCCGTTTGCGTCAACAGCCTCGTCAGAGCAGTTGACAGTCCACCTGTAATTGCCGTCGCTCAAATTGACGCTGAAAATGTTGGTTGAATTTTTTACCAGCTCGGACTCTGTTTTAGTCGCGTTAATGCTTCCGTTGATAATCAAGGTGCAGTTGTTCAGGTCATGGAGCTCGAACATGGTAAATGTGAACAGCACAAGCCTAGTCCTGTTCCATGTGTCATTTGCAGGAGCGTCAAGCCTTACTGCAGGAGCTGTGTTGTCAACAACAGCAAATCTCGACTCAAATTTGATGTTGGCTGCCGTGTCGTTTCCGAATATCTTTATTATGTATTCCTTGTCGCCGCTTGTATTTGAGGTGTTCCAGTCATAGAAATAGTCGCTTGTTACCTCTGGGGAAACCCTGGACATTGTAAAGTTTTGGCTTCCGTTGAATGCGAATGTCAATCCTGACACGTTGCTCAGCGCATCAGTTGCCGATACATTGACCCTGAAGATTCCCCTTATGACCTGCAGCGGAGTCGGCTTATTAATTGTTGTCAGCGGAGGCGTGAGGTCGATGACATAGCTGAAGAGCATCGTCACTTTATTGCCTGCAGAATCATTGGCTGTTATTGTTAGGTTTACTCTTCCTTCAGGGAACAGGCTGGTGTTGATTCCATAAGCTCCTATGAAATCCGTCTGGCCAAGGAGGAAATTGCTGCTCCAGGTGACATTATTCACATTTGAGCCTCCTGAATCTGAAACAGAGAAATTTATTGTCTTGTTGCCCCTTACGCTTGTGTCATTTGGAGGGTCTATTAAAGTGATTATAGGCGCTATTGTGTCAATCTTTATTATTCTGAAAGTGCCGTTGCTGTTGTTATTTCCCGCAGAGTCCGTGCAATTCACATCCCACCTGTAGATTCCGTCCCCTAAAACGACATTGGCAAAGATGTTTTCGATCCCCTTTGAAATGCTTGCATTGCTCTGGTTTATTGTGCCGTTTATTCTCAGTGAGCAGTTTGCAATATTTGTTGTTACGTCATTTGGAGTGTAGACAAATGCCACGCTTGCATTCCTCCATGTGTCGTTAGCAGGAGCGTCAAGCCTTACCGCAGGCTTGGTGTTGTCTATGGTTGCAAAAATATCAGCCCTTACAACATTACCAGCGCTGTCATTTGCATAAACTGACAATCTTCTTTGCCCGTCTGTGACTGTTGCAGTGTCGAAATTATAGAAATAGTCTGTTCCTGCCTGTGTCATTGTGAAGTTTTGCGTTGCCCCTTCATAAGTGAAATTCACAAAAGCAACATCATCCAATTGCGCTGTTGCAGACACATTGACCTTGAAAGTTCCCATTATAACCTGGTTTGGAGAAGGGGTATTGAATGTTACAACAGGCTGCACATTTGTGACTGTGAACCTAAAGTAAGCTGATATTGAATTTCCCACGCTGTCATTTGCATAAATGGTTATGTTTACATCGCCAACTCCCCATCCGGTTGTGTTTATGTCAAAAGTTCCGTTAAAATCAGTCCTGTTTGGGGCATTTGGATAGCTGTTGTTGTTCCATGAGGCGTTGATGCCTCCTGCCAGATTGTCCGTTATTGTCAAATTTATGAAAGTGCCGTTGTTGAAGCTGCTTAGGTTTGGAGGATTGTCCAAAGTTATGACAGGAGCGCTGCTGTCAATTATGAAGTCATTTTCGCTGATGTCTTCGGTGAATTCAAAGCTGTCATTTGCTATTGCCTTGATCCTGACCTTGTTGCTGTTTATGGACGGGACAGGCCAGTCATAAGTGCCGTTGTTTCTTAATCCTGACGCTATTATGTTCGGGAATGTCAATCCTGAGTCAGTTGAGTAGTACAGATTGACAGTTACATTGTCGCCTTCTGCATCGCTTGTTGAGTTAACCCATGAAATATTATATGTCTGGCTGCCCCTTAGCTTTATTCCTGTTGTATTTGGAGTTATTATGTCCGGAATTTGAGGAACGGTGTTGACTGTGAACTTCCTTATTGTCGAGTTGCTTGAGTTTTCGTATGAGTCATCAGCCTGCACTTTCCAATAGTAAGTTGTGCCTCTTGCTGCCGATACAATTAAAGTTTTGGATGTTCCGATGTAAACCTGTGTGGCTGGATCTGTATTTGTGTCAAAGTAGACTATGTAATTCACAGCATCTGTGTCATTGTCGTTTGTTGAATAATTGAGCAATACACTCGTTGTTATCTGCCTTGAGCTGTTTGAAGGCGCGTTTAATGCAGGAATATCAGGAGCTGTATTTTCCCTGAATGTCAGGTTTTCAGTTGAGTTGAAATTTCCAGCGCTGTCATTCACATAAGCTTTCAGGGTGTAGTTGTAGCCGTCAACTGCGTTTATTGTGACATTGCAGTTCAATCCCTGTATTTGCATTGTAAAGTTTGTCGCGCTGAATGTGCCGTTGTAGACCTGCAATGTGCAGGAGCTTATAGTGTTTGTATCTATAATGCTTATGTTTATGACATGAATATTTCCTTTTGCTCTTGAGTTGTTTGCGGGAGTTGGTGATGTGAAATTGATTCTTGGGGCTGTCCTGTCAACTGTAAACAATCTCGTCTCTGTCGTGTTGCTGTTTCCAGCAGAGTCATTCAAGTAACCATAATAATTGTAGAACCCTTCCCTTATCTCTGTCTGGTTGAAGAAGTATCTTCCGAATTCTGCATTCATTGAGGCGTTGATTTCTGCGCCTGATAAAGCTCTTGAATAAACCCTAAACTCATCCACAGTACCATTGAAATATTGGCCTGCTCCATCTCTCCCAATGCGGACATTTGATGTGGATATGAAAGGAGTGACTGATGCTTTGCTTATGTCAAGCACGCCATCAATGTAGATGCTTCCGTTCGTGCCATTGTATGTTATGACTGCATAATGCCACCTATTGAGCCCGATAGCCGCATTGCTTGCAAAGCTTGTTAATGTTCCAGCGTCTCCATCCTGGTCTACGACATAATTTATCTTGTTTGAGGAGTCTTTTGTCAATGCCCAGCTCCTGTCATTGCCGGCCTGAGTCCACTTGCTGGCAATTACCGAAATTTTTGTATCAATCGTATAAAACCACAAGGCAACTGTAAATCTGGTGACATCAAGGCTATTGCTGTCGCTTACATCAACAAAATCATCCAATCCGTCAAGTGTTATTGCTGACGCTCCAAACTTGTAATTCGTCTTGTTTATTACCGGGCAAGTGCTTCCGCTGCAAGTCCCAGTATTGTTATACCTGCTTACATCCGCGAACACCACATCACTCTCTCCCAAGGAGCTGTCATTGTTGAAGTGCATATGCAATACAAGGGAGTCGTCAAAAGCAGTCACATTTGTGCCGTTCCAGTTGACTATGAAGGTATTTGGATTTATTTCTGTCACAGAGAAATTTATGTAGGTGAAATTCCTTTGTGTTATCGTGTTGTTTGTGTCTGTTGGGCCTGTGAAGTTAAATCTTGGGAATGTCCTGTCCACCTCAAATCTTCTTGTCTCTGTCGTGTTTGAATTTCCAGCAGAGTCATTCAAATAGCCATAATAATTATAGAAACCTTCCCTTATTTCAGTCTGGTTGAAGAAGTACCTTCCAAACTCCACGTTCATGGAAGCGTTAATTTCTTGTCCTGATATGTTTCGATTATATATCCTTAATTCATCAATTGTAGCATTCATATATTGCTGTAACGCAGCACTATTATGCCTTGCTCCTATAATCAAATCCAGAGTGGAGCTGCTGACCGCACCTGATATAGTCCCAGTGAGTGTTACTGCATCCTTTACCCCATTTATGTAGATGTCCATCCCGTTTTGATTGTTTCCATTGTAGACAGCAGTCAGGTAATACCATCTGCCAGTTGAGATTGCAGTAGTGGAATCTATGAAAGCCCTGTTTGTGCCGTCGCTTGCCACAAATCTAACTAAATTTGAGCCTGACAGCACTTGCAGCAAGTAAGATGATTGTCCTGGGGGGTCGCTCAGATACTTGCCTATTATTGCCTGGTCTTGTCCAAAACCATTGAAGTATATCCATGTTGACAATGTAAGCCTTTGCATTCCATTAAGGCTTGGCGGATTTGACACATTTACAAATGCACTGCCGTTAAAAGTCAATGCAGCCCCTCCAAATTTATAAAGCGTTTTGTTTATTATCGGGCAGGATGCAGAAGAATTACAAATCCCTGTATTATTATACCTGCTCACATCAGCAAACAAGCTGTCATTCTCCCCCAATGAGCTGTCATTGTTGAAGTGCATGTGCAGCACTAAAGAATCATCCCAAACTGTTACATTTGTTCCGTTCCAGTTGACGATGAAAGTGTTCGGGTTTGTTTCTATGACAGAGAAATTGATGTAGGTGAAATTCCTGAACTTGAAAGTGTTGTTTGCATCTGTCGGCAATGTGAAGTTAAATCTTGGGAATGTCCTGTCCACCTCAAATCTTCTTGTCTCTGTTGTATTGCTATTTCCAGCAGAGTCATTCAAATAGCCATAGTAGCTATAAAACCCTTCCCTTATCTCAGTCTGGTTGAAGAAGTATCTTCCGAATTCTGCGTTCATGGATGCGTTGATTTCCTGCGCAGAAAGATTCCTGCTGTAAATCCTCACTTCATCAATCGTGCCGTTGAAGAATAAATCATTATATAGTCCCGGCCTGCCGATGGCGAATTTGAGAGTAGCTCCTCCAAAGTTTTCTCTTATGCTTGTTCCAGCCTCAACACATCCAGTATTAATATTATGGCCGTTTACATATAATCTTACATTTGCCCTGTCCCATGTTGCTGCTATATGGTACCATGTATTGTTATTAAGCGCATTTGTACATTCGCCGAAATTATTATTGTTTATATCGTATAATAAATAGGTCAGGATATTTGCACCATTTATTTCAATTTCAACCGTTGAAACTCCTCCAGCAGCATTATAATCCGCCAAAACATACCTTCTTCCTGTACCCCCAGCTATGTTAATCCACATAGACATAGTGTGAGATCTATTTAATATAAAAGAGCCAAAGCTGCTTATTGTAGTTGAGTTGATATAATCATCAATCCCGTCAAATGTCAAAGCAGCCTGACCTAGCCTTTTGAATGTTTTATTGACAGACGGGCATGTTGTTCCAGAGCAGACAAAGCTGTTATTATAATATGTAGAGTCTGCAAAATAGTTGTTATCCTCCCCAATTGAAGTATCATTGTTAAAGCGGACATTCATCAAAAGCGAGTCATCCCACACTGTGACATTTGTTCCGTTCCAATTGACAATGAAAGTATTTGGATTTATTTCTGTCACAGAGAAATTTATGTAGGTGAAATTCCTGAACTTGAACGTGTTGTTTGCATCGGTAGGCAATGTGAAGTTAAATCTTGGGAATATTGTGTCTATTGTGAAGTTCCTTATTGTGGAATTTGCACCGAGCAATGAATCGTCCTGGCAGTTTGCCTTCCAGAAGTATGTTGACTGGTTTAGGTTTGACCAGTTGAAGGATATGGCTGTCCCGTTCTGCGAGACTGGGTTTGATATGTTTATTGTTCCGTTTGGCAATGTTGAATTGTCTCCGTAGAAATAGCATGTAAAAGATTGCGCAAAGGTGTTGTTGTCAGAAATTGTTATGTTCAATATGGTGTAGTTTACATTTATGAAAGCTCCGGAAGCAGGCGCGTTTTGTATTGGGGCGTTTGGAGCAGCATTGACTTCTGTGCCGAAGCTTTGTGAAGCTTCTCCTGAGATATTGGCATAAGTGGTGTTCACCTTTATTGTATGGGTTCCTGCAGCTGTCGGAGCAACAAAAGTGTAATTGAAATTTCCGTAAGAATCCGTGAATATTCCGGAGTAATTAATGCTTACATTGTTCAGAATCGGAGTGTATCTTGGGTCTGTTGTGTTGAAATCAGCTTTATACTGGAAATATCTTGCAGCAGAGCCAATTGAAGTCAGGCTGAGGGTATTATTGGTGACTGCAACCCACGGGCTGAAAGTTATAGAGTCATTGCTTGTCCTGTAGCTTAAGTTTAACTTCAAAACCCCTCTTTCGTAATGTTTTCTTATTTCGTCTGCTGACAATGAGATGTTCCAGATTGCTGCTTCGTCTATTAAACCGTCCCAATATAGATTTGGCACCGCATTTGCTCCGATAAATACAACAGTGCCTGCATAATTACCTGTGACAGCTGCTAAATTTTCCTGCAACCCATTGACATAGAGCCTTGCGATCGTGCCGTCAAAAGTGCCAACTACATGATACCATGTGTTTGTGCTGACCGTAGTTCCGCTGTTTAATAGCGTAGAGCCTCCATCTGGACCCCATTGAAACTTTGTCCCCGTGTTGTCAATCCCCAATGAGACTCTTGCTCCAGCACTAGGTATACCTTTCTCTAAGAAAACTTTATTTGCTGCCAAGCCTTTGGCATTTACCCAAGCTGAATACGTGTAGCTTCCAGAAGGGATAGAAAGGCTGCTGGTGTTACTAATATTAATAAAATCATTCACCCCGTCAAACACCAATGCCTTTGAAAACTTCCCATCAGTAAAGTTCCTTCCAAAATCGCTAGTTGAATTGAAATTCCTTGTCCCATTATTTCCGTATTGCGAGTAATCAATTATTTTTGCGCCTGCGTGCTCGGCTATTTTGTCTGATGGCAATGAAATGTTCCAAAGCGCAAACTCGTCCATCGTGAGATTGTAGCGCGTGCTGCCGCTGGCATCTTCGGGGCCTATGATAAAGGATGCAGCATTGCCCAATCCATTTGTGCCTGCAGATGCTGAGCCATCTAAAACTCCGTTGAGATAAATTTTTAAAGTTACATTGTCATCAGTTGCGGCTATATGAGTCCACCTGTTTAATGGCAAGTTTGTTGCTCCTGTAACGGTCCCATCTCCTGCGCCTCCGCCGTTGGAAAAAATATTGGCTTTGGAGCCTTGAAGCCTCATCTCAAAAGGCCCGCGCCTGCCAGGGTTTCCAAAGCTCCCGACAAGTATGTTTGCACCAGAGGCATCAAGAGATGCCGGATAAACCCACATTTCAGCTGTAAATTTTGCACTTGAATTGAAAGTATTAAAGCCAATGCCGCCAGTGTCATTGCTGATGTTGATGAATGATGTCAATTCCTTGAATTGCATGGCTTCCCCAAACTTGGAATTAGTGGAATTAACAGTTAAATTTCCAAACATTTTTGTCACATTATTCCCATATCTGCTCCTGTCAATTCCATAGCCTGAATGCTTTGCAATGTCAGCTGATGACAATGAAATGTTCCAGATAGCGACTTCGTCAAGAGTGCCGTTGAAGTTCTGTGGATCGCCTGAGAGCCTTATATCTCCTATAAGGAAAGAAGGATCGTTGTCCAGCTGCACATCCCTTGCAGTTACGGTGCTTGATACAACTTCAGCCCCATCAACATATATCTTTTGAAGCGTTCCTGCAAGAGACCTTGTAGCAACAACATGGTGCCATTGGCCATCATTGTATATTTGGCTTGTTGTAATCTCGGAATTTGTATTTCCAGCCCTAGTCCTGAAAAGTAAAGCACCTAGAGGAGACGGATTTCCAAACAGCCTCAGCTCGATATCGCTTTCAAGAGGGTTTTCTACGAGGTATATCAGCATTTGCTTTCCAGTCTTCACAGTTTTAAACCAAAGCTCGAGGCTGAAATCTCTTGTGCCAATGGAGTTTATGTATGTAAAAGAGCTGCCATTAAGCGATTGAGAGCCGTTGAACAGAAGAGCAGATTTTCCAAATCTTGTGTCAGAATCATTAAATGTCGGGCAGCTAAAAGCGGATTCACAGCTTATATTTCCAAGACCTGTTCCATTCCCATAAGTCGCGTTGTTCAAGAACAATGAAGCATTCTCTCCAGTGCCTGTGTCATTGTTAAAATGCATCAATAAAACAGTTGAGATATTCGGCTTTAACTCAGTTGCAGACGCAGAATCAAACGGCATGTACAAAACAAGATTGGGCTCGTTGGAAATATTGTGAGTTACGTTTAATTGTCTTTCGCTTTCCAAAGTGTCATTGTTAAACTTCATGTACAAGACAGTTGAGGCATTAATCAAGTCAGAAATGTCGCTTTGGTACAGATTGCTTACACCCTTGTCATTTGCCTCCTGCGACCATGAGATGTAGCTCCAATTAACAATTGCTTGAGCGTCAAAGACTTGGGACGTGAAATTTGTCTTGTTGAAATATCCCCAGCCGAGCTGGTAATGACTTAAGATTGTTGCATTGTCAAGGGAAACATTCCAGATTGCAGCTTCGTCTATTGTTCCGTCAAAAAAGAAATCTGTTCCCACTCTGGTGCTAATAGATACCTGTTCATTAAGAGGATTATCCGCGGAATTTGTCCCGGTAGTTTCATTTACTCTGACTCCATCAAGCCATAATCCGATAGTGTCTGACTGACTTGACCTTACATCGCTATATGTTGCTGCAATATGATGCCATTCATTAAGGGATGGCATACCATAGTTAGTTGTGACAGTTGAATGGCGATGCGCACTTATAACCTCAGTTGCCCTGAATCCTAAAAGTATGTCTCCGTTTGAGTCTCCGAAAATGGCACGATCGCCTGAGCTTTCCAGCCTTACCCAAGCTTCTAAAGTCAACTCTTTTGAAACTCCAAGTTGTGCATATGTTCTTGTCGAGTTTAAATAATCATTGCTTCCGTCAAAGCTTAAACCAAAGCTTCCAAACTTTGTTGTTGTATTCCAGGAAGGATCATCGCTTGCAGCAGCAGTTGTGCTTCCCAAAGTTCCATTAGCTTGTTGGTATAAGCTGCTGTCATTCGCATACTGGCCTGTGCCTTCCTCAAACCTGTAATATGCAACAAGAGAAGCATTCGGAGCAACAAATCTTTCCCTTGGCATGTTCAAAGTCTGATTCTCTCTGCTGCTTATATTTATTGTGACATTCGCCCCTGCACCTGTCCCAATGACCCTTGAAGTTGAGTTTGGTGCATTGACGCTTATGTTTCCTGTCAGGAAATCGGTATCAGTATCATATAACACAGTTTTCCTTGTTGGATTGGTTATGTTGAAGTTGATGTTTGACTCATCAAGGAAAATGTCAATCGGGTTATTGCTCACATTGCTTCCGTTGCTTATGTTGATGTGGCCGGCAACAGCGACATTTGTACCTACCAGCACGGCGCTTAAATTAAGGCTCATGTTCAATTGCAGCAAAATAATCTGTCCGGTTCCTGTCATGTTTACAATAAAGCCATCTGAGTCATAGACTGACAAGTTCCAGTACCATGTCCCGTAAGAAGTCAGGTTAAACGAAGCATTGTATAAGTCTCCGACTCTGCTTCCGTTTGTCAGATTGAACCTTGTCCCGTTTGGGGCAATTATCGTAAAGTTAATGGAAAGGATATTGCTGTTGTTGTCAGTAACATTAACAACAATTGTCACGTTCCGGTTAAATCTCGGGAATGTCGGGACTGTAAAGTTGGCGTTAATCGAAGGCTCTGTCCTGTTGCTTGCAGAATAGTTGCTGAATGAAGTGACATTAAAGGTTACATTGGTGGCAGTGAAATTCAAAATGGTGCACACTGTTGACGGGCATATTGCGCCATCCTTCAGTATCTGTGGATTGCTTAATATATTGACATTGGATATTGTTATGTTTGCAGATGTGTTCAGGCTTCTGTGCAGATTCTCCGGAATCATTCCTACCTTATTTGCGCTAATATTCACATTCCTGTTCAAGTCAGCCCCTGTGGCATTGATTGGATTCAGGAAGGCTATTTTTCCAAATGCTATTATTTCAATCACTGCATTGCTTATATTATCAAATGCAGCAAGATTATTGTAATCAGTTGTTGTTCCGTTAAAGCTTGAAACCCTTGCAGCAGTCACATTAAAGCTGTCAATTGTTCGCATTAATTGGTAGCCAAGCACAGTCCCATCGCAAGTTACATTAAAGTTAGCAATTGTCTTGTTTGTGAATGAAGTGTTGTACCAATACACTTTCTTTGCAGCATCATAATCCATTTTTACTGGGGCAATCCAGTTGCCTGTTCCGTTGTGGCTCAAGGTGCAATTTATGTTTGTTCCATTGATAGGATTGACAAAATCAGTAAAGTTGACTGTGAAATTGAACAGATCATTTGCAATAACAACCCCTAATTCAGTATCATCAAATATCGTCAAATTGCTTCTTGAAGAGTAATTAATGCTTACATTGTTCAGTATCGGAGTGTATCTTGGGTCTGTTGTGTTGAAATCCACCTTGTACTGGAAGTATCTGGCAATTGCATTTGAAGTTATAGCGGATATGGTATTGTTGCTTACTCCAGTCCAAGCAGTGAATGTAACATTATCTTGGCTTGTCCTATAACTTAAGTTTAACTTCAAAACTCCTCTTTCGTAATGCCTTCTTATTTCAGCTTCTGATAGTGAGATATTCCAGATCGAGAGTTCGTCTATTTGCCCATTAAAACGATTAGATGAGGTGCTTGGTAACCCTCCGATAAAGACATTATCACCATTTCTTGCATCATTTGCAGTATCAGTTGTTCTGGCATTTTCAATCCCGTCAACAAATATCTGAAGCAAATTATTAGTTGCATCTCTTATGCCTACTAAATGATGCCAATTGTTATCATCAACTCTTCTTCCTCCGCTGGTTTCCGGGCTATTTGCTCCATCCGAAACACCCATTGAAGGCACACCCCCAGGAGATGGAAAGTATATAACAAATGGGTATGTGGATGCAGAATCTCTTTTATTCGCAACATAATTACCGGAATTTGCGCTGCTTGTCTTTAGCCACAACTCAACTGCATAATTATCGGTTGTTGTTCCAATATTCGGAAAACTACTATTGCTTACATTCACATAATCATTCACCCCGTCAAATACCAATGCCTTTGAAAACTTTCCATCAGTAAAATTTTGTCCGAAGCTTGGGCTTGCATTAAATACTCTAGTTCCATTATTTCCGTATTGCGAGTAATCAATTATTTTTGCGCCTGCGTGCTCGGCTATTTTGTCTGCTGAAAGAGAGGTGTTCCAGAGTGCGACTTCGTCAAGCATTCCATTTGTGAATTCATCAATCCCACCACCGTTATCTGAGTAATGAGATCCAATAAATATAGGCTGGTTGGAATCGGCGGCAATTCCACTGCATGCTGCCAGCAATACTCCATCTATATAATGGTAACCAACACCGGATTTTACAACACCGGCAATATGATGCCATTCATTTGTACTTACTGGTGAACCGCTGCATAAGGTGAAAACCTTGCCTGTATTGTCGCCATAGAAGTACATGTGCCCGCCTTTCCTGAAAAGCATTGTATTCCAATTTTTGTGAGCTTTAAGATTAAACCATAATTCATATGTTGAATCCCCAGAGCCGGTATTAATAGAAGTAGAAGACATATTTATGAAACTTTTTGTTCCATCAAACTGCATTGCTTCTGCAAACTTGCCGCTTGCATTTACAATGGAATTATTCATTAAGCTTGCATTATTCCCGTAAATGCTCCTGTCAATTCCATATCCTGCATGCTGTGCGATAACTTGCGATGAAAGCGAAACATTCCAGACTGCGACTTCGTCCATGGAACCATCCCAATTGTCTCCGCCGCCGATACTATTGTTATGCCCTATAATGAAGCTTGCACCTGCAAGATTGGCTGTGCTTGAAGGAATAGTGCCAGCAAAAGTCAGTGGCTGGTTTGCGCCGTTTATGTATACTTTAAGCCTATCAGGATTTGCACTCCCAGAGCCATCAAATACCATGGCATAATGGAACCACTGCCCTAAGTTGCTGTTTGGGAAGCTAAGCTGCCCGTATGAACTGCCGCCGTTATGCACGTAAGAATATAAAAAGCCATCATCCCATACTCTGGCCCTGATCATGTTGTTGGCATCCACAATCTTTTCAAACATGCCCCGCTGTGAATTGACATTGTCCAATTTGAACCATCCAGTGACTGTAAAAGCAGATGCGCTGTTTAATTGTGTGATGTCAGTAGCGTTAACGTAGTCATTAATGCCGTCGAAAGTCAAAGCCGATTTTCCAAATTTTGTATCGCTGTCATTGAAAACCGGACAAGCGTTCAAATCTAATTTGCAAGTTCCATTCGGCAAGCCTCCTGTGCTGTTCGTCGCATTGTTCAGGAACAATGAGGCATTCTCCCCAGTGCCTGTGTCATTGTTGAAGTGCATCAACAGGACAGTTGAGCCATTTGGAACTAATTCTCTGGCATTCGCTGAATCAAACGGCATGTACAATACAAGATTAACTTCATTCGAAATGTTATGTGTTGCATTTAGTTGCCTCTCTGATTCCAAAGTATCGTTATTAAACTTCATGTACAAGACAGTTGAGGAATTAATCAAATCAGAAATGTCGCTTTGGTACAAATTGCTTACGCCCTTGTCATTTGCTTCCTGCGACCATGAGATGTAGCTCCAGTTCACGATTGCTTGGGCATCAAACACTCTTGAAGTGAAATTTGTTGAGTTGAAATAGCCCCATCCGAGCTGGTAAAATTGTTCAATTGTGGTGTTTCCAAGCGAAATGTTCCAAATAGCAAATTCATCTAAGGTGCCATTGAATGTGGAGTCAGTGCCTCCGTAAGTAGTCCTTCCTATCATAAGGTCATAATTGTGCCTTGTTGATTGCGAAAGGGTGCTTGAGCTTGCAGATTTGTTCATTCCGACATTTTTCCCATCTATGTAAAAATTGACTGAGCTGGTGCCTTGCGAACCGTCATAAGTTAGAACAAGATAGTGCCAAAGATTATCGAAAAGATTTACATTTGTCTTATTTGCTTGCGTATTAAGTATGTTATTGTTGTTATCATTCACAAGATAAAAAGTCAGTCCCGAATTGGCTAGGACAAGATTGTATCCCATATATTCCGGATTTGGAGTATTTTTGCTCACAAGAGCTGTTTCCGCGGATGGCGAGGTATCCCCTGTCTTTATCCATGTTGCAATGCTGAAGGGGTTTGTGTTGTCAAAATTCAGCGTTGCAGAGCTTGTTATGTTCAGCGTGTCCTGATTTACTCCGTCAAAAGTCATGCCAAATGTGCCAAACTTTGTTGTTGTATTCCAGCTTGGGTCATTGGCTGCAACCGCATTTGTGGTTCCAAGCGTTGCATTGTTTCCATAGAAGGATGAGTCATTCGCGTATTGGCCAGTGCCTTCCTCAAAGTGCAGCAGCAAAACCAGTGAAGCGTTTGGTGCAATAAATCTCTCTTTCGGCAAGTTCAATGTCTGGTTCTGCAATGATGAAACATTTGCTGTTACATTTGCCCCTGCTCCAACCCCAACAACCCTTGATGTTATCAGGTTGCCTGCTGTGCTGAAATTGCCCAGAATGAAATCAGTGTCTGCATCGTCAACAAACCTGTTAACGCTTCCGTTTGTTGTAACATTTGCAGCAGATGCAAAGTTGTGCGCTTCTGCAATCTGGTTTGAAAAGTTGAACATCTGGTTGTGCACTCCGGGAGTCAGTACTTTGACTGTCCAGTAAGCTGTCAACCCGTCACAATTGAAATTTTCGGCGTAGATTGCACTGATCGGAATCTGCTGCCCTATGGTGTCTGCTATTGTTATCCTGTTGTCATCTGCATCAATGAGGTATATTCCAACATCATTGAACAGATTGTTTTTGTTGAATAAAAGTGTAGAATTGCACTTTAGCTCAAGTATGTCCAGATCATTCGATGTGCCTGAATCATCAGTGTAATATTCCGAATAAGAAGTCCCATTATATGCCGAAATTGTCAAGTTGCCGGTGCCTGTGACATTGAATCCAACTGTCCAGTTTCCCCCAACTGTCGGATAGCTCTGCACATTAAGCACTGTTATTGAAACTTCAAATGTCTGGTTGCTAAGATGCGGAACAAGCCATTCAAGCCTGTCAATCAATCCGTTTGCATTTTCGTCAATGTAATCGACATTGTCAAACAACACTTTTTCATTATTCTGCACCCAATAAAGCTTGATTGCACTTTGCGGAACATCGTTCAAGGTTGTATAGCTTAAAACATCCTCATAAGATGTTTCAGACACTATCTTGATTTGCTTCGTATAGGAGTTTATTTCGTCCTCAATCGAAATAGGCGCTTCTGTCTCGTATTCAATTGAGATTTCAATGTTCCGGGCAAGGCTTTCATTGATGAACAATGTCGGCAAAGTGTCATTTATTGTTGTCTCGGTTATCGCAACAACGTTTCCTGTTATAAGGCTGCCGCCTGAAGGCGCCAATTTCCCAAGCTGCTCCTCAAGCTCAGCCCTTTTTGCATAAAGCTCGTCCAATTTTGATTCAATTTCATTGCCCTCAAACTCTTTCTCGTCAACAGAAATTCTCAAGGCCTGCTTTTGCCTTGCTTCTTCAAGAATGCCTATCTTTTTGTTCAAATTCTCAAGCTTCTTCTCAAGCTCAAACAAATCCTTGTCCTTTACTTTTCCATCCTCGACAACCTTGATTTTTGCGTCAGGCAGCTCTGTCTGCACAGTCTGATTCAGGATGCTGATGCTGATGTTCGATGCAGTCTCAGGAAGGCTTAAATTGACAGAGCTCACATTATTTACATCAACCAGTATCTTCTGCTGCCACTTGACAGCCTTCCCAATCTCAACCTTTGGCTTGAACTTGCCCTCGGATATGTTAATCATGAAAAGGCCGGAAACAGCAACATTTTCAGAATCATTCGCAACAAGATATGTGAACCTCTCCCCTGAAATTCCCCTGTCAGGCACTATTGTCGCAATATCCCCATCAAAAAATATTGTTATATTGTCGGGCTTGTAATAAGAATAGCTTAAAGCATCCCCATCAGGATCAGCAAAGTACTGTGAAAGGTTTATTGTCGCATTCCTGTTCCTTGAGACATTTACAGTACTGAAGTTCTGCAATATCAATGGTGGATTGTTTGCGACATCCGCAAGCATCGAGTACTTTATCCTGTCAATTCTCAAAACAGCGTCATCCTCTATCTCAAACACCAAGGTATAGCTGCTTTTGTTCAGTCCAAACAGGGAGCAGGTCTCTATGCACTCGTCAAAGAACTCTGTTTCCTCTTCAAAGAATTTCACGCTTTTATTGGCCCATGAGGAATAATAGATTTCTGATTTTGGGTTGTCTATGCTTAAGTTGACATCATAGTAAAGCACCTGCGCAGAAACTATATTGTCATGCCCAGCATTATCCTTTCCAAATGCTGAATAATACGCTTGGCTCCAGTTTGCATTGCTCGGCAATAACCCAACAAATGCGCAGCAATCATTATTCCCATTGCAGAAAGTTGTCAGGCTTTCCTCTTCTGCATTATAGACTTCCCACCTTGTGCATGCTTTTGACTTGTCAGCATCCCAGTTAAACTTAGTGCCCTCAACGCTTAAGTCAACAACCCCGTTAATACTTTCCTCCCCGTTGTCATTGGCATCAAAGACAGAGCCGGATTTGTAATCCAGATTGATTGCTATTGTTTTTGATATTGTTTCGTTTATTGAAGCTGCAGTTAACGGAATTATAAGATTAATTTCCCTGCTTGAGCTTAAATTGCCGTCAGAAGCGGTTATTGTTATTGTAGCATTGAAATTGTCATTTGAAGTGCTCAGGCTTAATATGCTACCAGAAATTGATTCAGCTATGTCAGCTGCATCTGAAACGCTGAATGTCAACGAGTCATTATCTTCATCAGCAAAATACTGAAGCAAATCCATGGATAAAGTCTTGTTTAGCATAAATTCATCAGCGCCATGCCATTTTGGGGCATTGTTTATCTTCGCTGTTTGATTTGTCCCGTTTATCGGCTGGGTTTCACCAGGCTCAGTTGTGTTTGCCTTTAGCTTTTCAGGAACCATCAAAACAATTGCCTTTATTGTAAGATTCTTACCGTCATAGGCTGAAAAAGCAGTTGAAGCGCTTCCGGAATAGCTTTCAGCAGGCAATAAACTGACAATTTCATTATTGATAGTTATTGCAATCCCGTCAACCAGTCCGGAGCTGTAAGTCAGGCTGTCCCCATCCTCATCAGCAAAGTACTGTGAAAGGTCTATTGATGTGCTGCCGTTTACAATGAATGTGTCAACCGGAGAATTCCACAAAGGAGCCCTGTTTTCCCGGGAAGCAGGCTCTTCTTTCTTGATAATGATTATGAGCTTGACAGTTTCCTTTCCGCTGTCTATGCCGTCGGATGCTGTGAATGTTATGGTTGTGTTGAAGTCCTGGCTTGCTGTTGGCTTTAATGCTGTAATCTCCCCATTTACAACGACTTCCAAACCATCCACAGAAGAGGCAGAGTAAACCAGCGCATCACCATCTTTATCTGCAAAATATTGCGATAGATTGATAGCTGCTGTTCCGTTTATTATAAACTCGTCATTCCCCTTCCACTCAGGCTTTTTGTTCTTCTTTTTCTTGTCCTTGTCGCTCTTTTCATCTTCGTCTTTTTCTTCATCCTTATCTTCTTGCCTGTCCTTTTCATCATCTTTTTTCTTATCCTCTTTCTCGTCTTTCTTTTTGTCTGTGTCTTTTGTGGCAAATCCAGTTATTGAATTGCCGGACTCGTTGCTTTCTATTGTTTTTTCTTTGCTTTCGCCAATCCTTGCGCTGTCGAATACCAGATACTTCTTTCCATTTTCCTCAATATATACCCTTGCCTTTCCGGCATTTGTAACCCGGCCGTCTATCATTGCAGACTTCAAATCGCCAATGCTCTGCAAATTCCACGTGTAATTCCCGCTTGAAGTAATGACCAGGCCCAGGTCATCTGCATAGCTGTATTCCTTTACCACAAACCCTGTTATTGAAGGACCAAGGAAATAAATGCCTGCACCAAGCATGAACAAGGCTGCCAAAAACATCAAAAGCTCAATCCTGTGCGGCTTTTCCTGAATCAAGATTTCACTCCTCTTTTCTTTTTTACCCTGTCATAGACTGTCCATATTGTGCTATCATCCAGATGCAGCATCAATGCAACTTCATGGTTGCTGTAATCCATATCCTTGATGAATCCGACAACTGACTCAAGGGTTGAAAACGACCTGTTTGCGATGGCAGAAGCGGGAATCATGATATTTTTTGAAACAGGGCCAAAAGCAGAAGGCATTTTCTTTGATGCCTTGCGGTAAGTTGCCCATATTGTCTTGCTGCTCCTGTTGAGCAATTTTCCAATCTTTGAGAATTTCAATTTCAGCTCTTCTTTGAGGTATTTTACAATTGCCTCAAGGGAGCTTAACGAATCATTGCCGAAAACACCGACAGGAATGCATGCCTCTTTTTTTCCCAGGATTTCCTGCTCAGACACATGATGGATTTTTTTAACCTCATCAATGAAGTAAGAAATCAGCTGAATTTTGTCTTCCTTTGAAAGGTCCCCAAATCCGGAAATAATACTATCAATTTCTCCGCTCTCCTCATTTTTTTTACCCAGCACTTTAGCCTTATACCTACTTAAAATTCTTCTATTTAAGGTACCCAAAGATTAACTGATCAGCGCAAATCCCCGATAAGCATAGAAATTAGCTAAGTTCTCAATAATGAATGCTGAAATTTTGCCGGGGAACATTTTTAAGGAGTGTTGACATTTTTCAAACTGGGTTCCCCAACAGAATTTCTGGAATGAAACATATAAATGAATGAAAGATTAAGCATTTGCATCAAAACTCCTCTTTATTGAAAATATATCCTATTATGTAGGTAACTTATATATAAATCTTACTATTTTTTAATTATTATAACAATAATCAGCGGATTATTTTTACATATTATCTGTTTTAATAAGTTTTTTATCTTATTTTATAAGTTAAATATCTTATTTTATAATATTAATTTCTTATTATTTAAGTAAAATTTTGTTAAATTCTTATTATATATTAATTTTATTCTTATTTTATAAGTATAAATCTTATTATATATGATAAAATATCTTATTTTATAGGTAAAAAAGGTTATAATGTAGCAAAAAAATAATTCTTGTGCCAATGGCAAACTTTATAATAAACAATCATAAAACCAAAATAAATGAAACATACCCTTAAAATCACAGTTGCCTTGATACTGTTTTTCCTCATGGCGCAGTTTGCAGGCCTGCTGGTCATCAACCATTACATTGACCACAAAAAAACTGTTGAGTCAAAAGAAATTGTGATGAAGCCTTTGCCATATGGGCTGGAGAGGCCCGAAGTTGAAAACCGGTCATACTCATTCGTTTACATCACCATTTCAATATTCATTGGAACAATTATTGTCCTGCTGCTTGCAAAATTCAACAGGCCGATGATATGGAAGACATGGTTTTTCCTGACAGTTTGGCTCACGCTTTCAATCTCATTTGCGGCTTTTGTCAACAGCGCAATCGCAGCAGCAACAGGGCTTTTGCTTGCGCTTTTAAAAATATACAAGCCTGACTTGATAATCCAGAATATATCGGAGATATTCATTTATGGGGGATTGGCTGCGATATTCGTGCCAATGCTCAATGTCTTTGCAGCATTCATGCTGCTGATTGTGATATCAGTTTATGATTACCTGTCCGTTTACAAGACAAAGCACATGATAAGCCTGGCGAAATTCCAAAGCAAGACAAAAGTGTTTGCGGGACTGCTCATACCTTACGGAAAAGGCAAAATTAATTCTAAAGAAATAATCAAGCCAGGGCTTAAAAAAATTCCAAAAAAAACTGAAGCGCGAAGAACTGCAGTCCTTGGGGGCGGAGACATCGGCTTTACCCTGATTTTTGCAGGAGTTGTGATGCAGGGGCTGATGCTCAAAGAGACAATTTTCATTGGATTCCTGAAAGCATTGATAATACCCTTAATTGCCAGCCTGGCATTGGCATTCCTTCTTGTCAAAGGCCAGGAAAACAAGTTTTATCCGGCAATGCCAATCCTAAGCGCAGGATGCTTTTTGGGGTATTTGGTTATTTTGACTATTTAGATATATAAAAAGGAAAAAAATATGCGCATTACCTGCGCAGTTAGTTATGCCCTATCCATTAAGCACAATATAAAATCCCCAGCTTTAGATACTCAATTTGAGATTTTTATCCAATGCGGATTTTGCCCAATATACACCTAAACATTTAAAACCTGTTAAATCCCCCTCCTTTATGGGAGGACTCTGCCGGGAAGCTAGCACTCTCCTGTTAGCGCAAACGTGCTTAGGCGCGGTGAAGCCTGGAAGCAGCCTGGGCTATTGCTCTTGGTCTTGCTTATGGCGTCGAAGCTCTGCCTCATTTGGCTGATGTTTTTGAAAATCCGTAAGGTTCGGAAGAAAGCAGCGGTAATCTTGGGCATAGGCGCTTATGGGTAACAGAGTGGAGCTGGGAGCAAGGCAGCCATCTGCAATGGCTCTTGCCCATTCTCAAGCATGTCCTCCTGCTTTTTTCATTAAACCTTCAACCTCATGAAATGGTCGAAGCCGCTTTCCAAAGTGTATTTTTTATTATTTTTCACCAGCTTGACACCATATTTCCTGCCAACAATCTTTCCTATAACTGAAACATCAAGTTTCTTCAGCTGTTTTAGCTTATTTTTATCTGCTGTAAACACAAGCTCAAAATCCTCCCCCCCGTAAAGCGCAAAATCAAGCGCATCCCTTCCCAATTTTTTTGAATCATCAATTGTGCTTTTTGAAATAGGCATTTTGTCTGCATAAATAACTGCTCCAACTTTCGAGGAATTGCATATATGCCTAACCTCGGAAGCAACTCCATCGCTTACATCTATCATTGAATTGATTCCAATCCTGGCAAGCTTTCTTGCCAATTCAGGCCTTGATCTTGGCTCCAGATGGGGCTTTATTGAGATTCCCTTCACATTGTTCCTGAGCATTTCCAACCCTGCTGCTGATTTGCCGACATCGCCTGTGCAAAAAATCAAGTCATCTATCTTTGCGCCTTTTCTCAATGTTAAATATTTCTTTTCAACAATGCCCAGCATTGCGACATTGACGACAATCTCTCCTGAATGCGCTATATTCCCACCAACAACGCTTATCCTGTATTTTTTGCATTTTTCATTTATCCCTTTGTACAACCCGTCAACAAAACTGACATCAACATCATTAGGCAAGGCCAATGAAACAACAGCATGCTTTGCCACTCCACCCATTGCAGCGATGTCGCTTACATTCTGTTCGATTGCCTTCATTCCAACTTGCTTTGGAGTTGAATATTCCAATGAAAAATGGTCTTTTTCAACGAGCATGTCTGTCGTGAAAAGAAGGTAATTTTTTTGGCCATGCTCCAGAACAGCGGCATCATCCCCTATTCCCAGAACAATATCTTTCGAATATATCCTTATCTTTTCCCTTATCCTTTCAATTAATCCAAACTCGCCCCCAACTGAACTTACTTTCATGCCAGGTAAATTACCTTAAAGAATCCTCGATTTTTTTCGGCTTTGATTCCTTCTGCAAATCCACTCCCAAGTCCTTAAGCCCCTTGATGTGTATCTGCATCAGCTGCTCTACAATATTCAGTATCTTGAGCATCTCCTCCCTTTCCTTTGCAAGGGTTGTCAAGGCTCCCTTGTGAAAGCCTATCTGCTCGTCCTTGTTGTCTTTTGCCATTGAAAGAAAAAAGGCAAATTGGTATTTAAGGGTTTTGGAAAAATAGATTAAAATCAATTAAGAATAATTTTTCAATCCCGATAAGAGACCCATGCAATGTACAAGTCAAATGGGTGCCCCTTGTATTATGTTAGCCTTATAGCAAGCTGGTCTCCTCTTTCATGCCAACTTTCAGAGGACGCTCTCGGGTTTGAATTTTTATTTTTCATATTGCATTTAATATAAACCTTTTTAAAAACATAAAATTTCATTTGCTTATGACCAAAATTTTAGGCATTGTGAAGGAAGGGAAGCTGATTCCGGAAGAGCTATGGCTCAAGTTCATTTCCGGCATGGAAAACAATTTTGACGAGCTTGAGACAAACAATGAGAGGGCAAAAAGAGAGGTTGCAGAGGCTATTGCCAATGCAATCAAAAAAAGAATCGACATGCGAGGCTCGCTTCGAGACTCGCATGTCATGCCACCTCAAAAATTCGGCATTATGTTCAGCGGAGGGGTTGACAGCTCTTTGATAGCCTTTGTTGCGAAAAAGCTGAATTGCAATTTTACCTGCTACACGATTGGAATTGACGGCTCAGACGACATAGAATGGGCAAAAAAAGCTGCTGACGAGTACAAGTTTAATTTTAAATACAGGATTTTAAGCCTGGACGAGCTGGAAATTGTGCTGAAAAATGTTGTAAAAATTTTGAATGATGCTGAAATAGTCAAGGCAAGCGTCGGCTCAGTCCTATATGCTGCCGGCAAATTGGCGCTGGCAGACAATAACAGCATACTCTTTGGAGGAATTGGAAGCGAGGAGATTTTTGCAGGCTACAAGAGGCACGAAGAAGCTTTACAAAATGGATATGAAGCATTGCACAAGGAATGCTGGAGCGGATTAAAAAGAATGTGGCAAAGGGACCTGACAAGGGATTTCGCAATTGCAAAAGCTTTGGGGCTGGACTTAAGAGCGCCATTCCTTGACAAAGAGCTTGTCAAAGCCGCTATGAATGTGCATCCGATGCTAAAGCTCGACAAGAACAACAAGAAAATAATTCTGAGGGAAGCAGCAGAACTTATCGGCCTGAAAAAAGAATTTGCATGGCGCAAGAAGCAGGCTGCACAGTACGGAAGCAATTTCGTGAATGGGATTGACAAGCTTGCAAAAAGAAAAGGCTTTAAAATGAAAAAGGACTATCTGCAGAGCTTGCTGTGAAGCATAAATTCATGTCTGTCTAACAGAAACGGGTACTGCACCAGCCAAAGATATAGAATTTATATTTTCTTCTTCTTTAACCTTATTTTCCCTCCTGATGAAATCATCGACTACAGCCCAATAGTAGTCTATAAACTTGTTTACTACAGGGTTTTTCAAATTCAGCCTGTACATCTTTGCCTTTCCAACAACTCTTGTCTGCACCACTATCTTTTTTTCCTTAAATTCCTTCCATAGCTCTTTTAATGTAGTGTACCCTATTTTGGAGTATCTGGCAATATCCTTCATTGAATAGTCGTACTCTGAATGAATTATTAAGAAGCTCCATACCCTGTTTTTTGGAGTGTTGCCTTCCATTTGTAAAAATACTGATTTTGACATTGTGAGGATAGTATGCGCTAGCTTTATTTAAAGGTTTCTATTTCGGCTCATAAGGGGCTAATTTTGGACTACATGTTTTATATATTTCTTTGCTCTCGCTTTTTCCATGAAGATAAAGAGAAGCGAGTATATAAGAATAAGTAGAACTTTAGTAAAGAAACTTTTTGATCAAAACTGCTTTGGTAAAGGCCCTGTTTACATTAACGTCTTAAAATCTGGAATATCAAAAGAAGATTTGGATAAAGTCGAAACAGTATTAGAGGCATTAGTAAAACAGAGTATATGCGGCAAAAAGAAGAAAAAACACGAATGGAAATTTTACTTAAATATCGAACGTCTTGATAAAATAAAAGAAATAATCAAGGAAAAAGGAGTCACTTCAATTATTCCAATTTTGCTGATGTTATGATTTAGAATGAAATACCAATTCCATGCCTGTGGGCATCCAAACATCCGCGGAACCCACAAGACAACACTTGAATTCACAAAGGACAAGGAAGTCAGCTTGAAAGGAGACTGCATTATTGGCGTTAGGGCTGATTTTGAATTGCAAAAGCTGAAAGAATTCATGAAAAAAGCAGATAAAGTCAAGATCATCATCGAAGCTGGCGGAATAAGGGATGAAATTGATGCAGTCATCAATCCTAATTTCAATTCGGACAGGGAAATGGTGATAAGGAAAGGCAATTTTGCCTCAGAAAGGACATTTGGAGTAAATGCTGATAAAGGTGCTTTTGAATTGGATAATAAAATAATCAACAAATTGAAAGACAAAAACAGCTGCATGCGAATCTCTTTGCTAAATCAATGATAAAGTTTATATTTGAGTAGTTCAAAGGTATCTTTAGAGGTGGTGGATAGGAATTCTTACCACTGTTAAGTAGAAAACAAAACGAAAGCTTTAAATAGACTTATTTTAAAATATATAAAATATAAGAATAAAGGTTAAAATGGACACAACCTTAATTGATGTGCCGGACAAGCGTCGCACGTTTGCTGAGGTTGGGGTTCCTTTCATGATTGATGGTGCAACTATGTACAAAGGTAATGAACATCTTCGAATTGCTGTTCCTGTAGGTATAGCAAAAAGAGTTGCAACTGCACTTCCTTTCGATAGAAGGAATATTGAAGTATTGGATACTCCGATGCCAGCAGATTTTAAGCCTGATTTGGTTGCAGATGGTACAGATATTAGATTTACAAATGGATTTATTGCACCTGAAGCGCTCGTCACAATAGCTAGTCCAAGTGCAACAAGTGCAGATGGAGTATCATCCTCAAGAGCGGATGAGCTTGTGACTAGAGTTACAGACTTGGTGAAAAGCCATGCATTGTCTAGGCTAAGCCCGGATTTAAATGATTATGGAGTTTTTGAAGGAATCAAACAAGTCGGTTTTTTTAGAGGCTCAAGGCAAGTACAACCCCAAGAAATTTTTAGTGCGTATGATAACCTTGATTTTCTAGTTAATTTGAATAAAAATCAACCTTCGAGATTTGCAAGCATGGGAGATATCGCTAGTTTAAGAGCACAATCAAGAACAGATGAAATGGGAGCAATTCTAGATGAGTTCAGAGCTAGCCTGCCTCAAGACATTGTTGCAGTGGCAAAAACCTCCGATGGAAGATTAACTGCATTTGAGGTAAGGTATAGGACAAATTTCTTTGATAGGATGACAAAAAAGCCAAATATAGTTTATCTTGTGCAAGAGCCTCATGTTGTTGTTATGAGGGTTGGCAAAACATATGATGAGAATGTTGTCGGGCCCCAAATAAGGCAATACGGCAACAAAATAAATAAGACATATTATCAGGCAATGCTAACTGGAACTCACGCAAAAGCTCAGTTAGATTTCCGCAAATTGCTATTTCTACCAGAACCATATCTTTTGGCAGCTTTAGAAAAGATGTATAGGGAAGGTGCTCCAAGAGTTACTCCCTTATTAAAAGTGGTGGAAATGACAGACAAGGATGTCTTTTACGTAAGGACTTGGCTAAAATCCTTGAGGGACCTTCCTTTAAACCCTAAAGCAGTTGCAAAGTATGTTGGAGCTGCGCATGCTTATGGCCTTTTGGAAGAAAGTTGGGAAAGACAAGTAATACACTATTGCGAGCAACCTAATGGCCAAGATGTCATGATGGTCAATATAGATCCTGATTTAATGCTGAGTTCCATGCGCCAAGGTTATTTGACCAGAGACATTCGAGACTTTGTCAAGAAGATAAGAGAAAATCATCCAATGTCTGATAAAGAAGTCACAGCTTTTAAGAAAGAAGTGACTGCTGAAAGACTAAAATATGAACCGCTTAACTTAAGCACTAGGCTAGTTGAAAACATACCGCCTGATTTACTAGGGTCTGTGCTAAAAGATTTAGCAATCCCCAGATACAACCCGGCTAAAAACCAGAGCTTATCCTTCTAGTCTTCCCGACATAATTCAGTATCCTTCCATTTGAGTATTTTCCAGTTCCAAGAAAATCGCTTTTACGCCTTAGTATGACAAATCCGCTGCAATCCCTGCATTCCTTCTCCAAATCCTCTCCTTTGAACCATTTTTTTGTTTCATCCTCATCAAGTTCGACAATATTTTTCGCAGCTTTAGGCCCGACAATCTGGCTTCCCTCAATGCTCAGCCTTATTCCAATCATGTCCTGCTCGCAGAAATACATCCCGACGGAATTCAGCCTCAGCTTTGAAGTGTCAATTTTTGAAATATCCTTGTTGATTATGAAAATCCTGTTTTTGCTGTTTTTGAGGAATCCATAATCCAGCTTTATCCTTGCGCCCCACTGTTTTTCAATCAGCTTGTAGATTTCCTTTATTTCCCTGTTATTAAGGATTTTTAGCTCTGGCATTTTAATTGAATTGTTAATATTTTTAAAATTTCAATCCGTGCCTTCGGCACAACAATTTGTGCTCGGTTTTCGTTTCCCTGCCAATCACTCAAACCTCGCCAATTATTGACTGCTATCAGGCTTTCTTTCCTGAGCTGGGTTCCCATATCATGCTTGCAGAGCTGGGAAGCGACACGTGTTTGAATTATTTTTTCCGTGTTGAGTATATTGAGTGCAATTTGTAATCTAAAATAAAACTCTCTAAACTCCCCACATAGGGCTGCTTTTTCTCATAATCTCGGCTATCTCCTTCAGGACTGCAATCTCATCCTGCGACAAGTGCTTCTTAAACTGCTTGAATTTCCTGAAATGCTCCTCCGGAATTGCAGAGTAAAGTATGTCTTCCTCATGAAGCTGCCTGCCGATTGTGATGTTTGGCAGTGAAACCGCAACTTGCTTGCCCTTCTCGGCTTTCTCTATGCTCTCCTGCTCCTGCTGTATGCTTTTTGCCTCTGTTACTGCATTGCCGTCTGTTTTCATCAGTGGAGTTCCAACTTTTAAGGTGCCTGCAAGGACTTCCATGCCTACAACAGCAGGATTGTTCTGCCTGAAGACATAGCCCTTCATTAACTGCAGCTTGCACGGCCTGCAAAGAAAGTCCATTTCCTTCGACTCAATCTGCCTTTTTGCTGACTGCTGCCAGTTCTCAAAATCCTCAATAAGCCTGTAAATTATATTGTTTGTCAGGACTTTCACATTTTGAGGGGCATCAGCCATCAATTCAACGTTAAAGCCAAGGACTGCGCTTTGCAGCGGCTCTTTTTCATAATTTGCCCCTGCATCGCTGATGTCTTTTTTTGAGATGTTCCCGATGCTCGCCCTCTTTATATCTATATTTTTTTCCCTGAGCACCTTTGTCAGCGCCTCCAGCGACCCCAAAGAATCGGCCTTTATGACAATTCCATTTTTGCCAGTTTCTATGACAACCTCTTCAACCTCTTTTTGTATATCATCCTTTACTTTTTCGGTTTCATCCTGGCTGCAGCTTCTTAGCGGCATGCCTGCTATAACCTTATCCAGATCAGGGGCTGCTATCTTCACCCCGGTTGCTGCCCTAATCTCTTCAACAGCCTCGAATTTCGCCTTTTTGTCGCGCATCTCTGCGAGTGGCATGGGCTCGAACAAAGCCTTGACTTTTGTGACGATTGGCTGAGATAAAGAGCCTACAATAATTGTATCGTTCTGCTTCAAAGAGCCGTCATAGATTATTACGTCAATTGTGGTGCCAAGGCCCTTCTCTTCCTTGACTTCAAGCACAGTGCCCTTTGCATTTCCTCCGATATCTACTTTCAAATTTTCCTCAAGGAATCTTTGGGACAGGCCGGCCAAAACCATGAGCAGTTCAGCAATTCCCTCGCCCGTTTTTGCAGATATCGGAATTATTGAGATCTGCTTTGTGTAATCATCCACCCTGTCAAACCTTTCAGCGTTAAATCCCAGCTCTGCAAGCCTGCCGACAGCCTCGTAAAGCTTCTTCTCAAGCAGCATTGTCGCATTTTCATTTTGCCTTTTTATGCTTTCCATCAGTCCGGCCTTTTGATTTGAGGCCCATGCCGGCAGCAGGTCAATCTTGTTCAAAGCTATGACAAAAGGGGTTTTGTACTGCTTGAGTATGCTGATGCACTCCTCTGTCTGGGGCTTGATCCCCTCATTGATGTCAATGACAAGGATTGCAATATCGGCAAGATTTCCTCCTCTCTTTCTCAGGCTTGTGAATGCGGCATGGCCCGGAGTGTCAAGGATGATAAAGCCCGGTATCTTGAGCTCTATCTTTCCCCTGCCCATCAAAATTCCGCATATCTTTTTGATAGTCTCGGCAGGTATTTGGGAGCACCCGATGCTTTGCGTTATTTTGCCGGGCTCAGACTCCACAATGGCGGTATTCCTTACAGTATCAAGCAATTGCGTTTTGCCGGAGTCCACATTTCCCATTACGGTTATTATCAATTGACGGAGCATAATATCTAGATAATAAAATCCATTTTTAAAACTATGCCAATATCTGCACTGTCACACAATGACAAGTTTTTTAATCAAATGAATATTTTTTGGAATATGAAAATTATAGAAGAGGGCATGGCAAGGGCAAAAGCGCCTGAAACCGAAAAAATATCAAAATCCATGGGGGTTTTCTACAATCCTGCGATGGCTTTGAACAGAGACATCTCGATATTGCTGCTGAATTCAGTTAATGAAAGCAGTTTGCAGATAGCAGACCCTCTTGCGGCAACTGGGATAAGGAGCATAAGATTCTTAAAAGAATTAAGCAAACACAAGATTAAGAAAATATGTATAAATGACCATGACTTGAAGGCTGTTGGGCTAATCAGGCAAAACCTAAAATTAAATAAAATTCAATACAGGAATAGCCAAAAAATATCGATAACAAATGAAGATGCCAACCTGTTTCTTTTAAAATCAAGCGGCTTTGACTATATTGACATAGACCCTTTTGGAACCCCAAACCCTTTTCTTGACTCTGCGTGCAAAAGAATCTCAAGGGACGGCATTTTGGCCGTGACTGCAACTGACACAAGCGCATTGTGCGGCACTTATCCAAGAGCTTGCCTAAGAAAATACTGGGGGATGCCAAGGAAAGATGCGACAATGCACGAGACTGGACTGAGGATTTTGATAAGAAAAGTCCAGCTTGTTGCTGCGCAATACGACAAAGCGCTCATTCCCATATTTTCATATTCAAGGGAGCACTACATGAGGGTGTTCTTCAGAAATGACAAGGGAAAAAACAAAACAGATGAAATCCTAAAGCTGCACAAAACAGCCAATGGCGCAGGCCCCTTGTGGACTGGGCAATTATGGGATGAAAAACTAAGCAGCGAGATTTATAAAAATGCCCTGAAAAATAAAATGTCAAGCAGGAATAAGGAGCTTATTAAATTCCTGAGGGTTATAAAAGACGAGTCTCAAGTGCATTCTGCCTGGTTTTACGATTTGCACAGCATATGTGAAAAAAACGGCATCAAGACACTCCGGAAGAAAGAGTCCATTATAAGAGAAATCAAAAAAAGCGGCTACAAGGCAAGCGAGACCCATTTCAAGGGAGAGGGGATAAGGAGTGATGTTCCATCAGCCAAATTGGTCAAAATCCTGAAAAACAAATAAATTTTTATATTGGCTGCGGCAGTTTAGCTATATGGCAAGGAAAAAAACTGTGAATGTTATTATATTACTTGTCATAGCTTTTGCATTTGCCGGATGCAAAGCAGCTGAAGAGCAAGAAGCGGGGCTGCAGGAAGAAATTTTGGACACTGGCTCCATTCTTGTCGAGTCATCACCGGGCCTGGCTGAGGTATATCTCGGGCAAGAGTATAAAGGGGACACTCCTGTCAGCCTGTACAACCTTCCTGTCGGCATATATGAAGTTACAATCAGGAAAAAAGGCTATGAAGATTTCAGGAAAACTGCCACAATCAAAGTCGGCAGGACAGAGGAGATTGATGCAGCTTTGATTCCTGCTGCTGAAGTAGAAAAGCCAAAAGCTGAAGAGCCGGCGAAAAAAGCGGGGAAGCCGGATGAAAATGCAGTTCAAAATGCGCCAGAGCCTGCAAAAGCCGCAATAACAAAAATAAACATCAGCAGCTTTGCAATGTATCATGATTTTGACAAAATGGAATTCACAGAGGCAAGGACAGACGGAAGCGACTTGTTTTCAAGAAAGTATGATGTTTATGTACACTTTACCGCACTTGTTCCGGCAAAAATAAATGTTATCAGCAAGCCGATAAATGATGCGGCAAAAGAGGACTGCATCTTTTCCGACACTGCTGTTGCGCAGCTTTTTTCCGGGCAGAGCCTTTGTGTCAAGACCGGAACCGGAAAAATAATCGCTGTTGGTGGCACTTGGCATGCAATGCCAATCGAGCTTGAGATAAAAGAATTCAGCTAGCCCACAGCCCTTCTGACATCAGTAACTTCAACTGATTCAACGCCTTCAATCCGGCTTATTCTCTTTTCCAAAGCTTCTGTGCTGCCTATGGATTCATCCATCACAAAAAGAATATTGAGGGCTTTCAGCCCAAAGGCAATAGGCTGGATTTCTGTCTTGAACTCCTTTGAATTGCAAAACCCGACAATTTCTTTTTTCGCCTCTGGCTCAATTTCAGAAAGGTCTATGCTTGTATCGCTGGGCATTATCCTCAAAGTAACGACAACATTGGCCATTTTTAGAACTAGTTAGGGCCTTCAAATCCGCAAGAGCTGCACTTGTACTTAGCGGCTATTTTCCTGCAATGATTGCACCTTATGATCTCGATTTTTGCGCACCTTGGGCAATTAAACCTTGTAGAGCCAATGGTGTTAGTGATTCTTTTCCTGCATGATGTGCATGCATCTTTTTCTGCCATTTTAATCTTTGGGATAAGAATTTGGTTTAAAAAGGTTTGTTTTATTTTACGATTTGCTGTGCAAAATCATCCGCTCATTAAGAAATAAAAATTTTAAACGCGAAAAGAACGGCCTCTGAAAAGCACGCTTGACAGAGGCGGCCCGTTCGAGTCATTATTCAACTGATATTATTTTATTCTCTTCGCCAATCTTGAAAATATCTCCAAGAAACTGCTGGATTGTGTAAATGTTAGTCCTGCAGTGGTTTGTTATTTCAGAAACCTTAATTTGGGAATTCCCAACCAACGCCATGAAAGGCAGTATCTGGTCTGCAAGATGGCTGTCAACAGAGGCTTTGCTTTCAATCTCCCTGATTAAATTTTTTGCTGCTTCTTCTCCCACAATCTCTGCCTTTTTTCCCTGCTCGCCGAGCGAGTCAGCGCCTATCCTCATAGGATTATTCTCATCAATGTCTTCCTTATTTTTTGAGGATATGGCCCATAAAGTGATGCCGGAGCCTGTTGACAAAGTGTCATGGTATTCAGAGCCTATTTTTACCGGAACGCTGAACTTTCTGCCCAAAACTGCCTGTGCTGAATGCGCCTGCCTTTCTGCAACCCTTGCTTGCTCCAAATTTTTAGAGGCATGCGAAATTCCCTTTATCTGGATCAGATGGCGCTGTTCCACCAAATTATAGGGATGAATATTCTGCTTTAGATGCTCGCGGAACTCATCAAAACCTGAGAAATCATTCAACTTATATTTTGGGCTTATCTTTATCTCAACCTTCCCGCTTCCTTTGGGGTAATACCCTCTTTTCAGCAATTTTGCCTCGATTTTGGCGAATCTCCGGAGCTGCGGCAGCAAAACATTGCTGAAATAGTCAAATGGCATGCTCCATTTTGTATCGGTGCCGCCAATAACGGCTATTGTAATCGGCTTTGAAACAAACATTGCCGGCAAAAGCAGGGCCTGAAGCAATAAAGTTATGGAGCCTGCAGTCTCTATATCAATGCCAAGGTTTTTTGCAGCCAATTTTTTTGGATAGTACTTTAATGACAACGAGCCCAATTCGTCTCCTTCTGCAACTGCACCGCATAATTTTTTCAGCGATTTAACGCAATACAAGTGCTGGCTTTTCAGCCCCGAGTCCTTTCTTCCTTTCCTTATGCCATATATCTCAAACGGCTTCCGGGTTATTGTGGAAAGTGCTAAAGCTGTCCTGCAAATCTGGCCTCCGCCTTCAAGATAAGAGCCGTCTATTTTGATCATAAAAATAAAGAAAAAACATTAAATTATAAACTTTATCAAAAACTATATGATAGTTTTTGGAAATGCTCGGAAATATTTGATTTCGAACATTCTCAAATATTCTGCACGTCTGCCAGGCCTGCGTCCACATCGCTTAAATCATCGCTGCTTAAGTCCTTTTCCACAGCATCGACATTTGTCAAGCCGCTTCCAACAGCATCAACAGAAGCCTCTCCTGTTATTTGCGGAGCCTCAACCTTTGGAGTCTTTTTTTGCATAGAGTCTTCATTTTTTTCCATTGCAGGCTCTTTAGCAGCCTGCTGGCACGCAGAAATTGAAATAATCAATAGAATAAGAACTGATAACAACCTTTTTTTCATTAATTATCACCCTCAATCTTCTTTTTTCTTTTTGTATTTAAACTTTTCCAAAAAGATAAAAAAATAAATCAAGTTGACGCAGCAGCTGCCGCATCCGTATTTGCTGCTGAACTTGACGAAGCGCTGGCTGAATCTGCTTCAATTCCTGAGTCATGCTCAACCTCCACCTCAACATCGGCTGAGATGTCTGCATCAGGCACTGATTCCCTGATTTTCTTCACTATTTCCTTAAGGATGTCGTGGGCTTCTTTTATTGCCTCCCTTGCCTCCTTAAGCAGCACTTTTGCCTCGTCAGCAGCAGTTTTTATCTGCTCTTCAGCTGCATTGACTGACCTCAAGTCGAGCATGGAATTTAGCTTTGCCTGTGCCTGGGTGTACTTGTCTTTTGCAAGAGCTATTTTGCCGCTGAAAGCCGCTAATTCGGCGCTTACATCAACTTCTATGCCTTTTTCCTTTGCTTTAGCAAGCACATTGTCAAGCCTCTTTTCAAGCACTGTTCCACGATTAACAAGCCCCTCAACCCTTGCTGACACCACCCTTTCGGCATGCAGCCTTACAAGGTGCTTCAGCCTTTTCCATTTGTCATTGAGCTTCTTTGCAGCTGCCTTAACCTGCTCTTTTGTCGCTGCTGCCTGCGCTTCTGCCTTTATTGCATTAACTTCAGCAATCTGCGCATCTATCTCTGCAACAATCTTTGCCTCAGCTTCAGGGGCAATATTCTTGCTTTCCTGAACCTTGGCTTTTATCTTTTCAAGATGCTTTATCAATGCATCAGCTGTGTGCAGCACATAGTCCTTTGCCTGCTCCAGTGTTGCTTTCTCGTTTTTTTTGTCCCTTGCTTCTTTGAGCTTTTCTCTTGCTTCCTTCAATTCGCCTTTTGCTTCATCAAATTCATCCTTTGCCTTATCAAACTTTTCCCTTATCTGGACAAGCCTTGCTTCTGGAATTTCCCTCCTGTCCAAATCCTCGGCAGTCTTTACTTTTACAACTTTTAATGCCTTCAGCTCTATTTTTAATTTATCGCCATTCTTTTCAGCAAATTCCTTTAGTCTTGCCCTGCCTAAAACAGCAATCTTCTCTATTTCCGCTTCATTCAAGTCAGAAATCTTCTCAAGCTTTTCTTTCTCAAGCTCTGAAAGCCTCTTAAGCTTCTCCTCGCTTAAGTCAGATATCTTTTCAAGCCTTTCTTTTTTCAATTCCGCGATTTTTTCGAGATTTTTGATGCCTAATTCAGACAATCTTTCTATTTGTTTTTTGTCCAGCTCTGCGATTTTCTGCAGCCTTTCGCTGCTCAAGTTTGAAATCCTGTCTAATTTGCCGGACTCCAAGGCTTCTATCTTTGCCCTGTGGTCTTCCCTAAGAATTTTTATCCTTTCAAGGTTTGCTTTTCTTATGTCTTCAGCTTTAACTCTTGTTTCTGTCCTTGCCTCTGCTTTGTCACCCTTCATCTCCTGCTTTATTCTTACCTCAGCCTTTGCCCTGCTGTCTGCAGTTCCGCTTGACTCTCCTCTCGCATTTACCGCATTTACCCCTGTCTCTGTTTTTACACTGCTGCCGCTTCCGCTGTCAGCAGATTGCTGTGCAAAAGCCAAAGGCATAAGGCTAAAAACAAATATTGCAATTATAAACAACGCAATTGCTCTTTTCATTTTGAAACCTCCATTTTAGACTTTCATTTTAAATAAACTTGAGTTGTAAAGCGCATTTTATTTATAAACAAACTTTTTTTCCGGAAAAATTTATGATTTTTACCTTGCTTTAAAGCTTTACGAAGCTTTATTCAGCCTTATTTTGATTTAAGCAGCAATTTCAGCCTCTTTTTTCCCTTGAGAGGCTTTTGCTGTGATTTTTGCTTTCAAAATATTTTTATATGCAATGAAAAACTCTCTGCATATGAACCCACGCAGAATCTTATTTTATCTGCTATCTGCTATATTTCTGGCCAGCTTGGCTGAGGCAGCCACAATACACGGCACAGTCTATGACCTATCATTAAAAAAACTTAGCAATTCAATAGTCGAGATAAACACAAGCCCAAAGCAAATCAAGGTAGCTGAAAACGGGACTTATTCTTTTAATGTGCCTAATGGCATTTACAAAATAAAGGCCCAGCTTATGCAGAAAAATAATGTCATGGCCTCAGTTGAGGAGGATATAGCGATAGCGCAGGACGGCTCTTACGTTCTTGACCTTATTTTGTTTCCCGATATCGAGGAGGGAACTGAAGATCCGGGAATTGACATAAACGGAAATGCGATAGATGGAGGCAATAATGACAAGATTTTTTTAATCGGCTTCATTGTATTGTTTACTTCCGGAATTGCCGCAGGAATAATCTATTTTCTGAAAATAAGGAAAAAAGAGAATGCTGAAAAAATCCCAGAAAATGGAAATGATACCGAACAAGTCATAAAAATAATCAAGGAAGAGGGCGGAAGAACAACACAAAAGGAGATAAGGAAGCAGATTCCGCTGTCAGAGGCAAAGATAAGCCTGATGATAGCCGAGCTTGAGCATAATGGCACTGTTGAAAAAATAAAAAAGGGAAGGGGCAATATAATAATTCTCAAGAAAAAATAAAATGAAATTCAAAAAAATAAAAGACACTTATTTCATTAGGCTTGACAGGGGAGAGGCAATAATTGAAAGCCTGAAGAGCTTCTGCAAAGAAAACAAGGTAGGATGCGGGTATTTCTCAGGCATAGGCGCATTGGGAGAGGCTGAACTGGCGCACTATATCGTTGAAAACAAAAAATATACTTCAAAAATCTACAGGCAGCCTCTTGAAATAACAAACATGGCAGGAAACATAACGACAATGAACAATGAAATTTACCTGCACTGCCACATAACATTAAGCGATGAAAAAATGAGAGCAATCGCAGGCCATTTGAAAGAAGGAGTTATAGCAGCTACATGCGAGATTGTCCTGGTGAAGCTGGATTCTGCCATTGTCAGGAAATATGATGATTTGACTGGTCTGAACTTGCTGGATTTATAAAACACAAACCTTATAAATGAAAAGTAACCTATGGCTGTTTAAGGGGTGTTTTTCATTAGCGCTGAAAAGGAGATAGTCAATCATTGGTACAATAAAAATGGCTTTTTCACGATAAGCAATATCAAGGCCAACAACAAGGATATAGGAATTCTGGCGTTTAGCCCAAAATCACAGGAAATTCTGCATATACAGGTAAGCTGCTCTTTGACAGGAACAATAGACTCAAAGGAGATTGGGATTTCTTCGGAAAAAATATCAGAGGAAAAATTTTACAATGATTCAGTATCTGAGGCTGTTAAAAAAAGCGCAGATTTTGCGGAAAAGCCTGCGATAAAAAGGGTGCTGGTGCTGAGCTCACTGCCAAAATCAAGAAAAGCCGGCATAATGAAGGAGTTCGGGGTTATGGGCGTCCAGGTAATGGAGTTCGAGGATATCCTTTATGACGTGCTTGAAGGGCTTGACACGCAATACTACAAGAATGACGTAATAAGGACTTTGCAGCTGGCAAAATTCCTGCTTTTGAGCGAGCCTGCAAAGATGGCAAAGCTGCTTGTAGATGACTCTTTCAGCCCAAGCTCGAGGAAGGAATTTTTATCAAACATACTTGACAGCGAAGAAATAGTAAAGGACTTCAGAAAGACCAATTCCGAGAGGCTTGGGGCCATACTGAAAAATTCAAGCCTGAAGCCTAATGAGCTTGCTGAAATGCTGGAAAACAGCATACTGAGCAAAAAAACGAGAAGACTTTTTATGAATTCGATGATTGAGCAGGAGAACAAGAGGAAAATTGCCGGAAAGGCAAAAAGAACGAAGAGACTGAACGTTCCCCTCAAGAAATTTTTCTAGATTTTTCTGAGCATATTCGCAACAGAGTCCACAGCCCTTATAGCGTACTCCTCAATCCTTTTTTCGCTTTGCTGCCATGTTATGTTCGGGCCGGAAATCCCGAGAGAAACGGGCTTTTTGTATTCTATTGAAAGGTCCAGCAATTTCCTTGCGACGGAATGCGCAACAACAGTGTCATGGTCTGTTCCGCCTTTTATGACAGTGCCAAGGGTGATAACCCCGTCAATGTTCTTGTCATTGAGCAATGTCATAACAGCCAAGGGTATCTCGAAAGTGCCCGGGACTTCAATTATTTTTACAATTTTTACCCCTGCCTCATTTGCCCTTTCAATGGCCCTTTTGCTCATCTCTCCCGTTATCTCGTAGTTGAACAATGAGACAACCATCCCGAGCTTTTCCGTCATTGCCGCACCTTTATGGAGCCTTCATCTTCTTTTCCCTGGCGCCTTCCCATGCCAGCATATCTTGAGAGTTCTGACCTGCCTTTCAGCAATGCCAAGGCATTCAAAGCGTGCTTCTCTGACCTGTTTTTTGCGATTTGGTATAGTTCCTTTTCCCCTTTTGCCTCGTCCATGTGCACAAACACTTCAAGAACGTGCTTGTTTGCCATCAGCTGGGCCTGCTGCAGGCCAAGGGACGCTTCATGCGCGCACTGCTTGTCAATGGGCATTTTTCCAGCCATTCCGAGCGCAACCACAATATCGCATTTTTCCTCTTCAAGCAATTTTTTGCACGCAACAGGCAGGTCCTTGAATCCAGGAACCGTGTACCTTTCAATTTTTGCATTTGAATTTTTTTTTATAATGCCTATTGCAAATTTCGCCATGTCTATCCTTGCAAATGTCGTGTCTGCGATTCCGATTCTCATATCAGCTCAACTTTTATTTTGCTGCCGTCCCTCAAATTAAGCTCATTCTTAACATGGACAGGAGCTATAAACTCAATTACATCCTTATGCTTTGTCATATGCGGCACTATTATTGCGCCATTTATATTATTTATCCTTGCTTTGTAGCAGTCAATCCCGCCAAATGACCTATTTTTTTGCCTGAAGCCTTCAACTAAAATCTTTTCCAAACTGTTTAATGAGTCCTTTTGCATCTTGCTTACTTTGATGTTCAAGGTTCCAGGATATGCTACGAATCCAAGCTTTTTCCTGATTTCTTTTTGGTAGCGCTGCATCGACATGAAAAAAGCCCCCTCCCCCAAGCCTTTGATTACGACGCCGATAATTTTCATAGGTGAAGTATTCTAATTTCGCTTATAAATGTTATGGCAAGTTTTTTAAATTGATAAAATCCACAAAAACCAGATGGAAAGCAAGAACCTGCTCATCGTGGGAATCGATCCCGGCATCACCACAGCATATGCAGTCCTTGACATCGAAGGCCGCATCCTTAAATTAGATTCCTCCAAACAGCTTGAGCTGAACAGCGTTATTTCTGGAGTGATAGAATTCGGAAAAGCCGTGATTGTCGGAACAGACAAAGCAAAAGCGCCCAATCTGGCGGAAACACTTGCAACAAAGCTTGGGGCAAGGATAATCACCCCTCAGGAAGACCTGAAAGTCGAGGACAAGAAAAAAATAACTGGCAATTATAATTTTGGGGACGAGCACCAGGCTGACGCATTGGCATCTGCATTATTCGCGCACAGGCAAATAAAGCCATTGCTGGATAAGATTGACTATTTTGCGGGACAAAACAGAAGGGAAGACATAAAGGATAAAATAAAAGAACTGGTGATAATTAAAAAGATAAGCATAAAGGGCGCAGCCAGCCTGCTCGAGAAAAAAGACGAGGCAGCAAAAATAATTGAGAAAGTCATTGTCGAGAAGAAGCTGAGCGAGCAGGATTTTCTCAGGCTGCATGACAAGCTGAGGAGATATGAAAATGAGATAAGGATTATTAAAAACCACAATTCTCATCTTCTCAAAAGCATAGCTAATCTGGAGAATGAGGCAAAAACCCGGCCTGTGCGAAAAACAAGCGAAAAGCCTGGCAGCTTCGCGGATAAAAGGATAGGATGCCTTGAAAGAGCCGTTAAGTCCAAAGAGGCTGAATATGAAAAACTGAAGTCTGCAATCAGGAACCTGAATAAAGTGATTTCAAACATCAATGATTTTTATATACTGAAAAAGCTTGATAATCTTGGGATGAATGAGTTCAATTTTAAAAGGAGAGTTCTGGATATAAAAAAAAATGATATCCTGCTTGTCGATGATCCGAATATCGCAAGCGAAGCCCTCATTGAGCTGCTGAAGGGCAGAATATTTCTGGTGGTCCATAAAAAGCCAATAAGCAAAAAAACTGAAAACTTGCCGTTTATCTTTATAAATACAAAAAACCTGAAGATTGAGGAGGAAAAATATTTCGGCTTTGCGGAAAAAAAGCATTTTGATGCGGAAAAGGGCAAAATAGACTGGGTCACGAAGATGGTGGAAGATTACAAAAAAGAGAAGCGGCAGATGATTTAATCCTGCCTGATGTCAGAAGCCCTTATAGTGACCTTTTTTCCTGTTTTCAGATTTCTTCCGAAAATCTTTCTGCGCATGCTAAGAATCCTTATTTCCTCCCCCCTGACATTGACAACGCTTCCTGCCTTGTACTTTAAAAGCCTGAACATCACATTGATCCTGTAAAGATCCTTGCCCTGCCTGCTTCTTGTATGGAGCTTTGAGCTTACCTTCAGCTCGCCGCCAAAGCTTTCCTTGAGCTTCCTGCCCAAAATCCTGATGAATTTCTGGGAGGTTATATAAAAATCAAAGCCGTTTGTAAGCTTCACGGCCTTTGTTACGAAAACGCCATCCCTCTTATCCATCTGATTGCGCACAAAAGCCATGATTTCATCATTGACATCCCTAAGCTGCAGTACCCCCTGAAAATAATTGGCTCTTGGAAGCATTTTAGTCATGAATATCTATGAATTTATCAACTATCGCATCCCCCATCTCTGATGTGCTGTTGTTTCCGCTTAAATCAAGGGTTCTTGTCCTGTTTTCCCTCAGCACACCCTCGATGGCCCTGATTATCAAGCTGGATGATTCCTGCAGCCCCAATGAATCAAGCATTAAAGCTCCTGCCCATATTGCCGCGATGGGATTAACAATCCCCTGCCCCTTAAGCTTTGCCGCGCTTCCGTGCGCAGGCTCGAACATTGAAATGCCTTCCGGATTGATGTTTGCCCTGCAGGCAAACGCCAAATTTCCCTGCAAAGCAGCCCCTAAATCACCCAAAATGCCGCCTATCATATTCGGCGCGGCAACCACCTCATATTTTTCAGGCTGCCTGATAAAATTCATCGCAGCCAAATCTATAAGCTCAAACTCAACATCTATCCCTTTGTAATCCCTGGAAACGCTTTCAAAGCTTTCCTTCCAGATATTGTGGAACCCAAGCATATTGGCTTTGTCAACTGCTGTCACCTTTTTTTTATTTTTGCTTTTTGCATACTCAAAAGCGAACTTTGCAACGTTTTCGCAGCCTTTTCTGCTCAACATTCCCACCTGATAGGCAATTTCGCCTTTGGCGTCTATATTCAGTCCAAACCTTGCCCTGAAAGAATCTTTGCCGATGTCAAGCTGCTGCCTGTTTTTGCCGCTTTTGGCCCTTCCTGACGCGCCGGCATAAAATTCCTCAAAATTTTCCTTCATAACTACAAAATCCACTTGATTTTCAGCCTTGTTTGCCAATGGGCTTTCAACTGAAGGAAAAAGCCTTATGGGCCTCAGGCTTAAGAATTGGGCGAAATAATCCCTTATTATATTCGGGATTTTCCGGCCGTTTGCAGCATTTAAAAACCCAGCGGCACGCGGGTGAGCACGCTTCACTCGCTCAAATTCATCCGGTTTTTGGCGCCCCGAAACGCTTTGCGTTTCGATGGAGTCAATAGGCCCGCAATAAACCGCATTGCAGGAATCTTTTATTTCCTCAAGCGCCTTTTCCGTCAACTCTTCCCTTGTCTCCAGATAGTGCTCGGCGCCATGGGGGAATCTGGCCCATTCTATCCCGAATTTGTCCAGCTCAGCGGCTTTTTCAATAACCTTGATGCCCTCATTTATCAACTCCGGCCCCACGCCATCACCCGGAAAAACAGCTATTTTTATTTTCATATTCAGAAATTTCTGTTTTGCCCAGCCTTATTTATATTGTTTTTGTTTTAGCCAGCGGCATAAGATTTAAATACAAAGCATATTCTTGGCTGGCTATGAAAAAAGAGGATATCCTTAAAATGGAAAAAGAGGAGCACGAAAAATTCCACAGAAGAATGTTTTATATCGTCTTTGTAATCCTGATTTTTCTTTTTGGCGGCGCAACATATTATTATTACATTGAGAATTGGCGCTATCTTGACGCACTATATTTTTCAGCATATACAATGACAACCGTCGGCTATGGCGACATAACTCCGAAAACAGATGCCGGAAAAATATTCACAATCTTTTTCATGTTTGCCGGGGTTGGGATTGCGCTCTATGGATTGACTATACTGTCCGCCCATTTTGTCGAAGTAAGGGAGGAGTTCTGGCTTGAGAAAATTTCCAATATAAAGGTGAGGCACCAAAAGACATTTTTCGGGAAGCTGAAGAGCTGGCTTAGCTTCAGCTCGGAAAAACTGGTAAATGAATATGAAACTTCCAATAAGAAAAAATAATCATCCAACCAAAATTGCGGCTTTTCCGGGTAATGCCTGCCTAGCCTTTGGCTCTTTTGAGCTTTCCGCATCTATGACCTCTATTCCGCATTTGAACTCTTCACTATAATCTTTTGAAGCATTATTCAGCGCATTAATCTCGTCTTCCTGCCGCATTATTATTGAAGGGATCCTGTTTGTGTCATTGAGCAGCTTCGGGACCATCCTGCTTATTTCCCGGCCGCGGGACTTAAATTGGGCGGACATGAGATTCTTGATTATCTCCGACGGATTTCTTGTCTCATTCAATAATCCTTTCAGCTTTTCCATAAAATCATACTTCCATTTTTCCGCAGCAAATATCATGATTTTCTTTGGCCTCCTGATTTTCGCCAGCTTCATGATTTCCATGATGTCCCTTTTGGTGCTTTCAACGAATTCAGCTATTGACTCTGATCTCTCATCGATTTTGGAATTGTCATGCCTTGGCCAGCCGCTCACAGACACAAAACTGCCTTTTCCGATATGGCTCCATATTTCTTCTGAAATGAAGGGGCAGAACGGGCTCAGGGCTTTTGCCTGTATTTCAATGAAATCATTCAGCAAATCCTGGCTTATGCCTTTTCTTTTCATGTAGCCTTTCAAAGCCCTCTGCATCTGGAAAAACAGCTTTTCAAATGCTGTCCTGAAGAGCATATCCTCCATTGCCGCATTACCTTCCTTTAATGACCTGTGAATTGCCGAAAGGAAAATCTTATCGCTAAGGCTTAATCCCCTTTTTGCAGCCTTTTTGTAATTCTCTTTTGCGAAACTAAGCCACTGCTCAAGCCTTTCCTTTACAGCTTTTGCGTTGCTTAAGTCGAAATTAGGGTCGCTAAGCGCTTCCCCCCCCATCATGAGCGCAGCCCTTGTGACGTCAGCAGAGTACAGGCTGATGATGTCCCTTATCGTGTAGAAATTCCCCTTGCTCTTGCTCATCTTGTCGCCTTCAACAAGCAGCCATCCGTTGACGCTGAATGCCATTGGCCAGTATTTTTCAGGAAATACTGCAGTGTGGTTGAACAAGCAGAAAGTAAGGTGGTTTTGTATCAGATCCTTGCCAGAGCTTCTTACATCAAAAGGATACCAGTATTCAAACTCCTTTTTCATTGATTTTGCTTCATTTTCCCTGCTCCACTTGTTTTCCCTGCCCAAGAAAACATAATCAAACAGCTCATCATCAATCTTATTTTCAGGAATATTTTTTATGATATGCGCAATTGTGTAATAAGCCATGTAGATTGTGGAGTCTGACAGTGACTCTATGACCCATTTGTCATCCCATGGCAGCCTTGTGCCAGCCCCATGATGATGGGTGCATGCCCAGTCATTGAGCCAGTCTATGACATGGTTAAAATGCTGCCTTGCAAGCTCCGGATACAGCTTCATATTATCCAGGCATTTATGAGTCAGTTTTTTCCATTCGTAATTTCTGTACTGGATAAACCATTGATCATCAACCATCTTTACAATGCATTCTGTCAGGCACCTGCAGACCACTTTTCCGCTCAGTTCATAAAACATGACGGCGTCATTTGCCTGAATCAATTCTTTGTTTATGACTGCCTGGGCTTCGGGAACCGGCATGCCAGCATATTTGCCGCAGCTTTTTTTCATGGCGCCTTTCCTGAATACAATCCTGTTCAGTTCTCCTTTTGCTTCCTCAATTTTTTCCTTGTCTTTTGGAGATTTGATTCCGTACCTGTCAATCATATCCTGCCCAAGGTTTTCCCCCATTCCGGGAACGTCTATAATGAAAATTGGCTTTAGCCTGCTGACAACTTTCTCGTCTAGCTTGTATTTTCTGGAAATTTCCGGGTGCGCCTGGATATGCTGGATTTCCACGAGATCGACAGGATCCTCAAGCGCAGAATAAACAATGCCGGAGCCAACGTTTGCTTCTATAAACCATGCAGGAACTATGTAAAGATCATAGTCGACCAATGGCCCCTTTGCCCATTTTCCTATAAGCTCTTTTGATGTTATTGTCCCAACAATCTCCGGCTTTGCATATTGCTGCCCTATTTTTTTTATAGCCTCTTCTCCTACAACCCATTTTTCTCCATTTACTTTTACAATGCTGTAAGTGGCATCAGGATCCACCCAGATATGGGTCTGGCCAAGCAATGCATCAGGCCTTGTCGTTCCAACCATGAGGACCAAGTCAGAATTTTTAAGCCTGAATTTTACCCAGATGAAATCTTTTGGGGTCTCCCCCTCTCCTTCAATCCGGTCATGGTCGCCAATAGGCATGTTGTCCTTTGGGCACCACACAACAGGATGCTTGCCTTTTTCAACAAGGCCCTTTTCCCTTAATTTCCGGAACTGCCATCTTATGAACTTGTCATATCTCGGATTCATTTCGGTTGTTATGAAGCTTCTTCTCCAGTCAACGCTTGCCCCAAGCTTCTGCAAATCTTCCTTGGCAGCAGGAACAAAAACATCAACCCAATGCTTCGGCTCAGAAAATTTTTTTATATCAGTTCCTTTGAATCCAAGAGATTCAAGAATCTTGATCTGCTTCGGCTCGTTTTCCTTTATTCTCTGCGCAGCAGCCCATACAGGAGTTCCTGTGCAGTGCCATCCCTGAGGAAACAGGACATTGTAGCCCTGCATCCTCTTGTATCTTGCATAAACATCAACCCTTGTAACTGAAAATGCATGGCCAAGATGAAGGTACGAGTTGATGTAAGGATACGGGAAATTGATGAAGAATTTTTTATTGCTGTTTGGAGCGGATTCAAATATCCTGTTTTCCTCCCATTTCTTCCGCCATTTTTCGGCTATCCCGTTAAAATCGGCTTTAGGCTCCATTTATGGAAGTTTTACAATTTGATTTTTAAATATTGTGCTTAAGCTAGAATTCTTCCCTCTTTCTTAAATAGTCAACCAATCTTTGAGAGATTATCAACTTTCCCTTGTCAACAACATACCTGAATCTCAGACCAACGCTTTCGCTCTCATTTATCTCAATTTCCAGATTATCCACGAACTTAAAACTGCTCAGCTTCTTCCCATCCAAAATTTCCTTTGCAGCATAAACTGCGGCATCAGTCGGCATCTGCCTTTTGCCGAGGTTCCTTGCCCCAAACCTTATTCCTGATTTTTTAAGGCTGCGGATTATGGCATTTGTCCTCTTCCCTGCAGGATTGTCGCCAAGAATGCCGCCGAAAACAAAATATTTGAACTTGTTTTTATCATCAGTCCTTAATGCATTCTTTGAATACTGCGATAAAACACATATGTTTTTTAGGCTCAATTCAGAAACGCTCTTTTCAAAGACACTGCCAAATTTTTTAAGCTTATTCTTTTCTTTGCCATCTACATTGGTAAAAATTAAATTTTGCTTCCCGACAATTCCGGAAATATGCTCATACTCTATCAGGCACCATTCATATAATTCGGGCTCAAGATGCTCAATGACAAATTTCATGTTAATCTTCACAAACGGGTCACCTCAATCACTTTGCAGCAAGAGGTCGTTCCCGTGATTGAATTTTTTTGTTTCATTGCTTTGATTAAAATTTTCAATTCCGTTGAGACCACTACGAAAATCTTAATGGATTTTCGATGTTCCCAAAAATGAGTGAGTTAGCGAGCGAAGCAGATGCTTGCGAGTTCACGAGCAAGCTCGCGAACAACTCGAGCTTCGCATGTCACTGATTTTTTAGGACATCCAATATAAAGGTCAAATGGGTGCCCCTCTATAAATGTTTTTGAATAATTTAAAAAGAAAAAATAATTTAAAATTTCTTGAACTGGGCTGCTGTGTCAATAAGGTCAATATGGGCCAGAAACATTCCCCTGCAGCAGTATCTCTGCAGCCCTAATTCATCCAAAACTTTCTTCCTGTCCTCTCCTTTTTCGGTCCTTTCCCTGTACTGCTCGTAAAGATGGCCGATCGGCTTGCCGCAGCTAAAGCATCTGATTGGTATTATCATTTTTTGCCTCCTTATCTATAAGATTTTTGCACCTTGCTTCTTGCCTGACCATGCCTGTTTGGCTTTGCAGTTTCCTTGAACCTTACATCCGCAACAAGAAGGTTTCTGTCATAGCTGAGAAAAACTTCCTTCAGCTTGTCGCTCTTTGTGAAATTAACAAGAGCTTTGGCGATTGCAAGCCTTGATGCTTCAGCCTGGCTTGAAATGCCTCCTCCAATAACATCAACATCAATATTGACTTTTGAAGCAACATCGCCTGCAAGTATCAATGGCTCTATCAGCTTGAGCCTTGACATCTTCGGATGAACCAGGCCAATAGGCACACTGTTCACCCTCATCAGGCCATTCCCCTGCCTTAAAGTGGCTCTTGCCACCGCGCTTTTTCTCTTTCCGGATGCATGGACAATCTTCATTTTCCCCCTATAGCCCTGCATATATCCTTTACCTTGAAGTGGTCTGTCAGGATTATTTTTTCTGATGTTGAATCAAGCCTGATTATCCTATCGCTTCTGAGGCCTTCAGGCACCCCAACATGGCATTTTATTTTTTTGAAGGCGCCTTTCCCCCTTGCTTTCCTGAAAGGAAGCATCCCCCTTATAGTCCTTTTCACGAACATGTCCGGCCTTCTGAAGAGGTAAGGGCCCTTGCCTGGAGCTTTCCTGTCAATCCTCCTTATGTAGTTTCCAAGTACATTGGCTTTTTTGCCGCTTACGACAGCTTCCTCGCAGTTTATAACATCAACATTGTTGCCTAATAAAACCTGCTTTGCAACAAAGCTGCCTAATCTTCCAAGTATTACATCCTTTGCATCTATTATCATTTTAGACTGGATAATAACCCCCATATTCTCTTCTCTCTACCAGTCCTTGGTTTTGAGCATATTTTAATGCATTATTTTGAAGCATGTGTTCTTGTCCCATTTTTATCCCATTATCCTTATTCCCTTTCCGCTAGGATTTTCTTTTGACAATTCCAGCAGCGGAACAATCTTGGCGCCTGCCTTTTCTATCTTTTCCTTTGCGCCACTTGAGAACTGGAAAGCAGATATTGTCAATTTGTGGCTCAAATCCCCTGCCCCAAGCACTTTACCAGGCACAACTATGGTATCATTCTCTTTTGTGTACCTGCTTATGCTTGAAAGGTTCACGACCCTTCTCTGCCTTGTCGGCTTTTCCAGGTCAGTTGCAATCCTTCTCCAAAGGCTTATGGGCTGCTCCCTGCCATTTTTTTTCAGTTCCTGTATAAGGCCATGCAATATAGGATTTGTTGGCCCTGTTCTTTTTGCCATTTTTGGTTTTATTTTTAATTAATTTTGAAAAATATTATATGCGGAGGACGTGATTCGAACACGCGCACCCACTAAGGGACAAGGCATTTGCCACGACCTCAACCTTGCGCATTTGACCGAGCTCTGCCACCTCCGCATGATAACGGATTCACTTTGCTTTCTTGAGCTCCTCAACGAACTCATCAAGCTGCTCGTCAAATATGTCAATTGCCGTATTTATGATTTCCTTGGCGCTTAACTGGCAGAATGACTCTATGAACATGACAAAGTCCGTATCGCTTGCTGTTACCTTGACATTCTTGTCGATCTCTGAAAAGTCAAGGGACAGGTCGCATTCAAGCACCCTGTCCTTGTTTATCACAAGCTTCCTGTCCTTTATCTCAAAAATGTTGTTGTGGTCAACCTCTATGACGGCTTCGGGATTTTTTACATCGCCCGTTATTTCTATTATTGGCCTGTATTTGTAATAGACATGGCATGGACTCCATTTTATGTGCTGCTTTCCAGTGCCCAGCACCGCCGTTGCCTCCAATTCCAAAGACTGGCCTTTCAAAAGCTTTACAATAGGCATTTCTCCATGAATCGGCTTTACAGCAGGATCCTTGCTTTTTATCTCAGATGCATATACATTGCCGATTTTTGAGGCCCTAAGCACCATCTTCAGCTGGCACCTGTTGCAGCCCTTGCCTTCACACTTGCATTTTTCAGGAAGATTGTAGGACTTCAAATCTGTTTTCAATGGAATTAACCCAAGCCTGTGGGCTATCATCTCGTCATAAAGTATTGAATTGTTCTTTGAGAATTCAACATGCTCTATCGCCATTGTGGGGACATCATCCACGATAAGCCTTCTCAGTATATTTACAAAAACAGGGGTTGAATCCTTCAAAATGAAGGAAAGCTTTCCCTGCTCCTTATTGTTTTCCAAAACCCTTACTTCCATTTTATACTCGTCTCCCTCGCTTGCCGCCTTTTTTCCTGCAGCCATCGTGCGGCAAGGGAGTCACTTCCTCTATGATTCCGATTCTTAATCCCATCCTTGACAATGCCCTTATTGCAGCCTGGGCTCCCGGGCCCGGTGAATTTGGCCCGTTATGGCCGCCGGGGGCTTTTATTTTCACATGAATGCCTGTAATGCCCCTGTCCATTGCAGTTTCAGCCGCTTTTTTTGCCGCAATCATTGCTGCTGTTGGGGAGCCCTCCATCCTGTCGCTCTTGACAACCATTCCTCCTGACCCGACTGCAAGGGTTTCGGTGCCTGTGATATCCGTTATATGGATTATTGTATTGTTGTATGAAGCGTAAATGTGAGCGATTCCCCATCTCTGTGTTCTTTGTTCCATTTTATACTGCTTTTACCTCTTCTTTTGGAGCCTGCACATTCTGCACATTGATTGGATCCACTAACCTTATTTGGGATTCTTCATTTACTGATACAAGATAGCTTGGAGTTGTTATCTTCCTTGCCCCCACTGCAATATGTTCATGCGTTATGAACTGCCTTGCTTGCAGCATTGTCTTTGCAACCTGCTTCCTGCAGACTAAGGTCTGCAGCCTTCTTTCCAAAATATCCTTGAGCGTCAGGTTCAAGACTTCCTCAATCCTTGAGTCTTTCTTGAGCAGGCCAAGCGTATTAAGCCTGCTCAGCAGCTGCTTTTTTTCAATTTCTGACTGGACTGTCTTCTCGCCAATGATTATTTTTGCCCTGTTGAGGAATTTCTTTAGCATGGAGTCCATTTTCCAGATTTCATATTTTCTCCTGAGGCCGTACTGCTTTACTATGTCTTTTTCCGCATCTATCCTTTCCTTTTGCCACGGATGCGACGGCGTTGAAAATTTTTTCCTTAGCTTTCTTGGATCTCCCATTCTTTAAACCTTGCCTGCCTTGGTGCCTTCTTTTCTTTTTACCCCAAGCACTTTGCCCTTGTTTTTCCTGAAATTGGATTTTGTCCTCTGGCCCCTGACCGGAAGCCCAAGAATGTGCCTTATTCCCTTGTACGACTTCATCTTCTTCATCATCTTAATGTCATTGTCATGCGTAAAAGCCAGTGATGTTCCCGTGAGGTGCCTGTCAGTCCCGTCTTCAGGATCTTTTTTCCTGTTGAAAAGCCATGAAGGAATTCCGAATTTTGAAGGCTCTTTTATAATTTCATCAATCTTTGACGCTTCCCCATCAGAGAGGTAGCCTGCCTTTTTTGTTTTTTCTATAGAAGCTGCATTTAAAACCGCATTTGAAAACATGAAGCTTAATCCCTTTATCTTTATCAGGGCCTGGCCTATGGGCTTGTTTCCGTCCAAATCAGTATTTGATATCCTTACAAAATACTTCAGTTCCTGTTTTTGCTCTTCTGCCATAAATCCATAGCCGAGAATAAAGCGTAATTTTTAACCCTAAAAACGCCTAATTTGACTCGGGCTGATAAGAAATGGGATATTATGGCTATTTAAAAAGGTTGCTATGCTCTTGCTTATCTGCTTGAATTTGCAATTAGCTTTAAAAATGCACATTGATTACTTTATTTATGGAACCACAATTTCGAAGGCGAGACTTTTTAATTGGTTTTTTAGGTCTTGTCTTGACTGGGTGTGGATATGAAAATGAGCAAAGGAATGTGCAAGGTCGAGTTTTGTCTAAAAAGATAGATAAAAGAACGTATATACTTAATGGTGCATCCATTACATGGACAGACTATAATATAACTATTGCTTATCATGATCAGACCAGAACATGGAATAATGAGAAATTATATGGAAAAGTCTCTGAAGGAATGGAAGTTGATATTTCACTTAGAGAAACATATCGTGGCAGAGGATTAGAAAGAAAACTCGTTCAAGTTGATATTCTTGATTTAAGACCACGATGAAATTTGAAGTAAGAGTTTTTGTGTAAATCGGACCTTTATTTGCAAAGCCGCTTATTTGCCTTTTTGCCTAGGCCTGGATTTTGGAATCCGAAGATTCTTCATAGGCAACACGGCCGAAGCGCGCATCACCTCCCAGGATGCCCCAAAAGGCAATAAAAAGCATATTTCGGCATCTTATAAATTTATTCAAAGCAATATTGATTAATCCGAAATGAGCCTGGCATCAAAACTTAACAAAAACCTTTAAAACCCCGCTTTTAATCCATTATTCGATGACTGCGGTAGTTTAATGGCAGAATAAGCGGCTGTGGTACTATGTTGTACAGAACCCGCTTGGCGCGAGTTCGATATGGCTAGCGAGATAAATGCGAGTGAGCGAAGGAACTCGCTCACAACTCACTGTCTCGGGCCACGTATATCTCGCCCGCGGTCCTTTTAAAATGAAACAGATGCCCAAATCAGAGGGAGAGTGGAAGAAAAAGCTGGGTGACGAGAAGTACCATGTCATTAGGGAAAAGGGTACGGAAGCGCCTTTCACAGGCAAGCTGCTGCATAATAAGGAAAAGGGAAATTATACTTGTGCAGGCTGCGGAGCTGAATTGTTTTCCTCAGATGCAAAATTCGATTCTGGAACAGGGTGGCCGAGCTTTGACAATGCCAACATGGACAATGTTGAATTGAAGAAAGACTTCTCCCATCTGATGATAAGGACAGAGGTGATTTGCAGGAAATGCAAAGGGCATTTGGGGCATTTGTTCAATGACGGTCCTACAAACACAGGCAAGAGATTCTGCATCAATTCATGCTCTCTGGATTTCAAGAAGAAATAATCAAGAGCTTTTACTTCCCCTACCTTTTTCGCCTTGCCATAATAAAATAACGCATTCAAAAATATTCAGATTCTCTCGATATAATATGCGAATACTTGCGGAATCAGCTGGAGTAATATCCTTTTTTGAGGAAGAATTTTGAGATTATATATGGGAGGGTGTAAAACACTGAATAAGTGGTTGCAACAATCACAGGATTGTGGCTATTGACAAGCTCCAGCGCCTTTGCAATGCTATTTGATGTGGCAGATATGAAAAAAATATTTACAAGAGCAGTTGCCGGAATCAAAACAGCCAAAATGCTGTGGTGGAGCTTCTCGAGATGCTCCATCCCTCTAATAACCAGTTCAAAAAGAAGGCCAAAGACAATGCCGATAACCGCAATGGAAAAATAAAGCATGAATCCATTTAGGACAACAAGGATCGGAAGCAGCGCAACTGAGACTGCAAAATTAGCTGCGAGTATTAACGCAATCAAAACCCAGAAAATGCGCTTCTCGATGAAAATGATGTCGTTTGCCTTGTTTCTTTTTGCTTTTTTTATGGATTCAAGTGCCCTGATGATTTCTTTTCTGCTCCATCCTTTTTTTTCAAGCCTGTCTACAAGCTCATGCATCAGCCTTCTTCCTTCTCCTCGTTTATGGTCTTCTTCACCAAAGAAATGAAATTTTTTGTCAGGTCATAGTATTCCTTAAGTATGTCAATGCTCACCTCAACAACCTCGCCTTTGTCAATCGTCGCAATCATCGTGACGTGCCTCCGGAATTCCTCCCTTCTTGCATATTCGGCCTTGCTTAATTTTCTCAGCCTTAAATAGAAGTTTATGTAGTCGACAAGCTCGATATTGTCAGGAAAGGTCTTCCTTAGCATGTCGCACCTTAATCCCGCATTCTCAGGAATGCTTGTCACCAGCTTTTTGTCCTGTGCGTACTTCAGCAGAGCTTCCAGCCCGAATCCAATGCAGCTGATAAGCCTGTCAATCACGCTTTTAATCACATCAACTGTCCTTGTATACTTCAAGCTTACCCAAAAAAGATGGTCAACTCTCTTCAGCTCCTGCACAGCCATATCAAACGCTTCTTTCATTTTTAATCCAGAATATCGCAATCATCTGTTTTGCAACTTTAAAATAGCCTCTGCAAGATTGCCATTGCTTTCCTCTAAAGCATCCGCAGCCTCCTCTTTTGTGCAGTTTGTCTGTGAAATTACTGTTGAAATGTCGTCCTCGCTTACAGCATCGCCGCTTTTTTCAACTTCCGTTATCTCCCCAACAACCTGTATGGTCTCCTGGCCCATCATGTTAATTTTGCTGACTTGCGGATTCTTGATGACAAGATCCTTGCTTGCAGTCTTGATTATGACAAGCTCTGCGTCAATCTCCTCCTGCCTGATGCCAAGCCTCTTCATGGCTTTCTGCATTTCCCTCGGATTCATGCCAGGAAACATCAAATCACCCTATATGCCAAGCAGCCTGTTTCCATAAGTGTAAAGAAATAGCATTATCACGATGACAACGGCGCATATAACAATCACGTGCCCGGGCTTGAACTTTATCCTGCTCTTGTACTCGTCAAAGTACCTTACCAGGCCCCCCATTCCGGAAGGCATTGAAATCCTGTCTTGCGCCATCTTAAATTGGTATTTATGAAATTTAAATTTTTTATTGCTTTTTTAACGTTAAATGGGAATATTGTTGTGCATTAAATATAAATTGGCAGGGCTGAAATAAGCCACCTTTTGTCAGGCCCTTTGTACAGCTAAAAAGCTGCGATAGCCTGTCTTAGCATTAAACTAAGCGTCGCTGGAAAGCAATGCCAAAAGCATTGTTCGCGGGACTTGCACCAGCCAGGGCTCACCGTTTCACCCATGCTGTAAAAACGTCAATCGGTCAGCTCGATGCCCTCGCAGGCATCTTCACAAACATAGTCGACCAACAGAGTTGGCGACTATCTTGCCAATGAATTGGCAATATCATCCTTTGTCACAGCGGTCTCGTTTCTGAGTGGTTGCCGTTCATCTCTGAACCTCGCTTCCGCGAGTGGCTTCTTTGCCGCGTGCGAACATCATAAGCCCGCACCAGCGCGGTGGGTGGACTTTCCTCAATATCACATGATACCGCAGCTAAGCTCCAACCCTGCCTGTTAAAGTATAGAAAGAATATATATAAAATTATCGAAAATTTGGCATTTTCGGAAGTTCCAAGAAAAAGGCTTCGGGCACTATCTGTTTTTTCTCTTTAATATAGCGTCTTTCAGCTGCCTTATCTCGTCAAGCTGCTCAAGCAAAATGCCCTCTTTTATGTCCTCGCCGATTGCAAGCAGGATTATGAATATGACCATCAAGAGCCAGAGGAAAACAGTCTGCAGAAAGCCCCATGATATCTGGTAGCCTTCCAGTACAAAAACCTTGTTGATGAAAAAATAGCCTATGACAAGAATGAACAGCCCCACAAACAAGAGCATCTTCTCAAAAATACTTGTGCGCCTCTTTTTTTCCATTAGGCTTTAACTTAATAATAGTATTTATATAGTTTTCTTTTTAAACACAAGCATATACAGTTCCTGCTCGCCGCTCCATATTTTCCTTTCTTTTGCAATGGCAAAGCTGTGCCTGCCTGCATACTTCCTCACAAGCTCCGGCATTCGGGTAAGCAGCGCAATGGCACCATCTTTCTTCAATATGAACTCAGCCTGATAAAAAAATTCATTGTAAATCTTGTCAAGGTTTGCATTCTTTGACGAAGGAAGATTTGTCACAATCCTGTCAATAGTCTCCTTCTTGAATTTTATATCAAGCCATTCGAGCTCAACCCTGCTGAAATCAATCTTCTTGTCGACTCCCGCAATCTTCGCATTTTTTCTTGAGTAATCGACATGCTTGAACATGTAATCAAAGCTGTATAGCCCGGCTTTCGGCTTTTTGATTATTTTTTTATCTATACCCTCAAATAATTTTTCGGAATCAATCAAGCCCAGCTTCAAGAAAGCAAACTTTTCCTTTTTGTAGTAATCTACAGGAAAGTTTGCGGCATGAAGCGCTGCCTCTATGACTATGACGCCATCCCTTGAGAAAGGGTCGAGCAGCGCCTCATCTTTTTCAAAGCCGCTTTCCCTTACCAGTGCATACGCAATCGTCCCCCTCAATGAATTCGGATGAAGGAATATCTTGTATGGCCTCTTGTTCAGCTCGAACCCCGCAAAATCAACCCCAAAGTAGCATTTGCTGTGAGCGATGTAAGCAAAAAATACTATGTCGCAGCCTTTGATGCTCAGCTTCCAGCCCCTGCCGCTTTTCAGCAGGATTTCTGCGATTTTCGCCTCTGCATCTACGCTTTTAAAATCATGATTTCCCTCCCTTATGCATTCAACCCTGAATGTCCTGCATTTGCCCATCCATCCGTCAAATTTGGCCTTTTCAACAAATCTTTTCAGCTCCTCAAAAAAATCATGAAATTCAAATTCCCCAATCCAATAAAGAATCCTGTCAGCAGACTGGCATTTGTAGCACAATAAGCATAGGTCTTCAAATTTTTTGAAATCAAAAAGAACGCATCCACTTTCAGCTTTTGCTTTTGCGCCTGTCAGCTCCCTGATTTCAGAGGCTGAAATATCCTCAATGCCCCTGGATGTTATGGCAAAACCTTTCATCCGTAAAAAGCAATCAAATCCGTTTAAAAACGTTTGGCTAATTCCTTTTGTTTTTCCTGTGCTTGAAGAATTCAATCTGCCGCAATCTTCGCCTGGCTTCCTTTTTAGTCTTGTACGTGCCGAATTTCCTGCCAGTCGCCTCTGACAAGACCGCATACTTTCCCCTGATTTTTTTAATCATCCCATATGCATGCTTTTTATACTTAAATAATTTTCTTTGTGATGAATGCGAGTGAGCAGAGGTATAGCGAGCTAAGCAGATGCTTGTGAGTTGTGGCATGTGAGCGAGTGGGTGAATGAGCGAGTGAGAGACGAGCTCTCACATCTTACTGAGTCACTCGCATGCCAATAGCAAGCTCGCGTGCAACTCGGGCTTCGCAAGTCACACTAACCCCCTCACATGCCACTATGAAAAAAATAATCATTGACACCAATTTTTTGATGATTCCCTATAAGTTCAGGGTAGATATATTCTCTGAAATAAACAGGGTATGCTCCTTTAATTACAGGCTGTTCATAATGGAAAAGACGGTTGAGGAGCTCAAAGGCATAATAAAAAACCAGCCCCGGAAGGATAAAAAGGCCGCTCAATTTGCGCTCAAGCTGATAGGTCTGAAGAATATTGGCACCATACCCTCAAAAGAGAATGATGTCGATTCTGCAATACTTCAGGCAGCAGGCAAGGACACCGTTGTCGCAACCCAGGATGTGTTTCTCAAGAGGCAGCTGGCTGAAAAAGGGGCTTCTGTCATATGGATGAGGCAGAAGAAATACCTTCAATATTCTGAAGGGAAACCAGCTTAAAGCGGAGTTTTACAGGGCTTTGGGATCTCATTGAAATTTCAAAACCTTTATAAACGAAGCAAATCTCCTTTAACCTGTTGACTAGTCGAAGTCACTTAATTATAAAGGTTAAAATGTTCTACAAAGTCGAGCTCAGAGACCATATAAGAGTGCCCCCTAACTTATTTAATCTGCCGTTGGAAGACGCAGTTATAAAGAGGATTAAGACCAAATACAGCGGCTATATCTCAAAAGACCTTGGGATTGTGATTGACGTGCCTGGCGTAAAAGAGATAGGGGAAGGCGTGCTGATACCCGGGGACGGGGCCTCATACTATGATGTGTCATTCGAGCTTTTGACATTCAAGCCGGAGATGCAGGAAGTCATGGTTGGCAGGATAAAGGATGTTGCAGAATTCGGCGCTTTCGTGAACATTGGCCCTATAGACGGAATGATACATATTTCACAAACAATGGATGACTTTGTAAGCTTCAGCAAGGACAAGACGCTGGCAGGCAAGGAGTCAAAAAGAATATTAAAAGTAAATGACCTGTGCAGAGCGCGCATAATCGCAGTCTCATTCAAAGACGCGCTTAACCCAAAGCTTGGGCTGACCATGAGGCAGCAGGGGCTGGGAAGGCTTGACTGGATAAAGGAAGAAACCGAAGAAAGATCTCCCAAGAAGGAAGAGAAGGAAACAAAAGAAAAAAAGGAAAAGAAATAGCCAAGGTGACTTAAGATGAAAAAAAAAGCAGCGAAAATTTTGAGAATTTTCTGGCTTTCTTTTTCATTGGAGAAAAAGCTTTAAAATGAAAAAAAAAGTTTGCAGGAAATGCAAGATGCTCGTTGATGGAAATGAGTGCCCTGCCTGCAAGAGCAACCAGTTCTCAACAAACTGGCAGGGGCGCCTGTATGTCATAGATCCGGCAAAATCACTGATTGCCGAAAAAATAGGATTGCGGGCAAAAGGCGAGTATGCAATCAAGGTAAGATGATAAAAATGAGAATTTTTAGCGCTTCCAAAAATCCGGAAATTTTTGACAGGTGGTTTTTGTGAAGCTGGATGTTACAAGCAGGACTGAAGAGCCGCTGCTCGCAAGGGCAATGGTTAAAGCCACTCTGGAGTTTGAGAAATCAACGCCTTCGTATGCTGAAGTGACTGCATCGCTTGCCGCAAGCCTGAAATCAGACGAGAAATTGGTTGCGATAAGGCATATTTATAATTCATTTGGGGCCAAAAAGGCCGATGTCATCGCTTACCTGTACAATGACGAGGCTAAGAAGCAACTGATTGAGCCTAAATTAAAAGTCAAGAAGGAAAAAAAGGCTAAAGCGGCAAAAAAATAATTATTTAAAATTTAAACCAATCGATAACGCTAAAAATCTAAAAAACTGGAAACGACCCTTGGCAGCATCCATGTTTAAGGTGACCAGTTTGTTACTGTTTAAAAAATGGCAAAAGAACAAAAGAAATCACTGAAGGGAAGGTGGGGCCTTTATCAGATATCCGGGAGCAAGGCTGAAAGAAAGAACAAGTCATGCCCCAAATGCGGCCAGGGCTCTTTCATGGCAAAGCATGCGAACAGGTGGACATGCGGGCAGTGCAGATATACTGAATTCTTAGGCAGGTAAAATTAAGAACCTATAAATATTTGGTCCCTTTTTTGGCATCTAATGGGAAAACTACCAAGGAAAAAAGAACATTTCTTTATGATTTGCCCTAAATGCGGAAGCACTAACGTATATAGTGACTTGAGCAGGGATATGATGGCTTGGGGCGCATCTACCAGATGGCTATGCAAGGATTGTGATTATTCTGCAGTCATCTTCCCGGAAATAAAAAAATCAGAATTAAAAGAATTTAGGAAAAATATAGCTCAAAGAACAAAAGGACAGGAAGAAATTATTAATAAACCTGCAATAACAAAAGGATTCACTGATAAAAGATTTAATCTCCTTTTGCTTTTAGCGTATCTTGGAGGGATAGCATTCAGCTTAATTCTTTTAATTAACCATTCAATAACAAATCAGAATCATCTGATACCGGTTTTCATAATTTTGCTTGCATTGGCAATGTGCTTTGGAGCTCTTTTGAATAAATTGATTAAAAACTAATCTTTCCCAAACTTCTGGAAAACAAGCAAATCCTCTGTGGTCAGTTTCTGGCGTTTTTTTATCTTCTCGTTTACGGCTTCCTCTTTTGACTTAAGGATTGAATCAATCTCCTGCCTTCTCCTTTCCTTGCGGTCAGAATGAATCCTTTCGAGCCGGGACCTTGCCAAATCCATCTCCTTCAGCTTTTCCTTAAAATCAGTGTTGGAGCCTGCGAACTGCCTCTTTAATTCTAAAAATTTCACGAATGCCGCTTCCTCATCAGATCTCATCCTGCTTATCCCCTTGGATAAATCAATTATCTCCTCATGCAGCGCCTGGCTTTGTTTTGCCTTTTCCTGTATCAATCTGTGGATGCCATTCGCTTCTGCCCTAAGCTTTTTTATTGCTTCAGAAGCTTCCCTTGCCTTACTGCTGATTTCCAGAAGGCCGGCAGCCTCATTGTAAATCTTTTTCAGTGCCTTGATTTTTTTCATCAGCTCCTTCTCCCTCTCAAAAGAAGGAGTGTCTGTCTCGATCCTGAATTCCAGCTTTTCAATCTGCTGCTTTATGCTGGAAGGAGAATCCCTGATGCCGGATGATTTTGAGGCATTCATCCTGTCTTTTTTCAGCTTATCAAACTCAGAGGACTTCTGGACAAGCTCCTTGTTAAGCGCATCCCTTTTGGGCTTGAGGTCCTTTACCTCTTTTGTGAAAGCATCTCTTTTTGCCTTGGCTTCCTTTATCTTTTGTATGGATGCCTTTATTTTGTCAGAAATCTCGGATTTTTTCCTGAACCAGGATTCTTTTTCCCTGTCGAGCTCGTCAAGCCTGCCCTTTAAGCTTGATACGTCTGCCCTGCACTTGTTTAGCTGCTCAACTAGCTCCTGCTGTGATGACATGAATTTGAAGACTCACTTGAGCTACTGCGGCATTAAAAATAAAAAATTAAGATGCCTACCCAAATAACGCGCCCAAACCTGCGGCCGCGGACTCTTCTGCTTTCTTCTCTTCCTCGGCTTTCTTCTTCTCGTCTACTTTTGGCGCTGCCTTTTCATGAGCTGCTGCCGGTGCTGCTGCTACCTGCGCAACTGCGGCTTTCTCTATGGCCTCGTCAATGTTGACTCCTTCCAAGGCTGCTACAAGCGCCTTTGCCCTCGCATCATCCACTTTCACGTGGGCTGCTTCCAGCACTTTCCTGACATTCGCTTCATCAACTTTCTGCCCTGCCTTGTGAAGCAACATAGCTGCATACACGTATTCCATTTTATTGACCTCCGTTAATTTAATTTTTTATTTTATCGGCTTATTTCAATATCCATCATCATTCCTGCTTTTTGTCCTGCTCTTCAATGGCCTTTTTATGAATGTCATGATAAATCTTCTCAATTTTCTTCACTTCCTGCTGCTTTTCCCTCATTTTTATGTTTGCTTCCAGCTCTTCCCTGGTAGGAACTTTCAGGTCAGATGATTCTTTTGCCTCTTCGGTTTTGGGCTTGATTTCCGCTTTTTCTTTTTGCTCGGCATGCTTTGTTTCAAAAACCTCTATATTTGCCGCAGATTTCAGGCTATTCATCTGCATCTGGGCCTTTGCCATCAATGAATCAATGATTCCCTTCTCGAAAATATTCTGCGAAATTCCAAGCGATTTTGCATCGTTGCTGGCTTTTCCAATCAACAGCTGAATTGTCTGCTTTGCCGGATAAGCGCTATAAACTGCCAAGTTGAAAGCCCATCTTGACGCGTTTGAAAGCCTGTTTTGGTATTCTTTGTCATCAACTGACAAAATATCGCGACCATAAACAATCCCATTCTCGTAAACAGCAACCAAATCCAACCCGACTTCCATAGGCTGTATTCCAAGCCTTGTCAGGATTTCCGCGACTTTCGGCTTTATTTTTTCCCCTGCCTTTACAACAACAGAATCTTCTTTTATCGCAACTTTTCCCCCTTCAACCCCGGACTTTATGCCTGCCATTGCAAGCTCTCCAATAATCGGGCCCGGGGCGAATGAAGTTGCCCCTTTGCTTACGATTATGTCCCTTGGGGCAGTCTGGCCGGCTTTTGCAGGCGCCGGGGACTTGCTTTTGCCCAATGTTCTGCTTAGCTTGAATGGGTTCTCTTTTGTGAATATCAATGCAGGCATGCCTCCAAGATGCGCTTCAATCCCCTCAATATTTTTTTTATTTGCCTTTGCTTCAGCTATTGCCAGCTTCATGAGCCTTCTCTTTGTCATTGTTATGTGGAAGCTGCCCCTTAATTGAGCGCGCATCTGCTGCAGTTGCGGAGCAGGCAAATTTTCCATGTTGACAACCCCGATGATGGGGTTTTCTTTAATCAGATTGGCAAGATTTTTTACAATCTCCTTTTTGTAAGGGGCTGCATGAGCCTTTACTTTTGATTTAAGTTCCTGCTCCATTTTATTTTATGATTTTGATTATTTATTTTGTTTCCTTTTCTATCTCAAGCTTTTCTCCCACTTTTACAGGCCTGCCCATTGTGAGCTTCACATAAACATCCCTTATGTTGTGCTTTTCATTCGGCAGTATATGAATTATTGAATTGTAAACAGTCAAAGCGTTTTCAGTGACATCATTAATGTCCATTTCCTCTGTGCCTATAGGGCATTGGATTGAGGGGGCTGTCTTTGCGTTAGCCCTTATTGTGCGCTGCAATTTTTCATACAACGGCTTTAAGTTTGCGTTGGGAGGCACTATAGCGCCTGATTTTGGGTTTGGCATCTTTCCCCTTGGGCCAAACACCCTTCCGAAAGTTGTTGCGACTTTCGGCATCATGTTTGCCTGTGCAACAAAGAAGTCAAAGCTGTTTGCCACTTTCCTTACATCTTTCTTTTCCTTGTATTTTTCAAAATTATCCGAGAGAATGACTGAATCAAAGATTCCTTTTGCCTGTGATTCAAGCTCAGCCCCCACCAAAGCGCATACCCTTACTTTCTTGCCTCTTGCATGCGGCAATGTAATGAAAGCATCTATCTGGTGCTCCTGCTTTTTCAGGTCCAGGCCTTTCAGGTTTATGATTAAGTCAAATGACTGCCTGAAATTCCTTTTCTCAGAAGTATCTTTGGCCTTTGAGACTGCTGCTTGAATCTGTTCTTTGTCCATGTTGTAAAGCGAGCGTGAAACAACTTTCACGCAACTTAACCCTCCTGCCGAAGCAGTAAAGTTAGCGGGTAATACTGTAAGGATAATTACGGGATTTAAAAAGTTATCGGGAAAACTTAATGAAGCAGCAGCCTAGTTACTGCTTATCTGCAAAATTTAGAGTAAAACATGCCTTTTAGCACAAAAAGTGCATCGGAATTGGCACTCTCTGCCGCAAATAAAAACACTTTCCACAAGCTTTATAAATTCACTTTATCCAACTGCCAAAAGGGGGTTATTTTGGAACAAGCACAGTTACAGGATAAAAGGGAAAAAGCCGGAATCCTAGGCAAAGTTAATTCTCCAAAAGACCTTAAAAAGCTTGGAAGGCAGCAGCTTAAGGAGCTTTCACAAGAGATAAGGAGCAAGATTCTTGAGGTTGTCTCAAAGAACGGAGGGCATCTTGGAGGGCCTCTTGGAGCAGTTGAACTGACGTTAGCTGTGCATTATGTCTACAATGCGCCATATGACAAGATTGTGATAGACACAGGGCACCAAAGCTACCCTCATAAGTTAATAACCGGAAGAAGGGACAACTTCCACACTTTGAGGCAATACAAGGGAGTTTGCGGCTTCTGCAACATTGAAGAATCTGAATACGATGTATTCGGGGCAGGGCACGCTTCAACTGCAATATCAGCTGCTTTGGGAATTGCAAAAGCAAGGGACTTCAGGAACGAGCAATATAAGGTTGTGGCAGTTGTTGGCGATGGTGCCTTGACTGCAGGCATGGCCTTTGAAGGGCTTAACAATACGGGCTACTCAAAAACAGACATTCTTGTAATATTAAATGACAACAGGATGTCAATTTCCCCAAATGTGGGCGCTATCTCAAATTACCTGAATAAAATTGTGCTGAAGCCGGGCTATTTCCAATTGAGAAAGAAAACAGGAAATCTATTGAGAAAAATACCTGGCATTGCAGAGGAAACCGTTGAAAAATTAAGCAAGGCAGAAGAAAGATTGAGGACCTTGAGCAGCGAAGGAAGCTTCTTTGAAAGCTTGGGGTTCCAGTATTTCGGGCCTATTGACGGCCACAATCTGGATGAGCTGATTCCTGCGCTGCAGAACCTGAAAAATTTAAAAGGGCCTGTGCTGCTTCATGTAAAGACTGAAAAGGGAAAAGGATACAGCTTTGCTGAAAAAGACACTGATAAATTTCATGGGATGTCGCCTTTTGACCCTGTTAACGGAAGCAAGTATGTAACAACCACCAAGATGACGTGGACTGATGCCTTTGCAAATGCACTGATAAGAATTGCAGAGGAAAATGAAAAGGTAGTTGCGATAACGGCTGCAATGAAATCAGGCACTGGGCTGAACAAATTTGAGAAGCATTTTCCTGAGAGAACCATAGATGTGGGAATTGCGGAGCAGCATGCAGTGACTTTTGCAGCAGGTCTTGCGATTGCAGGAATGAAGCCTGTGTGCGCAATTTACTCAACATTTTTGCAAAGGGCTTATGACCAGATTGTCCACGATGTATGCCTGCAGAATCTTCCTGTCATATTTGCTTTGGACAGGGCCGGATTAGTCGGAGATGACGGCCCAACGCACAACGGGCCATTTGACATAGCCTATTTCAGGCCCATCCCAAACATAACACTTATGGTTCCTAAAAATGAGAATGAGCTGCAGCATTTGCTCTATACTGCAACTTTACTTAAAGGCCCATCTGCATTAAGGTATCCGAGAGGAAATGCAATTGGAGTTGGACTGGATGCAGAATTAAAGAAAATCGAGATTGGAAAGGCGGAGATATTGAAAGAAGGAAGTGGCTTGCTGATTATTGGAATCGGGCCAATTTTGTATGATGCAATGCAGGCTGCTGAAGAATTAAAATGCAGCCCGGCAATAATCAATGCAAGGTTTGTGAAGCCCCTTGACAGGGAATTAATAATAAAATATGCGCGAAAAATCAAAAACATCATTACACTGGAGGAAGGCGCAACAAATGGCGGATTTGGCTCTGCTGTTTTGGAATTATTAAATAAGAATGGCATTAAGCCAAATCTTAAAATGATTGGGGTGCCTGACAAATTCATCGAGCACGGCAAGCCTGACATACAAAAGAAATTGGCAGGGATTGATAAAGAGAGCATTAAAATGGCGATTAGCGGAATGTTAGGAAAAAAGTGATTTTTTTAAAATTTTTTAATAGTTAATGCGTTATGTAAGTAAAATCAAAAAACATTAACCTCACATTAACTAAAATATCTGGCAAAAAATCATAAAATGATACAAAACAACATAGGAAGGAGAAAATCCAGAAAAATAAAAGTTGGAAATCTCTTTATTGGGGGAAATGCCCCGGTAACAATCCAGTCTATGACGACAACAGACACAACTGATGTAAAAGCCACTGTTGGGCAGATTCATGGCCTTGAGGAGCTCGGATGCGACATTGTAAGGGTTTCTGCACCCACAATGGAGGCTGCAAAGGCACTGAAGGAAATCAGGGAAAACATAAACATTCCGCTTGTTGTTGACATTCATTTTGACTACAGGATTGCGCTTGAGGCTGTGAAATATGTGGACAAGGTTAGGATAAACCCAGGCAACATAGGAAATCCTGACAAAGTTGGGATGGTTGTCAAGGCCTGCAAGGAATATGGAGTTCCTATAAGGATCGGCGTCAATCTGGGATCTTTGGAAAGAGATTTGTATGAAAAATACGGATATGCTCCTGAGGCTATGGTTGAAAGCGCAATGCGGCATGTCAGGATGCTTGAAGATTTGGATTTTTTTGACGCAATTGTTTCATTGAAAGCATCCGATGTGCCAAGAATGGTTAAAGCATACAGGTTATTTGCTGAAAGAACTGATTACCCAATTCATCTTGGTGTTACAGAGGCAGGATCGAAGTTGCCTGGCGCCATAAAATCTGCAATGGGGATGGGAATGCTTTTGTCAGAGGGAATTGGAGACACTTTGAGGGTTTCATTATCAGAGGATCCTAAGGAAGAGGTAAAGGTTGGAAAACAGATATTGAGGTCTTTGGGGCTTAGAAATGACGGTGTACAGGTGACTTCATGCCCCACATGCGCAAGGACTGAAATCGATGTCATAAAACTTGTCGAGCAGCTTGAGAACGCTACTGAAAAGATAAAAAAGCCTGTGCATGTCGCAATAATGGGGTGCGCAGTTAATGGTCCGGGGGAATCAAGAAAAGCCGATATAGGGATTGTCGGAGCGCCGGGAAACCATTTATTGTACAAAGACGGCAAGATTGTAAAAAGGATAAATGAAAACGAGATTTACGAAGTTCTGCTGAAAGAGATAAATGAGAAGGCGAATGGGGATTAGAAACGAGATGTCAAAGCTGGAGAAACAAAAAAAATATTACTTGTCAAATCACAATTAGATGTGTTTGACAATCTAAAAATAAATTATTCTGGCACAGTAATTTTCACTTGGAATTACCTAAGAGATTCAAAATGTCTTTATGCTTGGAGAAAATACCAAGAATTAGGAAAATCATACCATTAAATAACAACTTTCTTCATCTTATTAACCAGCTCTATAACCGAAGTATCAACCATATTATTACTAGCGTGACATATCTATCGGAAAACCACTGGACACTGGACATCCTCGGCTGAAATATATAAAGCTGGAGTTCTAACATATCAAATCAAAAAAATAAAGCCGCACAATCCGGCAAGCAGAAGCGTGAGAACCTCCTGCTGGAAACAGCATCTGGGTTCAAATCCTTTGCAGAATTAAAGCCTCTTGGGTGAGACTCCCAGCCGCGGCGCGTTTTTAATGATTTATAGGAAAGATTTATAATAAGATTACCGGATTCTTTGTGTGGGGGTAATATGAAATATCTGTCAATTTTAGGCTCAACAGGCAGCATTGGAACTCAAACTCTAGACATAGTGAGGCAGTTTCCTGAAGAATTCAAAGTTGTTGGATTGACAGCAAACAAAAATTCTGGCTTATTGCTGAAGCAAATCAAGGAATTCAAGCCAAAGGCAGTTGACATAATGGACAAGACACAGGCTGATGACTTGCTGAATTTTAGCCCTTGCCAGGTTTATTCCGGAATGGAAGGGTTGAATAAAATTGCTGCATTGAATGAGGCAGACACTGTAGTAAATGCGCTGGTTGGAAGCATAGGCATTGAGCCAACGTACAATGCAATAAAAGTGAAGAAAAACATCGCATTGGCGAATAAGGAAACTTTGGTGGCAGCGGGCTCTGTTATAATGGATGAAGTGAAAAAAAACAATGTCAAACTGATGCCCATTGATTCAGAGCACAGCGCAATTTTCCAGTGCCTGAACGGCGAAAATGCAAAGGAAGTCAGCAAAATCACTATTACATGCTCCGGCGGCCCCTTCAGGAACCACACAAGACAGCAACTGGAAAATATTTCTGTGAAGGATGCGCTGAACCATCCGACATGGAGCATGGGCAGCAAGATAACAATAGACTCTGCAACATTGATGAACAAAGGATTTGAAATAATAGAAGCTCATTGGCTTTATGGCATTGGATACGAGAAGATAAAAATTATTGTCCATCCGCAAAGCATAATCCATTCCATGGTTGAGTTTGCTGACAAGTCTGTCATTGCACAGCTTGGATTGCCGGACATGAAAATCCCCATACAATACGCACTGACATATCCAAAAAGATTCAAAAGCTTAATCACTTCATTAGATTTGGCAAAAATAAAAACACTGGATTTCAAGGAGCCGGATTTTGAAATGTTTCCATGCCTAAAGTATGCTTATGAAGCGGGAACTGCGGGGGGAACTCTGCCTGCTGTGATGAATGCAGCAAATGAAGTTGCAGTATATGCGTTTTTGGACAACAAAATAAGATTTTTAGACATTCCAAGGCTGATAAGAAAAATGATGGATGAGCATAACATAATAAAAAATCCGAGCCTTGGCGATATTCTTGAAACTGACATCAGGACAAAAGAGAAAACAAGCAAAATAATTGAAGAGGAGCCTGTTGTTGAGAATTAATGCCACAAAATGAACTTTGCAATCATAGTTGCTGCGGGTAAAGCCAGGAGAATGGGCAGAAATGAAAACAAAGTATTCCTGCCGCTGCTTAACAGGCCAATGATTTACTATACGCTAAAGGCTTTCCAGGACTGCAGCATCATAGATGAAATTATTGCTGTTGCGCAAGAGGATGACTTTAAAAAAATCAGCGAAATAAAAAGCCAATACCATTTTGATAAAATAAAGAGTATTGTTGCAGGGGGAGCTGAAAGGCAGGATTCCGCCTATAATGGATTAACCTCAATAAAGAGTGCGAAAAATAATGATATTGTTGTTGTCCACAATGGAAGCAACCCCCTAATAAGAGAAAATGAAATCACCGAATGCATAAATGCCGCAAAAAATTTTGGCGCTGCTGCATGCGGCTTTCCGTTGAAAGACACAATCAAAAAAACAAGCGGCGATTTCGTGAATAATACAATTGACAGGACAGGCATTTATCAAATCCAGACCCCCCAAGCAATAAAATATGGCCTGTTTACCGAGGCTTTTAAAAATGCAAAGAAAAAAAGGCTGAAAGTAACAGATGATGTCTCGCTTGTCGAGGCTATGGGGAAAAAAGTCAGGATTGTGCCTTGCTCCTGTGAAAACATTAAAATAACAACGCAAGATGACTTAAAAATTGCAGAGGCTATTTTGATGAGCGGAGGCAATACGCCAAATTTCAGAATCGGCTTTGGGCAGGACAGCCATAAATTTTCACAAAATAGGAGCAGGAAGCTTGTTTTAGGCGGCTATATTGTGCCGAATGAAACAGGATTGGAGGCAAACTCTGATGGTGACTTGATATTGCATGCCTTGTTCAACGCTATAAGCTCTGCGATAGGCTGCAAGTCGCTCGGGCATTATGCAGACCCAATGCTTGAAAAAGGGATAACAAACAGCAAGGAGTATTTTAAGGTTATTATGGCGAAGCTGAAAGATAAAAATATGAAAATCAGCAATGTGAGCATCTCAATAGAGGCAAAGAAGCCAATGCTTGACAGCTATACTGATAATATCATAGCATCATTGTCAAAAATATTAAGTATAGAAAAAGAAAGTATAGGACTCACTTATACCTCTGGAGAAGGATTAACTGCATTTGGCAGGGGAGAAGGGATGCAGTGCTTTGCTGTTGTGAGTTTGAATTAAAAAGTTAAAATACGTGAAACTCACCCTCGTACCTTTTTGTGTCTTTGTTGAAAACAAGTCCTACTAAGGACAGATCTTCTGCCACATTTTGTACTATGGCATCTATTACAGTATTGCCATCATGCTTAGCCGGGTCCGGCCCCTTCACACCATCTTTACCTACAATGTAGGTTAAAGCAGATTTATCTGTCGGGTTGACGCCATCAACTATAACCTTTCGATGATAAACATTGAAAGTTGGGGCTAAACCTCCCCTACTTAATGCATCCATAATCATATTAGAAACATATACCCTACCAACTGGATTTTGTGCCATAATCTTTTCTGCCATATTTTAATTCCTCCAAAACATATTGTAATAGAAACAACACTTTATTTAAAAATGTTACTCCCAAGCTTCAAAATTAGCAAAGATTATATATGAAAATAATATCCAGCAGATATCATGCCGATTCCAAGCTATGCGAAAATCAACCTTTACCTTAAAATAGGCAAGAAACTGGGCTCAGGCTACCACAACATCCAGTCTGTCATGCAAAAAGTCGAGCTAAGCGACAGCATGACTATCGAGCATTTGAGCGAAGACAGGATAATAGTGGAAAGCACAAACAAGGAGATAGAGAGCGAGGGCAATCTTGCGCACAAGGCAGCCATGCTGCTGAAGAAGAAATTCAAGGTAAGGCAGGGAGCAAGAATCTTCATCGAAAAAAATGTCCCTTTGGAAGCCGGATTGGGAGGAGGGTCAAGCAATGCCGCAACAGCCCTTTTCCACCTAAACAAGCTCTGGGGGCTGAAGCTTAAAGAAAAACAGCTAATTGACCTTGCTGCGCAGATTGGGGCAGATGTCCCATTTTTCATAGGGGAGAATGCGGCATTGGTGGAAGGCATAGGGGAAAAGATAAAAAGGATCAAGAAGTCTTTCAGCATAAACATAATGCTCATAAACCCGGGCTTCAGGGTTTCAACCAAATGGGCATATTCAGCCTTTGACAAGCAAAAGCCAAGGATAAAGACAAACGCAGACATAAACTCTCTTGTGAGGGCAATAGAGAAGAAAGACATAAAGGAGATTGCAAACAATCTGCATAATGATTTTGAGCCAATCATCACAAAAAAATACAAGATAGTAAATGAGATAAGAACCAACTTATTGAGGAACGATGCCCTGAATGCCTCTGTTTCCGGCTCCGGGCCAACAGTATTTGGAATCTTCAACAGCATCTATGAGGCAAGGGAGGCTTTTTTTGAGATGCAGTATGACTATCCTTTTGTGTTCCTGACAAAAACTATATAAACAATCCTAAGCTATAGCATTCTGGGGGATTTGGCTTATCTTAAAATAAAATGGAAATCAAAGTAGCAAAGCACGCAGGCTTTTGTTTTGGGGTCAAGAAAGCCATTGAAATAGCTGAAGAGGTCGCGCAAAAAACTAGCGGAAATACCTATGTTCTTGGGCAGCTTGTCCACAATGAAAAGGTCATAAAAAATCTTCAGGAGAAAGGCATTGTTTTTGTTGAAAACATTGATAACATTCCCCAAAATGCGGTGACCGTGCTTAGGGCGCACGGCGAGCCTGGAACAACCTACAAGATTCTTGAGGAGAAGTCAATAGTAAAAGGCAAGAACCTCAATGATGCGACATGCCCGCTTGTAACTCTGGTGCATAATGTTGCGATCAAGCTTAAGAGCAACGGGTATGAAGTAATAATTTTCGGCAAGCACAACCATCCTGAGGCAATAGGCACAAGCTATCATCTGAAGGGAAAGGACACCTTCATTGTAGAGCACGAGGATTATTTCCAGCAGGCGATTGACCACATCAAAAAAAATGATTTTGGAAAAATCGCGATAATCTCCCAGACAACCATGTCAGTTGCCGGATACCAAAAGCTGATTGAAAACATAAATTCCAACTTTGACAAAAAATTTGTTGAGATGCCGCTTGCATTGAAAAATCTCGGCGTGCAATACGGCTTTGTTGATACAATCTGCAACCCGACAAAGCAGAGGCAGTCTGATATTGGTGAGCTTGCAGCCGATTGCGACTTGATAATTGTCATTGGGGGCATGAATTCAAGCAACTCGAAGGAGCTTTATGCAAAGGCAAAAGAATTTGGGGTTGAGAGCCATTTCATACAGTCTGCTGAACAGGTCAAAAGAGAATGGCTCAGCGGTAAAAGGAAAATTGGAGTGACAGCAGGCGCTTCAACTCCAGATTACCTTATAAATGAGGTTGTTGAGCAGATAAAGGAATTGACAGATATCATAAAAAAATCATAGGAAGATTAAGTTTCATTTAGGGAATATATTAAAAACCTTGCAGCAATAGCATCTATTCCTGTGTTTTCCGGATTAATGGCATTGACTCAAGAGTATTTTGATAAAATTACTCCAGAGCTAAAACCTGTTCATATAAGGGATGTCAATGGGGATGGCATTGAGGACAGGATTGTACCAAAAAGGGCTGAGCGCAGTTTGATGCCAAGCGGACTACTTCCAACATTAATATAGATGAAATCAAAAACTAAAAATCATTCCGCAAAAAACCCCATTCTTTCAGAATCGAATTTCCAGGCTTCAGGAATCCTTCCGGTCCTCTTATAGTATTTTGTCAGCCTGCCTATCTTTGACTGCGTCAGAAGCAATCCTCTTGAAGCTGCCTCGTCATGCCTGTTTACCTCAAGATGCTTCCTTATGCCTGCATATTTTTTGAACAGGAAAGCCAGATCTTCCGGTATTTCAGGGACAAGCTTTTTGTCATTGAGTATTGCGCTTATTGATTTGCCGCACAAGGCCAATACGCTCGGTATCCCATAGACATCCCTCAGGATAGTTCCAGTCTGCGAAGTTGTCTTGCCCTCCTTTGCAAGCTTTGCAATAAGCAGCTCGGCCTTTTTCGCATCATAAAGGGTCCAAGACGGCGATGTCTTCTTTGCAGGCTTCTTCGAGCCGTGCTTTCCCCTCTTCCTTGAGTGCATTCGTGCCATTTTTGCTTTATTTATGTTTTTATCCAAATTAAAATCTGCCTTCGGCAAATTCTACTCTCGCAAGGCATTAACCTTGCTCGCCAACATTTGAAAAACTGGAGAACTATTGTCATCCAGCATAGCTGAGTTTTAACCAAGCTATCTTTACTTATGGATATAATGCAGCGTTTATAAACCTTTACCTTATATCTTCAATCCTTATTATGTGGTAGCCAAATTGGGTCCTGACAGGGCCTATTATTGCGCCTTTGCTTCCACTGAAGCATGCATTCTCAAACTCTCTGACCATCTGACCTCTCCTGAACCATCCAAGGTTGCCCCCTTTCTTTTTGGAAGGGCATAATGACCTTTCCATTGCAACATCCTCGAACTTTTTTCCATGGGCAACATCATACAAAGCGACATTGGCTTCCTGCTCTGTATTGAGCAATATATGCGATGCATTTACCTGGCTTGGCATTTTTCGAAAATAATTTATAAAAGCTATTTAAATCTTGCCCTATGGATATGAAAAAGAAAAAGCATTTATCTTTCCTTCTTGTATCTTTGCTTGCACTTATATTGGCGTACCCTTTTCTTATTGCCAATGATACAAGGTACATCTTCCTTGCAATTATCTCAACAGCAGTGCTCTCCTTGGCGATATATTCAACAAGCTATGACAGAAAACATCTTATCCTGGGCATGACTTTTGGCGTGCCTGCAGTGCTCCTTAATATTGCTACTGTATTCTTCAAAACACCAGTCGTTTACCTGATTACTATCATTGTTTCCATTATTTTTTACGGTTTTACTGTTTTTACTTTGCTTTCCCATATCTTAAAATCCAAAAAAGTTGACTCAGAAATAATATATGGCGCTATTTGCGCATATTTGCTCATAGGATTTATGTGGGGAGGAATATATCTCCTGATTGAGGTTTTAAATCCCGGATCTTTTTACATAGACGCAGCGCATAACATAGACAACAAGACAACATATGCAGACTTTCTTTATTTTAGCTTTGTTACAGTTGCAACTCTTGGATATGGCGATATCTCGCCTGTAACGCCCCTTGCAAGGAATGTCTCCATAATGGAAGGAATAATAGGGGTGTTTTATCTCGCAATATTGGTTGCAAGGCTTGTCGGGCTTTACACCGTTGAATCAAATAGAAAATAAAATAGCCCGTGCAGATTCCCATCAACCTTTTAGAAAAAGCTTGACCAAAACTACGCAATGAGGAATTTGCAATTCCTCGGAACGGTTAAAATAGCCCCGGGCAGATTCGAACTGCCGTCAGAGCCTTTCGTTGACAACGAAAGACCAGAAGATCCCTGATTTTCGCTGCCTCCAAAGGGCCCTATGCTTGACCGCTACATTCCGCAGAATAATTGCAATTATTCTTCCACGGGGCTGTAAAACGAATCTGCCGAAGCAAGAATTAAGACTGTAGGTCGATATTTAAATTTAATGCTTCCATTCTAGATTTCAGAGAAGACTTAGGAGTATAAAACCCATGCTTTTTCCATATTAAATATTTAGTTTCTTGTACAGAATTACTTGAACCTATTAAACTCATCCATCTTTCAAAGTTTTCCTTTCCAGATATTTGATAAAAAACCAACCTATTAAATCAAGGGCCTTTCCATGTACCTGTTCTAAATCCCACTTTTTCTATCAAATCTTTGACCTCATACGCAAACGGAGCATCACTAAAGCAAAATGAATTCTAGGATAATAATTACGACTACTGGTCTCTTTGGAAAACTTAAAGCAGCCATCGGTATCAAATAAACCTCTTAGGAAATGAGGTATTAGTTTCGGATTATTTTTGATTAAATTTGGGACATAAGCATACTTTTTGCTTCCTCGGACTAAACCTAAATCTTTTGATAGATAGTCCATAATATATTTAGAATTAAAATCAATATAAATTGCATTTCTGTCTTTTCTGAATCTTAAATTAGGTTTAATCTTAAAAATAGAAGTAATTAAAGGAATTACAAAATTATTATAATAATCTAATTCTTCTAAGCTACCTACAATTGTTATACAATTACTACTCTTATTTAAATTTCCATCTCCTAGTAATATTCCTAAAAACTCAGCTAACATATGTTCTTTACTTTGCGCTTCCATTCATAATCTGCAAGAACTACTCCTTTATAAACTTCACATGAGAATGTCCAGTGGTCAGTGCTCAATAAAATTATGATAAAATTTAAATAACAGCCAAAAATAACCTTTTCGGATATAAATGCAGATTAAAGACAAATTCTTTATAATAGATTTTGACAGCACCTTTACGCAGGTTGAGGCTTTAGAGGAACTTGCTGCCATCTCCCTCAAAGACAACCCGAAAAAGCCCGAAATACTAAGGGAGATCAAAAAAATAACGGACATGGGAATGGACGGCAGCATGCCCATAAAAGAGTCCCTGGCAAGAAGAGTTAAAATGCTCAATGCGAACAAGGGACATGTTGAGCAGCTTATAAAAGTCCTGCAGAAAAAGATAACTCCTTCCTTTTTGCGCAACAGGCATTTCTTTCAGGCCAATTCAGACAGCATCTTCATAATCTCAAACGGATTCACTGAAATAATCCTACCTGTTGTGAGGAAGCTTGGCCTGCAGGAAAAAAATGTTTTTGCAAATGAGTTCATTTTCGATGAAAAAGGCAATATAAGGGGGCTTGATGAGAGCAATATTCTTGCAAATGAAAACGGCAAGACTGAGATGCTTAAATCGCTGAAACTGGATGGGGATATCTATGTTATAGGAGACGGATATACGGACTACCGGCTTAAGGAAACAGGGCTGGTGACAAAATTTTTTGCCTTTACTGAGAATGTAGAAAGGAAAATTGTTACGGGGAAAGCCGACTATATAGCTCCGACTTTTGACGAGTTCCTGTACCTAAGCAAGCTGCCGATGTCAATATCCTACCCAAAAAACAGGATAAGGATACTTCTGCTTGAAAACATACACCCCAGTGCGATAGCATCCTTCAAGAGCGAAGGCTTCTCTGTGGAAATAGTCTCAAAGAGCCTTGATGAAAATGAGCTCATTGAAAAAATAAAAAACGTCTCTATCCTGGGAATACGCTCAAAAACGGAAATCACAAAAAAAGTCTTGAATAATGCAAACAGGCTGATGGCAATAGGAGCTTTCTGCATCGGCACGAACCAGATTGACCTTGATGAGTGCACAAAAAAAGGCATCATTGTTTTCAATGCCCCATACAGCAACACAAGAAGCGTTGTTGAGCTAGTTATTGGCGAAATAATAATGCTGATGAGGAATGTCCTTGACAAGAGCAGCGGGCTACACAGCGGGAAATGGGACAAATCAGCCAAAGGCGCATTTGAGATAAGGGGAAAAAGCCTTGGAATTGTAGGATATGGAAATATTGGGTCTCAGCTTTCAGTGCTTGCCGAAGCCCTTGGGATGGATGTGCATTATTATGACACGGTGGAAAAGCTTGCCTTGGGCAATGCAAAAAAATGCCGGACATTGCAGGAACTCCTTAGGAAGTCTGATGTTGTAACAGTGCACGTCGACGGAAACCCAAGAAACAGGAGCATGATTGGCTACAAAGAATTTAAAATGATGAAAAACGGCGTGATTTTCATCAACCTGAGCAGGGGATTTGTTGTTGACATCAAATCGCTCGCAAGCCATATCAAAAGCGGCAAAGTGAAAGGCGCCGCAATTGACGTCTTTCCTTATGAGCCGAAAAGCAATTCTGAAGATTTTGCTTCTGAACTGATGGGATTGCCAAATGTAATCCTTACTCCGCATATAGGCGGCAGCACAGAGGAGGCGCAGCAGAACATAGGGAATTTTGTCGCGCAAAAGCTCATTGACTTCATAAACACCGGCAGCTCATTCTCAAGCGTGAATTTCCCGAACATACAGCTGCCGCAGCTGCAGAATGCGCACAGGCTAATGCACATACATGAAAATGTGCCCGGAGTGCTCTCAAATATCAACGGAATCCTGGCAAAAAACAGCATCAATATAACCGGACAATACCTAAAAACTAATGAGCAGATAGGCTATCTTATAACTGATGTCAGCAGGCAATACAACAACAAGGTGCTGGAAGAGCTGAAAAAAGTCCGCAATACGATAAAATTCAGGGTGCTGTACTGATGAAAAAAATATTCTTCACCCCGGGACCCACCCAATTATATGACTCAGTGAAGGGGCATATTGAAGAGGCAATTGAAAGGAATATCTGCTCGATGTCCCACAGGGGCAATGAATTCCAAAACATTTTCGAAAATACATCCTCGAGCCTGAAAAAATTGCTCAGCATCCCAAAATCTTCCCATGTTTTTTTCGTCTCTTCTGCTACAGAAGCGATGGAAAGGGTGATTGAGAACTGCGTTGAAAAGCGCAGCCTGCACTTCGTAAACGGGGAATTCTCAAAAAGATTCTATGAGGCGGCGCAGGAGCTGAAAAAATCGCCTGAAAAAACCGAAGCTGAGCCATCGGAAGAATTTGATTTTGGCGTGAAAATACCGGAAAATACGGAGCTTTTATGCTTTACCCAAAATGAAACCAGCACCGGCACAGCCGTTGAGATGGACAGGATACACAATATCAAGAAAGAAAACCCCGAAAAATTGGCTGCAATAGACATTGTGTCATCCGTCCCGTATGCTGATGTCGACTATTCTTTGATCGACTGCGCTTTTTTCTCGGTCCAGAAAGGGTTTGGGATGCCCGCAGGCCTAGGAATCATCGTTGCAAATGAAAAAACAATCGAGAAATCAAAATCGCTCATGAAGAAAAACCTGAACATAGGAACTTACCATAACTTTGTTTCTCTGCTCAGCTCCAGCCAAAAAAGCCAGACCCCCGAAACCCCAAATATGCTTGGGATATTCCTGCTGGGAAAAATAGCGGATGAGCTGAACAGGAAAGGAATAGCGAATTTGAGGAAAGAGACGGAAGAAAAATCAAGCCTGATTTATGATTTTTTTGACGGGCATGACTCATACAGGCCGTTCATACAGAACAGGAGCATCAGGTCAAAGACGGTCATAACAATAAATGTCCGAAATTCAATGGAAACAATTAAAAAGCTGTCAGAGCACAACTTTATTGTCGGGGCAGGCTACAAGGATTACAAGGACAGGCAGATAAGGATAGCAAATTTTCCGATGCATAAAATCGGGGATGTTAGAAGAATGCTTGAAGTCATCTGAACATTTCTAATGCCTCCTCCTCCATAAAATGAAGCTTTCCAGGCACAATCAAGCAGTGGACTGGCTTGCCGAAATTAAATTTCAATAAATCCTTTGCAGATCCGGCCTTAATAACCTCATTATCGCTTCCAATCCTGGCACATCCGATGCATAAGGTTTTTTCAGAAAATATCTTCTCATTCCTTTTCAATTCCACCTTTAACAGGTATCTTACTGCGTCATTGAAGCTCAAAAATTTTTCTTCGTCCGGGTCCAAGTCAAGCAGGAATAAGGTGTGAAGGCCAAGGCCCAAATTGCCTTTGAGGACGTCATAAGGGCTTTCAACATTTTCATTCTCCAATGGAATGCTTGTTGTCTTTCCAAATTTGTATACTTGCAATCCTGCAGCCCCTACGGCTGAAATTATTGAAGCATTATGGATCACATGGCATTTTATGCCTTCTTTTCTTGCCCTCAAAAACAAGTCAATATGCGTTGTTGCAACCATTGGATCCCCTGCAACAAGAAAAGCTACATTCTTTGATTTTGAATTTTCAACTATTTCATTATCATCGGATTCGACAAGATTTCTTCCTGCAAGAATTATTTTTTTGCCATGGAATTTTTCCAACGAGTCTTTTGTGCAGTTCAATGCAGAAGTGTAGTTCTCCAAATAAACTATATCGCATTTCTTTATCGCTTCCATTCCATTTAGAGTGATGTCTTTTTCGCTGTTCAAGCCCAAGCCGATGAGGTAGAGTGGCATGCACCGAAGAATGGGCTGTTTTTATTTAAAATTATTGCAAGAATTATCATAACAGTAGGAATTATCTTGCTTTCAAATAACCCTTTTTCAAATTTTCTTAAATTTATATTCACTAATCTCTATTTTAAAACCCAGAAATCTTTATAAATCAACTTACTCATTAAATTAAAATTAAGAAAAGATTAATTATGAGTTTTTTTGGCGAAAAACTCATCTAAAGCAGCTTTTTTGGCGAAAAGCGGCTTGAAATTGTCTTGTTTTGGAAATTCCAGTTTTTTTGTACGAAAAAAACTATAAAACGATATCAAATCAACCTGTTGGCACAAGCTAATTCTAAATGAGTACTTTAAGAAGAGCAATATAAACATTTCGGTAATTCGAAATTTATATTGTAAAATATAAATGATGCCACGGAGCTGGGGAGAAGGGGAGTGAAAATGGATTTTGTAGCTGAAGGTACGAACACAGATGTTGGGCTGGTAGGACAAGCAAACATAAAAGTCATAGGATGCGGCGGAGCCGGAAACAATATGGTGGGATGGCTCTACAAGAAAGGCATCAAGGGCGCTGAAATTATAGCTTGTAACACGGATAAGCAGCATTTGGGCATTATTGATGCTGACAGAAAATTCCTGATTGGCAAAAGCGTAACAAGGGGGTTAGGATGCGGAGGCTTTCCTGAGAAAGGAACTGAAGCGGCAAAAGAATCAATGAATGAGCTTAAAGAATCTCTCAAAGGCGCTGACATGGTTTTTGTATGCGCAGGCATGGGAGGGGGGACCGGAACAGGCGCTGCCCCTTTTGTGGCGCATCTGGCTAAGGATATAGGCTCTATTGTAATCGGCACAGTCACGATGCCTTTCAAGATAGAAAGGGCAAGGGTTGACAAGGCTGAGTTTGGGCTGCAGCAATTAAGGCAAATTTCCGACACAGTAATTGTAATTGACAACAACAGATTGGTCCAGATTGCAGGCAATCTGCCGATACAGCAGGCATTCGCTGTTGCAAACGAGCTTGTGGCAACAATGATAAAAGGGATTGTGGAGACTATCTCAGTTCCATCGCTTGTCAATCTTGATTTTGCTGATGTAAAGGCTATAATGCAGAATGGCGGAGTCGCTGTGATTGGAGTTGGCTCATCAGACACAACCAACAAAGTGGAGGAATCTGTGAAAGGGGCTCTTGCAAATCCGCTATTGGAAGTCAATTACCAAGGCGCAACAGGAGCGATGATACATGTTGTGGGAGGGCCTGACATGACGCTTGATGACATCAACAAGATAGGCGAGCTTGTCACAGAAAGCCTTGACCAGGATGCAAATGTGATATGGGGGGCAAGAGTTGTTGAGGAGATGAAAGGAAGGATTACTGTAATGACAATTATCACAGGAGTAAAAAGCCCCTGGGTGCTCGGCAAAGTTGATCACTCAAGGCCGACAGCAGAATCAATTGCTGTTTCGCAGGAGCTCGGAATAGAGCTGGTTCAATAGGCAAAACTCATAATCACCCCTTTAGTCTTTGTGGTGAGATTGTTTCTTTGCCTTCATTAGAAAACCACCCCCAACGTTTTTTTATATGAAGGCAAGCGGTGGCTCAGTGAACCTGGGCCACAATTTTTTTATTTGAGGCAATAGAATTTATATTAAAATTCAATTGAATGAAAAATCAAAAGCGGTTCACTTTCATCCTCTTTGCAGATAAAAGTCACTCTCGGGCTTTTAAAAATAAATTTGTATAAACAATAAATTATTTCTTCCTAAACTTTTCCTTAACTTTCTCAGCCAGCTTCTTGCCGTGTTTCTTGATGTGCTTGCCTGTTCTTTCTATGACGCTCTGCACATATGGGCTGTAGAAGTTGATTCCAGTCTTCGGGCCCTCAATCCTGCCCCACCATTTCTCGAAGAACATTGCATGCTCAATCCTGTATTTTGGCGGAGGTGTCGGAACTTCATCAGCATAGCCAATCGTGACAATTGCCTGCACATTTACAGTTTCCGGCAGGTTGCAGAGCCTTCTTATCTCTTCTTCGTCAAAAGCGCCTACCCAGCATGAGCCAAGGCCAAGCGAGTGCGCTGTAAGCAGCATATTCTCAACAGCAGCTGCGCAGCCTTGTATAGTGTAGAGCCTCACGCCCCTTGTTCCATAAAACCTGTCTGCTTTTTCAGGCTCGCCGCAGACAACTATATGAATCGGGGCATCCTGCATCCAGTACTGCTGCACGCAAGCCTCAGCAATCGCGGTCCTTTTTTCATCATTTTTTATGACGATGAACTTGGCATTAAAAACATTGCCTGCAAAAGGCGCATATTTCCCGGCCTGCATTATCTCAACGACCATCTCCCACGGTACAGGCTTGTCCTTGTATTTTCTTATTGAACGACGAGTTCTTATGCAGTCAAAAACTTCCATATCGGATTTCTTGAAAAGGGTATTTAAATAGTTAACTAAAACAGAATATGAAATCGAACCAATAAAATTAATATATCCTCAAATAAACCTGATTGCTATGGATTATTCAAAATTAGTTGAGATTTACGAGCAGCTGAACAATACGACAAAAAGGCTGGAGAAAACCCATATAATATCGGGGTTTCTGAAGGATATAAGCGCTGATGAGATGGAATATTCCATGCTCCTTCTTGAGGGCAGGGTGTTTCCAAATTACGATGCCAGGGAAATCGGCGTAGCTTCAAGGCTTATGCTCAAGTCATTGAATGTTGCGACAGGAATACCTGTTGAAAGGATAGAGAATGAGTGGAGGAAGGTTGGCGATCTTGGGCTTGTGGCAGAGTCAATTGTAAAGACAAAAAGGCAGGCCACACTGCATTCGGCAAAATTAACTGCAAAAAAGGTTTTTGAAAACATCAGGAAGCTGGCTGAGCTGGAAGGGCAGGGGACTGTTGACAGGAAAACGCAGCTGATAGCGGAGCTTATCACTTCAGCAAAGCCTCTTGAGTCAAAATATATTGTAAAGACAATCTTAGGGGAGATGCGGATTGGAGTTGGGATAGGCGCTATGCGCGATGCAATTGTATGGGCATTTTTCGGCAACAAGATAGGCATAGAATATGTGAAGGAAATAAACGATGTCCGTATGGAGGATCGGGATACTTATTCCAGATATGCGGATGCAGTGCAGTCGGCATATGATGTAACAAATGAGTTTGCTTTAGTTGCAAAGGCTGCCAAATCAAAAGGGCTGGAAGGGCTTCAAGGCATGGGAATAAAAGTCGGCATCCCGATACAAGTGATGCTATCCCTGAAAGTAGACACGATTGAAGAGGGCCTTGAGACTGTCGGAAAGCCTGCTGCCGTCGAATTCAAGTACGATGGATTTAGGATACAGGCGCATAAGGATGAAAAAGGAAATGTCAAATTGTTCACAAGAAGGCTTGAAAATGTTACAAAGCAGTTTCCCGATGTTGTTGAGTCTTTCAAAAAAAATGTCAGGGGAAAAAGCTTCATTATCGATTCAGAGGCAGTTGGATACAGCAGGAAAACAGGCAAGTACCTTCCCTTCCAGAACATCTCCCAAAGGATAAAGAGAAAATATGACATAGAAAGGATGTCAGAAGATTTTCCGGTTGAACTCAATGTTTTTGACATAGTATATTACGATGGCAAAAGCCTGATAAGCGAGCCTTTCCAAAACAGGAGGAAACTGCTTGAGAAGATAATATGGCAGGAGCCAAAAAAAATTGTGCTCTCAAAATTCCTGAAGACATCAGACAGGAAAGATATTGGGAAATTCTTCAAGGAGGCCTTTGAAGCCGGAAATGAGGGACTGATGTTCAAGTCATTAAACGCCCCTTACAAGCCCGGTGCAAGGGTTGGGCACATGGTGAAGTTCAAGGCCATGATGGAAACGCTTGATTTAGTTATTGTGGGGGCTGAGTGGGGCGAAGGCAAAAGGTCAAAGTGGCTGAGCAGCTACACAATAGCCTGCCTAGATGAAAATGACAATCTTTTGGAAATCGGAAAAGCAAGCACCGGGCTAAAAGAAAAAGAGGAAGAAGGCTTAAGCTTTGTTGAAATGACAAGACTTCTCAAGCCATTAATTATCTCAGAAAAAGGGAAGGAAGTCAAAGTCAAGCCCAAGATTGTGATTGAGGTTGGATATGAGGAAATACAGAAATCGCCAAGTTATTCCTCAGGTTACGCTCTTAGATTTCCAAGAGTAATTCAAATTAGGGATGACAAAGGGATGGAGGATGCATCCGGGCTTGATTATGTGAAAAAGCTGTATGCGGGACAGAAGAAGAGCTGAATCAAAGAATTTCAATTAAAAAAAGTTAAATTTATATAGATTTTATTTAATCTTTAACAAAATGTATGACGAATCTAGGAAAGATCCAGATTGGATTGCGTATAGGACTGATCTTATGAATGCCAAATTAAATCATCTTCGTGGCCAATATGTAGCTTATAGTGGAGGCAAATTACTAACCTCAGCACCAACTAAAGATGAGTTATTAAGAAAAGTTAGAGCGGAATTTGCAGATTTAAATCCAGGCGCATTTATTCAAAAAGTTGGAATTGATGAAGTTGTTCACATGCCGACCTTTACAATCGAAGAAGGTAAATAATTTAAACAATTCTTATTTTTCATTTTTCAAAAACCTTTATATACCATCTAAAATTCTTTATATTATGATAGTCGGCTTTGGATTCACGAAATTAAGCGCTGAGAAAGGGGAAGCTGCAAAGGGCAAGATTGACATAAATAATAATGTCAGCATAAAGGATGTAAAGGAAGATAATTTTGCGCTGGGCAAGGACAAGCAGCAAAATGTGCTTAGATTCATTTTTGAGTTCACATCAAAATACGAGCCTAATGTCGGCAATATACTTTTTGAGGGCGAGCTTCTTTACATGGAGGAGCCTAAAAAGGCAAAAGAACTGCTAAACGACTGGAAAAAGAGCAAAAAGCTGCCAAAAGAGATGATGGCGGGCCTGCTCAACACAATATTGACAAAGTGCAACGTGCAGGCATTGATACTTAGCCAGCAGGTCAACTTGCCGCCGCCAATCCCGTTGCCCAAAGTGCAGATGCAGCAGCAAGCTGAGAAGAATTACATAGGTTAATCAAAAGATTTATAAAATATCTATTCTTATTTTGTATGCAAAATGGCGGACAGAGAGCTAAAGCTGAAAGTAGCAGAAGCAATACAGGATGACGTAAATAAAGGCATTGTTAGGATTGATTCCGGCTACTTGACCGAGGTGGAAATAAAAACAGGCGACATTGTTGAAATAGAAGGGGAAAGGAAGACAGTCGCGATTGCAGACAGGTCATATCCCGGGGATATTGGGCTGAATATAATAAGGATGGACGGCATCATAAGGAAGAATGCCAAGACAGGGATAGGGGAGCTTGTAAAGATAAGGAAAGCGCTTGTAAAAGAGGCCAAAAAAGTCATAATCGCGCCTGCGAGAAAAGGCATTGTAATAAGGGCTTCTCCTGAAATATTCAAGCAGGGGCTGCTTGGAAGGGCTGTTGTCAAAGGCGACATTGTCTCTTTGGGAGGGGCAAGAAGAAGGAAGACAACAATGATGTCCAATCCCTTCTTTGATGAGGACATATTCAGCATTCTTGATGAAAGCATGATGGGGATAGGGTTTGGAGACATAAAGTTTGTTGTTGTTGACACAAATCCAAAACAGGCTGTGATTATTCTTGACTCAACTGAGATTGAGTTCAGGTCAGAGGCTGTCGAGATAGAGGAAGAAAGGGTTCCTGACATAAGCTATGAGGATGTAGGCGGCTTGGAAGACGAGATAAAAAAAGTCAGGGAAATGGTGGAGCTTCCTTTAAAGCATCCTGAAATCTTTGAGAGATTGGGGATAGAGGCTCCAAAAGGGGTTTTGCTGCACGGCCCTCCAGGAACCGGAAAAACTCTGCTGGCAAGGGCAGTCGCAAACGAGACAAATTCGCATTTCATATTGATAAATGGGCCGGAGATAATGTCCAAATATTATGGACAGAGCGAGGAGAACCTAAGAAAGAAATTTGAGGAAGCAGAGAAAAATGCGCCTTCAATTATCTTCATTGATGAGATTGACGCGATTGCCTCTAAAAGAGAAGAGACAAGGGGGGAGGTTGAGAGAAGAGTTGTCGCGCAACTACTTGCCCTGATGGATGGCCTGCAGTCAAGAGGCAAGGTTGTTGTCATAGCAGCAACAAACGTTCCAAACATTTTGGATCCCGCGCTCAGAAGGCCCGGAAGGTTTGACAGGGAGATTGAGATTGGGGTGCCCGGCAAGGAAGGAAGGCTGAACATCCTGAAAATTCACACAAGGAACATGCCCCTGTACACAAAGGACAATATTGTCAAGGAAAGCGACTTTGAGCCTGAGTACAAGGAAGCAATCCTGAACCTGCTGAGGTACAAGGACAATAATTCAAAGGGCATTGAAAAGACAATAAACAAGTACCTTGTCGAGAATCCTGAAAAAAACGACCTTTTCAAGAAGATTGACATTTCAAAGCTCAAGAAATACATGGAAAAAATAAGCTATGATGCAAAAATAGTCTCCTTAAAAGAGCTTGCTGAGATAACGCATGGATTTGTGGGGGCTGACGTGGCTTCGTTGGCAAAAGAGGCAGCAATGATTGTATTAAGAAGGGTGCTGCCCGACATCAAGCTGAAAGAGGACGAGCCGTTGCCTAAGGAACTGCTTGAAAAGCTCGTATTGACGCAAAATGATTTCAAGGAATCTTTGAAGGTCGTAAGGCCCAGCGCGCTTAGAGAAGTCCTTGTTGAAATCCCGAATGTGAAGTGGAGCGATATCGGCGGACTGAAGAATGTAAAGCAGGAACTGATTGAGGCTGTTGAATGGCCTTTGAAGCATCCTGAATCCTTCAAAAGACTGGGAGTGAAGCCGCCCAAAGGGATACTGCTTTTCGGAGCGCCTGGAACAGGGAAAACTCTGCTGGCAAAGGCAGTTGCGAATGAAAGCGAGGCTAATTTTATTTTGGTAAAAGGCCCTGAACTATTAAGCAAATGGGTTGGAGAAAGCGAGAAAGCTGTCAGGGAAGTCTTCAAGAAAGCAAGGCAGGTCAGCCCATGCATTATATTTTTTGATGAGATCGACGCTTTGGCTCCAAGAAGGGGCATGAGCACAGACAGCCACGTAAGCGAAAGGGTTGTAAATCAGCTTCTCACAGAGATTGACGGACTGGAGGATTTGCATGATGTTGTCGTGATTGCAGCAACAAACAGGCCCGATATTGTCGATACGGCATTGCTGAGGCCCGGAAGGTTTGACAGGATGATTTTGACTCCAGTTCCCGAAGAGCAGACAAGGCTTGAAATATTCAGAGTGCATACAAAAGGAATGCCTATTTCAATTGAGGAAGAAGTGAAAATAAAGGCAAAGAAAATGGTTGCTGTGAAATCAATAAACGGCGCCAGCGAAGTTGAAAGCGGAAATGAAAAGCAGCGCAGCAAACTATTAAGAAGGGGAGTAAGCGATGAACCGCTAACCGAGCCTGATATCAAAAGTATTGACAGGAAAATAGCCAATAAAGAAGACATAAGATCCAGGGATGACTTATTAAGGTATTTTGCCAATAAGACGGAAGGTTATGTCGGCGCTGACATCGAAGCAGTATGCAGGGAAGCCGCAATATTCGCTTTGAGAGCGGACATTGAATCGAGGGAAATCAGCATAGCCCATTTCGAGAAAGCCCTTGAAAAAGTAAGGCCAAGCGTCACAAAGGATGTAGAGAGGGCTTATGAGGAGCTGCAGGAGCACTTCACTGCTGCAAGGGCAAAGCAGATGCTTGATGAGAAGCCCGGATATATGGGATAAAAAATTTAGCGGCAGGACGTTACTTCTTCAATCCCTTAAAATACTGATTCAATATTAAAACTTCAAAAATAGTTAAAAAATAATCAGCAATAACTAGAGCGAGTTGCGTGCGAGAATGCTAGCAGTGACATGCGAAAGCTCGAGTTGTTCGCGAGCTTGCTCGTGAACTCACAAGCATCTGCTTCGCTCGTTTATCTATCTCGCATTCATCTTCCTCTGGATGCAAAAGCTTTAGAGGAAACCAGCTTTTTATTATTTTATGATTTGTTTTTTCCACAATCTTTAAATAAGCTTATTCTAACTTTTTATTCATGAAACCTGAATCGGGGGATGCTGTCAAAGTGCATACTAGTGGACAGGCTTATGAGGGAATATTGATGCCAAGGCCTGATATTTTCGAGAGAGACCATACGGTCATAAAATTAGACAATGGATACAATATAGGTATAGAAAACAAAAACATAGAAAAAATTGAAGTCATTAAAAAATACGAGAAAAAGAGGGAGGAAAAGCGCAGGCTTGGCCATAAAAAAGGATTGCCTACAGTTTCTATTCTGTCATTTGGCGGCACAATCTCCTCAAAAGTGGACTACAAAACAGGGGGAGTTTATGCCGATTACACGGCAGAGGATTTTGTTCAAATGCTGCCTGAGCTTAAGGATGTTGCAAATTTGAAGGCAGAGAAAGTGATGGGCATAATGAGTGAGGATATGGCTCCGGAAGATTGGCAATTGATGGCAAGAAGAATTGTGAAAGAGCTAAATGATGAAAAGATTGACGGGGTTGTTGTGACTCAAGGCACAGACACTTTGCATTTCTCAACAGCAGCAATGTCATTTTTCTTAAGGAATTTGAACAAACCCGTTGTCTTCACAGCTTCACAAAGAAGCATTGACAGAGGCTCTTCAGACGCTTTTTCAAACTTATTGTGCGCAGTGAATGCTGCTGCAAAATTTGACGGTGCAGTTGTTGCAGCTTGCCTGCACGGGACAAGCAGCGACGGGTTTTGCATTTTGAGCCGCGGAACAAAAGTAAGGAAGATGCACACAAGCAGAAGAGATGCTTTCAGGCCGATAAATGAATTGCCCCTTGCCAAAGTCTTTGAAGACGGAACAATAGAGATTTTAAACCAAAATTATAACAAAAGGAATAATGAGAAGGCTGAAGTTGTCGATAATTTTGAACATAAGACTGCCTTGATTTATGTTTATCCTGGAATGGACCCTGAAATCCTAGGCTATTACAGGAAAGAAAAGTACAAAGGAATAGTGATTGCAGGGACAGGCTTGGGGCATGTCTCGACTTTTAACCTAAAGCATTCTCTTGTTAAAAAAATAAAGGAATTGACTGACAATGGAGTTCCTGTGGTAATTACAAGCCAAACCCTTTATGGCAGAGTGCATCCTTATGTTTATTCTCCTTTAAGGAAATTGTCAATTGAACTGAACTGCATCTTTGCGGAAGACATGCTTCCAGAAACTGCTTATATAAAGCTTGGCTGGGTTCTGCACCAGGCAAAAAATATTGAGGAAGTCAGGGAAATGATGCTCACTAATTATGCCGGGGAGATAACGGAAAGGACAGATGAAGGGGCGTTTTTGTATTAGGGATTTTTTTATTTTTTAAATAACTAATTTGAAGAAAGAACTAAACTACCTATATCTGCCAGCGGCTTTTGTATTGCAGAATTTGGCAATGCGACAACGCCGTTTTCCGGGCCGATATTAAAGAATCTCGCAACGGCACCTCTGTCATCTCTCTCAGAAAGCCTTCCATCATTGACCAGGATGTTTTGACCGGAAATTTTCATAACCATTCCAGCAATTTTATCAATTATTGTAACCGTGGGCTCTTCATTAGTTCCATTGTTTTCTGTCCGATGAGGAAGCTCATCGCCCACCTTTCCTTCAACAGATGTCGGCTCGTATTCAATTCTTGGGTTCGAGCTTCCCGGTATTTCTTCACGTCTCCACAACATTGAGATAGGTTTTTCACTATAACTGATTACCATGACATTTTTGCCGGTTTTTAGACTAACATCAACAGAATTTTTTGGCGTTCCCTTAGGCATTGCTTCATTTTTGAGCTTGTTTAAAACATATCTTCTAAAGACAGATTCTATATCATTATTTCCTGACGCTGAAATATGGGTTACTGTATCCCCTGTCTTTATTACAAGAACTTGTGCTTTAGCCATTGAGTAATCAGCGGCAACTTGAGCCAATTCTTCCCTGCTTGAGCGTTCTAATGCATCATACAAGTCTACAGGGGTGCTGCCTCTTAGGATTGCTCCAGCTTCTTTTGCAGCCCTTGAATCAGTTATGTGACTAAAAATTTTTTTCTGGTGTTCATTTGGCAAGGAACGATTTTTGCCGGGTTCTCCATTTAAGTAATCCATAAACACTTCGTCAAATCTATCAGAGCGCGCAGGCTTGTATGGCATATTTACAATTGTTTCTGTTTTTTGTCCGCTTGTGTCTGCTGCTATTTTTTGGCCTTCTGCTGATGCAAGTTGCTCCAAAGGTTTTATTGGACCCGTTGTTACGGCAGGAGAGCTTGGAGTTGCTGCCGGAGCTTTAGCATAATCTTTTGATGAATCCGCATTTATTGGTTGTGCTTCATCTTGCGCTTGTGCTATTACTCTGTAATCCCTGTTAGGCATTCTTGCTGGAGTTTCTGCTACTACATTTTCTATTGTTTTTGGTTTTAAAACGAAACTTGAAAATGGCTTGCCGCTTGCTTTTTCATAAAATTTTACCTGCGTGACACCTTCTATTTCCATTTCCACGCCTTGCTCTACTATGCGCCATTTTCCGTTCTTCATGACACTAAGCACAGCATCTGAACCTCTGTACAAAGAAGTAATTGATATCTTATCTCCATTTTCATGAAGAAATAGCGAATAATCTGCTTTTCCCTTAACATGTGCTGCATCTTCATTTTTTAACTTTTTAGCAACAGCAGCCTCTGCGTCATTTGGCTTTGTAAAATAACCCTTTCCTGGAAAGTGGCCTCCGATCGTTGCATAAACCATTGCAGTGCCTGCCACAGCTGCCGTGGCTTTATATAATAATTTTTTGAAACCAAATCTTCTCGGCTTTGCTGCGGGCTCTACTGTTGGATATAGCTCGCTTGCTTTGTCAAAACCCCAGTCTATTGGGCTGGGGCTAGAGTATGTTTCATCAGCAATGCGCTCCAAGGTTTCCTTTCCGCTTCTTAATTTGTATTCTACATAATCTTGGCTTTTGATTCTTCTTGTGCCGGTTTTTAAACCAAAGTACTCAAGCATCAGCCCTTTTACCTCTGCTGCCACCCTTTTTGATCTTTCATAATCAAACTCACCTTCTACCTTCTCAATTTTTTCAAGGCTTTGCTCCCAACTGCTAAATTTAAATTCCCCCTTTCTTTGGTATGTGTCATTAATTATGCCCTGGATTTTAGAAAGCCTTGCTATATCTTCTCCGAGGTCTAAAGCACCATAATTAGAAAAAACATTGTTAAACACATCGTTGACTTTATCCGTTAGTCTGATTCTTTGTGCCATCCTTTTACAATCTTCACTGCGAGAAAGTTGTTTTATTTATATATCTTTTCATATTATTTGTTTACATTTGTTACTTGTTGATTACTACAAATTTAGTTTTATGAAAATAACTCAATTGATAAAATATTTAAAACCGTTGCCTTTATTTTTATTTAGGAAACCAAAAATGCAAATAAACTATCAAGGGCTCGGATTCAGGTGCGAGCTTGGAGATTAAAATGGAACTGAATGAATTACCTCCTATCAATTATAAGAAAATTTTACCAGCTTTTATTCAAACTGAAGGCTGTTTATCTAGACACAATACTAGAAATAAAAAGAAATATTTGTCCAGATTCGAATTTATAGTAAAAGATAAAGCTTTGGCTGAAGACTGCATTCTAGTTATGAAAAAATTAGGTTTTCAACCAATTTATTATGAAAAAGATAATTTATTTAAAGTTGGTTTATACAATTCTAGAGAATTAATTAGACTTATTGATGGAATTAAAGAGTATTTTTTAGATAAAAGGAAAATCGAATATCTAAAGGGGATATGCACAGATGGAATTGGATTATGAAAAACTGGGATTTAAATGCGGGCTCGAGTGCCACCAACAATTAGAAGGAAAAAAGCTGTTCTGCAGCTGCCCTACTTTGAATTCTGACGGGGAGCCTGACATTAGAGTGGAGAGAAAACTGAGGGCAGTTGCCGGCGAAACAGGGGATGTAGATATTGCAGCAGAATTTGAAATGTCAAAGAAAAGGAAGTTCATTTACGAGGCTGATTCCGCAGATGTGTGCCTTGTTGAGACAGATGAGGAGCCTCCGCATGAAATGAATAAGACGGCCCTTGAAACGGCGCTTAAAATTTCTCTTTTATTAAACGCAAGGATTGTTGACGAAATCCAGGTGATGAGGAAAACAGTTGTTGACGGAAGCAATGTAAGCGGCTTCCAAAGGACTGCCTTGGTTGCAATGGACGGCTTTATCGAAACTCCAGATGGAAAGGTCGGAATCCCGACAATATGCCTGGAAGAGGAAGCGGCACAAAAAATAGGCGAGGAAATCGATTTTGTCAGGTACAGGCTGGACAGGCTGGGCATTCCGTTGATAGAGATTGCGACTGACACAAGCATAAAAAGCCCGGAACATGCAAAAGAAGTTGCTGCCCATATAGGAATGATATTAAGAAGCGTTGAAAATGTCAAGAGAGGGCTTGGCACGATAAGGCAGGATGTCAACATTTCGATAGAAAAAGGCGCAAGAACGGAAATCAAGGGCTTTCAGGACCTGAAAAGCATCCCAAAAGTGATTGAATTTGAAGTAAAAAGACAGCTTGAAGCAATAAAGCAAGGCAAAAAATTAAGCAAGGAAGTAAGGAAGGCAGAGCCTGATTTCACGACATCTTTTTTGAGGCCATTGCCTGGAGCAGCAAGATTGTATCCTGAAACCGACTGCATGCCGGTCAAAATTGACAAAAGCTATCTTGAAGGATTAATAAAATCACTGCCAAAGTTATTGACTCAAAAGGTAGAGGAATTTGAGAAAAAATACGAATTGCCGAAGGGAACGGGAAAAGAGATCATTGGCACTGATTTTGAGCATCTTGTCGAAGAACTAAAGCTTGAGCCGCTGATTGTTGCAAATGCAATAATAAACACGCCGAATGAAATCAAGAGAAAGCTGCAGACAAAGGATTTTGAGGAAATCCTGTCTTATTACGCACATGGAAAAATAGCGAAAGAGGCAATAGCAGACTTGCTTGAGAAGAAAGCTTCGGGCCAGAAAATTGATTTGGAACAGTTCAAGCCGGTGTCCCATGAGGATTTGGAAAAGGAGATAAAGAAAATAATCAAGGAAAAGCCGGGATTGAATGCAAGCGCGTACATGGGGCTGCTGATGGCAAAGTACAGGGGCAAGGTCGATGGAAAGATTATTATGGAGATTTTGAGGAAATTTGCAAACATTTAAAACATCCAATAACTTCTTCCGACTTTTATGGCATTCGGAAAATTCGACAAAAGCCTTGACAAGGAACTATTCTCGGAAACTATATCTTTTGAAACAACAAGAATAACTGTCGGAGTCTTCTCCTACAATGACGGCGAGAAGAAGATGCAGATAGCAAGGGAGAACATGAGCCAGAATGGGGAATGGAGCTTTGCAAAGCTTGGCAGGATGTTCAAGGATGAGGCAGAGAAGGTTATACCTGTCATGGAAAAAGCGCTGAAGCATATGTGACTTATTTTCTAAAAATAAAGCTTTTTAAAAGAAATTGATTTCTTGCATAGCATGCGCCGGTAGCTCAGCTTGGATACTCAAAAGGGCCAAACAGAGCGAAAGGTTCCTAACCTTTAGGCCGGGGGTTCGAATCCTCCCCGGCGCGCTTTTTATCGCTAAAAATTCTAATAAGTGCTGTGTTTATACCAAACAGCTGCAAAAACATTTATATATACTTGCTAAATAGTGCCTATATATGGAGATAAGGAACATCCAGAAAACGGGAGACATGCATTATCTCTACCTGCCGACTTCTTGGTGCAGGGAGCACAAAATCGGCCCAAGGTCAAAAGTCAGCATAGGGCAGGGCAGCGATGGCTCGCTTGTAATCTCGCCCCAGATAGTAGAGTCCAAGCCGAAGCATCTGAAGCTGAGCATATCAGAGGACGACGAGGATGTCATACACAAGCTTGCAGTTGCCTGCTACATAAACCCTGCAGGCTCCTTCGAGATAAACTTCGAGAAAGAGATGGACTTCACAAGGCTTCTTAACCAAAAAAGGCTTATAAGCCTGGAATCTGTAGAGATTGACAAGAAGCAGATAAGCTGCCACGGCGCAGTCTCTGTCGCTGATCCGGAATCATTGATAAAGACAATGACCAAGAAAATCAAGAACATGATAACCGTCATGCAGAAGGCCTATGACAAGGAGCTCATAGAAAGGTATGAAGACGAGATTGACAGGAGCAAGATGCTCATTGACAAGTCAATAATAAGCTCCCTCACTTTTGAAAGAGCCACAAAATCAAAGACTATAGATTTATATTACATTTCCCTCATATCAAAGGATTTGGAGAGGATGGTAGACCATCTCATATGCGTGAGCAGCAAGGAGTCTGAATTCCTGACGATTGTACATGGCATAATAGACCAGCTCCATAATATAATGGAGAATACCCAGAGCCTTAACTGCAAGACAGCGCTTCAGTTTGTCAAGAAGGTAACAAAGATAAATGGCTTTGAGGTCAAGGACATAAAAAGTTATGACAAGGAAAGAATCAGGCTTTCATTGGTTACAATTGCGGAGATTGTGACGGACTGGGCTGTAACAAAGGAGATAGAAAAATGATTATTTGGGCTTTGGATTCATGACAGCGTATTGTATTGCCATCGTCAGCCTTCCTGCAACAAAGCCTATGGTGAATGCCAGGAAAAATTCAGCATACAGGATGAGTTTTTCAAAGGACATCCCAACTTTAAAATGGAAGCCTGTTCAATAATGCATTGTAAATACAAAATAGGCAATATTTATAATATTTATTACCAATAACCTACATATAAATGTTTTTCATATAATATTTAGGTGCTTTTATTAAGATAATATGCAACACTTTTCAATATAGGAGCCGGATCAGAACAAATGGAAGCTGAAATCCTTGCCGAAATAAGGGAATCGGAAAAAAAAGCTGAGGAGATTATTGATAAGGCCAAAAAAGAAAGCGAATCGGTAATACAGGAGGCAGCAAGGAACTCTTCAAAATTATTGTCGGAAAAGGAAGAAGAAATCAGAAAATCCCATGAAAAAAAGGTTGCGGATTTCAGAGAGAGGGCAAGGCTCATAAGGGAGGAAAAGCTTGCCGATGGCAAAATCCAAATCAGGCAGCTGAAGGCAAAGGCCGAAAAAAACATCCCAAAGGCCGTTGACTTTATAATGAAGAAATTCGAGGAAGCTATATAAAATGCTGAAGCCGCAGGAGATGAGCAGCGTCATAATAACAGGCTCCAAAAATATGCAGGAGACTGTAATCAGGGAGCTGCACAGCATGAAAATACTGCATATTGTCGAGCACTCAAAGAATTGGATTGCAGACATCGGAATGCCTCTTGAGAATGCGCCCAGGCTTTCCGAGATTTTGGTCAGGATAAGGGCATTGTCAGCTGCCCTTGGCATCCGGGACAATAAGACAAAACTGGAAGTGAAAAGCATCTCAGAAATAGACTCAACGGCAAAAAAGATTGCCGAAGGGCTTGGCATATATACGGATGAACTAAAGAAAATTGATGAATTCTTCTCCAAAAGCCAGGCATTGAGAAATGAGCTGGAAATTTTGAAGGGAATAGACATTCCTCTTGAGTCTTTTGCCAATTATAGGAATTTGGCTTATTTTACAGGCTTCATAAAAATCAAGGACATGGATTCCCTTAAGAAGGAGCTGCAGAAAACAACCCAAAAATTCATGCTGTTTGAGAGCACAGAGGGAAGCAGGGCATTCATTGCATTGTTCATAGACATAAAGAACAAGGAAAATGCAAATGGCATTTTGCAGAAACTTAATTTTTCAGGCATTAATTTTTCAGGCATACAGGGCCAAAAAGGGACTGCAGCCCAAAACCTGAAAAAGCTGGAGCAGGAAAGCTCAAGGCTCCTTAAAAGAAAGGATGAAATAGGAAAAAAAATCGAAAAGCTTGCAGAAGAGCACAAGTCATTTTTGATAGCATCAAACGAATTTCTTGGCGGGCAGCTTGAGAAGGCGGAAGCCCCTTTGAAATTTGCATCAACTCCAAGCAGCTTTCTGATTAAGGGGTGGATTCCGAGCAATGATCTTGACAAGTCAATAGACAGGCTTAATAAAGCCGCAAAGAACAGGATTTTTGTCCATTTCGAGCCTGCAAAAAAGCAGGACAAAGTGCCTGTCAAGCTGAAAAATCCCGCATACGCAAAGCCGTTTGAGTTTTTTCTTGACCTTTACAGCATACCATCCTACAGGGAGATTGACCCGACTTTTTTCATTTTCCTCACTTTTCCAATATTCTTCGGCATAATGCTTGGAGATGTCGGATATGGGGCGGCAAGCCTGGCAGCATTCCTGCTCTTGAGGAGAAAAATACCAAAGGCAAAAAACTTTTTCAACATACTGATTTTGGCGTCTTTTGTCACTGTATTGTTCGGCTTTTTGTTCGGGGAGTTTTTCGGCTACGAATTCATGCATCCGACCATAAGCAGGGAGCATGAGATGTTCAGGCTGCTTTACTTGTCGATCGCAATTGGAGTTATTCACGTAAATCTGGGGCTTGCGCTGGGATTCATAAACGAGCTCAAGTCGCATGGGTTTATGCACGCTGTCTATGCCAAAGCAAGCTGGATTGTGCTTGAACTCGGGATAGCGCTTCTTGCGCTGACTTATTTCAGGATAATCCTAATCTCCCCATTCATAGGGGCTGCATTCCTCGGGCTTTCAATTTTGATGCTGCTCAAGGGGGAAGGGGTGAAGGGGCTTATAGAACTTCCAAGCATCCTCACCAATGTGATGTCTTATGCAAGGCTGATGGCAATCGGCTTGTCTTCCGTCATACTTGCAGTCATTGTAAACGAGCAGGCCGGAGAATTTTTTCACAGAGGCGGCTTTTTCGTTTTAATCGGAATATTGATATTGGCCATAGGCCACGCGATAAACATAATGCTTGGCCTGCTCGGCAGCTTTTTGCATTCATTAAGGCTGCACTATGTCGAGTTTTTTTCAAAATTTTTCCATGGCGGCGCGAAGAAGTACCAGCCATTTGGGGCAAAAGACGAATAAAAAACAGACCATTGCAATAAATAAAAATTTAAGGAGGTAAGAAAATGGCAATTGAGACGGGATTGATAGCGCTTGGCTCCGGCCTCGCAATTGGCTTGAGCGCGATAGCTGCAGCAGTTGCGGAAAAGGAGATAGGAGTGGCAGCTGTAGGCGCCATGGCTGAAAAGGAAGAATTATTTGGTAAGGGCTTGATACTTACCGTAATTCCTGAAACCTTGGTTATATTCGGCCTGGTTGTCGCTATACTTATATTGAACTTGGCAAAATAAATCAAGTCAAAATGGGATTAGAAGCAGTAAAGGAAGAGATATTGGACAGTGCACGGGAGCATGCTGACTCCATACTATCAGAGGCAAGGAAAGAATCCAATAAAACAGCAAGGGAAGCTGAAAAGAAAATAGCGGAGATGCAGCAGAAAGCCGATGCAGGGGAAAAAAAGACGATAGAATCAATAAAAAGGCAGGAGCTTGCATCAGCCGAGCTTGAAAACAAGAAGATGCTCCTCGAGGCAAAGAAGCAGCTGATAGAAAGCGCATTCGAGGAAGCAGGAAAAAAGCTTGAATTGCTTGACGACAAAAAAAGAGAGTCATATATAAAAAAGCTGCTGGAAAAGGCGAAAAACGACATTGAATTGGGCCATGCCTACTGCAGCAAAAAAGATGCGAAATTCCTAAAGGGATTGAATGCAGAGCCTATTGACATAATCGGCGGATTGGTTGCAGAGAACAAGGAAAAAATCATAAGAGTTGACTACAGCTTCGAGACCCTGCTGGACAGTATAAAAGAGAGCGAATTGCAGAGCATAAACAAAATATTGTTTGGTTAAAATGCTGAAGCTTGAAGAGCCGAAAAAACTGAAGCTTGGAACTTACCCTTACACCTATGTAAGGACTGCTGTAATGAAATCCCTGCTCTTCAGGAAGGATGACTACCACAAGATGCTGAAGATGGGCTTCAGCGAAATTGCAAAATTTTTGCAGGAGTCCCATTACAGGAAAGAAATCAATGAGCTTGCAAACGAGCATTCCGGAGCTGACCTGATTGAGCTGGCGCTTAACAAAAGCCTTGCAGAATCGTTCAAAAAGCTGCTGAGGATATCTCCTGATGAACTTTCATTGCTTATCCGGGAATATGTCAAGAGAAAAGACATAGAGGACATCAAGACCATAATAAGGGGCAGGTTCACAGGCACAGATAAAAAGCTTGTCGCCGGGTCATTGACCGGTGCAGGCACTTTAAGCATGGAGTTTTTAATGTCTCTTCTGGAAAAGGAATCTGTGGAAGAAATTTTGAAAGGCAGCAGGATTGCTGATTTCCACATTTTTAAGGATTCAATCACGGACTTCAATGAGAAAAATAGTCTTGCCAGCATAGAAAATGCGCTTGACAAGTTCTACTACAGCCATATCATCCAATTTTCAGGAATTTTGCCAAAGGAAGGGAGATTGTTCAAGAATTTTCTTCTGAAAGAAGCTGAAATAATGAACATCCTGACTCTTCTGAGGCTGAATAAGGCAGGGCTGGGCAGGGAATCTGCGCTGAATTTTGTAATACCGTTAGGAGACAGGCAGAAAGATGCAAAGATGGCATTGTTGGCAAATGCAAATGATATTGACGAGATGGCAAAAGTACTTCAAAGAACGGAATTCACGGATATATTTTCAGAAGGCATCGAAGAATTCAGGAAAAGCAATTCATTGATTGCGCTTGAGACAGGGCTTCACAAGCATTTGCTCAGGCAGTCTGTCCTGCTCATGCACCAGCACCCATTGTCAGTTGATATCATATTGGGATACATGTTCGCAAAAGACATTGAGGTCAGGAACCTGAAGATAATTTTAAAGGGAAAGCAGCTTGGCTTGAGCGAGGGATTTATTGAAAGCCAGCTGGTGTTTTAAAATGGTGAAAATTGCAGTCGCGGGCTCGAATGAGTTTGTTGTAGGCTTTCAACTTGCCGGGATAAGGGACATTATAGAGCTTAAAGGGAATTATTTCAATGAGCTTAAGAGCATGAAAAGCAGGAAAGATATCGGCGTTGTGGTTGTTGATGAGAAGATGATGGAAAGCCTTGAAACCCACCAGAGGCTTGAGATAGAGGATTCTGTCGAGCCGGTTTTCATACCGGTATCCACAAAAACGGAGCAGGACAGCTTAAAAAGGCTCATCAAAAAATCCATAGGTGTTGATTTGTGGAAGTGAACAAGATGGAAAAAGGCGTTTTATTCAGGATTGCAGGGCCCGTTGTAGTGGCTAAAGGCATCAAGCCGAGAATGTACGATGTCTGCAGGGTCGGGAATGAAAACCTCATGGGAGAAGTGATACAGCTTGATGGCGACAAAGCCATAATACAGGTTTATGAGGACACTTCAGGAATAAAGCCGGGTGAGCCGGTTGTCAACACCGGCGAGCCGCTGAAAGTGGAGCTTGGCCCCGGAATGCTCGGAAGCATTTATGACGGAATCCAAAGGCCCTTGCCTGTCCTGATAAAGCAGATGGGCGATTTCATCAAGAGGGGAGTTGACGCCCCGGGCCTTGACCAGGCAAAAAAATGGGACTTCAAGGCAACTGTAAAAAATGGCGAGAATGTTTCTGCAGGCCAGATTATTGGGGAAGTCGAGGAAAGCCCGGGGATTATGCACAGGATAATGCTGCCGCCAAACCAGAAAGGAAAAATAGCGGAAATAAAATCCGGCAAGTTCGCAGCCAATGATGCCATAGGCAGGCTCGACAACGGCTTTGAATTGAGGCTGAAGCACAATTGGCCTGTCAGGATTGCAAGGCCCGTTAATGCAAAGCTGAAGCCCGAAGCTCCGTTGATAACAGGACAGAGAATTTTTGATGCCTTGTTTCCTCTGGCAAAAGGAGGAGTTGCCGCAATTCCAGGCCCGTTTGGAGCGGGAAAAACGGTCTCGCAGCAGCAGCTTGCAAAATGGTCGGATGCTGACATAATCGTCTATGTCGGCTGCGGGGAAAGGGGCAATGAAATGACAGAAGTGCTTACGGAATTCCCCCAGCTTACAGACCCAAGAAGCGGCAAGCCGCTTATGAACAGGACTGTGCTGATTGCAAACACGTCCAACATGCCTGTTGCAGCAAGAGAGGCAAGCATTTACACCGGAATCACAATTGCGGAGTATTACAGGGACATGGGATATTCTGTTGCCTTGATGGCAGATTCCACATCAAGATGGGCAGAGGCGATGAGGGAAATATCCTCAAGACTGGAGGAAATGCCCGGGGAAGAGGGCTATCCTGCTTACTTGTCAACAAGGCTTGCTCAATTTTATGAAAGGGCTGGAAGAGTAATTCCAATGGGTACAAAGAAAGAAGGCAGCATAAGTGTAATCGGAGCTGTTTCCCCGCCCGGAGGGGATTTTTCAGAGCCGGTAACCCAAAGCACTTTGAGGGTCACAAAATGCTTCTGGGCTTTGGACGCAAAGCTTGCCCAAAGAAGGCATTTCCCGTCAATAAACTGGCTTATGTCATACTCGCTTTATTTGGGGGCTCTCGAGCCATGGTACTCAAAAAATGTAGCTGCTGACTGGAGCTTATTGGTGGGCGAAATGATGGGCATTCTCCAGGAGGAGGAAAAACTGCTCGAAATCGTCCAATTGGTTGGCTCTGACGCATTGCCTGAAAGGCAGCAGATAACACTGCAGACCGCAAGGCTCATAAGGGAAATCCTATTGCAGCAGAACGCATTCCACGATATAGACACTTTCTGCGAGCCAAAGAAAACTTATGCCATAATGAAGGCCATACTTCATTTTTCAAGGCTTGCGAATTCCGCGCTTGACAACGGCATGAGGATGCAGCAGATCCTTTCGGCAAAGTCGAAGGACAGGCTTAGCGAGGTCAAATTCATCAAGGAGCATGAAAAGCTGCTTGACGAGATAACAAGGCAGATGGAAAAGGAGCTGAAGATTTGATGAGGGCCTTAATAGTGCAAAATGTTTCGAGGGAAAAGTCTGGCTTGATTGAGGAAGTTTTGACTCAAAGAAATATAGAATTTGAAATAATTGATTTAAATGAGGGTGATTTTCCAGAGCCAGCTAATTATGATATGGCATTTATCTTGGGCGGGCCTGACAGCGCAAATGACAAGACACCAAAAATGAAAATGGAGCTTCAAAGCGTAAAGGAAATCATTGGCTTGGAAATTCCTTATTTTGGAATATGTTTGGGGATGCAGATTTTGGTAAAGGCAAATGGTGGTAATGTTTTTCCAAACCAAGTTAAAGAAGTAGGCTGCAAAGACGGCAATGACAAATATTATGGAGTGGAGTTGACACAAGAAGGAGTTAAAGACTCCATTTTTGCAGGTATAAGCTCACCATTCAAAATATTCCAACTGCACGGCGAGACAGTTTTTTTGAAAAACGGAATGAAATTGCTTGGCATTGGAGAGCATTGTAAAAATCAAATTATAAAGGTTGGAAACAATGCTTATGGAGTCCAGGGGCATCTTGAAATAACCGAGCCGATGCTAAAAGACTGGCTGGCTGAAGATGCAATGTTTGACAGTTTTGATAAAAATACAATCCTAAAAGATTTCAGAGACAATAAGGAAGAATACAGAAATAATGGATTAAGATTAATCAATAATTTTTTGGACATTGTGGAAAAACAAAAAAAAATCGCTAAATTTGCTTGAGATTAATCATGAAAGAATACAAGACAATAACAAGGGTGGCTGGGCCTTTAATTTTCGTTGAGAAGACCGAGCCCATAGGATATGCCGACATTGTAAGGATAGCTATGCCGAACGGCGATATAAAAAACGGGCAGGTTTTGGATACAAGCAATGATATTGTTGTTGTTCAGGTATTTGAAGGCACAGCAGGCATTGATGTTGATACAAGGGTCAAGTTCTTAGGCGACACATTAAAGTTGAATGTCTCAAAAGACATGCTTGGCAGGATTTTAAGCGGCTCCGGAAAGCCAATAGACAAAGGGCCCGAGATCATTCCGGAAAAAAGGCTGGACATTATCGGCGCTGCAATCAACCCTTTCTCAAGAGCTTCCCCGCATGATTTCATACAGACAGGAATATCGACAATAGATGCGATGAACACCCTTGTCCGCGGGCAGAAGCTTCCATTGTTTTCCGGCTCAGGCTTGCCGCATAATGAAATTGCGTTGCAGATAGCCCGTCAGGCAAAAGTCATAGGAAAGCAGGAAAATTTCGTTGTCGTGTTTGCCGCAATGGGGATAACAAATGAAGAGGCGCAGTACTTCATCAGTGATTTTGAGCAGACAGGGGCATTGGAAAGAAGCGTTGTATTTCTGAATCTTGCAAATGACCCTGCTGTTGAGAGGCTAGTCACTCCAAGGATGGCATTGACGGCAGCCGAGTATTTTGCATACGAGCAGAATGCGCACGTTCTTGTCATTTTGACGGACATGACAAATTATTGCGAGTCATTGAGAGAAATAGGGGCTGCAAGGGAAGAAATCCCGGGAAGAAGAGGATATCCCGGATACATGTACACTGACCTTGCTATGATATATGAGAGAGCCGGCGTCATAAAAGGAAAGAAAGGAAGCGTGACACAAATTCCTATATTGACAATGGTAGGAGACGACATAACCCATCCAATTCCTGACTTGACGGGCTATATAACCGAGGGACAGATAGTTTTGGCAAGGGAGCTTCACAGGAAAGGAATATACCCCAGCATTGATGTACTGCCTTCATTGTCAAGGCTGATGAACCTTGGAATCGGGAAAGAAAAGACAAGGGAAGACCATAAACAAGTATCGGACCAGATGTATGCCGCTTATGCTGAAGGGCGTGATTTAAGGGGACTGGTTGCAATAGTCGGAGAAGAAGCATTAAGCGAGCGCGACAAGAGGCTTTTGAAATTTGCCGCAGAATTCGAGGACAAGTTTGTAAGACAGAAAAGAGACGAGGACAGAAGCATTGCAGAGACACTTGATTTGGGGTGGAATCTCCTTGGAATCTTGCCGGAAAATGAGTTGACAAGGATAAGCCCCGAATTGAGGAAGAAGCATTACAAGGCGACTTAAGACAGAAATAACGGTGATGACAGATGCTTGAACGCATAGGAACACTAGATAGAAGAGTTGATGAAGAAATCAGACGACAGGAGGAAGGAAAAATGCAAACCCAAGCAATCACCAGGGTGACAGGATTGGAAATGACAACCAGAGGCGGCCAGATTTTTTTTGTGCCTCACGAGTATATGGGCAAAGAGCCGGATACAAAATTTTTGTATTTGACAATTAAAAAAGTTGCCGAGGCAATAGGTATAACAAGCATGCACCAAAATGCCGCTTCCTTCATATGTTCAGACGAAGAAAATGGTCTGGAAAGATCCAAGAGGGCATTTTATTGGGGTAAGGTATTTTCAACAGATATTGTCGGACCGGCTGTATTTCATCAGCCCACCCATGTGGCAGACAACCCCGGGCATTCATCAAATATTTATATGGTTTTCGGCCATCTGGGGATGTACAAAAATGAACCAGATGCAAGATTGCTTTACGGAAAAGTAGAAAGCGAAAGAGATGGTGTATTAAGACCGACGTGCGGAGCCATTTTTCATGTGATGCAGAGATTTTTGGGTAAAGAGCAGAAAACACAAGCTGAAGATGGGGACTTCGATTTCATAGGCGCGCTTGAACACGGGCTCTTACCTCATAAAGATGAATTCCTTCTGGAATATCAAAAAGGGGACGATGAATTGGAAAAGCACTCTTTGGGAATGAAATGCCTTGTTACAAAAAATGTTGAAGTTCAAGTCGAGAAACTTTTGAAGATGCTCCCACATAATGGAAACGGCCCAAAACTTGTATTTGGGGGAGTCACGATAAATCGATACAAATACTCAGATACGACACTCCTGACAGAAGCTTATTTAATACTTGAAGGAAGAATCTATGATTTGACAAAAGTTGTACTACCAACATTGAATGCAAATGGCTCAAGACATCAAGCCAACTAGAAGCGAACTGCTGAGGATAAAGAAGCAGATTAAACTAGCCAAATCCGGATATTCGCTGCTGAAGAAGAAAAGGGACGGCTTGGTTCTGGAATTCTTTGAAATTTTGAAAAAAGCAAAAACCCTGAGGGAAGAGCTTGTAAACGAATACAAAACTGCGCTTGAAAAAATCAACATTGCAAGGGCCCTTGAGGGTGACCTCAAAATAAGGTCATTGGCAATGGCCATAAGGGAAATCCCGGATGTCAAGATGGCTACGAAAAACATAATGGGCGTGAAAGTCCCGAAGATAGAGCCCACTGAAATAAAAA